>Ga0315338_1000063_pt1:87500-523838 | contig 523838 bp, 460 predicted proteins | sample ASW8metaG_FD_204518 | JGI IMG/M metagenome (GOLD analysis project Ga0315338, IMG submission 204518) | Ammonia-oxidizing marine archaeal communities from Monterey Bay, California, United States - ASW #8 | ecosystem: Environmental > Aquatic > Marine > Coastal | place: USA...
TTGCTACCCGATTTACATCCGCTTCTTTGGCCATAGGGTTTTGGAGGTTGGGGAGGGATCCGTACTGGTATTCCTGGCCTATCCTGCTTCTTATTTTAGGAACGGGGCTTGGAGTTATGGTCGGGACCTTAGGATCAACCCTAGAGCGTAGTGCCAGAGAACAAATTTACTACGATAACGGTACTAATTTACGGATTTTACCTGGTGGTATGAGTACGAAGGTTGACACGGAAGATATAGCGGAAATTGAGTCTGTCAATGGTGTAAATTCGGCGACGATGGCATTTCGCCAAATTGCTAGGTTTGGCACAACCAACCAAGGTCCGATATTCAAAGTTTTCGGAGTCGATTCGGAGAGTTTTGGGGATATCGCTTGGTTTAGAGATGATTTTTCAGAAAAATCCATTGAGGATCTATTAGTCAATCTGAACATCGCTTCTTCAAAACCACCGCTGCTGATATTGCCCCCAGGCACGTTGAAAATCACTGCATGGACTAAACAGAATCCTTATGTAGCAGACCATTTCTTTTGGATTGTTTTAAAGGATGCAGAGGGCCGTCAGGTTACGGTAACCTTGGGCCAAATAGGTGATAGATGGTCAGAACAGTCCGGTGACGTGCCTATTCATCTTGTGGATCCGATTGAAATTACATCTCTACAGACCTTTATGCAGGCGGGTGGAGATGGAGGTGCGCCTACTACGTGGTTCATTGATGACCTAAAAGCGGTAGGATCTGATTTTGAACGCGTGGTGTTGGATTTTGAGTCAGAGGGTCTTTGGACTCCGTTACCGACTTCTAATGGCCTTGACGATACTTATGTTGATGCGATTGAAGATTCTGGGGTTGGCGAGCCAGGTGATGGGGTGGGCACTGTTTCATTGGAGCGTGGCACTATCGCCGGAGTTCGTGGTATTTACCGCAGCACCACTGGAGAGCCGTTACCTGCAATAGTTTCGGATAATTTCTTTGGTTTGACGGGGGCAGTTCTTGGACAGCCCGTAGTTGTGCAAATCTCTGGTGGCTTTGTCCCCATAATTCCAATCGAGACCGCTCGGCTTTTTCCTACACTTGATCCTACCGATCGACCTTTTATGATCTTAGATGTTGAAACACTTTTGGGTTTCGTCGAACTGCGCGGTCTTGTTAACATCCACGCAAATGAGATATTTGCCGATATTGACCCCATAAACCACGTCGAGGTAACAGAAGAAATTCGCGGTATCTATCGCGGGAGCACCATATGGGATAGGGGAACACGCTTAAATCAGTCGATTATTGATCCTTTGACGGTAGCTGGTTGGCGTGGCATGAGTATTGTGTCTTTGATCATTGGAGGGTTGGCGCTCTTGTTGGGGTATGTGACTTACCTGCTTGCTAATGCAAATAGAATTACTCATGATTCGGCTTATTTACGTGCTATGGGGTTGTCGAAATCGGGGTTTATGCGGAGTGCGTTGATAGAGCATGGAATACTTGCGTTATTAGGTTGCGTTGTGGGTGCTTTCGTTGGATTATTCGCCAGCAGGATGGCTGTAGATGCGATTGCATACTCTGAGACAGGACGGGCATTGCTCCCTCCCTTCTTTCTTCAAACGATGTGGTTGCCTGTATGGATGATTTTGTTCATCGTTCTAAGCGCAGGTGTGATAATCGTAGGGTCTTCATTTGTGAATTTCCTCCGGAGGCCGTTGCATGAGCTTACACGTTCGGTTGACTAGAAATTTTGGGCATGGATGAAGTTGATACCGACATCCAGAAATTGTGCCTGATGGAATTATTTGGATTTAATACACTCTGTTAGAGTCTTAGTAATCTAAATGTGGTGATTGAAATTTTGAGATGACGGTGAGACTTAAGTGTCAGGCGATCATAAGCACGACTTACCAAGTTTGAGGTCCGGACCTCATGGGCATCCTGTGTGTTCTGAATGTGGCCGGACTATTTGGAGTGATCCAAAAATAGCCTGTGCCGCGATTATCCCTATGGACGATGGAATTGTCATGATCCAACGCGCTATCGAACCGGAGGTCGGTAAGTGGAGCTTCCCTTCTGGTTATGTAAATCGCGGGGAGAAGATTGAGCGTGCAATTGAGCGTGAAGTGCTGGAGGAATGTGGGCTTGAAACGGTTGTTGCTAGATTGATCGGGCTTTATTCAAAAGAGCATGACCCTGTCATTTTGTCGGTTTATGAGGTCAGCGTGACTGGGGGCGTGTTGCATTCTGCTGATAATGAAACTTTGGATGTAGGGGTTTTCAGTATTGACGATTTACCTGAGCTTGCTTTCACTCATGACCGACAAATAATAGACGAGTGGTTAAATTCCACAAGTGCTGCACAATGAGTAGGCAATATGATGTGATTATTGTTGGGGGAGGGGTGATCGGTTCCTCCATTGCATATCGACTTGCAAGTGGGGGGTTGAGCGTAGGGGTTATTGCCAGAGATTCTGTCGGAAGTAATGCCTCTGGTTATGCCCTTGGATTACTCAATCCAACTAGTGAAACCGGAAATATCGAGTCGTTAAATCATCAATCGTTCACAATGCATCAAGAAATCCTGGGGTTAGTACAGGAAGAATCCGGTGTTGACGTACAGGCGCGGGCAATGCCGCATATTGAGCTGGCTTTAGAGCAATCCGAGATTGCCGCATTGATGAAAGAGCATGATCGCATCGCCGCGTTTTCAAATTTTACCTGTGAGTGGATCCGGCCTGATGAAATCAAAAGGCTCGACAGCAGAATTACACAGGAAGTGTACGGCGGGTTGCTTGTCGATAAAGTGATCGCTATCGATAGTTACAGTTTTACATTGGCAACTGCGAAAGCTGCAGAGTCTAAGGGTGTTGAGTATCTTTTGGGCGAAGCGGCCACAGAAATTCTTTATGATCATGATCGGGCGATCGGAGTTGTGGTGGGTGTGGATCGTATCCATTCCGATGCTGTAGTTTTGGCAATGGGACCTTGGTCAGGTGTAGCGAGCCTCTGGGTTGATATCGATATTCCCGTCGCTCCCCAAAAAGGTGAGATACTTCGACTCGAAAAAGTAGATCCCAGACTCGAATTTCACGTACATGGTTTCACTCTCGGAAGTTCATGTTCGATTCTTCAAAAAGCTGATGGTACTGTGTGGCTGGCCGCAACAGTGGAGGATGATACCGGGTTTGATGTAGCGCTGTCTGAGGAAGCTCGGAAGTCTCTTTCTCTCCGTGGGACTCGGATGATGCCGTTTCTCCAATCACACCGTGTATCGTTACAGACAGCGTGCATGCGACCCGTTACACCTGATGGTGATCCGATATTGGGTAAGGTTCCTGGTAAAGAAGGACTATTTATTGCTTCGGGAACTGGCGGTCAGGGGATTTTACTTGCACCCGTTGTAGGTAGCTCTATGGCTGATCTGATTTCCACTGGTAAAAGTGACATCGATATTATGCAGTTTGGGATGGAACGATTTTCAGTTACTTAGTTCCCTGATTGCATTTGCACCATTTCCGCAGCAAACCATAGTGCCATTGCTCCGCCTCTCTCATCGACTCCATCAGAGTATGGACGCTGGATATATTCTTCGAGGGACGCTAGTGGCCCGGTACCGATGCAAACTTGATTTACCGAGCCGTCTTCACCAATTCGTTGAGAGACAGCCTCCCATGCCCGTTCCACCGTTGGCAACCAAGCATCACTTAACCAATGGCTCCTAATACCCCGGGCGATAGCGCATCCAATCATGGAAGTGGCGCTGTGCTCGAGATACGTCTGGGGTCTATCGATGACTTGCCTCCACATGCCTGATTCATCCTGGTGTGTTGCCAGACCTTCAAGGTGTCGTAGGTGAGTTTGCATTAACTTTGAGCGAGAAGGATGGTTTATCGGGAGATAGGTCATCGCTTCGGCAAACCCTAATGCAGCAAATGCGTTGCCACGCCCCCAAAAATACGGGGAAGTCTTGCAATGCCACCATAAGTTATTTGACTGGAGAGTAGTAAAGGATTCTAAAAATTCTGTTAAAAGGTCAACGTATTTTGTTTTGCCGGTGCTGCGGAAAGCTCTTCCGAGCACTGTAGAGGCAAAGAATATATCTTCGACTCGCAAATCTGGATCGAGTGGTCCTTCATTCAGTGTGGGACCGAACCGTTGGGCGGCTAATTCTATTAGTTGTAAATACCTTCTATCGCCTGTGGCTTCAGCTAACTCGTCTGCCCAGCAAACCCCGGCATAGTTGGCTGTTCCATCATCTACTCCAAATGTAGAACTGGGCTGAATTAAATAAGGCGATACAATCCGCTCTATGTCTTTTGATGTTTTATCAGTACCACCCAATGCTGTTTGAACCCGTATACGAGCACTTACTGCCACTCCCTGCGTATAAATGATGGGCTTTTCTAATTCGTGGCCGTAGTGGATTGCGAGACTTGTCGCGATTTCAACTGGATTTTTCAATTCACAATTTCAACTGAAGTTATAACTTGATGGATTGACTTGTTAGATTAACGTTTTTGAACGATAACTGAACCTTGAGAATCCCGCTATGTCTTTTTTGGTTTCCGGTTGAAATTTTGCGATTTGATGCTTAAATGAAGTAGAAATCCGGTAAAGTTTGCTTGAAGGCTAAAAGCGACCAAATATAACGAAACAATGTAGGGTCACTATGACTACTAAATCGACAACTGATATTGCACTTATCGCTCATTTGTTGCGGCGTGCCGGATTTGGCTCTGATCGAGCAGAGCTCGAACGTTATGCGAAACGCAGCTATGAGGATATTGTTGAAGATCTTCTGAATCCGGATCGCTTTGATGAGCCAGAAGATGATGTTCTGGCTCGGTTCTACCCGCACCTTCATGCAAATATAGATAACCCGGCTATGTGGAATGGACGTTGGTTTTACAGGATGGTTAACACCGAGCGACCTCTCGAAGAAAAGATGACTCTTTTCTGGCATGGCGTATTTGCGACTGGTTGGACCAAGAGTGAGCATACGCCGACGATAGTCGATCATATACAGATGCTACGTGAAAATTGCCTGGAGAATTTTAGAACTTTACTTCTTGGTATTTCTCGTGACCCTGCGATGATTTTCTGGCTCGACAATAATGAAAACCACGGTACTGCCATAAACGAAAATTACGGCAGGGAGATCCTTGAGTTGTTTTCGATGGGTATCGGCAATTATTCAGAAGACGATATAAAAAGTGCTGCTCGAGCATTCACCGGTTGGACTTATGAGCAGCCCGTTCCTCTTTACCCGTACGGTCAACGGTCGGTGCAGTATCGCTTTCGTCCTGATGATCACGATTATGGCGAGAAGCTCTTTTTAGGTCAATCTGGTAATTTTGATGGTGGCGATGTGATCAATATCATTGCGCGGGAGGAAGCTACCGCGCGTTTTATTAGCAGGCATTTATATAACTTCTTTGTGGCGGATGAGGCACAGGTTCCAGCATGGAGTATAGAACCTCCAGGTGATCAAAAGGCGATCGATGACCTTGTGAGAACTTGGATGGATTCAGATGCTGACATACGTGCGGTGCTTCGTACTTTGTTTACCTCTGAGTGGTTTAAATCAGCCAGATTCGAACACGTCAAGTCGCCGACAGAATTTGTAGCGGGCGTGTTGAAATTATCGGGTGAGTATAGTGAACCAGCACCGGACTTGCATAAGCTTGAGCCTACGGTTATTGCCATGGGTCAAAAACTTATGGACCCGCCTAGCGTAGAAGGGTGGCATACAGGTCAGGAGTGGATTGATGGGGGCACTTTGACCGAGCGTGTCAACTATGCGGTTGACACGTTGAACGATCCTTCTAAGCCAGGGGTTAAGGCATTGATTGATCGAATAAGGATGGCAAGTGATTTGACCACACCGGAGGGGCTTGTTGATCAGGTTTTGGATTTGGTAGGGCCACTAGAGGTAGAACCTGCGACCAAGGAAGCGCTGGTCGCACATGCTGAAACCGATGGTTCCTTGGATTGGGGATCAAAAGAAGCAGTGGAAAGAAGTACAGCGAGAGTGGTTCAAATGTTGACTCTGGTCGTTTCAGCCCGAGAGTTTCAGTTCGCTTGATCGGATCTTTTTTTACAGCAACCGTATATGCGTTGAAGATTAGGATGACGGAGAGATATAAATGATGACCGTTCAAACCAACGGCAAAACGAAAGATCCAGTACTGGTAGTAGTGCAATTATCTGGCGGCAACGACTTTATGAACACTGTAATCCCATTTACGGAAGGGATTTATTATGACAACCGACCCTTAGTCGGCATAGCTGAGGATAAATCGCTGCCATTTACTGACACTCTGGCCTGGCATCCCTCAGCCGCTGCCTTCAAGCGTATTTATGAGCAGGGCAAAATGGCAATTGTCCAAGGTGTTGGGACCGAACATGCGAGTAGATCTCACTTTAGGGCTATGGATATATGGCACACCTGCGAGCCAGAAATAGTTGCCACGGAAGGTTGGTTGGCAAAAGTAATCAAGGAAATCGATCCCGATAGCCTGAATCCTGTAACAGCCGTCAATTTCGGGCGTGGACTTCCGAGGGCTCTGGCCGCACCTGGTGTGGTCGCTACTTCGATTGGTGACCTCGACAAATATGGGTTGATGTCTGGGATAGAGTTGCAAGAAGAGCGTGATCGTGACCTGCAGATATTCCAACGAATGTACACACCTGCGATTGGTTCAGGTCAGGTGATGAACTATTTGAGCCAGACAGGTAATAACGTGCTTACTGGTGCGGATATGCTTGCTGAGGCTCCACGCAAATACAAATCAACGGTCGAGTATGCAGATAACCCGATAGCAAAGGCTCTACGAGATGTGGTACGAGTTCACACGGCTGGACTTGGAACACGTATCTTCTATACCAATCACGCCGGTTATGATCATCATGCACAAGAAGTTCCAACACACGCTCGGTTGCTTACAGAATTGACGGATGCTATCGAAGATTTCATGGAGGATCTTCGAGAACATGATGCAGCTGATGAAGTAAATATTCTAGTGTTTACTGAATTTGGTCGGCGGATTAAGGACAATGGTTCTGGAACAGACCATGGTACCGGTGGTGGTGCTTTCCTTATTGGAGAGAATGTTAAGGGTGGGCTCTATTCGGAATACCCGTCTTTGGCAGTTGCTGACTGGAAATTTGGGGAAGACATGGATTTCACCATCGACTTTCGTAGCATCTACAGCACGATCTTAAACCAATGGATGGGACTTGACCCTACCGATATCGTCGGTGGATCTTTTGAGCAGTTCAATCCCTACAAAAAGACTATGGTCTAGGATGGGCAGGAGATCTAAATGACAAAACCACATGCTCTACTTCGTGCTGCCTTTCCTTACTACGCGACGCTGGGAATGCGTCGCGTCACTACTTCTCCAGCGGATATTGTTGCTCGTGCTGCTGGTGACATTTTCGTACTGAATCGCATCGACGGAGAAGGTGGAGAAATTCGTCGTACTAACTGGGAAGACGAGGATAATGGAGTTATAGGGCATGGTTTCATTTGGCCTGTACAGATGATAGAAGGTCCCAATGACACGCTAGTTGTCTCGGACGAGGGTGATCACACAATTAGCTTCTGGACAAAAGATGGTGAAAAGATAGGTTCCTGGGGAGATTATGGAAACGGGGATGGTGAGTTAAACCGTCCTTCAGGGATCGTGTTTGACGCCCAGGGTAATTTGATTGTTGCTGACACAATGAATCATAGGATTCAAAAATTTTCAGTCGATGGCACATATATTTCAGGATTCGGGCAATATGGCAATGGTGATGGTCAATTCAACATGCCTTGGGGTGTAGGTGTAGACCCTGACGACGGTACGATAGTTGTTTCTGATTGGAGAAATGATCGCGTGCAGAAATTTTCTGAAAGCGGTGAATATATTTTCCAGTTTGGATCACCTGGTGATGGTAGAGGGCAACTATGTCGGCCGGCAGGAATATCAGTTGACAGGCATGGCGATATTTATGTAGCTGATAGGGGAAATCACCGCATACAGATGTTTGGAGAGAATGGTAATTTTGTCGACGTCTTTACGGGTAATGCCGGACTTTCAAAAAGTGGTCGTATTTACATCACGGCGAATCCTAAAGTGCTTCGATCACGGGATTTGATTAATCTTGTTGATGAAAAACTTCTTCGCGGTCCAGCTTCTGTTCGTGTATGTGATGATCTAATGTACATTCCTGACGCAGGTTCCCATCGTATACAGATTTACAAAAAAGAGGCCTATGAATTGACAGAGGAACAGATTTATCCAGCACCAAGCGCCCCGTCTCTGTATACGGTTTGAGTAATACAGTGAATATTAGAAGGGCAAGTTTGGGATTAATGTATCCTGACAGGTTGATTTAATGCCTATGATGTATGGTTTTGGTACTCAGCGTCGTCAAATGCTTGAATCAGAGTTGCAACGTCTTGTTGACGAAATGCCGCAGCTCGGGATGCAGGCGATGTACCTTGTGGGACCGTTCTCCAAAGGAGATGTGGGTCCAAGAACAGTTCTCGACCTTGTGGTTGTTCAACAGACTGAAGAATTTATGCATCGCAGAGCCGATTTTTGGACAACTCACTTACGTCCTCGGATTGGGATAAATTTTTACGTTTACACCCCTGATGAGTTCGAAAATAATGTTGATGATGATTTATTACTTCAACATGCTTTCAGTATTGGCGAAAAGGTGTACGGGTAAATTTTATGAGTTCTTCAAAATTAGCCTTGAGTTGGCTCGCACAAGCTATAGAAGATTTGGAAGCTGCTAAAGCAAACTTTGAGCAAGGCAGACACGCTTTGGCTTGTTTTTTATGTCATGAATCGGCTGTTAAAGTTATAAAGAGCTTTCTATATAAGCAGGGTGCAGAGATGGTTTGGGGGGAGCATTTATCCGACCTTTGTGAAGATGCTATGGCGTTTGACCCATCATTTGATTTTGTTAAGTCGGTTGCCTCGTTGCTAGATAAGCATGCACTCACAACCCGTAATCCTGATGCTGTCGGAGGGGCAATTCCGTTTGAAGTTTATGATTCGACCGACTCCGAGCATGCTCTTGAAATAGCAAGCGAGATCCTCGAAACGGTGCAGAATAAAATGTCCACAGGATAACGCGGGGCGCTAACTTTTCGCCCATTCGATGACCGATTTGTGCATGGCGGAAACTCCGGTTCTGAATTCCTCGAAGCTAATTCCGTAGTTCCAGTCGGTCCACAACTCGTCGCTGACTACTAACGCGTTGCAGACCTTGACATTACGATAATGGGCTAGCTGATACATGGCAGATGTTTCCATATCGACGCCAATTATCCCCGCTTTAGTATGTGAGGTGATGTCATCATTCATTTCGCGATAAAAACCGTCTGTACTCCACCAGTCTCCGCTTGCTGTTTTTCCACCATTTTTTTCAATTAAAGAACAGAGTTCGTTGCGTAATTTCGTGTCAACAGTAGGAGGTTGTCGCCCGGGATAGTGCTTAGATGTACCTTCATCGATTGCTTTGACAGTTTCTGGAATCAAAACCGTTCCTACTGTGTTTCTCGGGTTCAGGCTGCCTGATGCTCCAACACCCACGAATGATTCCGCTCCACAGGCAATAAGGTCTTCCATTAGCATTATCGTTCCTGGTGCTCCGATAGGAGCGAATGCAACGGTAATCCCACCTTGATTGTTATCTACTGTCCGTAGCCAAAACGTGTTAGCGAACATGGTTCTTGGTGCCGGTGTCGCTTTTAATTCATTTGCTAGTTTCTCTCCCCAGCTCTCAGTCCATGTGAGTAGAACCTTCGCTCCAACTCGTATGTCTTTGAATGATAAACCTTGGGCTTTTAGGCGGCTACAAACAGCTTGGCGTGGGGTGAAGCGTGGGTTAGACATGGAACGTTAGATTCCCAGTGGCGATTTGATTTCGTCCAGATAAGCAGCGGCTCCTGCCTGTAGAAATTTGGGTGCAGAACTCACGATCCAGTTTATTCCACGTTGGTGCCAGAAGATGGTCTGTTCCGCGGTTACCCCAAGTGTGCCGGTGTGCTTACCAGATGCACTTATCTTGGCAGTTAGATCTTCGATCGTTTCAATCACCTTATCGTGCATAGTTTCACCAGGGATGCCGAAGTTTACAGAAAGATCTCCGGGACCTAAGAAAATTGCATCTACGTTTTCGGTAGCGATGATTTCGTCTTGATTTTCAATCCCCATAATAGTTTCGATCTGGAGTGATATGAACGTTTCTTCATTTGATTCTTTTATGTATTCGGCCATACCTTGAAGACCAAAATTAGCATTGCGACCCGCGAAAGCCCCTCGTTTACCCATGGGTGGATACTTGATTGAGTCAACAACCTTTTTAGCGTCCTCTCCGTTGTTGATTAACGGGATCATCACACCGGCCGCTCCTGCATCCATATAACGTTGAATATTTTGCTGCTCATTCAATCCGATCCTTAAAATTGCAGTGGTGTTTGATAGTTCAGCAGCTCGAATCATATGTTCTGCAGTCTCGTAATCCATTGGACCATGCTCGCAGTCAATTACTACAAAATCGAATCCCATCCAACCCATCGTTTCGACTATTCCAGGTGATGGCAATCCTACGAACGGTCCTATGGTGGTTTTGCCTTGGTTGAGTTTTTGTTTAAGTGTGTTTTTTCTCACGTGTTTGTTTCCTGAGTTTTGTGTTTGTGTTATTTCAAATTGTCAGTATCTGCGAGGAGATATGATTCTTGAAATTGATGATATGAGGCTTACTGCAAGTTCAGTTAATAAGTCACGTCATTATGGGTTAGTATCTGCTGATACCGAGGCATTGGAATTTGGATGCATAAGGGTTTTAGCTTTTTAGTAGTTCCTGTGGAATGCCATGTTTTATTAAGAGTCGTCTTACTCGCTTTAATATGGCATCAGCGATGCGGTGACCAGCTTGATCGGCACGTATGATGCACCACCGTCTATCACCCTCTGAGATCTTTAAATAACCTTCACGAACTTTCTTATGGAATTTCAGTGGAGCCTGTTCAAATCGCCGTTCACTTTCATTGTCAACTCTGACCTGTTGATTTTTATTAGTAGGGTCAAATAAATTTGGCTTGTTAGAAACGCGGGCCAAGCTTAATTCGGGATCCGCATCTAGCAGTATTGTTAATTCTGGTACTAAGCCTGCGGTGGCTATTGTGTTTAACTGTTGAATGGTTTTGATTTCACCACCGCGTGCATACCCTTGATATGCAATCGTTGAATCAATAAATCGATCCAGAATAACAATTTTGCCTTTGTCTAAAGCAGGTTGTATTAGTTCAAACTTTAATTGAGCTCGTGCGGCCTCGAACAATAAAGTTTCAGCAAGCGGCGATGGAGAGCCGGTTCGTTTTATCCATCGTCGCACATGGTTCCCAAGATCCGAGCTGCCTGGTTCATGCGCCAGTACGACGTCTATCCCATAGTTACCAAGTTTGCGGAACAGGCGTTCAGCCTGTGTAGATTTGCCAACACCCTCACCGCCTTCAAAGGTAATGAGTAATCCGCCTTTGATATTTCGCTTTTTCAAGCGATTACCAGTAGCTCCAAAATTCATTGTTGTCTGACCTTTAGACGTCAATACATATACCTCATTATTGGGTGTAGTCGAGTTAGTAATTTGCCTCTCGCGTCAATAGATTGCAGACTATCGTTTGCGTCGTCGAATTACAACGCGTCGGGAAGGTTCTCTTCCGGTGCTGGCTGATCCTAAATTGTTTCGAGCTGCTAGTCCGTGTTGTAGCCTGCGCACGTATGGCGGTTGTGCCATCAGTTCGACGCGTTTTTCGCCGGAAACCACACGGCTGATGGCGGTCTCTGTTTCCTTTATTGCTTCTCTGGATCTTCCGCGTTGATCCATGTTTTCAAAATCGTTATTGTTGATATTTTGAGGTTGTGTTGTTTCTTTGAAAAATCGCTTGACCCATTGTTTGATCTGTTCCTTAGTTCCACGGCGCAGAACATGAACTGTCGTTCCATCGCGTTCCGCTCTTCGAATAGCGGAAGGGCGTCGGCTATAGTGAGATTTCGTTGTTACAAATATCTCGGCGGCATCTCCGAAGTCGACGAGGGTTACAGGCACGTTCAATTCTGCAATCACATCAGTGATAGTATTTTTTGGGATGCCGAATGCAAAAACTGATGTAGTAGATTCATTCGTGATTGCATTTTCCACTTCGTATTTTTGGTAATTTCCATTGGATTGGTTAATTCCATTAGTCGGTGTTTTTTCTCGTCGGTTCACGCCTCTGTCTCGCCGTGGTTGTTGACGCGATAGATCGCCGATATCGAAAGGGGCGGACTGGAACTCTGATTCTGTCCCCAGTATTTCTTCGATTTTTGTTTCGACCAGCCCGTTTGATTGCAAGTGTCTAGTTTCTTGAGGGATGGAAATTCCTCGCAGCATTCGGTCGACAGCCGTGCCAACTTCAGGGTGGATCGTTACCACGTTACGTTCTCGTATTTCCACGACTATATCGAAGGTAGGTTCGTGTTTACGTTCCAAAACGGTCTTTTGAGTTCGCCGACGTCGCGCTTCGATATCTCCCAGTGTTACGGTCTGGGTTCCGCCAACCAGGTCTGAAAGGGTTGGATTAGAAACCACATTTGTCAGTGAGTTACCGTGTGCAGTGGCGACGAGTTGCACTCCTCGTTCAGCGATGGTTCTCGCAGCTATAGCCTCAAGTTCAGTGCCCATTTCGTCGATCACAATCACTTCAGGCATGTGATTCTCCACTCCTTCGATCATCACATTATGTTGGAGACTTGAGTTGCCTACTTGCATGCGTCGCGCACGTCCGATAGCCGGATGTGGAACGTCTCCGTCACCAGCGATTTCATTAGATGTGTCGACAATTACAACTCGCTTTTTAGCTTCGTCCGCTAAAACCCGAGCCGTTTCTCGCAGAATAGTGGTTTTTCCTACTCCTGGCCTTCCCAAAATTAGAACACTTTTGCCTGACCGTATAAGATCTTCAATTAACCGCACTGAGCCATACACGGCCCTGCCCACCCTACAGGTAAGACCGACAGGTTCACCTGCGCGGTTTCTCACTACAGAAATGCGATGAAGCGTGCGTTCGATACCCGCTCGATTATCGTCCCCGAAATGCCCGACTTGTTGAACAACATGGGAGATTTCATCTCGTGATACTTCCATTTCACTGAGCGGTATTTGATCTGCCGGAAACCTCGCTTCAGCATTTCTACCGAGGTCGAGTATCACTTCAACTAGATCACCAATATCTTCTCTTTTACGCAATGATTCCGCAATTGGATCGGGGAATATACCTATGAATACTTCGAGATCATCTACAACGTTTGCGTTGGGTTCTGTCAGAATGGAACTCTCCTTTGTTTATCGGTTAACTAACAGCTGCGAAAACTTGTTGTATTTCAGATATTGGTTGGGTTAAAGGCTTGACCATTACTTCATAGTTTGCTTGTTTTTTAAAGCCAATGTTTGCAAGCAAGTGTGCAAGAGCGTGTTTGTAATCTGGGACAGCAGTTACAGCTGACACATCATCAGTCTCCTTTAAAGCAGCAGCGACTATTCCTCCTAGTTGACCCCCAGCAGTTGCTGCCCAATTGATATTGAACATATGCTGGGTTCTAGTGGTGCTTCTTTGTATCAAGGCACCAATCTCTCCAGTTGGTAGGTCTAGTATCCATTCTGAGGATTTGCGGCCAAGCCGTTCCATACCGGCAGCCCAGTCTTCGGAGGTTTGTCCTGTCTTTATTCGGATTGCAATTGGTGTTACTACATTGTGCATGCGGAATAAATTTCCGTCATCAGATTGGTATCTTGGCCGTAACTTGAGAAAATCATCGCTGATTCCTAGTTTGGTTGCAGCTGAATGGGTGGATGTAGTTTGGTAGATCGTTTCACGATAGATTGTAGAAAAACCGGCTTTTTGAGCGAAATCAGAAGCATTACTGCCGGCGGGAATTCTTATAAAGATGCGATACGCACCCGCGCCTCCCGCCTGAACGGCAATCTGTTCAAGAAGGTCAAGTATCAAACTCGATTTAGAATTTCGAAGATAAAGTTCGCTGATTTCCCATGCCTGTTTACCTGACCGTGGTCCCGCTCGTAAAACACTGTTAATTTTTCCACGTTGGCTTTCTACCCAGCAACTTTGCCACGCTCTGGGTGATAGTGCGATTGTGGCGTATTTGGCCGTAGGAAATTTACTAGGTCCTCCTCTAAGCGCATTTACCAAAGTGCACGTATCGCCTAAACCTGCAGAAGCGCGGAAATGCAATATTCTAGGTGAATCAGTCGGGTGTAGGTGGCGGATCATATAGAACTGGGATTTCCTGCGGTTGAACTATTTTGTCTTGGATCTTCTTGTGCTTCCTTGGCAAGTTTCAGAAATAGAGTGTGTAGTCGGGTATCACCTGTTAGCTCCGGGTGAAATGAAGTTGCAAGCACTCGGCCTTTTTTCACGGCAACTGCCTGTCCGTCATCAGTAGAGGCGATTTGTTTAACCCCTTCTCCGACGGTTTGAACAATCGGCGCTCTTATAAATACTGCTCGCATTGGGTCACCATTGATGCCCTCAATGTGCAACTCGGCTTCGAAACTATCCACCTGCCGTCCGAAATAGTTTCGCGCTACGCTGATGTCGATTAAATTGAGTGGAATTGGATACGGGTCGGCAAGTTCTCGTGCGATAACGATCATACCTGCACAGGTGCCCCACAATGCCATCCCAGAATTTACTCTTTCGCGTAGGTGGTCTACGAATCCGAATCTTGTAAGAAGCTTGACAATTGTTGTGCTCTCGCCGCCGGGGATGATCAAACCATCGATTTCGGAAAGTTGCTGTACTTTTCGAACTTCTATAGCGTCGATACCGATTTTGCGGAGCATGTCCATGTGCTCCGCAAAATCGCCCTGTAACGCGAGAACACCAATGCTAGGTTGCAAAGGTGACTGTTGATTCAATTGATTACCAACCGCGCGTTTGAAGCTGTTCTGCTTCTGGAACTTTATTTGCTTCTATTCCTGGCATAGCGTCACCCAGCCCTCGTGAAATTTCGGCAAGCATGTCTGGGTCATTGTAGTGAGTGGTCGCTCGAACAATGGCATCAGCCATTTTTGCTGGGTTTGAACTTTTGAAAATCCCTGAACCGACGAAGACTCCTTCCACTCCGATTTGCATAAGCAACGCAGCGTCTGCGGGAGTTGCGATACCACCAGCTGCAAAATTTACTACAGGGAGTTTGCCGGTTCGGTGAACTTCCACGACCAGTTCATAAGGAGCCTGGAAGTCTCGGGCTGCAGACATCAATTCCTCCGTTGGCATATTCTGGACCGTTCGTATATCTGCTTGGATCTGGCGTGCATGAGTCACAGCGTGGACAATGTCTCCAGTTCCAGCTTCCCCCTTTGTACGTATCATTGCTGCACCTTCACCAATTCGACGTAATGCTTCACCGATGTTTCGTGCACCACAAACGTATGGCATTTTGTATTGCCATTTATCGATATGGTATTCGTTATCTGCAGGGGTTAAAACTTCGGATTCGTCACAATAATCTACGCCAAGGGCTTCTAATATTTGTGCTTCAACAAAGTGTCCGATTCGTGCTTTGGCCATTACAGGAATAGATACTGCATCGATAATTCCAGAGATGAGATCGGGGTCGGACATTCGAGCAACCCCGCCGTCACGACGGATGTCTGATGGAACGCGTTCAAGAGCCATCACTGACACAGCGCCTGCGTCTTCTGCTACCTTTGCTTGATCAGGCGTCACAACGTCCATGATCACGCCGCCTTTTAGCATTTGCGCTAATCCGCCTTTTACACGCCAATCCCCAACTTCGGGCTTGGACATTTCCTTCCAACGTTGCGCACCTGTTGTTCCATTACTTGTGCTTGTGGCCATCTCTATACGATCCTTCCGGCTTTTGAAAATACACCCTGTAATTCCTAAGGGGTCAAAGTGAAATGTGACCGCGACACCGAACCCGCGCCACACCGTTGCATCAATATGATGCATTGCCTCCGATTATACGCCAGCTTGCGGTCGGGTTGTTTTACTCGGGTCCCACTTAGATTGATTGGGCTGTTATAGGATGATTCAAATTCACTAGATGCCTTTTTTGGCCACCAAGTTTGCGAGATCAGCGGTTCGGCAGGAGTATCCCCATTCGTTGTCATACCAACCCACTACCTTGATGAATTCTCCGCCGACAGACGCTGTGGCGAGCGAATCGATGGTACAAGAGTTTGAATTTCCTATGTAATCGACTGAAACCAGTGGTTCATCTGAATACCCTAGAATCCCATGTAAATTTTCATTCATCGAGGCTTCTCGATAAGCGTTGTTTACATCGCTCAGCGATGCATTGTTGTTGAGTTTGACGGTTAGGTCTGTCACCGATCCAGTGATTACCGGTACACGGTATGCCATTCCATCGATCTTACCGATTAGTTCTGGGATGACAAGTGTCACAGCTTTGGCTGCACCAGTTGTGGTTGGGATGATGCTGTTGGCGGCTGCACGGGCTCGACGTAGGTCTTTATGGTTTTGGTCGAGGATATTTTGGTCGTTGGTATACGCGTGAATTGTAGACATCAAAGCACTTTCGATGCCGAACGCATCATTTATCACTTTGGCCATAGGCGCTACGCAGTTAGTAGTACAAGACGCGTTTGAGATGATGTGATGGTTTTCAGGGTTATATTGATGGTCGTTTACGCCTAATACGAGTGTTAGATCTTCGTTCTTGGCTGGAGCGGAGATGATTACTTTTTTTGCCCCACCTTCAATATGACCTGCTGCCTTAGTGGCGTCCGTGAAAGCTCCTGTGCACTCGATGACAAGCTCTATACCGAGGTCACCCCAGTTGATCTCAGAAGGATTTCGATTGGATGAGGAGTAAATTTTCGCGCCATCAATTATTAACGAGTCATCTTCACATTCAACGGTTCCTGGGTAACGTCCATAGGTTGAATCGAATTTCAAAAGATGTGCATTGGTTTCTGTTTCACCCACATCATTTATTGCTGCCACTTCGATAGTGCCAGGGTGTCGCTGCTTCAGTGCACGAAAAACTTGGCGTCCGATGCGTCCGAAGCCATTGATACCAATTTTGGTTTTTGCCATTAATCTTCCTCGTAACTGGTACTCGCGTGTGAGTTTTGAATTGTTATCAACTGCTATTTATGTTTAGGGAGAATACGGTTGCCGGCATAACTTGCGTTACTTCCGAGAAGTTGCTCGATCATAAGAAGGCGATTGTACTTAGCTACGCGTTCACTTCGTGATGGAGCACCTGTCTTGATTTGGCCGGCCGATGTACCAACTGCGAGATCTGCAATAGATGTATCTTCAGTTTCTCCTGAACGGTGGCTGATGACAACACCGAAATTTGCGGTTTGCGCAATATGTATCGTTTCAAGAGTTTCCGAAACACTGCCAACCTGATTCAGTTTTACTAATACAGCATTGCCTGCTTTATTATCAATTCCGCGTTTAAGATATCGAGCTTGGGTCACATAAAGATCATCTCCGACTAACTGTGTGCGGTTGCCAGAGATTGATGTTTGGTTTGCCCATCCATTCCAATCATCTTCTGAGAGTCCATCTTCTATGGAGTAGATTGGAAAGTCAGCGCATAGGCGTGAGTACTCTTCCACCATCTCTTCGCTCGATAGTTTTCTTCCTTCTCGGGTTAGTTGGTAAATGCCGTTGTCATAGAATTCAGAAGATGCTGGATCTAGTGCTATAAATACCTCTTCTCCTGGCTTGTATCCGGCACCTTCTATGGCTTCAGTGGCGTACTCAAGTGCTTGACGGTTTGTAAGTCCCTGTGGGGCGAATCCTCCCTCGTCACCTACGGTTGTGGCATGACCGTCAGCGTGTAGTCTCTTATTCAACCACTGGTACATCTCAACCCCACACTGAAGCGCTTCCGAAAACGAATTCATACCGGCAGGAACTAGCATGAACTCTTGGAAATCCGTGGATCCCATTGCGTGGGCACCACCGTTTAGAACATTAAACATCGGTACAGGAAGTTCAGTTGGGGACTGATTTCCGGCTAGTTCTGATATGTGTTCGAACATTTCTCGACTTGAACTAACAGCAACGGCTCTAAGCGTTGCAAGGGAAATTGCGAGGATTGCGTTCGCTCCAAATCGACCCTTATTCGGGGTGCCATCGGTCTCAATCAATACCTGATCTATTCTTTGTTGATCAATTGCATCAAGTCCTATGACAGCTTTAGCGAGCTGCCTGTTTACCGCTGAGACTGCTTTCAGGACTCCTTTACCTCCAAAGCGTCTCGGATCATCGTCGCGAAGCTCGACCGCTTCTCGGCTGCCAGTGCTTGCACCCGAGGGTACCGCGGCTGATGCCATGGCCCCATCATCCAAAGTTACAGTCGCACTGACTGTTGGGTTTCCACGTGAGTCCAGAATTTCGTGACCGGTTACTGAAATGATTTTTGTCATGTGTTTGTGTTTCTGCGTAGTCAGTGTTAATCAGTAAGGCAGAGAGCTCTAAAGCAATTATTGAATCTGGGGAGTTATGCTTCTTTGTTTAAGGCTGTTCGTTGTACTTCTAGAAGATTTTGGATACCTGTTTCGGCCATACTTAACATCTCAGCTAATTGGTCTGGGCTGAATGTCGCTTCTTCACCACTTCCTTGCAATTCTACAAATTCTCCATTGCCGGTCATTACGATGTTCATATCTACGTCTGCTGCTGAGTCTTCGCTGTAATCTAGGTCTAACATAGCGACGCCCTCTACCATACCGACACTTATGGCGGCGATTTGATCCTTCACGGGAATTGATTTAATAACGCCGGTTTTAACAAGTCCAGATAATGCTTCATGAAGTGCTACATATGCTCCAGTAATAGAGGCAGTTCGTGTGCCTCCGTCAGCGCGTAGCACATCGCAGTCTAAAAGTATGGATATCTCACCCAGTGCTGTCAGGTCGGTTACCGAGCGCAGTGAGCGTCCAATGAGTCTTTGAATCTCTTGAGTTCGACCGCCAATTTTTCCTCGTTCCCTACGGACTCGTTCTGGGGTTGAGCGTGGAAGCATCGAATACTCAGCAGTAACCCATCCGGTACCTTTGCCGCGCATCCAAGGCGGAACTTTTGACTCTATTGTAGCCGCGCACATCACCACCGTATTTCCAGTTTCCACTAAGGCCGACCCTTCTGCATCGGGCACATAGCCAGACTTGATTTTTACGGGTCGTTGTTCAGTTGTTGAGCGATTGCCTGATCTAATGCGAGTAGGGCGAGACAAATTTGTTAAATCCTTGATTGAATAGGCATATGATTTTAGCAGCCAATTCGGAGTTTCTTTCATAAAAGTCAGCGGTATATTGTTGACAATGTTTTTTACCGAACAAGTAATTGATAATTATTTGTTTAGAAGTCATCCTATGGCTTTCAGCAAGTGTCGAAATATTCGGATAATGTTGAGCGCGATATAAAAAATTTAACTTTTCAAAATCACTAGGTGGCGATAATGCGTATAGCGGTAATGGGTGCCGGAGCTGTCGGGGGATACTTCGGCGGTGTACTGGCACATCAAGGAGAGGACGTTGTCCTTATAGCTCGAGGGGCACATGGGGAGGCGATAGCCAAGAAAGGGCTTAATGTTGACAGCCACTGGGGGAGTTTCAATGTCAATGTTACTGTCACCGATGACCCTTCCAGTATTGGTATTGTCGATTTGGTTTTATATTGCACGAAACTTTATTCTAATATGGAAGCCTTACCTGCAATCAAAGGAATGATTGGTTCTTCTACGAGTATATTGACTATTCAAAATGGGGTTACAAGTGGATCTATAATCGCCGGATATTACGGATGGGATCATGTCCTGCAGGGAGCCACCTATATCGAGTCAGGTATCGCTGGCGACGGTCATATTCACCAAAGTGGATCCACGGCTAGGATTGAATTTGGTGAGAAGGATGGCTCCGATAGTGAGAGAACTAAGGCGATCTTCAATTTACTAGACCGAAAGGGGATTCAGGCTGTGGTGAGCAGCAACATGCTTGATGCCCTGTGGAACAAGATGGTGATGGTAGGTGCTATCGGGACAATAATGGCTGCCTCACGAGCGTCGCTTCCCGAGATTTTAGCTAGTCCTAATGGTGAACATGCTATACGCAGCACGATGGAGGAAATTGTTGCTGTTGGACAATCTCAGGGAATTACGTTCCCGCCTCGATGTGTTGAATCGAAAATGGAAACTGCCATTGCAGAAGCGGAAGAATTCCAAGCTTCTCTTCAGTATGATCTCACGGTTGGCAAGCCGCTAGAGCTTGATGACATTCTGGGATCCGTTGTAAAAATCGGTCATGATGCAGGTATTCCCGTTCCATCAAGCGCGGCCCTCGTGACAGTTCTTGATCGATTTAAACATGGCTCTTAATCAACATTTGTGATATTCGGGGATGAAAATGTCTACAGAGCATGCGGTATCGGACGAGACACTTGTCAAATTAGGGGAACTTCCTACTCAGACCCTGATTGACGGCTTATGGGTCGATAATTGGCCTCAGTCTATGATTCACGGAGCTCGATCGATTTTTCCAGGCCAGAAGATGTTTGGTAGGGCAGTAACGCTCCGCTTTGTTCCTCACCGACCGGATATTTTGGCGGATAAACCTAACGCTGAAGAGTCTCCTGAATATGTAGCTTTTGAGTTGTGCGGACCTAATGAGGTTTTAGTTGCTTCTTCAGTCGGACCATGGGAGTCGGTTGGGGGTGACATAAAATTTTACCGACTTGCACAGTTGAAAGCTGGCGGACTTGTTACTGATGGATCTGTTCGAGATACGACTGAACTTAAGGACTACGGCTTTCCAGTTTTTGCCTATTCTTCCACTGCTAAACAAGGCCCTGCGGTCATGCAGCCTTGGGGTGTAAACGAAGTGATTTCATGTGGTGGAGTCGTTGTTCGGCCTGGGGATGTAATAGTTGGTGATGATGACGGCGTTGTTGTTGTTCCATCAACTATGTGTGAGCGGGTTTTAGAGATTGCCGCTGAACGCGAAAAGATTGAACGCGTGATCAAGTTAGAACTCCGCAAGAATCCAGGGTCCCCTGGCAAGTATTATCCCTTCAACCAAAACACAAAGAAGCTGTTCGAAGACTACAAGTCTAGAGGCGAAGCCTAACGCGTCTATTCCCGTCGTTCACAGACGAAACGTCAAGCTGATTTTAGTCGCTGAGTGGAATTCCGTCTGGACGAAGACCTTGGTCTGCCATACGTTTTACGCGCAACTCGAAATTAGCGCACTCCTCGCAAACACTTTCTGGGATTATGCCTGACTTGATTAGTAATCCAAAAATGTAACAACCTATGCATATGCCAAAGATACTTTCTAATCCAGCGGCAAATATCAATGCGCCAAGCACTCCATAGGCTGCGCCATTTAGCCCGAAAGCTAATGAAAGGATAGCTGCCGTAGCACTGAATGCGACTCCCATACCCGCTGAAAAGCGTTTTGGGGGTCCTGCAACCGGTCGGTAAGGTAATTTCAATGTGGGTACGATTATCTTTGTGACTAAAATCGCTAGTGGGCTTATACGGGGTCCCGCAGCAACACGCGCAATAAATCCATACAAGATCAATAAAGTGATTAATGGCTGATCGAGTAAGATCGTTGCCGCAGACATGATCACTACTCCTCCCGCCACTGCTCGTGCAACGCTCGAGTTCATAGGGTGGGGAAAGCTGAAGAACGGAGTCTTTTGGTCGGTTGATGTATTCATAAGTATCAGTTTTATAGGGCGGTGTAGGTTATTTGGAGGGGGCTATGTGTCGATCTGTTCAATCTTAGATTTATACATCATGTAGTGCTGATGCTTGGATGTGTGCCTCTGCTGAATGGTTTCTTTTTGGAGCCTGTTAGAACAATAAAAACATTATTTAGTTTTATTTATTTTGACTCAGAGTAACTCTGAGTTAGGTTGAGATGCAAATTTTCTCTGAGACACTTCCAGGGTATAAAAAATTTAAATTTAGGGTTTTAGGGTTAATGAATAGTCCTATTCTCAGATGCGTTGATATCAATTCGTGCGATCTAATGCTAATATCGGCCAGATTACGAACCAGACTTAGTAAGCTGAGGCGGAACTCGTCAAGTTCACCTCGGATGTTTGGAGGCAAGCTTGATGGCTGATTTGAGCACGAGTCAAATACGAAATGTTGCCTTTGTGGCCCACAGTGGAGCGGGCAAAACTTCACTGGCTGACGCGTTGTTCTTCACATCCGGTGGGACGAATCGCCAGGGTAAGGTTGATGACCAGACGAGTCTTTCCGATTATGAACCTGAAGAACAACGACGGGGTTCAAGTATCCAGCTTGCCGTGCTCCCATGTCGATGGAAAGACTACAAAATCAATGTCATAGACACTCCTGGGTATGCCGATTTCCGTGGAGATATGCTCTCAGGGCTTCGAGTTGCTGATGCCGTGCTTATAGTCGTTTCGGCTGCGGCGGGAATTGAAATTGGTGCTCAACAGGCTTGGAACTACACCGAAGATCTGGGAATCCCAACTGCAATTGTTGTAAATAAGCTCGACAGAGAGAATTCATCGTTTGAGCAGACATGCGATGAAATTATCGAGTCGTGGGGGAGGCATTGTGTACCCGTCCACAGTGTGGATGGGGATGGTGAATCGTTTGGAAGTGTTTTAACCGGCGAACTTTCAGAGTCGACGATAGAAACGGTCGCAGAATCTGACGATGAATTGATGATGAAATATCTGGATGACGAGGCGCTGAGCGATGATGAGGTTAATGCAGGTATTAAATCCGGTATGGCGAGTCGTAGCATTATTCCAATTTTTGCAGCGTCTGCATTGAATAACATCGGGACGGACGAACTGCTTGATGCAATTACTACTATTTTCCCATCGCCTGACGAAGTGGAGGCCCCTAGCGTTCCGGAAGGAGCGCAGGCAAACCTAATATTTAAAACTTCGGCAGATCCATTTGTGGGTAAGCTTTCTTATTTTCGAGTTTACGGTGCGACGCTCGATTCAAACGCTCAACTATGGAATGCCAACAGAGGTGAGAATGAACGAGTCGGGCAAGTTTATTTAGCGGCCGGCAAAGAAACATCCGGTGTTGACGCGGTTATACGTGGTGATATTGGGGTTATCTCAAGACTCAACCATACAAAGACATTCGATACTTTATGTGACAAAGCAACTGAACTTAAACTTGGTGGAGTAGATCTTCCATCACCTGTGTTTGCACTTGCGGTTTCACCGAGAGGCCAATCTGATCTCGATAAAATGGCCGATTCTTTGTCAAGAATTATTGAAGAGGATCCAACACTTGAATTGGAACGAAACACGGATACTTCAGAGACCGTTCTTCATGGGCTTGGTGATATTCACGTGGACCTAGCGATCGAGCGAATAGCGCGTAAATTTGAAGTTAATCTCGATACTGCACTGCCGAACATCGCATACAGGGAAACCGTTGGAGGCCAGACATCTGTTTCTTATAAGCACAAAAAACAATCTGGTGGCCATGGGCAATACGGCCATGTAGTTCTAGATATTTCTCCTGGAGAAACAGGCAAGGGAATAACGTTTGATTCCAAGGTTGTAGGAGGTAATGTTCCCAAGGATTACATTCCAGCTGTTGAGAAAGGCGTGCGTAATGCGGCTAACAACGGTGTGGTCGCAGGATTCCCCGTCGTAGATGTTGCCGTCATGCTTACAGATGGATCTTCTCACTCTGTCGATTCATCTGGGATGGCATTTGAAATTGCCGCGAGCATGGGGTTTCGTCAGGCTGTTCGTGAAGCTCGACCAACCCTACTCGAACCAGTGATGAAGTTGAGGATTCTTACTCCGGAAGATTGTGCAGGCGATGTCATGAGCGATCTTAGTACGCGCCGTGCTCAGATAGGTGGAATGGATTCCAAAGGTAACGGAGTAACAGAAATAATTGCGGAAGCTCCAGCTTCAACAATGCAGCGTTACGCGGCTGATCTACGATCTTTGACCAATGCTCGTGGAGACTTTACGGCGATCATGGACCACTATGAACCGTTGCCTGCGCAAGAGGCCAATAAGGTTATAGCTTCTCGGCAATCCAGCGAAGAAGAATAGTTTGTAAATTTTTGAAGCTTTGCTGTTTATATGGCTGGCTTGGTCAAACGTATTGTTTGTAGTTGTCTCTCCAGTGTCCGAAAGTGAACTCTATGAGACTTTTTGATTATGAGAAATTATCTGCTGAAATGCATACTCGTGATATCGATGTGATTTTGGCGGGAACGAAGCCAAATGTTGAATATCTAACTGACGTTGAATGGATGCGGTGGTTCGATAAAGAAAACTTTTTGACAGAAGATGGCGAAAATTATGCTGCTTCCTTTGTTGGTCTTCCACGCGATCAAAAGCTTGGACCTTTCTATGTAGCTCCATCGACCCAAACCGGCTATCCAGAAAACTACGGTATGTGGATTGAAGACGTTCGTTACTGGGGCCCAGTGTTTTTTGTTGATGGATCAGATGACCAAATGGATTCGGCTGATAATCCAGTTGCTAGAGTGGCTCAGGTATTACGGGAAAAGGGTCTTGATAAGGGAAGGATTGGGGTTGAATGGCGACACATAGAGATGCAGTTTGTGGAAAGTCTGCGTGAATTCTTGCCTATGGCTACCCTGGTAGATGCTGAACCGATACTTTGGGAACTTAGAATCATCAAATCAGAGGAAGAAATTAATCGGATCCGAAAAGCATCGAAGATAACTAGTGAAGTTGTAAATTCCATTTACGAAGAATTCGCTTACGAAGGTATGACTGAATGGGATTTAGAGCGATATCTTGGTATCGCATTTGCACAAAGAGCTTCTCGGCACCTGTGGACTGACGTTGGTTTTGGCCCAAAAGGTGCGAGGTTCGCTGGCCCCACTGATGAGAGATTGAAGCGTGGAGATATTTTGAGAATAGATGCTAGTGGCTGGTGGGATGGATATGTATCCGATCAGTCTCGCTCCCTTGCTTGGGATGGTGAACTTACGGATAAAGCGAAGTGGGCACATGCGGCAATATTGCGCATGAATAAAGAACTTAGAGAAGCAGTTCGGCCAGGGGTTTTACCCTCTGACCTTTATAAGCTGACAATGCAGATTTTTGACGATGAAGGTTATGAGTCACTAACTCCTCAGGCTGGCCATTCATTAGGAAGAATAGCGCATGAACCTCCATTCCTTGTTGAAGGATATGACAGACCGCTCGAACCAGGGATGATTGTCGTTGTTGAGCCGACGATGCGCGTTCAAGGTGTGGGAAGCATAAATATCGAAGATACTACTGTTGTAACTGAAGATGGCTGTGAAGTTTTGACTGAAACTCCACGAGAGTGGGACGCATTCCTCTAACCAGCCTCGATTGAGCGTTTCGTTTAATAAAAAGTCAGTTTAAGTTTTCCGAAACATTTGTATATTTGAGATTGTTGAGGTTACTTACGATAACCCGGCTACTTAGTCTTCAGATGGGATGATCGGGATGATGACCCTCGATGCAAACTTTGAACTTGTATGAACGGTGTTGATGGCCTTGACCATTTTCGTATGTCGTCCTATCTCATCGCCTGTATTTGGATTTACGTCGAAGCGTGGGAAGTTTGAACTGGATACATCGATGCGAATACGATGTCCTTTTTTGAATACATTTGCGGTCGGCCATAATGCAATTGAAATTTCAACAGGTTGCCCTGGGGTTAAAAATTCTGGATCAGTCCAGGAGTCGCGGTAGCGTGCTCGTCTAATCGTGTCTACCAGATTGAGATGGTAGCCGCCTGGGTAGTCTTCACTTGATGGATACACGTCGATCAGCTTTACCGTGAAATCTGTATCGACCGCCGTGGATGAAATCCACAGCTTGGTTATCACTTCTCCGGTCACTTCGACGTCGTCCTCGAGTGGATCCGTTTCGAACGCCAATACATCAGGTCGTTCTTTCAATAATTTATACGGTTTTTTAGCGTTGCTCCATTGGGGTCCTTCTTTTTGATGCCATCCACCAGCAGCTACCACCTCTCTTAAATTGTTTCTTGCGTGGGTCCATTGATCCATAAAAGCGGGCACGTTATTCGTATCAAGACCTCCTTCTTCTGGACGGATAATTTCAAACATTCCGACTAACTGGCCTCCGATAGTAGGTACGGGATCATTAGGATCGAAGGTGTATGTGAGTGAACTGTCCGGTTGCATTGATTCGAAGGAATCGAGGGAGCCATCTTCGTGCATGAACAGTGTCTGATACTGGGTTCTCTGAATTGGCCATTCGGCCTCGTCTCGCCAGAAACCACCATGATTCAGATTTCCAAGTTTTGTCTTTGTACCATCACCGGTACCCATCACGTAAAGACGAACCGGTGATTCATTCTCACGTTTGGGTAATCCCTTTAAATGCTGGTCAAAAAAAACTAGCCTTTCGGGGTTGTATATCTCGTTACCCCAAACACTTTCTCCGCCGGTATCTACATCACCGTGAGCAGAACCGGTTGCTCGCATACCACCGTGGCACCAGGCGCCGAGAATCAAACTAGTGGGGGATTCATTGCGCTGGTTCATTTCGATGTAGTAATTGGCACTGGCACCGACGAAATTATCGTAAAAACCGCATGCAATGACCATTGGCACATCAGCGTGTTGGTCGAAATAAGGTTCTTGGTTACAGCATTCTTGATTCCACCATTCATCGTAATCACCGCGATAGTAGTAATCCAAAGCGGTTTTTTCCAAACTTGGTGCTACCTTTAGCGCAGTTTCACCAGGTTTAATTGGAAATTTGTTCAGCCAATCCCCCATATTTTGCATAGCGTCGAGGATAAGCCTGGCTTTATTGGCATCATTCCCAATTTCGTGACAATCCAGAGCGTGTAGGTGTATAGCTCCAAACATCTGGAAAGACATTGCCCCGCCTTCCCGTGCTTCATGTCTGTAGATATTGGTAGGACCAGCTTCCACCCACATCGCACTTAGATGTGGGGGTTTACGAAGTGCGAGTTGGGTTTGAGTTATTGCACGATGAGAAGACCCTAATGTGCCTATTTTGCCCGTACACCAATCTTGAGTGGCCAGCCACTCAACGGTGTCGAATCCATCATCACCTTCCCATGGGTTTACTGTGTGGAAGTAGGAGCCGTCACCTTCACTACGAAATCGTGATCGTAGGTCTTGTATTACAAATGCATAGCCTCGTCTTACGTAATAGGGGAAAACGTCGTCCCATTCGGGAGCCGTTTTATCGTAGGAAGTACGGACGAGAAGAGCGGGTACTTTTTCTTTGCCATCGACAACTGTACCGTCTCCGTGACAGGGCAGGTAAATATCAGTCGCTAGTCGAACGCCGTCCCGCATCGGAATCATCACATCGCGTAATAGGTGGACTCCATATGTAGGTTGGGAGGACTTTTGTGAAGTTGGCATGTTTTATCTCTTTGGTATCACGGGTAGGTTGATATATGAAGGGTATTGAATGCCGTGATACACGGTCTGGTTTGCAAGAGTGATATTGATGTCACTGGCTATGGGATTCCCGCTGTTAAGGTTTCTGTTATAACGCGGGAAGTTTGAGCTTGAAATTTCGATTCGGATACGATGCCCTTTGATAAAACTGTTGGATGTGTTCCACATATCAATTTCGAATTTATAGATTTCGCCTGGAACCATCATTTGAGGGTTTTCCGTGCCGTTGCGGAATCTTGCTCTTACGATTCCCTCGCACAAAGCAATCGCTTTTCCATCTGGCTCGAGGTCAGTTAATGTAGCTGTGAAATCCGTATCTTTCGCATCTGATGATGCCCAGATCGTAGCTGAAATTGGACCTGTAATTTCCATGTCTTCGGTTAGAACATCGGTTGTAAATGTCAAGACATCGGGGCGTCGCTGGATATGAGAACGATCATGTGGGCCACAAAAATCATATGTTTGGTATTGTGATCCAAGTGATGGCACTGGATTGCCCGGATCGTAAATAAAACTATCGCTGGTTTGATCGCCAGTTTTGATTTCTGGGTGTAGGCCACCACCATCATCAACGGCGTTACCCGCACTCGAGAGATAGAATTTGGTCCATTCGGTGCGCTCTAGAGGCCATTCATATTCGTCTCGCCAGGTGTTCTTTCCCATGACGAAAAGCTTTATTGGAGCCTCCTCGTCTACACCGGTGTCGATGCCTTTCAACCGTTGGTCATACCAATGCAGATGCATTTCAATAACATCCGATAGAGCTTGTTTCCCAAAGGTGCGATCAGCGTATTCGCCATTTTCACCCATCGGGACTCTGCCCCAAGGGGCAATTTGATGACTCCAAGGTCCAATTATCAATTTCGTTTTGGAACGAGCGTCCTCGGTTTTGGCTTTTTTAGTCCACCCATTGAATAGCTTGAAATTTTCGTTGGATAATGAATCAAACCACCCTGTTATGAATAAAGATGGGATCGCCATTTCGTGGTATTTATCTCGTAGGCTGTAACTTGACCACCATTCGTCATATTGTTCGTGTTCCATCACGCCCTTGTAGTAGGGGTGGGTGTTTGATACTTTCTCCATAGCGGTATCGATTGGTAATTCGAAAAAAAACGTATCTTGATCGAAGTGTTTCAAAGATTCATATTGCATTGACCGACCCAGCATGTTCAGGAATGCAAAGGCTACATTGTGATGGATGACACCGTTGACTCTGTGGTGTCCATAGTTATCTTGCTGAGATGCAATCGGTGCCACGGCCTTTAAATACTTTGATCGTAGTGTCGCAGGGAGTGTTTGAGTGAATCCTGGATAAGAAAGACCGAATGTACCGAGATTGCCATCGCACCAATCCTGTTTCCCGATCCATTCATGAGTATCGTAGCCATCGTATAACTCGCATACGTATGGAATCCATTCTCCATCAGAATCGCCACGTCCCCGGCAATCTTGCATGATCACTGCATACCCACGATTTGTGAATTCTCTAACCCACCCAATGTAACGTGCTTCCTGGTTGTCATAAATCGTCCTCAATAGCAATGCAGGCCATGGACCATTACCTTGAGTTGACGGCGGTAACCATATGTCTGCAGAGAGATTTATTCCGTCACGCATCGGTACTGGGATGTTCAGCATAAGACGGCCGGGTTCAATAAGCGGAAGGGAGTCGATGTTTGTGTTCATTACCTGTTGCCAGTATTAATTTTTCTTAGCCTGCTTCGATTAGGTCAGAAGCATTGTGTGCTTTCTACGTATGATCTTCAACACTTTTATTGCCTCCACCGTTTATCTATCTGAGGTAACCTGCTTGGGTAAAAGTTACGTTAGCAATCTGCGGAGGTTTCGAGTGTCTTTTAAAGTTGTGATCACAATGTACAACCGCCCTCCTAGCGATCTGACATTAGAGGTGATTCAGAAAGCGGGAATTGAAGTTGAATATGTGCCCTCAGTGACCGAAAATGAGGTGATTAAAGCTGCAGAAGAAGCTGATGTTTTGTTGGTAGGTACGGTGCCTCATACGACTCGCAATGTGCTTGAATCATTACCGAAACTGAAGATGGTCGGCCGTTCTGGGGTAGGAGTCGATTCCATTGATCTAGAGGCAGCTACCGAACAGGGGATCTGTGCTACCAACACCCCTGGCATTAACACAAGTGAAGTGGCAGATCATGCTATGGCGATGTTGCTGTCAATAACCCGAAAAATTTCTGAACAAAATTCCGCGCTCAAGGCAGGAGCTTGGTCGGATCGTCCAAAAGAAATCAATGCCTTGCGCAGTCAGTTACGCCGTGTAGCGGGGAATACGGTTGGTATATTCGGGCTTGGAAGTATCGGAAAAGGATTTGCCACCAGGGTAAGAGGGTTCGGACCCGAAAAGATCATTGCGTATGATCCGTATGTACCCCAGACCACAGCCGATCTAGTTGGTGTTCAATTGGTGGATTTTGAGACTTTGCTAACTGAGTCTGACTATCTGACCGTTCACTCTCCGGCTACGGTTGAGACGAACCACATATTTGATATTAATGCGTTTAGAAAAATGAAGCCTTCAGCGATATTCATAAACTGCGCTAGGGGTCCTATCGTGGATGAGGCTGGCTTACAGGAAGCACTACAAACAGGACAAATCGTGGCAGCTGGAATCGATGTGACTGAAATCGAACCGTTAGATGCTGAAAATCCTTTGCTGAAATTAGATAACTTAACGATCACTCCCCACGTTGCGGGAACATCGGATATCAGTGGAATTGCTGGCGCAACCCGCTGGGGCGAGAACGCTGTGAACATTCTTACCGGTAAACCATTGCATGGTCTCGGGAATCCAGAAGTTGTCAAAAGGATTGCTGTGATGCGAGCACAGGGTCCCAGTCGATGGGATGGTGTTCCTGATCCCGTTACAGAAGCCTGGAGTTGATCAATTGTCTAGTCAGCGGCTTAGGTGGATGCTTTTAGTTATTGGTGAGTGATAGATCAGTTGTTTGGTGTAATACCGCCTGTGTCAGGTTTTCTAGGGATTCGTCGCAAAACGTGCAGTATGGAGACTCAGGCCATGTCCGGCGTAATCCTAGCTGTTCGGTTTAATTTCGATTAGAGGGAGTTATTAATGATGAAAATCAAAAAAATTTCTGTGACGGTTTTTAAGATAAAGTCGAAAAAAGTTAATGACACGGATGGCCACACCCACCCTGGCCTTGAGCATGATTCGGAAGAAGCAATGCTCACGATCACAACAGACGAGGGACATTCAGGCTATGCATTTGGTTCGCCTGAGTCATTACGACCTTACGTGATTGATAATTTCGTCAAAAAAGTCTTTATCGATCAAGATCCAATGGATCGTGAGAAACTTTGGATTAACCTTGCCAAGTGGCAAAGAGGTAGTGGAGCTAGTCTTACGGATCGTACGATAGCAGTGGCCGAAATGGCTTTATGGGATCTTGCAGGTCGCTCACTTAATGTTCCGGTTTGGAAATTATTAGGCGGATACCGAGATAAGGTCCCAGCGTATGGTTCGACTATGTGTGGGGATGAGATGGCAGGTGGACTCGCTACTCCAGCCGATTATGGGAATTTCGCTGAGTGGATGGTTAGCAGAGGTTATAAAGCTATTAAACTTCACACGTGGATGCCTCCGGTTTCATGGGCACCGAGTGTGAAGATGGATATTCAGGCATGCTCGGCCGTTCGAGAGGCGGTTGGATCGGATTTTCCATTAATGCTTGATGCAAACCACTGGTATTCGCGTATCGACGCGCTTGAATTGGGAAGAGCCATCCAGGATCTTGGTTATTACTGGTACGAAGAGCCGATGGACGAGCATTCAACGGAATCTTATCGGTGGTTGGCTGAGAATCTCGACATCCCGATTATCGGTCCTGAATATGCCTACGGGAAGTTTCATACGCGGGCAGAATGGATAGCGTCTAAGGCATGTGATATATCTCGAGTTGGAGTGGCTGATGTAGGTGGTATTGGCCCGAGCATGAAAATTGCGCATCTAGCTGAGTCATTCAACATGGATTGTGAAATTCATGGTGGTGGAGCAGGTAACCTCGCAGTGTTAGGAGCAATTTCAAATGCTCGTTGGTATGAGCGGGGCTTATTGCACCCATTTATTGATTATGATGAAATTCCAAGTCATTTGAACAGCATTATCGATCCTATGGATGAAGATGGGAACATTCCTATGCCTACTCGTCCTGGATTAGGAGAAGATATCAATTTTGGCTATATTGCCGATAACGTAACATCTGCATATTGAAAATAGATCAAATGTTTATTTACCGGTAATTTTCTCCTAGGCATGTGCTATTGGAGAAATTAATCAACTTATTTTTTTGGGGCTTTGTTGGAACTCAAGTCCCTCGTATAATTGGCGACTGGTTACGCAAATGAGCTACGCTGTTTTCATTTTTATTAGAGTGCAGTTACATATATGAACTGACACGCCCGCATTGGCTTGAAATTCTTTTTTCAATGGATGCGGGCGTCGTTACAAATATAGGTATAGGAGAAATATTATGACGCAAAAAGCCTGGGCATTCCTTGGTGGGAAGCAAGTTCCCCAAGAGGACGCGAAGGTGGGCGTTATGACTCATGCTTTGCATTACGGTACCTCCGTATTTGAAGGAATCCGAGGGAATTGGAACGATCGACTTGGCAAAATAGCGATCTTTCGATTAGCCGAGCATTATGAACGCCTGCTTCGCGGTTGTAAAATTCTTAGAATTGACCTCCCGTACTCTGTTGATGAACTATGCCAGATCACCGTTGATCTCGCTGACAAGAATGGTTTCCGGGAGGATGTATATATTCGACCGTTGGCGTTTAAAGGTCAGGAAGCGGTTGCTAATCTAAATCTCAATTCGCTTGATGACGAATTTATGCTGGTTATGTTGCCATTCGGTTCTTATATAGACAATACTCGACCGCTTAAATGCCAAACATCATCATGGCGACGCCCAATGGATTCTTCGATGCCAACAGGTGTCAAGATTGCGGGGTTATATACCACCAGTATCTTGGCGAAATCCGAAGCTTTAGCTGGAGGTTATGATGAGGCGATTCTTTTGAATCAGGATGGATCTGTTTCTGAAGGTAGCGGGGAAAATCTTTTTATGGTGCGAGACGGCGTAATAAGTACACCTGCAGAGACAGATAATTGCTTATTAGGTATTACCAGGGACTCTGTCATTCAGTTGGCAAAAAATGAGTTGAATATGGATGTTGTTCAGCGTCATATTCATCGATCTGAGCTTTATTTGGCTGATGAAGTGTTCTTGACCGGAACCGCTGCGCACCTCACATCAGTAGGAGAATTGGATAACCGTGTTATTGGTACCGGTAATACCGGTGCAGTAACCAAGCAGCTTCAGGATTTGTATTTCTCAACGGTAATTGGTGATAACGACAGATATGTTGATTGGTGTACATTCGTAACCCCTTCGGGTGGTTAGATGATGTGGTGAAATTTCCTTTGGGTAAACAGGACTGCTGAGTCACGGGAAGGATTTGATAATTGAGTGTAAATCCGAGCGATGTGCGAAATTTATTCGAAATTCATTACTTTCTTTTTGCTTTTCTATCTAGCTTGGGAACGTTGCAGATAGCCGTGACGAGTTCGGGCATTCGTGGGTTGTGGTTGATGCCTTATCGTCGAGTCACGCGTTGGTTAGGGTTTGTTTGCATTATCACAGGGATTCTCGTTTTTTTTGGTCAGCCGTTATATATAGATGGTCCTTGGGCTGCAGGGAGTGTTCAAGCTGACTCCACAACTCGCGAATGGGGTGCCGCCAGCTGGGATGAATTAGCTGGAGCTCGAAATGTCAACGATATCCATGGTGGACTTGATGGCGTGGATCAGGCGATATGGTTTTCATTGGCCGCTATTTCGGCTTTCGCAGTCTCGGTGGTTTTTGGGGCGTTAAGTGTCAAGGCTATAACGAAAGAGTTAAGGGTTGATGCAAAATTAGACGATATAGATGGCCTTACTGGCTTGGTGCATAGTTCTTATTTCCATAACTTGCCGATTTCTATACGGAATTTTCGTTTGGAGGCGCGAAAGTTCTGGAGGGACGGTGTTAGATCGGCCGATCGTTGGAGTTTGATGAAAATCATTTCCGGTAGTTCAACTGAATGAATTCGATAGATGCAACTTTGTTGATCTGGTTGAATGGTTTTTCTGGGAGCATCAAGGTTTTCGATGATCTTATGCGATTGATCGCAAGTGATTATTTGATGCCGCTTGTATTTTCGCTTTCAATGTTCGGGTTATGGTTTTCTGGAAAAACTTCATCTCAGCGCATGACTTATCAATCAACGGCATTGATCGGCATCAGCGCGTTGTCCATATCAAATGTTGTCGTATGGTTAATCAATTCTCTCTGGAATAGGCCACGTCCTTTTTTAGATCATCCAGATGAGTTGAATCTTTTGTTCTATTCACCTACCGATCCGTCATTCCCAGCTAATCCAGTTGCGATCGGCTTTGCGGTTGCAATGGCTGCGTGGATGGTGAACCGCAAATTTGGCTTGTGGTTATTTGCGGTGGCGAGTTTGTTTGGATTTTCTAGGGTTTATGCGGGAGTGTTTTATCCAACTGATATCGTGGCTGGGGCGTTGGTAGGAATCGCCGTGTATGGATTTACAAGTTATTTACGACGTGCATTAGAGCCACTGGTCACCATGGTTGTAAGACTCGCACGTGGTCTATCTGTAGGATAGTTTTCGAGTTTCCGCCCGAGCCTTACATGTATTCCAGAGCGTGAGTGATCCTTACCTAATAAGTATTAGAATTTATCTGCGCCGGATTTGTACCGTTTTCACTTGGTCCTGTTGAGGTAGGCGTCCTTCGAGAAGCATTGAAGGATTGGTTTCGAATAAATCAACCGACGACTCTTCACCTATTAGTTTTTCAGCGACGTTGAATGAATCGCTGAGGATTGGCGATCTTGGTGGTTTATTTGTGTGCATTTCTGAAGCGACCACGTGGGCGATCCCGTCCAATAAGAAACGTTCGGCCGTTTTTCGTGTTTCATCACCGAATTGTCCCGTCAAGCTTCCAGCTGCGATCTGAATTACTGTACCTTCTTCTACGAGGCGTTGAAGGCGCTTTGGTTTGCGCTGGAATTCGATATTTCTCTCCGGGTGTGCCAAAACAGGAACCAGTCTTTGAGTCAGGAGTCTCCCAATTACATCTTCTAAAAAAAGGGGCAGCTGTCCAAAAGGTGGTTCGATCAATAAAAAGCGTGTTCGATTGAGAGTCGTGGCTTTACCAGCGTCGATCAGGTCAGGCAGTGAAGGAGTGAGATGATTACACATTCCTGTTAATATTTTGATTGTTGGAACGTCCTTGTTTGATGAATCGCCCCGTAGCGATGTGTTTAGTAAATCTGCTAATTCATTAACTTTGCTAGGGGAAAATCTTTCGACCTCAATGTCCCTCGAATGCGGTGTCGCTACGATCGTGGTAGTTCCGTCTAGGGCGGCTGTACGGGCCATTGGGAGGCTTTGCTCTAATGTAAGTGGGCCATCATCTAGTCCTGGCAGTATATGTGTATGAATATCGACTCTTGGCAAATAGTGTTCCTTTTTTTATTTGCGTGCGGTTAGCATTCGGAATGTCTCGCCATATTCGAAGTTATAGTCCCTTGCTTCTTTCATGTGTTGCTCTCTTATGTGTAGGTCTATATCAGATCCAAAAGATAGGCCGGTAATCTGACTTTCATGTTTTGCAAGAGCTTCGATTTTTTTGTCTATAGAATCAGTAACATCAATGATTATATTGGGTTGATCGCTGCCCCAAAAAAATAGGTGATTGACTTTATAGGGCTTGATTTCATCGGTAAGTTGCTCTGGAAAATGTAGATGATCTCGAGCGTAAGGGTAAATGGCGTCTTGAACAGTTGTTCCGACGTGTCGATGATCACGGTGTTGGAATCTGTGTATTCGGTGTTGGTCGTGGGTTAATACTATTTCCGGGCGATATTTTCTTAAGGCATGGACTACTTCCCGAAGAAAAATACGGTCAGCTTCGAGTTCACCATCAGGATGATTTAGCACAATAATTTCGCCAACGCCGATAATTTCTGCGGCTGCACGTTGTTCGGTTGAGCGAATACTTACAATGCGGTTGGAAGTCATTTTAGTGTCGTTACTGCCACTGCTACCAGTTGTGCACTGGACATATGTAATTTCACATCCCTCTGAGGACCATCTGGCTGCGGTAGCCCCGGCTCCGATTTCAGCATCGTCTGGATGGGCAAAGATGACCATTGCTCGTTTTGGTATATCGCGGATGACATCGTATTTTGGGATTTGATTGGCCATCGAAAATTTGTGGGTCATGTGGTCTCTGGATTAGGGCGTCCTAAGTGTTAATCTCTTGTTTTGCAACTATGATAGCGACCTTAAGTAAATGTTCAGGGAATGCGACACTTATGCAGCGGATAATTCACCCTAGATATAAACTTTTAAATAACCTCTAGCTAATAGCTATTCAACTGAAATAAACAAGTAGTTTTTTGTAATTGAATCCTGTATCGGAGATCTTATGTCAACGGTTGCCAGTTCTGATCCTGAGATTGCTCAGGTCATTAAAAACGAACAAAGGCGTCAGCGCGATCAGCTCGTTATGATTGCATCTGAGAATTACACTAGCACAGCAGTACTAGAAACCACTGGTTCTGTTTTGACCAACAAATATTCTGAAGGTTATCCCGGACGTCGATATTATGCAGGATGTGAAAATATTGACGTGTCAGAGCAGTTAGCAATTGATCGCGCTAAGCAACTTTTCGGGGCCGAACATGCCAATGTCCAACCTCACTCGGGTTCCCAGGCAAATATGGCTGCATTTTTTTCTCTTGTTAAGCCTGGGGATCGGATTATGGGGATGTCACTTGACCACGGCGGCCATTTAACTCATGGCTCTCCGGTTAACTTTTCAGGAAAACTTTACGAGTTTGGCTTTTATGGCGTGAACGCGGAAACTGAAGCACTGGATTACGAAGAAGTGCAACATCAGTGTGAAGAATTCAAGCCAGCAATCATCATAGCTGGTTATACGGCATACCCGATGAAAATTGATTTTAAGAGATTTCGGGAGATCGCCGATTCGATTAATGCAACTTTGCTGGTTGACATGGCCCATATTGCAGGACTCATCGCTGGGGGCGTACATCCCTCACCAGTTGAATATGCAGATATTGTTACTAGCACAACTCATAAAACTCTTCGTGGACCTCGTGGTGCGATGGCATTGACGACTAAATCACTCAGTCGCAAGTACAATTCAGCGGTATTTCCAAATATGCAAGGTGGTCCGATGCAACATGCAATAGCAGGAAAAGCTGTTGCTTTTAAAGAGGCGATGCAGCCGGAATTCAAAAAGTATGCTGGGCAAGTTGTTCAGAACGCACAGGTGCTTGCAACCGTTTTGTCGACAGCAGGCTTACGGATTGTGGCGGGAGGTACAGAGAATCATATGTTATTGGTTGACACTCGATCAATCGGCATGACGGGTCGTCAAGCAGAAGAGGCGCTAATAGCCGCTGGCCTTGTGGTAAACAAGAATACAATTCCGTTTGATCCTGAATCACCTATGATTACTTCGGGAATTCGGATAGGTACTCCAGCGTTGACGTCGAGGGATCTAAAAGCTGAAGATATGGAAAATGTTGCGGGGTACATTATTGAGGCGCTCGACGCTCGTGATGATGAAGCTAAGTTAGATAATATTGGGGTTGAAGTCGCCAAATTCTCATCTCGTTTTCCTGTTCCCGGCTTGGATTTCTAGCATGCGTTTATAGTTAATTCTCATATATGGCAAAGAAGCCTCGGAATTGTTGCTTGAAACCTATACAGGTGCTCCGTTTTGACGTGGTAGAATGACAAGGTTTCGCATTATTTTTAGAAGAATATGGTGAACTGTTGAGAAAGTACGAATTGGTTTGGATTCTTGGTGGTGATGTTGATGAAGAGCAAGGCACTGAGTCGATTGAAAAAATCACCTCGCTTATTATCGGTGCCGGCGGCGAGGTAACTGATACTGAAGTTTGGGGCAAGCGTGCGCTCGCTTATCCCATTAAGAAAAACAGTGAAGGTTATTATCTTCAGGCAAACTTTGAAATAGATGGACCGCGGGCTCAGGATTTTGAACGTGCTATCTACGCTGATCAATCGATTATCAGGCACTTGTTGGTTCGTGACGAAAACCCTGTTGCGATTGCTGACGAAGAACCTGAAGAATAGCGCTTTCTGTTATGTGCAAACAACGGATCAATTTAATTGAATCTTAATCAGATACTCCTTATCGGACGCGCAGGAACTGACCCCGAAATGCGTTACACTCCAAGTGGGACGCCGGTCACTAATTTTCGTCTGGCGGTGAGTAATAACAGGCGTGATGCTAATGGAGAGTGGACAGAGGATACTGAGTGGTTCACTGTTACAGCATGGGAACGTCAGGCAGAGTCGGTAAATCAGTATTTATCTAAAGGTCGTCGGGTTTTTGTTGACGGTAGACTGTCTACGCGTCAGTACACTAGTAGCTCTGGCGAGGCTCGTACGTCCTTAGAGGTGCGAGCATTTAAGGTTGTTTTTCTTGATTCACCCGGTGGAGACGCTACTACTACCACTGAGGGTGTTCCAACGGAAGCGCAATCTTACACATCACAAGGATCAGGTTCTCGAGAGCCTGATGAAAATAATCTAACAGAAGACGTGGAGGAACTGCCCTGGTAGCAGTTTCCATGCGAGGTTGTACGGTCATGAAGACCGACGATTCCGCTGTCCGTTCCGCGAGGTAAAAAATGACAAGCTCACGAACAACGCAAGGTGCACGCCCAACATTTCGACGTGGAGGCAGGCGGAGACGCCAGTGTTTCTGCAAAGAATCCAAAGTCGATTACAAAGACATATCTAATATCCGTAGGTTTATAACGGATAGAGGACGTATTGAAGCGGGGAAGAAATCCGGTAATTGCGCTAAATGTCACCGAACATTGACAATTGCTCTCAAACGTGCCCGCCATTTGGCGTTACTTCCATACGCACCACATCACCTGCGCGTGACTGGCGAGGTTGCAGTAAGTAGTAAGATCCGTGAAGAAGATGAAGTTGAGATTGACAGTTCGGAAGAATCTGATGAGACCACCGAATCGACTGAGCGAACTCAAGTTGATCTCGAGCCATCTGTTACGGATACTGAGGAACAGTCAGAATCAGAAATACAATCAGAAACTCCAGCAACGACAACCGAAGCTAAACTGGATGAAGAGAATCAAGAAGATTTAGATAACGTGGAATCTGAATCTGAAGAGACTCCAAATGTTGAATCTCCTGACAGTGAAGAAGATAAGTAGTTTCTTCTAACTGCAAGTGCGAAGGCTATATGCCGAAAACGCATACTTAGTAGTATTACGCCTGATGCATTAACTGAGCGTCGAATATGTCTAAAGAAGATAAGAGCAAAGACCCTAACGACTTTCCAAAACAGGAAGAAGTAGTCGCCGGTGTATCACTTGAATACCAAGCTGGTCGTCGAAGCATTACGAATCGTGGTGGCGTAACACGTCGGCAGATGGTTGCCGAAAAGCAACAACTCCAAATTAAGTCCCGCCCGTTCATTATCGCTGCGGTCATAGTTTTATTTGGTATTTTGACAATACCGGTGTACGCCTATTTCCAGAATTACGTGTTTCCGCCTCGTGAGTTAGCTCTCAGAGTGGCCGGTATGGAATATTCGCGTGGTGACGTGGTGAACTTTATACGGTTCAACCAGAGGATGAGTGAGAATTTAGGAGTCCCGTTTGAGGTTGGGAATTCATTGTTCGACGCATTGCAAACTCTCCAAGAAAATGAACTGGCGTTTCAGTTGGCTGCTCGCTATGGTATTACTGTTTCTTCAGAAGAAGTTGACGATCGTTTGAATACTATCTTGGGCTTCGTCGCGAAAACGGTTGCTGAACGAGAATCGCAAGAGTACAAGGACAATATTGAAGAAGCGAAACGTCAGTTTATTAACCGAATTGAAATGGATGAATCTGTTTTTCGAGATTTTATTCGAAAAAGTATGTTCAAAGAGCGTTTACGTGAGGTGGTAGCCGAAGAAATACCGCGTGTTCAAGCACAAGTTCACCTTTATGAGATCATTTTGTTTGATCGTGATCTAGAAGCCCGTCGGGCTATTGAGCGTGACTTGGTTACAGGCGATGCTATTGAAAATATGATTCTTGAACATTCACAGGATCCAAATGTTCGACGTGACCTTGGGGATCGTGGATGGTTCCCATTCGGTGTTACGCCTGAGATTGATTATTTATTATTCGGTCTTGACGGTGAGGGGAACCGACTTTTGCCAATTGGTCAATTAAGTGAACCCCGATATGTTGAAGAATCTGACTGGTGGAGCTACATGCTGGTAGCCGAAGTACAAGATGCCCGTGAGGTTAATGAAGATAACTTTGAAGCCCTTACGACTCGAGGCATGACGATTTTCTTTAATGAAGAACGTAAGAATTTTGATCTCCACATGGTTCTTGATAGTGCAATTTTTGAATGGGTTAACGCGCAGATAAGGCTGTCAGCTTTATTGCCAACTCCTACTCCGGTTCCATATGGGGCGGATGGAATGCAGCAGATGGGACCATAGCGATGGGCATGTCTGGTCGAGCGAAGGTTCCTGCAATCGGTATCGGATTGCTTGGATTAGGTGTTGTCGGATCAGCTGTGGCTAAGGCTGTAGTTTCACGGCATGGGTCAAAGGGGTGCGCCATTCCTTTGGATCTTATAGCCGCAGTAGTTCGAGATCTAGACAAAAAACGTACGATTGACCTTGATCAATTGATCTTGTCGGACGATCCAGAAGCCGTAATTGGCAACACTAACGTTGCAATTGTCGTGGAGCTGATGGGTGGAGAAAATCCAGCATTCGATTACATTTCCAGTTCTTTAAAAGCGGGTAAGCATGTTGTGACCGCGAACAAAGAAGTCATGTGCAAGAGGGGAGATGAACTTCTTCGTATAGCGGCTGACAACAATGTTGAATTGAAATATGAAGCCAGTGTCGGCGGCGGCATACCAATTATCGGTCCTCTCACAAACGATTTGGTAGCAAATAGGATTCAGAGCATACGCGCAATCATCAATGGAACCACCAACTTTATTCTCACTAAGATGGCGCATGAAGGAGCAGACTTTGATGACGTTTTAGCTGAAGCCCAATCTCTTGGATACGCTGAGGCTGATCCGACTGCGGATGTGGATGGATTCGATCCAATGTATAAGCTTTCTGTTTTAGCCCGACTGGCTTATCACACAGAAATGCCAATTGAAGTTATTCATCGTGAAGGCATACGGGACATTCATGCCAAAGACTTTAGGTATGCGGGTGAATTGGGCTACACGATTAAATTGTTGGCAGCAGCGCAAGCGAGTGATGAATCAGGGTTATTGGCTCGAGTACATCCGGCGCTGATTCCACTTGAAGTTCCAATGGCCTCAGTGAATGGAGTGCTAAATGCTGTTGAGGTGGAAGGGGACTTAGTTGGGCCGCTATGGTTTCAAGGACCTGGGGCTGGTGCTGAACCCACCGCTAGCGCTGTGGTAGGCGATATTTTGAAGATCACCGAAAGTTCTGGAATCAATTCGCATCGTTCAGGAACTTTCGCTTCATTTAACATCAGTCCGATGAATGACCATGTTTGTCAATATTACATGAGATTGACGGCATCTGATCAACCGGGTGTTTTAGCTAATGTCGCAAGAGTTTTGGGTAATGCAGGTATTAGTATTAGCGCTGTCTTGCAAAAAGATACCGATATTGAGAAAACACAAGCAGATCTGGTGATAATGACTCATCCAGCGCGCGAAGCTAATATGCAGTCAGCAGTAAGTTTAATTAGGAAACTTGAAACGGTCATTCAATTAGATAATCTCATACGTGTTGAGAATTATGCTGGCCGTTTGTAGTAGATGAAATTGTTTTCAGTTTAATTAGGAGAGACCTTTCATTTGTTGATGTTTCCAGGTGTAATTGACAGGTATAAAGAGTTTTTACCTGTCAATGATGCTACTCCGACGGTTTCACTTGGTGAAGGCAGTACGCCGCTCGTCAGGTCCCGCAGCATAGGGGATTCGCTTGGCTGCCGGGAACTTTATTTTAAACTTGAGGGCTGTAATCCGACAGGCTCATTTAAAGATCGCGGTATGGTCATCGCTATCGCCAAGGCTCTAGAGGCGGGTAAGACTCGTATCATTTGCGCTTCCACCGGTAACACGAGTGCATCTGCAGCTGCTTACGGGGCGAGATATCAACTGGAGACTCTTGTTCTGGTTCCTGCTGGCGAGATCGCTTTAGGTAAGCTGGCGCAAGCCATGGCGTATGGAGCACGTATCTTAGCTGTCAACGGGAGCTTTGATGACGCGCTGACTACGGTGAAAGGAATAGTTGAGTCTTGGGATATTGAGCTGGTAAATTCCCTCAACCCGTATCGTATTGAGGGACAGAAGACAGGGGCTTTTGAGATTGTGGATGAGCTGGGAGAAGCTCCAGATATTCTTTGTATCCCAGTTGGAAATGCTGGCAACATCACTGCTTATTGGAGGGGTTTTAAAGAATATCGAGGGATTGGGCGGATCGGAAAAACCCCAAAAATGATGGGGTTTCAAGCTGCAGGTGCTGCACCTATTGTGCGTGGTGTTCCGATACCGAATCCGAAAACTTTAGCTACGGCGATTCGTATCGGGAATCCTGCCAGCTGGGAACAGGCCGAATTAGCGAGAGATGAATCCGAAGGTTTGATCGATATGGTTGACGATAATGAAATTGTCGGCGCCTATCTTCGTCTGGCGCGAGAAGAGGGTATTTTCTGCGAACCAGCATCTTCTGCGTCGGTTGCCGGTTTACTTAAGTTGCCTGAGCTTGATGTAGATTTGACCGGGAAGACAATTGTGTGCGTTCTTACTGGTAATGGACTGAAAGATCCCGGAACCGCTGAGAAACGTGCGCTTGTGGAGCTGGAATATGTTGAGCCGGATGTGGGTTCAGTGATGAATCTTCTAGCCAGTGGTAAGTAGCAGATTGATGCCGAAAATGGTAATTAGGTCTTTTTTACAGAAAGAAAACTTTTCAAATTGACTTGTTGTAGTGCTCAAATTGAAACGGGAACTTTTGAAAGCCTAGCATTTGAATGGCAAAACATTATCCAAGATCGCCTGGAATCAACGTTCTTTGATCAGCAAGTCTGGCATAAAGCTTGGTGGTCTGAGTTCGGAAACGATTTTCAACTTAAGGTCTTAGCTGCTTATTCAGATTCGGGGAGCGTGGAATTGATCGCTCCGTTGATGGTTGATGGCAACGAGATAAGCTTTCTTGGAAGCACTGATCTTGTTGATTATCATGATTTCCTGATCAAACAACCCTCAGACGCTAACTGCATTCAGTCGTTGATGGAAGTTATTCACGGGATGACGGAGATAAATAAAATTTCTCTGGAATCGCTCCCAGAAAGCTCTCCTACAATAATTCAGTTTCGTTCATATGCCGAGCAACTTGGGTGGAAAGTCGAGATTGCTGAAGAAGACGTTGCTCCTCGTATCGTATTACCTTCAACGTGGGATGATTATATGACGAGCCTGCGTAAGAAAGATCGTCATGAATTGCGTCGTAAATTTCGCAGACTCGAACAAGCCGGTAATGTCCGACAGATTGAATTGACTTCACCAATTGACGTTGAGCACGCTATGAGTGATTTTATACGTCTACACCGTATGAGCACGGAAGGGAAAGAACAGTTCATGACGGGTCAAAGAGAACGATTTTTTCGTAACGTTGCTGTTGAACTTGCTAAAGAACGTTTGACCAGGCTTTGTTTTCTCGAAGTTAATGATGAGAGGGTGGCTACTTCGTTGTCATTTGTTTGCGCAGGGGTACGATATTTATATAACAGCGGCTACAATCCCGTTCATTCTAATTTGTCGGTCGGTTTGTTGAATCATGCGTTGGCAATAAAATCTTCTATTGAGTCAGGGCATCGAGTTTTCGACTTTATGCGTGGTAGTGAAGCTTATAAGTATCACCTAGGGGGTATTGATCGGCAGATTTGTGCTGTGACGGCTTTTCGTGAATCTAACAGCATGAACTAACACATCTACTTTATGCGTATTGCTTTTATCACGGTTCATGGATGTCCATTACGCCAGGCTGGTAGTAAGGACTCCGGCGGGATGAATATTTACATACTTGAAATGGTCAAGCGACTTGCTGCTCGAGGAGTTAAGGTCGATGTGTTTACCCGACATCATGACTCACTTGATCCTCAGATCGTAACGATTGCACCAGGTGTCAGGTTGGTGCATTTACCTGCAGGACCACCCTCCCTCGATAAAAATAGTGTTTATGAAATACTTCCAATATTTGCTGCCCAAATGCGAAGATTCTGCATCATTAATGGACTTAATTTTGACTTGATCAGTACGCATTATTGGTTATCTGGACTGGTCGGAATGCGCTTGGCTTCTGAATGGGATGTCCCGCATGTTACAAGTTTTCATACAATGGCGGAAATGAAACGGCGAGGTCGGCCTGAAGAACTCGAAATAAGTCAGAGAGATGCATCCGAATCTGAGATAGCCCGTGCCGCCGCTTCTGTAGTCGTTTGGACTGATGATGAAAAAGAAGCGGTAGTTAATTATTGTGGGGTTGATTCTGACAATGTGAGCGTGATTCCACCTGGTGTAGATTTGAGTCGGTTTCACCCAATGTCACAAGATCAGTCTCGAGATTATCTTGGTTATGGCCCGGAGAAGAATATATTGTTCGTCGGTCGCCTTGAACCTCTCAAAGGCATTGATAATTTGTTCAGGGCTGTTGCGAGTCTTGAAAATTTGAAATCTATAACTTTGAGTGTTGTTGGCGGGGACGAGAATTCACAGGAAAAAATTCGGCTCGAAGCGCTTGTTAAGAAAATGCGTTTGAAGCAAACTGTCCATTTTCTTGGTCCGATTCCTCAAGAAGAATTACCTATACATTACAACGCCGCTGATGTCTGTGTACTACCTTCTTACTATGAGAGCTTTGGCTTGGCTGCGTTGGAGGCTGCCGCTTGTGGTAAGCCGGTGGTAGCGTCTGAAGTTGGAGGACTTCCAGCGATTGTCAATGATGGAGTAACCGGGTATCTCGTGCCACCAAAGCGAATGGATGTTATTGCTGAGCGCTTGTGTGAATTATTGGAAGATGACTTGCTCAGAGTCCATATGGGCACAGCTGCCAGAATCCATGCTGAATCGCTAGGCTGGGACAGCTCAGCTGATTCACTGCTGAGATGCTTTAGAGAATTAGTTCCGGATACCGTCGAACCTTCTATATCTGTAGCCGGTGGTTAAACAGATTTTTCCCACCAGTTGACTTCGTTTCTGATTTTGAAGTTTAACCATGAATAAACCTTCATGGCCGGTGTGTTCAGTGAATCAACCTCAAGTTCAACTTGGTCGACTTTTAGGTTAATAAGATGACTGAATCCCGCTTCGGCGATCGCACGGCCAAGACCTAGGTTTCTTGCGGTTGGTAATACCCCGGTCATATCAATTCGTCCGATTTTTAAATGAGACTTATCAAACAATGAGGTCCAACAATAGGCTACGAGTTGACCTTGGGCGTTATGGATCATCAAAACATTGTCGATTCCGTGCCCTGGGGATAGTAACCTCGCTTTGATTTCACCTTCTGTGTTTGGTGAATACCCGAAGTGATTATTGAACGACTCATTTTGTAAATGTGTCAGTTCAGGGATCTCGTGATGTCCCATCATCTTGCGCAACACAAAACCAGTCTGAATTGTTGATTTAAACTCGGGAAAACGAGGAGTACTTTCCAGTCTCAAGTATTTTCTCACATGTTTCCAGTTGTGGTTTTTTATGATCGTTTCGACGAGGGATTCGTGATCGAGAGTTGCTATATGAGCAATAGGCGTTTCTTCCCTCGCCCGATTTGTGCCCCAGTTGAGTAGCTTACCCAGCGTTTCAGAATCAGCAGAGGTGCTAGTTAATCCGACCACGGATCGCCCGATATTTTTTTCTGGCTCGACGATGGCATACCCGACAACTTTATTTTCTAGATGTGCTAGAACCAGATTTTTGTGAGGTTGTACACGTGGAAATTCCAACGCCGACATGAGACCTGAGGTCGTATCTGGCCACTCTCTGTGGCCGTGCGATCCCGCATCGTGTAATAACTTGTGGAGAGAATCGATGTCGGTATTTGTGAAATTGCGTAGTTCTATGTTGGATTGATTTAGCGACGGGTTCATATTGAATAACTCAAGTGTGTTCTTGAAGTGTATTCCTGTGTTTGTACATCCGGTGATTAATAGTTGATTGCGTGCGGACTATTACTACTAAACAAGTCGTTTACACGGTAAGCAATTGCTTCTCAAGTCTCTTGGCACTTATAATTGAAAGGCGTGAAACGCTATGAACGGGAGTAGTATCGGATCAAGTGTTCTTAGAGAGAGCCGGTGGTTGGTGTGAACCGGTGTGCATTGGTTGGAGAACTCGCCCTGGAGCGGTCGATCTGAATTTTCTTAACTAGGGTCGAACGGCTTGCCCCGTAAAGGTTTTGAGTGGCTTGGTGCTTTCAGAGTGATGGCATCCGGCAATCGAAGGTGGTACCGCGGGATGTAAGTCTCGTCCTTTGTGAGGGACGGGATTTTTTTTTGTCCGATGAAACTGGACGATGTTCGTAATATAAACGATAAGCATTAGTACCTAATCAACAAACAATTACCGAAGCAATGTCCGGTAAACGTGTAGGAAACGGATATGTCTAAACTCCTCACTGGTAGTCAAATTGTCTGTGAAGCGCTCCTCAAAGAAGGTGCGAGGGTGGTGTTTGGTATTCCGGGTGGCGCGATTCTTCCACTGTATGGAGTTTTGTCGCAGTATCCAGACTTACGTCATATTCTGTCTCGTCACGAGCAGGGGGCAGCGCATGCCGCTGATGGATATGCCAGATCGACGGGTACGGTTGGCGTGGCTTTTGCGACGTCTGGACCAGGCGCAACCAACTTAGTTACGGGTTTGGCTACTGCGATGATGGATTCAGTTCCCATTGTTGCGATTACTGGTCAAGTAGGTCGTGCCGCGATTGGTACGGACGCGTTTCAAGAAACCGATATCACTGGTTCAACACTTCCAGTTACCAAACATAATTACCTAGTCATGCGCGCTGATGATCTGGGCAAGACAATTCATGAGGCCTTTCATATAGCGAGAACGGGTCGCCCTGGGCCAGTACTAATAGATATTCCAAAAGATGTATTCACTGAAACTGGTGAGTACGACCCTGATGCTCCAATTGATTTGCCTGGCTATAGAGTCCCCGGTAAAGCTGAAGAGGCTCAGATAACAGCTGCTGCAGAATTGATTAACGCAGCTCAGCGTCCGGTCATCCTCGCAGGCCATGGAGTTGTCCTGTCGCGGTCATTTGATGAGCTCAAAGAATTTGCTGAAAAAGCCCAGATTCCAGTGGTAACCACTCTATTAGGGATCTCGTCGTTTCCTGAAGATCATGTGCTTAGTACAGGTTTTCCAGGTATGCATGGAATGGCATACGCTTCTCTTGCGATCGATCAGGCCGATTTAATTGTCAACTTTGGGAGTCGTTTTGATGACCGAATTGTTGGCGATTCTCGGCGGTTTTCAACCGGGTCGAAAAAAATTCATGTAGACATTGATCCTGCGGAGATAAATAAGAGCATAAGGGTTGATGCTCCGGTTGTAGGGAACATCAAAGACGTGTTTCGACAGCTCATACCGCAAGTTAAATCTACTACGCATGTCGAATGGTTACAGCATATTGAGCATCTTAAATCCGAGCACCCTTCGTTGCGAATTCCTGAGAGTGATCGATTAATGGGGCAGCATGTTGTGAAGGCACTGTCGGATGTCACACAAGGTGAGGCAATCATTACCACTGGAGTTGGCCAACATCAGATGTGGGCTGCACAGCACTATCAGTTTAAGAACGCTAATTCTTGGTTGTCATCGGGTGGGGCGGGAACGATGGGTTACGAAGTTCCTTCAGCTATCGGGGCACAGGTTGGGAACCCGGATAGCTTGGTCTGGTCGATCTGTGGAGATGGTGGATTTCAGATGACGATGATGGAACTTGCGACAGCTGCTGAAAATGACCTTCCAGTAAAGTACGCGATTTTGAACAATAATCATTTGGGGATGATTACTCAGTGGCAAGGCTTCTTCTATAACCAGGATTATCAAGCTGAAACGTATTCGGGCAACCCAGACTTTGTGAAACTTGCAGAGGCTTATGGGATAAGAGGAATACGGGTAACGAAGCAGGATGAACTTGAGTCGGCTATAAATGAGGCAAATAACCATAATGGTCCTGTGGTTGTGGATTTCGTAATCGAAAAAGTTGATGACGTTTATCCAATGATTCCTGCAGGACAGAGTATCGAGGAATTAATCGAGGAACCAAACTAATGGCGTCTAGCGATAACGTATCGTTTCAGCGGACAATTTCTGCACTGGTACAGGATCGTCCTGGTGTGCTAGCGCGGATTGCTGGTCTATTTCGTAGACGCGGTTTTAATATCGCTAGTCTAGCTGTTGGTCGATCAGAGCAACCTGGGTTGTCTAGAATGACTTTCGTTGTTGAAGGGCCATATGAGGTTGTTCGACATGTATCCGCACAACTTGATCGCTTAATTGATGTTGTTGAGGTTCACGATATTACTGAAAAAAATATTGTTTGGCGTGAACTTGCATTGATCAAAGTTACTGCAGATGCTTTAGCGAGACGAGAGATACTCGAATTGGTGAATATTTTCCGGGTGAACGTCATCGATATTGGCGCTGAAAGTTTGACGGTGGAAATTTCGGGTGGTCGTCAAAAAATTGACTCGTTCATTGAGTTGGTTCGTAAATTCGGGATTGAGGAAGTTATACGTACTGGTCGTGTTGCGACCCTTCGCGGAACATTAATTGCGGGTGAGGTAGACGGATTGTTTCAGTCAAATACCAATCAATTGAATTACACCTTACCCATTCCAGGCGACGATACAGGGAGCGTTTGAGAACGCTTACAAATAGGCTGTCGGGATTGCTGACAGAAAACAAAACTACGCGCTTTAAGGCTGAGAATTCATAATGGCTATTCTTTCTTATGACAAAGATATTGACGATTCCATACTGCGGGATAAAACGATTGCGGTACTTGGGTATGGATCCCAAGGGCACGCACATGCACTTAACTTGAAAGAAAGTGGATTTAACGTAGTTGTTGGACTTTACGAAGGTAGCCGAAGTAAACAGAAGGCTGAAGATGCTGGACTTACAGTTCTTTCTAATGCTGATGCTACGAAGGTCGCTGATCTAATTTCTTTTTGTTTGCCTGACACCATTCAGTCAAAGGTTTACAGAGAAGATGTCCAGCCGAATTTGGAGCTAGGTAAAACCTTGTTATTCGCTCATGGTTTCACTATTTTTTATGAGCAAATTGCTCCACCGCCAGAGATTGATGTCGTGATGATTGCTCCTAAGGCACCAGGTCACAGGGTACGTGCGGTATACGAGAGGGGACTTGGGGTCCCATGCCTCGTAGCTGTACACCAGGATGTGTCAGGTGCGGCTCATGATGTAGCCCTGGCTTACGGGAAAGGTATCGGAGGCGGTCGTGCAGGGATTTTAGAGACGACTTTTAAGGAAGAGACTGAGACCGATTTATTCGGAGAGCAGGCTGTTTTGTGCGGTGGGGTGACCGAACTTGTTAAGACTGGCTTTGAAGTATTGGTTGAGGCTGGTTATGAGCCGGAATCTGCTTACTTTGAGGTTCTTCATGAGTTGAAATTGATCGTCGATCTTATGTATCAAGGTGGTCTCGGCTACATGCGGTATTCGGTGAGCGAAACTGCTGAATATGGTGATTACTCACGTGGTCCTGTTGTGATCGATTCCAATGTGAAAAAGAATATGGAAAAAGTATTGCAACAAATTCAATCAGGAGAATTTGCGCGCGAGTGGATTGCTGAAAACGATGAGGGTCAACATAAGTTCAAGCAAATGCGAGCTGATAACGAAATACATGGTATCGAGAAGGTTGGTAAAGAGCTTCGAGACATGATGCCTTGGTTAGAGTCGACCACATAGTATTTTCTGGAGAATAGATAACTAAGCCGATAAAAGTAGCGGTTTTGCATACTAGTTCGGTAAAACTGTTCAACTAATAAAGGCGAGCGCTGGAGGGATTCAAATGGCGCAGCAGAGTCATACTGAAGACAAAGTAATTATTTTTGACACGACCCTTCGTGATGGAGAACAATCCGCCGGAGCTGGCCTAACAGTGGAAGAAAAACTTCGTATTGCTCACCAACTCAACAAGCTGGGCGTCGATGTTATTGAGGCTGGATTTGCAGGTAGTTCTCCAGGTGACTTCGAAGCCGTACGCAGAATAGCTAATGAAGTAAAGGGACCAGTCATTACCTCTCTAGCGCGTGCTGTTGATTCGGATATCGATGCTGCAGGAAAAGCCCTTGAAGGGGTGGAGAACGCTCGTATTCATACATTCCTTTCCTCATCGGACGTGCACTTAATGCACCAGATGCGTAAGGATCGTGAATCCATAATGGATATGGCCGTGCACGCAGTCGAGCGAGCGAAAAGTTATGTCGATGATGTTGAATTTTCACCAATGGATGCTTCACGCACCGAACCTGAATACCTTTACACCATGCTTGAGGCAGTGATACGGGCTGGCGCAACAACGGTTAATATTCCAGACACGGTTGGTTATTCAACGCCTGAAGAGTTTGGGGCGTTAATCCGAGGAATCAAAGAAAACGTTCCTAACATCGATGGAGTTGTGATTAGTGTTCATTGTCATAACGACCTTGGGATGGCTTCAGCTAACTCGCTTGCTGCAATAGAAAATGGTGCTCGTCAGGTAGAAGGTTGCATAAATGGACTCGGTGAGCGAGCAGGAAATGCGGCCCTCGAAGAAGTCATAATGGCTGTAGAAACAAGACCAGACCACTATGGGGTTACTACTGACATCAATTGTGAGGAGATAGGTAACTCAAGTCGTATGGTCAGTTCTATATTTGGGTTTCCTGTCCAGGCCAATAAGGCAGTGGTTGGTCAAAATGCATTTCGACATTCCTCTGGTATTCATCAAGATGCTTTTCTAAAAGAACGTACAACTTTTGAAATCATGGAACCAGACACTGTAGGTTGGCGTGGGCAGGCCCTCGTACTCGGCAAGCTTTCCGGGAGGGCTGGTCTTCGTTCACGTTTACATGAGCTTGGTTATGACTTATCCGATGAAGAATTGGCCAGTGTGTTTGTGTCGTTTAAGGACCTTGCTGATACTAAGCGTGAGGTTACAGATATGGACCTAGAGGCACTAATGTCTGAGCAACACCGCATGGTCGATACTGACAGAACCTATAAAGTTGTCGCGGTTCATGTTGTGTGTGGGAATGACACAGTTCCACAAGCTAAAGTCGTTCTTGATTGTCCGGATGGTCAATCAAGAACGGTGGAATCTAAAGGGACTGGTCCTGTTGATGCGGTTTGTAAAGCAATCGATCAGGTTGTTGATCTAAATATCGATCTAACGGAATTCGCTGTATCGGCGGTTACTGAAGGTATTGACTCGCTTGGCGAAGTCACTATCAGAGTAGCGAAAGATGGCTCAGTGTACTCAGGTCGTGGATCAGACTCGGATATTGTCGTTGCATCAGCTAAGGCATACGTGAATGCTATTAACAGATTGATCACAATTGGTGTACAAGATCGGACAGCAACTACAGGTGCAGTTTAGCTAGATACCGACAAGTTAAATAACTGTAAGTGGTACTACCTGAAGAGCTTTGGTTCTGCGTTATTATTTGTGATCGATTAAATTTTTTTGGCCGATTCGGTCTTTATTGGGGGTTATGTGCACATGGGAAAGACCATGTTCGAAAAGATTTGGGATCGGCACATTGTTGCAGAGCCTGAGGATCAGCCAGCTCTTATTTATATCGATCTCCATCTGGTGCACGAAGTGACTTCCCCACAGGCATTTGAAGCGTTACGCCTTACTAATCGTAAGGTGCGTCGCCCAGATTTGACTATATCGACTGTTGATCACAACCTACCAACTGATGACACCAGGTCGGAAGTCATTAAGGATCCTATCGCTCGTATACAAGTTGATACTCTTCGCAACAATTGTGAAGAAATGGGAATAACTCTCTACGATGTTGATTCCACAGCCCAAGGAATTGTTCACGTTATTGGACCCGAGCAGGGCTACACTCAGCCTGGAATGACCATTGTTTGTGGTGATTCACATACGTCCACCCATGGTGCTTTTGGTTCGTTGGCTTTTGGAATTGGTACGTCTGAGGTAGAGCATGTTCTTGCTACCCAGACACTGCGACAACGTAAGCCTCAAACCATGGAAGTCCGATTTAACGGTGAACTGCGGCAGGGTGTTACGGCTAAAGATATGATTCTTGCAACAATCGGTAAGATGGGTACGGCGGGTGGTACAGGTTATGTGATTGAGTACACCGGCGCTGCAATCCGTAATCTTGATATGGCGGGCCGTATGACGATTTGCAATATGACGATCGAAGCAGGAGCTAGGGCAGGGCTTATCGCTCCAGATGACACAACCTTCGATTGGATGCGCGGACGTAAGTTTGTGCCTAAGGGTGAACAATTTGATCATGCAGTTGACCAATGGCGGGCACTTGCCAGTGATGAAGACGCTACGTTTGACGCATTAATTGAAATTGATTGCGATGATCTAGAGCCATTTGTGAGCTGGGGTACTAACCCCGGTCAGGTGACGCGTATCACTGATAGGGTTCCCTCGCCCGAGGACTTCGATGACATAGCGGACAGATCTTCTGCTGAGAGCGCTCTCGAATACATGGGTTTGAAGGGTGGAACGGCAATTGAAGACATTCAGATTGATCGTGTGTTTATAGGATCTTGTACAAATGCACGTATAGAAGATCTTCGATCGGCTTCACAGATCGTCAAAGGTCACACAGTTGCATCAAGTGTTCGTGCACAAATTATGCCGGGCTCCACGCTTACGAAATTGCTTGCTGAAAAAGAAGGTCTTGACCAGATTTTTATGCAAGCCGGGTTTGAATGGCGAGAGTCGGGGTGTTCAATGTGTCTTGGGATGAATCCAGATATTTTAGTTCCTGGAGAACGCTGTGCCTCTACTTCGAATCGAAACTTCGAAGGTCGTCAAGGTAAGGGGGGGCGTACACACCTTGTGAGCCCTGAAATGGCTGCCGCTGCGGCTATTTCAGGTCATTTCGTAGATGTCAGAGATTGGGATACCGAGTGATGTGCTTGACACTCTTGCTCTACTGTAAGCGCGAGGTATAACAGTGCAACCAGGGAATTACGACCCGAGACCTCCAGAAGATCGTGATCTAGCTCGCGCAAGTGACGCAGATCGAACTTCGCGTACAGGTCGTCGATCCAGGGGAAGATCTGAGAACAACACTACCGATGGTGGCATCATGCGTCGACTCAGTGGTCGTTCCGACTTGGATCGTGCGAAGGCTATGCGATATGAGCCGTATTCCTACGAATCTAACTCTACCCAGTTGAGGTGGGTCATAATATTTCTCGCTGCTTGGTCTGTGGTCGCAATTTGGCTTGCCTGGCTAGATTTTTCTACGGTGAGTGTCCTGTCAGATCTTCAGGACCAGGGATTTACGAGTGTGCCACCGTCGACTCTTTCTCCGCAATCTATGACTGACTTTGCTGCGAGGGAAGGTCTGAATTGCATAGACACTGCTGATGTGTTTCTGGCGACTTACGAGTGTAATCGACTTTTTGATGCCCAAAATATTTATGAGTCTGCGAAAGGCCAGAGCTCATTAGCATTTGTCATTCTTATGGCGCTTCTACTTGTAAATATGTTTGCATTTGGTTCGTTTACACACCGCGCCAGCAGGAATCTTCTTACTTTGAAAAGTAGTGAGCAAGGATTTACTCCTGAAAAAGCTGTGATGTGGTTCTTTATTCCGATCATTAACCTTATTAAGCCTTGGCAGGTGTTTCGCGAGTTATTCAAGGGAAGCGATCCTGGAGTAACAACGTCGGATGACTTGGCATGGAAGGTAAAAGGCAAAGTATCGAATTTAGTTCATTTTTGGGCAGGAATATTCATTTTAGTATTTATTTACAATCCGATTAGTATTGGAAGAGTTTGGCATTCTGTTCGGCTAACGTTTACCGATAGTGTCGTAGCTCACCAGAGACTAGTCATTGCTGATTTACTGCTGGCACTTCTCGGTATTGCTGCATTACTTGTTGTGATTGAGTTACACAAGCGACAAGAAACGCGGCATGTTAAGGTTGGTAAAATTACTGTGACGCCACCGCAGCCGGTAGATCCTCTTGAGGAGGCTCTTAAGGAGGGCATAAGACGTAAGGAACTGGACAACCGTAACTTCCGTCGGAGCGGTCATGATCGAAAAGAAAGGTAACTGTTTTGGAAAAATTCAGGAAACTCACTAGTATCGTCGCTCCACTTGATAGAGCGAATGTTGATACTGATCAAATCATACCGAAGCAGTTTCTCAAGAGGATTGAAAGAACCGGGTTCGGAGAGTTTGCATTTTTCGATTGGCGATATCTTGAAGATGGCGTGCTTAATCCTAATTTTATATTGAATGAAGATCGTTACCGGGGTGCAAATATTCTCGTAGGTGGTCGTAATTTTGGCTCGGGTTCCTCACGTGAACATGCTCCATGGGCACTGATGGAAATGGGATATAAAGCAATTATTTCGACTAGTTTTGCTGATATTTTCCGCAACAACTGTATGCAAAATGGGCTTTTACCAGTGATTTTAGAAGAAGCTGAAGTTGACACAATTATGGCGCGGGCACTTCGCAGTACTGGGTATAAGCTGACAGTTGACTTGGCATCACAGACGGTCAAAGATGATTTGGGGCTTAATGCTAATTTTGATATAGACCCGTTTCGCAAGAACTCTCTAATAGCGGGTCTTGATGACGTGGGTGTCACTATGGAATTCAGCGAAGCAATTGACTTGTACGAGGGAAGACAAACAAAGCGGTGGTAGTCAACTTTCACAAATAAATACCTTTTTTAATTTTTTGTGGTGAGAGTGGCTTCGCGCTGTTAGACTTCACGAGATGTTTTTAAGAAAATCTCTTTGGCATAAGAGAAAGCAGGGCTTTTAAATGGATTTACGGATCGCAGTTCTTGGCGGAGACGGTATTGGTCCCGAAGTAACAGCAGAATCAGTTAAGGTTCTTGACGCTGTAGGGCGTCGTTATGGACATGAATTTACTTATATAACTGGACCGGTTGGTGGTACGGCTATAGACACGACCGGTTCGGCACTTCCTGCTGACACCATGAATATTGTTTTAGGATCCGATGCGGTTCTTTTTGGGGCTGTTGGTGGTCCAAAATGGGATGATCCAACAGCTAAGGTGCGACCGGAAGATGGCATTTTGGCTTTAAGAAAAGGTCTTGGACTGTTTGCAAATTTGAGGCCTTGCAAAGTTTATGAACAGTTGATCGATACTTCTCCGATTCGCCCAGAAAGACTTGTTGACGTTGATTTCATCATAGTTCGTGAACTAACTGGTGGTTTGTATTTCGGCAAGCCGAAACGGCGGTGGGAAAATTCTAGGGGTCGACGGGCTGTAGACACGCTTGCTTATTCCGAAAAAGAGATCGAGAGAGTTGTTCGCATTGGATTTGAGTTAGCCCGTGATCGCAAGAAACGCCTTCACTCGCTGGATAAGATGAATGTGATGGAATCATCTCGGCTTTGGCGCGAGGTAGCGACCGAAGTTGGTATTGAGTATCCCGATGTCGAATTAATACATATGTTGGCAGATAACGCCGCGATGCAGATAATCACTCAGCCATCTATATTTGACGTGATCGTCGCTGAGAATTTGTTTGGGGATATCATTTCCGATGAATCTGCTGTGATCGGTGGATCTTTGGGGATGTTACCCTCAGCTTCGATTTCGTCTTTGCCACCGAAAAATGGCCGCCGTCGCAGGGGCGGTAAACCAGCTTTGTACGAACCAATCCATGGCTCTGCACCTGATATTGCCGGTAAATCCCTTGCGAACCCAATGGCTTCAATTCTCAGCTCCGCGATGCTTCTCCGATTTTCGGCTGGACTCAACACTGAGGCTGATGCAATCGAAAAAGCAGTTGATTCGGTGCTATCTGAGGGCTACAGGACTCTCGATATTTCAGCCGGTAATGATCGACCTCTGACGACTACTCAAGTAGGCGATATGATTGCAGGCTTAGTATCAGGTTAGATTGATTTGATTCAAACACGTTGACGATTATGATGATTCTTACTGTTGGGAATCAGGGTCCTTACCCGAGAAGTCTTCATCTGGATCAATTTCATGGCCAGCCAGCCAATCTGGATCGAGGTTGATTCCTAAACCTGGCCGATCAGAAACGTAAAGATCACCATTTTTTATCTCTAGTGGATGATCGATCATTACGTTATAGCTTGTTAGGTCGTAGCGGCTGGTTTCTAGCTTGTAAAAATTGGGTACAGTCAGCATCACCTGCGCACCCGATATAACGTTTATTGGACCCGAGGCGTCGTGTGGCGAAATGGGTATGTAATAGGCTTCTGCCATTGTGGCTATCTTTTTTAGTTCCGTCACTCCTCCGGTCCAGGTTATGTCCGGCATGATGTAGTCGGCTAGATTGTTTTCGAAAATTGGAACGAATTCCCACCTTGTGTGAAGTCTTTCACCGACAGATATAAGTGGTGAAATTTGCTCTTTAACCTGCTTCAAAGCTTTCCAACTTTCAGTTGGGACGGGCTCTTCGAACCAGAAAATATCCCATTCAGCCATTTGATTTGCAAGCCTAGTGGCCGTAGGCACGTTGTACATTCCATGAGCATCGATAAGAATTTCTATATCGGCTCCTGCTGTTTCTCTGGCTGCTGCCAGAATATCCATTGCCATCCCTTCGGCTTCGGGGCTGATTTCACCATCAAGGAAACTTGCATTCCCAACGTGAAGATTGGGCATCATGGGATCCATTTTGAAGGCCCGATGTCCAGAGTCGACGATATCTTTTACCGGCTGGATAATTTCGTCTGGAGTTTTAGCTTGAGGTGGATGAGTGTATAAAGCGATACGGTCACGTACAGCGCCTCCGAGTAACTTGTAAATCGGTTGATTAAGTGCTTTACCACGAATATCCCAAAGGGCGATATCTATACCACTGATTGCAGCCGTTGTAGCCCCTCGAGTTCCAACGTATGTCATACCTCTAAAGATTTTTGTCCAAATTCGTTCTATATCTTCAGGATTTTCGCCGATGATCCATTTGCCAATTTGATCAACAAATGCCGATATAGCCCTGTTGGCCACAGGACCAGGATAAGTGGTTATTTCTCCCCATCCGGTGATTCCTTCGTCGGTATCGACCTGAATAAACACGAATGTTCTCGACCCGGTATTTTTGTTATCAGGACCTGGATTATCGTTCCATGGAGCTCGAACTATCCACGATCTGGCATTAGTTATTTTCAATGTTCAGCTCCTATATTTACCCATTGTTTATCTTGGGTGATTGGGATTAGTTCAATACAGTTCTGATTATCTGCTGGTTTCGCTTTTGGTCAACCTTAACTTGCATGTGAGTATGTTGGGTTCTAAGGAAGTTTGTTAGTCTGCAACACAGTAAGCAATACATTGACAATAGACAGAGGTGCTATGACAAACCAGATAATGCAGGCCGACCTTAAAGCTGCTCTTCCAGATATTAAATCCGAACAAAAACTTAGCGGAATTGTTTCTGAAGTTACCATTTATCGCGATAGGTGGGGCATACCTCACATAGTGGCTGATAATGAATCAGATCTTTTTTTTGCGCAGGGTTTTGCTACTGCTCAGGATCGATTATTTCAGATGGATCATGACAGGATGAGATGTCTTGGTAGGTCTGCAGAACATCTGGGTGCTATTGGACTTGCGCAAGATAAACTCATGCGTTGCCGTTCGCTCGAAGTTGTTTCAAAGCGCGATCTTGAAGTCTCGTCTAACGAAGTGCGGTCGATGATTTCTGCTTACGCCCGAGGTGTCAATGCATTTATAGAGTCCGATGCACCACTGCCAGTAGAGTACAAATTAACAGAGACCAAACCTGAGAAATGGGAAGATTGGCACTCTGTTCTTGTTTATAAAGTTCGCAATACCGCCGAAGGCTCATTCCAAGCTAAGTTATGGCTTGCGAAATTAGCTCAGGAGATTGGTCCTGAGGGCGTGGCTAGGATATCTACAGGTAGTCAGCCAGAAGCATTGATGACAGTACCACCTGGTGCGGAATACTCGGGTCCGGCGCTAAACGCTATCCAAGAACTTACCAAGGTTGTCAATGTTACAGCGTCGCTTTTGGAAACAGATGGTGGTTCAAATGGATGGGCTATTTCGGGGGATCGCACCATGTCCGGAGTGCCGTTGGTAGCCGGTGACTCTCACCGCGGGCTGGAAGTTCCTAACGTTTACTATCAGATTCATCTCAAAGGTCCTAGTTTCCAGATCCTCGGATATTCTATACCTGGAGTACCAATGGCGATGCATTTTGCTCATAACGATTATATTGGATGGGGAATGACGCACGGAGGTGCCGACACACAGGATCTGTTTGTGGAACAACTTCGTTATTCTTCGGGACGGGTCGAATACCTTTATAAGGGTGAGTGGATCGAAGCGGCAACGAATATTGAGAAAATATGCGTACGCAATGGCGAATCTGAAGAAGTTACAGTAATCGAAACTCGTCATGGTCCTATCATCGCAGGATCACTCGACTCCGGATGGGGGCTGGCCATTTCAGATCCAGGGTCTGGTGCAGGAACTGAGTGGCTTGACGCTGCTTATAGTGCCATGAAGGCTCGGTCTGCTGACGAACTTGAAAAAGCGTTTGAGACCTGGACTGATCGTGTGAACAACTACCCGTATGCGGATGTATATGGCAATTTTGGTTATCTGTTTAAAGGTCGAGTGCCGTCTCGTTCTGAAGTTAATGGTTGGGGCCCTGTTCCAGGTTGGACGGGGGAGCATGAGTGGGATGGATTTATTCCAAGTTCGGAATTGCCGAGATCAAAGAATCCTGATTCAGGCTGGGTGGTTACATGCAATCAACGGGTGGTTGGTCATGATTATCAACACTACCTTACACACATGTATGGGACCGATTATCGGGCACGGCGGGTTAAGGATCGTATCGGGCAAATATCACATAGAAAGGCAACGGTTGCAGACATGTCGGCGATTCATGCTGACACGACTTCTATCCCTGCTGTTACTTTGTCTGCGGTGATCGCGAAATTGTCACAATTAGATGGGTTATATCTTCGTGCCGCAGGGATTGTAAAAGGTTGGGATCACGATCTTAGGGAAGATTCGGTAGCAGCAGCGATTTACGAGGCGTCTTCCAGGGAGATCAGCAAACTGTTGGCGATCCGTGCTTACGGTGCATTATCTGGCGGCATAACGGGGAAAACAGTTGACGCGGGGGCTGAAGATCATCTTCGGCGACAACTCAAACCAGATTTTATCCGCAGGCTTAATGATGGTTCATTATCAGATGCGGGCTATGGGTTTGAAACGGAGGATTTGGTTGAAGAAGGATTTAAGGCTGGCGTGGACTATTTAGTCACACGATATGGTGACGAGATGAAAAAATGGCGGTGGGGTGAAATGCATCAAACAGATCATATTCACCCACTTGCAAGATCTTTTCCAGAATCGGCTGACAAATTGAATCCGCCAAGGGTTGCGGCGCCGGGGGATTCTGATGTGCCATTCGCCAGTGGGAGTCCTACAACGGCGGAGTTTTCGATCAAAACGGGTCCTATAAATAGATACATACATGATCCTTCAAACTGGAGTAACGGTCGTTGGATTGTACCCCTTGGATCATCGGGTCATCCTGCCAGTCCGCATTTCTCAGATCAACAAGGGATGTGGGCTAAAGTTGAAACCATTCCGCAATTATGGGACTGGGATGTGATAACTGAGGATGCAGAATCTATTCAACGACTGACTACCAGTTAAATTTCTCGACTTTATTTTTAAATGGTGAGGTATTTTGTGTCGTGTTTGGCTTGCGTTAAGGAATTTTTATTAGCGTTTGATTTAGTGCCAGAGACGTTCGTCTTCTACAGTCCGGATATTTCGAGGCGGGAATGGCGCGTATGGGTAATTTGCAAGCTTTGTTTCGTCGATCTCTATCCCAAGTCCCGGCTCGGTCGGCAATTCTATGTAACTTTTATTTGGCTCAAGATAGCCCTTGGTTATGTTTCGACAAACATCTTCGACATTCACGAAATATTCGTATATGAGGAAGTTGGGGATGGTTGCAGAGGCGTGCACCGCTGCAGCGCAGCCGATAGAAGTGGAGTTATAACCGTGGGGTGAAACGGCTATATAGTGGGGCTGAGCCATGGCGGAGATTTGTGTAAGTTCGAGGATCCCACCAGTGTTACAGATGTCAGGATTAATGATATCTACAGCCCGTTTATCGAAGATTTCACGAAAGCCATTACGAGTGTAGTGTGCTTCACCGGTTACTACTGGGATAGTAGTGTTGTTTTTCACCTCTAAGATGGCGTCAATATTGTCTGGTGGGCAGGGCTCTTCAAACCAGTAAGGGTTGTATTTTTCCATTTGTTTTGCCGCGCTGATCGCATGTACTGGCGCAAGGCGTCGGTGAACTTCTACTAGAAGTTCTACGTCCGGTCCTACTGCTTCACGCACTTTGCCTACAGTATCAGCGGCCTCGGCAAGTTCATCCCTATTAGGGTATTCACGCCATGGTCCCGGAAACGGATCGAATTTTAGAGCGTTGAACCCGCGTTGTTCTACAAGTTTTGCAGCTTCTTGGGCTTTATCGTCTGGTGAACCTTGTCCCCAGCCATTTGCATACACACGTATGTGAGGCCTGACCGGTCCGCCTATCAGATTGTATATTGGCTGTTCGACAGCTTTGCCAACAATGTCCCACATTGCTATTTCTATTCCACTCAAAGCGCAATGCAGATCCATTGCCGATCGTTTGGTGGCGAAATCTTCATGCGCAATGTGCATGAAATGACGTATATGGAACGGGTCACGATCGATCAGGTATCTGGACAGCTGATCGATGTGAGCTTCGATTTGAATATCGCGGTCTGCTTGGGCATAAGCTTCACCCCATCCTGAAATACCAGCATCGGTAGTGAGCTTGATGTAGATAAAGTTTTTGCCCGTTCCTGGATTCCACTTTATAACTTCAATATCGGTGATTTTCAATGCTTTACTCCGGGGTCATAAATTATCCGGCGGATAATCTGTTGTTCGGCATCATATACCGAGAGTTGCGATTATTACGAATAAGTTGAGATTAAACGACTGAGGTGGCCCAAATTAAACGAACTTAACCAAGGCATCACCAATACCTTCTACATCGATTGAAACCTCATCTCCCGGTAGGATCCATTGAGTCTCTACCACACTTCCTAACATAACGATCTCGCCGGTTTTGAGATTTTTACCGCGGGTGGCTAGCGAGTTTGCGAGCCAAGCAAGGGCCTCAAATGGGTGCCCAAGAATATCGCCAGTTAAGCCTTTGCCGACCTCTTTTCCATTTATAGTCATATGTCCGATCGTTGAAAGAAGATCTGGCGCATCTTGGATACGTTTTGGTTGACTGAGCACAATTCCTGAAGCAAAAAAGTCGTCTGCGATTAACGTTGGGGTGTCGACTGATTTATAGTCGGTCCATCGGTCATCTACAATTTCTATAGCTGCAAAAAGTGCTTTCACATTTGATGCTACAGACTCTCGAGTAAATGGATTACCATCAGGGATAAGATCAGATCCTATGAATGCTGCAATTTCACACTCTACTCCAGGGTGAGAAAAATTTTGATGTTGCGCACTGGTCGCGATGTAGTTGGTTGATGTGTTTAATATGCCACCTGAGCATGGGTTATCTATCTGCAAGAAATTTTGCATTACCTGTGTTGTGCATCCGATCTTGTATCCTACGCGTTTTCCGTAGCCCGCCTCATCAAGTAACAGATGGACCTGCTCTTGCACTAAATATGCCTCTACCTCATCTGCAGGGCGGTATTTATCTGGAAGCTGGTCGATTGGCTGGTTTCTTACCCGGGTAAGTGCCAGTATTCCTGCTGCCTGTTTTAGTTCTTCTTTGTTCATCAAATTTTGGCATTGCGATTGTTGTTGCTCAGGTCGCTATCCGCTAGTGCTGATCATGTTGTTATTAAATAACCACCACTCAAAACTATCGGTTAAGGCTAGCCAGCTAGCTTCGAGTATGTTGGTTGACGCTCCAACGGTATGCCAGACATTTTTATCATCTGCTGATTCGATTACAACTCTAACGGCTGCGCCGGTACCAACCCCTTCGTTTACAACTCTGACCTTATAGTCGGTTAATCGGATAGCACTGAGTTCGGGATAGGCATCAGTCAATCCTTTTCTAAGTGCACCGTCTAGGGCCCCAACTGGTCCATCTCCTTCGGCAGCTGTATGAATGATATTGGTTCCGACTCTCACTTTTACCGTTGCTTCAGAAAGCATGGGGTGTTCGGCACCGTCGTTTCGCCACCCAGTACCAAACGATGAGCGTCGTTTATTTTCGACTATGACCATAAAGTCAACGAGTTCGAACGGAGCTTCGTAGTTGGGTAATGCCCGCCGAAGGACAAGATCGAATGACGCATTTGCCCCTTCATATGAGAACCCTTTCGATTCTTGATTTTTGACGTGTTGAACTATTTTGCGCGCATCGGTATCGTCGAGATCCTCATCGAATCCCATCTCTCGTATTCGATGAATAACGTTGCCGCGTCCTGATAATTCAGAAATTACAACACCGTTTTCATTACCGACAACAGATGGCTCTATATGTTGATAGGCCTGTACTGATTTTTCAGTTGCCGCAGCGTGCAGTCCTCCTTTGTGTGAGAATGCACTCGATCCAACAAAAGGCTGGAATGGAAATGGTTGTCTGTTAACCCGCTCAGATACGAAGTTCGATACTTCAGTAAGTGTTTTCAACTGTTCATCTGATACGGCTTTTATGCCCATTTTCAAGTTTAGATTACCAATGATACTGACCATGTTGGCGTTGCCAGTACGCTCGCCATAGCCGTTAATACAGCCTTGTATTTGATAAGCCCCAGCCTCGACTGCTGCGAGTGCAGATGCTACGGCAGTATCTGTGTCATTGTGTGAGTGGATACCTATTACGGGATCACCATCCAAATCGTTTTTGATTTTGCTAACAATTTGGGCGACTTCGTTTGGCAGCGTGCCTCCGTTGGTATCACAGAGTACGAGTCGTTCCGCTCCTGCATTCATTGCTACATTTAGTACTTGAGCGGCGTAGTCTGGATTCTGTTTGTAGCCGTCGAAGAAATGCTCAGCATCGAAAAACACTCGGCGGCCCTTTTTTTTCAGGTATCTAATAGAGTCCATGATCATCGCTAAATTCTCTTCAAGTGAAGTTTCGAGAACATCCCGCACCTGGTATTCTGATGACTTTCCCACGAGCGTTATTACTGGAGCGTTTGTGTCGAGTAATGCCTGCAAGGTTGGGTCCTTGTCAACATCGCCATTAGCGCGTCTAGTATTGCCGAAAGCAGCGACTTGGGCATGTTGGAGATCCAGTGAATGTACCCGTTGGAAATATTCGTCATCTTTAGGATTTGCGCCAGCGTATCCACCCTCAATTACATCGATGCCAAGCTGATCAAGACGCTTAGTAATAGCAAGTTTGTCTTCTACAGATAGAGAAATCCCTTCCTGTTGGGTTCCGTCACGAAGTGTCGTGTCGTAAAGCTCAACTTTGTTAGTCATGTCGCGCTGCAACTCCTGTGTAATGCGCTGTTTTGGATACGCTTTTTTGGATTCTTTTTCTGCTCATGGCATAAAAAAACCCATCCCGATAAGGGACGGGTCGAAGTGACTCGCGGTACCACCCTCGTTGCCAATCCGCAAAGTCTCTAATCGACTAAAACTGGCCACTTATTGGTGCATATCAAATATGCCTTGGTGTCTGATAACGGAACACTAATCCGATCACGCCTACTGGTGAGTTATCACGTTCGGGCAATGGCTAAGGAGTGATATTCAGCCAAATCTTAGGTGCCCTATTTCACCGTTAGGGGCTCTCTACGACCTCAGTGTCTGACTTACTTGTTTCCTTTTAGTTGGGGGTAAACCCAACAACACCTCTAGTATCAATCCTATCACTAGCGACACCTAAACATCGAATCTTTAGTAATAACGGAAGTCGTCCATATGAATCCTTCGGAAGTTAGCGAGATACACAGATCATGCCTAGAATGTGAGTATTAGTCATTTGCTTCTTAGATTTTTCGATCGTTGATTTCCTTGGAGTGTTCATTGGGCGAATTCGAACGTAACGATTTGGGTCTTGTTGATTATTTGCACTGCGAATCGATAGGAGAACCTGGCCAGAGAACCTTTAATATCACAGCCCGGAGTGATCGGGGTGAAGCTGTTATTTGGATGGAAAAAGAGCAGCTTTTTCAGGTGGGAATTTCCTTGAAGCAGTTTTTGGCGACCCGCCAAACTCCTTCCAATCCGTTTATATTCGATGTTCCTGATATCGATACTCGGGTTCCGGTACACGTGGAGTTTAAGACTGATGAAATGTCACTCCGACATGATGCTGAATCGGATGTTTTTACCATAGTTGCTACCGATGAAACTAGAGTAAAGATCACCTTTAGCTTCAAGCGATCTCAGGCTGAAGAAATTTCTAAAAGAACAATAAATGTCGTGGCTGCAGGTAGAAAGCCATGTCCATTGTGTACGGCACCATTAGACCCTCGTAGGGGTCATTTCTGTGTCAAGGTTAATGGATACAATCCCACTGAAAATCCAATTACCGAAGAACCCCGTGAAAAATAAGTACGAAAGTGAATCCATACCCTGCGGGGACAACGAGCGGCTCCTACTTGAAAAACTTTCTCAGTGGACCATTTCGGGGATTGGGTTGCATCCTGGTGGGTCTAATTACGTTTTTGTCGTTCGCTTAACTGATCCTGAAAAAGCCCAAGAGCTTCAACCATTTTCAATTGAAAATGAAGGATCATCGATTTATGCAATATACAAACCTCAAGCTGGCGAACGTCCACTAAGGGATTTTGCTAGGGGGACTTTACATCTAAGAGAGAAAGCGGCGTATCTAGTTTCACGTGAGTTAGGATGGCCCAGAATTCCACCAACGGTTATCCGTTCGGGACCTCATGGTGAAGGAAGCTTTCAACTGTTCATAGATGCCAAGAAGTCACAGGTGAAACCCGAAAATTACTTTTCACTGCGGGAAAAGCGATTACAGGATTTTGGGGATATAGCAATGTTTGACACCCTCGTCCACAATGCTGATCGTAAAGGGGGTTCATGCATTCTTTCACCTGATGGATGTTTATGGGCTATTGATCATGGATTAACGTTCAACTATTCAGCTCGTCGGCGCACTGTGATGTTCGAATTCAATGGATCCGGATATCCGCAGCAGTTACTACAAGATATTGAGTCATTAATCGCTGCCCTGGAGATCAGGTCAGGTCTTTATATGGAGTTAACCGAATTATTGACTCCGATGGAAATACGTGGCTTATTGGATCGAGGGGAAGAAATGCTTCACGATGCTCGTTATCCGGATTTGGATCCTGAGATCAACGTCCCTTGGCCGATTATTTAGCGTTTATAGAATATCTATGGTCCTATCTCTTTCCAAGCAAGATGCCAAACGTTTAGCTATCCGCGCCCAAGGACTCGATCATAATCGCATAGGGACATATAACTCCAACCATGCACCTAAGTGCCAGAAGGTCGTGACTGCAGAAGATCTACGACGTTCAATTCTTGCAATGGGATTACTTCAGATCGACGCTGTCAATGTGTGTGTACGTTCCCACTACATGCCACTTTTTTCTAGGCTAGGGATTTACCAACGAGAACTTTTGGATCAACTTGCTTATAAGAAGAAAGCAATTTTCGAAACTTGGGCTCATGCAGCTTGTTTCGTACCGGTCGAGCGTCATTTACTTTTTCGTCAGAGAATGGCCCAACAGAAGTCGAAACCGCTGGTGGAAAAACTGAAAAAAGTCCGCCCTGGCTATTTGGAAGATGTTTTAGTGCAGGTTGCAAGTCGGGGACAGTTGAGCGCATCAGAGTTGGAGGGATCTGGTAAACGCAGGGGCTCATGGTGGGGTTATCAAGACGGCAAAATAGCGGCCGAGTGGCATTTTTCACGTGGAGATTTATCGATAGGTGAAAGGCGGAATTTTACTCGTTATTATGATTTAACCGAACGAGTAATACCATCTGAACACTTAGACACCGCGACTCCTTCTGTAAAAAATTCGAACCGTGAGATGATGCGGCTGGCGGTTAAAGCTCATGGCCTTGGCTCCGTAAGGGATTTTGGGAATTACTATCACCTGAAAGACGATAGTGCCTTAGCAGGACTTAACGAGCTGGTGGAGGAAGGCAGTATTCAGCGTGCCAGAATTGAGGGATGGCCAGATGGGATTGAGGCATTTGCGACGAAAGAAGATATCTCTTTGGATCAGACTGATGCACGTGCGCTGCTGACCCCATTTGACCCCTTGGTATGGAATCGGAATCGGATAAAAAGGATTTTTGATTTTTTTTATCGGATTGAAATTTACGTACCCGAGCGGAAACGACAATATGGTTACTATGTCTATCCGTTTCTACTTGGTGAAGATTTAGTTGCAAGAGTGGATCTTAAGGCGGATAGAAATAGAAATGTTCTTGTAGTAAAGAGCGCTTTTGCGGAAGAAGGGTACGATCACGATCAAATAGCATTTAATCTTGCTGACGAATTAATGATGATGGCACGGTGGCTCGGTTTAGAGCGGGTTGGCACCGGCCGTAAGGGTAACCTGATGAAATCCCTTAGGGCGGCTCTCGTAAGTTGAGTTTATTTTGGTCTGACAGTTTACTTTTTTCAGACCTGGGTTGTTTTTGATAAACACAACGAGAATAGTCTCTCGGATCATCGCCCGTATCCAGAGCGATAAATATTCAATTGTTAAAAAGCATTTTAATTTTTGTAAATAATGGTGGCTTTTTTGAGCTTAGATTTGCAGCAACAAAATCGACTGTACGAGGAGGCCCACTCAGTATAAGGCCCTTCCATTTCCTCAGTCGTGTATAGGTCTGGGAATCGGTCTTGTAATTCTCCATCCACCCGTAGAAATTGCCGAACTGTCCATCAGAGTTGAGGTGCATGACTTTACCTCCTGCTTCGTTGATCAACAATATTCCAGCCGCAAAATCCCAAGTGCGAGCGACGCCTGTAATAGCGTACTGCATTGATCCTTTTGCCACCATGAACTGTTCGTAGCATGCACTTCCTCCATCTCTGATTTCACCCCGATTTTCCATTAGCGACTTCTTGATATTAAAGGTTCTAGGTATCCATCTAGGGAACGATGCTAAAACTCCTGTGATTGGAACTCCGGATTCACTTCCTGGGTGAACATGTAATCTTGAATCGCCTATCCAAGTCCCGTGACCTTTTCTCGCGTGCATCAACTCAAACCCGTCATCATTTGGCCATGGGATCCATATGGCAGCTGCAACGGTTTCGCCTTTGTATAACGCAGCGATAGAGACGGCATAGATGTTGGATGAATTCACGTAATTTGTTGTGCCATCTATTGGGTCAACGATCCACAGCCATTCGCCAGCTTCTTGTTTTTCATCTGGTGGATCTTCTTCTCCTAATAGCATGTGTCCAGGGCACGTTTCAGCCATGATTTTTGCTATGAGGTTCTGGCTAGCTCTATCCACATCGGTCACTAGGTCTTTTCCTGTTCTATTTCCTTTGCTAGAAATCTCAAGAATTCCGCCGAATCGACTTATAACGTAGTTGCCAGCTTCCATCGCAGCTCGAACGATGCATTGTTCAACGCGCTTAAGCTCGGAATCTGAGATAGTTTTAGATTTGATTGAGGCTGGTGATTTAGTCAATCTTTGTTGACCCTCGTTTCATGCACGTATGCAGTAGTGTATTTTGTGTTGGATCGTCATTTATTTGTCGGTTCGAGTGTGTTGATGCTCGGGTAAAATTCTACGTGCAAAAGTTAACGGTGGTGCGCGTATATTGCCAGTGGATAGCGAGAGGAAAATATTTTGAGAGCAACCACAACACGGAAGTTTCATAAAGACCGCGGCCTAGTAGCGCGTATGTACTTTACCCTGTTCATGCTCGGAGTTTTATACGCGATATTTACTTTGTTTCTTCTCGCAGCTGGAACTCCTTTGATGCTTGTCGCACCTATAGTCGGCGTGATGGTTGTAGTTCAGTACTATATGTCCGACAGGTTGATCCTCATGTCAACAGGGGCTAAAGAGGTTTCATCTGAGCAGGCCCCTAAGTTATATCTCATGGTAAAAACTCTCGCGGATCGTTACGAGATGCCCATGCCCAAGGTCGCGATAATAGATACTGCTGTTCCTAACGCATTCGCAACGGGTCGAAACCCTAAAAACGCTTTGGTTGCGGTTACAGTTGGAATCCAGCAGCGATTAAATGAGCGTGAACTTCAAGCAGTGATCGGTCATGAACTTGCACACGTCGCCAATCGCGACATGAGAATTTTGGCAATTGCTAATTTCCTTGTCACGCTGACGAGTTTTCTTATGACGATGTTGTTTTGGAATATGTTGTTCGGCGGTATGGGCGGTCGTCGTAATAATGGTGGTGGGATGATGATGGTCTATCTGGTGACGATCCTAGTATATTTTGTTGGCCAATTATTAGTTCTTGCACTTACTAGATATCGAGAATTTGGGGCGGATCATACCGGTGCCGAGATTTCTGGGGACCCAGGAGCCTTGGCTGATGCTTTGGAGAAAATCAGTGGCACTGTTGCAGGTATTCCGGATCAAGATCTTAGAAAATTGCAAACAGCTAATGCTTTCCTGATCATTCCAGCGGCATTAAAAGGCCAAGGTTCGATGAATTTATTTTCAACCCACCCGCCATTAGAAGAGCGCGTGAGACGACTTCGAGAGCTTGAACAACGTATGCAATATGGAGTGCGATAGATATGGGCTGGTTTAGCCGTACTCGGGTTCCCAAGGATGACTGGTCTGCAATGTCTAGTGTTACGAGGGTAGAGGCAAAACTTCAGGAACTTGGTGAGATCACCCCAGCTCGACGCGCCGGCGTGATATATCGAGACAGTGGTGACATCTCTTTTCTAAGTAACATCGAAGCTGAGTTGAAAACGGTATTGCATGTCGGTGAAAGTGCTACTAAGACAGCTTTTAGCATCAAAGATGATGAACGGGGAATGAGATGGATCATATTGGAAGACGGGAACTTCGATGACCTTGTTTCTAGCGTGTATACGGTTGGCAATGCTATAGGCTCCAATCAAGGTGGAGATAATCTTCTAGCTGCTGTCTTTGAGATGTATTTCACGGGCGAGGTAGATGATAGAACGTATCGTTCAGGGTTACGGACATACTGGATATATAGGTACGACCGAAAGGCGTTTTACCCTTTTGTGCCGACGGGGGATAAAGAAGGGGACCGTGATCGACCGACTGAGGCCCGTCTGGGTTACGATCTGCGAAAGCACGGTCTTATTGTCGAGAGATCACTCACCGAGTGGATGGGTTTATGGGGGATCCCGTTTTAACCCGTATGTTTAATTTCTTATCGATTATGGCCGCTGAATCTTGACGTCCGACTTCTCTTCTGTTGCATTGATCGTTCGACCGGGGGAACCCGCTGAACAATTTGTTGGAGCCATTAATCATGGCGGCGGTGTGGCCGTCCAGGTTGGTGTAACAGACTCGTTTCCAGAGACTGCCGGAGGATTATTGATTGCTGGTGATGAGGCATATTCAGATGCTGATAATGTTCCGCAAGGTCTTTTAGATGCGATCGAAGGCAGTTATCCCGTGCTAGGTATTGGATGGGGGATGCATGCCTTGAACGTTGCGATGGGTGGACAGACTCCTGTGAAAATTTCGGGACACAGGGTCCCTGGAGAAGATCTTTGCAGTCATCCATTGTTCATGGCTCCCGGCGGAAAAGTTGGTTACACCATAGCGGGTTCAGGTTGGGTTACCGTTCCATCAGATCATAGCCATGGTCTTTTACCGGCTCAGGTTGCCGATGGATTACTCTCCTCGGTATATGCGGGAGACCAAGTGGTTGAGGCTATAGAAAAACCCGGCAGGGATTGGTTTATTGGTGTCCAATGGCCGGCGCATATGATCGATAGGACTCCTGCAGGATTCGATAGTCTTTTGCTTGCACTAGTCGAACGAAGCGAACGGCGAGTCTAATTTTCCAAGGGATGGGGCCTTCGGTCCTTACCCATGACCTAGCTCGCGCGTGCGACGCGTGCGCGGGGGAAAGCGTAGTCTTACGTTAACTATTTTGTACTTGTATCTAGTTCAACGTTTATTTAAATTAAACTAACCAATTAGCCGGAGAAAATTATGGTCACTGGCGACCACAGTAGTAGCGATCTTGGAATCATCAGGCCGATTGGAATCGAAGATGAGATGAAGGCGTCTTATCTGGATTACGCCATGAGTGTTATTGTGGCAAGGGCGCTTCCAGATGTTCGTGATGGCCTTAAGCCCGTGCAACGTCGAATTCTTTATGCGATGCATGACCAAGGCATGCGTCCAACATCTTCGTACAAGAAAAGCGCACGTTTGGTAGGAGAAGTGCTTGGAAAATACCATCCTCATGGTGATCAGTCAGTTTATGACGCACAAGTTAGGATGGCCCAGCCATTCTCTTTGCGCTATCCGCTTGTGGACGGTCAAGGTAATTACGGTTCGGTAGATGGAGATCCGCCTGCTGCGATGCGATATACAGAATGTCGCCTGTCGTCCATAACCGAAATGATGCTTGGAGACATTGACCGGGATACTGTTGACTGGGGTGAAAATTTTGACCAGTCGTTGAAAGAACCGACGGTACTCCCTGCAAGGCTGCCTGCTCTTTTGGTCAACGGGGCAGCGGGAATCGCCGTTGGCATGGCAACGAACATACCTCCGCATAATGCTGCGGAAATTTGTGATGCCTTAGTACATTTGATTAGCCATCCGGACGCGTCGGTAGATGATCTTATGCAGTTTGTACAAGGTCCAGATTTTCCGACGGGAGCTCACATCTGGGGCCAAGAAGGCATACGTAATGCTTATGTGTCCGGTCGCGGCCGAGTCATGGTACAGGCAGACCACAAAGTGGAAGACATTGCTCGCCAGGAACGAAAGCGCTTGGTGTTCAATGAAATCCCCTTCCAAGTCAACAAAGCTAACCTCGTTGCGAAGATTGCTGATCTGATTAAGTCACGGAAAATTGAAGGAATAAGTGAAGTCCGTGATGAGTCTGATCGTAAGGGCATGCGAATTGTGCTCGAGCTGCGCCGCGGGGCAGCTGTTCCTGTCGTTCTCAATAACTTGTACAAGCAAACTAGCCTTCGTAATTCGTTCTCTTGCAACATGATCGCCTTGGTGGATGGTACGCCTAGGGTTTTGAATTTGAAGCAGGCACTTCGCCACTATTTAGAATTCCGTGTAGAAGTGGTTAGGCGTCGGGCTGAATTCGATTTGAAAAAAGCTACGGCACGCCTTCATGTGCTCGAAGGGCTGCGAGTAGCTATAGATAACTTAGACCGAGTTATCGAATTAATTAGAGCTTCAGCCGATGTTGAGGAAGCCCGGTCAAACCTTATGGCCGAGTTTGCTCTCTCGGAGATTCAGGCTCAGGCCATTCTCGATATGCAATTAAGGCGATTGGCCGCTTTAGAACGTGAAAAAATCGAGAATGAGTACAAGGATTTAACAGCTCTAGTCCAAGAGCTTGAGGAACTCCTTGGAGACAGTGCGAAAGTTCTGCGAGTTGTTCGTAAGGAAACACAGGAACTTAAACGCAAATATGGTGATGAACGACGCACGGAGGTTCATCCAGAAGAACTTGGTGAGTGGAGGCGTGAAGATACAGAACCTCATGATGAGGTTGTCATCACATTGAGTCGCAATGGTTACGTCAAGCGGGTTAAGTTAGACACATACAAAAAACAGCATCGTGGGGGACGGGGTGTGAGTGGTCAGAGAATGACTAAAGAGGAAGATGTCACACCTCATCTTCAAATTGCGGATACTCACGATTACTTGTTGTTTTTTACGGATCGCGGTCGGGTGTTCGCTTCTCGGGTGTTCGAACTTGCTGCAGATCAATCGAGGAATTCACGGGGGACCCCGGTTCAGAATCTCGGTTTCAATATGGAGCCGAGAGAGCAAGTGCAGGCAGTCGTCGCTGTGCAAAGTTACTTAGAAGATACTTACTTGATCATGGCGACTAAAAAAGGCCAAGTGAAACGCATGCACCTTCCGCTGCTTAGAAACATGAACCGTAGTGGACTTAGATGTTTCAACCTGAAGCCAGATGACGCGCTAATTGGTGCAGTTCTGGCAAATGAAGATGAAGACTTGGTATTGGTTTCGAGATTAGGCATGTCTATTAGGTTTAAATCGTCAGAAATAAGACCTCGTCAACGTGCTGCTGGTGGGATGAAGGGTATGGCTGTTCAGCTGAAGGATGCAGTTGTTTCAATGAATGTTGTTGACGATGAAGGATATTTGCTTGTCGTCGGGCAAAAAGGTGTTGGGAAGCTTTCTCTTCTACGGCACTATACTCAGCAAAGGCGTGGCGGGAAGGGTTTGATAACGCTCAAAACTCAGAGTAAAAAACTTAAGAATAACTATGTAGCTGATTCGGCTGTGGTTAGCGAGGATGTCCGAAAAGACTCGACAGGTATGTTGGTGTTAGTCACTGAAAAGGCTCAGGTAATACGCACTAATCTAGGTGAGATAGCCTCAACGGGTAGAAATACTTCAGGTGTTTGGATACAAAAACCCCAATCGGGTGACAGAATTTCGGCAATCCGTGTGATTGGAGAACGCCGACAAGCTGGCTCGGAGATTGATCTTTCTAAACTTGAAAATGGTGCGGATAGTGAATCACTCGATGAAGGCGAATCTGAAACTGAAGTTGCTTCTGAGGTCTAGCCGAGAGTTCTGTATAGCAGTTTAATTGTAGCTATTGTGGCGGGCCGATAATTTCCACCTAAATGATGTTGGAACGCGCTGGTTTTTTGTGCGTAGCTCCTCACAATTAGATCATGCTTAAGGTGATTGGTCAGCGCGTTGTAAAACACAAATACATAGTTCTGGCACTGTGGTTCATCGTTGTTGCGGCCGCATTTCCGTTTGCTCCCCGGGCGCAAGAGTTCTTAAAGCCAGGCGGATTCTCAAATGAGTCATTCCCGTCGGCGCAAGCTAGGCGAGTGCTCCAAGAACGCCTTGAAGTATCGACTCTGTCGATAGATTTTGTGTTCATACATCCGGAATGGTCGCCTTTTGATCCGAGATTTTCTTCTGCGGTTGATACAGCCTTAGAGGGGCTTATTGGGTACGATGAGGTGTCCTATATCGTCACTCATTTGGACGATCCAGAGAGAGCTTCCTCGTTCAGTAATACAGCTCACGTCACAGCGGGATTGAATGTCGAGTTAGAAGACTCGGTGGCGTTCCTCCAAACAGTGACGGACAAGGTCGATCCCGGACCTCTAGAGCTTATTATCACTGGAGGTCCGGCACTGTACCGTGATATTTCATTAGCGAGTGAAGACGACCTTCGTCGTAGTGAGGCTGTTGCATTTCCAATCGCTACTCTCACGCTTTTTCTTGTATTTGGCACCCTAGTTGCTGCGTTACTGCCGATAGCAGTCGGTGGCGGTGGCGTAGTGGTTGGGTTATCTATTGTTTTTTTTCTGTCTCATAGTGTAGATATGTCTGTCTTTGCTTTGAACATCGTCACTTTGCTTGGTATCGGTATAGGTATTGATTATTCATTGTTTTACACCTCTAGATTCCAGGAGGAATTACGTGCAGGTAAGTCGGTAGATAGTGCTGTTATAGGTGCTCAGTCTCATGCTGGAAAGGCCATACTTTTTTCGGCTGTTACAAGCTTAATTGGCCTATTTAGCCTTGTTGCGTTTGATGTGATGATGCTGCGCTCGGTAGGTATTGGTGCAGTTGCGGTGATATTCGCTGCAATGTTGGCTGCTCTTACATTGATGCCGGCTTTACTTGCCATTTTAGGACATAGGGTTAATCGATTTCGCGTTGGGCCCGACTGGGCCCAAAGAGGGATCTTTTGGGTTCCACTTTCTAATTGGGTTATGAAGCGGCCTTGGCTGGTCTTAATTCCGACTTCAACTTTGCTGGTATTGCTCGCAGTCCCGGCACTATCCATGCGTTTGGGAACGGTTGATGCAACAATGCTGCCCAATTCTTTGGAATCTCGTCGTGGTTTTGATGTTTTAAGAAATGAATTTGGATTTGCCCTTGAGACTGTTATCCCTGTTGCATATACGTTTGAAGGAAATCCTTTCAGCAGAACCTATCTTGCTAATGCCTATGACGTGGGGCACGAGTTAGAAAGATTAGACGGGGTGACTAACGTTTCTAGCATAGTTACATTGGATACAGCATTAGGCCCCGATCAATATGAACTGTTGTATCAACACCCCGAATCAATAACAGATGCGACTGTTGCGAGGTTGGTACGTGAAACTGTCCGAGATGGAGCGATACTTTTTCTTGTGCACAGTGATCTTCATCCGTTTTGGCCTGAAACCCGTCAACTTGTAACGGAAATTCGAGCACTAAGATTATCTGGGGATGACCCAGGAGAGCTTCATGTAAATGGCGGCGCAAGTGAAATTACGGACATTATTAATGCCCTGTATGGGAAGTTCCCCTATATTGCAGCGGCAGTGCTTGGTATTACGTATCTTTCCCTTATGGTTTTGTTTAGATCGGTCATATTGCCTCTTAAAGCCGTTGTTCTCAATGTACTGTCTATACTCGCCAGTTACGGTGCATTGGTGTTCGTATTTCAGCAAGGTCACTTCAGCGGGATTCTTAATTTTCAGGCAATGGGTGTGATCGAAGCAACTTTGCCGATAATCTTGTTTGCGATTATCTTCGGGCTAAGTATGGATTATGAAATTTTTCTATTGTCCAGGGTGTCGGAATCTTACAAGCGAACTGGCAACAATAGTGCCAGCATCGTTGAAGGGTTGCAGAAAAGTGGGCTCATCATTACTGGTGCAGCGGCAATATTAATTGTAGTAGCAGGCAGTTTTGTGCTCGCAAATGTGGTGGTTGTTAAGGCCATTGGTCTAGGTCTGGCTATTGCTGTTTTAGTTGATGTCACATTGGTGCGCGCTTTAGTTGCCCCGGCACTGATGCGAATTGCCGGGACATGGAATTGGTGGCTGCCCTCATGGCTTGATCGGATATTACCCGAGGTTGGTCATGAAGGATAAATTGTTTGTCCGAGATCTTCTCACCTACCATAAATTTACTGTTTTGATTGCACTGTTGGTACTGCTCTCCGGCTGTGTTAAATCTGTGGATCCTAGACCCATTCCATCGGGAGTTATTCCAGATCCGTCTCCTACTCCAGTTAACTTGGATTTTAGAATTCTAGAAGGCGAGCCGAATGATGAGCAAGATCATGATTCGAGACTCGAATGGTGGTATCACTCTGGGCATTTGAAAACTGAGGACGAAAGAGAGTTTGGATTTCATTTTGTCGTGTTTAAATCCGATGATGGATTGAGTGAACCGAAACTATTAGCGCAATTGGCAATTACCGATGTCGAGACTGGTAAACATCACGAAACATCAAGGGCTGTGGCTAGCCTTGATAAATTAGATGGCCCAGGTATGTCTATCGAAATTGCCGATTGGGATTACAGTGTTTTGCCTGTTGCAGGTGGGCATGCATTTTCAGCAAATGGTGATAATTTCCATCTGACTCTCGATTTGCAAGCGACGACCCCAGTCATGCTCCATAATGAAATTGGCTGGCTTCCAACTGAAATCGGATCGACTTATTATTACTCGTGGCCTCGTCAAGTGGCAGTTGGTGAATTGAATCTGGAGGGCGAAAATTTTCAAGTCAGCGGTTTAGGCTGGTTCGACCATCAGTGGGGTGATTTTTTTGTTTTGGGAAAGCCGTCTGGGTGGCAATGGATTGCTTTACATCTCGATGACGGTGGGTCTTTGATGGTTACTGAGTTACGCGGCATTGACGGTGAGATTGCGGATATTTATGGCACTTATATGTCGCCAGACGGGGAAGTGAAAGCCCTGTATCGCGAGATTGACGGTATCAGCTTCGAAAAAACAGGTGTATGGACAAGCCCCGTCACGAATGCGACCTATCCTTCAGGTTGGGTTCTCAATATTAAATCGCTCGATATGAATCTGGCTCTTGATCCGGTTGCGAATAACCAAGAGGTAACGGCAGGCCTACCGGTGGTGTCTTCTTACTGGGAAGGCAAAGTTCGTGTGACAGGCAATCAAATCACCAGACCAATCAAAGGTGATGGTTACGTTGAACTGTCCGGGTTTACCGATCCTGATCCAATCGGATGGCTTGGCCAATAGTTACTTGAGTTGGTAATGAATTTTTACTTGCCAACTTTGCTGATTCGACAGATTCAAAGCTGCGCATCAGTGGAAGATATGTCTATAATTTCGTCATAGAACCTCCCATCTCAGAAGGATGACCAATTTGCAAACGGCTGAATCTATAAATCAGCTATACCGTGGTGCTTGGTCCAAGTTTGCAACTGGAGTAACGGTGATCACCACGGTTGAACCAAGTGGATCCGTGCACGGAATGACTGCAAGCAGTGTTGCGTCCGTCTCATTGGACCCTCCTTTGATGTTGGTAGTAATTGGCGAAGAACGTCAGTCGCATCGGTTGATTGAAACTACTGGTCGTTTTGGGATGAGTATTCTTCAGGTGGGCCAGGCACATATAGCGAAGCATTTTGCGAATCCGCCTGAATCTCGTGGCAGCCTAGAATCTAAACACATCACCACTCTCTCTAAGTCTCCAGTTATAAAGGGCTCAATAGCTTCGATGGACTGTAGTGTTATAGCTGGGCATAAAGCAGGAGACCATACGGTCTTTATCGGCGAGGTAGAGGCGATAATGGTTGGTGATGGTGCTCCACTTGTATGGCTTGAGCGTCAATTTGGCGGTTTTTCGAGTCAGAATCTTCAGCAACATTAGGTCTAGGTTTTTTTTGCGTATTGCCGCAATTTCAGTAGCCCCGTTGTTTCCTAACAGTATTTTTGGGGGATCTCAGAAGATCCTTAAAGATGTTGCGGTTGGACTTAATCGAAAGGGGCATGACGTTCAACTTTGGTGTACTCGAACGGGCAAACATACTTGTCAATTTGAAATAAATGGAGTTACGGTTCATCCTGAGTTGCGACTTCGTGGCACATTTCCTGCAACTCACCAGGTTTCACCAATCGATCTGGCGAACACGGCAAAGGTACTTTCTGGTGCTGGTTCTTGGGCCCAGAGGGTATACCTTCATGCTGATGCTGTTTATATGAGACATGCTTTACACGACTGTGAAATTGTTAGGTCGATTCACGATTTCACCTATGAGGAGGCATTACTTTCCGCTCTGACATTGCCTGCTGATTTGACCATAGTCCCAAGTGACTATCTAAAACAGTGCATTGAAACAGCCATAGCGATTTCAGGGCGAAAAACGGTCGAGCCGATCGTGACGGTACCAAACGGAATCCAAGTCCCCGATACGATACCTCAACCTCGGCTGCCGCAGGAACTTAGGTCACGGGAAGATAATGATCTGATTCTTTTATTTCCTCATCGTCCGATACTAAACAAAGGGGTTTCGGAGGCGATTCAAACCGCAGTTGAGGTGCAAAAATTAATCCCTACTCGCAAAGTCAGATTGTTGATGCCTGCATATCCTTCAGACGCTGCTCTGGATGATATGGCTGATACAGTAAGTCAAATACAGGATTTGTCCAGGGATTTTCATGCTCAGGAGATTGTTGAGCTTCACCGATGGATTGGCCCTAGGGAGATTCCAAATTACTATGCTGCAGGTGATGTAACGCTTTGCCTGGGATCATTTATCGAATCTTTCGGGCTGACACCGATTGAATCAATCGCACACGGTACGCCCGCTATATGCGCTCGCGTTGGGGCATTTAGAAATTTCAGTGATATTGACGGCATAAATCTTGTCGCTTACGGAGATATCGCATCTGCAGCGGAATTCGTTGTTAAGGCATTGAACTTACCTAAAGCATCTATAATCGCAGGCAAGCAGCAAATCTCTGCACAATATTCATTTGAATCGATGATTGAAGGTTATGAATCTGCGATCACGAAACCGTTAACTGGTCAGCGATCAGTTATGTTGGGAAGAGATGGTTACCTTGATTTGGCTCCGTGGTGTGATTTGCAAGGGCAATTTATTTTTAACGATTACTCCGGAGAGGCTGGATTTTACCCACGGCTATCACAGTTGTTAAATACGCACAATAACCGGGTTCAGGCTAAACTTCCAGATTCTAGTCCTGGACTAGAACTAGAAATACAGGCAGCTCAGAGAGATGGATTACTCGTTCCCTCATACCGTATCGAGTGATGTTCACGAAGCCGGTCTCCACTTAGTACTTAGAGAGAAGAATGTACATTAACGGTGAATGGTGAGCTAAATTCGCTAAAAATGAAATTGACCCTGCGTGTTACACATTATTAGAATAGTAAGGTTGGGTAGCGAACGGATGAAAAACTAATGACCATAGATTACGCAATTATCAACACAGGCGGCAAGCAGTACCGAGTTCGCGAAGGCGATACGGTATCTGTGGAAACGCTGGATGGTGAAATAGGATCAGATTTCATATTTGATCGTGTGTTGATGACATCAATAAGTGGAAAACTCACGATTGGCGCTCCCGCTGTTCAGGGCGCAAAGGTTGTCGGTCAGATCGCAGAGCATGGTAAGGCAGATAAGGTCATAGCCCTGCGATACAAGAACAAGACGCGTCAGCGTGTCAAGCGTGGCCATCGTCAACCCTTTACTTCAGTTACTATCAAGTCAATTTCAGTAAAATAGTTCTCGTTAGTATTCTCCTAGAGAATTGGAATTTCTATATGGCACATAAAAAAGGTGGCGGGACTTCTCGAAACGGTCGAGATAGTGCAGGCAAGCGACTGGGCGTTAAGACATTTGCCGGCGAACAGGTGATAGCGGGTTCTATCATTGTTCGACAACGTGGCACAAAATTCCACACTGGAGACAATGTAGGTATCGGTCGGGACCACACGATTTACTCACTAATCGATGGGGTCGTTAGATTCGATTACGCTCGCAAAGATACGAAGCGAGTTAACGTCGATCCATCTGTTTCTTAGCCAGGTAACAAAAATATGAAAGCCAACATACATCCGACATATCACAAAAGCGCCACAGTGAATTGTGCTTGTGGGAATTCTTGGGAAGTCGGTTCCACACGAGAAAGCCTACGAACCGAAATCTGCAGCAAATGCCATCCTTTTTGGACTGGTGAACAGCGAATCGTCGACACTGAAGGTCGTGTTGAGCGCATGATGCGTCGATACAATCTTGGCGGTTCTGCGGATAAGAGCTAAATAATTTTTGGCAAAACCTCCAGTTCTATATGGCGGTCAGGCGGTAATCGAGGGTGTGATGATCCGGGGGCAAAGCCGCGCTGCTTTGGCGGTGCGACGGCCTGATGGAGTAATTGTTCGTCGTTCTGTCCCTCTTGAAAGCTGGGCCAACTCGTCACTTCGTAAGATAGCGTTTCTCAGAGGGGTGCTGGTTCTTCTCGAAACTCTTATTGTTGGCATGAAATCTTTGACTATTTCAGCCAATGAATCTGCTGCTGGTGAAGACGAGATAAAAGAGCAGGAGTTTTCTTCGCTCGCTATGGCCGGGTTGCTCAGCGTTTCAATAACACTTGGAATAGTTGTGTTTTTTCTTATTCCAGTGTTCATTTCAAGACTGGTTGAAAATGTTGGTGCCAATAATTTCACAGCAAATTTTGTAGAGGGTGGTATTCGATTCGGTCTGTTCATCGCGTACGTATGGCTAATTGGTCGGATGGATGACATAAAACGAGTGTTCGGTTATCACGGAGCCGAGCACATGGTCGTTCACGCCCATGAGGCCGGTGAGCCATTAACCATTGACTCAGTTAAGCGTTTCCCACCAGCTCATCCACGCTGCGGGACTTCATTTTTGATGACAGTAGTTCTTGTGTCTATCATCATGTTCATGTTTTTTCCGAGGGACCCTTTTTGGGTTTTGTTAGTTTCAAGAATCGTACTGATTCCAATTATCGCTGGGATGAGCTACGAGTTTATTCGTTTTGCCGGGACCCATCAGGGCAATGTGTTGGTTAGGGTGTCCAGTTATCCAAATATTTTGCTTCAGGATTTAACCACTCGTCAGCCAGACAACGACATGATGGAGGTTGCCATAGTCGCTATTGAATACGCTATGGCTCTCGATGAGCGTCGCGCCAGTCCCAGTGATAATGCGTCACAATTGTCCTCAGATCCATTTGAGCCTGTCAACGGTATTACAGTGACCGGATCAGAGTCGGATTTGAAGATCGAAACACCTGATACCTAGCCGCGTCGTTTTGCAAGTACTGCCCATACTTGCTCGGCTGGCATGCCTAGGGAAACCAGTAGTACCATACAGTGATATAGCAAGTCACCCATCTCGTTAGCTACATCATCTAAGGTTTGATTGACAGATGCAATCGCAGTTTCTCCCGCTTCTTCTACGATCTTTTGGGCCACACGGCCGGTACCTTCTTTTAGAAGCTCAACGGTGTAAGAGCCTTCAGGTTTGTCATTGGAGCGTTGTTTGATTACATCAATTAACTCAGTCAAGATCCCAGGACCAAGGTTATTGGATATATCTTCAACGTTCAGGGAGTCCTTATTCATTACACCGGAGTCGAAGCAGGATTTTGATCCAGTGTGACATGCAGAACCTGATGGGTTTACCTTCACTAGAACGGTATCTCTATCGCAATCGTGTTCAACTTGCACGACTTTGAGGAAATTCCCAGAAGTTTCGCCTTTGTGCCACAATTTTTGTCGGCTGCGTGAGTAAAACCATGCGTCTGGACCTGCCAGTGTGCGCTTCAACGCTTCAGCATTCATGTATGCATGCATCAAAACGCGATCTGAGTCTGCATCTTGGACAATCGCCGGTAACAGCCCTCGGTCATCTAGCTGAATCATTTTCGGATTTCCTCATGTGTCAATTGATTTGGGATAGGCTGGTGATAGGTTAGACCAACAGGGTTCGACTTACCCACCGATATGTTCGAGTATCGCGGACAGTTCTCGTAGATCGGTGATTTCAATATCTGGAACAGGTTCACGATCTATTTTTGTGCCGTTTCTATTTATCCAAACTGTGATTGCTCCTGAACGATAACCCCCAAGTACATCATCGAACAACTGGTCGCCGACATACCAGGTTTTGTTTGCGTCGGTTTTAAGACCAGCATACAGGTGATGAAATGCAGCTAGTGCTGGCTTATATACTTGTGCAGATTGTGAACTGGCGACAAAGTCAAATTTGAGTCCTTCACTTGCAAGTAGTGGTAGAAGGCCCTCATCGTCTGCGTTAGAAAAAACCCCCAGTTTCACTCTGCCTGTCAATAAATCCAGAGCTTCTAACGTCTCCGGATATATTGGTCTGTCTGTCATGTGTAAAGCCGCACGATCACCTGCTGCGTTTGCATCTGCATTGACACCGATATCTTTGAATACCTGTTCAAAGCACTCGGTCCAGGCTTGTCGGTAAGACTTGAAGGGTGGGCTGTTAAATGGTCTTCCTAGATCAGTTCGAATATTACGGAAGTTAACTTCGTACTTTCTCCAGCGATTCCAGAATTCTTCCGCAGTGAGTGGAAGGTCTTGGGTTTTGATGATTTCACCAAATGTGGTCTTCCAGTCATCATGGGAGTTGTCGAACAATGTTCGGTAGCAGTCGAATGCGATTGCTTGCGGTAAATTGGGTGTTCCTGATCTCAAAGTAACTGCCAATTACTCGACCTTTCGTACTGGAATGCCACGATCTGAAAGATAGGACTTGACTTCTGAAACTCTAAGTTCTCCGAAATGAAACAGAGACGCAGCTAAAACAGCGTCCGATTTACCGTATACCAGCGCGTCGTAGAAATGCTCTAAAGCACCAGCGCCTCCGCTAGCTATCACGGGAACAGTCACGGAGTCTGAAATTGATGATAGGAGATCATTATCATAGCCTGTCTTTTGACCATCAGCATCCATGCTCGTAACAAGTAGTTCACCCGCTCCGTATTCGGTAGCTCTTCTTGCCCATTGGGTAGCATCGAGTGTAGTCGGCTTGCGTCCACCGTGGGTGTAAACCTGCCACGAAATACCTTCTGCTATTTCCGAGGGGTTGTTGCGTTTTGTGGTTTCGTCACTGTTTCGCTTCACATCCATCGCCAAAACTACGCATTGCGATCCGAATTCTTTTGCACATTCTTCAATTAATTGAGGATTTATGACAGCGGCGCTATTGATGGAAACTTTGTCAGCTCCAGCTTCAAGCATTTTTCTCATATTATCGATGGAACGAATACCGCCTCCCACCGTCAGCGGTATGAAAACCTCTGAGGAAACTTTTTCGACTACCTCGACCATGATATTTCGTGCGTCAGAAGACGCAGTGATATCGAGAAACACTAACTCATCTGCACCTTCAGCGTTATAGAACGCTGCAAGTGCAGAAGGATCGCCTGCATCTCGAATATCGACAAAACTGACGCCTTTCACTACGCGGCCAGCATCGACGTCTAGGCATGGAATGATACGGCGCGTCAACATCGCTGAATCTCCGGTCTACTTACGGGCGACGATGATGTATCTGTGAGGAGTCAGTTGGCGAGAGGTAAGAGTGGTGAAGCCAAGAGCTTCCACGGCTTTTCTCAAATTCTCTTGGGCCAATCGTTTTGAAGCCGCAGGTCCGACTTGAGGTTTACCTTTTACAGGAAGCCACTCTACGATTGACATCCAACCCGATTTTTTCAACAGCCTAGCGCCTTCTTTGATTAAGGTCTTTGGGCGATTTGCCTCGTTCAATACGTTTGAAAACACGACGCCATCGAGCGATTCATCATCCATTGGCACACTATTTTCTTGCGAGACCAGTGTTTGAATGTTGCCGAGTTTGGCAGCTTTTCCTTGGGCCTCGACGTGCTCCAACATTTCTTTTTGTACGTCAATGGCGTAACAGGTCCCCATGTATAGATATTTCGCTATGGGAATTGATAGCCAGCCGGGACCAGAGCCGATATCGGCAACCTTGTGGTCGGCATGTATGGGAACCAATGCGATCATTGATTGTGGATCGTACGTTTCCTCAAGAGTCGGGTTTAGCAGAGCATTCACTTTACTTACCGAAGTTTTTGTTGGCATTCGTTTCTATTCCGTTCGAACATTTCATTTGCCATTTTGTTTCATGGAATCAATTGTTTTTATGGCATGCCTTAAATCTAGCGCACCAGAGTAAATTGCCATGCCCGAAATGGCACCTTCTACACCTATCTTTGACAGATGGACTAGATCTTCCACGGAAGCTATTCCACCAGCGACAATAATAGGATATCGCAGGTTGTTCTTTAGTTCGGTAATTGCAGCAAAATTTGGATGCCCCATTGTGCCGTCTCTGTTGGTGTCCGTGTAGATAAATCTCCGAACTCCACGATTGACCATTTGGTTTGCGAGATTGATAGCGGACTCTTTCGTTTGTTCCATCCAACCATGAGTCTGGACTATGCCATCCTTAGCATCGATGCCGACAATAATGTGATCGCTACCAAGATCATCAATAGCGGCCTGAACTTCATCCGGGGCTTCAATAGCTGCCGTTCCAATGATTACTCGGTCAACACCCATATCTAGGATCATGCGGGCTTCAGCAGCGTCTCTTATTCCACCACCTAGTTGAATCGGGATATCGATAGCTTTCGCAATCGCTGAAACAGCATCTTTATTACCCCGCACTCCATCTCTGGCTCCGTCGAGGTCAACAATGTGCATTCTGCGCGCACCTTGGTCGACCCATTTTTTAGCCACGGCGACGGGATCATCGTCAAACACGGTTTCTTTTTCGTAGTCACCTTGGATCAGCCGTACGCATAATCCGTTTCTTAGGTCGATTGCGGGGAGGATATCCATTCAATTTGCCATTGGCTGATTTTCGTTATTTTTCGTAGATAAAGATAGATTGAAAAAGTTTTTGTAAATTTGGAGACCAATGGAACCACTTTTTTCAGGGTGGAACTGGGTCCCGATAACGTTTCTTCGGACAACCGCAGCACAGACTTCAACTCCATAGTTAGCGGTGGCTGCGACTTCTGATTGCTCATCCGGAACACAACGATATGAGTGAACAAAATAGAAATGAGAACCTTGTGGTATTCCTCTGAAAATAGGATTTCTTTCGGTTTCGCTATCAGTGAAATGTACTTCGTTCCATCCGATGTGGGGAACTTTCATCTTGTTCCCAAGTTTATCTTTCATTCCTGGTGGAATGAGTTTGACGCTTCCCTGGACGAGACCGAGGCCTGGTAAATCACCTTCTTCAGAGCTGTTAAACAAAACCTGTAGTCCGATGCAAATGCATAGGAGTGGTCTTCCTGAAGCAGCGAATTGTTTCACTGGGTCAGTTAATCCGAGTGAATTTAATGCTGTCATCACTGCGTCACTCGCTCCTACGCCCGGTAAAACAGCTGCATCGGCTGATGCCAGTTCTTCTGGATCCGATGTAATGACTGGATTCGCCCCAACTTTTCGTAGAGCCTTATCAACGCTGTGCACATTAGCTGCACGGGTGTTGATAATGACAATTTTCGGGGCTAAAAAGCTTTCAGTCATAAGTATGATCTAGCATGAATGTACGCCAAGTTAATTTTAGTTTGCCTTATTGATTGTAGTTCGTAATTTCTTAAATCACTGTTTTATAGACAAAATTTATGGCAAAATTTTTGCGTGAAAGTCCGATACACGCGAGAATAGAGTCGAAATAGTTAAATAGCACAGCAGGTGAAGAATTCATGACGACAATGTCGCCGCAACATTCTGTACCAATCAACACGATTCAGATTACGGAAAAAGCAGCCAGCAAAGTAAGGCAGTTCGCTGCTGATAAAGGCATGGTGAAATTTGGCCTTAAGGTTGCAGTTAAGGGTGGTGGTTGTTCGGGGTTGACGTACGTGTTGGAAATCGTGGATGGCCCCGAAGCTGATGATAAGTTGATAGAACATCACGGAGTTGAAGTTTACGTCCCCAAAAAGGCATTCGTGTTTCTTGCTGGTACTGTGCTGGATTTTTCAGATGGGTTGAATGGCAAGGGATTTGAGTTTGCCAATCCTAATGCTGCTAAAACTTGCGGGTGCGGCACCTCTTTTTCGGTTTAATTTCGGTCAATCCTTTCAGTAAGTGGTTTGAGTTGCGGATTGATTCTTTGTATGCAGTGTCCAATCATCTATGTTTGATGGAAATCACAATCAGTTAAACGCTTTTGAAAAAGGGTGTGCGATAGTTCGTTGGGTTAAACCGACGATTATCAAGATGGTGGGCAGAGATGCCCTAGATCTTCTTCATCGGCTCACGACCAAAGAATTGTTGACTGTTACCCCGGGTACTGCTCGTCGGACTGTACTAACTTCGAATCGGGGTCGAGTTATAGACGTATTTCTCGTTGCACACGTTTCTGAAAATACATTGCTTCTGATTTCGGACTCAAAGGATCCAACGAGGACGATCTCCGCAATAGATTATTTTACAATCGCTGAAGATTCTGAGCTAAAAGATCTTTCGGAATCCTACGCTAGGATTTCATTAATTGGTCCAAAAACCCGTGAAGTTGTGGCGTCAGGATTAGGGATCAACATTGATTCCGACAAAGTGCTAAACATGGATTATCACGGTTCAGAAGTGACGTTTTCTTCAGATACCTCACGTGGTGTTACCTGGGTAGATGTTGTAATTCGCTCGCCTGAGGTGGGCTTAGTGTCTGCATTGCTATCAGCTGGTGCAGTCGAGACCAGTTCGGATAATTTTGAGTTATTTCGAATACTGTATGAAATACCCGGTTGGGATTGTGAATACGGTGATCATGCCAATCCTATAGAAGCAGGGCTTTACTCTCTTATAGATTTCGATAAAGGTTGTTATGTCGGTCAAGAAGTGATCGCCCGGCTTGATACCTATGACAAGGTACAACGTAGTGTTAAAGTACTAGAATCGGAGTCACCGCTCGCAAAAGGCGCCAAGCTCACTTCAGGATCTAAATTGGCTGGTATTGTGACGAGTCCTTCTTCATTGGCTAGCCTTGATGGACGTTACTTGAGTCTGGCGTTAGTCCGGAAAGCATTCTGTAAAACAGCGTCAGTGGTGGACTCCCAAGGTATCTCAGCGGTGGTTCGTTAATCGGATTATTCGTGTCGTAAAGTTTCTCCACCATCGACGACTATTACTTGCCCTCGGATCATTTCTGCGTCAGAACTGCATAGCATAGCGACAACGTTCGAGACGTCTTCAGGGGTGATTGCTCTCCCTGCAGGGGTTGGGCGAGATGCAATATCTCTTATTCCGAGTTGATCGGGGAATGCATTCAGAGCTTCTGTGATTACGAACCCTGGAGAAACGGTGTTCACAGCAATGCCCTTAGGACCGAGTTCTACAGCTAGGTAACGAGTTACAGCCTCTATAGCTGCTTTTGATACACCTACTGCGAAATAGGCTGGTAATACCCAAGTTGATCCAGGACTTGAGATATTGATTATCCTGCCGCCATCTGGCATTAGCCTAGATGCTGCTACAGAAAGCATCCACGGACCACGCGCGTTTATATTCATAGTCCAGTCCCAGTGCTTCACCGAAAGTTCAGTAGTTGGGCGCATAACGCCTGAAGCGGCATTATTAACCAAGATATCTAGCTGACCAAATTGTTTTTCGATTTTACTGATCAATGAATCGATTGCAGCTTCTTCTCCAACGTGGGCCTTTATACGGGTTGTTTTAATCCCCTGTAGCTTTAGTTCCTCGACTGTAGTTTTAGCGGCTTCGTGATTTTTAAGGTAATTAATAATTACCGTCGCTCCACGGCGACCTAACTCCGAAGCGATGGATTTGCCGATTCCGCGGGAACCGCCGGTTACCAATGCTATTTTCCCCGAAAGATTTTGGCTAATTGTCAAGGATTTGATCCGTGTTTAATTCGAGGCGTTGCTCGATTAAATAGTAGCAGTGTTCGGTTTGCATTAAGTTTGAGGATTAAATCGCCATTCCGCCATCGACACGAATGATATCGCCTGTGATGTACTGAGCTTCATCAGTTGTCAGAAACACTATTGTAGGGGCTACTTCGTCTGGTTCCCCAAATCGTCCCTGGGGGATCCACGTCATAACTGTATCTCGCTGCTTGTCAGAAATATCCGCTGAAGTTGCAGTTGTGATGTATCCAGGAGCGACGACATTCACAGTTATTCCTCTAGTAGCAACTTCTTTTGCGATCGATTGAGTGAAGCCGAGTACAGCTGCTTTCGAAGCCGAGTAGTTGGACTGGCCTATGTTACCTCTCATGCCCACCACCGAAGAAACATTCACGATTCGACCCCACCGGCCCTTGATCATGCCGGTGATCACTTTATGGGTGCAATAGTAGGTGCCATACATATTGACGCCCATGGTGTGTTCGAACTGATCATCCTTCATTCTCATAAGTAAGGAATCGCTGATAACACCTGCGTTGTTAATCAATATTTCTATCGGTCCATGCGCTTCGACGGCCGCATCAATCATAGCTACAACAGTTTCTTTACTAGCTACACTTCCTCCTACTGCAATAGCGGTGCCTCCAGTGGCGCGGATTTCTTCTACAACTGCTGTAGCTTCTTCGGGATGGCTGTTGTAATTAACCGCTACTCGATGCCCGTTTGCTGCTAATCGAATGGCGGTAGCACGTCCGATTCCGCGTGACCCTCCGGTTACTAGTGCGCTTCTTGGTATATTCCCACCCAATTTTTGTTCCTTACGCTATACAGTACGAGATACCGTGCAACTAATTCTCAACTGTAATTCTGATTCTGTCGAGTTCAGCCTGTTGTGCTTCGATCAGTCCCGTGTCTACTACATACTTGGCAGTTCCGATAGCGTTTGCGACGGCATCTACACCTGAGGACCCATGCCCAACAATGGCGAGACCTTTTACACCTAGTAGGGGACCACCTCCAAAGGCTTCTAAAATATTCATCTTTTCGAAAATTTCTCTCGATAGTTTTTTACTTGCTGCCGTATCCCCAAGGGTTTTATGAACATGGCTTACTATTGCGCTGCCAAGACCTTCAGTTAGCTTGAGAATTACGTTTCCGACGAATCCATCACATATAACAACCTCAGCTTTGCCGTTTGGCAGATCGTTCGGTTCAATATTTCCTATGAAGTTCAAATCGATAGCGTTAAATAATTCCGTTGTCTCTTTTACAAGGGAGTTTCCTTTTCCTTTTTCGGATCCCACGCTGAGAAGGGCGATACGGGGATGGTCATTTTGATAAATCAACTTTGACATCACATTGCCTAAAGCTGCGAAATTTACCAGTAGGCCTGGCTTGGTATCTACGTTGGTTCCGAGGTCAATAATGACCGTATTTGGGGCATAACCAACGACAGGGCCGCCTAAAGCACCGCGGTCGATTCCGTCTAAAGTGCCATAAACGACGGTTGCCGCAGCAATTGAAGCTCCGGTTGAACCCATGCTAACGAATCCCTCTGCCTTGCCCATTTTCACTGTGGCGGCTGAAACAAAGACAGAGGCTTTAGGCTTCGTTCGGTATGCCAGGGCGGGACTTTCATCTTCTTGAACGATGCCTTCAGCAGGAACGATATTGATTAAATGTTCGGGTGGCTTAGGGTATTTATCAAGCTCGGTTTGAATTGCTGTTTGGTCTCCGACAAGCGATACAGCAACCTCACTATTGTTAATAGCTTTTAAAGCAGCTGGGATCATGACCTTAGGTCCGTGATCCCCACCCATTGCATCCACAGCGATAGAAGTTATATTTTCGTTAGTACCTGTCATATTTTGTCTGGTATTACGGAGTTACTTTTTTACCTGAAAATTACTAGTTCATTCTATTCCAACGGAACTGTAGCTTGCCCTACAACTGCATTGGTCCCGTCGGGCTTTTTGCATCCGATAGAGCAAGTAGCGATCAATCCAAGATTGGTTTTAGTGATATCAGTAATTTCTCCATATATTTTTACAGTTTCTCCCGAGATCACAGGAGCACTGAATCTCACCTTTAGATTTCCTCCTGAATGCCATGTCGTAGGAAAATCTATAGCTAACATTTCTGTGACTAAAGCGAGGCTGAGCATACCATGGGCGATACGCGTACCGAACTGAGTCGACGCAGCATACGCTGCATCTAGATGAATCGGATTGTGATCTCCAGATGCCTCCGCGTAAGAATTCACGCGTTCTTGGGTGATTTCTCTCTTGAACCCACTAAGCTTGTCGCCGATTGAATGGGTCATCAGGCGTGTTCCGTGCTGACAATTATTGTAGTAGAGGAACTTCCGACCTCTGTTCCGGTTTCGTCGTTATAAGAAACCTTTACCGTAACGAAGCGATTATTGCCACGCACAGAGGTTCCATATAACTTTCCTCGAGCATCGATTTTTTCACCGATTTTGACAAGTCGAGTCCAACTGACTTCTTGTCCTGCGTGAATGGTTTGCAGTCCTCCTGAGAAGAGCCCTAGCTCATCGATTAACTTTGTTAGAGCTACTGCTACGAGGATTAATGGGGCCTGACAATCGCCATAATCAGGTGATTCAACTCCGCCTATGGCTTTCGTATAAAGATTGACCGTATCAGATGAAATAGTCACATCATACGGTCCAAATTCATGTCCAACAGTGGCTGTTGATATTAGAGGGTAAGTCAATAAATACGTTTGATTGTTTCAGGAAGGGATCTTAAAGAACTGTAATTGTAGAATTACCCTGCCCGTGGAGCAAAAATAAAACGAATAGGATTCAAACTCCACTCGTTTTTCCTCCACCTCGTTGCATGGATATGGCTTCGTCTACTAGCTCACTTGCTAATTCGTAAGCGGCAGGATTTCGGAAGTCGAGTTGGGACAAAGCTAGGACTCTGTAAAGTAAACCTGTCGACACCAAGCCACTGTTACTACTACCAAGTGCAGGAAGTTTTACGCCCATGGCTTCGGATATTGCTACAGCAGCATTCATGCCGCTTCGATTTAAGAACACGCGTGTTATTACACGACCTTTGTGTGTGACACTTACGCCACCTTTATCTTGGTTTAATTCCACTCTTATATGAGAGCGAGGATGCTCTAACAGCTTGTATCCGTACTTGAGCGCTTGTTTTCTGGAAACAGTCAATTTCTTGTTCCATAGTTGATTTTGAACCTCAATATTGAACTATATTGAGGTTCAAAATCAACTATGGACAAGTATAATCTCACCTCGAAAATTGAGTTGATTTAGCTTGATGAAAAAACTTTAGGTGTATTTAAATTGAATTTTAAAGATCAGGTTGCAGTGGTTACCGGTGGTGCCAATGGCATTGGACGTGCGATCGCTTTGAAATTAGCCGATGAAGGTGCTGCGGTGATGATCGCTGATGCAAATAAAGATGCTGCGATGATTACTGCAACGGAAGTAGAAGAAATATCTGGTAACTCAGCTGTGCACTGCACTGACGTGACAAATCCCGATTTATGTACGGAACTCGCTTCGTTAACGGCTGATTCTCTTGGTCCAGTAGACATTCTGGTTAACAATGCTGGGATTGCTGGTTCATCAGGTTGGCAAAACCGTTCATTTTCCACAGAGGAAGATTGGAAATTGACATATCAGGTTAATGTCATAGGTATTTCTAATGTCACATCTGCATTTCGTGCCCAGATGCAGAAACGTAGATCTGGGCGAATTGTCAATATCGCTTCTATTGCAGGCAGGGAAGGCCGTCCCAGCCTTCCTCATTATTCCGCGTCCAAAGCTGCTGTAATTAGCTTGACCCAATCTACAGCGTTAGAATTCGCCCCACTAAACATAACGGTTAATGCAATTTGCCCGGGATTACTTTGGACGTCTATGTGGGAAGAAGTTGGGAGCCGATACACGGAGAATAACCCTGCGTATAAAGGTATGTCAGCTCGACAGGTTTTCGACACTATGGTGGAAGAAAAAATTCCTTTGAAAAAAGAACAAACCCCAGATGACGTAGCAGATGCGGTTTGTTTTTTCGTCTCCGAAGCATCCAGAAACATTACTGGTCAAACGCTCAACGTTGATGGTGGCTTTTTTATGCGTTAATGCGCAAACTCATTATGGATTTGAAAGACAAAACAGCAATTGTTACAGGAGGAGCCGGAGGTATCGGTCGTGGTATCGCGCTTGCCTTGGCCGGTCATGGTGCAAACGTAATTATTGCTGATTTGGATGAAAAATCTGCCAAGAGTGTTGTTAATGAAATCAAGTCTGGCGGATCTCAATCGTATTTTTCCGAAACCGATGTAACTCAGCAATGGTCTACGGATCAAATGGTTGAAGCTACGCTTGAGGAATATGGGAATTTGGACGTGCTCGTCAATAATGCGGGTGTTGGTGGAGCATTAGGATTTACCGATCGCAAAATTTCTAATACTGAAGACTGGCAGCAAACGTTCGATGTCAATGTTTTTGGCATAGTGAACTGTAGCCAGTCTGTTGAGAACCATATGGTTGATCAAGGTTACGGTAAGATCGTCAACATCTCCTCGATTGCGGGTCGTACAGGTCGGCCCGGGTTTGCCACGTATGCCGCTTCTAAAGCTGCCGCGATAAACGTTTCTCAGGCATGGGCGTTCAAATTAGCTCCATATGGGATCAATGTTAATACGGTCTGTCCCGGCCTTATATGGACCCCACTTTGGAACAGTATTGCTAAATGGCGAAAATCAACTGAAGAGAAGAGCACTGAATTGAGTCCACGTCAGATATTCCAACGCACGGTCGCTGAATCAGTTCCTTTGGGTCGAGAGCAGACACCTGAAGATGTTGGTAACGTAGTAGCGTTTCTTGCATCAGATCGAGCAAAATCTATCACCGGTCAGGCAATCAATGTTGATGGTGGGATCAGGATGAATTAGGACACTTCTTTTTCAGTGTGGATTGGTGATACCAAGAGCGTCATCCGTCATTTTGGTAAGGATGCGATCAAGGGTGTCGGTGGTGTTTGGCCCAACGATTTTTTTGACGATTTGACCATTTGGATTGACGAAGAATTTTTCCGGGATGCCAGTGATTCCGAAATCGACCGCTATTAATCCTGAAGTATCAATTCCATTTACGTACTCTATATCATTTTGTGCGATGAACTTTTCGACTGAATCGGCGTCGTCCCATATAGCGACTCCAATGAATTCAACTCCGCGTCCCCTCCATGTTTTATAGGATTTGCTCAGAATTGGACCTTCGGTTCGGCAGGGAGCGCACCATGAAGACCAGAAATCAACTACAACGATCTTTCCGCGGTAATCTCTTATTGAGATCAAATCGCCATCCAGCGTAGTAAGTTTGAAATCGCTAAAAGGATCTGTGGAAAGTTTCGTTTCTCCGAAGCTTTCGTTAACCCCTGGTTTTCCAGCGATTCCGTCGTTTTGAATAACACCCCATGTGAATAACGTGACCACGAGGGCTATTGGTATACCTATGCCGATTAATACTGAAGATCTTTGTCCCATTTTTACTGTTCCGGTTTTTTGGACGATTCGTCAGTAACTATTGGAAGCCTCAGGGGTGATGCCTCGTCAATTGCGGTGACCTTTTGTTTTAGTTCATTGCGATGTTTTTGATATTCGATTACGTTTGTGTTGTGATTTTCATATTCCTCATCGAGCATAGCGATTTCCTTGATGATTTCCATCCGACGGTCCATTTTCAGTTTATCTCTATGGATTTTTGCCTGTCTTTGTGAGCGGAAGATGGCATATGCGAGGATGGTTATTAATGTCAGTCCGACGATTCCTACGAGTACGTATACGTAACTCCGGCTGTTGAGAAATTCCGAAATCTCTTGTAATGGTGTCGGTTGCGGCATCCCTCTGAAGGAGATGGTAATTCTTTCATCCGCGATAAAGTCCCGACCTTGAATTGCGTTGAAAAGGCTGTCCGCTACAGTGACCGGTTCTGTGGCATTGAGGTTATCAGAGCTAATAAAACCTGCTTCATCCGCGAGTAGCATTCTAATTTGAGTAGCTCCGTAAGGCAGCTTCAAAATGAAGTCGAATCCGTCACCTTCATATGGAACAATGTAGCTAATCAAGATTGTTGCGTCACCCGGCGGTATGGGGTTAGTCATAGCAAATCCGGTAGCAATATCAAGGATATTGCCTGGTGGGAGCTCTGATTCAACAGAAAGATTTGTGTATCCGAGCGGTAAATTGAATCGAAGCAAATCGAGTCCAGTGAGATTTGGATTTTTCAAATCAGGTGTCCAAACGCGATCGCCTGTGTTGCTTAGATTGATGACCGAAAGTACGCCTGCCTGGCGTTCGCGAGCATTAATGGTTGGGATCATTAGAACGTATGAATCGATTATGATTTGCTTAAGCGACCCAGTTTCTTCGTATATTGTTAGTTCAACGTCCTGCCAGTTTTCCACGAGTTGCATATCAACACTTGGCGTATGGGTACCACTGTTTGCAACTACACGAAAATTCACTCCAGGTTTATGTACAACATTTTTGAATTGGAAAATCCCATTTTCATTGGTTAACGTGGACGCTTCCTCTATGATTTGATTGTTCACAAGATCAATTGCCAGCAGCAACACTTCCGTATTGACGGGGACGTCTGCGTCCCTCGTGCCACTGATCACTTTGCCAGTAATCTCCGTTTGGGATGTTTGCGCGTCGGCAATTCCAAGTCTGTATAAATCAAATGTGAAAAATATCGCAATTACAATTGCCGTTATGCCTAGTCTGGACCACCAAGCTAGCAGTGATTGGTGAGATATAACCTGGCGTGTGATCAAAATACGTCACGATCTTCTGAAGCCTGTCGAGATTGTTCTCTTTGACGGGCAATCTCTTCTTCGAGTTCATCGCTATCGTGGTACCTACGTGGTATTGATTCTTGTTTGAGTAACCTTGCTGCCGACACTCTTAATTGATCTCGTATGAGCAGGAACTCCGAGTCTGTTAGATCTCCAGATGCAAGATCTGCTTCTAGGTCATGTATTTTGCTATAAATCCTCAGTCTTTCCGCGCGGATGTCATCGCGTGTTCCTAGCTTTCCAAAAATTAACTTGTATTTTTTTGATCCTAGAAATGGATAGGCTATGATCGCAATGGAAAGTAGTGCGACAATGGTCCCCAAAATGATGGCCATCAGATCTCACTCTCTCTTGTTATTCGCGTTTTCATCTGAGTATCTGGCCTGTCGGCGGCTTGAGGCCAGAGAGCTACCATGGTGCCAAGTATGAAAATTGGCCCTGCTGCCCATAGCCACCAAGCTAGTGGATTTATGCTTACTGCAAGTGATACTCGTCCATCCGGCAGGAAATCGCGTGGGATAACATAAAGATCTTCGATAATGGTAGATCTAATACCCGAACGTACTGAAGCCATGTTGAAATCCAAGTAGAACCCATGCCAAGGATTTATCTGACTAATTAGTCGATCTCCGGGTCTAAGTGTACTGTCGTCTAGGGTGAAACCAGTAGAGCCTTGTGCTTTCGCTGTAGATTTTTCAGTTGCATAGCTATTCACATCTATGTTGTAGACCGAAAGTTCAGCCCATTTCGCGATACGGTCGGGTCTGCTGGAATCGCCGATATCGACATATTCGATTCGATAGTTGTCAAGTACAAGACTCTGACCGATTTCAAGTGCACCATCGGTGCGTTGTTGATAAAAATTTGTGCCGATGATACCCAGTCCTAGCATTAGGATTGAAATGTGAACGATGTAACCGCCGTGTCTCGGGCGGTTGCCATTTACCAGCTTCCACCATGCTTTGGCCCAATTCTCCCCATTGCGGTGGCGTGCCAAGGTTCCTCTTGCCCATTCCTCAAGAATGGCAAAGGCGACGAACGCAATAACTCCAAAAGAGAAAATTGCTACAGGGCGTTTTACTCCTAGGCTTAGCAACACTAGTATCGTGAGTATGCCAACTGCTGTAGGCCAGATAAACCATTGCCTAAGGGAACGGGATGAAGCTTTTCGCCAAGGAAGCAATGGGCCAACCCCCATCATGACAACGATACCAAGTAGCACTGGTCCGTTCGCTCGATCGAAGTAGGGTGCTGAAACGCTCACTGATACGTCTCGGGCAAGGTCCGAAAACAAAGGAAAAAGGACTCCCCAAAGTGTTATGCCCATAACTGCGAGAAAAAGGAAGTTGTTTACTAGAAACGAAGCCTCTCGTGACAGGAATGATTCCATAGCTCGATCGGATTTTAAACGCGGCATTCGCCATAGAAATAACGTAAATGCAAATATTAGGGAGAACATCAGGAACCCAAGAAAAATCATGCCGAGTGTGGAAGCGGCAAAAGAATGTACACTGACGACTGGCCCCCCGCGGTTGATGAACATCCCAAGTTGCGCAAGCACGAAAGCAATATTGAGTAGTGCGACGTTCCACATTCGAAACATTCCGCGTCGTTTTTGAACCATGATGGAATGAGCAAAGGCTGTCATCACGAGCCATGGCATGAGTGCAACGTTTTCGATCGGGTCCCACGCCCAGTAGCCACCCCAACCAAGAATGGTGTATGCCCACCAAGCCCCCAGTAGCATGCCTGTACCAAGAACCCCCCAGCCAAGAATCGCGGAAATTCTCGCTACGTTAACCCAATCATCACCATAATTTCCAGCAAGTAAAGCCCCGGATGAGAAAGCAAACGGTATCGTTATTGCAATTAACCCGCCCATTAGTAATGGTGGATGACTGAACATTCCAGGATGAGTTAGAAGTGGGTTTATTCCACGCCCTTCAGCAGGAACTGTTTCAAGTAACTCGAATGGGTTTGCAAAGAACGACAATACAAAAAAGTAAAAAAGTTGCACTCCGGCCAATATTGCAATGGTCCACGGGATACTGCGGGCGAGTTGCTTTGGTGCGAACCTTACTGATATCGATGAGATGATGGACAATATCAGGACGATATATAAAAGCGATCCTTCGTTTCCTGAATAAAAAGCGACCCAGACATACGCCCGGTCCATGATCGTGTTGGAATGATCAGCAACATATTTAATTGCGAATTCATTTTGGACGAAGGCAGCGATTAAAGCAGTTGATGCTACGCTTGCAGAAAGAATGGACATGTATAAGGCCCGACGTGAACTGACTATTAATTCGGGCAGGCCAATCTTCACGCCGATAATCGATCCCAATAACGAGTACGCATTTACTCCAAGACCGATTAGTAAAGCCATTGTGCCAAGTTCTGCCATTAAGATTTTCTCTCGTCTGCAGATTGGTTATTTGGATTGTGATCCTGAGAAATTTTGTCTTCGTAAATACCTAAATCAGTATCGACCTGTTTTAAATATTCGGACAGATCGTGTTGTTTATATGTAACTGTCAATGCAGCCTTCGTATTGGCGCGCCGCATATTTTTCAGAGCCAAAAACGCGATCGAAATTCCAGCAAGAAAGATGAATACTGGCATGATCCATGCCAAAAGATTAAATCCGATACCTTTTGGAGCTGCCAGGATATCTTCACCATATCGTAGGACGAAATAGTCCTTGATTTCTGAGTTGGACTTGCCTTCGTCAAGCAATTCTTGAACCTTTGCACGCATATCTTTAGATATTTGTGCATTAGATCCATCTATCGTTTGAGCATCACAAACCGGACACATTAACTGATTATTTAATTGATGCATCCGTTGTTCAAGTGTGATGTCCTCTTCTCGGATACATCCGAATGTAATCATAATCACGATGAAAAGCAATATTTGCGATGCAATTACGATATTTTTTTTGGAGAGCGTGTGCGACCTGTTCAATTTAAACAAGAGCCCAGTTGCTATGGGTCTATATTTTTCTGTGTCAACGATCACAGAACATTGCGGATATGATCCGCAGATTCAACATCTGAAACTTATTTGCTCAGGCCAGTTGAATCATCGAAGATGTAATTCACGATGTCTCTGATGTCTTCTTCGGCCAGAAGTTTGCCAAATTCAGGCATTACTGGACCGTTCCATCCTGAGACGAATCTGAACATGATTTCACGTTCGTTTAATCGGTTGGCTGCAGATTCTACGAGGTTTGGGGGAGACTTGTAGGGCGTCCCTTCATTGGTGGCGTAAAAACTCGAATTTGAAGTGATGTGGCGGACTGCCTTGCCATCTCCCAGACCAGTTATACCGTGACAGACAGAACAATTAACTTTATATAGATTGCCAGCGATCACGGGATCGTAGGTCCGAGAACGTTTGTCAGGCACCCTTGATACTGAATCAGGATGACCCGTCGATACGAAAACCACTGAATCGGCTAAAGGCGCGAGACGGGGAGGTTCTTGTGCCTTGTATGCTTGGGAATAATGCATTTCAGAGAACAACTCTACGGGATAGGTGTTCGATTCCTGCACGGCACATGCAGATGTAGTGATAAATGCCAGCAGGACAATCCCTATGAGTACGTAAAAACGACGTTTTGGGGTTGCTACAGTCATTGTATTGAAATTTGCTAGGGACCCATTCATTACGCTGTTTTGATCTCCAGGGCACCTGCTTTATTAAGTACGTTCTGTGCTTCGACGACTTTCGAAGCATCGTCAAATGTCACTACAACGCCAATCCAGCCCTCAGTAATTCGCGTGTCATAAACCCCGGGTTTCATGTTTGGCAATCGAGACTCGAAAACAATTCCAATTACGGTTGCTATGACACCGGATAACATTGTCATTTCATACATAATTATCAACATGGCGAAAATCGAAAGTATCGGTTTTCCACCAGTCACCATTGGATAAGCCAATTGAGTTACTGCAGTTAAGAAAATCGAAAGCGTTAGACCGATAATTGCCCCGAATGCAGGAAATCTAAACAATCGGTGTTGTGGTACATATTCACCGAATGCACCTTCGGGGTAAGGCGTACCAGTTAACACATCGAACGTGCCAAGTTCGAATCCTGCCTCCTTCAGTCCGTCCATCGCATCGGCTGCAAGTTCGGGTTGTTGAAATAGTCCAAGAATACTTTGCGTGCTCATCAGAAAGTCCTCTAGTCAGCTTCCCTGACAATGGCCGGAACCTTTGCCCGACCAATTGTTACATCTTCGGTAAATACCTGGCTCTCTTTCTGTTCAAACAAAGGAACGAGTGGAAAGAACCTGGAGAACAACAGCATGAGAAATGTGACCCAACAAAACGACCAAATGAAAATTGTCCATTCAACCGCGCTTGGGCGATACGCCTCCCATGTGTATACGAACGGAGTCCTACGTGCAAGGCCAGGCACGATGATCAAAAATCTTTCAAGCCACATTCCGATATTTACTAGGATCGAAGTCCAGAACATCAGAGCGATATTAGTTCTAACCCGCTTGAATAGCCACATTGGTACGGGAATAAAATACCCCGTCAAAAGGAAGATGATGAAAAGTAAGTTCCATGGCCACTGGAACATTTGCATTTCACGCAGAGCAAGTTCAGGAGCATCTTGTCCATACACTGCGAATATCAGTTCCAAGAATGTGAATGCCAGCCAGCCTGTGGCGACCACTATCAGAAGTCTGGCGAGGGCATCGAAATGCTCAGGACGGATGAAGTCGTCCCACTTCCAGAGCCACCGCATAAGAGCCATCATTGTCACTACAGCAGATACCCCGGAGTGGACGGCACCAATGACGAAGTAGGGTGCGAAAATAGTTGAGTGCCAACCTTCGACTGCAGGGGCGATTGCAAAGTCCCAAGAGACAATTGAATGAACAGAAACGAAAATTGGGAGCATTAGAGCTGATAGGAGAATACCTCCGACCGTCTGCATCTTCCATTGCCTCGGATTGCCTCTCCATCCAAGTGACAGAACCGTGTACATGGCATTTTGCCATCCAGTAGTACGGTCTCGCAGATTACCAAGATCGGGTAATAAAGCGATGTAAAGGAATAGGGTTGATCCTGTTAAGTAGGTACTTATAGCGACGGGATCCATAATCAGTGGAGATCGGATATTCGGATAAATGCCACGGCCAATGTCGTAAGGCGTTATCCAGTACGCAATACGCCAAGGGCGCCCTGCGTGAATTAATGGAAATACCAGGGCTGTTAACAACGAGAAAACTGTCAGCAATTCCGCTGCTCTCGTGACTGGTCTGCGCCATTCTGCTTGAGTAAGACGCAAAATAGCCGAGATCATAATCCCTGCGTGAGATATTCCAACCCAGAAAACGAATGTTGTAATGAATAAACCCCAAAAGACAGGTCTTCCGAGACCCGTCACACCCAAACCTTTATTAATCATCGTCGCGATAACAACGAGTCCGATTACAACTAAGATCCCCAATCCTGTGACAGTGGGGGCCCACCATTTGGGCGTGTCTAATTGACCGTTGAGTAATTTACGGTTGGTGTAGCTTTGATCTAATTCTCGTCGCTGTTGCATCTGTTAGCTAGTTACCTGCAATTGTTTTGGTAAATTCATTGTCGAAATCAATCCGGTTTTGCAACCAAAGTAGCGTGGCCTCGTACGTATCTTATTGGTTTTGCAAGAAGGTTGAATTCCTGTACCTGCCATACGGATAAAACTGGTATCACCCGCGTCATTAACATAACGATCACTGCTGCTAAGGATATTCCTCCGATCATGATCAAAATATCTAATAAACTTGGATAAACCGTTTCAGGAATTACTGTTAACCACTTCTCGTGTATTCGTTCGGGAGGAACGGACCAGGCAGGAACGAACGTTCGGATTCGATCAAGTAGCAGACCTATTAGAATTATTACCGCGCCTATCGTCATACCATTGATACCACGCCGTACCTTGTTCCAAATGAGTATCCACCACGGCACGAACCAGATCAGTATCATGCCAGCGATAAATGCGTAGATCATCGGACCTTTTACCAAAAGATTTAATGTGGCAATGTCGTTCGCTGAACGACCGTACCAGAACACTATGAAAGATGAGTAAAAGAAGTAGATCCATAATAAAGTTAATGCAAACAAAAGCCTCCCTAATGACCAGAAGGCATCCATGTGTACATACTTCTGTAGATTCATCTGTCGGCGGGCTGCCCAAAGGGCGATGACTATACCAGCGACGCCAGCTTGAAATGATGAAATTGTGTGATACATCGGGTAAATAGCGTCACGCCATCCCGGGACCATACTCTGGCCAAAATCACTAGTGATCAAGAAGTTGACGAATACGAGTATGAGGAAGTAAAAGGTTCCGAACATACCAATGCGCATCCTTAGTGTGCGCCATTGACTATCAGTTCCTACCCAGCCTCTTGCAAGTTTTTTGCCAAGTCTTTGGCGCCACCCTGTGGAGTGATTACGCATGGCAGCGAAATCTGGTATGGCGGCTGAGTAAAACAACATGATTCCTGTAAGTAACAGTAGGACCAGTCCTAGTGTGGACCATATGTGAGGCGAATAGTCGGGAGCTTCCATCCATATCGTTCGACGCCTTGCACCTTCTGTTACCAGTGGTGGCAACATGGCCACGAGTGGGATCAACATACCGATAGTTACCACGCCAGCAAACGAAAAAATCGAAGCGATCCGAGTAACGGGTCTAACCCAGTTAGCCTTCGCCATAACTGGAGCCATAGCAACCATAGGAGCTCCACCGGTAATGGATAGAAGAAATGAAACCAACGCTGCAACGTAACCCCACCTAGTACTATCGTTGCCCTGATCCAGAAACTTTAGAACAAGTGCGACAATACCGACGATTCCCAATATGCCAAGAACCCAGGCAATAGATTTGAATCTTCTACTCGCATTAGTTGTGGTCGCGATAAGTTCACGCGCAATGATGTCGGCATCGACTTGAGCTGGCGGCGCATGATGTTCGGCTTCGTGACCGTGTGCTGTAGCTTCGCTAGTCATGCTTTGCAGCAACCTCTTTATCGGCATCGATTTTCGCCAGGTAGATCACATTGGGATCCGTAGCGAATTGATCGAGAAGTGTGTAATGACGTTTATCTTCTTTCATTTTGGATACTTTGCTGTTTGGATCGTTAAAGTTTCCAAAGTTGAGAGCGCTTGTTGGGCATGCGGATGAGCATGCTGTTTGAATAGTCCCGTCAATTACGTCGTGCCCTTCGCTTCGGGCTTTACGTGTTTCACGTCTTATACGATGTACACAGAAACTACATTTCTCCATGATGCCGCGGCTTCTGATTGTTACATCGGGGTTCAGGTGATTTCGCAGAGATTCGGGCCAGACTGGTTCCCAGTAGTTGAAGAACCTAACAATGTAAGGACAACCATTCGCACAGTACCTGGTGCCTACACAGCGGTTGTAAACCTGGATATTCATACCTTCAGCGTTGTGGTAGGTCGCATAAACTGGGCAAACGGGCTCACACGGGGCATTTTCACAGTGTTGGCACATGATCGGAATGAATCGAGCCTTTGCATCGGGAAAATCGCCTTCCCAGTAGCGCTCGACGCGAATCCATGAAATAGACCGAGCCCTCTCTACACGATCTTGAGTGTTTAAAGGGATGTTGTTCTCTGCCTGACAGGCAAGGATACATGCGTTGCAGCCGATGCACTTATCTACATCGACGACCATTCCCCAGTTATGATCTCCAAAATTTTCTGTGGTCATCTGGCTACTACCATTAAGTACTTCTGTTGAAATCTATTCATGCTTTTTATCCTGTTCATCTTTACCGATGAACTGTTTTTGGTAAAGATGATGATTTGTTTCTTGAGCGTGCTCAGCGGTTTCGTCAATTCCTACAACTAGAACCGGGACACCGGGCTCAATTGGACGGGCTTCAACATTACCTTCAAATTTTGGAACCTTTACGCGCCGACCTGCACGTTGAACACGTACTTGAGTAGCAGCCCATGCTAACGCACCCGTCTGCGAATCTTTCTCTCCAGTGAGTATAGAAAGCACATTAGATCCGCGATCTTCGGCCCAACGGCCATTTCTGTGATGCCCTTGTCCGATAGGTACTCCGATAACTCCAGGGCGTACACCTGGATGTGGATAGGCAAGAGCTTCGATTTCACCGGAATTTGAACGAATCAACAGTACGTCACCCTCTTTGATACCAAGACTTTGAGCTTCTTTGCTGTTGATTTCAGCCCAAGTCGACCAGGAAGCTGAGGATATAGGATCGGGAGTTGACTGTGCCCATGGTGCGGCTGCTAGTCGACCATCAAGCAAGGAATTTGAATGGAATGGTATTAGGTGGAAATCGTCACCGGTTCCAAGGGCCCCGGTGTCTGAGTAGTAGGCGTTCTTTTCGGTTGCGCTCATTTTCCCGAGTTCGGTGGCTCCTCGGGTGCCAGTATCCCACCAGCCACCACGTTGAAGCGCACCGTTGGCGAAGAGTGATGAGGACGATGCTGAAATTGAACCTCGTCCGGCAGCGTGTAGGTCAGCGAGACCATTTTTCACCAACTGTTCCATCGATGAGCCATAAGATCCATCTGACATCTGTAGTAGAGAATCTCCAAACCCGCGTGCATTACTGGTTAGTCCGGACTCATCAGGTGAAACGGTTGGGCCTACGACTGGTTGTTGAGTCCCAATTACTTGATAGCCCGGACCTGGCTCGGGTATCTCTGTTCCCCAAGCCTCTAGAACGGTTTTCTCTGGCAGTATTAGGTCTGCAAAGTCCATTGTGTCGTCATGAACTGTTCCGAAAACAATAACGTTAGGGACATTTTGGAGAGCTTCGCGTATTCCGACAGAATTGGGCATCCCGTGGACAATATCTGTTCCCCGGATAATTACGGTTTCAACGTTTCCGGCTCTCCACTGAGCGAGTTCAGCTTCCCAAGATTGGAAAGGTGCACCAGACGATGAACTTGGGAGGTTGTTAATGGCTGATTTGGGATTGGGCGTGATGCCACCATTGGTATCGATGGCATCTACGAGTATGTTTAGTGCGTATATTGCCTCTAGATTGAAGCTTCCATTTGTATGTGCTCCGGCGGAGCCTCCACCAAACGCAACGGCTGGCGTGTGGTTGGCGAAATGGCGTGCTGCTTTTTCAATACGATCACCCGATATCCCGGTTCGATTCGAAACTTGTGCGATCGAATATCCATCTAATCCATCTGGAAGAATGGTATTGAAAGTAGAAATATTTTCTTGGGTGGCCAGACCTTCACTGATGATTATGCTTGCTATTCCGAGGGCGAGGTCGCCTTCAGTTCCTGGTTTTGGCGCTAGCCAGAGATCCGCTGCTGCTGCAGTCAAAGACATACGTGGTTCTGCGTGAATTAAATACCCTCTGTCACTTTGAGATCTGAATTCACCGTATTTCACTCCAAATTGCGCCGGGGATCCCCACGTACCTAGCCAATCGGCACCGAAAGATAAAACGGTATGCGCGTGGGATATATCAAATGTGGGGAGCTGGTCTTGGCCTAGAACTGATTTGACTGCTCCATGTAAGACTCCCTGTTCCGTTGGGTCGAAAGTCATGTGTTTGCCATTGTATTGAGCTGCAAATTTCTCAGCTACGCTGCCCAAATGGCCTCGGATGGGATTAGTGACAATCGTCATAGCGCCATCCGCATTTGTTAGTGCGTTGCGAAAACGATTATCGGCTTCATCCCAATTAGTGTTAACTAGATTTCCATTTTTAGAGTACCGGAGCATCGGTTCTTGTAGTCGATCTGGATGGTAAAGTAATTGAAGTACCGAATCGTAGCGGGCAGTTGATTTTCCACGATTCACAGGGTGGTCTGGGTTACCTTCGATTTTCTTGGCCCGCCCTTCCATCACGCGAATCAAGACACCATCACCGTTTGTGAAATCTCCCATGGAGGTCGCGTACCATGCGTCTTCACCACGAACTAAATCTTCCGGCATTTCCACCGGACTCTGGACGATTAGCTCGCGCTCGGGCAGTCCGCAGGCTGCAAATATCACAGCTCCAGCAGCCGTTTTACCGGTAAGTGCTAGGAATTCTCGTCGATTTAGCTTCATCTATTAATTGTTATTTCTGCTATTGCATTTTTGGTATGTGGAGTTGAGAAAAACATATGAATTAAGAAATATGCATTAGTGGTGGCAAGCTACGCAATCCGTGGGTGCACCGTTGTCGCGGTGACAATCCACGCATTGACCCATTTTTAGGGCTTCAACCTGTTCGACTTGCTCCATCGCAGCTACGTTACCGTGACACGTTGAGCAAACTGCAGAAGGCCCCTGGGTGACACCATCTGTAGTGCCTTTCACCTCAGACGGGTTTTGAGTTAAATATCTGATATGTGGTTCGTGCACGAAACGAACGTGGTCTGGTAGGCGATGGACGCGTCGCCAGTTAATAGGTTCTTTGCCATCATCACCAATAATGCCTGCAGCATCCCTGAGGATGTTGATTTCGTTGTTATCCGCACTGCCAATTACTTCGTGACAAGTCGCACAGAAACCAACAGGTGGTATTCCCGCGTTAGCCTGAGTTGTGACCGTCCGGTGGCAGAATGTGCAGTCTAGCCCGAGGCCTTCCATTGTTTGGCCGTCAGCGGCAACGTGCTCCAATTGGTTCATAGACGCGTGAATTGTGTGAGGGAAATCGATGGGTTGGTCAAACGTCTGCTGAAAACCGAGCACCGGTACTGGCTGTCCGAGCCATCCTGTTATTACGAATGCTGCAATAACGCCTACAACAGCCAGCGAGCCAAGGCCACCGGCAGTTAATACGAGAATGAGCAACTTGGGTAGAGATGCTGATTTTGTTTTCGGATTTTCGTTTTCCGACACCAAGCGTTCTTTTCCAGTTTTAGCAAGCTTTAGCTCGCTATCTAAAGTCCAAGCAAAAAATTATAAATATTAGGTGTTACTGCCACCACCGTGAGTACATGTCGTGTAGGAAATTAGTATTTTGGGATGCCATGAACAATGCGAAGAAAATCCCTATGACAGAAGTAATGCCGACTGCATATAAGGGTGCCCGAAACTTTGACCACTTCGCAGGAACCGTTTTTGTATCAATAACCGAAGGAATGATTGCGTGAGCGGTGAGTAGTGATGGACCGGCGACCAACGCAAATCCTAGCGCAAGCCATAGAAATTTAAGTGCGTTTCCCACTTCAGCCCACTCGGCAGTGGTTAGCGGTTTAGGATCCATACGTTATTGACGAAGCTCCCATTTCGAATAGAGACATGGAATGAATGCGCATTCAAAACACCCGTTCCGAAAAATGGGTGCGAATGAAAACTATCATGAGTGATTTTTCAGTGTCAACAGTCGTCCGGGCCAATTCATAGGCGTCGTGAATGTACGCGTCATTTTTCGTGGAAAATCAGATCAACGGATATCGGTAACAGGACGTACGGTTCCCCAGATTGATCAGTTGCATCCAGGCTCCAGATTGACTTCGATGACGATGGGCGTAAGCGGATACCATGATCACCTCCATAAATCATCCTCACTTGGCCTAATCCAGAATCTCCGACTACTACAGCAGTTACATTACAGATTGAGCCGCCATTATCAGAACACCATCCGACGACATCATGCGGCACATCGCTTTCTGGGATATTTGGAACCGTGATCATCTTAACGGAACGTGATTTGCCGTGAGTCTCAAATATTTGTATTGGGAAATAACCACTGTTTTCATTTTCCTCAAGATCGATCATCAGTTGATCCACAAAGGCTTCATCGTTAGTAGACGTATCAGTTTGCAATATTCTCCTTACTATCGTTTTCTGGCATGGGGTACACATGCTGTATTCGAACAGTGCAGGCCTTTGAGGTTGCTTGAAGTGACATCTTGATAGATAACGAGAGGTAATCCATCTGCGCCAATCGTTATTGCGGTGTGAGTGCCAACAACGGCAGACGAATCAACAACGTTTGTGGTTGCCTCTGTACAAGAAATGTTCATGCAGTGTGCCACGTTGAGCGTTCCGTTAAACTCGTCGTAATAACTAATTATTCCATGACCGTCTGAGCCAATAGTTATAGAGTTCCAGTCCCCAACTCCACCAGTGGTTACGATTCCTGTAATAGTACTTGCTGTGGTGCATAAAACATTTTCGCAATGTGCGACTTTCAGATCCTTATTGGTAGCGTCGTAATAGCTGATTAGCCCTCGTCCGTCGATACCTATGGCGATAGATGTTTGTCGTCCGACGTCACCGATAGAGTCGATGGTTTCTACGGAATCTGTCGCCGAGCATATGATGTTGGAGCAATGTGCGACCTTTAGGTCATTGTTTGTGGAATCGTAGTAACTTATAAGTGGCAAACCGTCGTTACCGATTGCAATGGCGCTGTATTGGCCGAAATCGAACTCAGTGTCAACGCTATTTATTTCTGCTGAAGAGCACGCTGTGTTGTTGCAATGTGCGACTTCAAGGTCACCTGTTGCAGCATTGTAGTAGCTGAGGACACCAAGTCCATCAGTTCCAATAGCGATAGAGGTATGAAGTCCTACATTGCCTGAGTTTTCTAGCGTGTTTGTCGCACTAGTTTCGCAGGACATAGTCTGGCAATGCGCGATTTTCAAGGTGGCATCTATGGAATTTCTATACCCGATTAATGGGAGCCCATCTGTCCCGATGGTTATAGATGCGTGAAGATCCCCTATTCCGGTTGATTCTATGATTGATGTAGTGGCAGAGGTGCAAAGGATGTTATTGCATTGGGCAGCGTATAGGGCTTGACCTTGTCCGTAAGCAATCACCGGAAGGCCGTCGTCGCCTATTGTGACACTATTCCACAAACCGACATTTCCCGAACTTTGAATCGTCACGATAAAGTGCTTTCCGCGTTGAAACGTAATAGATTCTGAGGAACTTGGTGGAGTGCATATGAGGGCCCCCGTTGCATCGACCCCGGTTACATATAATTCGGATGTGCAAGTTTGTCCCGAACTTAGGTATTCACCTTCAGCCGGCCCAGAATCGATACACAGCCACGTCAGTCCGTTGAAGGATGCGATCTCGTTCAATCCACAACTTAATCCACCAAGAGTTGTATTCAGCTCCTGGGGCCTGTTCTGAACGTCGTTCCAGTCGATGGTGGCTACAGAATCATCGCCATCATCGAGTCCCGATGGGCGATTCTGTACGTTTTCCCAATCAATTGAGGCAGCGATTCCTCCAGAATTTAGATCATTCGGAATGCCGGTGAGTGAGGACCAGGCGACTCTAGCTGTACCGTTTTGTAGGTCAACAGTTGTGTAATAGTTTGAGTCATGATTATGATCACTTCGTGAAGTGGTGTTAGCTTTTCCGGATCCTTCAAAATCTATGGAAGCGATGTCCCCCATGGTCGATTTTTCCGTGGTCAGTCCCTTTCCAATGGACAAAACGCCTGATTTACCATCTCTTCCGTCAGCACCACCTGGGCCAACTGGACCGCGTGGTCCGGCGGGGCCCTCTGATCCTGCTCCGCCTGGAAATCCTTGAAGACCAGCCGCTCCTATTGGTCCTCGTTCACCTTGATCGCCTTGTGCTCCTGGTGGGCCCTGGGGCCCGACTTCACCTTGATCGCCACATGCACTTAGTGAAAAAACTGTAAGAACGAGCGCGGCTACCCAAATAATGGGATTTAAAGATGGAAGAATTTGATAATTCATGTATCTACGCATTGTCACTTCATTTTGAGAACTTAAAATCTTTGTTCAAATACTTGTCATAACAGATCCGATTGTACTGTCGCCCAGAATGTCGATTCACTTTGAATTGAACTCAATTAAGAGGCTTACTCGAGCATTGAATGTTGGGAAATATCCGATATTCCCCCAGAGTCTCGTTTGATTCGTTGCTGTATACGCGTTCGCGATACCCTGTGACAGCAATTTCGCTGCCTGTAAAAACAGTTTTGTGTAGGAATATCCTTTGTAAGTAATTACGTGTAAATAGAGCGAGGGAAAATTATCGGATGGCAACGATTACTGGGAATCGAATTTCACTGAGTCCTCGAGAAATGCCGTCTCGTTGGTATAACGTCGAGGCGGATTTACCCTTCAAAGTGCCACCGATGATGTCACCTTCGGGCTATCCAGTGACTCGAAGGGATCTCGAGCCGTTATTCCCTCGTCAGGTAATTGAACATGAGCTCAATTCGCAAAGTCGCACATTTAATATTCCCAAGGAAGTTCGGCAGGCATATATGCAATGGCGTCCAACGCCAATGTTTCGAGCGAAGGCGCTGGAAAAAGAACTAGGTACTCCTGCTAGATTATTTTATAAAGTTGAAGGCGGAAGTCCGAGTGGTTCTTACGAATCAAATACTGCTATTCCTCAAGCTTTTTATACGAAGCAGGTCGGTGCCAAGGGTATTGTTTCTGGAGGTGCGGGCGGAGTTTGGATCAGCGCAATGGGACATGCTGCCTCTTTGTTCGGGTTGACGAGCCGTATTTATAGCGTTCGCAAAGCAAATTCTGAGGATGCCTGGGGAGATGCCTATGGTCGGGTGTGGGGAGTGGATGTTCAAGCAAGTCCCTCTGAAAATACTCGTTTTGGCAAGCTAGAGTTTAAGCAAAGAGGGCCTGATTCAGGTTCGATAGCCACAGCGCTTGCTGAAGCTTATGAGGAGGCCTCACTGAACCCTGACGTGAAATTTGCTATTCCTACGCTTATGGGCAGTACACTGATTCATCAGACGGTTGTGGGTCTTGAGGCTCAACGTCAACTTGCCGCAGTAGATAAAGCTCCTGATTATGTAATTGGTTCCATCGGTGCAGGTTCCCATTTTGGAGGCCTTATCGCCCCATTCGTTCCTGCCAGGATACAAGGCAGAGATACGCGATTTGTTGCAGTTGAAGAGGTGTCGACGCCAAGCCTTACACGCGGTGTTTATGCTGAAGAATCGGCAGACGCCGCTGGACTCATGCCTCAAGTGCCTATGTATACATTGGGCCGCGAGTATTCACCACCCGGAGTGCTAGCCGGCGCTATGCGCTATCACGGAGTCGCGCCGATTGTTTCGGCACTATACAAAGAACAGTACATAAATGCTGTAGCACATGGTCAAATAGAATCGTATAGCGCAGGGCTGATGTTTACGCGTTCAGAAGGAATTGTTCTGTCACCGCATGCGATGTACACCGTTAAGGAAGTGATAGAGCAAGCCCTTCGTTCGAAAATTTCTGGCCGTGAAGAAACGATCTTGTTCACTGTGACACCAGCGGTAACTTCCGAGTCGACTCCATACGATTTATTGCTTGACGGCGTTCTCAATGATGAACGACCGGAAGAGGCATCGTTGAAGAAATCGCTTGCAAGATTCATCGGACGGAACTAATTCGCTGAGGATTTTGCGTTTCGAATTTTGATCTTCGATGCTAAAGTTCCACATGTAATCATGTTGTTTATCAGTTCGGCGTGAAAATCTTTCAGGTGAAACGAATCTGAAATGACATTCTGGATAGTTTGCGCAAGTGTGTAATTACAGAACCTGGAGGCCCTTACGGATGGAAATCTCTAAAGAGAAACTGGAGTGGATCTATACCACTATGTACAGAATCCGTCGCTTCGAGGAGACGATGTTAGAGCAAACTTTTAAAGGGAACTCTATGGGTGTGACTCACCCCTCAGATGGCCAGGAAGCACCACCAACCGGAGTCTGTGCTCACCTCACGGATAAAGACTGGATTGGTTCGACTCATCGAGGTCATGGTCACTGTATAGCCAAGGGCTTAGACACGCACGCTATGATGGCCGAGATTATGGGCAGGGCTACAGGTCAATGTGGAGGTAAGGGCGGTTCCATGCACATTGCAGATTTTTCAAAGGGCATGCTCGGTGCGAACGCGATAGTGGGAGCTTCTATTCCCCTTGCCGTTGGAGCTGCGCTGACTGCGAAGTACAAAGGCATAGAAAATGAGTCGGTTGGTGTGTCGTTCTTTGGTGATGGTGCTTCTTCACAGGGAGTTCTGCACGAATCGATGAATCTGGCATCGGTATGGAAATTGCCAGTTATATTTGCATGTGAAAACAATGGATATGCAGAAGCGACTCCCGCTTGGTACTCGGTGTCTGCGGAGGATATAGCATCGCGGGCAGATGGTTACGGGATGCCTGGAGTTGTCGTAGACGGGATGGACGTTTTCGAAGTTTATGAAGCTGCGGGTGAAGCGATCGCCCGTGCCAGAGCCGGGGAAGGACCCACGTTCCTGGAATTAAAGACATATCGCTATCATGGGCACTTTCATGCTGATGATCCTAAGAAATATCGTAAGCCGGATGAAGAAGAGCATTATCACGAACGTGATGCTTTAAAAAACTTTGAGAAACGAGTTACCAGTCAAAAATTGATGTCAGCAAAGAAATTAAAATCTATTCGTGATGCCATTGAGCAGGAGATGCTTGATGCTGTCGAGTTCGCGTTGGATAGTCCTATGCCTGATATAGAAGCCCTTTACAGTGATGTTTATGTAAATTACTCAAATCCTATTCCGGGTCTTCGATAACTACTATTTTGGTAATCAATACAATCAGTTTATTCGCAACGCAAGAGAACAATGACCACACACAATAAAATTAATCCTCTGGGCCCTGGATATGAAGGAGTAGCTGGCAAAGAGCTGCGTTTTAGAGATGTATTCAGGGATACTTTGCGTGCCGAGATGAATCGCGATAAAGATGTCTTTTTGATGGGAGAAGATATATCAGGAGGATTTGATCGAGACACGAAAGAACCGTTGGACGCTTGGGGAGGTCCATTTGCTGCGACGAAAGGATTGGTCCAGGAATTTGGACCAGATCGCATCAGGGATGCTCCTATATCTGAGGCAGGGTTTGTTGGTGCAGCAGTAGGCGCGGCTTTGACAGGATTACGACCAGTCGTTGACCTTATGTATTTTGATTTCGTGACCGTGGCTTATGACCAGTTACTGTCGAATGCAGCAAAGAGTCGTTATATGTTTGGTGGCCAAACACGGGTGCCGATGACGTTATTTGCAAGATCAGGCGCTGGGACCGGTCACGCTGCTCAGCACTCGGAAAGTTTTTACTCGATGCTTGCACACATCCCTGGGCTGAAAGTCGTCGTTCCATCAGATCCTTACTCAGTGAAAGGGCTTTTAGCTGCAGCCATTCGTGATGATGATCCGGTATTCCTTGTGAACGACAAGAAACTGATTAATCTCACGGGATTTGTACCAGACGAAGATTATGTTATCGAGCTGGGGAAAGGACGTTACATGCAACGTGGTGATGACGTTACCTTGGTAGGCATGTCATATACGTCTGTAGTTTGCGAACAAGCTGCTGGGCAGTTGGCTGATGCGGGAATTAATGCAGAGGTGATCGACATGATGTCCCTTTCTCCATTTGACGAAGATATCCTGCTTGAGTCGGTTCAAAAAACAAATAACGTGGTAATCGTTGACGAAGATACCCCACGCGCTTCTATGGCCTCAGAATTCGCAGCTGTCATTGCTGACAAAGCATTTGACCATCTGGATGCGCCAGTTAAACGTGTAACTGGACCACATTCTCCAGTTCCTTACAACAAGGGACTAGAAAACGCCTTTATGCCCCAGCCTGAAGATGTCGTAGGTACGGTTCGAAATATGTTGGGGCGGGACTAACCAACTGGCATTTTGCGTTGAGTGATTTTGCGTCCGATGTTTGCCATTTCTTCGCCACCCGCAAAAATGTCTGTTCCTAAATCCATGAGTTTTCGTACCTTCTGCTCTTCGGTCAGGCTTGGGTCATTCCATGAGCATAGAAACTTGAGATTGTTAGCGTCGCAGGCAGCTTTGATACGTTCCCTAACGCGATTCATTTCTTCGATGTACGGTGGGCCATTTGCGTTGGTGAATCCAAATGACATGCCCATGTCACTCGGGCCCCATTCGGCAAAAGCGAGACCGGGCACACGGCATATCGCATCGGCGTTTGCAGCCGATTCTTGATTTTCAAGTTTTACACCCAGAAATAATTCTCCATTGGGATTTAGAGGCCAAGGATCTGCAATGTTGACGTATTCCTGAGCGTCAATACCCCAAATTTCGGCAGGTTTTACTTGTCCTCCGGCTCCTCTCTGCCCTTCTCCAAGGCCTTCTCGACCGGATTTGTGAAATGGGTACCTGCACTCTTCGATAAAAGCGCGAACCGCGTCAGCCTGCCGCGCATGTGTGAGCAATATTCCGTGAACTCCAGCTGAAAGTAGTTGCCTTATTTGCCAAGCATTGGCCCTCACCTCTGAAGCTGTACGGCCATTTGCAGGTAGTGTCGCGATGATTGCAGGTGTTCGATGTCCTGCTTTGGTTGGCCCGTTATCAACTAGACCTTTCATAAAAGAAATCAATCCAGCGACGTTGAAAGCACCGTGCTCAAATTCTGGGATCAAGAAGTCTGCCCAGGTGCTGGCTTGCTTTAATCCGTTTTCGTAAGTCAAATCACCGGCGCTGGTGTAATAGATTGGCTCTTTGGATTCAATCAGTTCGATTACTCTGTTTATTCTTTTAGTCATCTTTTGACTTAGTCCTCAGTTTTACCTTTAGTTTTTTTGAGTAGAAATTGTTCTACATGTGCGTCTGTGATCTTAATCTTAAAACTGATATTTGATAGTCCTACAAATATCTGAATTTTCGTATATTGATTACCTATAGAAATGAATGTGGATCAGTGTCGCAAAGTCAGGTGAGGTTAAATATTGAATAAATCATCTTTAGAAGCCGTGGAGTCATTTGAACGATGGGCTGCAGCGTTCAACTCGCGCGATGCTGACGCCATGATTGATGAAATGCATTTTCCGCATATTCGCCTTGCTGGCAACGAGTTCCAGACATGGGTTACGGCCGAAGACTTTCGTGATCCGCAAGACCAGATGACAAAGTTGTTACTGGATGAAGGTTGGTACGTTACTGTCACAAAGTCTATAACGGCTGTTCAGTCAAGCGACCAAAAAGTGCATTTAGTAATTCGCCAGTCCAGGCAGCGCAAAGATGGAACTGAGTACAACGGTTTCGACACGATGTGGGTTTTCACGAAAATCAAAGGCAAATGGGGAGTCCAGTTTCGTTCATCTTTCTTAGCTAACGCTGTTCATGGAGTCGGCTCAAGCAGGCCTCAATTTTAAGTTAGTTATGAAAATTTCGAACTGTACAAACCACGTATGTAGGCTATATGCCCCGTGTGTTGTCCATTTTCCACTGGGAGTCGACCTAATACCCAAAGTAAAGTGGGAGCTCGATCGGGCGCATGCGTCCATATTTCAGGGCGTTTGATAGTCAGTATTTCATTAGATATCTGTTTGATAGCAGGGATTAAAAGATTCCTGGATACTTGCCAATATTCGGTGACTTCCTCTACTTCAAGATCAGGAAAATTTCTGACTTGATCAATCGAATCTCCTGCTCCATTTCGTTCAGTATTGATTCCTAGTCGGTTGGCCCAACCACCTTCGATCCATGCACTTTCTCCACCTCCTTTTAGATACCAGCCCCACATGTCTTCCATTCGTCCGATGTGCCAAAGTATCCATAGTATGTGGTTTGACTCGGGCGTAGGCATCCAACGTGCCTCTTCGATACTCAACCGCTCAATGGCTTTCAATAATTGACGACCATAGTCGTCTATTGATTGAAGGGTTACATCTCGATGATCTGGGTGGTTCAAGACGTGCCTTGGCATATCACGGCATTATCGTTTTCTGAAAGTCTCAGAAGTTTCTCGAAAGGGTATATGCCGGAATCGTGTCCGTCTGTCCACAAGAATTGCAACGCATATTTGCCCACTTTGAGATATTCGACCGCGATTATGTCTTCAGGGACGGCTGCAACGTTGAGTATCGGTCGGCCTGTCATTTCTTCGACGCACGCGGCACAAGCACACTGCAAGCGTAGATATCGATACGGATATGTGCATGTCTGGTTGTTGTCCCAGCCTATCTGTACGCCGACACCAGTCATTTCGATTTGTGCTGGGACAGTCATTATTAGTTTTCCGTTCCTAGGTACCCTACGTTTTTGTAAGATCACTGAAATAATGTTTTTTGTTAATAGCAGCTTAATCTGGGTAGATGAACTTCTTTGAAGTAAACTTCAGGATTATTGATCTTTTTTCGATGATTTATATAGATTCGTCGCTAGTGTAAAAAATTAATTTAGGGGATTAACGCCAAATGGCAAACGAAACGATAAAAGTAGGTTTTGTAGGGGCTGGCGCCAACACGGCCCTACGTCACATTCCAGGGCTCAGGGCGCAACAAGGTGTTGAATTAACCGGTGTTGCTAATCGGACTATTGAGTCCAGTCAGACAGCTGTTGATAAATTTGAACTGGGAGAGGCATATCCGACTTGGTTGCACTTGATTGAAGATCCAGAAATTGATGCAATATGTATCGGTACTTGGCCATACATGCACTCAACAATCACGTTAGCAGCGCTTGATAACGGGAAGCACGTGTTGTGCGAAGCCCGAATGTCGATGAACAGTTTGGAAGCTCGGGATATGTACGCAGCCTCGGTTGCTAATCCTGACCTTACTACTCAGATCGTACCACCTCCACATTTAATGGCTTGTGAAAAGCACTTGATGGATTTAATCGCAGACGGTTTCATAGGTGAAGTGGTGAACGTGAGTATACGGGTTACAGACGGTAGTTCGTACCCCGATTCTGATACAGAAGCACACTGGCGACAAATGCGAGAGTTGTCGGGTAATAACGTTATGACTACTGGCATATGGTACGAGAATTTGATGCGGTTAGTCGGTACTGCTACTTCAGTCTCAGCGAACGCCCAGATCGTTGTTCCTTATCGTCGGGGCTGGGACGGTAATCGTTATCCGATGACCATTCCAGACCAGCTTGATGTGATCTACTCACTTGCTGGAGGTGGTTCAGTCAACATGACTGTCACAACGGTTTCCGGATCATTTGCACCACCGACAGAGATATGGATATTTGGTACGGAAGGTACCTTAAGGATCGAAGTTAATGGCCTAGACGTAGATCCTAAAGTTACCGGGGCACGCAAGGGTGACCAGGTTATGTCCGAAATTGTCGTGCCAGATGAAAAGCGTGGTAGCTGGCGGGTTGAGGAAGAATTTATTAACGCTATCCGGGGAATTGAACCGGTAACACGGTCCAATTTTACGGATGCGCTCAAGTACATGGAATTCACCGACGCTGTTCAACAGTCATGGCAGACTGGAAAACGGGTGTACTTACCCGGCCTGTGATCATTGAAAGTTCTACTGTCGTAAGAGAGGCTTAGTTTAATGTCTAAATTAGGGAGACTCACCTCTGACTACACTGTCTAAGACTTTCATCTAAATAATATTGAGTAAGTGTTGAAAAAATCAATGGGATAGGAGTTCGCTGTTGATACAAGGAGTTGCGAGAATTGACTTCAATGCAGATATTGGCGAGTCATTTGCAGGGTATGAGCTTGGTCTTGACGAAGAAATTATCAAGTACATTACTTCTGCGAATATAGCTACTGGATTTCATGCAGGAGATCCTGATTGGATGGCTCGGACTGTTGCGCTCGCTGTCGATCATCAAGTTGGAATCGGTGCTCACCCTGCTTACCCAGATCTTGCAGGGTTCGGCCGAAGAAATATGGACCTGACTCCAGTCGAAGTTCGTAATGCAGTGACGTACCAAGTTGGTGCTCTGTCTGCATTCGCTCCAGGGCGAAAATTGCAACATGTGAAACCGCATGGAGCCCTGTATAACACGGCAGTTAAAGACCCTGAAGTTGCATCTTCAGTAGTGTCTGCGATCAAGGAGTTCGATCCTGAATTAATTCATGTGGTTCTTGCTGGATCACCGTGGGAATCTATTGCTCGAGACGAGGGAGTTCGAGTTGCCAGAGAATGCTACGCTGACCGGGCTGTGACGGCACAAGGGACCCTTGTGCCTCGGTCCGAGCCCGGGGCCGTCGTCCACGAAACGGACCAGATTGTAGAGCGTTCCATAAAGCTCGCAACCGAAGGGAAGGTTATAGCTGTTGATGGCACTGAGATCGAATTTTCTGCGGATTCAATATGTTTACATGGGGACACCCCTGGTGCGGTAGAAACAGCTGCTGCAGTTCGTGGGGCACTTGAAGATGCGGGAGTTAAAATCACGCATATGGCCAAGCTGGTTTCTGGTGTCTAGGAAACTCAAGAGTGAACCTGAAGGCCAACGATTTCCTCGCGTGGTTCCTGCTGGAGATTCCGCGATACTGATCGAACTGGGATCAGAAGTTGACCCTGAAATTAGTTCCATGGTTTTCGCACTGACTGATCTTATTAAGGATGCTGGTTTGAATTCCGATTTGGAGATACTTCCCACTTATCGGTCCGTGCTTGTTTATTACGACCCGCTTGTTTGTAGCTATGCAGAAATGTTCGATGCCGTGAATGACGCGGTTGAAGGTTTGGTAGAACCTATTAACGTAAACAATTCGTTGAAAATTGTTGAGATACCCGTTGTATATGGAGGTGATGATGGTCCGGACCTTCATTTCGTAGCGGATCACGCTGGGATCACTGAGGACACCGTTATCGAGCTTCATTCCGGGACTGACTATCGGGTTTATATGCTTGGATTCTCTCCAGGGTTTCCATATCTTGGAGGCCTAGACGAGCGAATTGCTGCGCCGAGGCTCAAGACCCCTCGTGTTTTAGTTCCTGCCGGATCTGTAGGGATTGCAGAGTCACAAACAGGTGTGTATCCGAACGCGGGGCCAGGTGGTTGGAGAATAATAGGAAGAACTTCGGTTACTCTTTTCGATGTAAATAGTTCAACTCCCTCTTTAATAACTCCTGCTACGAAAGTTCGATTTATACCGGTGGGTCAGCATGACTAAAACCTCTGATCGCAGTATCCAAGTGGTGCGATGTGGGTTCATGGCCTTGGTTCAAGATCAAGGCAGGTTCGGATTTCAGGAGCTCGGAGTTTCAGTGAGTGGGGCAGCCGACAAAGAAGCTCTGGATGTTGGGAATATTCTTGTAGGGAACCTTCCTGGATCAGCTGCCCTAGAGGTCATGCTCGGAGATTTCGAAATTGAGTTCATCGAAAGCATGATGTTTGCTTTGACCGGGGCAGAAACTGAAGCAAGGCTTGATGATGTTCCGGTGGGTCGAAACCTTTCGTATAAAGCGCATGCGGGATCTCGTCTTTCACTATCAAATGTTGGGCAAGGATTACGGGCTTATATTTCGGTGCAGGGTGGAATCGACACGCCGATAATTCTTGGTTCTCGTTCAACTCATATAACTTCTGGTATTGGCGGTTTCGAGGGTAGGGCATTGCGGCCTGGTGATGTGTTAAAGGTTGGGAGACCAGAACTTGGGGATGAATATTTAAGTAGATGTTGGGGTGGGGGCGAATCACCTACGGATGAACTTAATGTTCGGGTTGTACTAGGGCCACAGGATGATGAATTTTCCGAGTCTGGAATCGAAACATTTCTTAGTTCTGTCTACGTGGTCAGTGATCAATCGAATCGGCAGGGATTACGGTTAGAAGGGTCCGCAATTGAATCACGAAATGGTAGATACGATATCGTATCTGATGCAGTGGTTAACGGGTCGATACAAGTTCCAGGAGATGGCAAGCCGATCATACTGCTCTCTGATCGTCAAACGACAGGCGGTTATCTTAAAATAGCGACTGTTGCTTCAGTTGATATCCCTCGCTTAGGACAGGCTTCTCCCGGTAATAGAATTACTTTTTCATCAGTTTCAGTTGAGGAATCTCAACAACTTTTTATCGAACGCCAAGATAAACTTTCAAGTTCGATAAACGAGTTAGTAGGGGATCAGTTTTTTTTGCGAGTTAGCGATACTGATATTTCAGTCGGTATGGCTGTGAGTGGATCCGCCGAGATAGTCGTTTTAGATGGTATTGCATATCCGATTATTGTTGATGAATTTATCCCCGACTAATAACTTCACTTTGTTAGAATCACTGATGGATTTTTTCGCCGATCATCGTGATCGAGCCGACAAATTAGAAATCGATCGCCTGATCGAGGGAGCAGTGACACGTTCGATCAGAGTCTCATAAACGACGGGCTTACGGTCAGCCTCGTTGGTATGGGTGCAGTTTTCGTGGTTTTGATATTGTTGGCTTTGTCGATCAAAGCAATAACCTTGCTTGATCGTGAGAATATTGCTCCAGCTGAATCACACGCCGTTTCAGATTCTGTTGATCTTGATTCGGATTCACGGAACTCAGATTCTATTACTGGCCAACAGGTTGCTGCTATGGCTGTCGCTATTGCATTATCAGAGTCTGGCTCCGTGCCCACGCAACCTTTGACCCCTGTCCGTAGAACGTCATCTCCTGACGCCTGGTTGCAGAGCGGCCGGACTCGCGCTATGAGTTCTTCAGGATTGCTTGTACGGGATAGGCGCAATTAGTGGCTAGCAAAAACTACAAGATCAATATAGCTGGTAAAACCTACGATGTTGAAGTAGGTGATATTTCCAAATCTCCTGTACAGGTTTCTGTCGATGGTACGGTTTACCAGGTTGAAATTCCTGAATCTACTGGTGATCGTGCTTCGGGCGTTCAAGCTACTTTTGCACCCAAGCCAGTAGTTTCTGCTGCTGCAGTTAGCCGTCCTTCAATTCCTGATTCGCTTGATGATGGAGTGGTTCGGTCTCCGATGCCAGGTCGTATTCTTAGCGTGAATATATCGGTTGGTGACATGGTCAAGAAGGGGCAGCCAATATTTATACTCGAGTCAATGAAGATGGAAAACACCATAGCTTCTTCGATCGATGGGACAGTTACATCGGTGCATGTCGCGGTTAGCGATTCGGTCCAACATGGCCAAACCTTGGCCGAGATTGCAAAGGGTTAGTTCCAAATGGATAACGAGCTAAGCACTTTGTGGGCGGGTATAACAGCTTTAGTCGAGGAGCCGCGACTGGTCTTGATGTGGTTAATTGCCGGATGTTTACTTTACGTTGGGGTGGCTAGGAAAAAAGAACCACTATTACTGGTTCCGATCTCAATGGGAATTCTCTTCGCTAATCTTCCACTGGGAGAATTGATTCGTGAAGGTGGTGGTGGTGAACCAGCCGGAATATTGAAAACGTTCCAGACCGTTGGGATGGGCACTGACATATTTCCACTATTGATATTTTTAGGGGTTGGAGCAGCAACTGACTTTAATCCCATGCTGTCCAACCCCAAGACCTTGTTGCTAGGTGCCGGGGCTCAAGCGGGCGTATTTGTCGCACTTTTTGGTGCTTTGCTCTTGGGTATGACTGATTATTTCGAGTTTGGGCTTCTAGAGGCGTCTTCGATTGGGATCATCGGTGGGGCAGATGGTCCAACAACTATTTTTATTGCCACTCGGATGTTGGAACTCGGGGAATCACTAGCTCACGTGGAAGTCCGGGACATAGTCGGTGCTACCGCGGTTGCGGCATACTCTTACATGGCTCTTGTTCCGATAATTCAACCACCTATAATCAAGCTGTTCACCACTAAAAAAGAACGTTTGATTCGAATGGAATACCCATCCAAACCTGTGTCGAAGCGTACACAAGTGTTGTTCCCGGTATTGACGATTATCATCATCGGTGTACTCGTGCCTTCCTCTTCTCCACTGATAGGCATGCTGATGTTGGGCAATTTAATTAAAGTTTCAGGTGTAGTGCCAAGACTGGCTGATGTCTCAGAAAACGCTTTGATGAACGTGGTGATCATAATGTTGGGTTTGGCTGTTGGCGCCACCATGCCAGCCCACATTTTCTTGCAACCTGAAACCATTGGGATATTTTTCCTAGGCTTGTTCGCATTTATGATTGCGACAGTTGCGGGCATTCTGCTGGCAAAACTCATGAATATATTCTCCAAGAGGAAGATAAATCCTATGATTGGAGCGGCAGGAGTTTCTGCGGTGCCAATGGCGGCGCGGGTTGTACAAGACATGGGTCAAAAAGAAGACCCAGACAACTTTTTACTCATGCATGCCATGGGACCTAACGTGGCAGGTGTCATCGGTACAGCGACAGTCGCGGGTGTACTGCTAACCGTTGTCAAAACTTTACTTTGATCTTGACCTAATACTTATCAACACCAAAAAAACCTTGATAACAGGAGGAACCTAGACATGCCTGACCGTTCGATGAGGGGTGTATATCCAATCCTTTCGGCGCCTATCAATGAAAGAGGTGACTTGGTATTGGAAGATCTTGAGCGACAAGTTGAATGGATGATTGCAAAAGGAGTGGATGGCCTCGGGATCGCTGTTGCAACAGAGATTTACAAATTTAACGAAAGAGAACGTGATGAAATACTCAGTACGGTCGTAAAGGTTAATAACGGGCGCGTGAAAATCGTGATGAACACAGGCGGGGAAAGTACCGATGTCGCAATTTTCTTGTCTAAGAGAGCTGAAGAGCTCGGCGCAGATGCGTTGATGATTCGTCCTACATCTTTTATTCCTGTGCCGGCTTCGGAAAACATCGAGTATTTCGGCCGAATTGCTGAATCTGTATCTCTTCCGATTTTTCTGCAAGACCAGGGTACAGCGCAGGTTCCACCGGCGATGGCAGTGCAGTGTGCGAAGAGGCATGAGAATCTTTGTTATATCAAAGTCGAGACCCCACCTACTCTGCCGAGAATGGGGGAAACTTACGAGCTAGCTAAAGGTACGGGGCTCATCTTGTTTGGTGGAGCCGGTGGTGCATTTGCCGTGGAAGAGTTTAAGCGCGGTTCGGTCGGTACGATGCCTGGATCAACATTGCCAGACATGTTCGTAAGGGTTTGGAATCATTTCCAGGCAGGTGATGAAGATGCAGCTAATTTAGAAATGCGCCGTCATGCGCCGTTAATACAGATGTTGGCCCAAGGGCAGGGATTTGCTGGTTGGATATACAAGCACATCATGGTCAGGCGGGGGATTTTCTCTCCAGGTTCGGATTTTGCAAGGCATCCTGCACTCAAACCGGATCCAGATCATTTCAAAGAAATTGATGGTTTATTAGAGAGCTTGGATTTGGTGGGCAAATAGTCAAACATGGCAAAAGTGATCCGGGTTGGTTCCAAAAAGGATAACCCCAAGCTTAAAAATGTTGGGCGAGAATAGAATTTGTCCTTGTGTGAAAATGCCAACAAGGAAAGAACTTTGCTCGGAACACCTTTTCGAACTTACGCTTGCACAGCAATTTGTGTGAAATCGAATAAATTATTGTCGTATCGAGACAATACCTGGGCAGCATTGGTACGGTGAGGTAGATGGAACCTGTCACTGAATTAGCGTTATTTGGTTCTGATCTAACAACGGTCCAACTTGTTGGCCTGGCTGTCATGTCCCTCGTGGTTGGAATCGTAGGTGGGATGGTGGGAATAGCGCTTGGTGTCGTACGCCTGCCGGTGATGACCGCGGTTGGCTTGGATCCGCTTATGGCTGCAAGTACGAATCTTTTCGTCAGCGTACTTGGCTCCGTGGCCGGTTCTTGGCCCGCCATTCTCCAGAACCGTATCGTTTTTAGGGTCGTGATCGTGATTGGTATTCCAGCTATAGCCGGATCTTTTTTGGGTGGTATTTACGCGGACTTGGTTTCGAGAATGATTCTATTGTTGATCGTCGCCCTGTTACTAGTCTGGTCTTCGTTGATGATGATCGTGCGAGCTGTTGCCGAACTACGTAACCGCTCTTTGTCTGATGAAGATGGTGATGCTCGCTCTGGACGTGGAGATCTTAATTCGAAGACGGTGGTGCGAGAAAGCGTTTTGGGTTTTGGTATTGGCTTGATGGGTGGCGCTGTTGGTTTGGCACTGGGCGTTTTGCGCATGCCAGCTCTCGTTCATGTTCTGAAGATGAAGCCTTCGCTGGCAGCAGGCACGAATCTAGCGCTTACCATACTTGTCGGAACTTCAGGATTCAGCGGTCACCTGATCAGCGGACGGGTTGATTGGTTGTTGGTTTCAGTAATTGGTATTCCTGCGATGATCGGAATGTTCGCTGGTTCACGCATGACCGGCACGGTCGATGCTGCGAAGTTGCGCTTGGTTTTGGGAATCGTGTTGCTTGTGGTATCACCACTTGTATTCTCGGACGCCATATCGAGTTAATTTGTCTCTAGCAGTATCACGATTGCTGCTGGTGTACATATAATTCGTCATTATGATCACCACCCCAGGCAAAGATCTAAGGAAAGCGATCCAAGCAGAGTCGCCGCTGCAGGTAGTAGGCGTGACGAATCCTTATCACGGAGTGATGGCAAAATCTGCGGGATTTATTGCTCTTTACCTGTCGGGATCTGGAGTTGCGACTGCTTCTTATGGTTTACCTGATCTTGGTATGACAACTCTTGATAATGTCCTAGAAGATGTGCGGCGAGTCGTCACGGCAGTAGATTTACCCTTGCTTGTTGACGTAGACACAGGTTGGGGGGGTGCATTTATGATTGCCCGAACGATGAAAGAAATGGCTCGTGCAGGTGCTGCAGGAGTACATATCGAAGACCAGGTACAAGACAAACGGTGTGGTCATAGACCTGGCAAACAGATCGTTTCAACCGTGGAAATGCAGGATAGGTTAAAAGCTGCTGCTGATGCGAAGGAATACGAAGATTTTGTTTTGATGGCCCGTACAGACGCGATCGCTAGTGAAGGTGTTGATGCTGCAGTGGAACGGGCGGTTGCTTATGTTGAATCAGGCGCCGACATGCTGTTTGCTGAGGCGGTTACTGAACTCGAGGATTACAAGAAGTTTCGGGATGCGACTGGCGTCCCGGTATTGGCAAATTTGACCGAATTTGGGCAAACCCATGCATTCACGCTCGATGAACTCGCTGGCGCTGATGTTGACATCGCTTTGTATCCCTTGACCGCATTCCGTGCAGCTAACAAGGCTGCAGAAAATGTTTTCAGGATCCTGAGGACCGAGGGCACTCAATCTAAAATTATCAATGAATTGCAAACTCGTGAGGAGCTTTATGCCTACATTGATTATCAAGCGTATGAAAGCAAACTAGATCAGCTTTTCAGCACTGATAGCGACTTATAGATTTTTACTTAACTGACAGGATTTATCAATATGGTTAACTCTGGTCTTAATGGTGTTACCGCAGGTTCATCGGGGGTATCGACGGTTGGTAAGGCTGGAGTGGGTCTTACATATCGAGGTTATTCCATCACCGATCTTGCGGCCGAATCAACATTCGAGGAAGTTGCCTATCTCTTGATCTACGGGAAGCTTCCGAGCCATGCTCAACTTGATGCTTATAAAAACAAGCTTGCTGGTTTGCGTTCGCTTCCAGGCCAGTTAAAGACTCTTTTGGAGCATATGCCCCAATCTGCCCATCCGATGGATGTACTGCGGACCGGCACCTCGTTACTAGGAACGCTTGAGCCTGAAGGAGAGGATGGCAGAACCGCAGCTTCAGTTGGGGACAGGCTAACCGCAAGTTTTGGTTCGATGTTGGCCTACTGGTACCGCTTTCATTCTCGAAATGAACGTATCGAAACAGATTCCGATGAAAGTACCGTGGCAGGTCATTTTTTGAGCTTGATGTCTGGTACGGATTCCGATCCACTAAAGCGCGATGCGCTGGACAAGACCCTGATCTTGTACGCTGAGCATGAATTCAATGCGTCGACTTTTAGCGCTCGGGTTATCACTTCAACATTGGCAGACACTTATTCGGCCGTTACGGGAGCAATTGGTGCTCTGCGGGGACCACTTCATGGAGGGGCCAATGAGGCTGCGATGGAACTGGTATCGTCATTTGACTCCCCTCAGGATGCAGAGAAATCTGTGTTGCATATGTTGAAAGCCCGGCGACTCATCATGGGTTTTGGGCATCGTGTTTACAAGAACGGAGATCCTCGTTCACCCATCGTAAAAGACTTGGCCCGACAGTTATCTGATGCAGCGAACAATACCTCCTTCTACGATATTTCTGACAGGATCGAGGCTGTCATGTTTCGTGAGAAAGGGATGTTCCCGAATCTAGATTTTTACGCGGCTACTGCTTATCACTTGTGCGGAATCCCAACAGCGATGTTTACACCGGTGTTTGTGATCGCACGCACGTCTGGTTGGATTGCTCATGTCTTGGAACAACGCGGTGATAACGCCCTAATTCGTCCCCTGTCTGAGTACACGGGCCCCGTTTCTAGGGACTACGTAGCGATAGACGATCGCGGCTGAAAGTTACCATGCCAGCAACAGATAACGTTATAGCAAAAATTGCTGACTACGCGGTTAATTATCAACCTGATTCTGAATTAGCCTTGGATACAGCCCGATTGTGCCTGATGGATTCAATTGGATGCGCGTTGTTGGCGATGAATTACCAGGCTTGCACCAAGTTGCTAGGCCCAGACGTGGAAGGCATGATTGTTCCAAACGGTGCTAGGGTCCCGGGCACTCGTCACCAATTGGATCCGGTGAAGGCGGCTTTCGATACAGGCATAGCGATTCGATGGTTAGATTTCAATGACACCTGGCTCGCTGCCGAGTGGGGTCATCCATCTGATAATTTTGGTTCGATTATCCCGATAGCCGATTTTATAAGCCGTAGCAATGTGTTGGGATCTTCACGATCGATCAACGTCACAGAACTATTGGAAATGGCCGTGAAAGCCTACGAGATTCAAGGTGTTCTCGCCCTGGATAATTCTTTCAACAGCGTTGGTATTGACCACGTGATCTTGGTTAAAGTTGCATCGACCGCGGTTGTTACATCGATGTTGGGGGGTAACGTTCAGCAGGTCGAGAACGCCGTTTCGAACGCCTGGCTCGATGCCTCTTTGCGTACTTATAGGCATGCACCGAACACTGGATCACGGAAATCTTGGGCGGCAGGTGACGCGGTTAGCCGAGCCGTTAGGTTTAGCTTGAACTCCATGTCCGGTGAAATGGGTTATCCGTCGGCACTAACAACTCCGGGTTGGGGATTCCAGGACGCCTGGTTCAGGGGGGAGGAGATCACTCTTCAGCGAGAGTTAGGTTATTACGTCATGGAAAATATCTTGTTCAAGGTTTCCTTTCCCGCAGAGTTCCACGCTCAGACCGCTGTAGAGGCTGCTTTCCAACTTCATCCACAAGTTGTATCACGACTTGACGAGATCGATGAAGTGAGGATCAATTCCCAGGAATCGGCATTGCGCATCATAGATAAAACCGGGCCGCTGAACAATCCTGCAGATCGAGATCATTGTATTCAGTACATGACGGCAATTGCCCTAATAAAAGGTGCTCTCACAGCCGGAGACTACGAGGATGAGGTAGCGATGGATCCCCGCGTTGATCAACTACGAGACAAGATGACCATGAATCACGATCGAAGATTCACGGAAGATTACATCGATCCCGATAAACGTTCGATCGCTAATAGCGTACAGGTACGGTTCAAAGATGGTTCATCGACTGAAAATATAACGGTCGAGTACCCGGTTGGACATCGCAGACGCCGCCAGGAAGCTAAGCCGTTACTGGTGGATAAATTTAGAGCGAATTTAAGTACGCAACTTGATAAGGAGAAGGTTGAAGAACTGGTCAAGTTGTTCTCTGACCAGTCAATTCTGGGCCTTATGGCTGTTGATGATTTGGTAGATATGTTGGTCCCAGCGGGCGACTAGAAAATCGCAAATATCCCGTCTTGTGCGTCTATCACCCCAAATCAGAACGCCATGGTGCTAATCTTTTCAACTGCTTGGTTTCGAGGGGCTCAAATCGTGGATGCGTTGATTAAATTCCAAGTAACTGCGTGAAGACTGGGCTAAGACAACGAGAAATTTTAACAACTATGACTAAGACTACCGGTAGTGATCTTTTGATTCGTGCCCTTCGAGCGGAGGGTGTTGACACTGTCTTCGGGATTGCGGGTGACCATATCCTGCACATGCTCGACACGATGTTCGATGCCCCCCTGCGGATGGTTGACTTTCGACACGAGTCGGGAGCCGTGCATGCCGCTGATTCATATTCGAGAATTCTTAAAAAAGGCGCCGTTATGCTCTCGACGACACCTGGTCATGCGAATGCACTGCCCGCACTTGCTAACGCAATTCATTCAGAAGCCCCGGTGATCAATATTGCTGGTTCGGCTGAATCTCCGAACCTAGGTCGGGGCGCAATGCAGGAATTTGATCAGATTAATGCTGCTAAACCGATTACGAAGGGGGCATGGGAAGTTCCGTCACCTTCGCGAATTCCTGAGTATGTTGCTCTGGCTTTTAGGACGGCCTTGAGTGGTCGGCAAGGGCCGGTTCACTTGACGATACCCCATGATTTCCAGATGGCGGAGATTGATGACGCCGAAGTAGCGAGATACACCCCTAGCGAGTACGGGCTCTCTTCGCTGGTCCTTGGTGATCCTGACCAGGTTGAGAAAGCTATTGATTTACTAAGCACCGCACAAAGACCCATGATTTTTGCTGGATCTTCTGCGGGGGCGACTGCAATTCCCTCGGAAGTGACGCGGCTCGTTGAGACGATGCGTATTCCTTTTTTCTCCGAGGATTCTGCCAGAGCATTGATACCTGATTCTCACGAATACTCTATGGGACTTGGATACCAACCACTCAATTTGACGGTTCGTAACGTTGGGGATGCTGACGTTGTTCTTATGCTTGGTAAGAAGCTCGACTATACCAATGGTTTCGGCGGAAACCCTCCTTTTGCTGATGACGTGAAATTCGTAGTTGCCGATCCGTCCCCGGCTCAAGTCGCTCGAGCTCGTACAGCTGCCGTTGGAATTGTTGGGGATCTTGGTCCTGTCATTACCCAGTTAGCAGATGCTGCTGCCAAACGTAAATGGACCGAGCGAACCGCATGGGTTGAACGTTTGCGGTCAGCATTTAACGAATGGCATGAAGACTTGACTCGACTCGGGAAAATGGAAAGTCCTATGCATCCCATGCATGTTTCTAATACTTTAAAGAAATTCATAGATGACGATACTCACGTGACTTTTGATGGTGGAGATTACTGTCACTTTCTGCGGGCTTCGATCAAGCGTGATAAGCCGTACCGCTTTCACAACGTCTCGAGCTTTGGGATGATCGGTGTTGGCCTGCCATATGCCTTGGGTGCTCAGGTGGCGTTACCGGGAAAAAAGGTGGTCGTCGCTAATGGTGATGGCTCGCTTGGTTTCAACGGTATGGAAATCGATACGATGGTTCGCCACGATTTGCCCGTGAAAATCATGGTTGGCAACAACTCCATATGGGGTATCGATTGGCAGATCCAAAAAGGGTTGTACGGGCGACCGGTATGGACCGACTTACTGCCTACTCGTTACGATGTGATGGCCCAGGGCCTAGGTGCTTATGGTGAGCATGTCACGAAGGCAGAGGATCTTGAAAACGCTATGAAAAGGGCGTTCGATCACCACGGGCCAGCACTATTAAATATCGATATAGAGCAGGTTATTAGCCCGGTAGCAGAGGCTGCTATCAGCCGTAAAACCGGTTCGCATGGGTGAGGGTTTCATGCTTCCAGAACAATATTTCCACAGCGAGAACGACGTCAACAAGCGAGAGCTGCTTCCGGGTGTTCATGCCCGGTTGATGTGGGGCGAGAAGATCATGATGGGTATTATCGATATCGATCCTGACACAGAAGTCCCACTGCATACACATCCCCATGAGCAATGTGGCCGCGTGCTCGAAGGAGCGGCCTTGTTTTATGTTGGTGATGATGAACGGCTATTAGTTGCCGGGGATCATTACGTGATTCCTAGGGATGTACCTCATAGGGTCGTCGCGACAGGCAATGGTTGTACTGCACTCGATATATGGTCCCCCATACGCGAGGAGTACATCTCGGAAGACGTGGCCTTTTTCCGTTAGGCCGTGCTTGTGCCGAGGGTGTTTAGATGTCGTATCTTGGACACGCCGATCTTGGCATTTATGGAGTTGAGGTGTGTGAGCGGCAAATGGATCTAGATGATCTCATGATGTTTATCTTTCGGAAAAATAGGAGACATCATCGTGAATTTATCTCATATAATCATCTGCTGTTCTGATCCTCTTTTATTATTGTTTTGACCTAGTTACCAACGCTATAACCATGACCCAAGCACCTTCTATCATCTACACATGGGCTGACGAAGCGCCTGCGCTGGCAACGCATGCTTTTTTACGAGCCGCACGTTCTTTCGTAGCAACTGCTGGGGTTGAGATCGAGACACGTGACATTTCACTCGCTGGACGAATACTGGCACAGTTTCCAGATGTCTTGGGAGACCGGGCCGTTGAGGATGATCTTGCTGAGCTCGGACGCTTGGTAGAGCTCCCAGAAGCCAATATCATCAAGCTCCCGAATATAAGTGCTTCGACTCCGCAGATGAAGGCTTGCATTGCCGAGCTCCAGGCGTTGGGTTACTCGATTCCTGATTACCCGGACGACCCCGGGACCGATGCAGAACGAGATGCTAAAGCTCGTTATGGTAAGGCTATGGGCAGCGCGGTTAACCCAGTGCTCCGACAGGGCAATTCAGATCGGCGTGCCCCCAAGGCGGTAAAGGACTTTGCCCGGGCTAATCCATCTGTTGCGGGTGAATGGTCCCCAGACTCTAGGACCCACGTCGCGACCATGCCCGGGGGAGATTTTTTTCATAACGAGCAGTCGATAACCCTGTCATCAGGTACCGTGGCGAAAATCGAGCATGTGTCGAGAAACGGTGATGTAAAGGTCCTAATGGAATCACTGCCGCTATTGGCAGGCGAGATACTCGATTCCACGTTCATGAGCCGGAATACCTTGGTGGATTTTTTCAAAGACCAGGTTCGTGATGCAAAGGAGAGAGATCTACTTTATTCGTTGCATTTGAAAGCGACGATGATGAAGGTTTCAGATCCGATTATCTTTGGTCACGGAGTGCGTACGTATTTCTCGAATTTATTTTCAAATCATGAACCCGAGATCAACGAACTTGGTGCCGATCCTAATAATGGGCTCGGGGATGTTCTTACCAAGCTTGCCGGTTTAATGCGCGACCCGAACGGGACCATAGTTATTGACCTAGAGAAAGACTTTGCATCCGGCCCAGGAATTGCAATGGTCGATTCTCGAAAGGGCATTACGAATTTGCACGTCCCCAGCGATGTCATCATCGACGCTTCGATGCCACCAATGATTCGCGATTCGGGTCGAATGTGGAATGCTGATAATGAACTACAGGATGTGAAGGCGGTGATCCCTGATTCGACGTACGCAGGGATTTATGACGTGACGATCAAGGACTGTCAGGTAAATGGCAAGTTGGATCCTGCGGTGATGGGAACCGTTCCTAACGTGGGCTTGATGGCCCAGGCAGCAGAAGAGTACGGTTCTCATAACAAGACTTTTGAAATCGAGTCGGCGGGCGTCGTTAGGATCGTTGGTAATTCGGGCGAAATATTACTTTCGCATGAAGTTGAACAGGGCGATATCTGGCGGGCATGCCAGACAAAAGATATTCCCATCAAAGACTGGGTAAAACTTGCAGTCAGGCGATCGAGGGCTACCGGGGCTCCAGCTATTTTCTGGTTGGACAGTGAGCGAGCACATGATTCCGAGGTTATTCGAAAGGTGGAGGTTTATCTTCTAGGTGAAGATACCGACGGTTTGGATATACGGATCCTGTCACCCAAAGATGCCATGCAATTGTCCCTGGATCGTATTCGCAAGGGTGAAGACACAATATCGGTTACCGGTAACGTGCTTCGAGATTACCTAACAGATCTGTTTCCGATACTCGAGATCGGCACCAGTGCTCGCATGCTTTCTATTGTTCCATTGCTCAATGGCGGTGGTTTGTTCGAGACCGGTGCAGGTGGTTCTGCACCAAAGCACGTGCAACAGTTCCAAGAAGAAGGTCATCTTCGCTGGGATTCACTTGGTGAATACATGGCATTGGCCGCATCTTTACAACACTTGGGAGAACAATTTGACAGCGAGGGAGCTGCGATCCTTGGAGACGCGCTTGATTCGGCTACTGGGCAGTACTTGCAAAACGGGCGTTTACCTTCAAGAAAAGTAGGTGAATTGGATAATCGCGGGGCAACCTTTTACCTGACCATGTACTGGGCACAGGCCCTGGCTGCACAGCAAGCGAACCCAGCGATAGCCGATCGTTTCGCAGCCGTTGCGGGTCAACTCGTTGCAAACGAGCAGCGGATTATTGATGAAATGAATGACTCGCAGGGTTCTGCGCAGGATTTGGGTGGCTATTACAAGGGTGATGTTGATTTGCTCGTAGATGCGATGTGTCCAAGCAAAACGTTTAACCAGATTCTCGAGAGTATTTAACGCGCCTGCGATCTCGCCTGGCCTGCGATCGTCAACGAAAAAACTTGACCATTACCGAGAATACGGGTTCGACTGACGTGCGTAATGTGCAACAATGCCCCTCAACAAAGGGTGAAGAAATCTTCGATCTCACATGAGTTTCATGTACTTGGAAATGGAGACACTGTCCATATGAATGCCGTTAAAGATTTGTTGAAGTCCGGACAGACCGTTGTTGGGACGGCTGGTTCGATCTATGGTGACATGACCATGTTGGGCGATTCCGGATTCGATTTCTTGATGTTCGATACGCAGCATACGCCAGTCGAAATTAAGCAGTTGAATCCTGCTATCCAGAGTATGCGTGGTACGAAGGCAGCACCCATCGTGAGGGTGAGTTCTAACCGGGATGATCTTGTTTGTTTTGCCTTGGATGCTGGAGCTAGGGGTATTGTCGCGCCTATGATCAATACCAAGGAAGAAGCGTATGCCTTGGTTCGTGCCTGTAAATACGCTCCGGATGGCGATCGCAGCAACTCGGGCGTGCGCGGCGAGTGGGGAGAGATCGAGAATTACCGTGACTACCTCGATACAGTGAACGAAGAACTTCTAATCATTCCCATGATCGAGACGCAAAGAGCTATAGATAACATCGAAGAAATTCTTAGTGTTCCAGGGATAGATGTGCTCTTGGTGGGTCCGTCGGATCTTTCCATTGAACTCGGGGTTCCCCTGGATTATTCCTCGGATACTTACCAGCGTGGTCTGGACAAGATTGCTGCTGCTTGCCAGAAGCATGGTGTTGTTCCAGGCATGTACTTTATTCCCCCTGATATGGATCCGAACTTTTTCGCAGAAAAGGGATTCAAGTTCTTCACGATCCCCTGGGCTAAATGGGCAACTGAAGGCATTCAAAATGGCCTTTCTGGCATCACCCGGTAATGGCTAAAAGCGATGTAGCGGGTAAAGCCCTCACGGTACTTGGCCCAGTTGATCCCAGCGACCTAGGGGTGGTCATCACCCACGAGCACTTGCTGATTGATCTTGGCATAGTATTCGTTGAGCCCGATACCCAAGAAGGCCTAGAACTAGCCGAAGAACCGGTTGGCATAGATAACCTCGGGTGGCTTCGGGTTAATTGGTCTTCAAACAGGGATAACCTCGTTCAGAAGGATATCTCCCTCGCAACGAGCGAAGCTGCTCGTTACAAGGCTGCAGGTGGGGGTACGTTGGTTGATGTTACGAGCATAGGTATCGATCGTAATCCCATGGCCTTGTCAAAGATAAGTAGTGCTACAGGCCTTCATATCGTGATGGGCGCAGGATACTACGTTGACCCTGCGCTTCCACCGGATTTTTCCGAAAAGCCGCTCGACACCATAACCGAGGAGATTGTGCGAGATGTCGAGATGGGTGTTGATAATACCGGTATTCGGAGTGGCATTATCGGGGAGATTGGCTGTTCCTGGCCGTGGACTGATAACGAGAAAAAATCAGTTGCAGCGTCGGTTGCAGCGCAGTCCGAGACCGGCGCTCCTTTGTTGATACATCCTGGTCGGGATCAGAAAGCACTTATTGAAATTGTTAAATTTATTCAAGACGAAGGCGGAGACCTAGACCGCACGGTTATGGCTCACGTGGATATTCGGATTTACGACCATGAAATTCTTCGTGAGTTAGCGGACACCGGTGTTTATATTGAATACGACACGTTTGGCCTTGAATCCCCGTTTCCGCCACACGCTCCGGATACTTACATGCCTTCCGATTACCAGCGGATCGAGCAATTGATCAGGTTGATTGATGAAGGCCACTTGGAACGACTTGTCCTCGCACACGATAATTGCACCAAGCACCGGCTACGGGCATTCGGGGGACATGGTTTTGATCATATTCCGACGACGATTACAGCGTGGATGAAGCGCCAAGGAATGCCCCAGCATCAAATAGACACGCTGCTGATCGAAAATCCTCGCCGGGTTTTGACGTTCGCTTGATCCTTTTCCTGCATCGTCAAGTGGATGTTCGATGATTATTACATGCAATCCTTGATCGATCGCCAGATAAATAGTTTCGCTTGTTGTTACCTGTAGGCATCTAGTGCACGTTCTGCAGCACTCCTGAGTAATTGATACTCGGTTTCCCTCGTCGGCCCGAATAACTGGATACCGCGCTCTTTTTGTTGCGCGTATTCGGTTTTGCTGGAAGGAAACTCTGCAGGCTCTACCGCAATACCCTTAGCCAAGGCAATTTCTATAACGCTTTCCATGGCGGAAAGTACCTCTGCGTGTTGCCACCCGCCATGGAATCCCATGCTCGCTGCCAGGTCTCCGGGTCCGAATATCACCCCATCTACGTGTTCATTAGCGATTAACTGTTCGGCGTTTTCAACACCTTTTCGGGATTCAATTTTTAGTACTAGCATCGTTGCTTGGTTGGCTTCTCGACAGTATTGCTCTGCATCGGCATTTTGATAATCGACGTTTGCCCCCATGAATAGTGCTCGTTCGCCGATCGGTGGGTACTTCATCCATCGCACCATGTCGTCCACCTGTTCTGGTGTTTCGGCATGGCACAGGTTGATTCCGAGTGCTCCTGCATCGAGGAGGCGCGACACCAGTATTCGATCGGTGGTTGGGACGGTAATTATTGGACTCAGCCCGTTGTCACGAGCGCTGATTATGAAGTTTGTAAGAATGTATTCATCGTGCAGAACGTGCTCGGTTTCTATCATCAGCATGTCGTACCCGGTTTGCTTCACGATTTTAATAACCGACGGCCGCAGGGTCTCGAATACGTTGAATACCAAAACAGGCTTATTGGATTTGAGCAGGGTCTTTGCGGGATTATTGATGGTTGCTGAGGGATCGCTCATCGTTTATCTCCGATTTAGGATGAAATGTGAAGTTTACATCTGGTCTAAATAAGTTGGTTCTTTGATAGTTATCAAATAATAACTGGGCTTTCTTGTGGGATGTTGATGTTTTAAATGACAAGCCCTCGCATTTGGAATAAGCGAGGGCCTGTTTAGGTTTTACGCGCAAAGCGGATTATTTTTTACTGTCTGCGAATGCCTGGCCGATTTCTTCAAGAGCGGCTTTGAATTCAATTGCCTTTGCCATGTCTACATGCTGTTTGACGTGTGACCCTAGCTTGCAGGCTTCCCATACCTTGGTATGGAGGTTAGGGTTTGCTGCCAAGTGCTCCGGCTTGAAATAGTCCGTCCAGATAACGAGGATGTCATCTTTCGCCTTGGTGGCGTGCTCTTCCTTGGCCGCAACGTAACGAGCAAAGGAATTGTGCTCTGCCACGCTGGATGGAGCACCCATCTCTTCGATTAACTCGGTCATTCGGATTACAGTTTGTGCTGCCTGTATGGCATCACGGGGGTCGTAAATACCGCATGGGATGTCACAATGGGCATCTGCGATTCCGATAGGGAGTATTCGGTCGCTAATTCTTAAAATTGTTCGGAACATGATTATTTATCCTCGAAAAATGAGGGCTCGCATTACACTTACAAGCCTCTTGCTGTCGATTGACCACACAAATCTAACACGTAGAAACGCGATTCTCAGTTGAATTCACTAGTTAACTTGCTAATTGAGTTGTTATCGGTCCAGTTTGTCAAGGTTAGAGGTAGCAGCATGGAACCTTCGATTGTCGAAGGGTCATGGGTGATTTCGTTCAGGCTAGGATTCAGGCGGAGAGTTCCTGCTAGGTTCGACGTTGTACGCCTTGAAGACCCTAGGACAGTTGGACACTGGATCTTGAAACGGATTGTTGGATTGCCTGGGGAAGAAGTCTTGTTGAGGGATGGAGAATTATTTATCGACGGGCAGGCAATTGCTGATACCTATGCCTACTACGCACAAGCGCCATCCGACAAGTTTCAATGGTGGCCGAGGAACGACGAGTACGTCGTGCTAGGTGATAAGCGCCTGGTTTCGACAGATAGTCGAAAGTTTGGACCTATAAAGCGTTCGGCGATTCGTGGGCGAGTGAAAATAATTTAGGTTTCTAACTTCTCGGTATTGAAATGACTTGTAGATTTTTACTGTTAAATCAACCCTTGGCTAGGATCTTGGCAGCTTCTATTGCACTATAGGTTATGATCAGATCTGCACCAGCGCGTTTGATAGAAGTTAGAATTTCCATCATCGATCGCTCTTGGTTTAACCATCCGATTTGCCCAGCCGCGGCAATCATTGAGTACTCACCGCTGACGTTGTAAGCTGCTATCGGCGTGTCGAACTGCAGTGATGCCTCCTTGATAACGTCTAGGTACGCCAGGGCTGGTTTTACCATTACGAGGTCTGCACCTTCTTCGATATCGGCAGCGATTTCCCGCATCGCTTCTCGACCTTGTGTCGGCGCCATTTGGTAGCTGTTCCTGTCGCCGAATCTAGGGGAGGACTCTGCTGCGATGCGGAATGGACCGTAGAATGTAGATGCGTACTTGGCGGAATATCCCATGATCGGAATATTCGAGAAATTATTTTCGTCTAGACCCGATCGAATAGCAGCTACCTGGCCGTCCATCATCGCTGAAGGCGCTACCATATCTGCCCCAGCTCGAGCGTGGGAAATGGCAGTTTTTGTAAGTAGCGGGAGCGTGGTCTGATTGTCAACGTCCTCTCCATTGAGGACACCACAGTGCCCGTGATCGGTGTACTCGCAGAGGCAAACATCTGTAATCACGTAGGTGCCTGGTGATGCCTTCTTTATGGCAGAGACCGCTTGTTGTACGGCTTCACCTTGTGAACTAGAACTAGAACCCGTTGAGTCCTTGTGTTTCGGTATTCCGAATAGCAGAACCGATTTCACTCCGAATTCTTTTGCTTTCAAGGCCTCTTCAACTGCGATATCTACCGACATCTGGTTGATGCCGGGCATGGGTTCTATAGGAGTTTTTACACCTGTTCCGTTGACGACGAACATCGGGTATATGAACTCGGAAGCTGAAAGACTGTTTTCCTTGAGCATCTCGCGTAACGTCGGGTTGCGACGTAATCGTCTGAGGTTAGCGTACTGATCATTTGTCATGTGTATTTTAGTTTCATTCGAGATGTTTAGTGATTGCTTTCACTATACCGTCAGTTGACTGTTCCTCGGCCTGCAGGTCTACATTTACGCTTAGTTCCCTGGCTGTTTCGGCGGTGATGGGACCAATTATGACCGTTTTGCTGGTGTTAATGAGGTCAGGATTACCACCCATTAGATCGACTAGGTTTTTGACTGTTGAGGAACTGGTGAACGTGGTGAAATCTACACCTTCTTCGTAGGCTTTCGTGGCGAGTTCGCCGGTATCGCCTGGTGATTCCGTTGAATACGCGGTTACTTCGTCTACGTTTGAGCCGATGTGGCGAAGGCCTTTTGCCAGCGTTTCACGTCCAATTTCTGATCGCGGGAACAGCACTTTTTTGGGTGTTGAGCCTTCATTTTTTAGTAAATCTACAAGCTCGCTAGCAAGGTATCGTGAGGGCATTAAATCGGCCGTGATACCTAGCTCGGAAAGAGCTTTAGCAGTAGAAGGTCCGTTTACGGCGAACTTCATATGTGCAAATACCCGGGAGTCTATCCCGAGAGCAATCATACGGTTGGCAACACCTCGAACAGCGTTCGAACTTGTGAGTACCATCCAGTCATATTTCGCAATATTTTCAAGAGCTTTGTCTAAGGGTTTCGTATTTCGCAGAGGAACGATTCTAATGCTTGGGTATTCAAGCACGTCTGCACCAAGATCCTCTAATTTTTTTACTAGCTTGCTTGCTTGTGAACGTGCCCTGGTAACAAGAATTCTTTTACCGAAAAGGGGTTTCGTGTCGAACCATGCCATTGCTTCTCGTAAGCCAGTGACTTCCCCGATAACAAGAGCAACCGGGGGACCCATATCAAGTTGTGCGCCCATCTCGGCAATCTTGCTTATGGGCCCTGTGACGACGCGTTGCCTAGCAGTAGTACCCCATTGGATCAATGCAGCCGGGCGTTCACCCGGAACTCCTCGGGTAGAAAGCGCAGCCACGATATCGTTGATGTTATGCCATGCCATTACGAAAACGAGTGTGCCAGGCATGGCGGCTAACGCGTCCCAGTTGATTGTTGAATCGGGTTTCTGAGGATCTTCGCTGCCCGTAACTATAGTCAAGGAGGTTGCCATCCCGCGCTGGGTGACTGGAATCCCGGCGTAGGCAGGTGCTGCGATAGTCGAAGAAATTCCGGGAACCACTTCCCATTGGATCCCCGCTTCAACGAGGTCCAATACTTCCTCACCACCGCGTCCAAATACAAAGGGATCACCACCCTTCAGTCGGCAAACTGTCTTTCCCTTCGATGCGAGATCAACTAGTAATTGGTTTATCTCGTCTTGTGTCATCCGGTGATTCCCAGGGCTTTTCCCAACGTCATACATCTCGGCGCTTGCCCGGGCTTCTCGGACCAGGCGTGGAGATGCAAGGCGATCAAAGACAATAGCGTCCGCAGTACGAAGAATTTCTAGGCCCTTTACTGTGATTAGTGATGGGTCACCTGGGCCGGCACCTACTAAATAAACTTTGCCTTTGTTGCCTGGCATGGGTTAAACGGGGTCTTCTGATAAAAGCTGTCGTACACCTTGCGCTACAAACGATTGCCCAAGGTTAAACCCGATATTTGCTGCATCAGAAGCCATTCCCGTAACCCGTTCCCGTAGGACAATTGATGCGTCTGGGGTGGAGGCGAACGCGGATATCTCGATTTGTTGTTTCGTTATCTTTGCATGTGCCGAAACCGAGGAGGAACAGCCTCCGCCGATAACCTGGAGGAAGGCACGTTCGGCCGTGATCGCTTGACGCGTCTCTAGGTGATCGATTTTTGCGGCAAGTTCCGTCGTGAAGTTATCATCTGCCCGGGTTTCTACCGCTAGCGCTCCCTGTCCGACTGCCGAAACGAACTCCATGCAAGATAGGTGTTGGCTGATCTGGTCCTGTAGTCCTAGTCGATTTAGCCCAGCGGTTGCCAACATCACGGCATCAGGACCATCAGTTTGGCGTAGTTTTTCAAGGCGCGTTTCGACATTACCTCGCACTGGTTCAACGGTGAGATCGGGGCGCATGCTTTTTACCAGGGCTTGTCGGCGAATGCTACCCGTGGCTATTCTCGATCCTGCGGGGAGATCTTCCAGCAGGATTCCTTTGCGGCTGACAAGGGCATCACGTGGGTCTTCCCGCTCTGGTACGGCCGCGATAGCTAGTTCGGTAGCAAGGGATGAAGGCATGTCCTTGAGGCTATGGACAGCTATGTCTATTCGATTATCTAGGAGAGCAGCCTCTAGCTCTCGAACGAACACCCCTACCTTGAGAGGCATCTGGGTTTTCCATTGGTCGTGATCCCCGGTTGTTTTGATCGTCACTGTTTCGAAGTCAATACTCGGGTTGGCTTGACAAAGAGCATCGATCACGTGACCGGTTTGTGTCAGTGCGAGGTTACTGCCACGAGTTCCAACTTTGATTGGCCGGTCGTTTCGATTGGTCATTTAATACCTATGAGAGTACCTGATTATAAATCCTTAGATTTTGCTGGATGCATCGTGTGCTTCCAATGCCTCAACTAGCATAGAGCGAGCTTTGTCCGGATCGCCATTTTCGAAAACTTCGAGAACCTGGTCCGTTATTGACTGGGCCCATTCATTTGGGGTGACCTTTAGGTCACGGGCACGTTGTTCGATTCGAACATCGGTTAAAAGGGGTCCCATCTCGGCCCAACGAAGGCATTGGCAGTTATTTACGTCACTCATGTGCTCCCTTAACCGTCGGGCCAATGCAGGGCTGGTCCCAGCAGTTGATATTGCTACGGTTACATCGTTTCTTTGAACCAGTGCAGGGGCGATCCATGTGCAAAGGTGCGTGACATCCATGACGTTTAACAGGATGTTACGTTCCTTTGCTTCCTTGGAAATGGCATTGTTAGTTTCTTGGGAGGAGGTGTCGGCAACTACTACGACCCATGCCCCTTCCAGATCCCCATCTTGGTACTTCCTGTTGATCCATTCTATTTCGCCAGCGCTTGCCATTTTTTGCAACGTGGGCGAGATTTCGTTTTCTGGGCTGAACAGTTTTACTATTGCGCCGCATTCCAGAAGGTACTTTACTTTACGCTCCCCTTCATGCTGATCGCCACCAAAGACTATTCCTAGTCGTTCCTTTACATCTAGATATATACCGTAATAACGTGGCACAGAGCCCTCCGTTGCAGTTTGACTGATCGGTCGAGTTGAGAAGTTCGAAAAATGTGTTGTCTGACAGTGTTCGCCTGTTGAGTGTACTCGTGATACTGGACACCTGAGCGTGGATCGTATCCGATGGACGCTCGACCCTGCGGTGGATTTTAGTTGACCGCGTCAGTTAGCGATTTATCATTCCGATACGATCCTCTGGTGTTTTATCATGGGTTGGTTATATCTTGAGCCACGTAATCAGCAGCCAGATTGCCGCTTCGGACGGCAGATTCCATGGTTGACGGCCAGCCTGTATCGGTCCAATCACCTGCTAGATAAAAACCGGGCACTGGAGTCTGTTGTGGCAACCGTGATGCTAGTGAGCCCACAGACACTCGGAATGTAGCCTCTAGCATTTTTACAACCGTGAAACGGATAATGGTGGCAGTTCTAGCATCTGGAAATGTACGGGCCATTTCGGCGGTGAAAATTTCTTTTAATTCCTCTTTGGATCGATCTTGCCATTTCCATGCTCCGCTCAGCGAGATGACAACATGTTGGCCACCACTGTCATCCCTGGATTTCAAGAGAGTATCGTTGAAGACCCATTGAAGATGGCTGTCGAGTACTGCCGTATATTTTTCGCTTAGTACTGGGCGGTTATACCAGATATGGATGGCAACTATCGGTGCTGTTTGGACGGACTCCGCCGGCTTGAAAAAGTCATGTTGAATACCTGTGGAGTGTTCTAACAAAGAGGTCATGTCTGCAGCTGGCAGTGCAGATATGACTGCATTGCCTTTAACTAATTCACCATCTTGGTTTCGAACGCCTATTACCTGACCTGATTCCATATGAAGACTTGCTGCGTTGAAACCAGTCTTGATTGTTCCTCCTGCTTTTTCGATAAAATTTTGAGCACTTTCTCCTACAAGGGAAGAAAGTCCTATCAACGGGAAGCCGATCGCCGCGTTTTTAGTTGGCCCCAAAAAAGCTACTTTGAACAATGAAATACCCGTATAAGCACTGACGGAATTAATATTGTCGTTGAGTGAGGGGAGAATAATCAGATTCCAGAAGTTTTCGATAGTTCCTTCATTTTGATGATGAACTTTTAACCAATCATAGAAAGTTACCTGGTCATGTCGAACATCTAGATTAGTTCGTTTAATGCTGAGTAAACCCCAGAGAATTCGAAACTTGTCAGTTATCCCGATATGCCTGTAGCCAATCAACATTGATAAATTCGAAAGTATTGACGGTAGTTTGCGTCCTCGTAGCCAACTAATCTGATCTCGTTTAATCACAGGGAAGCCCACTCGGTCATCTAACGTCACCTGGTCATCTACGCCTATATCAGCGATGTATTTTTGGAACTGTTTGCAGGCACCTACGAACACGTGTTGGCCGTTATCGATCTCGATTCCAGTTTCCCGATCCCTAAATGAATAAGCTCGGCCGCCCAGAAAAGGTCGTTTTTCCAAAACGATCGGTTTTAGGCCACGTTGAATAAGCCGCACAGCCGAGGCCAGTCCGGCTATACCTCCACCAAGCACGATCACAGTTCTTGTGGGCATTTCCTAAACGAACCTGATGCCGCGGCTGCGCAGCCAGACCCCTGAAATAAGTAATAGTTTTTGGAATTTCGACAGTCCGGTTCGGCGATTCAGAACATCGTATTTGTTTTTCTCTATTTTGCTAAGAAGGCGCCCGTAAACATTTGTCATTATTTCAGGGCATGATCGAGACTGTTTATCTAGGAGAGGAAATAAACGCATGCCTGAATTGAGATATTTACGTGCTCGCTCGACTTGGAATTTCATGAACCTAGTGAATTCGGGAGTTACCCTTTTCCTACGAATGTCTTCGATGGAAACGCCGTATTCTGCAAGTTCATTGGCTGGTAGGTAGACCCGTCCGATTTCAAGATCTTCGGTGATGTCTCGAAGAATATTGGTTAGTTGTAACGCTATCCCAAGGTCTACGGCATAATCCACAGCGCGTTTGTCGTCGTAACCAAACACTTCGATGAGGGCTAAGCCAGTGGCGCTTGCAACTCTTTTACAATATTGTTTTAGATCGTCGAATGTCTCGTAGGTTGCGCCATCGAGATCCATTCGGCATCCATCCACTACATCAAGAAGATGCTGTACGTTGATCGGATACTTATTCAGCGTGTGGCCGAGGGCAAGCCACATGTCTCCGACGCCTTTTCCCGCATATGCCTCAGCCAAGTTTGTCTTTAGCGAATCCAGCGCCTCGCCAGCTTGGTCACCAAGTTCACCATTGTCAACGATGTCGTCCGCCATTCGGCAAAAGGAGTACCCAGCGTAAACAGCTTTTCTTTTATCTGGAGGTAGCGTTACAAAAGCGTAGTAAAAATTAGATGAAGCGGCTTTAGTCGATGCCGCTACGACTTTGTATGCTCTCGAGATCTGTTCAGGGGTCGCGGTAATTGTTGGCATGTTAGTTAAGTATGCCTTGCTACAGACTTGAAGGCACTCTTTGGTACTAGGCTAATCCCAAGTTTAGAGCGAATCCAAGTCGAAGCTAGAATTTTCCCCTTTTCGTAAGCCGATACTGTTGGACGGGAACTTAGTACGTCGAAATCTTTACGCTCAATCTGTTGCAGGATTGATAACCCGCCTCGTGTGAAAAGAGCGAAATCAGTACGGATCGCAGGATCAAGAAATTGAGCTAAGCTGTACCCCTCTATAAAAAGCTGTCGTGTTCTGTCTATTTCAAATTGCATCAGCGCTCTGAAGTTGTCATTTGCCTTGCCGAGCGCTACTTGGTGTTCGGAAATGCCAAATCGATTCATATCCTCCAGTGGAATATATATGCGGCCGATTTCTAGGTCTCTATTAACGTCTTGCCAGAAATTTGCAAGCTGCAGGGCCGTGCATGTGAGATCCGCCAGTCTTTGGAGTTTTTTATCCTTGATACCACATAGGTAAAGTACCAGGTGCCCGACAGGATTTGCCGAGTATGTACAGTATTCGAGCAGGTCGTCGAACGTTTCTGTACGCGTTGTTTTTTGGTCCCTGCGATTAGCTTCTATTAACATTTTAAATGGGTCGGCGGGAATGTTGAATAACCGTATTGTTTGGGTTAGGGCTGTGAAATACGGGTGTGTGGGTCCCCCACTACCCGCGGCATTCATGTAACAAGCATCTAGTTGTTTTTCCCATAGATCTAGCAGTGCTAGTCTGTCACCCTCTGCCACATCGCCGAGGTCGTCTACGCACCGGGAGAACGCGTAAATAGAGTAGAAGTGCGGACGGAGTTTTTTTGGGACCATTTTCGATCCCACCACGAAATTTTCGTAGTGGGACTTGACCAGTTCTTCGCACGCGTGGAATGTCGCCTCTAAATAGCCGGGGTCACAGGGTCCGATTGCGATGGTGGGAGTCGGAAGTTCACTAACTGATTTAGCTGACCGTTTCATGTCCGCAGAATTGTAGCGCCTTGTTCATTCCGTTGGGCAGGTTACAGTCCCATTACCTGCACTGCAACTTGGCGAGGTTTTGGCTCGTCTAGTTCAACCAAGAAAATGCGTTGGAATTCGCCCAGTGTAAGGTTTCCAGCGATGATGGGCAAGATTTCAGACGTACCAAGAATCATGTGCTGGCAGTGTGCGTGTCCGTTTGGGCACTCATTTGGTCGCATACTCACTGTCCGCAGCTCGAAATCATTGTGACCGTAGTATGCATCTTTAGGGGCACATCGTTCGAGGAAATGTTCTATGTCTTTAAGTAAGAGAGGCTCGTTTTCGTTGATCATCACCGAAAACGTTGTGTGTGTACTGAATATGGTGATTTGCCCGTTGTTAATGCCTGATTGAGCTACTAGTTCTCGAGCGGTATCAGTGAAGTCAATTAGTTCTGGGGCATCTGTTGATTCGACTTCAACAATCTTACTGAAAACCTTGTACGTCGCACCTATCGATAATTCGTTGGGAAACGAGTCGTTCAACACGCTAACTCGACCGGCTTCAGTTGCCGACATCTGACGTGTTTTATCCGAGTGCAAACTTACTCCCCCTGAGAATTTAGAACTCAGTGAAGCAACTTGTTGAGAGCTTCACTATGGTCGCGTGTTTCAGGTACGCGGAATCTCTGCCAACAGTAGTTGACCATACACATGTTACTTCAAAATTCACGGATGGGCGTTTATTTACCTGACAATTTAGTGACATATTTGGCGGGCAACTATGGCCTAATTATTATCAGGCTCTTTTTTGTAAATCAGGGATGTTTTGCCACCCCTGTGTCTCGAATACGTAATGTTCACTGGTTGTTATTAGTTAATCAGGCGGTGCTGACGATTCTATCGTTTTAAGATCTAAGAAGGCTTTTGTGAATATTGGTATGAAGGTTGCCAGTGAGGTTTTGGCTTGATCCGAAGCTAGTTTAAGTCGTCTTAATGATGGAAAGTCGTTTGGGGATTGGAATAAAGATTTGATGTAAATATCCAGTCCTCTTTGTTTAGGTCCTTCATCAACTCTGTCAATGATTTTTGGTACATTGGCATCCAAATCATCAAGCACAGCAGACACCGAAACCCAAGGGACATGTTTTTCGTTAGCCACAGTAACGACAGCATGGGACCGGGTATCAGAACCTATTGCTCCTGCCACGTTTCCGAGCCATCGTTTTGTACCTGACGTCGTTGCTAATCTCGAGATTGTGACCATAGGTCCAAGATGATAGTCAAGTCCTGCAATCTCGACCGCTGTGCGTGCGGCAAGTGTTAGTGATTTATTTGGTCTGATTGAATCAGTTTGGATTGGTATCGACCATTCAAAAGGGCTGCCTGGAAGATTTATCACGCCTGTAGCGATGATGAGATCTCCAGATCGCTGGTGTTCTTTGGTTGCACCGCAAAACCCCATGGACACGATAGCTTCAGGATTGAATTCGTCTATTGCCCAAATGGTGGCGCGTGATGCGCGTTCTGAGCCAGAGCCGCTAAGGACGATCGTTGGATTTTGGTTGGATTCAGGGGCGTAGACTTCGAAATCTTCTGGCCCTTCAACTGCGTTGTAACCAAGTGAACTGATGATTCCAGAGGTTTCTCTTTGCAGCGCTCCCACTATGACGATCATAAAATTTGTGATGCGCTTTTGCGATTTACTGAATTCATCGTTTAAGACTCTCTAACAAGAAGAAATTCACCTAGTTCGGTAAATTCTTTTGCTGTTTGTCCTGATAGATTCAGAGACTCTATCATTCGCTTGCAATCCATCCATCTTTCCGCTGCCATTGATTGACAGTATTGTTGTGTCTTAAGACTTTCCATGATCTCTAGAACTTCGTGGATGTCCTTTTCGCTTAAATCATCCTGGGTTCGGAAAATATCTCGGATTCGTAAGGCGCTAGGTCCATAAGACATGTTGAGCGCGTGAATAGCAGGGAGCGCCTTTTTTTTTCGCTTGATGTCTGCTCCTACGGGCTTTCCTGTTTCTTTGCCGCCCCATATCCCTAAAACATCGTCTCGAATTTGGAATATTCTCCCGAGTTCATGTCCAATAGCTTTTAGGGCAGTTGCTTTTTGCCGATCGGGTCCGCTTTTTGGACCAACAAGTCCGCCTAGATAAATGGATGCTTGGATTAATGCACCAGTTTTTCTTTCGATCATATCCAGATATTGGGGGACGCTTACCGATTCCTCTGTTTCGAACGAAATGTCAAGATACTGACCTTCCATCATCTTCAAATACTGTTGGGTAAGTTCGGCTTCAGCTTCAAGAGCAATTGAATCTTCAACGCCTACTGAGCGCAGTTTCCAAACGGCCCCATCTGCAATTTTCAGCATCGCATTACCAGAGATTATCGCGCTAGGCTTTCCCCAGACTGTCCAAACAGTTGGCCGATGATGTCGCATGCGATCCATATCCTCAAGGTCATCGTGGATTAGTGAGAAATTGTGAACATACTCGAGCGCTACAGCTATTGGAGTCGCTCTATCGAGTTCGCCCCCCACCGCGTCTGCAGCCAACATTGCCAGAGTTGGGCGCATACGTTTTCCGCCACTGGCATTTGAATTTGTGCCGTCTATTTCCTGCCAGCCCATGTAATAACGATGGATGTTGTATATGTCTGGTTCTAAACCTGATAGTTCTGCTCGCAAAGCCTCGTCAATGCGAGATTCATAGCGAGAAAAGAACCCTGGGAGTGATGGAGTCAGTTCGACTGTTGTCAATTTGAGTATTGAAGTCCGATGAGATGAGTTCAGGATCTACAGTTTTAGAAGATTTTACGATATCGCTTCGCTATAGCAAATCCCTGCAGAACATGAATAGCCTTCGGGCTACCGTCATAAAATCTTATAAGTTAATTATCAGATAATATCTAGTTTAGTGAGTCAGATATGATATAATTACGTTTCAATCGAAATTATTTGACCGATTTTATGATTTGCGTGATCAGGATCAAGGGCGCTTAAGAACGTTATGGCTCAAAACTATTACGACATACTCGGAGTCAGTAAGAATGCTTCTGATAGGGATATTAAATCGGCTTATCGCAGGATGGCACGTAAGCTGCATCCGGATGTGAATCCCGATGATTCACGAGCTCAAAATCAGTTCAAAAAAGTCAACGAAGCTTATGAGGTAGTAGGAGATCCTTCGCGTCGTAAGGATTACGACCATTTTGGTGATAACTGGAAGCATGCTGATCAGATTCGTAACGTGAATGCAGGACGCTCCTCGACTGGTGGGATTGGTTTCGACCTTGGCGACTTGTTTGGGGCCGGGCGCGGAGCGGGAGGTAGTAGGTTTGGGGATATGTTCTCAGGCACAGGGACCCATATGCCCGGTCCAATACGACACAAAGGAACATTAGAAGTTTCATTGGATGAGGTTTATGCCGGTGTAACTCGTCGAATTTCTATTGACTCCCCTGGATCAGGGTCTAGAAATCTCGAAGTTCAGGTGCCCAGAGGTGTACTGGATGGTCGGAAAATAAGGGTGCGACCAGATAACGATACCGAAATAATTTTGACCGTTAATGTTCGATCAGATAGTCGATTTAACCGCAAAGGGGCAAATCTTTTAATTGACGTTGCAGTAAATCTACTGGATGCAGTACTAGGTTGTGAAGTCGAGGTGCCCACCATTACTGGCCGTGTTGCTTTACAAATTCCTATGGGTACTCAAAACGGTCGATCGTTCAAGATAAAAGGCAAGGGTCTTCCGGTGGGAAATTCTGAACAATTTGGTGATATTTATGCAACGATAAACGTACGTTTGCCTGAATCTCTTTCTGATGAAGAACGACAGCTTTATAGGCAGTTGCGAGACATTCGTTCCGTTGTTACCGGTGACCGATTTGCCGGGGTAAATGAGAGTAATGCAGATAACGTCGAAGGAGATAATTTCACATGAATATGGGTCACAATGATCCGGTCTTCGCTATCGGCATCGTCGCACAGATGTGCGGAGTGCATCAGCAAACTCTTCGGAATTATGAACGGTGGGAGTTGGTGGTGCCTAAACGTTCACGTGGGGGCACGCGGCTTTACTCGAATAGGGATGTTGAGGTGATTCAAAATATATTGCGATGGAAAGAAGAGTTTGGCTTGAATCTTGCAGGCATAGAGGTAATGTCCAAACTTTTGAATCGAATAAACAGACTTGAAGATCATGTAACCGAATTGACTGTCGAGATAGTCAAACTACGAGAAGGTCAGATGAGGTTATCGAGTTGATGTGCTCTCTAATTCGTCCCCAAATCACCGGGGTTCGAAATCGACTGCGATAGGAGAGAAGAGGAAAGAAATGGTACTGAAACAAGACGATTTTACCGAGCAGGCACAAGAGGCACTCAGTGCCTCTCAACAGCTTGTAGTTCAGTTGCGTCACAGTCAGTGGGACGCTGAGCACTTGCTGTCTGGACTTTTGCAAATTGATAATTCCTTGTCTGCAAAAATTCTTGAAGCACTTAGCGTGGATGTAGCTGACCTTTTGCAGGAACTTGACTCCCGGCTTGAAAAATCGCCAAAAATTGGTGGTTCATCGGGCCAAAGTCAGATATATCCGACCCCGCGTGTGCAAAAAGCGATCGAGATTGCCAAGGGAGAAGCTGATCGCTTGAAGGATGAATTAATTGGTGCTGATCATTTGTTGGTTGCGTTGGCAAAAGAATCAAGCGGTGACATAGCCGAGATGTTTGCAAATAGGGATATAACCGAGGAGCGCCTTTATCAAGCATTGCTCGAAGTCAGGGGATCCGCACGAGTGACTGACCCACGGGCTGAAAGTAAGTATCAGGCGTTATTGAAATACAGTGTAGACCTTACTGATCTTGCCCGTGAAGGGCGACTTGATCCAGTTGTTGGACGGGATGTTGAAATCCGGCGAGTTATGCAGACCTTGACGCGGCGTACAAAAAATAATCCAGTGCTGATTGGTGATGCAGGTGTTGGTAAGACCGCGGTTGCTGAGGGGCTAGCACAGAGGATAGTTGTTGGGGACGTTCCAGAAAGCTTGCGAGGACGGCGTGTGATCGCACTTGAGATGGGATCCTTGGTTGCTGGAGCGAAATTTCGTGGGGAATTTGAAGAACGTCTCAAAGCCGTAATGGATGAGATTCGTCAAGCTTCAGGTGAAATAGTTTTGTTTATTGACGAAATTCACACGGTTGTTGGCGCTGGTGGTGGGGGTGGTGATGGTGCTCTGGATGCTTCGAATATGATGAAACCAGCACTTGCGCGCGGTGAACTTCAGACTATTGGTGCAACTACTCCAAATGAATATCGTCGGTATATTGAGGCCGATGCTGCTCTCGAACGTCGTTTTTCACCGGTTTGGGTGGAAGAACCAGATACCGAGACGGCAATAGAAATGCTTGAGACTTTGCGGCCGCGTTACGAGCAGCATCATGGATTTACCATCGAACAGTCCGCACTGCGAGCGGCAGTTCAGTTATCAGCACGCTATATATCTGATCGATTGCTACCAGATAAAGCAGTTGATCTGATTGATGAGGCTGCTGCGAAAAAGCGTATCGAAAATGAGATGTTGCCAACTGAATTGAATGATATGCAGTTGGAGTTGCAAAAGTTAGATGAAGAAGAGGAGTCTGCTTCGGTTCGAGGCGATTACGAAAAGGCAGCGAATGCCAAAGCAGAGAAGTTACGTTCTTTGGAAAATTACGATCTGGCAAAACGAGAGTGGGACGCGACTCATGAAGTTGCTGAGGTTGTAAAAGATGAGGATATTGCAGTACTTATCGCAGAGCGTACGGGCATTCCAGTTGCTCAATTGGTTGAGGGTGAAAGTCAGCGTTTACTTAACCTTGAGGAGCGATTACACACTAGGGTGATCGGGCAAGATCAAGCAGTAGAAGTGCTTGCGGATGCGGTACGGCGGGCTCGGGCGGGCCTAAAGGATCCGAAGCGGCCGATAGGAAGTTTCATCTTTCTGGGTCCTACAGGTGTTGGTAAGACGGAACTGGCGCGGGCGTTGGCTGAGTTTATGTTTGACGATGAAGACAACATGGTCCGAGTGGATATGTCAGAATTCCAAGAACGCCATACCGTATCGAAGCTAATTGGAGCCCCTCCGGGGTATGTTGGCTATGATGAGGCAGGCCATTTGACGGAGGCGGTTCGTCGTCGTCCCTTTTCTGTTGTGCTATTCGATGAGATTGAAAAAGCTCACCCGGACGTTTTCAATACGATGTTGCAAGTTCTTGACGACGGTCGTCTTACAGACAGCCATGGCCGCACAGTAGATTTTCGTAACACGATTATCATCATGACTAGCAATCTCGGCTCTGAAGGCATTGCACAGCAAGCATTTGGGTTTCAAAAACAGAGCCGTGACGACACGGAAAGTGCTCGACTTCGCACCAATGTGGAAGATTCATTAAAGCAGAAATTCCGCCCTGAGTTCTTGAATCGTCTTGATGAGTTCATAGTTTTTGATTCATTGACGCAAGATGACATTAAGTTGATTGTTGATAAGTTCATGGGTGAAGTAACTGAACGTGTCAGTGACTTGAAAGTTTCATTATTCTTGAGTGAGGATGCCAAGGCGTGGCTGGTGAAGACCGGCTTTGATCGTATGTACGGAGCGCGACCGCTCAAGAGGGCAATTCAGCGCTATATCGAGAGTCCATTGTCTAAACGACTTTTGGCAGGAGAATTCCCCGAAGGTTCGGGAATAACAGTTGAGTTAACGGACGGTGAAATTACCTTTGAGATTGACGAATCTCGAGATAGAGTTACTTCCGAGTCAACTGCTGCGGAGAAAGATTCTCCCAATAAGGAAAAAGTCCTGCAATAAATTATTCACTCGTCTTTTCATGGTCGAAACTGGGAATTAAACTGGTGCTACAGATCATTTTGGCGCCGTTAACATTTGCCAGGATGGTGAACTATTATTTGCATAAGGCAATTGTGGATTTGGCTATTTAAAACTTGTCAGTGTGGAATAAAGTTTGTTGTACCCCCTAGATGACTGAACCTAGCAAAACTGAAATAAAGAAGATCCAAGATGAAACATCCTTAGATTCAGCAGCGGTTGATTCTGAAAACAAGCTGTCGGGTTTCCAAATTTGGCTTTCCAGACGAGGAGATTTGTTTTTCCGACTGGGTCTTATTTCTTTTGTGATCGCATTCGTTATTTTTGGAACTGTGCTCTGGATCACGGACAATTTGAATGCGGAAAATGTCGGCTATGGTGGGCTTTGGATTATAAATTTCATAGCTGCAGGTTCGATAATACTTCCATTACCTGGCCCCCTGGCTGTTTGCATAGCAGCTACACCTTATTTGGGGCTTAATCCTTTGATGATAGGGATTATCTCGGCATCAGCGGAAGCACTTGGTGAAATGACAGGATATATAGTGGGAATTTCAGGACGTTCACTTTTGGAGCGTAATAAATATTACCCAAGAGCGCAGTCGCTGATTTTGCGACGGGGAGGGTTATTTTTGCTAGTAGGAGCGGTAATTCCCAATCCCTTTTTTGATGTAATTGGAATTGCTGCCGGGGGCGTGGGATACCCGATCAGGAAATTTCTTGCGATTGTTTTTATCGCAAAAGCGATAAAATCCGTAGCGATTGCATACGCTTGTTTGTGGGGTATCGATTCGATTCAAGGATGGCTTACATGAGCAATGCAGTGAATCGTTTGGGTGTTATTGTTGTGGCAGCTGGACGAAGCTCACGGATGGGTGGAGTCGATAAGCAATTACTGCGGTTGGGTGGAATACCCGTAATTTTGCATTCTCTCAGAGTTTTCGAATCATTCTCCAGCACAAGTTCCATAGTGCTCGTAATGTCTGAGGATAATCTCGCAGCAGGGATAAACGTTGTAGAGCAGAGTGGGTTATCTAAGATTGTTGATGTTGTCGTTGGAGGAGAGCGCAGACAAGATTCGGTCAAGATCGGACTAGATGTTCTTGCCTCTCAGGTAAATGAGATCCCCGAATTTGTCGCAGTGCATGATGGTGCAAGACCATTTGTGGATCACGAGCTTATAGAACGTGGTATGTCGACTGCCCGTGCGATTGGAGCCGGAATCGCTGCAGTCCCGGTCAAGGACACAATCAAAGTTGCACCCCATAAGATAATCACCGACACACTGGATAGATCTGAGCTTTGGGCGATTCAAACACCACAAATATTCAGATACGACGTGCTCAACACGGCTCATGATGTAGTAAGAGATGACGTTACAGATGATGCATCCATGGTGGAATTTTCAGGCGGAATAGTTGCTACCTTTAGTGGTTCGGATGAAAACATAAAAATCACTACACCTGACGACTTACATCTGGCGAGTCTAATCCTTGAGCAGCGATTAGGGCAGTCACACCTTTCAGGATCGGGACCGTCAGGATCTATATTTGGAATTGGTTTTGATGGGCATCGTCTCGTTGTTGGTGGGCCACTGCGGCTTGGAGGCGTCGATATAGATTTTGACTATCACCTCGATGGTCATTCTGATGGAGACGTTCTGCTTCACTCGATCGCTAGTGCGATTCTTGGAGCTGCCAATCTTGGTGACCTTGGAGGTCAATTTCCCTCTTCAGACGAACGATACATCAATTTCGACTCTGCAAAATTTATCGCAGAGTCTGCTCGTAAGGCACTTTTAGATGGCTGGCTGGTAGAACATGTTGATGCTACGATCATTGCCCAGAGGCCTAAACTTGCTGCCGAGGCATTAAGTATGACGGCGAAGATAGGCGAGATAGACGGTTTAGAAAATTCCACCATCAACATAAAAATCACCTCGACCGATTCGGTAGGTTCGATAGGTGATGGCGAGGGCATTGCTGCTCAAGCTATCGCAACCCTGATTCCCATAAAAGAATGATCCAGATTTACAACTCTCTTACCCGTTCTAAAGAAGAGTTCGCTCCACTTGGCGATGAAGTTAAGATTTATGTTTGCGGCGTTACTGTCTACGATGACTCGCACCTTGGTCATGCACTGAGCAGTATCGTATTTGATGTACTTACCCGATATCTTGAATACCGCGGGTTTAAAGTCCGTAAAGTTCAAAACTTCACGGATGTGGATGACAAGATTATTAACCGTGCGAGGGAAGATGGTATTTCAACGGAGGAGGTCACGGACAAGTACATTCGGTCGTTTTTCCAATCGATTGATGGGCTGAATGTACAACGGGCGACTGTGCACCCTAGGGCTACCGAGGATATGCCTGAAATCATAGAATTGATTCGTCGTTTGGTTGATGGCGGATCAGCATATGCATCCAATGGATCTGTTTACTATCGAGTTCGGGATAAGTCTGACTACGGGAAATTGAGTGGCCAGAATATCGATGAAATGCTTGAGAGCTCCAGAATTGAGATAGAAGATGGCAAAGAAGATCCAGCTGATTTCGCTCTCTGGAAAGCCGTCAAGCCTGATGAACCGCAGTGGGAGAGTCCCTGGGGTCCAGGACGACCTGGTTGGCATATCGAATGTTCGGCAATGGCGTTTAAGCACTTGGGTGAGCAAATCGATATCCATGGTGGCGGCCTAGACCTGATCTTCCCACATCATGAGAATGAGATTGCTCAGAGCGAGTCAGCGTCTGGGGCGGTACCTTTTTCAAAAATTTGGATGCATAACGGTTTATTGCGAACGTCTGGTGCGACAATGAGTAAGTCACTTGGAAATGCATTCAACGTTAATTCCGCTCTTGAAGAATACAGCTCAGATGCAATACGACTTTGGATACTGCAAAGTCACTATCGTACGAATCCGCTGCTTGACAAAAAACTTATTGAGACGGCGGAAAGGTCTATGCGCCGAATTCGTCAAACGGTTGATATTGAGCCCGGTGACTCTGGAGATACCGTAGCTTTTAAGTCGTATGAACAACGTTTTATTGAAGCCATGGATGATGATTTGAACACACCCAAAGCTCTTGCTTCTGTGTTTGACCTATGCCGTGAAATAAATCGTGGGCGCGACAATCAAATGAATGTTTCTGGTGCAGTTGAAACGGTGCGTAGGCTTACTGGTGTATTGGGGCTGAGTTTGGGAACTCCCCCCAAAAAAGTTGGGTTGAGTGATCGAGAGATTGAAGCGTTGGTACAAGCGCGGAAAGATGCGAGAGCTGATAAACGCTGGGATGAAGCTGATACTGTGCGGGATCAACTGGCGGCAGCAGGGATTTCCATCTCGGATACTGGGGAAGACACCGTTTGGTCTAGAGATTAAACGTTTTTTTCGAAAAAATTCTCAAGTAGTTGGGATACATCCGATCTAGGTCATCGGGTTTAAGGTGATCAGTCCATTAGATCCGTCAACTTTGACGATTTGCCCATCCGTGATCGCTTCCGTACCTTCTTTCGTTTTAATAACGCAAGGTATGCCGTACTCTCTGCAAATTAGAGAGGCGTGTTGAAAGTTGTCTCCTCCATCCAGTACCAGAGCGCCTATTAAAGGGAAGATAGGAACCCAGTCTGGCCCCGTGTTCTCGGTGATCAATATATCCCCTTTTTTTATGCTGGGTGGTTTAGATGTCCTGGTAATCACTACTCTCGCTCTGCCGGTAAATGAACCGGGTGATGAAGGCTCGCCATGAAGTATTTGACCGTCACTACTCAATCCTTGGGACTCTGTTTCAACCTTTTCGATATCATCTTTTTTATTTGGTTTGGCGCCAATGAATTCTGGCGGCGATAATTTTGAATTTTTCTTGTAAGCCTCTTTCGATCGAGCGACTATGGATTTTAGGGACGTATAATCCTGGGAATTGGCGGCTTCATCTAATTCAGCTAATCTCAAGTAGAAAATGTCGTCTACGGCATCTATCCATTTTTTGCGGCTTAGCGCTACACCGGTTCGATTGATCGATTCGCGGTATTCGCCGAATGTCCTTTGTTCTATGAGGTAATTGTGATCCTCCATCATTTTTACGTAATTGGTCGCCTTGAACAGTTCTGCTCTGAATGCTTCTCGCAGGTTTTTGTTGCTGCCGATCTTAGCGTGAACTGACTCGATTGCCTTCTTTCGCTTGCACTTTAGATTCCTGAGTAACCTCATATGTTCTTCGAGGTCCTGCCGCACGAATGAACCGATAACATCTAATGGGATTTCTGGCTTCATGTTCCATGTCGGGTCGGTAGGTTTCCATGCTGTACCGTAACCTATACCGTTTCTGCATCCCCAGATTTTCATCATCGCTCGGAATCTGATTCGAAACTTGGCCAGTGATGATCTGGTACCGTTTCCGCGTGCGAATAGCGTGTCGTAGTCGCGATTCTCAAATATCTTGATCAACCATTCATCTGATTTTACGAGTTTAGCCAAATTCATGAGTCTTCGAGTGAGCCGCGCCGTCATATGATCGACCACCATTGTTAGGGATGATGCGTCCAATGCAGGGCGACCAGTTATTTTGGTGAATATTTTTTCGAGGCCGCCTTTTTCTCTGAATCCTCCCCAACTTTGCCAGTGGAGATTTGATTGATGTTCAGCCGCAGCTAATGTGGTGGCTTTAAGGTTAGCGATGTGGTCCGGTAGGGCGGCGTGATCTTCGGGACGTATGCGATCTAGATCATTGAGGTTTATCAATAATTGAGGCTCGACCTCCGCGTAGTAAAGTGTTGTGCCTTTTTTTAAAAACTTGTTGCCTTTGTCGTGGTGTTTCTGCAGGAGTGATTCCAATACTTCGGAGTCATATTCTGGCTCAGCGGTGAATATGTATCCATTGACAATCTTTTTAAGATTCCGCCTGCCCATGTATTGTCCGACTGTTGAAACAGAACGTTTTTCTGCTTCTGCTGAGGCAAGAACATAGTCGATGTGTAGTGGTAGGGCGGGTTCAGTTCCTCGTATGGCCCAGTGACGCTTTCGTTCAACCGAATCGACCCATCTAACAGGGAAGTTGATTTTTTTATTGCCACCCGCTGTTATGGGACGGGACTGCAGTATGTATATAGTGTCGGTTTTTAAGGCGAATTCGATATCCCTGTGGCTTCCTGTGGCAGTTTTGATTTCCATAGCGGTTTTGGCTAATGCTTTTAGGGTCGAGTCTGTAACGGCCGGGACACCACGTTTTTTACTTGGAACTCTTACGCGGTTCAGAGTTCCATCGGTGCGTGATTTGAACATCCATTCCTTGTCAATAACGTTTCGTTTGATAATTTCCATCGAACGTGCCTCCAGAACGAAAGAATCAGCCTCAGCCTCACCCGATACCACGCCCTCGCCAAGACCTAACGCTACATTTATGAGAATATGATCGCTTCCATCTCTTGGGTCACGCGTGAACATGACTCCTGCAGCTTCAGCGTCAATCAACTCCATTACCAGCACGGCCATAGAACCGCTTTGGTGGGCAATTCCTTTTTGCTGGCGATAGGAAATAGCCCGTCCTGTGTAGTAGGAGGTCCATACATCCCGGATCCGTATGAGAACGGATTCCAGTGTAGTAGCGTCGAGAAACGTATCGTATATACCAGCAAACGAGGCATCTTTCAGATCTTCTGCAGTCGCGGAAGATCGTACTGCCATTGTGCTTTTCGTTGATATTAATAGCGACTTAACGCTTTCGGTTAATCCGACGGGTAATTCTTGTGACGCTAGGATTTCGCAGATAGACTCAGCGGCTTTGAAGGCTGAAGAAACGTTATGTGTTTCGACCTTTGTGAGAATTGTGGTGATTTCATCAGTTACTGGCCGGATGAAATCATCAAAAACACTGGTCTTAATAGTGAAGCCTGGTGGGACTTTTATTTTATGTTTGACCAGTTCGGCAACAGCGGCAGCCTTGCTCCCGACCACTAATGGGTCGAGTGATTCATCCGTGTTGATTTCCACTATGAATTTTGAGATATCGACTGACCGCATAGTGGTAGAACTCACGCTTGGGCCGAAATTAATTGAGTGGGTCGAATGCGAAAAGGGCTGGATCTAAAAGTATTGGAGCGAATAGGTCTAAGTTTAACCTGACTTAGCTGAATCTTACATTGGCGATTGCAACACCGACGAAGATTACTGCGAGCACAATGGTTATGCGGAACAAAAGCTGCTCAACACCACGACGCGAGCGGAAGGTGCTTGATGCCTCTCCGAACAGAGATGAGCCAGAACCGCGGGCCTGGAGAAGAAGCACAATGATCAGAGTGATTGCAACGATTATCAGTATTATGCTAAAAACGGTTTCCATAAAATTTCCTATGCGCCATAGTAAGTCACTAAATTATTCGATGTGATGTATGGCTACATGTAACAGGTAACCATGTTAAGGCCAGACCAACAATCCCGCCATAGTTAAGCGGACATCAATGAGCGAATCATGTTTTCAGATGTTGTAGATGTCTAGTTGCCTAGCCAGATTATTTTTCCGACAGTTGTTTTTTTATCATTTGGGTTGCCTGCACCGCATCAGCTTGACCACGCGTTGCTTTCATAACTTGGCCAATTAGGAACTTTAGAGATGCCTCTGTTCCACCCAGATAGTCATTTACTGCCTTTTCATTGTTGGCGATGACTTCATTGATTACCGGGCCGAGTGAGTCTGCACCAGATACCATTCCAAGTCCAAGTAGCTCGATCACTTCTTCGGGTGCTGCGCCTTTGTTGTACATTGCTTCAAACACTTGCTTCGCAGCGTTGTTGTTTAACTCTCTTTTGCGAAATTTTTCTACAAGTGTCGCCAGTGATTCAGGGGCTATCTTGGTGTTTGTCATATCGGTAATTTCGTCGATGTTCATCAGGCGCGTCATTTCGCCGTTTAACCAGTTTGAGGCTTCTTTAGCAAACTCATGTTTCACTTTGTCTGAAGATCCAGAGACACTTCTACATACTGATTCGAAATAGTCAGCTGTCGAGCGCAGGACGGTTAGTAGATTGGCATCGTATTCGCTGAGGCCCCATTCGCTGATAAACCTGTTTTTTCTTGGGATTGGCAATTCGGGCATCTTAGCTTGGGTGTTTGATATCCATTCTTCGTCTATGATCAGCGGAGGGATATCTGGTTCAGGGAAGTAGCGATAGTCATTAGCTTCTTCTTTGCTGCGTTGAGAAACCGTTATTCCTTTACCGTCGTCCCAGCCGCGGGTTTCTTGGACAATTCGCTCGTCTGATTCTATCGCTGCTATCTGACGCTCGATTTCGTATTCAACCGCACGTACAACTGCTCGTACGCGGTTCATGTTTTTTACTTCAACTTTGGTTGTGAGATTTGTTGATCCAGCAGGTCGGACACTGATGTTCGCGTCGCATCTGAAAGACCCTTCCTCCATGTTGGCAGTGCCTACGCCCAAATATCGTACGATGTGCTGAAGGCTATTAATATATGCCTCGACCTGCTCAGGAGTGTGCATATCTGGTTCGGTCACTACCTCCATTAATGGTGTCCCGGCACGGTTTATGTCTAAAAGGGAGTGAACTGTTCCTCCACTTGGACCTTCGACGTGGATGAGTCTTGCAACGTCTTCTTCCATGTGAACCCGGTTGATCCTAACTCGAACAGGTGGATCGATTGGTAGATCGACGTAGCCTTCGTAGCATATTGGTTCGTCCATCTGGGTTATTTGGTAACCCTTCATCAAATCCGGGTAGGTGTAGTTCTTGCGGTCGAACTTAGTTACCCTGGCGATGTTGCAGTTGATTGCCATACCGATCATCATTGCGTATTCAACCGCTGTTTTGTTTACAACTGGAAGCGTTCCAGGCAGTGCCATACTTACTTCATCAACTACCGTATTTGGTTCTGCGGTTTGATAATCGGCGCTTGAGGTGCCGAACATTTTGCTGCGTGTCTTCAACTGGACATGAGTTTCTAGGCCAATTACAGCTTCGTATTTCACGATTTCCCTTTCGATTTAAAGGATCACTTTTTATGACTTCATATCTGAATATAGCATCGGGCTTGTAGGTGTCTATCGGCATTGAGGGTTTTGAGCGTAGATATTAGTTTATGATCCTAATTTTACTCATCTGAAATCTTGGGATTTAATGAACGCCGGTACGACGATATTGTTTTTGCAGTCAAAGGTATATTTTTTTGCAATTACACCAGTTTTGATTTTTAGTTACGAAATTCGTTGACGACGGGATTAAGTGGATTTAAAATAAAACCTGACTCTTTTAGTACGGAATAAAAAATATCGTTCATAAACCTGAACACTAGTGATTCACTACTGCTCAGGCTGGATGATTGTCCAAGTGGAGCAGCTTATTGGCGAACCAGAAAACGATTTCACGCGAGTCAGACTTGTCAGGTCAGGAATATCAGTGGGGATTTGTCACTGATGTGGAAACAGACCTGGCTCCCAAGGGTCTTAGTGAAGATATTGTCCGTTTAATTTCATCTAAGAAAGATGAGCCAGCCTGGTTGCTCGAGTGGCGTTTGAAGGCATACCGCCATTGGGTTCAACTGAGCGATAGCGAGGGTGAACCGGACTGGGCAATGATCGATTACCCGAGCATCGATTATCAGGATATCTATTACTACGCTGCACCAAAAACTGTGACAGAAGCTCCTAAAAGTCTTGATGATGTTGATCCAGAGATGCTTGCTACGTTCGAGAAGCTGGGTATCCCTTTACAGGAACGGGCCAAACTAGCTGGTGTCGCTGTGGACGCTGTGTTTGATTCTGTGTCGGTTGCGACAACAATGGAAGAGCAGTTGGGGGAACTAGGGATTATTTTTTGTTCCTTCAGTGAGGCCGTGAAAAATCATCCGGAACTGGTTAAGAAATATCTCGGATCGGTGGTGCCGTACACAGATAATTTCTTCGCAACTCTCAATGCTGCGGTGTTTAGCGACGGGTCTTTTGCGTACATACCGCCTGGCGTGAAGTGTCCTATCGAGTTAATGACTTATTTCCGTATAAATACTGAGGGTTCAGGCCAGTTTGAACGTACGCTGATTGTTGCAGACAAGGGTGCGTATGTGTCGTATTTGGAAGGCTGCACAGCGCCATTCCGCAAAACACACCAACTTCATGCTGCGACTGTAGAGCTAGTTGCTTTGGATGATGCTGAAATTAAGTACTCGACGATACAGAATTGGTTCCCGGGGACTCCTGAGGGTGAGGGCGGAGTTTATAACTTTGTTACGAAGCGGGGTCGTGCAGATAAGAATGCCAAGATTTCCTGGACACAAGTCGAAACCGGCTCGGCTATCACGTGGAAGTACCCTAGTGTCATATTACGGGGTGACAACTCAGTCGGCGAATTTTTCTCAGTTGCATTGGCGAACAACCATCAGCAGGCTGACACTGGCACAAAGATGATTCACATAGGGAAGAATACTAAGTCAACGATCGTATCGAAGGGTATTTCCGCTGGGCAGGGCAACAACACTTATCGAGGTCAGGTGCAGATTATGCCCGGTGCGGAGAATGCAGTGAACCACACCCAGTGTGACTCTCTTCTCGTCGGGGATCAGTGTGGTGCCCACACGGTTCCTTATATTGAAGTTCGGAATCCTACTGCACGCCTTGAACATGAGGCGTCAACTTCTAAGGTCAGCGACGATCAGCTTTTTTATCTGATGGCACGTGGCCTTTCAGAAGAGGAAGCGCATCATATGATTATCACTGGCTGGAGCCGGGACGTGATTCGGGAACTTCCGTTTGAATTTGCTCTTGAGGCAGGACAACTCCTGAAAGTGTCACTTGAAGGGGCTGTTGGTTAGCCCTTTGTGTTCATATCTCGAAATTAAAATCCACTGATCACTTGAAATATTAGATAAATGCTTGAAATACAAAACCTCCACGCGTCTGTACTGGACATCGAAAATTCTGAAATTCTCAAAGGTGTAGACCTAAAAGTAAATAAGGGCGAGGTTCACGCGATTATGGGTCCTAATGGATCTGGTAAAAGCACCCTTGCGAATGTCTTGATGGGTCGTCCTGATTATGAAGTCACAGATGGTGACATCCTTGTCGACGGAGAGTCGATAGCCGAACTTCGTCCTGATCAGAGAGCTCATTTGGGATTGTTTTTGGCTTTTCAGTATCCCGCTGAAATTCCTGGAGTAAGGCCCTGGCAATTTCTAAAGGCAGCTCATGACGCCAAGGCAGAAGCGCGCGGTGAAGAAAAGATGTCGATACGTAATTTTACAAAGCTTTTCGACGAAAAAGTTGAGGCTGTCGGCATCAATCCTGATCTGGTGAAGCGCTCCCTGAACGAGGGTTTTTCCGGGGGAGAAAAGAAACGGAATGAAATGCTTCAACTCGAGGTGCTTCAACCTAGTATGGCCATATTGGACGAGACAGATTCCGGCCTGGACGTCGACGCTTTACGGATAGTTGCTGAGGGGGTGAACTCGATGCGGTCCCCTGAACGATCTTTTATCGTGGTTACTCATTACCAGAGACTACTCAACTACATTACTCCAGACATCGTTCACATTTTGGTGGACGGAAAGATTGCTCAGACTGGAGGACCTGAATTGGCCCTTGTGGTGGAGAAAGACGGGTACCGGGAATATTTACCAGCGGCTGGAGCAACTGGCTGATCATGACACTAGCTACTTCGCCCGCGGCAGTCGAAAAATTTTCATCAGCTTACGAAAATGCTGACCATGCAAAATCGCCAGGGTGGCTGTCCGATACCCGTCAGAAGGCCTGGTCCATTTTTAGTGAGTTGGGTATTCCTGTTAAGCGACGTGGAAACGAGTTGTGGAAATACACGAATCTCGCTCCAGTTGCCGACTCTAATTTCGAGTATGACGTATCCGGATCAGTATCGATTGATGAGGTTCGATCGACTTCCCCGTGGGATGACACGTGGAACATCGCTGTGGTTGTCGACGGTAGATTCAACGCTGATCTTTCTAACTTGACTGAAGATGTTGGTGTCAGCGCTGGGAGTCTTTCGGACGCGTTCTCTTATGGTAGCGGTGAGATAGAGTCGCAGTTTGCCAGTCTGGCAGGTCGGGAAGAGTATGCATTCACCGCTTTGAACACTGCGTTCGCGAGTGACGGAGCTTACGTTGCCGTTGCTCCTGGTGTAAAACTAGGAAATCCAGTGCAGGTGATATTCGTCACCTCAGATTCTGCGAAAAGCAGGGCATCCTATCCGAGACTCTTGGTTGATGTTGGTTCCGATAGTTCTATTACTTTGATTGAGACTTACGTCAATCTGTCCCTTTCAAGGCAATTATCGGTTCCTGTCACTGAGATTTTTGCTGCCAGCGATGCAACGATTCGCCACTATCGAATACAGATGGAAAATGAGAATTCTTTTCATCTAGCTACAACGCGTGTAGCTCAAATGGAGGATTCTCAGTTTACTTCCACGAGTTTTGCCGTGGGTTCGTCGATCGCACGCAACGATATTCATACATCTCTTGATGCCCCAGGTGCTAGCTGCACGCTGCATGGACTTTATATGACCAGCGGTCAGCAACAGCAAGATCAGGAGATAAGTACGACTCATGTCAAGCCAGGTTGCACATCTGATCAATTCTATAAGGGCATACTTTCGGGTAATTCTCGCGCGGCATTTAGTGGCAAGGTTGTCGTAAAACGTGATGCACAGAAATCTGATGCTACCCAGAAAGATCTTAACCTTCTGCTATCCCGTGGGGCTCGTATTGATGCTAAGCCATCTTTGGAAATTTATGCTGACGATGTGGTTGCAGCGCATGGAGCTACTGCCGGACATGTAGACAGTGACACGCTTTTCTATCTGCAATCCAGAGGTATCGATGAAGAAGCCGCCAAGGCTATATTGATACGGGGGTTTGCCGAGGAGATGATAGACGAGTTCGAACCAGAGTCATTGAACGCTTTTGTGGAGCAAGTGGCAAGCGAACGTATCCCTGTACTTTTAGCTGAGTCAGACACGATAGGTACTACATGAATGGCAGTGAGAATCTGATCCATACTTTTGATGTTGAAGATGTCCGAGCAGATTTTCCGATCTTAAATCGAAAGATCAATGGCATGGACCTCGTTTATCTAGATAATGCTGCTACTACGCAGAAGCCACGGCATGTTATTGATGCACTCACGCGATATTACGAAGAGACGAATGCTAACGTGCATCGTGGAGTTCATACTCTTTCCGTCGAGGCGACCGATGCTTATGAATTAGCTCGGGAAAAAGTTGCCGGGTTTATAAACGCACCAAGACCCGAAACGGTCATATGGACCCGTAATACTAGCGAGTCTTTGAACCTTGTTGCCGCAACCTGGGCAGAGGAGCATGTGGCGAAGGGTGACAACATTGTGATCACCGCCATGGAGCATCATTCAAACATCGTGCCCTGGCAACAGTTAGCGATGAAAAAGCAGGCCGAGTTACGGTATATCGCTGCTGGCAAAGACGGGCTTTTGGAAATGTCTAATATCTCCAAAATTATCGACTCGAATACTAAAATTGTCTCGACCACCCATGTTTCCAATGTGCTGGGCACCGTAAATCGTGTGGATGAACTTACTCGCAGGGCGCACGAGGTGGGAGCGGTCGTGCTCGTCGATGCTGCACAGAGCGTTCCTCATATGCCCGTTGACGTGCAGGCGATGGATGTCGACTTTCTGTGCTTTTCCGCACATAAAATGTTGGGTCCGACCGGTATAGGTGTTCTATACGGAAAATATGATCTTTTGAACGATATGTCGCCGTTCATGTTCGGTGGTGACATGATTTTGGAGGTCACATATGAAGATGCAAAGTGGAATGACCTCCCATACAAATTCGAAGCCGGCACACCTAACATCGCTGACGCCATTGCTACTGGTGCCGCCGTTGATTATCTGAACAACTTGGGGATGGAAAATGTTTGGCGGCACGAGCAGGAATTAACTGCTTATGCCCTGGAGCAGATGTCTTCACTTGACAGTTTGAAAATCATTGGGCCAAAAGACCCTACACTTCGGGGCGGCGTAATTTCCTTCATGCATGATTCGATCCACCCCCATGATCTCGGCACAGGATTGGATCAGCTGGGAATAGCTATTCGCACCGGGCACCATTGCGCTATGCCCCTTGTCCGCAGTTATGATGTGGTAGCAGCAGCCCGGGCGAGCTTTTATATCTACAATACGAAGCATGAAATTGATCAACTGGTGAACGGAATCAGTGAAACAGCGGGGTATTTCAATTCATGATGGGTGGCACATCAGGTCTTGGTGACCTCGACGAACTTTACGAGGCGATCATACTCGATCATTACCGTAGCCCGCGCAATTCTGCACCTGTTGATGACCCGGACATTGATCTTGAAGTGAACAATCCGTTTTGTGGTGACGAGTTCCATATTCAGATTAAAGTTTTTGAAGGGTCAGTTTCGCAGGTCGGAATCAATGGCCGTGGTTGTGCGATTAGCCAGGCGTCTGCATCTTTGCTCGCAGAATTGGTTGAGGGGAAGTCATATGCGGAGGTCAAAGCAGCGGTTGATTCCGTGCGCCGGCTATTAAGGGGTGAAGAGGTTACCGAAGAAGAGCAGGATATCCTTGGTGACATCGAAGCACTGGGTGGTGTTCGAAAATTCCCGGTTCGCATTAAGTGCGCTCTGTTGAGTTGGGTAGGCTTGGACGACGCCTTGACTGATCACCTTAAAAAGTAGTTCGTGATGATCATCAAGGACGATTAACTCTCAATTTGCGATACCCAGACATGTGTGAGGAAATTGCTATCCCCTCGTGGTGTGGTCGGATTAAAGTTTTCAACATAATCCCACCACATCCAATACGTGCTTCTTTCCTTGATGATGAACCTGTGAGATCCGGCAAGGATCTTGTGTTGTATTTCGAGTAACATTTCTGCTCTTTTATCTGGACGGTACTCCTCAGCCTGGGCTGTAATAAGCTGGTCTATCTCGGGGTTTGAGTATCCCGTCGTATTCCAGGGGCCATCTGAGTGATGAATGGCAAACAGGTATCCGGTGGTACTTGAAATCGGAAGGGGAGCACCGACAAATATGTCGTAGTTTCCATTTACCCATACTTCGTCCCCGAAAGTTCTCGTGGAGATTCGTTCTAAGTTAGTCTGGATACCAGCTGATGTCAGCTTTTCGGCCATATGTTGGGCCATATCGATATATATTGACCCGTATTCGCCCACTTTGATCGTTAGACCTTCTGCGGGCACCCCTTCGATAGAGGACAGCATGGTACTCGTTTGTTTTGGATCATTGAATCGATTCTGGAAGTTCGTCGTTGGCAGTTGCCACTCTGGGTTCAAAAGAGGCAGACCCAGAGAAACCAACGGGTAATCCTTGGTTTCTGTTGCATCTTCCTGTATCAGATCGGCGATAAGCGGATCCCATGTCAACATCATGGCCTCTCGAACGTCCTGCCGGTCGATAGGTGGGCGCGCAGTGTTCATGGCTATTTCGATACCTGCGGCAGAATTTGATATTCCTATCCACCTTATTTCTTCGAATTTTTCGGTTGCATCCGAGATGAAACTCCAATCAGCTTGCGCAACATCTAGTATTTTCGAACGCATTCCAGCCACACGGGTCCCTTGGCCTGGCATAACTTGAATATCGAGCCCGTCCAAGTAAGGGATATCTCCGTAATAGCTTGGATTGACAATTAATCGTGTTATATCGGCTTGGGATTCAATTGTGATCCATGGTCCGGAGCCGATTGTCGGGCCACGACGTAGGTCTCCGTTCGCTTTAACTACCTCGGGGGCTACGATTCGGGAGTGAGAGTCGGCGAGTTTTTCCAATATCTCAGAATCGGGTGATAGTAGGCGGATAACTATGTCGCTTTCGCCGATGGCGGTGAATTCAGCGACGCTCGACAACAGGGAAGCGTTCGGGTAGCCGATAGTAGCTTGTCGTTTTAGACTGAATACGATGTCCTGAGCAGTAACGGTGCGTCCATTGAGAGGGGGTATGTCCTGCCAATTAATGTCCCCTCGGAGCTTGATGTTTAAGGTAATTGGAGTTGATAGTGTCCATGATGAGCATAGATCACAAACAATAACAGGACTGCCATTACTTAGATCAAACTTGAACAGCCGTGAATAGGACTGGCCTGTCCCCCATGTAAGCAGACTGGATGAAACGGTCAGGTGCGGATCTGTATGAGGCGGTCCTTCAGGTACGGCAAACCTTAATGTCCCTCCTCGTTCAAGGTTTTCGGGAGGACGTATCGCAGGTCTCGGTGCGGCGGATGTGATGGTAGCGAAAGGCGTAGCTGCTGGATCAGAAGTAAGTTTTGACTCGGCAGTTGGGGTTGGTTGTGCTGGTTGTACCGTAGTGGTCGGATCAGGCTGTTGCGCTGTTTCGACAACGGCAGTTGGGTTTGATGCTTCAGGAGTTTCGTTTGCACATTGAGTCAGGACCAGCGCTGCACATATTAGAACTGTAAGTGACAGAAAGTTACTGAAAGGCACAAATTTCAACTTGTACAGTTTCAGTGACCGTTGAGGAGATAGTCTATGTTGACCTGTTGGATACATTGTCAATAAAGGATAACCACAGTCCAGCGTAGATGGATGATAGCGACAAGTCCGTGTTTTGCCCCTGTTACGAACTGAAGTTATTTATGTAGTCGGGTTAGAATCCCCTGAGCAGGCGGCCGGGGACGAATCCACAGGAAGTAAGAATGACCAAACTCAATATCATGGCGTCACGACATTCGGCTTTTTACAGTCCGATGATTTGCACTATAGCGGGAGGATTCCTGGAAAAAGAGGGCCTTTCAGGCGAATATCATGTTGTTGAGGCTGGCAGCACCAGCGGAGGCGCAGTGGCAGAGGGCCGTATGGACGTCGCACAGGCCGCGGTCTCTGCAAGTTGGAGTCCACTCGATAAGGGTACGAGACCCGCGTTCGCTCATTTTGCGCAGATCAACAGGTATGACGGTTTCTTTATTGCAGCCCGTGAACCTGATACGGATTTTTCCTGGAGCAAACTTTTGAGCGGTAAGTTTCTGTACGTGCATGGTGGGCAGCCTGAGGCTATGCTCCGGTATGGCGCGTTCAAGCAGGGTCTTGACCTGTCGGACGTAGATGATATTCCATCTACTGGTGGATCTGAGATGATGGATCAGTGGAGTAATGGTGAAGGAGATTATTTCCATGAGCAGGGTGCATTTCCGCAACAGCTTGAACATGACGGGCAGGGTCATATTGTTGGATCGGTTGGTGAAGCTGTAGGTCCTGTGGCTTTTTCAAGCCTGGTAGGGCGCTGGGATTGGCTGGAGACTGATGATGCTAGGCGTTTTGCTGCGGCGTACAAACAGTCACGGGAATGGGTTAACACTGCTGACCCTGCGGAGATTGCTAGGGCCGAGGCTGATTTTTTCCCTGACATGGCAGAGAGTGCGATTGCATCTGCTGTTGGTTTTTATCAAAGTATTGGTACCTGGTCAGGTGGTATTGCTATCGAGGAGGACCTTTACCAGGCTGCCCTTGACGTGTTCGAGCATTCAAATCTTGTCGGTTCCCGCCATTCATACGGCGATGTGGTGGTGCCGCCGCCTGGTATTTAAGCGTTCTATCGATTGGATGAGTGGCTGGGCTAAATCAACTGGCTGCGCGTACTACAGCGTCGAAAGTGGCTTCAGCAATCAATATTCCCTTGCTAAATACCATGACTTTTCCGTTGTACTCACCAGGTGATTCGTAAACGTGGCTTGCTTGTATATTTCTTAGTATCAGACCATCACTGTTTAATGCGACTGGAACCGCCTGATCGCTATCACCCCAAATTACCTTAGCCGTCACCTCGTCGTCTATCCCGCAGCACCCATACTCGACTAGCCAGCCTTCCAACTCGTAAGTTTCTCCGAGTGTACCGATGGGTAAATCACCAGTTTGTATGATGGTCGTGAAGAAGTCGATCGGTCGCTTTCGGTTGTCACCTTCGCTGATGTCCGGATGTCCTGCAAAAATAGTGAAGTACGGATGGCTTTCACCGGGCGGGTAATCGAAATACGGGTTTTGACTGTCCGTATTGAATCTTGATACATGGAATTCAGGGTACAAAGGCCATGAGCTGCCGGCATTATTGGTCCAACGATACTGAGAGTTACCTGTCTTCCCGGTCGCGGTTACTTCGGTGTCGTAGCTGATGATTCCTGTGTGCCAGTCGTTCAAAACAGGGAACCGCTGGTACCTTCCCAGGATTCCGCATGTACTACCTTGAGGATTACCCTCATCATCTACCTTCAAGAATGTTTCATCCTCACTCTGGAATGTGAATCCACTGGCAACGAATTGTGTTGGTTTAGTTTCATCACAATCCGCATCGTCCCGAATTGATGTCACATCTGGTATGTCAGGAAGATCGCCCTGAGATGAAGACACATCTGGTATGTCAGTAGTTAATTCAGATGAAGGTGCATCTTGTGCGGCAGAACCTTCGGAAGTGTCTTCGATTTCTATGGTGTAAGAGGAGTCGAAACTGTAGCACTCGGTTCCTTCGCATGACAAAAGATGCGGCATATAAACGCTTACATCTGCGTTAGTTTCAAATTTTATCCAGGGCTTCTGGTTGGATCCGTCTGAGTCCATGACATAAATGGAAGTGGCACCATTGATATATGAATTGAAGATTATTTTACTGCCATCCGGAGACCATTTCGGAGTCCGGTCCCCGGAATCGGAATTGGTGAGGTTATAGATATTGGATCCATCTATATCTGCGGTAAAGATATCGCTGTAATCACCTTCGTATCCCTCGAAGACTATTTTGTTGCCATCCGGAGACCAACTGGGGGTGTAAGCGTCTACTTCCAAATTTGGCAGTTCATAACGATTGGATCCATCTGCATCCATAAAGTAGATGGAATTAATTCCTGTGGCAGATGGATCTGAAGGATTTTCCATATATGAAGAGAATGCTATTTTGCTGCCATCCGGAGACCACTTTGGATAATTGTCGTTGGAATCGGAATTGGTGAGGTTATCGATATTGGATTCATCTATATCTACGGTGAAGATATCACTGTAATCACTGTCGTAGTCGTATGCCTCAAAGATTATCTTGCTGCCATCCGGTGACCAACCGATGTTGTACGGGCTGGCATTCGAGTTTGTCACTTTATAAAAATTGGATCCGTCCGGATCCATCATGTAGATACCATAAAATGCTTTGTCGTCACAGTAATGAGTAGCGGGAAAGGCAAGGTTCCTGCCATCCGGGGACCATATTAGGTTCTCGAAATAAACCGATTCGTTTGTACAGATCGGAGCATTAGGTAGATTGCTGAATACGGTAAGAGGAGAACTGGAAAGTGGAGCTATCTGATTCGAACCATCGGCGTCCATAACTCGGATTTCATAATCTCCTTCCTGGGCTGTCATAAACGCGATCTTGGTACCGTCTGGAGACAGAGTTGGGTTTATATCCCAGAACCGGTCATTGGAGATATTTTTCGGGCTTTTAGTGTTAGGTTCGATGATGTAAATCTGACTTGCATATGAGTCTGAAAACCAATGTTGTGCATAAAAAACGGCGTGTACTTTTTCTATGTCAGATGCATCACTAATATCGAAAGAGTGCCTGTCATATGCGATCCCTATACCTGAAGCAGACTCGGCCCGTACGTTCACTATGTAATTGATCTTCGGAGTCAGCGGGGTTTCTCCTGTGTACTCAGTTACATTGCCTAGCTCTACCTGTATAACCGCTTCATCCGTAGTTGTGTCGAACACGTCAATGTGATAATTCACGGCATCAGGGAATGCTTCCCATGTGAACGTTGGGGTGGAAGTCATCCATGCATCTAGTTCGTGGTGCAATGTCAACTTTTTGTTGACGTATACATCTCCTAGATCAATCGTATTTCCGGGGTCTGGCCATACCTTGGTACCTGTGCCCCAGTATTCATCGGTGTCAGTGCCCGTCACCCATATAGTGTGCAAACCCGATCTGCTGAGTGTGATCGTGATGTAGCCGTCAGCATCGACTGAGCCAGTAGCGACCGGAGATTGCTCGGAATCTGCGTCTCCCACAACAGCGATGACGTCAACTGCTTTCAGTGGTTGGTCATTCCACATGGCGCGGCCCGTTACGGTGGTGAGGGTTTTCGTTGCTAAAACTGTGGGGCTGGGGGTGACCGGCGTCTCGCTATCAGTTGAATCATCTTTCGCTATTGGCGTGCCATCTGTTTTCGGTGTCGGAGCTATTCCGTGGCTACCTTGGTCCGAGATCGGGGTTGCAGTGGCATCTTCTCTCATCGCCTCGAGCGTCGCATCGACGGAGGCCTTTATTGAGTCTTCTCCGCCTGCTTCTGCTGCATCTTTCAGATTTGCCGTATTTGGAGTACAACCGGAGAGAATGGCTATCACGGATAGAAAAACCACGGTGTTACGGGCAGTTAGATGGCGGAGCATGTTGTTATGAAAACTTTTTAGTGCTATGAAATCGACACTCCACATGTCTAAGTTTTAAATTCAAGATACATCCGGTTAACCAATTCGATCAGTTGTTATCATCGCTGCTTGTAGAACGTCTTGCGTTCACCTCCGTTGGGCCTATATCCGCATCTCCTCTGAACAGGGTGAAGTAAGGGCTTTCTGAGAAATAAGGGTTGCTACTGTCAGTAGTAAATCTTGAGAGATCAAACTCTGGATATAGCTGCCAGTTGCTCACACCCATGTTATTCCAGAAATACTCGCCGTCTTGCTGGCTTATGATTCCCTTGTGGTAGAAATTCTCCACGATTGGGCGTTGGTATAGTCCCTCAACTCCACATGTGTCGCCAAGTTCATTGCCGAAGTTATCTACTTTTCGGAAGGTATCGTTTTCACCCTGGAATGAGAAGCCGCTGACAATAAAATCATACGGATTCGTTGCATCACACGCCGTTTCTGTTGAGACTTCATTAATGAACACGGTGAACGAGGCATTTGCCACACTGTTACCGTTACTTACGATATCAATATAACCAAAGTAAACCCCACCGGAAGAGTAAATGTGACTCGCTGCTATTACACCTGAATTTTGCATTAGTTCTTGAGAGTGTAGGGTTTGGTACTCGCCATCTCCCCAAGCGATGTTTGCCTGAGCAGTCTCATCTGCGCCTTCAATTTCCCAGCCAATAAACTCATAAGGTACGCCTCTGATACCCACCACAGTCTGGAGTGGTTCTCCGTCGTGGTACGCTCCATCAGGCGTAATGCCTCGAATAATATCGAGGTCGTAATTTATGACTACATCATCACTTGAATCAACCTTGAAGGATTGGCCAATATTGGATGCAATTGCCCAACCAGAATCTGAGAAGGCTGTAACGTACCACTTGTATTTGATATCAGGGGTAAGCGGTTCTGTCAGCTCGAATTCGGTTACATTACCTACTTCATATTGTTCACTAGCAGATCCGGCTACATCTAGAGCGTCGATAATCACCTGATAATTTACAGCGCTGGGAATCGCTTCCCATGTGAACGTCGGAGTCATGGTTGTCGAAGCTCCATTGTCGGGCGTTATTAGTCGTAATTTTTTTTCTAGACCAATAATTCCTAGATCCAAAGTATCTGCGACAGTGGTAGTTTGTTCTTGCAGCTCTTTTAGACCAGCTGCTCTCTCGGGTACCAGATATTCATCGTCTTGCGTGAGCACCCATATGATGGATCCCTCGGTCCCATCATATGTAATTGAAAAGTAGCCTTCACTGTCGACCGGGCTGGTGGTGACGTTCGCAGCGGTTTCGGGCGAATTTCCGATTCCGGCGACTATTTTGGCTGTCGATACAGGTTGGTTGTTCCACATCACGCGACCGGTGACAGTCATAAGATCGGTAGTTGGATACCCGGCAGGATTATCAGTGACTTTGTTGCCGGCAGCATCCGTTTCATACCGGTAGCCGGTCACAGAATCTATCCACCAGTACGAGCCATCATCACACCAATGGATGATGTTTCCGTGTTCGTCTGGGTCAACTGCTTCACAATTCACAGTTTGCTTTAAAACATCTGCCGCTGCCGCAGTACTTTCCTCGGGTCCCCAGTGCGGGCTGTAGCTGTCTCCATTTGGAAATTCCAACAGGAGAAAACTGTTTTCTCCGTTTGAATCCATGATCCAAATCGCAGAATGTCCGCAGGGTCCTGTATCAGTGAAAACGATCCTGCTTCCATCGGGAGACCACTCCGGTTCCTGGGACTGACCTGATCCGGAGTTGTATGTGAGATTTGTATTGTTGGAACCGTCTGTATCCATGATGTGGATGTTCAGGGTGCCGTCTCGGTCTGAGGAAAAAGCGATCTTGCCTGCGTCCGGAGACCAACTCGGGTCAAATTCGGATTCCAGTGAGTTGGTGATATTCGCGAGGTTTGATCCGTCTGCGTTGACCATGTAGATGTCAAATCCATCCAGGTCTGAACTGAAAGCGATTCTACTTCCGTCCGGAGACCAGGTCGGGTGATACTCGTTTGAAGGTGAGTTGGTGATGTTCGTCTGATCCGACCCGTCTGCGTTCATGATGAAGACGTCCCAGTTACCGTCTCGGTCTGAGGTGAAGGCGATCTTGCTTCCGTCCGGAGACCACACTGGTGAATCCTCGTAATAAAGAGTGTGAGCGATATTTATCCGGCTGTGCCCGTCTGTGTCCATGACAAAGATATCGCCCTGGCTGGCCCCGCCGTCTGAAACATATGCGATTCTGCTTCCGTCCGGAGACCATTTAGGCTCGGTATCCCCGCCTGATGTGTTCGGGAGCATGTCCCACCGTTCTCCGTCCATCACGTAGATGTCCGTGGAGGAGCCGTCTTGTTCTCCGGTGAAGGTAACGTTCTCGCCAGGTCCGAAACCACCCATGTATTTTTTTGGGTTACAGGTTTCGCCTGTTTCGGTCGGAACAGGCGACTCAGGCGATGGTGTAGATTTGATTGGCGGGGGCGGAGCAGCACTGCGTCCGCCTTTGTCTGAGATCGGGGTTGCAGTAGGATCTTCTCTCAACGCCTCGAGCGTTGCATCCACTGAGGCTTTTATGGAGTCTTCTCCGACAGTTTCAACTCCTGGATCTTTGAGATTTGCAGGACTTGGTGTACAGCCAGTAAGAATGACTGTTACAGCGAGCAAAACGATCGGGCGCGGCCTAATTATTTTGATAAAAGAACTTGCAATTAGTATTCTAGTGAAGCTTTTAATATCCATGATTGCTAGTTTTGAGGTTCGTGAGAATCCACGAGTGATAGGCACCCTAATCTGAGTTGAAGTTTCATCGAATATGAATTCCTCAATTTATAACATGGTTTTAATGCGCTGGGTTACTGTGTGAACTGTAGTTATATTTGGTCAGCGAATAGAATGCGTTGGTCGGTGAGTTACATGGACTCGCCTGACAATATCGATTCAGTTCTCTGTTAGCAAATTGTATTCGTTAAGATCTCTAAGGCATGCGAACACTACTCGTAATACTCCTCGTCCCGATCTTTGCGCTGGTCTTTCTTGTTGCCATCACGATCAATCAGATCGTGAGTACAGTATCAAGTGAAGATCTCGTTGTAAGGATATTGGATGACGTTGAGATTTATGACTATATATACGATGACCTGATGGTGAGACTTTCCGATGATCTATCGGCTCGTGAGTATGAGATAAAATTTTACCGAGAAGATCGTGAGTTTATTCATGTACTCAAACTGGATAATCCTGATGGTGACCCACGCGGTTTCAAAGTGTTCGTGGATGATGTTCTCCCGAGGGAATATATACGCCGGGAGTTAGGTGAGAATCTTGGTGTTGGTCTTGCATATTTATACGGGGCTCAGGACAGTTTTACGGTTGATCTGGCAGCGCAGGATCGTATCAGAGAAATACCATTAGCTACTGAGCGATTGCTAAAAAGCACTCTAATATCTGGTGAGCTGGTTGAGGATTTAATTTTCCCCACAATGCTTTTATTGAACTCCGATGTTCTGGAGCCTACTCTGGGTCTGGGTTTCGATGAGTCGGAATTACAGCAGATCGCATTCGCACTGTTTGCACCTGAATGGATAGATCATCACGCGATATCTGTGACCCACACCATGGCACCGTATTTGGCCCACGATGCAGACGAATTTCAATTTGTGATGCGGGTTGAGGATCGTGTCGTTATCGCTGGTGAGATTATGAAATCCAAGCTGAATGACGACAAAATTCTTTATCGGTTAGTGTTTGAGCAGATGGTCCGACCACTACTTGGGCAGGTTCTTGGATTGGCTCACGAGGTCGGCTTTGGCATTACCCTTACCAATCAAGAAGTACTCGATGTTATGGAGGCCATTGCCCCGAGGGACTGGGTTGAGAACCTTGGGAATGGATTGATTGACGAACTAACTGCTTACCTCGTCAGTTCTCAGGATGAAATCAACCTGAGTATTTCTCTCAAGGAGCGAAAGGACGCTGCTTCATTCGTGTTGACTGAGCTGGTCATGGATGAGTTGAGAGAATCCATTAATGAACGTCCCACGTGTGAATCACCGATCCAAATAAAGCGCGCGTCTGAAGACGTATCTCGCAGAAGTTTGCCTTCTTGTATTCCTGGTGGTCAGTCGTCCATTGATCCGATTCTTGATTCACTCCATCCATTACTGAGAATGGAAGTTGATAACTTCATAAGCCAACAGATCCCGGATGACTTGTATTATTCGCATGGTTTTTTCAAATCGGTAATCGGTGGGGAGATGGCTGTTGTTGATAACGTGCGCCAAAATATCGCCGACGGAGTTGAATTTTCTGATCAGGATTTGCTTGATTCGCTTGCAGGGGCTGGATTTTACCGTCGTGAACAATTGATTGACCCTGATGCCCAAATGACTGCTGAAGGCCTTATCGATTTGATTGCAGATGGGGTTGTCTGGACGGATCGAGATTTTGTTGAAGGCCTGGACGGATCCAGCCGATTACAATTAGAAGATCTGCGTCAGAATCTTGCAACAGTTCTGTCATTCCGTTGGCTAATCTGGCTTTTAATCATATTGCCTTTGTTTTTATTAGCCTATTTTGCTGCGGACAGGTGGTCTTCTAGGCTGAAGTGGGGAGGAGCGATACTCGCTGTTGCGTCCGTATTGGTATACGCAGGAATTTCGATTCTCTGGTCGAATTACTCTGCTGAAATTTATGAGCAATATTTGCCGAAGACCGCTGACTTCGGCCTTCAGATGGAAGAGAACTACCCAAGTTTGGCCGAGGAACTCAAAGAAAACGGACCAGTAGATAAGTTGTTTGAAATACTCCAAGTTTGGCAGGAGCGTTTAAGGAACCAAACGATTCCATGGATATTCATTGGGGTGCTGGCGTTTGCATTGGGAACTGGCTGGCCTAGTGGGTCTGGCTCCAGTCGAGAACAGCGAACATCATCAAAGAAAGTGCCTATCCCATCTTAACCATATGGCCGGAACATAAATTTGCGCCTTATATGTTCGAATTTGCTCCCAATCCCACAGTGGATAATATTTTGTGTGCAGGGTTGTTGGTATAGTCCCATGGAAAGCGTATGTCCTTGCAATTAACGGTAAATAATATTGAATTGGTAGATTTACGATTTATTTGAGGGTATAGCGCGGGTCGTCTCGTAAATGTCGTGTTCATACCGTTCATATAGCTAAAGTTTTGATTTCAATCCAACAAATTGCACGCAGAGTCTATGTCGATCCGCGCCGCGGTCGGATTCAAAGGCAGCTTATACGTGTCCTGCCACCATTTTTGTTGTTTGTTGGGTTTTTGATCCTTATGGGCGCGATTGGTAACTTAGCGGATGTGGCGCCTGAAGGATCCGACAGCATTTTTGCAGAGAATCTTCAATCGACAGGCAGCCCGGACCTTGTAGTTGGTAATGGTGTGTTGCTGGTTTTCGCCGTGGCTTCTACTTTCGTCGTTACCATTGCGGCATCTTACATCTTCAGGTCAAACCTGATGGTTTCGCTTGCAATTGTTGGGTTCGGTACGGCACTTTGCGCTGTTCTCTTGTTGCCAGGTCAGCCCTTATTTAAATTGTTGCCTTCAGGGGGTGATTCCGCTTCCACAATAGGAGCTCCTGATAATTTGACACCTCTGGTGACAGGCCTGGCATTCGCATGGTGTTTATCACTGTTGATGCTGGCGTTAATAAGGGATAGGAATCCTTGGGCAACAGGTCTATATATTGCTCTTTGGATTGGACTTCTAGCTCTGTTTTTACCGGTTTTTTCAGATCTGTTCGGCCAGACAAGTACTGCGGAGGGAAGAACGAACGAGCGAATTGCCGAGTTCATAGGTACACCCGGTGATCCGGGTGATACGACGCAGACGTTGGATGATGGCTCTACGGTCACTACTCTCGAAAACGGGGGTTTTGTGAAATCCGCTGATGATTTTCTTACGATAACTCCAGGCCTTTCAGCAAGTCGAGCCGCTAATCCTGGCCGATTACCTGTATTCCGCGTCGATAATGCAGGGCGAACCGGTTATTTGCGCACGGCTGTCGGAGATACCTACTCGAATGGTGAATGGTTCCAAATTGATGAACAGTCTGTTACCTTGCCGCCCAACGAAACTCTTCAATCTATATTGGGAGAAGCTTCATCTGAAGATATAGCGCATGAATCTCCTCTCATACTCGGTCCGAGTGAGGAGTTCATTGTTCGCAGCCTCACAGAACGGTTGACCGTAAAAAGTCTGAATGATGAACGTCTGATAGCTCCCGGGCCAGTTCCGTCAACGCAACTGATCGGATCTAATCAAATTTCCGGCACTTATGCCAAGCATGCGCATGTTTTTACAGCCGATAGAGGATATCTGCAGTCAAGCTTTGTTTCTCCGATTCGGATTTATAACGAGCAGATGCTCGCCCAAGCCAAAGTTATGAATCAACAAGGTGACGGGTTTGATGACGTATATCTACAAGTGCCTCAGGACTTAAAAGTTGAGTTTGCATTGATCGCTAAACAGCAGATCACCTCATCTTCTAGTGATTTTGAAAAAGCCATTGCTTTGGAGAATTACCTCAGGGCAGGGTTTGAATATGATTACCGAGATCTAACTTCGCCTCATGAGATCGAAAATGAGGATCCGGTCGAAGAATTTTTGTTGGGGTCACAGATCGGTACAGCGGGGAATTTTTCTTCGGCATATGTGCTTTTGGCTAGAAGTATAGGACTCCGATCCCGCGTCGTTTCAGGATGGGCTGTTGCACCCCAAAATAAAGATCAGGTTGTGTATACAAATCAGGCCCATCAATGGGTAGAGGTGGCTTTTGAAAATTTCGGTTGGATTAGATTCGATCCGACACCGGTGGAGGGTGCACCGACCAGGACGAGTTCTGGTAAGACAAGTAGAACCTGGCTTAGACCTAGTGATGTCAAGGAGGTTGAGCCAGAGACTTTAATTGGTGATGATGGCTATCCAATTGATTTTGGGTCAACTCAGGAATTGATCGATATTGCTGGTATTGATCCCTTGTCTCCGTTGGGTGGTTATCTGTTCGGTAATCAGCCGTTCAACTTGGATGCCAATGACTTCGAAGCAACTGGATTTCCAGAATCCCTGGAAAGTCTTGCTGAATCGATCGAACCAGAGATGTTTGAGAAATTAACCGATCAGGAAAAAGAGCATCTATTAGAATCCTATAAGAACCTTGCCCAGTCTATGGATCCAGCGGTATTTCATAATTTGACTGATCAGCAGCAAGGGCTACTTTTGCTGGGTGCAGCTGCTGGTGCTGTGGCTTACAGCGCAATGACTGGTGAGACGATTATTGACCCGGAAACCGGTGGGTCAATAGGTCTCGATCAGGTCAACAATCTGAGCGGTAGCCCTTCCACGACCGCTCAGCGAGCAAGTGAGCCTGTCAGATTCCCCGTCTTTTCTATCTCGAGCGACGGTAACTTTGGTTATCTTAGAACTGCAATAGGAGAAACCTACTCTGGAGGGGCGTGGATTCCTGCAGGTCCCAATGTATCCATTGATGTGCTGTCAGGTCAGGAGTTTGATTCACGGGATGCGGCCGGAAGTGCTCTGATCCCAGCATACGATGGCAGGTTTGCTGAAGGCCTGATATCGGCGTATCCATCTGTTTCAGCATCTATGGACTATCGATCGATAACCATTCAGTCAGCGAATCCTGCGGTTTCTCTTGACTCGCAAATGCCTACCCCCGCCCGTATATTCTTGAGTTCGGTTACGGGTGAATTTAGTGTCCCTGCTATGGCAATGGTTTCGACTGTTGGTTCTGATCCGGTTGTGTTCACCGCGGCAGTGGTTGAATTCACTGCTGGTGATGTATACGACGCTGAATCTTCTTCAGTCGATGAATACATCCGGTTACCAGATGATTTGGATCCTAGAATTGCCCCATTGGCACAACAGGTTGTGTCTGGTGCTGATTCAGATTACGAAAAAGCTGTTCGTATAGCTGAATATCTGAATACCAGCTTTGAATATGGGTTTGCTGATCAATCCACGTCAGGCTCGGGTGCTGGATTGGATCCTGTCGTAACGTTTTTGTTTCGTGACTGGGTTGGGACATGCGGGAATTTCTCGAGTGCATTTGTATTGATGGCGAGGTCAGTTGGGTTGTCTTCACGTGTTGTCGCTGGTTGGGGGATTGAACCAACCGCAGAAGATCAGATAGTTTATTCAGATCAGGCTCACCAGTGGGCGGAGGTTGCCTTTGATGGACTCGGATGGATCGAATTTGATCCAACTCCAGGGGGTGCAAATGTTCGAAATCAGTCTGGGGCTTCCAGCCAGGATAGTCTTGAAGAGTATGAGGAAATAGAAGATCTGCCTGAACAGCCTACACCGACTCCAGTGCCCACACCGACACCTTTGCCAATCCCGACGGCTGCCCCAACTCCCGTACCGACTGCAATTCCTGATCCCACCAGCACTCCGACGCCGATTCCGTTGTTGAGCAAAATTTCTTATTCGTCGCCTGTTGATGGGGTTAATGAAATATACGTGATGGATCCAGATGGATCCAGTCGTACAAATCTTTCTAATCATTCTAGTTTTGACTATGCATCATCCATGGCGTTTGGTGGGTCGAAAATTGCGTTTACATCCGAACGGGATGGGAATAGGGAAATCTACGTTATGGACGCGGACGGTTCTAATCAGACGCGTATCACGAGCAACGATGCATTGGATGACGCCCCATCTTGGTCTCCTGACGGTAGTAGGATCGTGTTTCATTCCAGTCGTAAGGGAGCTTTAGAGATTTACGTTATGGACGCGGATGGTTCTGATCAGATCCGTCTTACAGATAACAGTGCCATAGACTCTTTACCTTCTTGGTCTCCTGATGGAACGAAACTAGCGTTCGCATCTGATCGTGATGGGGACTATGAAATTTATGTTATGGATATCGACGGTTCGAATCAGGTGAACCTCTCGGAGAGATCTGATAAGCAAATCGACCCCTCTTGGTCTCCTGATGGCAGCAAGATTGCTTTCACAAACGTTACGTTTAATGGCCTGGTTAAAGAGATTTATATGATGGATTCAGATGGATCTAATCAGGTGCGAGTCACGGACCCGGGCTTTGGCCCGTCATGGTCTCCCAATGGTGGCAAAATTGCGTATACCGTGTTTAGCAAGGGTAGTAACTCGGTCTGGGTAGTGAATGCGGATGGATCTGATCAGACGCGTATTTCCCCAAAAGGCTCAGATCCGTCCTGGGCGCGTATAACTACTGAGGTGCCAGATCCAATTTCCAGTGCCCCACCTAATCCCACCCCTCAGCCAACGGCTACTTCAGTTTCTGGAGTTGGACCTATTGGAACTGTCACGCTTGTCGAGGATGATGGTCCGATAGCTGAAGCCAAGGCTCAAGTGGCTACGGAGACATTAATTACTGAACAACCCGCCACGGTCAGACTTGGCGGTACAGGGCGAGTTAAGGGTTTGGTGACGGCCGCTGATAATTCGATAGTAAATGGCCCAACCGTGACAATTTATCTCAACGATGTTTCACCGGATGATCCACTTGAGGTCAAGTTAGACGGCGCTACGACAGTGGGGTCCGGTTCTGTTGTTGATGGTGCGTTCGACATTGAGATCGAGTTCCCGTTAACGCTTGGCACAGGAAGCCTTCAAGTTATAGCCGTGACAAGTCAAAGTGCTTTTTATCTTGGATCTGATAGTGATCCGCCGATATTAATTATCTCTGGTACGAACATTTCTTTGAGCTCAGATCAACAGCCTTTGGTAGGAGATGAGTTTGTCGTTAGCGGTTCACTGTTGGATGACGCGGGCAGTCCGGTAGAAAACGCGGACATTGACTTGAGCATCGGTTTTGAAGAGTTTTCTCTGACGACGGATACCAAGGGCTCATTCAGTCAATCAGTCATGATCAGCGAGGCAGGTATTATAAGTGTTCTGGCTTCATACTCTGGCTCCGAACTTTTGTTGCCGAGTACGGTTGAATTTGATGCTAGCGCTAGGTTCCCATCCAGTATCGATATATCGATGCCGTCTTCAACTCTGGTGGAATCGGAGATTTCGATTCAGGTTGGGCTTTTCGACCCTGCTGGGGGCATTATCGGAGATAGGTCGGTTATGGTTACGGTCGGATCCGCCGAGGCTATAGAGGTTACTTTAGCTGGGTCAGGAACCGTAATGGCAGCAATACCTCACGCCTTTTTCGATACCGGCATGGAAAATGTAAAAGTTGTTTTTCAAGGCGATGATTTGTATGCGGGAAGTGAGGGTGAATCCACCATCACCGTGCTTGCTCCTACTTCGATTTCTTTGGACGAGATGCCTGATCTGACTACAGGAGATGAATTGCTGGTTTCAGGCCAAGTAATCACTTCAGGTTCAGTAAAAATGAATGAGTTGTCCGTTGAAATATCTTTAGACGGACAGATTTCATCATCAGTAGGAATTTCCTCTGATGGGTCATTCGTTCAAAATCTTGGCATTTTGGAAACGGCCGGCACTTATACGGTTGAAGTGGACACTAGTGGTGGAAATTTTGTACTGAGTGACTCGGCTTCTGGATCGTTTGAAGTGATTCAGTCGACCGTGATACAGATGACAGCGCCTTCGATCGGATTTGCCGGTGAAACAGTTCTGCTTATCGGCAGCCTGGCAGATGCAGATGGTAATCCACTGGCCTCTCTTGATATGCAGTTGTCTGGGACAAACACGGCTCCTTCTATCGTAAGGACCGGAGATGATGGGAGTTTCGAATATGATGTCATTTTGGGAAATGGCCCTTCTCAAGAGGTTTTTGCAAATTTCGCCGGTTTAGGATCCATTCTGCCCACTTCTGCTCAAATTTCGATTGATATTGCACAGGCGGAGATTGTGATTACGGATTCTCCCAAGGCAGTGCTGGGTAGGGTTCATGAAATTAAGGGACGGCTTATTCAAGATGGTTCGCCTGCGGGGAATAGGAAAATTGAACTTGAATGGGCTGAAGCAGGGATAGTGGAAACTTCTACGGATGACGAGGGTAATTTTGTATTCTCTCGGGATATAGACGTATCTTCGGAACTGGGCAGGAGAACTTTCATAGTCAGGGCCCCCAACACTGGAGACAAAGCCAGTTTAACCTCCGAGACTCTTGTCGTTTCTGAAGTTAATATCGAACTGTCGGCTCCTGAGCAGGTCAGTCCTGGCGAAACGGTTGAAATTTTGATTGAAATGACGGACGACGCTGGTAGGCCTGTTGCTGGAATGCCGGTGATGGTTGACGGCATTGAGCAGTCAGAGCCGAGTTCTGAGGATGGGGCGTTGGTGGTGTCGTTAACGGTTCCAGACCCTATTGATGAACAGGTATGGTCTGTGTTGATTAGTTCACCAGCTACAGATCAATATCTCAATTCTATTGCCTCTGTTTCTTCTCACGTTAAACCATTTCTGGTAAACATTTCTTTTTCATCTCCTGAGCAGGTTAGCCCTGGCGAAGCCGTTGAAATTTTGATTCAAATGACTGACGAGGCTGGTAGGCCTGTTGCTGGAATGCCGGTGATTGTTGACGGTGTTGAACAGTCAGATCTGAGTTCTGAGGATGGGGCGTTGGTGGTGTCGTTAACGGTTCCAGACCCTATTGATGAACCGGTATGGTCTGTGTTGATTAGTTCACCAGCTACGGATCAGTATTTGGGTTCTAAGGCTACGGTTGTTGCTGATGTTAAACGAAGTCTTCCGACGTGGGTATACCTAGTGATCTTCGCCGTAGGGTTACTGGGTATTGGTGGTGGCGCTGGCACACTATGGTTTGTAAACAATCGACGGACGAAAACCGTAATCAATAATGAGTACATAAATACTCCGATTGCAGTGGCTCCAGAAGTTGTGTCCAACCCTCCTGAGTCAGAGCTCTTGGGCAGCAGGACTGATGAAGTCATCGACACAGTCGTAATCGTAGATGCAGATGAAGATGAAACGGCTCAGTTGCTGCGGACTCGGCTATCGATTTCGTTGCATCAGGAAACGGATGATCTTCCCGGAGTTGTCGGATTAGGTGAGTCCGTTACGCTAACGGCGATATTGGTGAATGAAGAAGATTCTCCAATACCAGGTTTGTCCGTATCGATAGAAATCGAGGGTCATGAGTCGTGGGTTCAACGTACCGATAAAGATGGGTCTATTTCAGTTGATCCCGAAACTGTTGAAGTTGGGACGTATCGTGTTACCGCTAGATTTGCTGGTGAAGATGAACTATCGGTATCCGAGTCTGAATTGACATTTTTGGTCGTAGAATATCGCGACGCCATCACGGATATTTACAACCGACTTTTAGATCAGGTTAAAGTTTCTGGTATTGAGTTGGACGTTCAGGCAACACCCAGGGAGGTGGAGCGTAATCTTGTCACTGCTCAAGCTGGTTTAGATGAGAAGCTTCTCGATGATTTGATCAGCGTTTTTGAGGAGGCTGACTATAGTCTTCATCAAATTGTGAGGAATGATTTTTTGAAGGCCAAACATGCTTTCGATGGATTGGAAATCAAGCTGATTGACTCTGACATACAGGGAGGTTCGCAGGAATCGGGGACTCAGTCTGGATCGCTTGATGAGTCCGGAGCCTCCGCGGATATTGATTCAGCCGATATGGTCGATGATGAATAGGTCATATCAATGAAAATCTTGTATCACCTGCGTAGACCACCCGTCTTGCTTGGTCTATTTGGCTTTGTTTGGCTGTTTGCAGTTCCTTACGGGGATTTTGATTGGGCTGTGCCTTTCCCTCCTGAATTTGTACTTATTGCTATATCGATATTTCTCTTGGGTATGGATCTGATAAAGAGAAAAACTGAAGGCAATATTCATATCGCTATGGCGGGGTTAATGGAGCTTGGCAAATGGTCACTCGTTGGCTTTTTTTTCAATACGATAACGGTTGTATTTGGGACGCTTGCTTACGGTTGGACTGGATCTGAGGCGATTAGTTCAATTCAATCCGTCTTTTTGCCCGTTTTCGAATTTCTTGGTCTTCATGGCGCGAAAATATTTTTCCTGTTTTTACTTATTGGACTGGTTGCCGGTTTAAGGGAATTGCTCAGATTTACTGACTGGTCTCTAGTTAAAGTTGATCCGAATTACATTGTTGCGAGAAGTTTCAAACGACAGATCACGTCGTCTTTTTTGTTGATAATGATCTTTGGTTTGTTGTGGGTTTTGTCTTCCGTCAGTTCGATGATTGCATCAACGGAAATCGGTGCCAACTTGCGACCTCTTGCAATAGTTATTTTAGTTGGAGCCGCAACACACATTGGATCGATTATTGTCAGGATCATTGGCAAACATCCATGGCGAGATACTGCTTCGGACCTGCTTTGGGGACTCGGGTTGGTGATTGTCGCCTTCTCCGTCGGAGACCGGTTTCAAACGTTATCGTTTTATTTTGACGGGGCTGAGACGACGGCCGGACGGTACTTGGCGATGCTTGGTGAAATGGGAATGTGGGCCGCAGTCTTTTTCACATTGGATATGGTAGTTGGGGCATGTTCAATACACATGTTCAATACGCGTCGAGGCTGGTTCGTGAGCAGGCTTGGTTCAGAGCCTTTAGTGCTTCGACAGCTGCTTCGCAATAGCGGGAAAATGTTTTTCTTTGCTTTTGTATTGGTGCATAACGGCGGGTTGGTGTCGACGATGATTGACATCAACTTTGGGGCACTTGCATATGGGGCTTACGCTTTGATCATAGCGATATTGTCAGCCCGTGTAATCGAGTTATTTGTAGAGTCACGCACTGGACTTTTGGTGTCGGGAACGATTGTGTGGGTTGGGGTCGGCTTGTTTACGGCGATTGCGCTGATAAATTTGCCAGCGATTATGGCTGTTTTGGGTACAATTCCGAATCTCGCAAATTTCGCTGATAGTGCTATGCCTTACGCACTTTCGATTTCTTCGGCATCTTGGTGGATCGTTGCTGGTATTGCAATTATTGGATTTGGAAAAACTGCGCGAACCTTGGATATTGTTTCAGGTCGTGCTGGGGTTCCTACCTTGATGGCGGCAGTAGGGTTCGTGGTGGTCGGATGGGCGATCTGGGCTGTGACAGACGCTTTTACTGTTCTGGGGGCGAGTTTCAAGATCGCAGGGGCCGTTGTTTTAGGGGTTACATTTGGGGGAGCTCTTAGCTTAATTGCAACCTTTTTTACCGAAGGCACCCCCTGGATGGTATCGAAGCCGGCCGGTTGGGTCGCTGGATCGAGGTTCCGTGCCATGAACATTGGTGGCATTATCGCAGCATATATGTTGGTTATACGCTCAGTGATGTTCGATGTTTTTGCCTATGCCCCGATTGTTGAATGGATAGCTGTTGGGTTTATATCCGTCTACGTCACGCGTAGGATCTGGACTTTTGGGAGAGAACTGGGGGAGCCGGGTAATGCGACTGTACCTCCAGTAGATTGGGTAAGTCACGATCAATCTATAGATTTTGTAGAGGACGCTGTTTTATCTAAATTGATGCGGGAGTATAGAGATTTTGTTGAAAGAGATCAGCGAACAAATTTGATTACAAGACTGTCAACGGTGATGTGGGAATCGGGTAGGTCGTATGAAGATATCGTAAAGGTTGTATCTCAAATGTTTGCCAGTCGTCCATCTCAAGTATCTTGGCAGGATCGTTTTATGGGGCGACTCTTGGTATCTCGTAATGCTGATGATTTATCCGAATACCAACAATTACGAGAGAATGCTTTTCAGTCTGTCGAAGCAGTTCTTGAGACCCCGGCTGGTGATCAGATTTTGAATTCTCATCCCACGGAGGGTGCCTTGCAGGGCTTGATAGCAGAAGCTGAAAAAATATTTGTCGAAAGTTCTGATCAGAGTCAGCTAGTTGCGACTTATTGTGTGGCTATCTGGAGTAAAGGAACTGACCGGGAATCGATCTCCGACACTTTAACTGTCCTGGCGCAGTATGATGACCCTGTAGCATCCTGGTACCACGTTGGCCCGATAAAACGTCGGTGGGATGCTGCGACACGAGAGATTAGAACCCGAACCGTACAAGATTTGCGTCAGAATGTGGCATTTGGAGGGATATCGTGACGACCGCGACAACAATCAATCCTAAAGTTCGTAAGGCCGGGGCCGATTGTGATGAAGTGCTAGAGGCCATTGGTCAGGTTTTCGTAGGTCAGAGGTTTGTTTTGCGAAAGCTTCTGGCGGCAGCTATCGGTGGCGGTCATGTACTTTTTGAAGATTTTCCCGGTCTCGGGAAAACGTTGCTCGTGAAAACCTTTTCTGAAGTTATTGGATGCGATCAGAATCGGGTTCAGTTCACGCCCGATCTAATGCCAGGTGATATTTTGGGCACAAATATTTGGCAGCCGCAGGCAGGTGAGTTCTCTTTAATTAAAGGCCCTATTTTCACCCAGATATTGCTGGCGGATGAGATTAACAGGGCGCCACCAAAGACTCAGGCAGCGCTGCTGCAGGCTATGGAAGAACGTGTGATAACAATTGAGGGGGAGACGTACAAGTTGGATCAGCCATTTATGGTTATGGCAACTCAGAATCCAATTGAGCAAGAAGGGACATATCCGCTTCCTGAGGCCCAGCTAGACCGCTTCATGTTTAAATTATCGACTGGCTACCCAGATTCGGTGGACAATGAAGTTGAAATTCTCTCTAGGAGGCTCAAGTTCAATGTCGCTGATATTTCATCCGCGGCAACCAAGATATTCAATCGTAAGAAATTTGTTGAACTTCAACAACTGTGCCGTACTGAGATTCACGTGGACGAATCAATTATCAGATATATAGCAGAACTTGTGAGAGGTACCAGGGAACATGAGAATGCCATAGTCGGTTCCAGTCCGCGTGGCGGGGTGGCACTTTTGGATTCAGGGAAAGCGATGGCATTGATCCATGGACGCGATTTCGTCGTTCCAGATGACATCAAGGAAGTTGCTATCGATGCCTTATCCCATCGCGTGATACTTCACACAGAAGTGATCCTCGATGGTGTTAAGGAAGAAACTGTGGTTAAAAGCGTATTGGATAAAGTTACTGTACCTGTGAGTTTAGGGGATGGGCAGTATGAAGTCGTGTCTGATTCTGATGATACCTCTGAGCCTACTACAGATGATTCCAATGAATCTGAAGATGCCGAATCTCAGACATGATCACTACTGGACAGGCAATAACTGTTTCACTTCCAGGTCGTATTAATCAGGGCGTTGTTGTTCTGGCAGCTTCAACTGTTTTACTTGTCGCGGCTGGAGTTGGATTCGGCAGCTTTGCTTTTCTCTCAGGCGCTGTGATTTTAGCTTCAATATACGCTGTTGCGAACTTGATGAGAGGACCATCAGGTATTTCAGTTGAAAGGGTGATTCAGAAGAATTCGGTTTGGGTTGGAGATGAGGTCGAAGTTTTACTCAAGCTGACGGTCAACAGGGGGATCGGTCCCGTTTTCGTAAGGTGTCCGATCCCGGAGGTGATGGAGCTGGTAGACGGGAGTAACTTATTCGGGGTATGGAAAGGGCGCGGTCCCAAAACAGTAGATTTGAAATTTAAATTTCGTACCACCGTAAGAGGAGTCTTTACCTGCGACCCAGTTCTCTGGGAGGCTCATCATCCATTCAGATTCAGAACACCTGTACATGAAATTGCAGGAACTCCCGAAGACATCGTAGTCCGGGCAGGGATTAACGAGATATCGAGGGTAACCAATGTTCGTGGCTTGGCAATTAATCCCAATCCCATGATGGACATGTCCGTAATTGGCAATCAAACTACCGAATTCCGTGAGATCCGTAATTTCGCTATCGGAGATTCAGTGAAGTCGATTAATTGGAAGGCGACGGCTCGTAAATCATCTGGCAGGGAATTGACGGCCCAGGATATTTTGGTGAATGACTATGAACGTGAAGGTAAAAAAGCTATCTGGCTTTTCTTGGATACAACCTCTGCTATGAGTGTCGGTAGTTCGTTGGTTAATCCGCTTGAGCATGCGATCGAAGCCGCAGGAGCCTTGAGTTTCTATTATTTGAAAAGGGGATATCAGGTAGGAGCCCATCTCAGCAATCGAAATTCGAGGCTTATCCATATGGACTCTGGGCAGTCGCAGTTGCGTAAGATAAGCCGGGAACTTTCTGAGTTGTCCAGTGAGGAGGGAAGTTATGATTTCCGTCGCTCTGTTCAAATGTGCCGTCGTCAAATACTGCGATATGTGCCGGAGTGCTTTGTAATCACTAGATTGGACACAGAAGAACCTCTTCAGTCTAATCAAATTCCACCGGGGCTTGATTCTCTTATAACTGGTGTAAAGGCTTTGGTAGCTTATGGCTCACGAGGTCACAAATCTGTGAGAGTGAACATTGTCGCAATCTCCGGTTATGCCTATACGGCACAAAATGACGAAGTCAATTCTGTCGCTCGAGTTATTCGTGGGCTCGAGACGGATTTGATCTCCCGAGCTGTGAGGCGATACGGGGTAAATGTTATCTCTTGGGATCCTACCAGCAGTAGATTTTCGGATCTGTTGCTAGCTCATGCATTGAGTGGTCGTGGTAAACGATGAAACTAACAATCATGTCCATACTCATCGTATGTTTGAGGGTCGTAACGATCAGCGCTGTGGCAGTAGCGTTCGGGATCTCTGTAGTTGGAGATTGGCTAGCAAGGCAAATCCCTTTCATACCTGGATCGCCTGAATATATTAGTGGCGGTATAGCTGTTTTAGTAATGGTTGCAGTTATCGGATTGAGGTGGAACTCATCTTCTGTTCCTAGAAACCTAACGCTGGCTGCTGTCGGGACATTTTTTCATGTGCCTGGGGCGTTGCAAGGATCCGGTGCCAACTGGTTGAATGTGGCGCCATCGCTGACTACTGATATACCTACGCAGGAACCCGTTTTTGTAGTGACGTTTATGGTAGTCATTGTGACAAGCGTATTGGGACTGATTATTGATTCGGCCAGAGAGGAAGCATCTGACCTCTTGAGAAGGGGTTTGGTTGAAGAATCGGTTCGCACAATCGTTAAACAGGCAGCCCTTCTTAAGGTTGGGACTTTATTGGTTGGTTTGTCGGTTATCTCTGTAATAAGTTTTATCCCGATCGGACCACCGGATTCTCTGCCTCCTGCAGTTTTGGCATTTGTTGGCGTTCTGGTAATTATTATCCCTGTAGTCGTTTATTTTGACACTTGGACGTCACGGAATGTTTCTGAAAAAGAAGGTTGAAATCCAATTAGTGCCCAGAAGGTTATTGAGCTGGACTCGAAACAGATTCTTCAACTGCTGTAAAAAGGTGATTATGTCGCGCTACGATCGACATATATCGTTTTCGTTTGAGTGAAGAATTCGATTGCTGCTTTACCTTGTTCACGGTTTCCAGAGGAACTCGACTTCATCCCACCGAATGGTACCTGCGGTTCAACTCCGGCAGTTTCACCGTTGATCTTGACAATGCCAGCTTCTATGCGGTCTGCAAAGTCCAGAACTGAATTCAGGTTGCGTGTGAAGATTCCCGCGCTCAGCCCGTATTCGACTGAATTAGCGATCTCTAGTGCATCTTCCGCATCGGAAGATGGAATTATTGATAGAACCGGTCCGAAGATTTCCTCGCAGGCTATAAATGAGTCAGGAGCGACTTTTGTCACTACTGTCGGTTCTACGAATGTTCCATTGTTGAATGGAGATCCATTTGGAACTCCGCCTCCAGTCAGAATGTTTCCGCCGTCTTTAACACCGCGCTCCACCATTGATTTGATGTTGTCTTTTGAAGCTTGATCGATAACGGGGACGACTATTGAGTCTGGATCTGATCCAGGGCCAATTTTTAGCGCTCTGGTCTTTTCGACAACAAGGCTTGTGAACTCTTCCATCACGTTTCCAACCACGATAGCTCGAGAAGTTGCCGTGCATTTTTGGCCTGAGTATTTCATTGCTCCAGAAACAGTAATTTCAGCAGCCTGTTCCAGATCAGCATCTGGGAGGACGATTATGGGGTTTTTCCCGCCCATTTCGAGTTGATACCGGTTTCCACGTTTGGCGGATTCAGCTGCTATCTGCATGCCAATTTTGGTTGAGCCCGTAAACGAAACGGCACTAACATTTCGATTGGTAATCAATTCGTCACCTATCGCTCCACCTGACCCAGTGATGAGGTTGAATACTCCAGAAGGTAGGTCGACGGACTCCCACATGCGTGCAATCAAGGTTGCCACATGTGGGGTTGCTGAGGCGGGCTTTAGGACTATCGTGTTCCCATAAACGAGTGCTGGTGCCATTTTCCAAATAGGTATGGCAAGGGGAAAGTTCCATGGCGTTATAAGACTTATGACGCCCAAGGGCATGCGATTAGTGTAAAGAAGAATATTTGGGTTTACTGATGGGACCACAGTGCCCACTGGATTTGAGCCTTCGACTCCGTAATATTGGAGCAATGCAACAGCCCGACCAACTTCCCCGCGCGATTCTAGGATCGCTTTGCCGGATTCTCTCGTTATTGCCTGGGCGTATTCCTCGAGATTTGCCTCGAGGTACGTAGCCGCTTTTAGTAAATATCCACCACGTGCAAGTGAGGAGGTCTGTCGCCAGCTCTCTTTGACGTTGGAGGCCGCTGAAATAGCCGAGTGCGCATCGATCGGTTCGGACGCTTGGAACTCGCCAATTACATCCAAGTGGTCTGCTGGATTTTTGCTGATTGTAAATTTGCTGGATGCTGAATGAACCCAAGCACCGTCAATATAGTTTTGATACCGCTCGGCCATAATGTTTCCTCCGGGATTTCTATAGGTTGAACACTTCCGAATCCTCGACTCGGTCTCGGCGAGTGATGTGATCAGCCAGAGATTGCCCAATGCTGGCATCAGAGATCATCAGTGTCAACGATCAGTTTACGATTGTCAGGAAAACCTTCTTGTAATTCTGTTTCATATTTATCGAACTTGTGACTGAAAATTTTTCATGATTTGCATCAGCGGTATGCCTGTACTCGTTCTATAAATGCTTCGCCATATTTTTTAATCCACAATGGCCATGCAACTCCTACGCATCTCACGCCCATGGATAGGAATGATTCCAGGTTATCGTCAGTCACCAGTGTCCCTGCTACACCTCCTCCATTGATAATTAGGTCAATCGCTCGCTTAATAGCGTCTTGGACCTCTGGATGGTCCGGGTTGCCTACGTGGCCCATGGACGCGGCCATGTCTGATGGTGCTACATAAAAGATATCGATCCCTTCGACTTTAGTAAGTTCGGGGAGATTTTCTATTGCTTCAAAATCTTCAATGAGTGGGATGCACTGGGCTTGCTCATTGGCCTTTAGAAAATAGTCACCCACTCCATAAGCACGCCGGCTGCCCGCAACTCCACGAATACCGCTAGGAGGATATTTGCATGCACTGGCAGCTAGTTTGGCATCTTCCAAAGTGATTACGTGAGGAACCATCACAGTACTGGCTCCCTGGTCGAGAGCTCTCAATATTTGTGCTTCGTCCAGTTTATTTACTCGAACTAAGCTAGACATCCCCCACAATTCACATGCGCGAGTTATGTCGGCCAACTCAGACCATGAAACACTGCCATGCTCGAAATCGATAAAAGCAGCATCGAATCCAACATGTCCGAGAAAGTCGCATATTTCTGCGTTGTTCAGGCCATTCGCAATGACACCTATACCGCCTTTCTCGATCGTATTTTTGAGCTGGTTGGGGCTATATTCTCGTTCGCGCGCCATATGAGTTTCCTTGTGAAGGTTGTAGCACTTATATAAATGCCTGTGTTGATATCGTATTGTTTAGATGAAACGTACACTGGTTTGTTACAAATTGCTGGTGATTTTTATGCGATATTTTGGCAAGGAGACGTTTTGAGATTGTTCGGGTAAAAAATGTCAAAATTCTCTAGAGCGAGAAAAGTTCATGGTCAGACGGTAGAAGGCAGGCGTGCTGTTCTTGAATCGCTACGCGTAAAACGTGATATCGATCGTTTGATCATGCTTGAAGATTCTGAATTGGGGCCACAGCTTCGTGAGATAGTTTTTTTAGCCACTGAAGCGGGTATTCGTATAGATGCTGTTTCCAGGCGGGAACTCGAATCTCAATCCCAGACGAAAAAACATCAGGGTGTTATAGCAGTTGTACCAGATCCCAGATATCACCAACCTGATGATTTATTATCTGCGGCTGGGCTCAAAGGTGAACATCCCTTGTTGGTGATGCTCGACGGGATTCAGGATCCCCATAATTTGGGAGCGATCGCTCGTACTGCTGAAGCTGCTGGTGTACATGGTTTGATAATTGCTGAGCGAAGGGCGGTTGGTGTGACGCCTGGTGCTATGCGAGCTTCGGCAGGTGCATTGGAACACATTAAGGTCTCCAGAGTGGGTAACCTCAATAGGACGGTTGAGAAGCTTAAAGAAAATGGCGTAACTATTGTCGGTCTCGATGCCGCAGGCGATTCTGAGTATACCCAGATTGATTTTACGGGTCCCGCTTTGATCGTTGTAGGATCTGAAGGTAAAGGCCTGTCACGACTGATGCGTGATAATTGCGATCACGTCGCGTCAATTCCTATGGCTGGGCAAATTTCATCGTTGAACGTTTCGGTAAGCGCCGCGATTGTTCTCTATGAAGCATTCAACCAGCGCTCTAAAGCTAGTTAGGCAATTTGTCTATCGTGAAAAAACTCAGACTATCCTGTTTTGAAGTCGGAGATCACGTTTATCAACGGTTCACCTCTGGATAGCCTATCGATATTTGCTGCTACGGTTGCCGCTCGGCGATTGAGCGTACCAATTGTTGCACCCGAGTGGTGGGGTGTCATTATTATGTTTTCTAGCTCCCAGAATGGATACTTCGAGGGTCGCGGTGAATCGTCGCTACTGATCGGATATTCATACCATGTGTCTATTGCTGCGCCGGCAATAGATTTACTTGCAAGAGCATTGAAGAGCGCTTTTTCATTTACGATGTGGCCTCTTGCGGGATTTATTAGATATGCGTTTGGGCGCATCAAACTTAATTCTCGTTCACCTATCAGGCTTTGTGTTGAGTCTATCAACGGCGTGGAAACCAGTACGAAGTCCGATTCGCGAAGCACCCAATCCATAGCTTCTATTCCAGAACCATACTCGACGTTATCTGCTTGTGCCTCATTTAAAGTTTCTGCTCTTCTTCCTGCCGCTATCACTCTCATTTCGTACGCGTTCGCAAGACGTGCTGTTCGTTTACCGATCGCACCGTAACCTATGACTCCGAAAGTTCGTCCGTACAATTCTCGGTATGCACCGTGACGTCCCGGCCATTGTGACCAATCTCCATTACGAAAAGATCTGTCACTTAGAAATAGTTCGTGGTCTAATGCTACTGCTACTGCCATGACCCATTCAGCGATTGGTGCTTCATGGTGGTATGCGTTGGCTACTATCACGTTTTCCGGTACAGCGTCTGGCTCTATTCGATCATAGCCTGCTGCTGGAATTAAAATTGCTTTTAATGATTTTGCAGCTTTGCCCATAGCAACGTTGAAATCCGTACCGATATAGATATCTGCATCAGCTAATACCGAAGGTTCGGGTTTATTGTTGACATATTCAGTGACGATCCAGTCGACATTAACGGTCACGGGCCACCGGTCATTTATTTTTTCACCTGGTGGGACTGGTGAAATCACCACTTTAAGTGGACGTGGCGAATCAGTAGAGTTATTTGGCACAGACCGTTCCGATCCAATAGCAATAAACGAAAATTGGTTTGATTTTGTAATCAGGCTAAGACCGGAGAGATTATCACGATAGTGGAGGAAACATTGCTACTGTCACACATCCTCAGGTCTATAATTCTTCATCGTTTCCACATTCATATTTTGCATATTGAGAACAGTCGCGCCCATTGACAATCGAAATAACTGATCCAGACCGCAACGTGACTGGTAATTACCATTGGAAGGTGTTTTGGACCGTCGCAATAGCTCTCTTTGCGATGGTCATGGATTTTTCAATTGTTTTCCTCGCACTTTCGTCTATTGCTGATGAGTTTGATGTCACTTTACGGGCGGTCACATGGGTCGCAATTGCCAGCTCTTTGACTATGAGTGCATTCATGCTTCCACTGGGACGTGTGTCGGATATCACCGGCCGGAAGCGTTTTCACATTGTGGGAATGATGCTTTTCGTAGCTGGGGCACTACTCGCATATTCCGCGTCAAATCTTCAAATGCTTATCTTGGCTCGCGTGGTGATGTCAATTGGAAGTGCAATGGGGCAGGCTGTGGTGTTCGCAATAATTGTCGGTGTTTTTCCAAGTAGCGAGCGTGGGAAGGCTCTTGGGATGATTACCACAGCTGTTGCTATTGGGGCCGCCGCGGGTCCGATCGTGGCGGGCCCTGTTATTCAGGAATTGGGATGGCGATCAATATTTCTGGTAACAGCGTTACCCACGGTTGTGGGAATTGTTGCTGCTTTTGTTGTCCTAGAGGACTCAAAACTCGGATCTGAAACCCGATCACTTGACGCGCGATTTGACTGGCTTGGGGGCATATTGTCAGCAGCAGCTTTATCTTTGTTGATTTTGACTATTTCGAATCCATTTGCGTTCGAATGGATATCACTACAGATAATTACAGGATTTTTGGGAAGCCTGGCATTGCTAGCGGCCCTAGTGTGGTGGGAATTGAGAATACCCGATCCCATGCTGAACCTCCGGTTTTTCAAAAATTCGACTTTTTCCTGGTCTACCTCTACGAGATTTCTAGGTTTTATCGGTGGTTCCGCGACCTTTTTCCTTATGCCTATATTTGTTCAAAGTTTTATGGGTTATGACCAGAGATCTGCTGGAATGATTATGTTCGTAGGTGCATTAGGTATGGGATTGGCATCACAGTTTTCTGGGCGATTGTCAGATAAATATGGATTCCGAAAATTTACGTTTATTGGTCTTGGGTTTTTGGTTATAACTAACGTATGGTTCTCATTTTTCGTTAAGGATTCATCACTAGTGATTGTGATGTCCGTTTTATTTCTTAATGGCCTGGGGATGGGACTTTGGATGGCTCCTAATATGAGTGCTACGCTTTCTACAGTGGGGCGCGGTGATTATGGATCGATGAGTGCATTTCTCAACCTCGTGCGTAATGTAGGCAGCGTGATTGGTCAGGCGTTGACAGCAGCCATAATCGCGGGAATCATGCTTAATCGTGGCGCGGAGGTTCAGTTGGATCAGTTGTCTGACTCGGGTAATCCTGCTGTTACTGATGCCTTTCTCGCCGGCTGGAGTTTAACTTTCAGAGTGCTCGCTATAGTCACAGTTATCGCGCTTTTGTGCGCTGTTAGGACTAGGGTGTTTGTTAGTGGCCGTGATGACAGTATTTAGTCCTAACGATCTTTTACGTATAAATATGACCTAGCGGTCAACAGGAGACAAAATGGGTCGACTAGATGGAAAAGTAGCAATTGTTACTGGGGGTGGATCGGGTATCGGTAAGGGAATTGCAAAAGCCTTCGTCGACGAGGGTTGTTGTGTGATCATTGCCGCTCGTGATGCTCAAAGGCTCGACGACGCGGTGACCGACCTAAAGAATGCTCCAGGAACCGTTATTTCTATCCCCACGGATGTTACTGATGAAGATCAAATGGTTAGCCTTTTTTCTAAGACTATGGACCAGTTTGGTAGGTTGGATATTCTTGTGAATAATTCTGGGGCATTCGACGGCGGCCCGGTAGAAGATCTGACCATGGAACAATGGCAACGGGTGATGCAGGTTAATGTCACGGGCCCTTTCCTCGGGGCGCGAGAAGCCTTCAAGATTATGAAAAAACAAGGTGGTGGCAGGATTATAAATATTGGAAGTATTGCCGCGCAAAAACCTCGCCATAGTTCATCTCCCTATACAACGAGTAAACACGCAGTTTGGGGCCTGACCCAATCACTGGCACTAGAAGGTCGTGACCACGGTATTGCGGTGAGTGCGCTTCATCCTGGAAATGTAATGGTTGAACGGCGCGAAGATGGTAAATCGGCGACGGGTCGTGATGAGGGTTCGGAACCGCTTATTTCAACAGAAGATATGGGGCGGACAGCTCTTTTGATGGCCACTCTCCCTGCGGATGCGAACATGCTCGAAGCAATCGTATTGCCGGTTAATCAACAATACCTGGGACGCGGTTAATCGACATTTTATAGTGTCAAAGAACTCGGGATTCGAGATATCAGGGTGTTAGATTTACCTCCGGTATCGCTAGACTCTCGGGATACGAACATTTTTACGGAGAGCGATGATGCGTAATTTTCTGGCATTGGTGTTTACAGCTGGATTAGTAGTTTTACTTTTCCTGGTTGTGACGGCTCATCACGCATTGAATACGATTTCGGAACCAGATGTAATTATCTCCGTGTTGAATGATGCAGAGGCATATGATTACTTGTACGACGAGATTATCGGCAATTTGGTGTATGACGTTGTCGAAAAAGGAGTTGAAATCAATTCAGGGATAGGTGATTCATCAGGCCCTACGATTCTTGAATTTGATGATCCTGGGACTGCTGCCGCTGCCATCACGTTATTTGTAGAAAATCTGGTGCCGCGTGAATATCTCAGAGGAAAAATCGAGGAAGGCCTACGAGGAGTTGTGCCATACGCTACCGGCCAAACTGATGAATTCAAAATCGACTTAGAAGTTCAAGATCGCCTGCGCGACCTGCCTGATTCGGTACGTACCCTGGTTGCAGAACTGCGACTGGTTGAACAACTCACGGATGATCTTCTTGTACCTCAGATGTCGGAGTTCAACTCACAGATATCTGGTAGTGGCCTCGGCATCGAATTTAACCAAAAAGAAAACGAGACAAATGCCCGGTTGATATTTGCAGCTGAATGGGTTGAAGAGCAGTTATTCCAGACTGTTGATGAGTTAACTCCATATTTCGTAGGAGACTCGGATGGGTTTAGCGTCCTGATAAAACTGGAGGACCGCGTTGTAATTATTGGGGACATTCTTAAGGACAAAATTTCCAGTGACAACACGCTCTATAAACTCGTGTTTGCGAAGGTAATCGATCCGGCTATTCAGCGAACCGTTGATCAATCTACATCCGTTGGGTTTGGAGTTTCACTAACAGAGCAGGAAGTCACAGATGCGGTTGAATTAATAGCACCTCCTGAATGGGTTCGTGGCCATGGTGATGGTGTGATCGATGCGTTGGTGGAGTATTTGCTGGGGCATGCGGATGATCTGAATTATTCTGTAGATATGACGGCCAGGAAGGCTGCAGCTGCTAAGGAGTTGCAGGCACTTGCACGTATAAAGTTGGTATCAACTCTCGAGGCGACACCTGCATGTACTTCATCTGCTGCAGCATTCGCGGCAACAAAAGCCGTTGCGTCCGGTAAGGTCCCGCCTTGTCTATCAGGGGGGCCGATGATTAACCTTGCGTTAGAGGCGTTTGTCCCGAAAATGGATCAACAGGTTGAGAGTTTTGTGATGGGGCAAATTCCAGGTGAAATTGCTTATTCACTGTCAGATTTTGCCGGAGAGGGTGATGGGGTAGATCAGCAGCTTAGTGACATCCGTAAAAAGGTGATTGAGGGCATCCGTTTTACTGAGGAAGATTTGGTGGGACTTATTGCTGGAGGAGACGACCCAGAGGCTTTGGACGGAGCTGAGGAAAAGCTTACGATGTTGGCTGCGGGAGTGGTGATCACGGAGATGGATATCGTCAACAATCTGGGTCCTGGTGAAATTCAACAAATAGATGATTTGCGCGGTCAAGCAAGGAATTGGTTGTCTTTGAAGTGGTTACTTTGGTTTGTTGTTTTGATTCCAATTGGGATTATCGCTTTTATTGGAGGTAGAGGATGGCCGGGTAGATTGAAATGGGCTGGTGGGGCGGTTGCGATTTCAGCTTTGATTGTTTACCTGGGGATATCGCTCATATGGTCAGTTGGCAAAAATCAATTGGCGATGGAAGTTCCTGTGAGTCAGGAAATGAAAGTTGATTATCCGCGTTTATCTGAAGAACTTGGAAGTGGTTCTCCTGCTGAACTAATTCAGAATGCGATAGGATCGTGGCAATCTGGATGGCGAAATCAAACGTTGCCGTGGATTATCTTTGGGCTGCTTTCGTTTACAGCTGGGACTGTATGGTCTCGGGTCTATAAGGAAACTGTGCAAGTAGTGGGTGTAGGGCCTGAAGTTGATGTGGTTTCTGAATCCGAATCGGGAAATTCTGATCAGTTGCCATCAGAACCTGAAACGCAATCGCAAGATAGAAATGGTGTTTAGATCAAGTTAGATTTAACAGTAGCTACCACCATTTGTGCTGCTTTTTTTATCAAAAGTAGATCTAGGGTTTCAGGGGTATCGGTTGCTTGGTGGTAATGAGGATTTCGGAAGTTTGCTGTATCACTGATCATAACGGCCGGAATATTGGCCGACCAAAAGGGTGCGTGATCACTTCTCCTCGTGTGTTTGATTGCTGGCATCCATCTGGGAATTTTGAGTGGTAAGACAGGTAGCAAAATCTCTGGATGAGTTGCGGCATGTTCTAGATGATCTGATATTTTTTTTTCTTTTCCTCGTGAAAGTATCAACAAAGAATTCCCCGCAAAACCTTGATTTTTTAGAGTCCTATATGCCTCAGGAAACAAAAACCGAAATACGCCAGGTAATCGCTGCTTTATAGTTTTTGAGCTGAAACCGATAGATTCGAAAATAATTGCCGATGACGGTAACTTTTCCATCGGTAAATTAGATACGAAATGGGTCGAGCCGTGCAACCCACCAGCATGTGGCTGTACCTCTTCCGCGTCAAATGCTACAAAAGTAATCTGCGTGAAGACTTTTGACTCTTTAAGTACTCTTGCGCATTCAAATAACGCTGCTATGCCGCTAGCGTTGTCATCCGCTCCAGGTGAGCCTGGAACCGTGTCGTAATGGGCACCAATGATTATGTTTCTTGTTGTAGAAATGCCAGAAGAATTGTGTAATGTGCCAATAATGTTCGTTCCCGTACGCTCCGGATTTTGTCCAGGGATATTGAAAACTTGATGGTTCACATCTAGTCCGATTTGATCGAACTCAGAGCTAATCCATCTTGAAACTGCCGTATGCCGATCTGGGTTATCAACACTATTTCTCGGGGCTGAGGCCAGGTGTTCAACGATTCTTTTTATTTGTAGTTCAGATACTGATGGCTTGCTCATGTAAGTCAGGTGGAAGCTAGCGGGTGTTAATACTCATCAAAACTATGTTCACAGGGTGGTCGGCAGCGCGTATACTCCGCCCGCCGACGTATTAAATGTTGTTAGAAAATGCCAGATGTGGCTGATTAGTAAGATTGATTATTTGGAGTTGTCATGTACATCCTGATGGTGCGACTGAAGGTTAAAGAAGATCGTATCGACGATTTCATTGCTGCGTCTATTGGTGATGCAAGAGGATCGGTGTTGAATGAACCCGGTTGTAGGCGATTCGATATTGTTCAGGCTGCAGATGATCCTACCTCTTTTGCTTTTTGCGAGGTTTATAACGACGAAGATGCTTTTGCGGCCCACACTACCTACCCGCATTTTAAAGAATGGGATGCGGCGGTTGAAGGTATGTTTGATGGAGATCCAGAAGTTTCGTTCTGCAAGCCAGTCTTCCCGAGAGGTGACGCTAATTGGGACTCGTACCGGGCCAACATTGTGGAGGACCCTTACTTCGCGTCCAGCCTCCATGTCATACACGCTCCGAAATTCGTCCTGGAAGATCAAGTAGATGCATTCATAGATGCAGTGTCACTTGACGGGGTAGGGTCTACGCATGAAGAGCCAGGTTGCTTGCGGTTTGATGTGTACCAGAATGTTAAAGATCCAACTGAAATTTATCTTTATGAGGTTTATGCGAACCCTGATGCTTTTGAGTATCACAAAGGTACGCCACACATTAAACAGTGGGTCGAAACGGTCAAGGATATGTACGACACCAGTCGCGACGGTGGCGGCAGAGTCGGTCGCAACGTATGGCCACCGGACAACTGGGCGTGGAGTTCTGGTAAGCCCACCTGGTAGGCCGGCCGTTATTCTAGGGACTTCTAATCCCGAGGCTATATGTTGAGATTGTAGAAGCGCCTAGCAGTGTTGCCGAATATATCTGTTTGGGCTGCTGGCAATTGGGTAGATAGTATTTCTTTTGCGGCATTGATGATTCGACTGTATTCGCCCGCTAGCGTGCATACGGGCCAGTCGGAGCCGACCATAAGCCGATCTGATCCAAACATTCCCAGAATATGGTGCACATAAGGTCTGATATCGTCTACTGTCCAGTTTTGGTGGTCAGCTTCGGTAACCATCCCGGAAATTTTGCAGTGCATTCCGTTGATGCTGGCGACCTTACGCATGTCCGAGAGCCAAGGCTCGATGATAGCGTCAGCGATCATGGGCTTGGCTATGTGGTCAACAACTGCCTTTAAGTCAGGAACTAGATCCATAACAACCGGTATGAATGGAAGGTTCACGGGTTTTGCTAGGAAGTCGAAGGTAAGATTCCGCCGGGCCAACTCTTTTAACCCGTTGATCGCTCCCGAGTTTACGATCCATCCAGGGTCTTTTTCCCCTTCCCAGATATGTCGAACTCCTTTGAAGTAGGTGCTTTGCTGTAATTCATCCAGGGTGTTTCCAACTTTAGGATCAGTCAGATCAACCCAGCCAACCACTCCTGCGATGAAATCATGTTTATCCGCTAACTCTAGTAGCCATCTTGCTTCATCGGGTGAAGAAACTGCTTGTACTATGACGGTGTGGGTAACTGAAGATGACTTCAGTAGTGGTTTTAAATCTTCCGGGCCGTAATCTGTTGCCAAAGGACTGTCCTCCGGCATCCATGAGTAGTCGAATCGTTCGATTTCCCAAAAATGATGGTGACTGTCTACGATCGGGTGATTAGTCAATATGCGTGCCATTAAACTCCAATATTTAGTGCCGGTATCTGGGTTGCCTATACGACGATCTTACCGATTTCAGGTTGCCCTTTAGTTGCTGTATTGTGCTTTCCTGCAAAATTTGCGTCGCCATACCAGAGTTCACCGTCCTTGATAGAAAGGCCGTGAACGTAAGCATCTTCAGGATCCATCGTTATTCTGTCTTTTTCGACTCCGGTGTCGACGTCATACTTCACGATGACGTTATCGGTCGTGTGTGCGCACCAGATCCCATCTTTTACCCTAGCCAGCCCATGTAGCCTTGGTAGTTGCACACCAAATTTGTGAACTATCTTGTATTTGTTCGACGGGTCAACGAGAAAGATAGCGAGGGGATTGAAAGCGGTGATCCATATTTTCCCATCGTCCCATTCGATTCCGTGAATGCCTCCACCATCCGGGGTGCGAAAACGATCTATTGCTTCTCCAGTCTGTAAATCTAGTTTGTAGACATACCCCAACCCAGTGTCGGTGGAGCGTTTGGGACGGGAGGCGGACTCTCCATTTGAAGCTGTCCATAAGAATCCACCACCGACCGTGATCCCTGATCCATTGGCGGTCGGCGTGTAGATGACTCTTAATACTTCGCCAGTTTCGTTTACGACGTAAACGTTGTCTGTTTTTTGGTCCATTACGAACAAGCCTTCGTCTGTCCATTGCAGTCCATTTGGCATTTCACAAGGCGGATTTATTTGTTTGATAGCTTTCATTTTGGTTCCCTGTGTGTTGTAAGCGTGGTTTTTAAGATTATTTAGTGTGCTTAAGTTGCTGAGCATATAAAGACGTTACGCAATAATCTTTGCCTATAGCGTAAGAGTCAATACGGTCTTAGCTGCTGTATTTGTCAATACAGGTTACGAATTTGAATTATCAGGATGACTCAAATCAGAGTTACAATTAGAAGAAGTGGTTGGATTGGCGATCGCTATTATTTTATTTTTTATACATTTCCTGCCTTCCCAATGCCAACCCACTATGGAAAATAGACGCCTAAATGGGCAGCTTTTGTGTTGCGCGTTTGGTTATGAATTATAGATGGAGGTTTGATATGCCCTCAAAGTCTTCTAAATCGTCAGTAGTGCGTGAAAATGATCGCGTGATGGTGTTCATAGATGGAAGTAACCTGTATCACGTTTTGACTCAGAGTTGCGGGAGACATGATCTCCAGTTCGACAAATTTGCTATGAAATTAGCAAACGGGCGAGATCTTAAAAGAACTTACTACTACAACATTCGTCAGGAATCCGATACCAATCCTATTGTGGGTACGGAGCAACAGAAATTTCTTGATTCAATGTATGACACTCCGTACGTAGAAGTCAGACTTGGTATTTGGAAGCAGCGTGGTGAAATTATGGTGGAAAAAGGTGTAGATGTGATGTTGGCAACGGATCTTATAACTCATGCCTATAAAGACCATTATGACACTGCGATTGTTGTCAGTGGTGATGCGGATTTTTATCCCGCTTTACAGGCGGTAAAAGATGTAGGGAAGCATATAGAAGTTGCGGCATTTGATATGAACATATCGGCAGAATCGGGCCGAGTTGCTGATGTGACAACCAAATTTAACAAGACGTATTTCACGGGACTTTGGATGACTCGCGCACAGGCTCGTTCTCGAGCTGCCGCATCGGCCAAACCAGAGGTTTCGGATGAAGCAGCCTCTCCAAATGGCGAAGATAAAGCTGCGACCAAAGCAGCAACAGTGCGACGTTCAGGTGGTCGTAGGGCAACTACCTCAACTACTAAAACTCGTCGATCGTCTACGTCTCGAACCCGAAAACCTTCAACCAGTCGGGCGGCGTCTTCGGCAGATAACTCAGTCGAGGAGAACGGTTCAACAATGCGTCGGACACCTACACGTCGACGTGTGGGCGGAACATCTTCGCAGTCTGCAGGTAGGGCTGTTAATGGGCGGTCAACTCCCAGACCACCTGCTTTACGAAAAAATGTTGAGACTAAACCCGAGGCTGCAGAATCCAAAACGGGTGAAACCCCCACGCCACGTCGTAGCTGGCGAGGTCGTCTGGGACTGACTGAGACGAAGGAAGAATAGTCGTTAACTTTAACGGTTATTTTGGATGACTAGAATTACCAGTCTGCATTAATAATTCTGTCAGAATTCGACGTTATTCTTTTTTGTTGGTCACCGTTTTTATCCATAGAGTAGAGATCAAATATGCCGTCCATACCAGAAAGAAAGAGTATGGATGAGCCGTTAGAATTCCAACGGGGAAGGGTATCGGTGACTCTGTTAGACGTGAGTTGTTTGACAGTTTTGCCGTCAGGTGTAGCTGTGTAAATTTCGGCGTTGCCGGACGATTCACTTGCGAACACTATATGCTTGCTGTTTGGAGCCCATTCAAAATTGATTTCATCGAATTCATCTGCGTTTATGGTTAGAACATTTTCTGCATTATTGTCAGTTATGATCAGATCCGACGCACCTTGATCTGATTGTTGGCTGAATGCGATCCAACGTCCATCTGGTGACCAAACCGGATTAGTGTGGAACCCTGAGGTTATCGTTATCTCATCAACTCCGTTAGGGTTTCTCTTTCTGAGTCCATCAGAATCGCTATTTACCATGGCGTAAAGTAGCCACTGAGCATCCGGAGACCACCCACCGATTCTGACATCTTCTTCTGTGGACGTCAGAGGTGTAATTTCGCCTGTTTCGATATCGATAATTGCGATCCAGCGGGAACGTGTTTCCTCGATTTCTATAGCAATTACTTTTGAATTCGGCGCCCAACGAAAAGCGCTAATGGTTTTACCGGGTCCTGATAATTGGCGTTTTGATTCTCCGTTCCAATCCATCAACCAGAGTTCATTTGAGCTATTTCTATCGGTGAGGAAACCAATAACATCTCGCTTTGGCGACCACGCTGGCGAGTGATCTTTTCCCTGAGCACTGGTTAGGCGAGAGATTTCACCTGAGGCCCCACCCAGTTTGTAAATGTCGATATTGCCTTCACGGTCGGCTGAAAAAACAATTTCATCGGTGGGTGCTGTTGATTTACCATTTCCACAGGCTGTCATAGCAATTGTCATTGCAAATAAGAGTGATACGACACTAAACATTTTGGCGGTGGATGGCGACGGATATTTTTTGAAGAGTTTTTTCATCTCATACTGTGTCGAACGAGGATATTGTATGACCAACTCATGCGAATCTAAGCCTACCAACAGAGGAAAATGGATGTAGTCGACGGCTACTGCGAGTTTGAGAAATTTTCACGCGTTTTTGCATGTAAAGTTATTACAACATTCCCGATATGTTGACGGTCCTGTTTCCGAATGCTAGCTTCCGGTGCACACTATAGTCGATTAATTTAGGATCATAAAATGCCATCATTACAAAGCTTGTTGGATCAGGTTGAATCGTCAACTAATGAAATAGTTGAATTAGAGCAGGCCTTGGTTAGAATCCCATCCGTAAATACCGGCTTCATGCCGACCGGTAACGAGACTGCCGTCGCTGAATTCACCCGAGATTGGATTGCCCAAGATGGTCTCGACTCAGAGATTCTTTCGAGGGATCCAGACCGCGGGAATATTATTTCCATTTATCCCGGTGATGATGATAAAACTCGGTTGATGTTGATGTCTCACACTGATGTCGTTCCAGTGGAAGATGAAACCAAGTGGAATTACGAACCTTTTGCAGCCGAGATATCAGGAGGGCGTATTTATGGTCGAGGGGCATCTGATTGCAAAGCTTTGCTCACATGCCAGTTGATGGCATTGGCAATTATGAAACGATCAGGCGTGAGACTCTCTCATGGGCTGCGATTGGTCAGTGGGGCTGACGAAGAACACGGGGGACGCTGGGGATTTGGCTGGCTTGCTGATACTCACCCTGAATCTTTGAGTTCTGAATTTGCCGTGAACGAGGGCGGTGGAACCCCAGTAGAGATAGGTAATTCGCTGACTTATCTTCTTGGTACTGGGGAAAAAGGTCGTATGGAACTGCATATTACATTGAGGGGAGAAAGTGCTCATGCCTCAGTGCCGTGGACGGGGGTGAACGCTAGTTACCGGCTTTCACGTGCATTAAATGCAATCGAAGAGTACCAGCCAGAACTCGATACTTCTTTGGAAATTTTTGATCATCTGGGTTCTTTTGGTATTGAAGAAAAGCCTTCACCGAGGAATATTGATCACCTGGTGGCTGAGATTAACGAAACTTCTCCGAGGTTAGGCTCTTTGCTCAAGGCTTTGTCGCGTTTGGTTCTTACACCGACGATGGTTTCGGGCGGTATTAAGTCCAACAGCGTTCCGGAAGAGATTAAGCTAACCTGCGACATTCGTACCTTGCCGTTTCAGGACGAAACCTATGTTCGACGTCAACTTGATCAGGCCTTCGATGGAATCGAAGGTCTGGAGTATGATATTGATTACATGTCTGTGCCGAATTCTTCGGATTTTGAGACTGAGTTAACTGACTCGATTAGAAATGCTCAAAGAGCTGCTATTGGTCGTGATGATATTCGTTGGATTCCGGCAATCAGTAATGGTTTTACCGACTCTCGATTCACACGGGACTTAGGCATTATCACGTATGGCTTTACGGGGTCACATCCTGATGATGACCCTATGTTGGCTCGTGCGCATGGTACTGATGAATCTGTAGGGATAGCATCACTGATTAGTGGAACTCGTAGTATGCTGGCACTCGCCTACGACCTATGCGGAGCTAAATGAGCTGGTACAAAGTTTAGGTAGAAATGCTGAAGCTGAGATTACTAATTTTGCCGGTCAATGGAGCATGATTTTCAATAACTCAAGCATTTATGTTAGCGCGTGGTTGATCAATGAATGTTAAGCAAACCCCGAACGTTCTTTTCATAATGGCCGATCAAATGAAGGCATCTATTTTGAAGATGTATTCGGATATAGGGATCGATACCCCAGGACTTGAGCGTTTAGCTGCCGAAGGGGTTCGTTTTGAAAATGCGATCACGCCTCATCCCCTTTGCGTTCCAGCGCGAACATCGATTATGACTGGTCGCTACCCGCATTCAACGGGTTGTAGGCGCAATGAAACATTGATGCCAGAAAATCAACAGCATGCATTCAGAATCTGGAAGGAAAACGGGTTCGCAACGGGATTGATTGGTAAGAATCACTGCTTTATTGAGCCCAGTGACCTCAAATTGTTTGATGTGCGTTGTGAGATTTCTCATGGCGGTCTGCCTCAAGGTACCTACAAAGGTGAAAATGTGGGGAACACCGGAATGGAATGGGTGGTTTCAGAAAAAGATATAAACACCGCACACAAAGATCGCGCTACACTTCGTTCCAAAGCACAAAGTCCTCGTATTGCTTATAAGGTTTCTGACAGGCCAGAAGAGCATTTTGGCACTTCGGTTATTGCCTCTCAGACTGAAGAGTTTCTTGACCGATATGTTGATGGGGCATTTTCACAATCGAGTGATGAGTCAGAACACTCGCCGTTTGCCTTATTGGTTTCATTTCCCGATCCTCATGAACCTTTTGAAGCTCCCCGGCGTTATGTGGACATGTTCCCGCCTGAGGATGTTCAAATGCCTCCCCAACGTACGGGGGAATACACAGATGGCACTGCTCCAGAGCGAAACCGTGTTCTAGCCCGCATGATGCGTCAAACAGAAGATAGTGAAGCCCATCGACGAGGTGTGATCAGTGTTTATCAGGCCATGACTCGATTTGTCGATGATGGTATTTCACGAATTCTCGATAAATTAGATGCTCTGGATTTACGTGAGAATACGGTTGTAGTGTTCACCGCAGATCATGGAGATTTCATGGGTGAACATGGGATGGCAGTAAAGGGTGGGGTATTTTACGACGCCTTAGTTAAGGTGCCGATGATAGTTTCGTGGCCTCATGGCGGTGTCCCGCAGGGTGAGGTGGATGAGTCTATGGCAAATACTGTTGATATCGTGCCGACACTGCTCGAATTGCAGGGATTGGCTTCTTTTGCGGATATAGGTGCTGGTTGGGCTCGGAAATCAGAACGTCAATCTACGCCATTGAATGAATTGCAAACCCGATATATGCAGGGCCGACCTTTACCTACAGTGACCTCTTTCTCTGCACGCGATGCTGCTTTTTCTGAATATGGTGCGGGCGGACCTCCTGTAACCATGGAGCATTTAAAGCAATTTACTGAACCCTTTGGGTACCACACGATCATTGAGACGCTGTGGGCAAGAGAAGCTGAAGGGCGCCGCAAAATGGTTCGGACGCACGATTGGAAATATGTGACTGATCCAATGGCGAGCGGTGCGACTTTAACTTCTGGTACTGATGGTGGTCCGGGCGAAATCGACGAACTGTATGACCTTGTTAAAGATCCATGGGAACTGACGAACGTCGCTCATTTGCCCGAGAATAGTGCGGTCATTTCACATATGCGTTCTTTGCTCGCAGGATGGATGATCGAAACTGAGGATACAACTCCGGTTGAGATACCGGATACGCTGGGGCGGGCAATGCCTCGTTGAGCTGTTCTGAATATACGATCCAGCAATGATTTACAGTCAGGCCGATTTAAACGCATTGGATTAGAAAGATTTTCTGCTCGATTATCCTGGTTCAAATGTGCTCAAGCCGGGGTTATTGAATCAGGCAGAAGTGGACGGCTGTCCACCGCTTGGGTTAACACGCTTTACGTAGGGAGATGTGTGGTGATTGATTGCCGATCCGTCTCTGAAATTCACCAATCGCTTTCGATATTCGGTAGGCTTTTTATTATCTAATTTTTAAACAACGCGGTGAACCTGAACTCACGGCTTAATTTGAGGTCTATGTTGATCAAGCAAATTCGAACGATTTCCATCTTGCAGATCCTTCTGCTCCTTACAATGCTAATGGCCACGATGGCAATGGCCTGTGGTTCAGGTGATAGCGGGGGTACTGATGGCGTGGTGATCGGCGGTACCGACGATTTTCCCAAGCGCATACGGACTATTGAGTCGATAACGATATTTACTGAGGACGACATGAAATCTGTCGGCTGGAAAGGTCAGCGCGACTTTGTTTTGGAGTATCCAGGAGCATCACTGGCGAAGTGGGGTTTTATGAACCAGAAAGAAGTTGGCGTTCTTATTTATGCAAACGCAGAAGACGCTCAAACTCTTGGGGTTACAGCTGCGGATGCGCAGACCTTCAGGCGTGAAGGAGATGGCCAGGCTCCTGATGGTGACCTTATCGACAGAATCTCCTGTCGTGATAAGGCGGGTGCTTCAGCAGTGAAGGCGAATACAGGCGTTACCTCGAAATCGTTTTCGGCGTCGTATCTTGATCCTGAAATCGGTGAGTCAGATGATATACAGGCTGTCGGTGGCAAGTGCTCGAACCGGTACCCGACATATAACGACTATACGGTTATCGGCAATGTGGTGCTCATGTGCGAAAGTGACGGACGTAATCTGACCGATCCTTCGACTAACTGTGCGAAGATCGAAGAGTGGCTCACCGCTTCTGAATAGAATTTTTAGGGCGAGCTTGCGGTATAGCGTCTAGAATCTGAAGTAGATGAATTCAGCTGATGTGTTGGCACGTAACAACAAGATTCCGATAAACGATGTGAGTGTGAGTGTGGTAAATGCCGCTGTCCTTTTCAGGTCGTTTTGCATCCAGTATTTCTTGATCTTCGGCTGATCGATGATGGCGTGAAGCCAGAGCGGAGTTGAGTAGATCAGGGTTGTCGCGGCGAGAGCTGCTGCCACTTGAAGCTCGTCACGTGATTCAAAAATGTTGTGAGCGATGAACGCCATGTCACTTTCTCGAAATAGGAGCCAACTAGCACTTATCAGTATGAATGTGAGGATTGTTGAAACAGATCTTGGAAATCTGAAATTTGATGAGCCAACTGTGCGCCATATCAGGATCAGCGCTGCGTGAAGCAGACCCCATAAAACGAAGTTCCAGGCAGCACCGTGCCAGAGCCCGCCAAGGGCTAAGGTGAGGACAATGTTGAATGCGGTTCGGCGTCGAGGGTGGCTACTTTGTTTATTTTGATTGCCACCGAGAGGTATGTATACGTAGTCACGCAACCAACTTGAGAGCGTGATGTGCCAGCGCTGCCAGAAATCGGCAGGTGAAGATGCGAGCCACGGGTGCCGGAAGTTGAGTGACAGTTCGATCCCGAACAGCCGTGCTGACCCGCGAGCGATATCGGTATAACCAGAGAAATCGGCGAGGATCTGCACGCCGAAGGCAAGAACACCTACCCAGAGCATAGCTGATCCGGGCTGGTTGGTCGAAAAGATGTTATCGACGATCATTCCAACGTTGTCGGCGATGACCAGCTTCTTGAATAGCCCCCACACAAGTAGAGAAATGCCGGATGTGGTTTGGTCGACACTGAACTTTCGTGCTCGTTCGAACTGGGGTAACAGTGTTGATGCCCGCTCGATTGGCCCTGCAACCAGTTGCGGAAAGAAACCAATGAACAGCGCCGTGTCGAGGAAATCGCGTCTTGCATGGGTTCGTTTCATATGAACGTCGATAACGTAGCCGAGCGATTGGAACGTGTAGAACGAAATACCTATTGGAAGGATGATTTTCAGGGTTGATTCGAAGCTGATTAGCCCGATTGAGTCGAGTATCTCGGCAACGTTGTCGACAAAGAAGCCGGCGTATTTGAAAAAACCAAACGTTGCCAGCGAAGCGGTGATAGCAATTAACAGATACCACCGAGAATTTTGAGGATTGTTTTCTATTCGCCTTGCTGCGAAGTAACTCACCAATGTGTAGCCGCCGAGTATGGGAGCCATACGGGGATCGACGTAGGCGTAGAAAAGGTAACTCGCACCGAGCAACAGCAGGTTTTGTAGACGGTGCTGTAGGAACCAGTAGATGCAGAAAACCAACAGAAGCAGCATGGCATATTCGAACGATTGGAAGGTCACGGGACCGTGTCCCCGTTTGCTAGCAACCATTCAGCGAAGAGCTCTGTGTAGTACGAGCGGAATCGATGTTTCAGGTGATATCCATCGTAGTACAAAGCAGCGTCTATCCCGAGGTTCCCGGTCAAATCCATGTATTTGATATCTTGGCCTTTGAGGTAATATCCGAGTTCAGATGAGTACTTGGCCAGATCATCAGGTTCGTTTGGGGAACCGTCGTGATTCGGCCTGGCGGCGGTACGTATCAGTACGAGGTTCACGTCTATATTGATAGCTGTCTGTATCAAAGCGGGTAGGTATGAGTTCCCCAATTTGGACTCGAAGGCTCCGTGGAACTTCGGTTGTTGAATAATTGTAGCCTGATCCCGCTTATTGGCCAGAGCGGATAATTGATCGATTTCAAGTTGGATCTCGCCTGGATCCATTCCAACAACTCGGGCTCCAGTAAAGTTGATGAAGTTCTGTCGGAATGCATAACCGGATACGGGGTAAATTACAGCTAATTTCTCGGTGAGCCACTTTGCAAAATTTTGATCAGTTGTTCTCACGGAACGTTCAAGAGGCGTGGCTGGGTTTGTGAGGCGTTCGATAAGGCCCGGATCTTTGCTGCCGGTAAATGAAATTTGGCGAGTGATTAAATCATCATGGAAGAAAATGAAAACGGTATCGGGTTTATTTGTCATTGCACCGACAATGTTTCTTAGTTGCAGGTACCAAACGCCTGGGCCTGTGCCGTCGATTGCCAGTGAGATCGATTTATGACCTGTGATCTGTGATATATATTCGGGATCGACACGGCTATCGAGCAATGAATTTCCCAAAAAAATTAGTTCCGGGTTGGCGATGTTCAGCTCATCTATCGGTGATCGATCGAATTCCTCGGATGTGCTTGAACGGCCGATAAGTGCCGGGATGACCAACACTACAGTTAACATTGCTGCCAACAGCATCACAGATCGGGGGGTAACCCTTTCTGTTTCTGTGTTCTCGTTTGTTGTAAGGCTCAAGTACCCCATGGATCGAGAGTTTATTACCTGTGAATATCGCGTGTCTCAAAAGTACACGGAAGTAAGGTTGATTCTTGCATTCGGTGTCGGGCGTAAATCAAACTGAAAAATTCCTCGTAGACATGCAGAAGTTTTTGTATATCCACCAAAATTAGACCAAATAAATGCCCGTTAGAGTTCGTATTGAAAAGTCCACCGATACTCGTATTGAACTAAGACAAATCGCTACCTGGGGGTCAGGTTGCTGGGTCCAGTGAACACAACGCTATATATCTCAGGAGTTACTATTTCGGTTGAATAATATCCTTTATTGTTCGCTACACTCATGCGAAATAGACCTAGACGTCTTTCGATAGGCAGGTAGAGCGTGAAGACAAATCCAATCAAGCTTGGTGTGGAGCGCGGTGAATTGCAAATTGGCACCTGGATCAACATGCTTCGTAATCCAGCGGCTTTGGCGATGTTTAAGGAGGTGGGTCTGGACTTTGTCAGGCTCGATATGGAGCATTCATCACCATCTATTGAAACCGTTTCTGATTTTGCTGTTATGGGACGGGCGTTGGATATGCCCGTTATGGTTAGACCTCCTGAGGCAAACCGCGAATGGATAACTCGGCTCTTGGATATTGGCATTTACAACATTCACTGTCCTCAAGTTGACACGCCTGAACATGCAGCAGAAATAGTTTCTGTTTCCCGTTACGCTCCGCTTGGGGCGCGAGGCATGGGTAGTGCTACGCCAGGAAATGACTACGACGTTTCTATGCCGGTGATGGATCGACTTAAATTTACCAATGATCAGGTTTTTATCACGGTGATGTTTGAATCTGCGCAATCGCTTGAGCATCTCGATGAAATCGCTTCGATGGATGGCATAGATGCATTGACTTTAGGGCCTCAGGATCTTGCCCAAGATTTAGGTGTGTTCGGAACGCCTGCTCAGGATCGGGTACTGGATGAAACGCGAAATCGAATTGTCGAAGCTGCAAACAAGTACGGTAAGACCTGCGCTATGCTGGTTGGATCGTCGGAAGAGGCGCGTAAGTGGCATAACCTCGGCGTGATGGTGGTGAATTATTCGAGTGAAGTTAACGTACTGATGGGCGGGTATAAATCGGCAGTTAATGAGATACGCAGAGCATGAAAATCTTCATTTAATGCCTTCAAAATACCGATAAAGTCGCTTACAGTGCTGCGGCAGTAAATCTAGATTTACTCAATCTATTGAAAATCATGGCTAAATAATTTTGTCTTGTCTTATGCAAACAAAAATGCTTTTTGCTTTTTTGGTGCTAATCATGCCATCTGATAACACATTCACGAGCGAACGATAGAGTGGGTGAATCGTTAGCGCTCCTGAATGCCGTTATTTGGGCACTCACTGGAGTCGTAACTAAAGGCGTAGGCAGGAACGTTAAGCCGATCCATATCGTAACTACTCAGGTGTGGGTCGGATTTTTGGTCCTAATTACGATTGGATTAGTAACCGGGCACCTGCAAGAATTGGCTCATGTCCAACTGCGTTCGGTACTGTATTTAGCTGGTGGAGCGCTTGTAAACACTGCGGGGTCACTCGTGTTCTGGCAGGCTATTTCTCGTAGTACGGTGAGTAAGGTGTATCCAACCACGCAGAGCATCTTTATCAGTATTTCAGTTTTGGCGGGCTGGCTCTTCCTTGGTGATTCTCCACAAATCGGTGTGGTCGGCGGAGCGATTCTTATCATTGGTGGGGTGATCTTACTCAACAGAAAACGCGACGGCGCACTGAAAAAAAGCGCCGATCCGTCATTACCATCGGAACATGGATCCAGCGGTGACTATGTTGGTATTGGACTCGCAGGGCTGACTTCGATTTTATGGGCAGTTGGATTCCTTTCTACCGTGGTGGGACTGCAAGATACACCGCCAGTACTGGCCGCAACCATACGAAATTTTGTTCCAGCTATTTTGTTTATCCCAATCGCTTTTATGATCCCATCGAGTCGGGTGTCACGCGTGTTTAAACGAAACGGCACCCGACTCATATTAGGTGCAGTTTTGTTCGTGGGAAGTTCATTAACATTCGTATTAGCCCTTGATAATGCCCCGCCCGGTGTAGTGGTGGTTTTGATTAACACTTCTCCCATGTGGGCTGTCGTTCTTGCGATGGTATTACTCAAAGAACGTCTCGACCGTTATGCATTGGCGGGTGCAGCCCTCAGCGTAGCTGGCATTTTTGTAACTCTGACTTTTCGGTAGTCGATTATCACCTCAAAGATTATGAGTCGGGTCGTTTAACCATTTCCGACCAAAATCCGATAGACGTTTTTGTTTGGTCTTAACATGCGTTCAAAACCATCTTGTATTCCGCGATTCAAGGGAACTAAATCAGATATTAAAGGCTTTACATTGACCGCGCCCCGTGCAATCAGTTCAACAGCTTTTTTGTATCCCCCTGTGGAAGTTGCTGATGATGCGATCACCGTTTTTTCACCCTGATGTGCTCGCCCGAAATTCAAGGTTTGATCCTGGTGGCTGAATCCGACTATGACTGCTAGGCCTCCTTTTCGTACCCATTGCGCTGCATTCAGCGCGGTGCCAGGCGCACCAGCTGTCTCGATTATGACGTCGGGACCGTGGCCGTTTGTGATCTCAGGTAATGCCTGTGCCGGATCGGTTTTAGTAGGGTTTAATACCTCTGTTGCCCCGACTTTTTTGGCGATAGCTAGGGATTGTTCTCGTGGATCTATAGCAATCACTGAAGCACCTGCGGCTCTTAAAACCTGGAGAGTGGCGAGTCCGACCACTCCGCAACCAATAATCGCTGCACTCGAGCCCATAGTGATATCCGTGTGCTCAACAGCATGTACAGCCACGCTTGTCGGTTCGGCAAGAGGAGCTTCTTCGTTGGTTACATTATCTGGTAGTGGTATGCACAGGTCAGCTGGCCAAACTCCGTACTCAGCCAGTCCTCCATCATCTGTGAATCCGAAATTCCGCCCGTTATCACACAGTTGTGATGTGCCTTTACGACAGAAGAAGCAGACTCCACACGTACGAACGTTTTCTACGGCAACCCTTGTTCCAACCTGAATACTTGACACACCTTCTCCTAGAGCTTCAATGATGCCTGCCGCTTCGTGTCCCAGGATCCTGGGTTTGCTGTTGTTGATGAACATCCCATGCTGCCACATTTCAATATCTGTCTGGCAGATCGATGAGTAGGTTATTCGGAGCAATACCTCGTCAGGACCTGGTTTGGGTGTGCGGTGATGCGGGTCGAAGCGTAAATCTTGTTTGCCATGTAGGACGATTGCTTGCATTTGAATGATGTTTTGTTGAGTGAATGTTTAATTGGTTAATTTTATGCGTGATGGCGCAAACGGTATGTTGGAAGGCTTATCCATTGACATGCTGAATTGCAGCTAAGCCTAATTTTAGGACGTCTTCAGGTGGCGTTCGTAATTCTCCTTTTGGTGTTTTAAATGGAATCTCTGATTGCAGATCTGTGCTTGATGCCCAAAGCCACGAAGAAGATTTATCACCCTGACGTGAAAGTTCACCCGTCGGTGAGGAGATGCTGCTGGTAAGTCGCGTGAAGTAAATGTGATCGATATGTTGATGCTCGCCGTATATCGGATCGACTACATCTTCGATCATGATGCTGTGCGGGGCATAGATTTGCTCAAGATTACTTACCTTCAGCGGTTTTTGGGTTGGCACGATCTCAACATCAAAGCCGGTCTCTTCTTTGATTTCGCGAAGCGTTGTCTGCACAGGGTCTTCGTTGGGATCGATATGTCCACCTGGGGGTAGCCATTCCTGAACCTTTTTATGCCAATGTAGTAGCGTGGCATCGCCGTTAACTACAAAACCGGTTGCTGTGAAATGTCGGATTTTAGGAGCTGACAAATTAGATACCTATTGCAATAGTCTGGACTGTAAAGATTGTAGGCGCGAGTAGGGCCACCGGATCAGGATAGCCATTATGGCATTTGCTGATCGGGTGGCCCTACTCTTGAGGTGCCCTACTTGTAGGGCGCCCTACATCAACGTAGGACACCTCGTTTGGTACTAGACATTAAAACAGACCACCTCCTTCTTGGAATCGTAACTCCGGGTAGTAAAGTTTTTCTACCCACGATCGCTCGATCAGAGTCAAGACCGATGTTCGAATTATACGTAAATGTTTTAGAGTCGGGGATATTTCAATGCTACTGAAACAATATTGCTCGACAAGATTTTTAGCAAATACCTTGCTCGGCGTTAGTGATCTCTTATGATGCGATTGGGTTATTCGAATTCGATCGGCACACTTTGGTGGAAACCTAACTATGCGAGAACACGTTATTTAGAACCAGGTTGATTTATCTACTTCATTTCGTAGGGGTTTACCTGTGGAAAAATTGCGGAAATTTTCCAGGACGATTTCATATCGGCGTTCAGTAAGATGGCGACCACCCTGTGCTGCGATATGTGGGGTAAGTATCGTGTTAGGCGCGTCCCAAAGTGGGTGGTCACTAGGGAGTGGCTCGATCTCGTACACGTCTAAGGCTGCCCCGGCTATAGTTTCTGACCTTAAAGCGGAGTTAAGGTCGTCCAGCTTTGTCGTCATTCCACGACCGATGTTAATGAAAAGGGCGGTGTTTTTCATCAACCCGAATTTATGGGAGTCCATTAATCCTTCCGTCTCCGGGGTATGTGGGATCGTCAAGACTACAAAGTCGGCTTTCGGTAGCTGATCTTCAATGGATTTGGGCCCAAACATATCGTCTACCCATTCCGGTTTTTCTTCTCGCCGGGCATCTATACCGATAACCTGCATACCAATTGCTTTGCACAGGCGCGCCGTTTCGCTACCGATACCGCCGATTCCAATTATTAGCACTGTTGATTCAGGCAGAAAAATCTCGTGGTGCGGTTCATTGAGCGGGCGCCATTTACGCTTCTGTTGAAAATCTCTATACAAATGAGAGTGTTTTGTGAAGCTGAGGATATATGTGAGTATTTGAACTGATATGTGGTCGTTATATATTTCTCGGAAATTAGTGACCTTGGCTTCGTGTGCGATGAGTTCATCGAAGTAATAGCCAGCATCAGGCGCTGCCGCTGGGGCTTGGAGCCACCTTAGATTCGGAGCGCATGCGATCAGTTCAGGAGTCATAGTGCCGAAAGCTGCATCTGCGTCTGCCAGCTCAAGTCTGGCTTCCGCTTCTGTTTCAGGAGCTACGATGTCCCAGCCAGGGGCACTGTCGAGAAGTCTGGGAATCCATTCCGCAAAAAGATCTGATTGCGGAGGCAGAAATACAAACTTGTTTATCATGGCATCGTCCTATTTTTGTGAATTAGCAATTTGGAACTGCCACAAGCTTTCTGGATGGGCATCATGGTAAATTCTAGCATCGTTAAAGAGTTCGAGATTTGTCGGTATAAACTTGGAAATACCCGTGTATCCTGTACCTGGAATTACAATAATGAAAATCGGTGATTTCGAAATAGATATGCCCGATCCTCCTCTCCAGGATCCGCATTGCATTGCGATTTTGAAGCCGTGGATTAATGTAGGGAACGTTGGGAAAATCGTGTTAGGCCGCCTCGGCAAAATGTATGGAGCCGAACAAATAGGGCAGCTTGATCGTCCTGGTAAGTTTTACGATTTCACCAGGTATAGGCCTGAGATTCGCCTTACAGATGGTGTTCGTTCGGTACGCGTGCCGAATACAAAAATTAGTTTTGCGCGTCGCCCCAGTTCTAACGATATTGTGCTTTTGGAGTTACTGGAACCACATGCATTTGCCGAGGATTTTAACGATTCAGTTATCGAGCTGTTGAAGGCATTGAACGTGACTCGTTACTTACAACTCGGTGGGATGTATGATTCCGTTCCTCACTCTCGTCAGTTACCTGTCACAGGGTCTGCTCGTGGATGGGAGACCCTTCCTGAGTTGGAGGATGTCAAGTTGGGGGGGTCGAGATATCAAGGGCCGACTTCTATGACTTCTCAAATTTCAGAGAGAATCCGAACAGATATGCGTTTAGAAACACTTTCGTTGATGGTTCATCTTCCGCTTTATCTAAAACTTGATGATGACTATGCCGGCAGCGCGCGCATATTAAAGATTCTTTCCGAACTGTACGGTTTTAGTCCTTTGCTGCCCGAAATTGACATGGGTGCGAAACAGTACGATCAAGTTACTCCGGCGATGATAGATAACCCGGCCCTGAAAGATATGGTAGAGCGTTTCGAGCGAGAGAGTGACAATGATATTTCAAGAGAATCTGATTCAAGTACATCGGGTCCTGATTCGAGCTCGGATACCGAAGTTATGCTGTCTCCAGAAATTGAACAGTTCTTAAACGATATCTCGCAAAGTGATTCAAATTCCCGGAGTGATGATCTGGAGGAGCGAGGTGAATAGTTGGATTGTTACCTTGCATCAAATGTGCTGGCGTTAGAGTCCTAATCCTGTGTCTATATCAGTTAGCTGGCAAAATTCTGGCAGTTTTGAATGTTTTGAGGGCGCGCTCCCTGGCAGTCATATGATCGATGATGGGAGTGGGGTACATTGTAGTTTTTTTACGGTAGGACCATGGGCTGTGGATGTATTTGTCAGGGACATTCGTTAGTTCTGGTACCCACTGTCGAACATAGCTGCCATGGGGATCGCATTTCACCCCTTGGATGACGGGGTTGAATATCCGAAAGTAGGGGGCGCTGAAAGGGGCAGTGCCCGCAATCCATTGCCAGTTACCCGAGTTTGCAGCCGTATCATGATCAACTAGTGTCGATTGGAAGTGGAGCATTCCGATTCTCCAGTCGACCAGAAGATGCTTAACCAGAAAAGAGGCAACTATCATCCGTAGCCTGTTATGGATCCAACCTTCAGTTGCGAGTTGCCGCATGGCAGAGTCTACAATTGGGTATCCCGTTTCTCCGTTGACCCAACGTGAGTAGTCCTCCTCATGATTTACCCAGGGAATGCCGAACAGTGAAGCGTCGAGGGTTCGCAATTCTATTTCTGGAGTTTTGTAAAGAATGGTAGAAAAATAATCTCTCCATGCGATCTGCCTTTCATATTCTTTCGCAGATTCGGCCATGGTTGGATTTTTCTCAACCGAAATTTTTGTGGCTTTAAACAGGTCTGATTGAGACAGGACTCCGTTTGTTATAAATGGTGAAAGGCGTGAAGTGGTTGTTATGTCGACTCGATCTTTCTTCGAAGAATAGTTGGTTAATAATCCTCTGTTAGAGAAAAAGTCCCGTTTTAATATGGATAACCTGTCAGGTGTGTTCGTTATTGGTATTGACCTTTGATTGCGCTGGAGTGATCTGAATACGATGGACTTTGTATTGCCCGGATTGTCCTCTCTAAGTGGTATAGATTGCCACGCGCTAAAAAAACGTCGGAAATTACCTGTTGGCAGCGAGTCCGTGCATTTTGAATACCTGCGGCTTTCGTCTTTGACGGGTAGTAGCTGAAATTTGGATTCGGCGCGCCGGAAAAGGTTTTTCGATTTATCATCATCTGGTTGAAGTGAGTAAACCACCGAGCTCTGTGTTGAAGCCAAAATGTCTGCTAATTCTTGGATGGGCTCACCCGCGCGAACTAGTACGCTTCCTCCGTATTTACGTAGTTCCTGGATGAGTCTTGCTAAGGATTCTTGGAATATACGAGACCGAGGATCATTACCTGTAAACCACGAAGTGTCATCTGCAATCACAACGGGTACTACATTTAGATGATTCTTCTGCGCTTTGGTTATAACTGGATTATCGTGGACACGAAAATCTCTGCGCACCCACCATATGGCCGATCTTTCTGCAGGGGTTGGCAAGATACTACTTACTGGAGTTCGAGATTCGTGTTTTGAATCTGGCTCAGAAATTCAGAACGTAATGAGCGGTCGTTTTTGAACTGTCCGGTCATCGATCTGGTTGTCATACGCGATTTGGGCTTACGAACCCCACGAATCGTAGAACACATGTGGGTAGCAGTTGCCACAACCGCTACTCCAAGTGGCTCTACCAAAGTAGTGATTGTTTCGGCGATTTGCCTAGTCATACGTTCCTGGATTTGCAATCGCCGTGCGTACATATCAACAATTCGTGGAATTTTCGAAAGTCCGACTACCTTTTGATCGGGGAGATACGCAACATGAGCTTCTCCTATAAAGGGCAGCATGTGATGTTCGCACATGCTATGGAATTCGATACCAGTTATTATCACGATGTCTTCATGTTCGACATCAAAAAGGGCCCCGTTGAGCAATTCCAAGGGATCTAGGGAATAGCCGCTCAGGATCTCTTGGTACATGCGTGCGACCCTAGAAGGAGTTCCAATTAGACCTTCTCGAGTTGGATCTTCTCCGACGGATTTCAGGACGTTAGTGACAGCTTCCTTGAGCGTGTCCTCAGATCGAGTTTGAGGTGATGTGATCATTGTGTTTAGATTTAGTTCTTGACTAGCGGATTTGGTTTAACGTTTCAACGACTTCGATTCGACTTCTCTAATTCGAGGAAACTGAATGCTGCTCCCAGCATTAGGATGGCTACGATTATGAACACCGTTACTACGGCTGTTGCTGAGCTCATCGTGTCCTACCCTCTAAAATTCCACCCAGGCTGAGGATAGAAGGAACCCACAACCCGACGAATATCGCAGAGTGTTCTGAGTCTTCGAAGAAAAACCACATTGATACTGACACGAGGAAGGAAAGAAATGCGGCGATGAGATATAACCATGTAAATCGACTGAATGAGGGCATGTAAATACTCCTTGGTTGTTTACGTTTCAAATATCTTAGACTAAAATATCGTCTATATCAAACAAATATTTAATAATAATGTATAAATCCCACATCAATGTCAGGTGCTGTTGTGAAATCTAAGTACACCGTCGTGTATGACGCTCATTGCGCTGTTTGAAATGTGTTTCGTCGCTGGGTACAGCGAAGAGACCACGCTGACAATTTGTTTTTTTTGGGCAACACAGACCCTCGGATCCAAGAATTGTCGGTCGAGTTAAAGCCTGGTTTAGTTGAAAATACCCTTTTGTGTATCTCTGCGAACGGTCAGATTACTCATGGAGCTCAAGCGGTATTCTCTGTGTTCAGCCAAACTGGCGGTAAGATCGGATTATTGGCGAGTTTATTGCGAAACCGATTTGTGAGTCGGCTCTTTGAACCAGGGTATAAATTATTCGCCCGCCACAGGGGCAGATTTGCCTGGCTTGCAAGAGACTTACTGGATCGCTGATGCTCATGTTAGTTTCGAGTTAATGCGTGGCTAGGCGTCCAGTCGACGTTCTTTGGAACTAAACTCACTAATAGCTACTTGTTACTAACTGTCACTCCTGAAAGTTTTTCAACGTAGCTCAAGATGCCTGAATGGTCGTTAGCACCTTCACCCCAACCTACGAGAGCTTTCATCACCTGTTGCAAGTTTGCTGTTACTTGGAGGGGAAGTTCTAATTGGTCAGCGGTTTTTGCGGCATTGTTAATGTCTTTGTAATGCAGTTCGATTCTGAATCCAGGTTTGAAATTTCGTTCAAACATCATTGGCCCTTTTGCATTCATTACATTGGAACCAGCGAGTCCACCCTTTATGGCGTCAAAAACAGTTTCAGGATTTACGCCTGCTTTGGTTGCGAGCACAAGGGCTTCCGCAAGACCGTGAATGTTTGCTCCAACGACGATCTGGTTTGCAAGTTTTGTAACATTACCAGCACCACTTTGTCCGCATAGTACAGCGGATTTACCTATTACGTTGAATAAAGGTTTAGCGCGCTTGAAATCACTTGAATCACCACCAACCATTATCGCTAGATCACCGGATATGGCAAACGGCTCTCCACCTGAAACGGGAGCGTCAATAAAATTGACTTGCTTTTCGTTGCAGCGATCATGGATTTCGCGAGATACACCTGGCTCAATGGATGACATATCAATAATCAGGTCACCAGCTGTTGCGCCTTCAAGGAGACCGTTTTTCTCAAGGACTACGGCTTTAGAATCAGGGCTGTCAGGAACCATAAGAATTGTAATGTCTGACTTGGATGCAACATCGGCAGATGACACCCCGGCCTGTGCGCCTTGTTCTACCAATTCGCTTACTGCCTTAGAGGATCGGTTGTAAACCGTTAAGTCGTACCCTGCCTCGACCAAGTTTTTGGCCATCGGCTTCCCCATGATTCCGAGTCCTACGAATCCGATTCGTTCTGACATATTTAAATCCTTCTACCTAATTATTAGTGGATTGTACTGCTGGGTGTATTTTTCATAGATTTCTACATGACAGTAACAGGCGGCTGTTGATGTTTGCCAAGTTGACCGTAGAGGTCTGAGTTCATGTTGATCCTTATTCGTCTTCTTTCCAGAATCGCTCTTCTATGAAGGCGTAATCGGTATTGGCGAATCTGCGTCCGACGTCTTCGATCATTTGGGGGTGGCCACACGCGTAGATGCATGTCTCCTTGGGGTTAAACCCGAGTTGGGACACGTAGTCTTCAACCAGAGTGTTAATTCGACCTTCTGCCCCCTTCCATGGATCATTACGTGCTTCTGCCGGTCTGGAAACAGAGGGGTAAAATTTTACGAAATCGTGTTCGCTCGCGATTTGTGTTAGCTCTTCATCGTAGCCAAACTCATCTAAATAGCTTGCGCCTTCAAGCACGTCAAACGTGTAGTCATTTCGCTCGATTCCTTCTTGCGGCTCAGGCCACTCAGGATCGTTAAGGAATTTTCTAATAATTGAAAGGTAAGGAACTACTCCGGTTACAGTACCGACAAAAATGTGATGTTTGTATTGTGCTTGTAGTACAAAAATACCTTTTGCACGAGGTCTTAGTGTCATTTCAGCTCCGACCTCGAGGTGATCCAGTAAAGGGGTTAGATGACCGCCCTCAGCGACAGGCACAACTTCAATAAATAATTCGATCTCTTTTTCATCAGGAGAAGAGACGATCGAATACGGACGTTCTATGCCATCTACTCCTATTGTGCAATATTGACCAGGTTTGAATGAAAATGGCTGCGCCGGCTTGATCCAAAATTTGATCAAGTCTTCGGTTAGTTCCTCTCGTCTCACAAGTTCACATGTTGTGAAGCGACCTCGAATTGTTCGACTCGTATCGTTTGCCATCATGTTCTCCGTACATGTATGAAAATTTCAACAACCAGAATACCCGAAGAGTAGCGTCTCTGAGAAAGCTGGTAGGACCTGTTGTGCGGTTGTTTTTTTATCTCGTCATATCTATCGTATTTTCGCGGGTCGATGGAAGCCGATGCGATGTTAGACTTCAAATCAATTCGATCCTAGATAAATCAACTTATATCTGTCTGAATGTTGATGGTGGTATTTAGTCGTCAACGACAGTGTTGGAGTTAAAGACGTGTTAGTACGAACATCGGACATAGCGCCCCGGCATCGTCCTAATTTTGGTGACGAGGTTTATACGGTGATCAGGTTCCATAGTTCCTAGCTTGGTTGTTGCATCCATTGATCAATTTTAAGGCTAACCACTGACTATGAAAATTTTAATTATTGGTGGTGGTATCGCTGGATGTTCTGCAGCGTACTATTTATCACGAGATGGTCATGACGTATCTCTATTTGAACGTGATTCTATTGCGTCTCATGCATCAGGTTTCGCACTCGGAGGTATAACCCCATCCTTTGGGGATTTACCGAATGATTCTTATGATGTGTTATCTGAATATTCGATCGGGTTGCATCGAGACTTGGCGAAGCAGTTGAATGGGGGCAACTCGGAGAAGCTTAATTTATTAAAAAAAGCTTCGGTCATACTGGCAACGGAATACTCCGATATGGAGCATATGCAGAAAACGTATGAATCCTATGCCAAGGATTATGCCAATGATATCCGTTGGTTGAGTATAGGTGAGTTAAGCCATGTGGACGCGAGGATTTCACCTGATGTGTTGGGAGGTCTTTACGTTGGCGAAGCTTATGAGACCGATCCCTATAAATTGACACTAAACCTATGGCAAGCTGCTGAGCAGCATGGTGCTAAATTGGTAAACCGAGGTGTAACCGATATTGTTGTACAGGGTGGTCGAGTATCAGGAGTGGTCGCAGGTGGTGAGGAATTCGAGGCAGATTCGATTGTTGTAGCTGCGGGTCCTTGGAGTTCATCACTACTTTTGAATCTTGGAATTAACGCTACTGTAACTCCATTAAAAGGTCAGATCCTACGCCTTGACGCTCCAGATCCGCCGTTGAAGATCTCTCTTTGGTGGGATACAGATTATGCGACTACTAAACCCGATGGTCTTTTATGGATAGGGACGACTGAAGAAAAGGTTGGGTTCGATGATCGCACGACATCCGCAGCGCGTGACCGTATTATTCGATCCGCGGTCGAAATTCTTCCATACCTGGATGATGCGGAATTGGTTCAACAAACGGCTTGCCTGAGGCCCATGACACCGGATCGTTTGCCGATTATTGAAGCTGTATCTGAACCTCAAGGTTTGATCATAATTACCGGCGGTGGGCGACATGGAATACTGTTGGGACCATCAATGGGATTGGCAGCAGCTAATCTTGTCGCTGGCTCTGAGTTTCCTGTTGATATAAAGGCTTTCTCGCTTTCAAGATTCTCGTGAAAATAAGAAAAATGCTCAAGTAATAAAGTGGGAAATCCACATACTCCATGTTTCTCAAATTTCTCAAGACACGCTGGAGGTTTACAGTATTTCTTCTTTGAAATCACAGGCCGCCAAGCGTGGTTTTGATATCGGAACAAAAATTGTTCGTGAATTTTCGAAATTATCTTTTAAGTCGCGTCAATATGCATTCGATATAGAGCAGAAGGAAATAGAGAAGCCTAAATCACGATTTGTTGATTTAATGATTGATGAAATTCTCAAAATTCATCAGCCAAAACTTCAATTGCCAGAGGTTCGCGTATCTCGCCGTATGCGCGCTACTTTGGGTTCTTATATGCCATCTCGTAAACAAATTGCCATATCTTCAAGATTACTTGCAATGGGTGATGATAGTGACGTCCGTGAAGTAGTGTTGCACGAGGTTGCTCACGCGATCGTTCATGCTCGTTTCGGAAATAAGCCGCGTGCACACGGACGAGAATTTAAAACTGTCTGCAAGGAACTGGATATACAGCCGAAAAGGTATGTTGATGTTTCTACTGAAAAGTGGCAAACGCGAATTCGTTACGCTGCACGGTGTCACTTTTGTAATTTGTTTGTTGTTAGAAAACGACGCATGCCTTCTGCTCGATGTGTCTGCGGGTCAAAGATGTACCCCAAATCGTGGCAAGTGATATCAGAGGCTGAGCGAAGTCAAGATTTCGATTGGGTAATGATCTAGCGTGATTGGGCGATTAACTTCTTGTGATTGTAGAATTTCTATTTGAGTGGTAGTCTGAATGTTAGATAAATAAATATGTAGGGCCTTTAAATCCAGTCCAGTGAGGCTGGCAAGGGAACTTGACTAGACATGTGTTTTCGGCGGTTTGCTGTCTTAATGCACGTGCCAATTGTCTCTAGAGCGATTCTAAATCCTTGCCGGCGCTGCAAGGATTTTTTTGTGCCATGTCACGAATGGTAAAAACGGAGTCAATTTGGCGAGTGGCAATAATAAAGTCCTTCTAACTGGGGATGGTGTTCGCAGAGCGTTGACGAGGATTTCACATGAAATACTCGAGCAAAATGCTGCACCTGATGATCCTGTTTTGGTTGGGTTGCAAACTCGCGGAGTTCATTTAGCACGTCGTATAGCGGAAAATATTGAACATATAGAAGGCTATGAGCCCATAGTTGGATCTCTTGATCCTAGACTATGGCGGGACGACCCTCAGGTTGCTTCAGGTCAACCTCTCATGCCTTCTGACATTCCTACGAGTGTAGATGGTCGACTGGTGGTTATAGTTGACGATGTTTTATATACAGGTCGAACCATTCGCGCTGCTATGGAGGCATTGCTAGATTTTGGGCGGGCAAGTCGAATACAACTAGCGGTTTTGGTTGACAGGGGGCACCGTGAACTCCCAATTCGTCCTGATTTTATTGGGAAAAATATTCCCACCTCACGTGGTGAACGTGTGCAAGTTAGAATGCTCGAAATTGACGGGGAGGATGCTGTCTTGATCGGGGAGGAGCACTAATGGCACAACAATCCACCGCGTCCCCCAGTTACCTAGAGCAAGATGCGATTGCATTCCAACCTCGTAGGCATCTTCTTGATGTTGATGATCTCAGCGCTTCTGAAATATCGGGTTTGTTGGATACAGCTAAAGGTATGTTGGAAATTACGGCTAGAGATGTCCGTAAGACACCTGCATTGCGTGGTAAGACGATCATTACTATGTTTTTTGAGAACAGTACTCGTACCCGTGTTTCATTCGAGCAGGCGGGGAAAATACTCGGGGCTGATGTCATTAACATTACGGCATCTGCTAGTAGTGTTTCTAAGGGTGAGTCTTTGTTGAACACAGTGAAGACCCTGCAAGCGATGCAGATTGACGCGTTGGTTGTACGTCATCCGCATTCTGGAGCTCCTTATTTCATTTCGAATCATATTGACGCTTCAATAGTCAATGCTGGTGATGGAACTCATGCGCATCCGACGCAGTCGATACTCGATCTTTTTACTGTACGTGCTCATCTAGGAAACATATCTGGCAAAAAGATAGCGATAATCGGGGACATCTTGTACAGCCGGGTGGCGCGATCAGACATCATAGCGTTTCAAAAGATGGGTGCTGAAGTCGTTGTTTCTTGTCCCAATACGTTACTACCTGATGAATGGGAATTGGGCTCTACATTGGCGCTTGAGTCAGGGTTTGGAGGATTACGGCTAGTGAAATCGGTTGAGGAAGCGGTTGATGGAGCTGATGTGGTAATGCCATTGAGAATTCAAAAAGAACGGCAAGATGCTGGGCGCCTACCAAGTCTGCGCGAATACTCGGTGCGTTGGGGTATTAATTCTCAGAAAATGGCTCTAGCAAACGACGCAGCGTTGTTGTTACATCCTGGCCCGATGAATGAAGGCGTGGAAATTTCAAGTGAAGTTGCGCATGGAGCGCAAAGCGTTGTTGAGGAGCAAGTTCGTAATGGTGTAGCGGTACGTATGGCAGTTTTATACACGCTCTGTGCTCCAGGCAATTCGGTGCCAGTGATCCGAAATGCCGGAAGTTCGGAGCCGAATTGATTCCTCCCATCGATATAAAAGGAGATGCATTTGGTAGCCAGAAATAAACTGGCAATAACGGGTGGCAGAGTGATAGATCCTGGCGAGGAAATCGATCAGATTTCCGACGTTTTAATTTCTAATGGTAGGATCGAAAAAGTCACTCGGAAGACTGATGAAAGTAAATTTGATGGATATGAGGTGATTGACGCCACCGGTATGATCATTTCGCCAGGATTTATCGATCTTCATACTCATTTAAGGGACCCCGGGCAGGAGTGGAAAGAAACGATCAGCTCTGGGACCCGTGCAGCTGCCAGTGGGGGATTTACTACAGTCTGCGCCATGCCCAACACAGATCCTGTTCAGGATTCAGCCAGCACCGTTGAAGACGTGATCCGACGAGCTGCTTTAGATGGCATAGTTAGAGTTCTTCCAATAGGGGCTATTTCGGTGGGTCAACGTGGTAATCAGCTTGCTCCTATGGGGGAGCTTGCTGATGCCGGTGTAATTGGGTTCTCTGATGACGGCAATCCTGTCGAAGACGCTAATTTGATGCGCCAAGCTCTTGCTTATTCAGCTGAGGTTGGGCTTCCTGTCATAAATCATGCTGAAGATAAAAAAATAGCTGGTGGAGGGGTTATGACTGCAGGTTTGGTTGCAACCAGGCTTGGTCTTGCCGGGGCTCCAAATGAGGCTGAAACCGCGATGGTTGCCCGTGATTTATATTTGGCAGAACTAACAGAAACGCGACTTCATATACCCCATATTTCTACAATTGGATCTATAGAAGTATTGCGTTCAGCAAAGGATCGTGGAGTGAACGTTACTGCTGAAGTTACGCCTCATCATCTAACCCTTAATGAGGAGTGGGTGTTTGGCCTGAAAGGTGAGGTGCCATCTAGTGTTGGGTTGCAAAGTTATGACACAAATACGAGAGTCAATCCTCCCTTGCGTAGTAAGGCGGATGTGGGGGCATTAGTTGATGCTTTGCGAGAAGGCGTTATTGACATCATTGCTACGGACCATGCTCCCCATGCTGCGACTGACAAGGTGTGTACCTATAACGAAGCTGCGCCAGGGATAAACGCACTTGAAACGGCGTTTTCTTCGGTATTTGTTTTAGTAGATAGCGAGAAAATTTCACTGGTGCGATTGATTGAATCGTTAACAACACGTCCGGCATCCATATTAGGACGTGATCTGGGTAGGCTGAGAAAAGGATTCCCGGCTGATGTCACATTTATTGATCCATTGGCCCTGTGGGTCGTTGATCCGAGCACGTTTGCTTCGAAAAGTGTGAATACACCATTAGCCGGAGTCGAAATGACAGGTCAGGTTGTCCGAACCATATACCAGGGTAAGACTGTGTTTCAGTCTCAACCTCAAGTCAGGAACAACGGATGAGTGATTCACGTACCGACGCATATTTAATTCTCGAAGATGGTTCAGTATTTCAAGGGCTAAGACTCGGCGCTCAAAAAGAGGCGATTGGTGAAGTAGTTTTTAATACCTCGATGACCGGTTACCAGGAAATGCTTACCGACCCTTCTTACGGTGGTCAAATTCTTGTCCCGACTTATCCGATGATTGGGAATTACGGGACGAGTGAGGCAGATGTTGAATCCACACGAGTGCAGGTTAAGGGTTTTGTGGTGCGGGAGGATTGTGATGCCCCTTCTCATCCTTTATCCGAGGGCACGGTTGATGATTACCTATCGCAGAATGGCATTCCAGGAGTCTCAGGGATAGATACTCGGGCTGTTACTCGAAAATTGCGGTCGTCGGGAGTGATGATGGGCATTATTACTTCAAACGAAAGCGTATCCCATGCTATGCAAGTATTGGCAAAAGCTCCTCGGTACGGTGAGTTAGATGTCGTAAGGGATGTGTCCACCGATGAAATCTATGCCTGGGAAGGCGATGCGGGGGAACGCTCTCGGGCTTATCGTGATTTGCGCGCTAGGGCTCTCCAAGGGGGAATGGGTCGTGGGGTTAAAGCAAGAGTGGCTGAAGGAGATATTCGGGAGGATTCAATTAAGATTGTGGTCAATGATTATGGGGTTAAATTGAACATTCTTCGGTCATTACGCGCCCGAGGTTGTGACGTTGTTGTCGTCCCAGATGATGCATCGGCGGCGGAAATTTTAAGACAGAAACCTGATGGGGTGATGCTTTCGCCCGGGCCTGGCGATCCTGAATTGCTTGATTGTTCTGTGGATACTGCCAGAGGACTGATAGGCAAGGTTCCGATCATGGGGATCTGTTTGGGGCATCAGGTTATTGCTCGATCATTTGGAGCAGATACATTTAAATTGCATTTTGGGCATCGTGGAGGAAATCAACCGGTTAAGGATCTTGAATCTGGCCGTGTTTACGTCACCGCTCAAAACCATGGTTACGCAGTTGATCCAGAGGGGCTCCCTGCGGAATTGGAAGTCAGCCACCTCAATCTGAATGACGAAACGGTTGAAGGGCTTCGGCATCGAGATCTGCCGATTATGACCATTCAGTATCACTCTGAAGCTTCCCCGGGGCCACATGATAGTGAGTATCTATTTGATCGTTTTTTGAAAATGATTCAAAGTGGAGTGACTACGAAGGATTAGGAATTACTCGTTTGTGCCTATTAGACGGAATAACGCTGTCATGGCGTTTGAAAAGGAGACGCGATTGAAGAGAGCGCTGGTCACTGATTCGCTCAATGAAATGCCTAAAAAAGTACTTGTAATCGGTTCTGGTCCAATAATCATTGGTCAGGCTGCGGAATTTGATTACGCTGGAACTCAGGCGTGTCGTTCTCTCCGAGAGGAGGGGGTAGAAGTTGTTTTGGTCAACTCTAATCCGGCAACGATCATGACGGATGAAGACATGGCTGATCGTATCTATATCGAACCATTAACTATTCCTGTTCTTGAAAGAATTATTGCCAGAGAGCGCCCGGATGGTCTGTTAGGAACTCTTGGTGGTCAGACCGGTCTCAATCTTTTGGTGGATCTTGAGAAGATGGGCATTCTTGAAAAGTACAACGTAAAGACTTTGGGCACTTCTGTGAGTTCAGTTGAAATGGCTGAAGATCGTGAACAATTTCGCAATCTTCTTGAGCGGATTGGTGAACCAGTACTCCCATCGTATGCTGTTGAGTCTATAGATGAAGCTGTTGTTGCTGCAGCCAAGATCGGTTATCCCGCAGTTGTACGTCCGGCTTATACGCTTGGTGGGACAGGCGGTGGAATTGCACAAAATGAAGATGAACTTCGCAATATTGCAAGTGGTGGAATTGCGGCTAGCAGAGTTGGGCAGGTGCTAATCGAACGCTCTCTTCTTGGCTGGAAAGAGATTGAGTACGAAGTGATGCGAGACGGTGAGGGAAATGTAATCACGATTTGCAACATGGAAAACCTAGATCCGATGGGCGTACATACGGGTGATTCTATTGTTGTTGCACCCAGCCAGACGCTTAATGACAAGGACTACCAGCGGCTTCGTACGGCCTCTCTGAACATTATTACAGGGCTTGATATCAAAGGTGGTTGCAACGTTCAACTGGCATATCGTCCTTCCAAAATGGTGGCCGACACGCTTGGTGAAGGGTCAGGGTATGACGATGAAGGTTCTATGTATTACGTTATTGAAGTTAATCCGCGAGTGAGTCGATCTTCTGCGTTGGCTTCAAAAGCGACCGGTTACCCCATTGCAAGGGTTGCGGCCAAAATTGCTCTTGGTAAAACACTGGACCAGATATCAAATGCTGTGACTGAGAAAACTACAGCTGCATTTGAACCTGCATTGGATTATTGTGTTGTAAAAATTCCCCGATGGCCATTCGATAAATTCCCTACAGGTGATCGCACTCTTGGAACTCAAATGAAAGCTACGGGCGAAGTTATGGCAATCGACCGTACATTTGAAGCCGCACTACAGAAGGCAATCCGATCTCTTGAGAATGGGCGAGGTTCTCTTTTGTGGGAGGATCCTAATTGGATGGGTGACGGACCTTCACAACTTCTTGCGGATGACGATCGGTTGTGGAAATTGGCAGCTGTGCTGCGCGGTGGACGATCAGCAGAATCGGTATCCCTTGAGACAGGTATAGATCCTTGGTTCTCACGTGCTCTTTCGAGAATTATCGAAATGGAACGTCAGTTGTTGGCGGAAGAACTGACACCTGATCTTATGCGGAACGCAAAGCGAATGGGTTTTTCCGATGCTCAAATCGGATCGCTTGCGGATTATCTTCCCGAGCAGGTGAGGTCCATGCGGAAGGAGTGGGGATTAAAACCTGTATACAAAATGGTAGATACCTGTGCAGGTGAGTTTGAGGCAGTTACTCCGTATTTTTATTCAACGTATGAACAAGAGAACGAAGCTGTTTCATCCGAGGATACTGTTGCTATTGTTTTGGGAAGTGGTCCGATCAGAATAGGCCAAGGTATCGAATTTGATTATTGTTCTGTTCACGCTGCAATAGCCCTCCAGGCATCGGGTGTCAAGGCTGTGATGGTCAATTCAAATCCTGAAACTGTTTCTACTGATTTTGATACATCTGATCGTTTGTATTTTGAGCCACTCGATGAGGAAAGCGTGCGAGATATTATCGAAAATGAAGGAGATGGACATTCAACTCCTGCATCTATGGTCCAATTTGGTGGGCAGACGGCTATAAATCTTTCGCAATTGTTGGGTGTTGCTGGACTTCCCATTCTTGGATCCAGTCCTGATGTGATCGACTTGGCATCAGATCGCGGCCGTTTTGAAATGTTGACCGCTCGTTATGGGCTACCCCAACCACCCGGTGGGATGGCGTCTGATGTGGGAGTTGCTCTTGAAATAGCGGAAAATGTCGGATATCCGGTGTTAGTCAGACCAAGTTACGTTCTAGGTGGACGAGCAATGGAGATTGTTCAAACTTCATCTGAGCTTCATCGTTATTTCGAAACAGCATTGAGAGAATTCCCCGACCAAACTATTTTGATCGATCATTATTTGACTGGGTTGGAAGTTGAAGTTGATGCCGTGTGTGATGGTGAAGATGTATTGATTCCCGGAATCATGCAACACATAGAGCGGGCGGGAGTTCACTCTGGTGATTCCATGGCTGTATACCCAGCACAATCATTGACTGAGGCAGAGGTCCAAAAAATTGTTGATTACACTCGAAGGGTCGGGCTTGCACTTGGGATCGTTGGTTTAATGAACATTCAGTTCATCGTTACTGGCGGTGGTACATATCGTGGTTTTAATGGTGATCAGCATAGAGATGATTCCGGAGATGCGGAGGTTTACATTATCGAGGTTAATCCCAGATCATCTCGGACTATTCCGTTTATATCCAAAGTCACCCGAATACCGATGGTTCGTATAGCCACCGAGGTCATGCAAGGAAGAACCATTAAGGAGCAGGGATACACAACTGGGCTTGCCAAAAAGCAAAATTTGATTGCAGTAAAAGCTCCTGTGTTTTCAATGTCTAAGTTAGCCGGTGTCGATACATTCCTGGGTCCAGAGATGAAGTCTACTGGCGAAGTGATGGGCATTGACCAAACGTTCGATGGAGCGATAACAAAGGCATTGCTTGGTTCGGGACTTAACATTCCAGAAGGAGGGGCGGTACTGTTGAGCATTGCTGATCCTGATAAGTCTGATTCTGCTGGTCTTGTTCGTTTGCTCGACCAAGGCGGGCATAAAATTTATGCAACGAGTGGCACGGCGAATATGATCCGTTTGATGGGAGTAGGTGTCACTGAGGTTGAAAAACGCTTGCAGGGTGGGAGAGGTCGTACAGTCGTTGATATTATCGAAGACGGAACCGTGAGCGCTGTAGTCAACACGGTCACCGGTGATCGATCTACATTGCAGGATGGATTTCATATTCGAAGAGCAGCAGTCATGCAACGTATTCCATGCTTCACCTCTATAGACACTGCTCGCTGTGCGATTGAATCAGAGGGTGCAATGGGTGAAGGCGCAGAGAGTCAAGGCTATAGCGTCAAGACTTTGGCTGAGTACCTTGGTGACGCGTAGATCGTTCGGATTTTGTTGACTGTAGTCGGATTTTTGACTCTGGGTATAAGGAATTGCTTCCTGTATTTATTTGAGAGTGTTAAATTTTCGAAGCGCTTACCGACAACCATACCCTTGGGACGGTTTTGAGTTCCATTTCTTTCCAGATCTGTGCGAGTCCTTTTTGCAGTGACTCGCGCCCTTTATCTAATGGCACCCCAGGCATTACACCTTCTATCCAATCGGAGAAACCGGATATTTGGTGCCATCCTTCGTGGGGAACTTCGACGCGGTTTAAGTCATTTACTAAAATTTTGAGTCCGGCGGATTCTACAAGATCAATATATTGACTGGCCGTTAGTTGAACCCGTGATTCGACTTTGTTAGCTTTTTTTGGTGAAAGGCCATGCTCACGTTTTAGTATTCGTAGTGAACGCATCATCCATTTTCGGAAGAACTCATGGCTATCTTCTGGATGAGAACCTTCAAAGAATGATGTATTGAATGCAAATATCCCTTGAGGAGCTAGCTTTTCTTTGATCTGTTTTACAAGTTTTACTTTGTCCGGCACATAGTGAATTGAATTGCAGTAAACGATAGCGTCTACACGTTCCTTGACAGCGCCTGTTAGATTTTGGGCCTCTGAATGTACGAAGTTAACGACTAGTTCTTTGCGTTCACCAATTTCTTCTGCTGCTGCTTTTAAGGCTGTAGTTGAGTGATCGACAGCATAAATTACGGTGTCTTTGGCGGATTGAAGCCGTTCCAAGATTAGTTTTGTAACTCCCCCAGTACCACATCCCAAGTCGACTATTTTTCGTTGTTTACCAACTTCCGCAAGGTCAAGCAGGCGTACATTGACCTTCGTGTAAAAAGGGAGGTAGGAAAAGCTCGTGAAGTTGTATTCTTCGCTGGCTGTACCCAAACTCTTACCTCATGAATTGCTGCAGCGGCATTGCTGACTATAATCCGTAGATTGGAAAGTGTTGTATCGCTTTGAATACAACATCTAAATTCTATCAGAGACAAATTTTCTTATACCAGTGATATAAAGCATTGTCGGATATACATTTTTTTAAAAATATTTTGCTTGTGATATGTATTGTGTTGGTGGTTGCTTGCGATGATGGCGGAAACAGTGACGTACCGCTCATATTTGTTGCTGCTTCACTATCTGATGTGGTTGTGGAGGCTGGTGACTTGTATGAGGCGGAGACCGGGAATCGTGTTGAATTTAGTTTTGGTGGATCGATTATGTTGGCAAATCAGATTACAGAGCTTGGCGCACCGGCAGATGGCTTTTTTTTGGTTGGAGATAACCCAGTTATGATTCTTAGAGAAGCTGGGATGTATTCGGATGATAATTTAATGATTGGGTTGGCTAACAAACTTGTTGCCATAGCTCCTTCAGATCAGGAAGATTTAACTTCTTTGAGAGAACTTGTTGAGGAGGCACCTCGCTTAGCACTTGGGGATCCTAGCTTGGCCCCTGTTGGCATATTCACTAGGGAGGCTTTCGAATCAGTCGACTTATGGGACGATGTTTCCAAAGATGCCATATTTGCTTTAGACACTCGCGCTGCTATGGCTGCGGTGCAGTCAGGCAATGCTGATTATGGAATTGTCTATAAAACTGATGCTATTAGCTCAGATACCGTGTCAATTGTTTATGAGGTCGAAGAAACATACCCAGCTATCGAATATGTTGGCGGAAAGATTGATGATACCTCCCAGTCTGAAGCTGCCGCTGATTTTTTGACGTTTATTGCTTCCTCGCCCAAAACCCGTAATCTATTTGTGATGGCTGGATTTAATTTTGATTCCCCAGTCATAAATAACCCTTGAACGGCTCATCCTTTAGGACCTTTTTTTATGATGTTCGACATCCCAATAGTTGCACTTTCTCTACAGGTTGCTTTGGTGGCGACTGGTTTGACGTTGCCTATTGGACTAATAACGGCATGGTTGTTGGTCAGGAAAGATTTTCGAGGTAAGTTTTTCCTTGATGTTTTTGTCTCTCTTCCACTAGCCCTGCCTCCGGTTGTTGTCGGATATGTTTTGTTGTGGCTTGTTGGTACACACGGTTGGGTTGGGCAGATAACTCACGGGCTATTCGGCTCAACTATCGCCTTCACCTGGTTTGCGGCTGTTTTGGCGTCGTCAGTAGTGTCTTTCCCCCTGGTAGTAAGATCGTTCACAGTGGCTCTGGCTGGGGTTGACCCTAAGTTGGAAGTGGCAGCGAAAGGTCTAGGTGCAGGATCATTACGTACTTTTTTGACCGTAACATTGCCACTAGCTCAAAGGGGCGTGATAGCGGGGGTGTTACTTGGCTTTGTAAGGGCTTTATCGGAGTTCGGTGCGACTATTATTGTTGCGGGTAATATACCCGGGCGCACTCAAACCGTGCCTACGGCGATATTCACAAGAATTTCTTCGGGTGATACTAATTCGGCCTGGCGTCTTGCTTTAGTTTCACTGGTTTTAGGTGTTATCGCTCTTGCAGTCCATAATTGGTTGTTGAATCGTCCTAGATCGTTTAACTCGCCGGGTCTCACGCGATTGAACGGTCCTCCGTCATGATTTCATTTGATATACAAATCGAACGATCGGAATTCCGCTTGGATGCTGCTGGAGAGTTTGGCGCTGGGATTACGGCCGTATTTGGTCCTTCGGGTGCAGGAAAGTCGAGCTTGCTCGATTGCATTGCTGGTTCTGTCCGGCCTGACAGCGGTTACGTCCAAATGGATGAAACGACTTGGTACTCAAGTGTTGATAGGATTTGGGTTACGCCTGAGAATCGGCGTATCGGAACTGTTTATCAAGATGGCGCTTTGTTTCCGCATCTCGATGTTAAGAACAACATTGAATTCGGGTGGAAATTGATTCCTGAACAAAAGCGTCAGATCGATCCTCTTGAACTGGCTGATTTTATGGGATTGTCGAATCTCATGAGTCGTGGGCCTTCTACACTCTCTGGGGGAGAACGCCAGCGCGTGGCGATTGCTCGCTCGCTCGCTACGATGCCGAGGTTGCTCTTATTGGACGAACCTCTTGCGTCGCTTGACACTGCCAGGCGTGGATCGATACTCAACTATCTGAAACGAGTACATGCGGAGTTTGGTATACCTATGATTTACGTATCACACTCTATTTCTGAAGTTGTGTCAATTGCTTCTAGTGCAATGATGCTGGAAGCTGGAAAGGTAGTTGGGTTCGATCGTCCAACCGCACTTCTGCCTTATGTCAGCAACTCTCAAGAGATCGATAATTTCGAGAATATATTTGAAGGGGTTATTGATCTCTCTACAGATTATTTAACTACAGTAAAGGTCAATGGAGTCGAAATATCGACAGGGCGTCAAAGTAAAAACATGGGTGAGCGTGTGATGGTTTCGGTGGGTGCAAATCAAATTATTTTGGCAGCGGGCCGACCGGAAAATATTTCTGCACGTAATATTCTTAAAGGCAAAGTTGTTGAAACCTGGTCCAAACTTGGGAAAGTATTCGTTCATGTCGATGCAGGCCCAAAATTTATTGTTGAGTTAACGGAAAATGCATTGAAAGACCTTGGAATTGTTATAGGTTGTGACGTATTTCTAGTATTTAAATCAAGCAGTGTCGCTGTATTCGATACTTAATCCTTCCAGCAAAACAGATATGAAATTTTTTTATTACTTAACTTTGTTGTTCGTATTTATATGTGGTGTTGCTTGTGCATCGGATTCCTCTCCTGTAGCCACCGTTATTCTTTCAACGTCGGTTGTTGCGAAATTGCCTGATGATTTGAAACCTGTTGTACCAACGGATGCTGAAGTTGATCGCAAAACGGCAATGTTGTTGGGTTTGGATATTCATCGTCAACTGTGGGCTACTCGGCCAAGTAATAATTACAAATTTGGGTTTAAGTGGAACATCGGCGATTTCGCCTATGAAAAAGCTAATGTAGAGGTGCGTGTGCTGAAGAACGAAATTGACGTTGTAGTATGGGCTGAGAATGCTGTTACCACTGATGGCTCTGAACCGCTGGACTTCGTTGTTCCAGATATGCCAAATCCTGATCACTACTACAGCATAGACGGATTGTTTAAGGTTATCGAGGAGGCACTTGATAGCGATCCATCTAGGGTATCTCTTGGGTTTGATTCGGTCTTTGGATTCCCTACATCCGCAGTCATAGAATTCCCGTCCGACAGCGAACATAAAGACGTTTCGTTTTTTGCCGCTCAAATAGTGCCTATACCGGGTCCCCCTGAGTGACACGTGAAAACACACCCGACCATTGTTAATTCAGGTGTTCTCTACTGGTAGGACACAGGTCTGCTAGCACACACTGTCCGCAAAGAGGTCTGACTTTACGGCAAACTTGCGATGCGTGAACGTCTAGTTGCGCGTGGAATTCCCCCCAGACTTTTGCATCGGCTTCGAGGTTATCGCTAAATAATCGTTGATAGTCGTGGTAAGTGCTACCACGAACCTTCCATCCAAGTCTACTGACTATCCTGCGGGTGTAAGTATCTATGACGAAACTAGGTTTTTTCGCTGCGTATAAAATTATGTCATCGGCTGTCTCGTTTCCGATTCCATATATGCTCAGAAGTCGGTTTCGCAATTCGGGGAGTGGATGGGAAAAGAATATCTCGTCATCCCCGTCGTATTCGCGAGTTATTATTTTGGCAAAAGCTTTGATTTTCTTGGCCTTGATGTTGTGGTAACCCGATGAATGAATTACGGTTGCCAGTCTGGATTCCATCGTCCTTTGGACTGCTTTGTAACCCCATATGCCTTCTGCGTGCATATTTGCCAGCGCTGTTCGGGCATTTCTCCAAGCTGTGTTTTGTACAAGAATTGCACCAGTAACTATCTCGAATCCTTGATTCGACCCATACGTTGTGGGCCACCAATTTAGCGCCCCATTTTTTTTTAACAGCCGGTTATATATTTGGGTAAGGAGTTTTCGAGTCGGATCTACGGGCATTGTGGGGTAAATCCTCTAGATTGTTTGAGTGTTGGACAATGTCTTGTGTGCAATAATTGGCGTTCACTTTGACAGCGCTAAGCTAAGCAGAGATGTTATAGGTTGGAGGCACCTTTGAAGACGATGTTCGAAAAGCTAGATGCTGCCGCCATTAAAACAAACAGCTTTGTGTGTGTAGGCCTCGACCCGAGTATTGAGCGCGCTCCCATCAATGATATCGCTGCGTTCAATCGAGCGATTATCGATGCCACGAAAGATGTTGTCTCAGCTTTCAAACCTCAATTTGCTTATTACGAAGCTATGGGAATCAAAGGTTTCAAGATCCTCGAAAACACCATACGGCATATTAGAGATGTAGCTCCGAATCATATAATTATCGGTGATGGAAAGCGTGGAGATATCTCCACTACTGCAACCGCTTATGCGAGTGCGATGTATGAAATATGGGATGTCGATATAGCAACCATATACGCATACCAAGGTAGTGATTCAGTTGAGCCTTTTTTGAAACATCCAGGGCGTGGTGTGTATATCGTCTGTCGGACGTCTAATCCTAGTTCACGTGATATTCAAGATTTAATAGTTGACGATAATAATGGCCAGACTCGGGTGTTTGATCGGATCGCAGATATGGCTGATCGCTGGTCGAAAACTCAGAATGTTGGGATAGTTGCAGGAGCAACTTTTCCTGATGATTTGCACGCTTTAAGGACCCGGCATCCTGAGATGCATTTTCTCATTCCCGGAGTGGGAGCTCAGGGAGGAGAAGTGGAACAGACTACGAGAGCAGGGATGAATGAACACGGTAGAGGATTTCTGGTTAATTCATCCCGTGGGATCATTTATGCGTCTAGTGATCCTCTGTATTTCGAACGTGAGGCTCGGAGTGCAGCTGAATTATTGCGTGATCAAATAAATGATGCTCTTAAATCAAAGAAGATTTTTTCATCTTAATGATCAATATCAAGAATTTGACAGGTTTTGTGAATGCCAGGAACTTCGTTTAAAGTTGGAGATCGTATAACCCTCAAGAAGCCACACCCCTGTGGCAGCCGAGATTGGGAGGTTTACAGGATCGGCGCAGATATTGGTATGAAATGTTTGAAATGTTCACGAAGGATGATGTTCACACGTCGAGATGCCGAGCGTAAAAAAGTTTCTATTATTGACAGCGTTGAGGTGACTGATAGGTCAGATTCGGGATAATGTCCTCGTCAATCGAATTTGATTGAGGTGCAGTACAGCGATCGGTGTACCATTTGAGGTGATTATTGATGGCGTTACGAATAACGTCTTGTCAGTTATTCGTTGAGTTGGAGGTATGCAACATGATGGAGCTAGTTATCGATAGCATTCGAGTTAGTTTGCTTAACCATCAACGTGTCGTAATTCTTAAACAAAAAGATACTGAGCGTTACCTCCCCATATGGATTGGTCCTCCGGAGGCTGATGCGATCGCTGTTCGTCTTCAGGAAGTGTCGGTCCCTCGACCGTTGACCCATGACCTTATGCACAACTGCATCAAAAGCATGGGTGGGATCATAGATCATATAGTCGTATCTAGCATGGAGAACGATACGTACTTTGCAACTATAGTTGTTCGTCAAGGTGATAAAACTGTTGAGATTGATGCCCGTCCGTCCGACGCACTGGCGCTTGCAGTTAGAGCGAATGTTCAGATATTTGCCGCTCCTGAAGTGATGGAAAAGTGTGGGGTGCGGCTTGATAAGGATAGCGGGCTTGCGGTCATCGGCACTGATGAGAATACCAATCCTCCTACGAAAGCCGGAGGTCCTGTTGGAGAGGAGGAACGTGAGAAGCTGTCAGCTTTTTCAGATTTCATAGAATCGTTGGATATTGGAGATCTCGATGCTGAAGATGACGCTGAAGACGAATCCAAACCCGAGGGTGATGAGCCTGTTGCCGGAGATTGAACCTAATCAAAGACGGTACGGTTAGGTATTGTTCTTTTTATGTGTTCTTAGGTTCGTTATATTTTGGCCTATAGCGTTCTTTAAGGAGTGCGATGTACGTGACCATGGTATTCACCAGTCAATTAATAGTTTAAAAAAGTTTGATTAGTTGTAAATTTCGTTTTGATTTTGATGCCTTCGTGATACCATTTGCAATCGGTCATAGAGAGCAGGGGATCACCTGTGCCGGACACACCAGAGTCGCTAAATACTAATAGCGAAGAAAGCTGTACTAGGCACAATGATTCTCCAGGCTCGAAAGGTGGCTGGTTCGCTACTTTTGTGCTGTTAGGTCGACTCGGTGGTATTGGCTGGTTTGTGGGTATTACGATCGCTCTGGGCGCTTATGGCGGATATTGGTTAGATAGACAATTTGGCACGGCACCTGTCCTTACAGTGTTAGGGTTGGCGCTGGGTGTGCTGACAGCTTCTGTTGGCATGATCCGGCTTCTCAGCTCGATTCGAGGGGATCGGTAACGGCCAGTAGAAAACGAAAGAGAATAGGTACAGGCCGGTTGGGGAAACTTTTCTCTAGTCCCAAACTTCTTGCGATTGCCATCGGTGTAGTGGCAATGCTTTTAATATCCGTCGCTGGGGGAGCTCTCGGGGCGTCTTTCGGATTTGGATGGCTTGGCGGTCCCATACCGTTTATTTCAGTTCCTGCTGAGCGAGTTGCCTACATTGGTAGCTACCCACTTTTGAACTCGACAGTCATGTTTTGGTTCGGAGGGTTGATCCTTATTTTTGTTGCTTGGCGGGCCACTCGAAAAATGTCTGACGTGCCATCTGGGTTACAGAATCTTTTCGAAGTGATTTACGAGTTTTTTGGTAACACGGTGGACGGAGCTGCTGGTGGCACAGCGAAAGCTGGGAGACGTTTTCTTGCACTTGTCTCCACCATTTTTCTTGTGGTGGTAATTATCAACTGGGTCGGAATTCTTCCAGGTGTGGGGTCAGTAGGAAGAATTGAAACGATTGAAGAATGGGTGCACCACCACCTGCCGAAAACGGAAGCTAAAGTTCAGGAAAAACATCCCGAATATACGCCGGTCCAAACCGAAGCTGCAGCTCTGGTTCATCTCCTAGAAGAACATGGTGAGGATACCTTTGTGGCATTTGATGGTTCGATAGTTCCCCTCGGCAGAGGAGAGCAAGCCAGAGTGCCTCTGAACAAAATTGTCACCTTTAGTGAATCAGGACTTCATCAGATAGAAGAAGCAATACATCATGGTGATGATTTAGATGCTCTTCCGGTGCTAGACAGCATTCACAGTGATATCAAAAAAGGTGTTGTGCAGGGTGAGTTTGTCTATAAAGGACAGGATTTCAAGGGAAAAACTGTAGGCCTGCTCGTTCCTTTCCTCAGGGGTGCAAGTACTGATATCAATACGACACTCGCAATCGCACTGGTTGCGATGTTTACAGTGCAGGTTTGGGGTATCAGGGCATTGGGTGTTCGTGGTTATGGTGGCAAGTTTTTTGTCAATCCGATCTCTCAGGGCCCGATTGCAACCTTTGTGGGTATCCTTGAGGGTTTTGGTGAACTCACTCGAACTCTCAGTTTTACTTTCAGGCTTTTTGGCAACATGTTTGCAGGTGAGATATTACTGATCGCTATGGCTTTCCTGCTGCCATTAATCGGAATTATCCCATTCATGGGTCTAGAGTTGTTTGTGGGCCTTATCCAAGGGTATATATTCGCAATGCTCACATTAGTATTTGGTGTAATGGCGGTCGCTAGTCATGGTGATCACGACAGCCACGCGGAGGATCACTAAAAGAGATCTTGCTAAATTACATGGGGAGCGGTGGCGAAAATATCGTCGTGAACAACCATCGTCACACAGATCGAAGTTATTAGGAGAAATCAGTTGGACGCAGAAGCTACAAAGTATTTGGGGGCTGCAATCAGTATCGGGGTAGGTGCCATAGGCCCGGGTATCGGTATCGGTTTGCTGGCCGGAAAAGCTATGGAGGCCATAGGACGTAATCCTGAGGCTACAGGTCCAGTTCAGCAAAATATGATTTTGGGACTGGCGTTCGCAGAAGCCATAGCGATTTACGCTTTGGTTATCGCGATCATCATACTTTTCGTTTAGTAAATCGAAGATAATCGACCTATTCGTATGATGGCCGTAGCCTGAGTATGTATTAGGTTGTCGGCGGGTGATAATTACCGCCGCACTCGTTAACGCTATAGAGGGAGCGAATATGGAAGCGCTTGGAATAACACTACAGCAACTGCTAACTCAGTTAGTCAGCTTCCTCATTCTCTTTTTCTTACTGTATAAACTGGCTTACGCTCCCATTGTGGGGATGTTGGACAGTCGTGCACAGAAGATCAAGGAAAGCTTAGAAACAGCCGAGGCAGCACGATTAGAAGCAGTGTCATCAGCTGAACGAGTGGAATCAGAAATTGCTGCAGCTCGTCAAGAAGGGCAGAAGATCATATCCGATGCTCGTGAGGCTGCTTCAAAACTACGCGAACAAGAACAAAACCGCGCGCGAGAAGAAGTCGAAACGATGCTTGATCGTGCTAGGTCTGAAATTGCTCGTGAAAAAGATTCAGCAGTCGAAGAGGTTCGTAAAGAATTCGCGGGACTTGCGGTGATAGCCGCCGAACGGATTGTTGAACGATCGCTCGACGCTAAGTCTCACTCGAGCCTAATAGACGCGGTTTTAAAAGAAGGACTTAACGAGAGGAAAAACTAGAGAACCTGCTAAGGGTTTCTGATTAACAATGGCAGCAACTGGAAGAAGATATGCGCAGGCCGCCTTTGAGTTGGCTAAAGAACATAACTCCCTTGATGTATGGGAAGAAGGATTGACGAGAGCTTCCGAAGTTCTCTCTGATCCAGATGTGTTGAGCTTTTTGGATGCTCCGCAGGTCACTGATAGTGCAAAACTTGATGGGATAGCCACACTTCTTCCAAGCATCGATGTGCTTGTTCGGAATACGGTTAGCTTAATGACAGTTAATCACGATGTGACTAAATTTATGGAAATGCATGGCTTGTTTGGTGAGATGGCCGATGAGTATCGTGGGATCGCGCGGGCAGACGTAACTACTGCTGTTCCGCTGGATGATGCACAGCGTGAAAGGTTGGCATTAGGTCTTGCGAGTATGGTGGGGCGGAGTGAAGTGAAAATCACAGAAAATGTGAACCCCGAAATAATAGGGGGAGTTGAAGCGAAGGTTGGTGACCATCTAATCGATGGGAGTACACGAACACAATTAAGGTTGATGCGAGATTCACTGGCCGAGCGGCCAGTTGATTGAAGGCTAAACGGTTTTCTAAATAGGCCGCTACAGCAAGACGGGTTTATCCCGGAGAGAGAGTTCGATGGCAGCACGAGGTCAGGATATAGCCTCTGTTATAAAGAGGCAGATAGAAGAATTTGGTGGAGATTTAACCCAGGTCGATATCGGCACGGTTGTGGAAGCTGCTGATGGTGTAGCTCGAGTGCATGGTCTTTCTGGGGTACGTTATAGCGAGTTACTTCAGTTTCCGGGAGATATTTTCGGGCTGGCCCTTAATCTCGAAGAAGACAGTGTGGGTGCTGTGATTCTTGGTGACTACCTGAAGATTAAAGAAGGCGACGAAGTCCGTAGTACAGGTCGAATTATTGAGGTTCCTGTCGGAGAAGCCATGAAGGGCCGGGTGGTTGATTCACTTGGCCGTCCATTGGACGGGAAAGGTGGAATATCTACTTCTGAGTCTTATCCCGTGGAGAAAATCGCACCTGGGGTAGGTGCTCGGCAATCGGTGGATCAACCTGTACAGTTTGGGTTGAAAATTGTTGATGCGATGGTCCCAGTCGGTCGAGGGCAGCGTGAACTTGTCATTGGTGATCGTGCAACAGGCAAAACTTCGGTTTGTATTGATGCGCTTATAAACCAAAAAGACAGCGGGATCGTCGGGGTCTATGTGGCTATTGGTCAGCGGGCCTCAAAGGTAGCGCAGATTGTGACGCGGTTAGAAGAAAATGATGCATTAGACAATACGGTTGTCGTTACTGCGAATGCTTCTGACCCGGCGCCTATGCAGTATCTGGCTCCTTATGCTGGCTGTGCGATCGCGGAATATTTTATGGCACAGGGCAAAGATGTTTTGATCGTCTATGACGACCTAACAAAGCATGCCTGGGCTTACCGACAGATGTCACTGTTACTACGGCGACCTCCAGGTCGAGAGGCGTACCCAGGTGATGTCTTTTATCTTCATTCTCGATTATTGGAGCGCGCTGCTCGTTTGAACGAGGAAGCGGGAAGTGGTTCCATCACAGCCCTGCCTATCATTGAGACGCAGGCAGGTGATGTCTCGGCTTATGTACCCACTAATGTTATTTCGATCACCGACGGGCAGTTATATCTAGAGCCCGACTTGTTCAACTCGGGTGTGCGACCAGCAGTGAATTCTGGTCTTTCAGTCACTCGTGTGGGTTCAGCAGCTCAACTTAAGGGAATGAAATCAGTTGCTGGATCGTTGAAGTCTGAAATGGCACAGTATGCGGCACTGGCGACTTTCGCTCAATTTGGTACTGATGACCTTGACGCTGTTACTCGCAGGCAACTTGAGCGTGGGGCCCGAATTACCGAGCTTTTGAAGCAAGATGAGAATTCTCCACTATCTTTTGAAAATCAGGTTGCTGTGTTGTATATAGCTAATGAGGGAGCCCTTGATGATGTGGCTGTCGAAAACGTTCGAAATTTTGAGGAGCAATGGCATCACTACGTTGCTGCTAATTTGCCGGATGTTTTGAAATCAATAGCAGAAGCAGGAGACTTATCTGACGCCGACAAGGTGAAAATCGATGAAGCAGTGATCGCATTCAAGCAGACCGTCACCCTTTGAAGATCAGTATTTCATAACTGATTTAGTAGAGATAAGAATTGCCCAGTACTAAAGATTTTCGAGACCGGATCAAATCGGTTTCTAATACAGCGAAAGTAACGGGAGCGATGCAAATGATTGCCGCTTCCAAGATGACGCGGGCTCAAAATATGGTGCGTGATGGCCGACCTTATGCTGATCGTATCCGTGATGTGATAGGCGACCTCGCGGCGCTTGCAGCGCGAAATGAAGAATCTGAAACGGTAGATCTATTGAAGGTTCGTCCGGTGAAGAAGACCTTGATGTTGCTAGTGACTCCTGATCGAGGACTAGCTGGCGCTTTGGTTGGAAACTTGCAGCGAGAGGCAGGCAAGTTTATTCAGCAGACAGAAGGTGAAGTTTCAGTTATCGCCGTCGGGCGAAAGGGTGAACGGTTTATCACTCGAACTGGGGGTGATCTTTTAGCAGGTTTTTCTGTACCGGATCGACCTGTGATGGATGATACTGTTACCGCAGGGAGGATGCTTGTAGAGGAGTACAGATCCGAGCGAGTCGATCGTGTTGTTTTGATCTATGCGCAGTTCATTAGCACGGCTATTCAGGAAGTGACTATTCGTCAATTGTTGCCCGTCGAGCCAGCTCAACGTGGAGAAGGTGACGTGCAACAATTGCAGCAGCTTGATTACATTTACGAGCCAAGCATATCTTCAGTGCTTCAATCGCTTGTACCTAGATATATAGAAACGCAGGTATATCACGGGATTCTTGAAGCGTTTGCTAGCGAACATTCGGCTCGGATGATCGCTATGCAAAACGCGACCGATAATGCGCAGGAGATTGTCGAGGGTTTGACTCTTGATTTGAATAAAGCGAGGCAGGAATCTATTACTGCTGAGCTTCTTGATATCGTGGGTGGCGTAGCCGCCCTAGAAGGCTAAAAATACTGCCCGTTTTGGGCGGAGATACAGACCAGGAGAGCCTAAGTAATGGCCAAGGGTAGCAAAGGTAAAGTAGTACAGGTAATCGGCACGGTTGTGGACGTTGAGTTCCCTGCTGATGAATTACCTGAGATTTATTCGGCCGTCGAATTACAAAACGACGGTGAAAAGTTGGTGCTTGAGGTTGAGCAGCATGTTGGTAATAGCTGGGCTCGTTGTTTGGCTCTTGGAGCGACCGAAGGCCTAGCGCGTGGGATAGAGGCGGTCGATACTGGTTCACCTATATCAGTCCCTGTGGGAGCTAGCTCACTTGGCCGGCTGATGAATGTACTTGGCGATCCCATCGACAACGGACCGACAGTTCCGGACGACGCTGAAAGGTGGCCGATTCATCGGAAGCCACCTGCCTTTGATGAACAGTCTGGTACCACTGAGGTTCTGGAGACTGGTATTAAAGTGATGGATCTAATTACCCCTTTCGCTAAAGGGGGCAAGATTGGTGCGTATGGCGGTGCGGGAGTTGGCAAGACTGTCATCATCACGGAACTTATCCGCAACATAGCTCAGGAACATTCCGGTGTGTCCGTGTTCGCCGGTGTGGGTGAACGCTCACGGGAGGGTAACGACCTTTGGCATGAAATGATCGAATACGGCGTTATGGATTCCACCGCCCTAGTTTTTGGGCAGATGAATGAGCCACCCGGAACTCGGGCGCGAATTGCCCTGACAGGTCTGACAATGGCTGAGTATTTTCGTGATGTACAGAAACAGGATGTACTTCTCTTCGTGGACAATATTTACCGGTATATCCTCGCAGGAATGGAAGTGTCAGCACTTCTGGGTCGGATGCCATCAGCGGTGGGTTACCAGCCGACTCTTTCAACTGAAATCGGTGATCTACAGGAGCGCATTACTTCTACTAATGATGGTTCTATCACCTCTTTTCAAGCCGTTTATGTTCCGGCAGATGACTATACCGATCCAGGAATTGTTACAACTTTTGGTCATCTCGATGCAAACGTCTCGCTTGACCGAGCGTTAGCTGCACAGTTCCTGTTTCCGGCTGTTGATCCGCTGGCTTCAAATTCACGAATCCTTGAGCCTGCGGTTGTGGGTGATGATCACTACAACGCAGCACAATCAGTTCGTCAAGTTCTGCAGAGGTATAAGGACCTTCAAGACGTCATCGCTATTCTCGGAATCGAAGAACTTTCTGAAGACGATCAGGTTACCGTTGGCCGGGCACGTCGGATTCAGCGTTTTTTGACCCAACCATTTTTTGTTGGTGAAGTGTTCACTGGTATGGCCGGGCGATATGTACCTGTTGCAGAAACTGTCAGAGGTTTCCAGGAAATTATCGACGGCAAACATGATGATCTTCCTGAACAAGCTTTCTACATGGTTGGAACAATTGATGAGGCCGTTGAAAAAGGCAAAAAAATGCAAGAAGAGGCTACAGCCGCCAGCTAAGTTTCGGATTTATGAGGATTTGAAGTAGATATGACCAAACTGCAATTAGCTGTTGTAACCGCGGAAGGCGAGAGCTTTTCCGGTGAGGTTGACGCGATTGTCGCTCCTGGTGAAGTAGGTGAGTTCACTGTTCTGCCTTCGCACGCTCGTCTCATCACCACCCTGTCTCCCGGAATTCTCCGTTTGGAGCAAAATGGCGATTCAACTTCCATTGCATTGACTGGTGGGTTTTTAGAAGTCTCAGATAATCGCGTAACAGTTTTGGCTGATGCAGCCGAGCATGATGATGCTATCGATTTGGAGCGTGCGGAATCGGCGCTTGCACGGGCTGAGGAACTAATTGCAGATGCTCCAGCGGGGATTGATCTTGAGCGGGCAATGTCTTCGCTGAGGCGGGCACGGGTTCGTGTAAATCTTGGTCGGCGCCGTAGGGATCGTAGGGGACCGCAAACGGGTTAGCTAAACCTGTGCCTTCCGCTGGACATGTGGGTAACGAACACCCGTGTCGACTCTCCTAAACTAACACTTGGGCCTTGGTCGTAACTTTTAGTTACTCCATGAGCTTACTTCATGTAGTAAGTCATGGATTGGAGAGATAAAACCGGGTCGATGCTATTGACGTTTACGCTGGCTGGAACTTCAGGTGACAATGGTGCGTAGTTCAGAATTGATTTAATACCTGACTTAACTAGGGTGTCAATCACCTCTTGTGCGTGTTGAATGGGGACGGAGACAATTCCGATTTTGATATCAAATTTTTTTACTGTCGTAGCTAGCTGTGAAATCGACTTTACTCGTAAGCCTGAGATGTTCTGTCCCACAATGTCCTCGTTAGTGTCGAACGCAGCCAGGATATTGAAACCTTCCGGTGCGAATCCAGGATAAGAGACCACAGCCCGTCCCAGTCTGCCCATTCCGATGATCGCAGCGTTCCATGCTCGATCTAATCCTAAGATTGTGCGTAATTTCTGTTCAAGTATAGTGACGTCGTACCCACGGCCTTGTTTTCCGAATCGTCCAAAGTATGAAAGGTCCTTCCGAATTTGTGCGGGTGTCATGTGTAACAGCAGCCCCAGTTGTTCGGAGGATATGACCTCATTACCTCGATTTGAAAACTGCGTCAAAATACGTACATAAAGCGGAAGGCGGCGGATGACGACTTCAGGCACAACTAATTCAGTATTCAAGTTTCCATTGCTGTTCATTACTGTTATATCGGACGACTGACATATCCTATGAGACCTTTGTTACGTGGGTGCTTTTTATCACAAAGTATGGAAATCTGGTACCTCTGGTGATTCCAGTTCTGGATGTAACCGTATGTCAAAAAACGATAGCTCTTACAAAGTTTTAGTTGTTGCGTAGTTTTATTGATTAAATGAAAAGCTCCGGCGATTTACCAACCGGAGCTTCAAAAACTTATATTCGGCCGTTATTATGCGGCTTCTGTTGTCGTTAGAGGTTTTTCCTGTATTGCACGCCGAGCCGATTCTTTCGAGTCTACAGTGAACGAACACTGTAGACATTGTAAAGTCTTGCTGTCTGAGAATATGACCAGCTCAACATCACCATGGCACTTCGGGCAAGCTTTTAGATAAAGCACTTTCTTCCTTCTTCTTCTTTCGTCCCCGCCATAATTTGGTCGGAGCGTTACAAAACTACTGAATCTGATTTACGTTACGAATCCTGTAACAGTATTCCTTCCATAAAACGATCTGCGACAGATGGTACTACGAAACTTTTTGATATTCAAGGTTATATAGGTAGATTTCGTAAAATAAAACAAGGAAGACTGGAATCCAATCCCTAACCTTACGAAATCAGGTATAAAGTTGACATGTATTGTATCAATTATTACCATGTAAATCGTAGGATGTATATTGAGTAGTATTAAACTGTTTGTTAACGTATACGATTCCATTCTAGGTCGTGTTCACCTTGGATATTAAGAAAGACGTCTCTTGACACAGGAATTTAATCAATCAAGACAAGGATTTGTGGATTCACAGAATTCTGGTTTAGCATGGTCTCGCTCCGACGCATTAAACCGAATGTTGGCTGATCTTTACGAAATCAGCTCATCCGAGCCGATAGTTCAATCTACTTCGTTCGCAAACACGGATCAAGATGCTCTAGATGCCCGCGCTGAGAACCAAAACTACGGTGTCAGTAGCAGAATTCAGTCGTCAACGATTACTGGAGTTTATGTAATCAGCGTTGCTGCCCGGTTGGCAGATATGCATCCTCAAACCCTTCGTAAATACGATAAAGAAGGTTTGGTGAGCCCTCAGCGTTCCCAGGGAAGTCGACGCCTGTACTCGGATTCCGATGTTGAACGGTTGCGCGTGATCCGTCGCCTAGCTGATGAGTTGGGGTTGAATCTTAATGGTGTGAGCTTGGTTCTCGATCTAGTTCGGTCTTTAACGGATATAGTCTTGTTATTAGAAACAAACTTAGAAGTCGCAGATAAACGAGCGGCTAAAGTTGCTGCTGATGAGATCCGTCAAATACTTGGATACGTTGGCGCCGACTAACCCTATGCACAAAAATGGCCGCGCTATGACTATTACATCAGGTTGTTAGGAAAAATTGTCAAATACAGAAGATAAATCATCCCAATTACCGAATCCGGAGGATCTGTCGTCAGAGCCTCTTGTGACGGAATTCTCTGATACAGACGGGACTGTATCTGCTCCAGATGAATTGGTCGAAGCGTTACGCGAGAAAGATCAATTCAAACGATTAGCACAACGTGCCCAGGCAGATCTTGTTAATTATCGAAGGCGTATAGAAACGGAGCAGCAATCTGCTCTTGTAAGGAATCAGCAACGGATAGTTTTACGATTTGTTGATGTGATTGACCAACTCACTGTTGCATTAAAATCCGACTCGTTAGATGAGGTTGATACCGGTTGGCTTGAGGGTATCAACGCTATCCATAAAAAATTTCTGAGCGAATTGTCCTTTGAAGGTTTTGAACAGTTCGAGTCTCTTGGCGAAGAATTTGACCCTCGGAAGCATGAAGCACTCTTGTCAAGCATTACTGCAGATTCCGAACCGAACACAGTGATTGCTGTGCTTCGTCCTGGATATACGCACAACGGTGAGGTTGTTAGGCCGGCGCAAGTAGAAATTGCGGTCGCTGAACCTGATAAATCTAATGAATAGTAGTAGGTGGATACGAAACTAAGAATACAAAAAGCAAGAAAGACACGTTTAATAACAAGTGTCTGGGCCATAACTGCGTGTTTACGCCTTTATCCAGACTAACCGACATTCAAAAGGAATTATTAAAGAGTAATGGCAAAAGTTATTGGAATAGATCTCGGAACAACTAACTCTGCGATGGCTGTGATGGAATCAGGGGAGCCGGAGATCATAGAGAACGCGGAAGGACGTCGTACGACACCGTCTGTAGTGGCATTTAATGCAAAAACGGATGAGCGATTTGTTGGTGAACTGGCTCGGCGTCAGGCGATTACTAATCCCGAAAATACTGTTTACTCAGCTAAACGATTTATCGGTCGTCGCTTTGACGATTCTTCCGTAAAGGCAGATATTAAAAACGTTTCTTTCAAACTTGGGGAGTTGGATGGTGGGGATGCTGGCATTGTTCTCAATGGAAAGACTAGCACTCCAGCTGAAATTTCTGCGATGGTACTGCGGAAGTTAAAAGAAGATGCCGAGGCCAAGTTAGGTGAACAAGTAGACCAGGCTGTGATTACTGTCCCGGCTTACTTTAGCGATAGTCAACGTGAAGCTACGAAAATTGCAGGTCAAGTTGCGGGTCTTGAAGTTCTCCGGATTATCAATGAGCCCACTGCTGCTTCTTTAGCATATGGGCTTGATAAAGAAGGCGAACGCACCATAGCAGTTTATGATCTGGGTGGTGGAACTTTTGATGTTACTATTCTTGCTCTTGGTGAAGGGGTTTTTGAGGTAAAAAGTACTAATGGTGATACTCACCTTGGTGGCGATGACTTCGATCTGAGTTTGCTTGATTACTTGGCTGACGAGTTTAAGCAAGAGAATCTTATTGATTTACGGGATGATGTTTCAGCACATCAGCGATTGCGGGTTGAGGCGGAACGGGCAAAAATTGAACTTTCTTCCGTGGCTTCGACAGAGATTAATTTGCCGTTTATTTCCGCTGACTCCTCTGGACCTAAGCATCTTCAATCGACCCTAACCAGAGCGAAGCTAGAGGAGTTGACTTCTGCACTGATTGAACGGACTGCAGCTCCCACAAAGGCTGCCTTGAAAGATGCAAATATAGGCCCTGGTGAAATTGATGAAGTGGTGCTGGTTGGAGGGATGACACGCATGCCAGCCGTTATCGAATTAGTTACTGCATTATTTGGTAAAGAGCCTAACCGCACCATCAATCCAGATGAGGTGGTGGCTGTTGGTGCAGCCATTCAAGCAGGTGTACTACAAGGTGACGTGAAGGACGTTTTACTTCTCGATGTCACACCACTATCGGTTGGCATAGAAACGCTTGGAGGAGTTCGAACAGCCCTTATCGAACGAAATACAACTATTCCCACCTCCAAGACTGAAACTTTTACCACTGCTGCCGATAATCAATCAAGCGTGGAGATTCACATCGTACAAGGGGAACGCGAGATGGCTGGTGATAACACATCAATCGGCCGTTTCAACTTGGATGGTATTTTGCCGGCCCCTCGTGGAGTCCCGCAGATCGCAGTTACATTTGATATTGATGCAGATGGTATTTTAAAGGTTTCGGCAAAAGATAATGGCACTGGTAAAGAACAGCACATAACAATCACGGGTCGTTCTGGCATGGATGATGCAGAGGTTGAGCGGTTAATTCGAGAAGCCGAAGAAAATGCTGAGTCAGATAAGACGAAACGTGAGACAGTCGAAACCCGTAATGCAGCAGATAGTGCTGTGTTTCAGGCTGAAAAAATTTTGAATGATGATGGAGACAAGATTCCTGACGATATTAAAGCTGACGTCGAATCTAAAGTAGAGGCTGTGAAAGAAGTTATCGCGGATGATACGGCTGAAACTTCACTGATTGCCTCAGTTACTGAGGAGCTTCAGACAGCTTTACAGGCGGTCGGTCAGGCTGTTTACGCAGCAAATGAAGCAGCCGGTGATTCTTCGGAACCTGGGAATGACAATGATGACGAAGCATCTGGTGGTGACGACGACGATACTGTCGAAGGAGAATTTCGCGAGGTATAGCAGTTGTGAATAGTTTGTTCCGCTCTTCGAGTCACTACATCCTATTTTTCTAGGATTGAGCAGTGTTTGACGTCACTGAAAATATGATTAAGGATGATTCAAGAAAACCCAGGATGCACGTATATCTGTAGTTGCATTTACGTCATTAGACAGCTAACTACCTGATACAGTCCGTCGAACCATGAGTCAGTCATTATTAATTGGAATTGATATCGGCACTTCTTCGATAAAAGTAATGGGAGTCGATTTTGCCGGCGAAGTCGTTGCTGTTACGAATACACCAATTAGTCTTGATGTCCCGTTCGCTGGATGGAGTGAGCAAAATCCTGAGGATTGGTGGTCCGCAACCTGTGTCGGCATTCGCCAACTCTTGGTGAATATTGATGCTCCAGACGTTTTTGGGATTGGTCTTTCTGGCCAGATGCATTCTCTTGTAGCTTTGGATGCGAATCAGCAAGTACTACGTCCAGCAATTCTGTGGAATGATGTTAGAACCAAAGCCGAAGCTAATTTGATAATAGAGATAGTGGGTGAAGATGCACTTCGGCGGTTTACCGGGAATCCTTCCTTAGAGGGTTTTACCGCCACCAAACTTATGTGGATGCGCTCGCATGAGCCGGAATTGTTTGATCGTCTAACACATGTATTGATGCCAAAGGATTACATCAGGTTACGATTGACTGGCGAAGTTGCCTCCGATCCATCCGATGCTTCTGGGACATTATTATTTGATGTGGCCAATAATTGCTGGTCTTCTGAGGTATTGTCGGCACTTGCTATTGATCCCGAGTTGCTTCCGACCATTGTTGAGTCGAGTGAGATTGTTGGTTCAGTGACGAGGGGGACCGCTCGTGAGACAGGTCTTAAGGAAGGTATACCAGTGATTGCTGGTGGGGCGGATAATGCCATGGCAGCTTTGGGCGCCGGCGTATGCTCACCGGAGAACTTGCTCATATCTTTGGGTACGTCTGGAACGGTGGTAGCACCTATTAGATCCCCAACTTCAGATCCCGAAACGCGTATTCACCTGATGCGCCATGCAATTCCTGAAACCTGGTATTTGATGGGAGTAGTTCTTTCAGCAGGCGCAGCTCTTGATTGGTGGCGTAGAAGTTCTGGGTGCGCTGAATTTGATCAATTGATTCTTGAATCTGCGTCCGCTGGGGTCGGATCGGGCGGAGTAACGTTTTTACCGTATTTAACCGGGGAGCGCACCCCGCATGCTGATGCGAATGCACGTGGAGTTTTTTTCGGGATTCATTCAGGGACTGAACGGGCTCATATGACTCGGGCGGTCATGGAAGGGATTTCATTTGCATTAAATGATTCACTGTGTTTAGTCAAAAACTTAGACGCTAATGTATCGGAGGCAGTTGCTGTTGGTGGAGGAGTTAATAGTCCTATATGGCTTCAGATGCTTAGTGATGTGATGAATTTGCCGTTGCGCACGGTTACTCCAAAAGGAGGAGCACCGTTGGGAGCAGCTATGCTAGCGTCTGTTGGAATAGGAATCTTTGACAATGTCTCTGACGTCTTTGCTGCTTGGCTTAACGACTCTTTAATCGTTAGTCCCGATTCCTCTAGACGACAGCCATATGATGACGCTTACGTTCGATATCGATCGCTCTATCCTGCTCTGAGGGGGATTTTTAGTGAATAGACTTTCTAGGTTAGGAATCGAGGTTGATACTAGATCCTAAATTTCGGAAACACCAGCGCACGAACCTCTTCGATAGTTTTTGAGTTGAACTGTTGGATTTCGTTGATGTGGGGACTTTCGTTTTGTGGCGGAGCCTGATCGGCGAATTTTGTTAGGCCTTTCAAAGAATTGAAAGTCGCAGGCACCTGCTGAGGCCGATTGAAATCTGCCATGGTCGATAATGCCATTGTCCAAGATCGTGCGACCGCGGAAAAATCGTACCCTCCGCCACCAACGGCCACCCATTTGCCTATTTCGATCCCTAATTTGGCCAGCTTTTTTACAGCAAGATTGAATCCTTGAGTCGTCAGTGACATATGAGTAAGCGGATCTTGGAAATGTGTGTCGATGCCGAGCTGGGTAAAAAGTACGTCTGGCTTGAACGCCTTAATCAATGGCGTAATTAGTTCATCGAAAGCTGTATGCCATTCAGGATCTTGTGTATATGGCGCCAAAGGGACGTTCACAGAGTAGCCCAGTCCATTATTTTCGCCAATTTCTTGTACATGCCCTGTCCCAGGAAATAACCATTGCCCTGATTCATGAATAGAAATCGTAAGCACTTGATCTGAATCGTAATAACCTGCTTGAACGCCATCACCATGGTGACAGTCAATATCTACATAGGCAATTCGCAATCCGGCTTTGATCATGGTGTTCATTGCTATTACTGCATCATTGAACACTCCAAAGCCTGACGCATAACGTTTCATGGCATGGTGATGGACTCCGCCTGCAGGTGCGAAACCAATATCCGCTCTACCGGACATTACCAACTCACTCGCTGTAAGAGTGGATCCTACGCATAGCGCTATGTTGTCATACATTCCTTTCCATATTGGATTGTCTGGGGTTCCCAGCCCATATTTACTTGAATCAGGTATTACGGAACCGTTAGAAACGGCAATGACGTTGCGAACGTAATCTAGGTCATGAGCTGATTCGATTTCAACACGAGTCGCTAAACGGGGTTGTGTGCTTACAATATTTGCGAGGTCCATCAACCCAGTCGCCTTCATCAATTCATGCATATGTTTCAGGCGAATCGGTCGAAGGGGATGTTGTGGCGATAACTGGTATTGCGATAATTCTTCTGCGTAAACGAACGCGATTTGCGGTTGATTTTTTATGGTCATTATCAGGTTTACTTTGACTTATTGTTTCAACACATAGTTAGATGGTTGTACCAGATTAGAAATTCCGCTTGTAGTTCTTGTATCGGAATGCAAAAAAACCAAGCGCCATTATGATCGTTAAAGCTACTGTTATGGCGGGAATCAACTGTCGGCTGCCCGACCTTGTCGCTACATTGTTTGTACTGTTTTTATCACCGTTTTTAACGGTCGGTATCGTTGGACTAGCTTTTGGAGTGTATGAGGATGCTCCCGAAGTTTTTTCACTGCTCACTTTGTAATTTACCAATGGCACTGGCGTGCTCTGCGTCGAGTGCTTTGTCGTTTTGTTTGGCTCTGAAGTAGGGGGCGGAATGGTGATTGGAGTCGCATTAAAGTTACTTCGCCAATCATTTTCAATTTCGTACATAGAATGACCGTAAATTTCGTCGAAATTTTCAACGGCCGATTGTCCGTTGTTTATGCCAGCAAGATAACGTGCCATCATGTCCGCCCCATACTTTTCGACAAGATATCCCACGAACGCTCCCGCCTGAGGGTAGAAGATAAATACATCATCACGTCGTCCAGGGATGGTGTTCATGTTGCGTAGAGGCAATAACTCATCTGGCCGGACACTTGATCGCAAGCGTTCACTTGATGGTTCACTTTTACCAGTTTCTAGGAACACTGCTAGGCCTTCGTCCAGCCAGGAAGGTATTCGAGCTGTCAGTGATGATGAAACAACTTCATGGACATAAAGATGGGTTAGCTCATGAATGAAGGTTAAGGTGTTCATCTGACCTTGTACGAATAAACGATACTGTGGCTGCGCAAAACCTGCAAAAAATAGTTGATCGGTCGCCGTCTGGCTAATCGGAGGAAACGAAGGAGTAGCTTCTTGGATTGATGGGAACACGATCGCTTTAAATTCTGGGGTGTTGCTCACTCCGACCACTTTTTTAATTGTTGGAATTCTCGCATTCACCTGTGTTATTAGATTTTCCACTCTGGAAGTTTGTATACCGTAATAAAGAATTGAAAATCCATTCCCTTTTGCATCCTTCCAGTTTTTTGATGGATCGAGGTATTGGATTGACTTGTTAGATCTAGCTCTGGATATGTCGCCTTGGGCATCAACTATTTCTATTTCTAGATCGAATTCCGTTCCAGGCGGATAGTATGAGCCTGGTCCCGTGGGGATCTCGACTTTTAACGAAATTTCCATTGTGTTGGTGGAAAATTCCGGATAAGAATATGACCAAACAGTCGAGCCGCCTCTTGGTTTGAATAGAGCGCGTACGCTCTCCACTGAATCTATTCCAGGTTTGACAGTTAGAGAAATTGTGATTTTGTTGCCATAGTCGATTTCAACTGATTCCTTGACAATGGTCATGCTGTGATGGTCATCCGCGTACACGGTGGGCGCTATGTAGACCATCATTGAAAGCGTGAGCGCAGTAACGACGACGATTAGAAATTGGATCGGTTTGAAAATGTTGAGGTTCATCGACTAGCTGAGTATTCGCGTAATTAAATGTATACGTAGCGTGTTCTTTTCGATTGTGAGTGCGTATCGTATTTTCACGAAATACAAAAATACATTTGCATGTCAGTTAAACTCTATTCGTTGGGTTAACCTAGTAGAGAAGCAATATGGTTTCAGATAATGTTTTTGTCCATGTGTGAACGGTCGTCGGTTGGATTATCCAGAATTGTTAGAAGTTTAATGAAAGAAAAAGATGCGTTATTACCAGTACATTCAAAGTGGAATTAAACGGGTTGGGGTTGAGGATGATTCCGGAGACCTTACAGATCTGACGGCTCTAGACCCGAGAATCGGATCCACGTTAGACCTGTTGAATGTTGCGTCTATAACTAACACCGATATTGATTCTGTCACTCGTGCCGTTCTATCTAGTAATAAACCTGAAACTGGCAAGACCACCGCTGCAGAACTACTAGCGGGGGCACCAGTTGGTAAACACGGAGTAACGCTCCTTCCGCCGATTGATTCTCCTGAGATATGGGCATTTGGCGTTACATATATGGACTCTATGCGAGAACGTCAAGCCGAAAGTGGATCGCCTGATGTATACGCCAAGGTTTATGATGCTGATCGTCCGGAGGCGTTTTTTAAGTCGACCTTTGAAAGGTTGCAACCTCCGTTTGGTGATGTCGGGATTAGGGGTGATTCAGACTGGGATGTCCCCGAGCCTGAATTAGTGTTTATTACTCATGGTGGCCAGATAATTGGATATACAGCCGGAAATGATATGAGCAGCCGGTCGATTGAGGGTGAAAATCCACTTTACCTTCCGCAGGCCAAGGTTTACGACAAATCTGCTGCTCTTGGTCCTGCTTTGGTCACGCCAGAGACGGTGGGCGACCCGCAGCAACTTCGAGTGGAACTAATCATAGAACGGGATGGTAAGCAGGCGTTTGTTGGAGAAGCTAACACGAGCGGAATGAAACGGGATTGTGCATACCTCATCGACTGGCTTGTTCGTCATAACTCGATTCCTGATGGTACTGCAGTTATGACAGGAACAGGAACCATTCCACCTCCCGAGTTTACGCTTGCAGCCGGAGATGTCATACACATCATCATAGAAAAGATCGGAAGGTTGACCAATACTGTTGTAGTGGTTTAGGGGCAATTATTGGGAGTGTGTGTTGTTTGATTCTATTAGAGTTCGAGGCGACTTTTCATTTTTAAAGTTAAAGGTTTGAAGTTGTCTCTAATAAGTTCAGCTTAATCTCTTTTTTGAATAGTAGTGAAATTGTAAATTGCTTGATCAGTGTAGTGTTATGTGTTGGTCGTGTTTTTAATGTGAAGCGAAATGGAGAATGATCGTTGGTTGATACGAAAGATCAGTTGGATACAAACGATGTAGCAGATGACCCTTACTCGGTGCAAAAGCTTGCCACCGTCATCCGAGATTCCGTACAGCGGGTGATCGTTGGGAAATCTGAGACTATTGATATTGCTGTATTGTCACTTCTGTGCAGAGGGCACCTTCTTCTTGAAGATGTCCCCGGCACGGGTAAAACCACCCTTGCGAAAGCCCTAGCTGCATCTCTTGACTGTGATTTTGGCCGTATTCAGTTCACTCCAGATTTAGTCCCAGCTGATGTACTTGGAGTTAATTTTTTCAATACCGCAGAAGCAAAATTTGAATTTCGGGCTGGACCGGTCTTCTCTCAAATTATATTGGCGGACGAAATTAATCGCGCAACTCCGCGAACGCAATCCGCATTACTCGAAGCCATGCAAGAGCGTCAGGTTTCAATAGATGGGATAACGAGCACTTTGCCCGAGCCATTTGTAGTTATGGCCACTTTGAATCCTGTGGAAATGGAAGGTACATTTCCTTTGCCGGAAGCCCAGTTAGATCGATTTATGTTAAGGACTTCTCTTGGATACCCCGAACGAGGTGAAGAATCTTCCATGCTAGATAGATTTGGATCTGGTGAAGACATAGATCAGATTCATCCGGTAGCTACTGCGGCTGATGTTATAGCTGCCCGCAAGGCGGTCGACTTGGTAAAAGTAAATCAGACGGTTCGTGAATACCTTCTGGACATTGTTGCGGGAACTCGAAACAGTTCAAATCTTCGATTGGGAGCGAGTCCTCGTGCTTCGCTTGCTCTACAACATGCAGCACAGGGTTGGGCTGCAATAAAAGGCCGGTCTTATGTCTTGCCTGATGATGTGAAGGATCTCGCTGTACCTGTGCTTGCGCACAGATTGATTGCAGAAACAACTACGCAACTGCGCGGGCAGGCAACTTCGCAGATCGTTAGTGAAATAGTTGACTCGACTCCGGTTCCGATCGAGCGTGAATAGGTGGGTATGTACTCTACTTGGATTACCAGAGGACTTGAATCGCGTTATAGGCGACCTGCGTTAACGGCTTCTCGTGGTACGACACTTAATCCATTAAGTGAATTATTCACAATTTTGCTTGTAGTGGTTGTTTTGGTGGGAGCGATTTCCCGAGAACCGATGATCGCAGCTCCCGGTGCTTTGGCTTTTGTTATAGCCATGGTTGCAAGAGTTTGGTCGGCGCTTTCGTTAGAAGAAATAACTATTGATCGTACCAGTTCGCTAGATCATGCATTTCAATCTGATGAAATTGAGATCATATTCACTATCGAAAATAATAAGCCACTGCCTGTACCGTGGCTAGAGATAAATGAATATGTGCCAAGGGGTATGTTGATTGAAGGTCAAAAGGCGGTTGAACAGTCTTACCTCGGTGGAGCAGAAATTAAAGTTTCCACCGCACTTAGGCCTTATGAGAGAGTTAGGATCAAACGGAAATTAGTTGCATTATCCAGGGGTAAATACCGTCTGGGCAAAACCAGGCTAAGAAGTGGGGATCTTTTTGGACTGTATCCGGCTGATGCTTCTTTAGACCACACTGCTTGGTCCATATATGTTTATCCAAGAATTCAGCCGCTCTTAGGATTTTCACTCGCGGCTCAAAGACCAATTGGGGATTCGCTCGCGCGACATCATCTTTGGGATGATCCCTCGCGACCTTCAGGGGTTCATGAGTATCGTCCCGGTGATCCAATCAAAAATATCGATTGGAAAACGACCGCTCGTCGTAATGAGATCTTTGTAAGGCAGTTTGATCCGAGCGTATCTGAGCAAATTGTAATTTTCGCTGAAGCCATTACGACGAATGTTCCCTGGGAAGGTTATAGATCGGATGTGCTTGAAGGCACCATGAACGCTGCTGCTTCTATATCAAGTCATGCCATTGAATTGGGTTACAAGGTTGGGTTGGTTACGAACGGCGTGTCAGGTAGTGCTTCTCATGCTGTGGTAACTCCGGGTACAGGACAAGACCAACTTACCGCTCTACTGGAATCACTGGCGATGGTTCACCCAATTGCTGTTCGAACGTTGGATGAAATGGCGAAAAATCGTAGGGGAGCTATCCCCATCGGTTCTACGTTGATTCATGTGGGTGGCACCTATCATCCAAGGACCATTAACTATCTGTTGGAATTGAAGAGTTTGGGCCATCCTGTCATCATTCTTCATATTGGACGAGAAGATCCTCCACAGTTCCCGGAGTTTGAGATTCGTGACGGGCGCAATATGTTTTTGCTGCCGTTAGAAGGTTCTAAAGATGGTGATTTCAGGAGACCCTCTGAGAATGGTTTTGATTGGAAAGAATCAGAGATGCCAGATCCCGCAGAGGGCACCATAAACCGAGGATCTCAATAATGCGAACGTCGGAGTTTTATGCATACGGGGCGTTAACGGTGGTTGAGAGTATTTGGTGGTTTTCAATACTTGCCACAGTTGGCACGTTACTCGGATTAGGTGGATCACCGCTCCCTTGGTTTACCCTATTTTTGTTGGTTGTTTTTGGCATGGGTTCGGCCTGGGTATTTGGTGGGGACAAATTTGATATTAGTTCCAGCGCAATTTACCAGGCTGTCTTTGCTTTGATTGTTGTGTATTTTGCTGTGGCTTCTACATCAATTGGAGAGACTTGGTCATTTAAGGTGGCATGGCCGGTCGATATGTTTGGCGGCACCTACGGTTCAAAGGGTGCTGCTGATCTCGTGATCGCAACGATCGCTGCTAGTTTTATGTGGTACAGAACTCAGTCGATTTTTGGTGGTGGTGATCCGGCTAGGAGGTTGAATCGGGTCTTCAAATTAGGAACGGCTTTTATTATTTTTACGCTGTTCGTTGAATTGAATGTTGGATTTGACATGGGTATCAAACAGCTTCTTATTCCGTTCTTTGGAGCCTCTCTTATTGGATTGGCCGCGTCGCGCCTGCCTCGGACTGATGAACAAGTAAAAACCCAGTGGGTGGCGGTTATTGGGGTGTCTGTGCTGGCTATTCTGGGTATAGGCGCAATTGGTGGTGTATTAACAGCCCGGTATGGAAATGTCGGAGTAGCCGCGTTATTAAATATTTGGAGTGCCTTTGTTGATGCATTGCTTTGGGTGCTGCGCTACCCGATCGAGTTGGTAATGCGCGGTATGTGGGCTTTTATTCTCTGGTTGCAAAATGTATTTGGTACCGGAGAAGAAGTAGAAAAAGAATTAACCACTGTAAGCCCCTTGTCGCAAGATTTGATGAATGAAGCATCTGATCGCGCTGAGGATAGTGTCAATTATGCGGTGGATGCCATTAGATGGCCTCTTTCGATAATTCTTCTGGTCCTTTTGTTTTTCATTTTTATATTTGCTTACCGGCGATTTTCCAGACGTTCCAATGCCCGAGATGAGTTGGACAGAGAATCGATTCGTGGTGACGCGGACACTAAGGCTGACATGATGAAACTATTGTCAAGTCTTGTGCCGAGCTGGATGCGAGGCAGAGGAGATCGATCTGCCTGGAGATTTCCGGATGCTGAGACTGGAGTTGCTGAAGCGTTTCTGCTTTATTTCGACACTCTGACTCACGCGATCAAACGTGGAATGCTATTTGATCCAAACGTGACTCCTAACGAGCGTTTGTCAGCTTTGCACGTATTTCTTCCCGGGGCTCCAGTCGATATGGTCACAAATCGATTTAATGCTGCCTGTTATGGTAATGAGGCATCCGATCTAGATGACCTAGATCAACTCAGGGAAGCTGTTGAACGAGTGGCAGAGCAGCCAAATAGCAAATAGAGATATTGGTTTATTGTTAGCACGTTGTACTGGCGTTAATCTTTGTGTGTAATAGGCTCAGGTAGTGTTATCACACGAAGCAGGTTTGTTGTCCCAGGAACTCCAATGGGAAGTCCAACTACAGCGACAATCACTTCGCCTTTTCGAGCTATTTTGGTTTCCAGCGCTAAGTCTGAACCTGCGGTGAACATGTTTTGAATGTCAGGGTAGTCCTTGACGACCACTGGAATTACACCCCATCTTAGTGCTAATTTCGAACCGTTTGCGATATTAGTAATTAACGCTAATAACGGTTTAGATGGTCGGTATGCCGCTACTCTTCCGGCGGTGCTGCCCGATTCTGTAAAAGCTACTATTGCTTTGGCGTTCAAGCTTGCAGCAGTAGCCACTGCAGCATCCGCGATAGCATCGTCTACGGGCACGCCGCCTTTTGCTGCGGCATTTCTACGTCTAGCTGCGAACATTGGGTATTCGAGGTACCGCTCAGCTCTTTTGGCTATGCGAGTCATCGCAGTGACTGCCCTATAAGGGAATTTACCTACAGAAGTTTCTGCCGAAAGCATGATGGCATCAGTTCCATCTCTAACCGCGTTGTAAACATCTGTAACTTCCGCACGTGTCGGCGATGGCTGTTCGACCATCGACTCCATCATTTGCGTGGCTGTGATAACCGGTTTCCCGATTTCATTTGCGATGCGAATTATTCTTTTTTGCACTGAGGGCACCCGTTCGAAGGGTAGTTCAACTCCTAAATCACCACGAGCAACCATCACGGCGTCGGATTCACTGAGAATTTCGTTCAGGTTATTTACTGCTTGTTGAATTTCAATTTTTGCTACGAGTTGAGGTGCTTTCCCCACCTTTTTAAGACGTGCCCGAACTCTACGCAGGTCGTCTCCATCGCGCACGTATGAAAGCCCGATGAAATCGATATCAGATGACTCTACAAACTCCAGGGCTTCTACGGTTTCAGGTGTGAAATAATCGACCGTTGTTGTGTTCCCGGGAGCGGTAACGGCTTTGTTGGGCTTCATGATGCCGCCAGTTGTTACGCGGCAGTGGACTTTATCATCGACTATATTTTCAACTCGAAGCTCGACAGAACCTTCGTCAAGAAGTATTGGCCCCCCTTTTTTTAGATCTTTGGACAAGCCGAGAGGCCATACGTTCGCGCGTTCGTTATTTCCATCGCAAGGTTCGGCTTGAAGCAGAAAATCTTGCCCGGTAGACAAGACGATTTCAGGCTCAGTCATTTCTCCAAGTCGATACTTGGGCCCTGGAAGGTCTGCAAGAATACCGACCGCTATTCCCATTTCCTGCGCAGCCTGCCGAATAATACTGACGTACTGATTATGGTCATCCCATGATCCATGGCTGAGGTTTAGTCTGCCTACCGACATCCCTGCTCGTATCAACCGTTTGATTCCCGTTAGCGTCCCTGTGGCTGGACCTATAGTGCAAACGATTCGGGTACGAGCGCGGTTCTTTACGAATGACGGAAGTAAATAGGAACTGTCGATATCGGTCAATCGAGCCTCCAAGCCTTGCCAAAATCTAATTCATAAATTAAGTTTATTGGCGAATCAGTATTTTCAACACAGAGGATACACGGTCGGAATTCTCCGCTGGGTATAATTGTCTACTGTCGGCTGTTGATAGCCCTTCGTAAATTTGACACAAATTTTCATAGGTCTACTATTCAATGGTCATTTTTACATTTCTAGCTGAAATCTCACTTTAGGACCAAAGCGTGACAATTGCAAAAACCCTCCTTTTATTACAAGATACGGATCAGGCTCTAGCCCTGAGACGGCGCGAGTACCGAGAAGTCGAGCATGAGCTTAATTCGGAAGGTGGGCTTCCTGAGTTGAGAGATAATTGTGAAAAAACCCGGCTGCGAGAACTGGAAGCTAAAGTCGAGACTGCTCGCCTTGAATCTGACCTCGCCACTTTGAAAGATCAGGTAAGTGAACTCGAAACTCGGCTCTACGGTGGTTCTATTACGAATGTTCGTGAATTGACAGCGATCGAGACCGAACACTCTGCAGTGCGACGTAGCCTGGCTCAAGTTGAAGAGTCGATAGCGCCCGCTGAGGTCGCTGCGGAACATGCACGTCAACAATTCGAAGATCTTACGAAAGAACTTGCTGAAAAAGAAAAGTTTTGGACCACTAGATTTATTGAGCTCCGACAAGAAAAAGTCAAAAAGGGGAATGAGTTCAATAAAATGCTTGAATTGAGGAATGCTGAAGCTTCGGAGGTTCCTGATGAAGACCTGGCTAGGTACACTAGACTTTTTCGGTCTAACCGTGGAGTGGCAGTAGTCAAAGTAGAGCGGGGGGTCTGTCAAGGATGTGCTGTGAGGTTGCCCGTCGGAGAACTTACTCGTTTGCGTAATTCCGATGGCCCAATTCCTTGTAGCTGCGGTAGAGCTCTGTTGACAGAAGAATAATTGCGTGCCGTTGGATTTCATAGTGAACCTCCTGAAAATCCGACCGCGCTCGGCACAGCGATAGATGGTCAAGGGTTTTCCTCTGCTAAAAAGCGGCTGCACCCGAGGGTAGAGATAGAACTCTACTGCGACCGAAATTCTCACCAGTTGATCGATTGGTATGAACCTGCTGTTGGCGAAGCGGCCAATGATTTTGATGCACGTCATGACCGATACCGCAAAATGGTTGCGTCTTTTACAGGAGAGGATGCCAGGCTAGCTTTGGTACTGGTCACAGATGCTTCACAGATAGCAGAAGATCTTGAGACTTTAGTGAGTCGTTTATTGGAGTTAGATCGTCTGGGCACAGAAGTCCGCTGTACTGATCCAGATCGTCCCGATGCACTTCAGAGTGGTGAGGAGTTACTCGGATTAGGAGATAGGTCTCCTCAACGACAAGCTAAGATCAGGAATGCTATTGTCGCTAAAGCATCACGAGGTGAGGTGCTTGGTCGCACTCCGTATGGATATCGTGCAGGATCTGACGGTATGTTGAAACCAGTCGAGCACGAAGCTGAAATAGTTCAGGAGATATTCCAGACATATGCTGGACCGTGGCACTCTCCCGATTCAAAACCTTTGGGTGGCCCCGGTATGAGAGCAATAGCCCGCTCTTTGAATGAGCGTGGTCAAGTTACTCGAACCGGACGTCCATGGTCTGCGTTAGCGATTTCAGGAATTCTAAAAAATCGAACATACTTGGGTACATATTCACGTTACGGAGTCCGTATCGCAGGAAATCATGACCCACTGGTAGAGCGGGATATTTTTATCCGGGCAGAGAAGGTTACCAAGATACGAACGCCTGTTAGAAAACAAGGGCTTGAGCCGCCGTATTTATTGGGAGGACTTGCTCGTTGTGACCTTTGCGGACGAGGACTTTTCGGACTTACGAGGCGAAGATCTTGGAAGCGTAATGATGGCACTTCTATGGAAAAAACATATCGCTATTATGAGTGTCCATCCCGTAATGCCACTAGAGAACGAACAGATCTAGGCTCACGGCATTCTTCAAGGCAAGCGAAAGATTTAGAGCTGATAGTTTTTGATGTGATCGGCAGTTGGGGGAGACGAATTAAGAAAAAAATTCGGCCTGATCTGGGTTATTCACTGGTTGAAGAGGTTGTTGATGCCGAACGAGAATTCAGTCGTGCTGTCCGTTCTGTGGCCGCTGCATATGGGACTTTGAGCGATTTAGATAGTCCATTAAAGCGCCTTACAGATGCCCGCTCCGGAGCTGTGCAGAAAAATGTCCAGCAGCAGGATGTAGAAGCTATTTTGGTCGATATTTACAGTGATGATATATCGATTGCACAAACGGCAATCAGGTCAATTCTTGAACGTGTAGTTGTGAGTGATAATTCTGTCGACGTAATTCCCAGATTGTAGGGGCATATGGCGGTTTGAATTAATTAACCTTAGCCACAAGGTTCAGACAGAAAAAGAGAACGGACGAACTTTTTCGTAAACGCCATTTACGATGGGGCGTGCCTCGACGTCCAACCAGTCCTCCAGTATGTCTGTGTAAAGTCCTCGGAAGTCATTGTTAAATGCCAGATCCCCTTCGACAAGTTTCACAGGGTCTAGCGATGGGTATTCGTTGTAATGCCCTCCTTTTACCTGATTGCCCAGCACAAACGCTACTCCTCCCGATCCATGGTCGGTCCCTGTTCCGTTATCTCGAACCCTGCGACCAAATTCTGAGAACATTAGTATGGTCACTTCATTGCCACGTTGGTGCTCTTCAAGGTCCTGGAAGAATGCCGCTACTGAACTAGAAATGTCCTCCCATAGATTTTTTTGAAGTGCAACCTCGTCTGTATGTGTGTCAAAACTTCCATATTGCGTGTAGAAAATTCTTGTGCCCAGATCGGCTAAGTGCACTTGAGCGACGGCTTTCATGCTTTTAGCAAACGAATTCTCCGGATATTCAACGGTTGACACGTATCGTTTCGGTGCTTCTTTCAAGATATCGGCACCCCGCATGGCATCAAGCCCAGTTTGACCTAAGTATTCCATCACTGAATGGTTACCTATAAGTGGCGTGTACATTCGGCTGAACGCATTTAGGGCCATGTTTCGCTGTTCGACACCGGCGACGCCCGTCAGTAATCCATAGTTTTCGAGGTCTCCGACGGATGCGACCGGTACATTAGGTGCAGCAAGTGCACGAGGAAGCCCATTGGCGAAATTTACCGCAGTGACTACGTTGCTCCCGTTGGGGTCAAGTTGCGCGATTGCCTGTCCTAACCAGCCTTTGGAACCAACGGTTGCTGGTTCAGCCGTGTGCCATATGTCCATTGATCTGAAATGTGATCGATTAGGTACTGGGTATCCGATACCATGAATTATCGCTACTTTTCCCTGGTGATAAAGATCTTTAATTTGGCTCATGCCGGGGTTCAGACCATATCCCTGATCAAGAGGGATCACCTGTTCATCTGTGATTTTAATGTTGGGTCGAGCATCTTTGTAATGACCATTTTCGTAGGGCACGATGCAATTGAGGTAATCATTGCCTCCAGAGAGTTGAATTACAACTAAGACTTTTTCTCGTTTTTCAGACACTCTGGAACTCCCGATTTTCTTTTACTGTGAACTTGTTCAACATTGAAATGTTTATATTTTATTTGGCCTGTTGTTTTAATCATTCAGACGTTGGTAGATTTGCAACCTGTGTCTAAGTGAATCGGCTACTATCAACCGTCCTTTAGGATCGATTTCCACAGCGATGGGATCCCAGAAATAGGCTTCTACTCTTGCTGAGATTTCATGCTGGTCATCTGTGTCGACTTCTATATATGGATCGAATCTTGAACGTGCGTCAAGTTCGTCAGCATTAGCCTCTAAGTATTCTTGTGCCCATGGTGAAACTGTCGCCTGCCCGCGTAATGACGTGTGGAAATTCCAGAGATGATCAAATACTTGCACGCGCTGGTTGCCCCAGTCTGCTACGTATATGAAACCATCCTGATCAACTGCTACATCGGAAGGTCTATTGAACATGCCATCATCGCTGCCTGATGAGCCGTACATGTCAATGAACTTCCCGTCTTCGGAAAAACGTTGTATGCGATCGTTCCGCCAGTCCGCTACATAAACGTTGTCGGAATCGTCGGTATCTATGCCCCACGGTAAGTTGAACTGTCCTTCGGCGATTCCTTTTGAACCCCAGTGGTATATATATCGACCGTTCGTGGTCATTTTTTGTATGCGATTATTTAGGTGGTCAACCACCAGAAGATTGCCATCAGAAGTTACTTTTAGTGCTGATGGACCATTAATTTGTCCTGGCTCGGCTCCACACTCTCCCCACTTCGACTCGAATTCTCCATCTGGATTGAAGATAGTAATTCGATTTAGTTCTTCATCAGCAACGTAGATACGATTATTTGAATCATGGGTAATTGCGGTTGGCCCCGTGAATTGTCCGTCAGCTTTACCGTCACTTCCAAATTCTCCATACCAACCGTGGAGTACATCGCATATACCGACCCGAATTCCAAGGCGATGCATTGGGCTACGATTTATAACGTATACGTGCCCGTCAGTGCGTGCCGAAATATCTACTGGCAGATGAAAGCCTCGCCCTCCGATATCCGCTCCGAAACCTACGGTGTCTAGGTACTCGATTTTCCCTTTTTTATCTGTCTTAGTAGTCATGAACGTTTCGCAGTCAGATCAGTTGGTATTCTCGGGTCGATACTACTAGTTGTAGTAATGAGGAGATCTGATGGTCAATGTCTGAGTTATTACGTGAAGCGAATTCCACTAACTCAGATCGTGTCTCGTCTGATACGTCCAGCCAACCTAGTTGTTTAAGACAAGCATCTACGAGGGTTTCAGGTGAATCGTCTGTTCCGGATTCCTCTTTTACCTGGTCGACGATTTTCCGAATTCCAGGGCGCTCAAGATCACCCATGATGTCGCTAGCAAAATTCACCCTTTGAACCATTGAACCTGTCGAGATCCAGTCGTTTGCACCCATCCATCCTTCCACACTTGGAGGAGCGAGGAGGGTTTGCCCCATAAATCCGCTCGCTGCAGTGGCGGAGTAGACATCATTAGTCGGCCATTCGAATGCCTGTGCAAGTCTGAGTGTTCCCGCTACCAGTTCCGCTGGGCTTTTTATACGTGCATACCTAGAAGACTGGGATTTGAATGAATCTGATAGAAACAATGCTCGAAGCATCGCTTTTATACTGTACCCGGATGCAAAATATGCATCGCTCATGATATCTATAACGGTTGGATCTTTCGGTGGGAAATGTGGCCACTGTGGGACTGGTAATTCATCTGCTATAAAGTAGTGATAGAGATGACGAGAAATAAATGCGGCTGTCGCCGGCTGCTTGACTATGATGTCGATCACATCTTCGCCATTGAAGTTGCCCGTATTTCCTAAAAAGGTTTTTTCACCATCATCATGGTCAGTCTCATCGTATTTGTATTGCCATGCGATATAACCATATGGCCTCATAGTGTTATTCCGCATCTTTAGCGCCATGTAATCTGTATTAGCTACAGTCCAACCTGTGAAAGCTCTGGAGCACTCTTTTATGTCCTCTTCCGTGTAATTACCTACTCCCATCGAGAAAAGTTCGAGTAATTCTCTGCCGTAGTTTTCATTGATGGAGTCCTTGTGATTGTCTTGATTGTCCAGAAAAAAGATCATCGCCGGGTTTTTGGAAAGTTGGATAAGTATTTCGCGAAAATTACCGAGCCCATATTCACGGAACATCTCGATCTGTGAAGTCATAACTTTGCCTTGGATCAACTTGGTTTGTGCAGTAGCGAAGACCCTATGCCAAAACAGAGCAACCTTTTCAATTAGAGGCGCATCGGTTGTCGCCATCCTGTACACCCAGTTGGAACCTGAACTGAGACCTGTGCGTAGGTCCGACTGGTCAATGTGATAACGCCTGATCAAATCTTGTGGTAGTGAAGATGTGTCTACTGCGTCTAAAAGATGATCAACAGCTTGTTCATAATCGATGTTTGAGAAATGATTGAGCTCTGTGACAGTGCCACCGAAACCAGCACGTCTTAACAGATGGGCGATCAGTGATTTATTCTCAAGCGTCGTGTCTGTAGTCATTCCTGTGATACCTCAAAGTGGATTCTACACACGACTTATATATGTGTACAAACTTTGCTGGTATTGGGATGAGTCATGATCGATGCGTCGGAATGCTATCTGGACTTATCAAAAATCCTATCAGCACAACATTTTATTGTTGGGATTGAGTTTCTCGTCATTATGTTTTCTGTGATGAAATCATAATTTTTTAAAACAGCACTTTGTGTCTTCCACGGATACCGTGCAGCAAGTACCCTTGACTGTGCCGCGAGGGTGACGGGTGGTCGCCGCTGCATTTATTGCAGGGGAGGAAAGTCCGAGCACCTCATGAATCAGAGTGCCTGCTAACGGCAGGGCGGGGCGACCCGATAGATAGTGCAACAGAAAATAATCCGCCAGTATGAAAATGTTGGTAAGGCTGAAAAGGTGCGGTAAGAGCGCACCGCCCGGGATGGTGACATACGGGGCTAGGTAAACCTCACTCGGTGCAAGACCAAATAGGGAAGCGTTGACCGGATTCGGGTAGCTTCCGGGTTGGTTGCTTGAGCCTGTGGGTAACTACAGGCCTAGATGGATGGCCGCCGCCGGTTCACTGAACCGGTACAGGACTCGGCTTATAGTCAGCCTCGCGGCTAGTTAGGTTAAACGCGCTCTTAATCGTTGAGCGAAATATTTTTAGGTATTGAGTGTGAAATCCACGTTTAATCGGCTGGCCATTTCACGAAAATAGTTCACGGTGTGGCGCGGTAAAGGTATCCCCGTTTCACTACGTTTTTCAACGTACTTTGCATCTGGGTATCCCGGATACTGGATGTCAGGAGATCCTGGCGCAGGCTCTTGTGATCGCAATGTTCTCAGGATGTCATCCATATCAGTTTTGAATTCTTCTGCAGGACGAAACCCATCTATACGGGTAGCTTGGAAATAATGACAAAATCGGCCGCCTTTTGGATCGTCAAGCAGCATGCCTGACAACGTTTCACCCGGTAAAACTCCGCCTAGTACATCAGCCATCATGCCGATTCCCATACCTTTATGGGCGCCTTGATCGTATGTGCCGCCTAGAGGTGGCTGCCCAATAGCTTCTCCGCGACGAGTTATGTCTGTTACCGCCTTACCATTGGCGTCTTGCGCCCATCCCTCAGGTATATCTACACCAAACGCTTGGGCTATAGAAACTTTTCCATATGAGGTGGTTGATGAAGCCATGTCTATAACGAATGGGGGTTCTTTCCCTGCTGGGGCCGCAAAGGCCATAGGGTTGGTTCCCATCCACGGGTATCTACCGTTCATCGGTATTATCACCCGACCACCTCCAGAAGACATTGAGAAACCTAGCATGTCGTGCTCAAGGGCTAGACGAGCGTAATAACCTGCAGCACCATAGTGCGAGGAATTTTTCACAGCTACGGACGCTATCCCTGTGCCCTTGGCTTTTTTGATTGCCAGTTGCATAGCTTTGACACTCGCTATCATCCCCATACCTTTATCTGCGTCGATGACAGCGGTACCCGGTGTTTCATGGGTTACTTGAATATTGGGCGTTGGATTGATGTAACCGTTTAGTAGACCTGTGAGATAGTGCAGGTCGAGGTTGTAGCAAACACCGTGGGTGTCTATACCGTTCATATCGGCATCTACGAGGACTTCAGCACATAATTGTGCCTCGTTGCCAGGCATTCCTGCACCACTGAAAAGTCTCGTTATGAAATCGGTGAGTGGTTCAGCATCTACGAAGGTGGGGTCAGGAATATTCTTTAGTTTTTCTAGGACCATCGATTGGTTCTTAACTTTCTAATGACTTGTTTTGGATTGCTTTTTCAAAGCAATTGTGACTATTGAAATGAATGTTACTTGGCTGTCGTTGATGATAGGACCTATGTTTTAACCTTGTTTATTGTGCCAAAGTAATCACTTACTAGTACTTTAACGAACCGATCCTGATAATTCGGTTGAACTGTGGAGTTGTCATTTGATGGCTGATATTGCTGACATTGTTGTCGTGGGGGGAGGAGTTCACGGTGCTTCGACGGCCTGGCATTTAGCAAAACGCGGTGCGGGTAATATTGTGTTGATCGAAAAAGATGGGATAGCGTCCGGGGCATCTGGCTGGTCGAGTGCAATTGTTCGGATGCACTACCAACTTGAGTCACTTGTGAAAATCACCATGTACGGTCGTGAGATGTATGGAGATTGGGCGAACATTGTAGGTGTAGGCGAGAGTGGATTCCGCAAGGTTGGCTTTCTTGTTTTGTTCCCTGAAGATGAAATTGAGCCTGGTCAAAAAGTTGTAAAAATGCAAAATAGACTGGGCATTGATACTCGTTTTATTTCTAAGGGAGAAGTGAGTCAAATAGAGCCTCGATTATCAATTGATGATGTTGCGGCGGGTGCATGGGAACCGAATTCAGGCCACGCGGACGGCTCCACTGTGGCGAACTCGTTTATTGCTGCAGCTCGTTCTCTGGGTGTTGATGTTCGTATAGGTACGGAGGCGCTGGCACTTATAACCAATCATGACAAGATCACAGGTGTCGAAACCTCTGAAGGTATGATTTCCGCTGGGACTGTAATTGTTGAAGCCGGTTTCCGAACGAGTGCCTTGCTTGCGCCCCACGGGATTGATCTCCCGATAACTCCTGTGCGCCATGCTATCGCTGTTATTAAAAGAACCCAGGATTTTGGCGATATTCATCCTGTTGTGTCTGATCGAGTTGCTAGGGCGTATTACAGACCAGAAGCGCAGAACTTGGCACTATTGGGAGAACACGATCCTCTGAGAGGTCCAGTAGACGAAGATGTTGAACTTGCCAAGCCACCGCAGATGGATGAGCAGGTGAGTTTGATGCAAAGGTTTTCCCGTCGATTTCCAGGTCAGGATTCGGCCTCGATGATGCGGGGTTACACTGGCGTCTATGACTGTTCTCCTGATTTTCAACCTGCTTTCGGTAAGGTCCAGGCACTGGATGGCCTGTTTGTAGGTGCCGGATTTAGTGGCCATGGATTTAAGCTGAGCCCTGGGATTGGAAAGATCCTCAGTGACTTAGTTGTCGATGGGTCAACTGACATGATTGATGTGAATCCGTTCAGGATTGAACGATTTGCCGAGGATGACTTATTACTCGGCGGTGAAGGTTACGCAAATCGTTCTTTGGCTTAACTAAAAATCGGATTTGAACCGCCAAACGAATCTATGGCGGTTCCTGTTATGGCAGAACTGGCATCCGATGCAAGAAACAGTGCTACCTGTGCGATTTCTTGAGGATCCATCAGTATTGGATTTTCGGATCGTCCTTTTGTATTAAATGCTGCACGGAAACCCTCAGTATCTGTCCCTCCCGGGCAGATGGCATTTACGTTTATTCCGTGTTCATACACCTCTGCAGCAAGTGACTCTGTGAAGCTAATTAAACCCGATTTTGTTACTCGGTAGGCGCTACGTCCAAATGCACCTTTTCTACCGCCGATGGAGGAAACATTGATGATTTTTCCGTGTCCACGCTCAAGCATCCCATGAATCAGTTTTTGAGTTATGAGAAACGATCCGGTTAGATTTACGTTTAACACATCTCGCCATAGATCTGGGTCGAAATCTTTCACAGTTATCCGTGGATGAATAATCGCAGCGTTATTGACTAGGATGTCAACACCGTTGAATTTTAGCTCGGCAGTTTCGGCGAGCCTATTGATCTCAGATTCAATTCCAAGGTCAGCAATAACACCTATTGCTGTTCCGCCAGAGTTCACGATCAGATTGGTTACGTTTTCGATTTCCTGACTTGTTCGACCGGTGGTGATCACATTGGCACCTGCAGCGCCGAACGCGATGGCAATTGCCTTACCGATACCCTTGGATGACCCGGTTACCAGTGCAGTTTTTCCATTTAGTGATGTCATGGAATGAATCATAGCCTTATTACCGGTATTGAACGATGTGCTGATCGGCATAATACTTGCAATGCAATCGTTTAATTTTGGATATTAGACCGGAGAATTACATGGCAGAAAAGGTGATAGTCACTGGTGGGTCTGGCCGTGCGGGTGAATACATAATCTCTGAACTTGCGGCCAATGGCTATGAAGTTTATAACGCGGACGCCGTTGCTCCCCGTCCGGGATCTGCTTCTAATACAGCTCAGTTCTGGCGTATAGATGTGACCGACTACGGTGAGGTATTGAATGCTCTGACAGGAGCTGACGCTGTTATTCATATGGCTGCAATCCCCGCCCCGAACATGGATCCTGAACATAAGCTGTTTCGGATCAATATGATGGCAAATTGGAATGTCTTAGAGGCTGCTGAAGTTCATGGTATTAGTCGTATATGTATGGCTTCATCCGTTAATGCTGTGGGCGCTGGTTGGGGCTCCAAACTTTATACGCCGGAGTATTATCCGGTTGACGAAAATCATCCGACTAGAGTCGAGGATGCCTATTCTCAATCTAAGTGGCTTGGTGAAGAGATGGGCGAGGCGTTCGTTCGACGCCGACCTGGAAAAGTGCAAATAGCGAATATGCGTTTTCACGGTTTATGGGATCCCGAGACGGCGAAGCAACATTTAGAGTCAGGGGATAAGACATCGCTTGACGGCAGGCATCCGATGGGATTTTGGAGTTGGGTCGGTCGACATGATGCGGCGCGTGCGTGCCGCTTGTCGATTGAGAAGGAGTTTGGCGGTCATGAGGCATTTTTCATTAATGCCACCGATACTGTTCTGGAAATTCCGACAATGGCTGCGCTAGAAGCAGTTCACCCTGGGGTGGAAATTCGAGAACCTCTTCCCGGTTTTAAGAGTCCGTTGTCTGTAAAGAAAGCTGAGCAGTTACTTGGTTGGATTCCAGTTGAATCTTGGCGAAAAGGCACGGTGCTACCTCCTGAGCCTAATGATGTAGTCCCGGTGAGTTATAAACCTCAGTGGACGCGTTAGAGGCCTGTGCTAAAGCTCTGTAAATCGGTGTGCCGTGGTGGTTCGGCAGTTGATGATATCGGGTTTAGCTGGTGACTCCGCCGTCGATCGGAATTGCCTGTCCAGTTATGTAGCTAGCTGAATCTGAGCATAAGAACGAGACAACATTTGCCACTTCGCTTGGTTTTCCGTACCTACTCATTGGGATCCACCGTTCAAGTTTCTCTCGTATATCGGGTTCGTTGTTGTCTATACCTTGCATCATTGTCGTATCGATAACTCCCGGGCAAACGGCGTTTATACGAATATCTTTGCGTGCGTAGTCTCTGGCTGCCGATTTAGTGAGTCCTAATAACCCGTGCTTGCTTGCCGTGTAGGCTGTTTGCCGTCCTGTACCTCCTCGTAATCCCATATATGAGGAGTCGTTCACGATTGAACCGCCACCATTTTCGAGCATGTACCCGATCTCATATTTCATACTTAGGAAAGTGCCCTTCAGATTGGTGTTGATGACATTGTCGAAGGTATTTTCATCGACTTCATGTAGCGATGATGTAGGCTCAAGAATCCCAGCGTTGTTGAATGCTGCATCTAGGCCCCCGAAGTGTGATACTGCATGTTGAACAGCCCGTTCAATCTGTTCGGGTAGGGTGACGTCCGTCACGACGTATGTCGCCCTACATCCATTCGATTCAATTTGGTTTACAGTTTCAGATAAATCGGATTCTCGCCTTGCAGCTGCGACGATCTTTGCACCATGGTCGGCCATCATTATGGCCGTTTCACGGCCGATTCCTGAGCTCGCACCCGTAACGAGTATGATTTTGTCTTCTAGAAGAGCGGTCATTCGGTAAGTGCCTTTTAGTGTTGGTTTGGCTGTTTGCCATCGTTGATGTAACACGTAGCATACGTTGTCCGACAGATATAGTGCTTGTCCTCGTATTTTTAAATGACTATAGAACTTCGCCCTGTAACAGACGATAATTTCATCGAATGGCGTAAGACGGTTCGCCATGGTTTTGGCGAACATGTACACCCAGACGATATCGTTCGACTTCGAAACGAACGCGCTGAGTTAGATCGCCTGGTTGCAGCCGTAGATACTAAATCGAATCGCATTATTGGTACAGGTGGAGCTGATTCGTACTGCCTCACTGTTCCGGGTGGTGCAATGGTTCCGATGGCTGGCGTTGCTTACATGACCACATCAGTCACTCATCGGCGCCAAGGGGCGTTTTCGAACATGATGAATTATATCCATGAAGCTGCCCGTGAACGCGGCGATATTATTAGCGGACTCTGGGCATCCCAGTCGAATTTATATGGGCGTTTCGACTATGGGCTTTCAATTAATTCTTACGATTGGGAAATCGATCCAAGATTTGGAGCGTTTTCTCACTTTCCCACGGCTGACTCTCATAATGCAAGTACAGAGATCACTTTCATAGATGCAGATGAGGCCAGAGTGCTATTGCCCGGGATATATGATCGGATGCATCGTCAGACGTCTGGATCGGTGGATCGCACTAGCGGTCGTTGGAGTTATCAACTATTTGATGAAGAACGGGTACGTCAAGGCGCTAGTCCTTTGTTTTTTGCTGTTTGTGAAGAGGCCGGTGAGCAAACGGGATATGTCTCGTATCGTATGCATCGCCAGGGCGATTCTGACATGGGGACTCTCCAGGTAATTGAACAGGTTTCTACTACCGACGCTGCCCATGCCGCTATTTGGCGTTTTTTATTGGACTTTGATTTAGTCGGTAAGATCACTGCAATAAACCGTCCGAGTGACGATTCCCTTTGGTGGATGTTGTCTGATCCAAGGCGTTTGATTCGAAAATCGCACGACGCGTTATGGGTTCGTTTGTTAGATATTCCTAAAGCTCTTGAGGCGAGGACTTATAACGCTGATGGTATTTTGAAAATCGGGCTGCTATCAGATGTTCGACCTGAGTCCGCTGGTACGTATGTGATTGAAATTGATGATTCACGGTGTTCCGTAAAGAAAACGACTGATAGGCCGGATGTGGTTATGGCACCTGCAGAGCTTTCGGCACTGTATCTTGGCGGGATCGGTCCTGGTCCTCTTTTTGAGGCAGGGCGCATTAAGGAGATCACGGCTGGATCACTCGTGAAGCTTACTGGCATGTTCAGTACAGATTCTGCTCCATGGTGTGCACATTATTTTTAGGGTAGGGGATTAATTACTCATACTATGGCGATCGAATATCGACAAATAACCTCAGAGGAGCATCGACGATTTGGTGTGGCTGTGGAGCGAGGATTCGGTGGCCACTATGAACCGAATCATGATCGATTTCAGCTCGACAAACGGACTCTTACCCCTGAAATGACGATATGTGCATTTGATGAAGGTGAGATTGTGGGCACTTCTGGGGCTTTTCCATTCCAGTCAATTGTTCCTGGTGGCAGGACCATTGGGAATGCTGGCATAACAGCCGTCACAGTTGCCGCGACTCATCGTCGACAGGGCTTGCTCACCAATATGATGAAGCGGCTGTTGGAACGTGAGCGAGACAGAGGACAGCCAGTAGCTTCTCTATGGGCATCGGAAAGCAACATTTATGGTCGTTTCGGATATGGGATGTCAATCCAGCATCAGGTGTTTAACATTGACACTCGAAAAGCGGATTTTTCGAGTACTCCGGAAATCTCGGGTAAGTTGAGATATGTCGATATTAGCGAAGCTCGTAAAGTGTTTCCTCAAGCATGGGATTCCGCCGCAGAAACGTATTCAGGTCTTCCCCGCTGTGACGATAATCACTGGGATCGAATGATGGCCGGATTCGCAGATAAGCCCGGGTGGGGTAAACCGTGGTTTGTTGTTTACGAGGAAAATAAGACTGCACTCGGATTTGCGATTTATTACTTAAAGTCCCCCTCTGATGGACAGATTACGATCCCTCATGGTCTCGTGAATGCTGACATGATCATTCACAGTAATCCCGCATCGCATGCAGCCTTGTGGAAACATCTTCTCAATATAGATCTGTACGACAGATTGAGTACATGGCGATCACCTTCGGATGATAGTTTGCCTTGGATGTTAGCGGATCAGCGTCAATTGGAACGAAGGCCCTATGATGGGGTTTGGTATCGACTGCTTGATGTTGCTGAGGCTCTATCAGCTCGCACCTATTTGACTGCGGGCGCCTTGATTTTCGAAGTTAAAGACTCCTTCATTCCTGAATGGGGAGGGCGATTTGAACTTTCTGGCGGGCCAGACGGTTCGAGATGTACACCTACACGTAAGTTCCCAGATATAACCTTGCCGTCCGATACTCTCGCTGCGGTCTATCTAGGAGGAGCCAAGTTGAGGGAGTTTGAGCGCGCTGGCAGAGCAGAAGAGGACACGGAAGGAGCGATTGAACTAGCTGACGCTATGTTTGCCACGGTTAAAGCACCATGGTGCCCGATGATGTTTTAGATTAGTTTTTCTTAGGCGAGTGGTCAGTTGATTGTTAAAATATTCCAACTTCGCTCTAGCGTTTTCTTCCATGATGGCAAACTCGTATTTCCAGACGGGCCTTCACGAGAAAATGCGATAGTTAATTACCCCAGATGCAATTACCCAAATAGAATGTAGTGGTAACACGAGGAGTACTGATGCCGACATTCACACCTTCGCATCTTGGAAAATGGGAATCGTTATTCACCGATTTGGTTGACGGTGAAGGTTCTGCTTTGACAGAAGAGGGCATATGGATGCTTGGAGCAAAACCAGGCTTGGTATGTGTGTTCGACGATGAAGAACCGTTATATATCGAAGCGGTGGATAATATTTCTAAGGCTTTGCAGTGCTACCTCAAAGGTGGCTCCGAGTGTGATTTTCGAACTATTGTTGGCATAGTTGAAATGGGTGCTTCTTTGAGACATGCAGCCAGTCGAGCGAAGACGGGCCCGTTGGCTCTGCGTATTTCTAAGCGTGTCGCAAAATTCCGATATCGTGTTGTACAAGCCCCATCGAAATCTTTATCGGATCTGGCATGCGCATTTAATGTTGTGGCTGATACGCGGTACGCGGGACCAAGCGCGTTAGCTAATCGAGCATTGGACGCTCTTCCTCAGTAAAGGGTTATGGCCAAATTTAACTTTATTCAAATCGCTGACCCTCAGGTGGGAATGTTCGCGCGGGTTTCTGGGATGGAAGGTGTAGATCAGGAGCGTAAAAACCTTGAGACAGCTCTCAGGCAATTCCAGAAAATTGATCCTGCATTTGTTGTTGTTTGTGGCGATATGGTCGATACCGCTGGTGATGACGATCAGATCAGACTCATTCGTGAGACGTTAGGTGAATACGGCGCCAATGTACCTGTTCACTGGGTAGCCGGAAACCACGATATTGGGGTTAATAATCTGATTCCCGACCGTGAGTCAGTTGATATGTACCGGTCGGAGTTTGGCGATGATTACTACGCGTTTGATCACGCTGGGTCGACCTTTATTGTTCTTGATTCGGTTTTACTCGACCAACCACAAAATTTACTGGATGAGCACAAAACACAGATGGACTTTCTGGGTGATACGTTGCTTTCGCGTGATACGTCTGAATCTGAGCATGTTGTTGTATTCATGCATCATCCTTTGTTTTTGAATAACGCTCAAGAACCTGATGTCGATTTCGATTGGGCCCCAAGTCCATCGAATCAGCGTTCAGGGTATTGGACTGTACCAATCGAGCGACGCTTACCCGTTGTGAATTTGCTTCGCGAGGCAAACGTTAAAACGGTTTTCGCGGGTCACTGGCATCGCAATCATCAAGCAAGTGATAATGGACTTGATGTTGTGGTCACGAGCGCACTCGGATTACCACTTGGAGATGACCCGTCAGGGTATCGCGTTGTGAAGGTTTCGGACCAGTTATTGAGCCATCGATTTCAGGCTCTTTAACTCGTGATTTCTGATCCTAAAACGCTAATCGCCAGCTAGTACAGGGATTTCTTCTGTTGCCTGTGACTCCCGGTACATTCCACCATGTCGATAACGGACACGTGCTGTTGGGTGGTGCCGAAGGAATGGCGGAATTGCCATCGTTCCTGGATTTTCAATGGCCTCTCGGGTCATGGATTCGCCTTCAACTTCATTCTCGATGGCAACGGGGAATCCGGTAGCGATAATGGTGAGTTTTACCTCGTTTTCCATCCTCGGATCGGTCACTGTTCCAAATATGATGTTTGCATCAGGATGAACAGTTCCAGCAATCACCTCAGCGGCGCGTTGCACCTCGTCTAGTGTCAGGTCTGTTCCGCCGGTCACATTGAAAATCACACCCTTAGCTCCGGTAATTTCGACTTCCAGTAAAGGTGAATTGATTGCCTCTTCTGCAGCTTCTATGGCCCGGTTTTCTCCTGAGCCTTTTCCGATAGCCATCCAGGCCGACCCAGCGTGGTCCATAACAGCGCAAACATCGGCGAAGTCGAGGTTGATATCTCCTGGTAGTAGGATCAGTTCAGCAATCGACTGGATGCCTTGTTTAAGGACATCGTCTGCCATTTTGAATGCAAGATCCATAGTGAGTTGTTCATCCGAAACAGCAAGTAAACGATCATTTGGGATAACGATTATTGTGTCGACTTTTTCTTTTAGAGCTTCGATGCCTTCCAACGCTTTTTTCATGCGGACTGCACCTTCAAAGGCGAATGGCTTGGTTACGACACCGATAGTGAGCGCACCGAGTTCTTGCGCGATTTCAGCTACCACTGGAGCACCGCCTGTGCCAGTGCCACCTCCCATGCCAGCAGCTACGAAAACCAGATCAGCTCCTTGAAGAACTTCCCGAATCTCGTTGCGGTCTTCTTCATGACATTGACGACCTTTTGAAGGATCACCGCCTACACCTAGACCGCGAGCAGTTTGATCACCGACGCGGAGCTTGACCGGTACCGATGCTGCATCGAGTGCTTGTGAGTCGGTGTTAACCGATATGTACTCGACTTCGGGAACACGTTCTCTAAACATCCGGTTGACTGCATTTTGGCCACCACCACCGACACCAACTACTTTGATGTGGGCGGTGCCTACAGACTGTTCTTTCAGGGTCGAGTTGAGATCAGGCATATTGATCAGTCTCCCGGGTGATTCGGATGGAGTCAGGCGAATTATGTGACCGGGTGGCACTTTCTATCGAAGTTCATAACCGCCGTTTTTGATGATTTGAATGTCTAGACTGTAACGACTTAGCACCTGCAGCAGCCTAGTAGTTTTCAAACGGGATTAAAGTGATTTTTCAATACAGCCATTTAAATGGGAAACTAAATTGCATGGATTCCAGTCTCCGACTACACTCGCGATGTCCTTTCAGCGCTTTAACCGGAATAATCAATATGACTGGTTAGTTTGCCTAAACATGGACCTTGTTTTAACTATATGGAGATTCCTTGGATGAACGGTTACGACGCTATTGCGAAAATTTTGAAACATGAAGGCTTTGATTGGCTTGCATGCTTTCCTGCAAATCCTCTTATTGAAGCCGTAGCTAAGCAGGGGATCCGACCTATCGTGTTCCGGCAGGAACGTGGCGGGATTATGGCTGCCGATGGCTTTTCTCGGTTGATGGCGGAAAAAGGGAAATATGGCGTATTTGCCTGCCAGGGAGGTCCTGGAGCGGAAAACGCCTTTGGCGGGTTTGCACAGGCATGGGCTGATAGCGTTCCGATCATGTTTCTTCCAGATGGCCCGGGTACTGACAAGACCGATGTATCCCCCAATTTTTCAGCTCCCACAAACTATAAAAATATTATGAAGTGGACTGGATCCATTAACAAAACTGAGCGGATTCCGAGTCTTATGCGTCAAGCTATTTCGTCTCTGAAAAATGGACGCCCAGGTCCTGTGCTTCTTGAAATGCAACGGGATGTCATGGGTGGCGAAGTTACAAATCTGTCGGAGTACGGATCACCTGAGGAATATATCACTGCCCCCTCAAAGGCCGAACTTCGTGACACCGTGAAAAAGCTTTTATCCGCTAAACGCCCAGTCATATGGGCAGGTCAGGGAGTCCTTTACTCTGGTGCGTCAGACAAACTGACGGAGTTAGCTGAGCTTACACAAATTCCAGTTTTAACAACTATGCCTGGAAAGTCGGCGATCGATGAACGCCATGCTCTTTCTTTAGGGGCTGCCAACCGTACAGCGCCTAAGGCAGTTTGGGAGTGGATTAAAGCAAGTGATGTTTTGTTTGCTATTGGGGCTAGTCTTTCGAAGACCAATTATGGGATTGACATTCCAGATGGTAAGACGTTGATTCACTCTTCTAACAATTCTGAAGACATCAACAAGGAATATCCGACGGATATCGGTCTCGTTGGGGATGCACGTAAGACATTATGCATGATGATAGATGAGGTTAAAGGCCAGATTGGGGAGGAGGGTCGCTTGAAAGAAACATCGACCCGTGAAGCCGTTGCCGAGGTAAAAAAAGAGTGGCTTGAGGAATGGTCTAACTTACTGAATTCTGATATGTCACCGATAAATCCTTATCGTCTTGTAAACGAGATTAATAAGACGGTAGATCATGAAACCACCATTTTCACCCACGATGCCGGGCATCCGCGTGATCAGGTTATGCCGTTTTATGTGGCTACTGTTCCTCACAGCTATATTGGATGGGGCAAGAGCACGCATCTTGGTTATGGAATTCCTTTGATGATCGGTGCAAAAATAGCGGATCCCAGTAAATTCTGTGTGAACTTCATGGGTGATGCAGCGTTTGGTATGTCGGGCTTAGACTTGGAAACATCAAACCGTAATGGCACACCTATTACGACCATTCTTTTGAACAATGGGACAATGGGTGGCTATAACCGTTCGTTGCCGACTGCGATGGGAGAGTTTGGTGCTGGAAACATGACTGGTGATTACGCCGGGGTCTCTGAAGCATTGGGTGGGGTGGGAATTAAGATTACTGATCCCAAAGAAATTTCTGCTGCCCTGACAAAAGCGCGCCAGATCAATTTTGATGAAGGTAAGAGCGTTCTGATTGATGTCCGGACGCAACAGGAGTTGAAGTTCTCTACCTATTCTGATTAGCGTCGGAGAATTCATATTAGGGAATAGCGGGCTTGATATGTGCCATTTTATTCTCGTTTGATTGTTGGTCATATGGGTGATCAGCGCGCTTTGATTAATCAAAACCGTGAGATTTTGAAATAGGTGAGATGCGTTTGATTCAAGATTTCCGATATTTTTTCTTTGTGGGATTCATGGTTTTTTGTGTGTCAGTAACTAACGCATGTGCTCGTGAAGAAGCAGATATACCGCTTGAACGAGTGATTGATAGTGATCAGATATTCACTGTTGAAATTTTGCGATCTGCGGGAATGAAGACCTCTAAGCAATATGACGTGACTGATCTGCCTGGAGGTGTCGACGCTTGGTATGGATTCATAAAGGGCGTCACGGGTCCTAAGGACATTGAAGCGAGGTTTTATACCAGTCATCAGGACGCTGTTGAGTTTGGCACCGTACTTGCAGATGAAGTTTCTGGAGATGACGCAAATGTTGATAAGGAGACTACCACGTGGAAGGAAGGAGTGAAGAATCGATCACGTATGGCTAGCGGTGGTGCTGCTGATTTGGCGGCTTGGAGTGGTAAAAGAAAACCCAACTATGGTGATTTTGTGATCTTTGGAAATATGATTTTGTTATGTCAGGGTGATGAGCCCGAACAGTCGGTCGCTGTTTGTTATGAGTTGATTGAAAGTATTAGAAATGATGGCAAATGATTCATTGTGACAAATGGTATGTAGGGTATTTGTTCGATTAGAACTGGAATGATTTGAATTTGATCGTGTGTAATGGGTGATTTGCCCAGATAAAGCAGTCCATGGGTCCAGTATTATTAGGTTGGGCCAATTGGGTGAACTAAGCGATTATTAACCATGTCGTTGGTTCAGCTACAAACAAAAATTTAACTGACGAGATAAGCATGAAAACTACCGGATTTCGAACATTGGTTTTGGGTACGCCTTGGCGGAACCTGACCTATTGCATTATTGAAACGGATGAAGGCATCACTGGTGTCGGTGAGGCTCGTGTCCTCGGCAAAACGCATACCGTAACTGAGTACCTGAAAGATGTTGAGAGGCATTTCATAGGGCACGACCCTTTTGATGTTGAAGCCCTTTACCGTCGGATGACCCTGCTGGATTTTGGTAAACCAGGGGAGGTTGTATATACCGGCTTAGCCTTGGTTGAATTGGCTTTTTGGGACATTATCGGGAAGTCCTGTGGGGAGCCCGTGTACAAACTGCTCGGGGGGCAAGTTCAAGATCGTATTCCGGCCTACGCTAATGGCTGGTACACGGTAGAACGTACCGCTGAAAGCTTCGCTCAGGCGGCAAGAAAAGTTGTCGATCGTGGTTACCTGGGAATGAAATTTGACCCTTTTGGCAACGGTGATATGGAACTTGAACGACCTGAGTTTTATAGATCGATTGATCTAATAGAAGCTGTTGCGTCAGTGGCTGGAACTCGAGCTCAAATCATGATCGAAATGCATGGTAGATTTGCTCCAATGCAAGCTCGAGAAATAGCGCGGCACATTGAAAAGTACAATATTGGCTGGATTGAGGAACCTGTCCGTCCAGGTGATCTTCCAGCCCTGCAATCAGTTAGACAGCACACTTCGTTACCAATAGCTACTGGTGAACGCTTATATGGGGCACCAGAGTTTCGAGAAGTGTGGGGTTCTCAGGCGGTTGATGTATTACAGCCCGATATCACTCAATCTGGTGGGATTTTCGAGACAAAGAAAATTGCATCAACGGCTGAAGCTTATTCAATTATGGTTGCTCCACATAACGTCGGAGGAATCGTTTCGACGATGGCGGCTCTGCACCTTTGTCTCACTCTTCGCAACGCTAAAATTCTTGAGCACTTTAATGATTTCGCTGATCCACATGTGAAAAAGGCCGGTGTTGGGTACCCCGAGGTCGTAGATGGTTACTTTCCCGTTCCTGATAAACCTGGCTGGGGGATAGAACTCGATGAGGATTTTATTAGAGAAAATCCTCCTGGTTACACATCGGCGAATGTCATTGCTGATCCGGGTCTGAATATGTTCGAAAACTCTAACTGGGCTAAACGAGGCCAGACAGAATAACCAGCGACTTGTGAACTGAGTTATTTTTTCCGCTGAACGTGAGGATTAGATTTTCGCGTTTCTGCAGATTTACCTGCGCTGTACGATCCCTTAATGCCAGTTGGACATTTTCGTTTGAAAGCCCAATATTGGCCGATCTTAAATTCTTTACACATGTTGTCCGACATTTACGGTCAAATGATGCCCCGCCAGTTGTTTAAATAGGCCAAACGAGCCAAACTTTTTGCCAGGATTATCGATCTCGGACAAATTTTAATTATTTAAATTGAACATATTTATTCCCGTAAATAATATTACGTAATCGGTTTAATCTGCTGGGCTGGGTTTACGGTTCCACTACGTGGGTTTTCTGGCGATGTCGAGTCACGTATTTCTTTGCAAAAAGGATTTCCCGGTATCGATGGTTTATTTGATTTGATGGTTAAAACGAGGTGTCTGAGATGTTTCGTAGGCAAATGTTATTGAAACTGTTTTTGTTGACTCTTGCGTCAGCTTTAACTGTTTTCTCGATGGCATGTGGCGGTGAAGAGAAGATAGTGGAAGTTGAGAAGATAGTGGAAGTTGAGAAGATAGTGGAAGTTGAGAAGATAGTTGAAAAAGAGGTTGAGAAGGTAGTCATAGCGACAGCTGTACCTGGTAAAGCGTCGCCCGGTCAGGTTACTTTAGATCCGTCGGATCTGCCGGATTCTAAGTCGTCCGGTGGCGATGTGAGGGTGGCTGTCGTCGGTTTTGGAACATTAGGTACTTCAGGTGGTAGCCTGCCAGATGTTCCTTTTGGCGGTGCAAGGCAGCTTGGTGCAGCAGAGAGTTTATTCGCACCGGGTCCTCAGAATTTTGATGAAATGCAGTTGGCCTCCGACTGGACATTGGCATCAGACTTGAGCTCGGTCGAGATCACTATACGCGATGGGGTTAAATTTCATAGCAATGGTGGGGACTGGGGTAATGTTACCGCTGAAGATATGGCGTGGGTCATTAACCGAACTAACCCAGCTCTTAACCCGGAATCAATTGCTGCAAGTGCTGCAAACTTGACAGCTTTGTTTGGCGACACTCCCGTGACAGCAAGCGGTAATACGATCACGGGGACTTTTAATAACTTCGACGTCCGCTGGGCGAGCAATCTGTTGAACCAGGAAGCCTCAGGTGGTTTAACCACTTTTGCCACGTCAAAGAAGGCATTCGATGAAAAAGGTGTCGATTGGCTGAAGACCAATTTCATTGGGACTGGCCCGATGCAGGTCGGCGAATTTAAGCCTGGTATCAGCGTAACGATGGAATCGGTGCCGTACGACCATTGGCGTAAGGATGCTTCTATCGCTAGCATCACGATGATCGCTGTCCCGGAAGAGGCGACCAGGGTTGCGATGATGCAAACCGGTGAGATGGATGTTGCATATATCGCCCCCAAAGACATGCGGATGATGGCTAGCGGTGGATTCATGGCGGTTGGAGCCGGTTCGGGTACCCAGGAAGGCATTATGTTCCCGGGTAACCTTTGGGAGTCTCACAACGCGGTCACAGGTGAAGCGCTAGACATACCTTCGCATGGTGTTTACGTCCGAGCGCAGCCGTGGACTGGAAACCCATGGACTCCGGATGACAACGATAACCCGGCAGGAATGGATGATATGGAGCAGGCGCGTCTGGTACGACAGGCGTTAGCTCGCGGCGTTGACAGAGAAGCAATCAATCAATACGTCGTTGGTGGTGTAGGTAGGCCTAATCACGTCACCTACTTTAGTACCGTGAACAAGCATTGGGACTCCAAGTGGGAATACCCGTATGACGCAGCCAAGGCCAACGCCTTGCTTGATGAAGCAGGTTACCCAAAAGGGGACGATGGAATTAGATTCCAGATGCCATTGTTCGTAGGACCTGAGCTCGGGGGTGGAGCTGGTCCAGCTGGTGAAATCGGTGATGCAATTGCCGGTTACTGGCAGGAACTTGGTCTTGACATCCAGGTCTTGAAATACGCGTACGGAGTTTTCCGTCCGGGTCTTGTAAGTCGTACTACGGTGGTTCCGATGCTTACCGGGTGTGATGACGGAAATCCAATATATCCGTTTGACTGGCCGAAGGGTCTTGTCCAGACGACTCTGACTCGTGGCGGCTTTAGCTGTGGGTTTGAATCGCCTGAGATCCTTGCTTGGTACCAGGCTTCGGCCAAGGAACCTGACCAGGATAAACGGGTAGCGATAAACAAAGAGTACTTGGACTACATGCACCACTGGGCCCTGTTCCCTGGTTACATAATGGTCCCCAACATACACTTTGCTAACCCTAACTACATCAAGGAATGGCCGATGAATCTTGGTGGGAGTTTCAACTCTCCTGAGAATATCGTCCTGAAGTAATCAGCTAAGTTTTCTGAAGCAGGGGCCTCAATGAGACCTCCTATGGTTGAGGCTCCTGCTCAGGGCTTAGTTCAGCAAATGACTTGTGTCATCTAAATTTTTCTGATCTGAGACGCAAAAATGTGTAAAGTCTGACAGTGGTTGCGTCTGTTTGGAGCCGCTCTGATGGGTACTTTGTGAGTTTGCCTGTCCGGTCGCGTGCTAATCAAGTGAAGAATTCTAATCTTTGGAACTAACCTAGCGGATAGGATGGACTGTATATGGGACGGTACGTGCTTAGGAGGTTCCTTTTTGCTGTCGTTACACTTCTGTCTGCGACTGCAATTGTTTTTGGTCTCTCGAGGATGGCTGGCGATCCGTTGATGCTTTATGCAAAGCCAGGCGGGTATGGCATGACAGAGGAACGCAGGGCTGATCTCATGAAAAAATTGGGTTTAGACAAACCCCTCGTCGTCCAGTACGGGGTCTGGATTGGGCGCGTTCTCCAAGGAGATCTTGGACAAACAATCGTGGCTGAGAACAAGGTTGCGGACTTGATAGTCCAGCGGATATCACCGACTCTTCAACTGGGTATCGCAGGGTTCATTTTTGCGATCGCTTTGGGGGTCCCATTTGGTATTGTCTCGGCGGTGAGACGTGGTTCGATGTGGGACTACGTGGGACGCACTATCGCCCTTGTTGGTCAGGCAGCTCCAATTTTTTGGCTTGCTCTTATGGCGATACTGCTTTTTTCAGTGCACCTCCGATGGTTGCCCGTAGGTACCGCTGGTCCGGATGACATTCCATATTGGAGCTTGGGAAAACTCAAATACTTAGTGATGCCTGCGATACTTTTAGGATGGGGCCCCGCGGCGGCGATATTACGCCTGACGCGTTCTTCCATGCTGGAAGTCCTAGATTCTGAATACATAAAACTCGCCCGGGCAAAAGGTGTGAATTCCAAGAAAGTCATCTGGAAACACGCGTTTAGAAATGCCATTCTTCAGCCCCTGACCGTAGCAGCGTTGACACTAGCCGGTTTCATTACTGGGGCAGTTGTGATCGAACGAATATTCGCCTGGCCAGGTATTGGGCAGCTGACTATGGACGCTGTCTGGAACAACGAGTTTCCGACCCTGACAGCAACGGTTCTTTTTCTCACCGCGATTTATGTGGTGTTGAATTTGGTGGCGGATATTGCATACTCCCTGCTAAATCCGATTATTCGAATTAAGTAAAAGGAGAGATCGCAACGTATGGCTGATACTAATGGCAATGCTTATCAAAGGAGTGCACTATCTCAGACATGGTGGTTTTTACGTAGGTGGCCTGTTCTGCCATTGGTTATTTTGAGCGTATTAGTCATTGTTGGTGCAGGTGCGCCATGGATCGCTCCGAATGATCCCCTCAAACAATCTCTACCGTTGCGATCAGCGAAACCATTTTTTCAGGATGGAAGCCCATATTTACTTGGGGGTGATCACGTTGGCAGAGATGTGTTTACTCGAGGGATTTACGGGGCAAGAATATCTTTGACGGTGATGATCGTTGCGATGACGACAGGAATGATCATTGGAACGACTTTAGGCTTGGTGTCAGGTTATGCGGGAGGGGTTGTTGATGAGGTTATAACGCGTATTGTGGACGTCTGGTTAGGGTTCCCATTTTTGTTATTGGCACTGGTGGTTGCTATAACGGTAGGGGCTAGTTTCACCGTTGTAATGTTTCTTATGGTCTTACTGGCTTGGAGTGGGTTCGTACGAAATGTGCGCGCCGACGTACTTCTTCTTAAAGAAAGTGATTACGTCGCATCGGCTAAAATCGCCGGGGCATCTACCTCACGTATTTTATTTAGACATATATTGCCGGGTACGGTTGGTACGGTTACCGTTATCGCCTCGTTAAGCGTTGGGTCGCTTATTCTTGCAGAGGCGACTCTCAGTTTCCTTGGTGCTGGAATACCATCGCCTACCCCCTCCTGGGGCAACATGGTTGCTGAAGGACGTGACTATCTCCAGACAGCCTGGTGGACCTCCGCGTTTCCTGGCACCGCTCTCTTTCTCACTGTTATGTCTTTGAACTTTTTAGGTGATTGGGTTCGAGACAGATTAGATCCAAAATTACGTCAGTTGGATTGATTGAATTTTTATATATTTTTGACTGGTTCAATCAACTCAGAAGATCTTCGCGGAGAGCACGGGCTACGATATATTCCTCACCATCTTTTAAGGTAACTGGCGTCAGGAATACTTCGCCTGCGTAATTGCCAGAGCCAGCTCTTATCGATGGTTTTCTTGCGGCAAGGCGTTGCAGGATAGTTTCTGCGTCCGCTCCGTTCCAATTGTCGTTGAAGTAAATTGCGACTGAGGGTCCTTGACGGTTAGGATCGTTATCTTCGATCTTAACTTCAAGGCCCGGTATATCTCTTATCGAAGAGGCAATAACTTCTGAACTTGTTCGCCAAGATGCCCATTCAGCTTCATGATCTGTTTTCACAAACAGGTCAAGAGCAGCTATAAGGCCTGCTATTTCTTCTTTACATACCTTGGCAGGTCTGCCTATACCGTGATTGGGCGACATGTTCAATTGCGCTGCTTTTATCAGGTCAGACCTACCACACAAAATTCCGGTTGATTGCGGTCCACGCAACCCCTTACCACCCGAAAATGTGACCAGGTCAGCACCCTGTTTTATATAGGAAGTGAGACTGCTTACCGGGGGCAACATCACTGCGGCGTCAACGATCACCGGTATATCACGTGCATGCGCTACGGCCACCACTTGCTCAAGGGCCAACGGACAGGAATTCCAAGGATGAAAGACGTATGCCAGTGCCGCGGTCTTAGGTCCGAGTGCAGCCTCAAGTTGTTCATCGGTTGTTCCGCCTTCATCACCGTATGTGACGATTTTGGCGCCTGCTCCTCTGTAACATCGAGTGTAGTTAGTTTGGTGGTCTTTGTAGATTAGAATTTCGTTAGGTATACCCTCGGTATCTGGTAGCTGGTCGATAAGCTTCTGGTCGAGGCCTGTAATACAGGCAGCAGCTTGGAGAAGTAATCCGGCACCTGCGCCTGCGACGACTAGTCCGGACTCGGCTCCTGTATAACCTGAAATTGCATTTCCAGCAGCTTCATTTAGTTCTCCTAGGTCTACGTAACTATCGGTTGCTTCGACCATAGCGTCAACGACTTCTTGAGGCATGATGCTTCCGCCTATAGCGGTTATCCAGCCACGAGCGTTAATTACTCGGCTGACACCGAGTCGGTTGAAAATCGCTGAGCCTGTAGATTCCATTTTCATCAGCCTTTCTTACAAAAACAGAGCAGTGCAGGTAAAACGTGACGTAAAGATTAGGATTTTTCATCAATTGCCGGCATATGAATCGGGCTGAGGCTACCTTACTTTTTTTATGGTGAGAACAAGGAAAGTACGTTTTCGCCACAGATTCGGTCCATGTCGGATGCAGGAATGAAATCACAGTACTTAGTCAGATACTCGAGCGATTGAGCGTAAGTACAGTGTCGCTCAACATTGGGCATGTCCGAGCCCCAAACCAATTTGTCCGTACCCAATCGGTTGTAGTACTCGCGGATGAGTGTTCTTGCCTCTGCATATGGATAATCCCAAAGCCCACCCATTAATATAGGTATCAAGAGTTCCGTGTATACATTAGGCGCTTGAAGGGCATCCCAGATCTCAGAGGGAATTGACAGTTTACCCCTGGACCAGAAACGGTAAAGAGGTATCCCATGCGTATAAACACAGGCGATATCTGGATACCGGTTAACCCATTTGCTGAATGCGAGGTGTTGTTCCATCCAGCTATCGAGGTCGGGCGATTCCGATGTGATGTTCCAGAAGACAGGTATTCCTAGCTCTTGCACCACGCTCCAGAAGCCGTCAAAAACCCGGTTGTCTGATAATTCATGCCGACCCTCCCGATGAATACTGGCTGTATCGAAAAACAAACCGTGTAGACCGTTCTCCCTGATTGCTGTTCTTAGTTCATCATGGATGGCAGGGTCATCTGCTTTCCATTCTTTGATGGATGCCAGAGCCAATAGGCGCTCCGGAAAGCGTCCTGCTACTTCGCCCAGATAATTGTTGAGTCTGCCATATGTGTGTCCTCCTGATATAACGCCTCTACTAACTCCCAGATAGTCCATCTGTGCGATGATCTGCTCCGGAGGCGAGTCCAGATTACGGGCTGTTGGTGGTAGGTAATAACGTGCATATTCAATGCCGTCGACGGTCCATAGAAACTTCCCGTAATTTCCGCCCCTGAAGTCGAGATCTTCAGGATTTTCCCCGTGATGCCAGTCTCGGCCAATCACGAGTGAATTGTCGTTTAATCTACGCCCAACTGATCGGTGAAACATAAGACTTCTGGCAAAGGCCATGTGTTCACTAACTGAGTCGTATCCATTCGCTTGACCCAAGTCAGGGAAAACGTGTACATGAGAGTCAGCGATCATCGTTCAGTCCTTTTTCATGTAAACGATTAATTATCTTTATGGAACTAAGAAATAAGTGGAATTCTTACTTCAATCCCTGATTGCGAATTGTGTATTTCTGCCTGATACCTTTGCATGACTTCAGAGCATCAATAAGCATCAATAACCAAACTTTTAATGGGTCAGACGTTTGAAGGTAGTGGGTTGGGCGGGTCGGATTGGTAAAGATGCGCATAAGATTCCCATATATTTATTCGATATACGTATGTCAAAGACGCATCTGAATCTACATGGCAAGACATAGGCTTTCTTTGTTCACCGTGCTCGGTGTCGAAATCGCCGCATGTATTCGGTTGAATCCGTAATGGTTTTCATAATTTTGAGGATATTTTAATGTTGAAATTGAATCTTGATGTTCCAAAGAAATTTGGGGCTGTATTCATTATGAGTTTGCTTGTCGGGCTGTTAGCAATAACAGCCGTGGCTTGTGGTTCAGATGATGAAGAAGAGGCAGCGGCTCCTGCAGCTCCTGCGGCTGCTAAAGCTCCTGCGGCTGCGGCTAAGGCCGAGCCTACTAAAGCACCACCGACAGCTGTTCCGCCTAAAGAAGGCGGAGGCACGCTCATAGTGGCAAATGATTTGATCGGACCTCGAGCTTTCCGGCCATCTGTGATCACAGGTGGTGCGCACTCCGCATTCGGATTGCAGGATTGGGGAATGTACGACTTCTTGTTACGGGCGGACTACTCTGCTCCTCCTACTTTCGGAGAAGGCGGCAGTGATGGACTTGCAACTGAATGGACGCTCGATCGTCCTGGTAACAAGATTACTTTCACCATCCGGGATGATGCCAAATGGAACTGTGATGAAGGTGGCGGAACGGTTGATGCCCATGACATCGTCTACTCATTTACAGAGAGCATGAGCGAAGGAACGAAGAGCACTCGTGGCCCTGGACTTAAAACATGGATGGAATCATGGGAAGCGACTGACGACAACACTGCTGTGGTCACTCTTGTGCCAGGCAAACTTCCTTCAGATTGGATGATGGCCATCGGTAATCATGGTGGGGGTAGTATTCCCATTGTGAGTAAGAAGCTGGCTGATCTTGGCGGGGACAAAGACCTTACGACCTTCTGTGGTTCTGGGCCCTTCCATATCACAAGTTGGACGTCGGAAGAGGAAGTCATTGCTGCGCCGGTGCCTGACAACTATCGGGCAAAACCAAACATGATCGACGAACTTCGCGTAGTTCAGATAGCTGAGGCGAACGCAAAAATCGCTGCTCTCAAGACTGGTGAAGTCCACATGGCCAACCTTCCGTTGAAGTTCACTGGCCCTACGAATGACGCTATAGATGGCAGTTGGCTGCAGCCGGTAGGTAAATATCAGCCACAGACCGTTTATTTCGGTGGAAACTTCTGGGCCAGAACATCCTATGGGTTTGATGACCCTCCAAAGGAAATCTTCCCAAGAGAAGGCCTCAAGGATCACCCGTGGATAGGTAATCCCGATGATGATGAGAGCATGGAGAATGCAAGGAAAGTTCGCTGGGCGTTATCCATGGCGATCGATCGTGAATCGCTTACCCGAAACGTTTTCAACGGACTAGGTGGTAGCACATACACGTATACGGACGTTATGCCTGACCATGAAAGGTTCAATCCTGACTGGATGGTTGAGTATGATGTAGAGGGAGCCAAGAAGTTATTGGCTGAAGCCGGAGTTCCAGATGGTTTTTCGATGGATTTCTGGGTTTCACCTGACAACACTGCTGCTGTGGACCCTGAAGCTTTCGAGGCTATAGCGCAGATGTGGCAGGACATTGGAGTAAACGCTTCGATAGAGAAGACCGTTTATGCTGCTCGACGGCCGACACTTGTCGCAAGGTCGATTGACATTCCGTTTGCCCACCACACGTTCTTCCTCACGATTGACCAGCCCAAAGGTGGAAGCATTGTACCCACAGGTGGCTTCAACCACGGAATTGAATTGCCTGAAGAGATTGGTCAGTTACGGTATGCAAATGAAACTGAGACGGATCTGGAGCAACGTATTCAGAACAACCTTGACATGCAGGATTATCTGAGTCACTGGCAGCTAATGGCCTCTACGGTTACATTGCAGCCTACTTGGACTATTCGGCCTGAGGTAGCGGAGTGGACACCTCACCAGCAGGCCTGGGGAATGTTTAACTCTCCTGAAAGCGTGAAAATGAAGAAGTAAGGTACGCACTTCGGGCGTGCTACTCACGGAATACCGTGGGCAGCGCGCCCGTTGTGCGAACTGTTTTGTTGAACTAATTCCTGTGTTGATTGACCTCTATTAATCAGTGCGTAGAATTTGAGATCATAATTAGATCTACTCCATGCTCTCGAAGTAACTCAGGAGCGATGTTAATTGGGCAAGTACATAGCACGTCGCCTGGCGTATTCCGTGATAGTACTTTTTGTGACTAGCCTCGTTGTTTTCGGACTGTCCCGAGCTGCAGGAGATCCGCGACATATCTTTCTTACCGAGTACACCTCTCAGGCAGACTGGGATGCCTGGGGAAAGGAATATGGACTGGATAAACCATTCATAGTTCAGTACGGTATTTGGATAGGCCGCGCAGCTCGTGGAGATTTTGGAACATCACTCAGGGACCACGTGAACGCACGCCTCGTTATCCAGGAGCGGATTCCTGCGACACTTCAATTGACTGTGGGTTCATTTGTTATGGCAATTGTTGTGGGATTGCCACTTGGGGTTATGTCTGCGATTAAACGAGGCTCTATGTTGGATTATCTGGGGCGGAGCTGGGCGCTTCTAGGTCAGGCGCTGCCGCCATATTGGCTTGGTGTCATGATGGTTTTATTATTCGCTGTCATGCTTAATTGGTTGCCATCTGGCAGGAAAGGAGATTGGACTCATTTTGTGCTTCCTGCTGTGACTCTCGGATGGGGTGCTGCATCCGGAATGCTGCGTTTGACCCGTTCGGCGATGCTTGAAGTTCTTGACTCCGAATACATTAAAATGGCTCGGGCAAAAGGAGTTGGGAATAATTGGATTATCTGGAAGCATGCACTCAGAAACGCGATAATTGCACCTTTAACTTATTCTGGATTGCTGCTTGGCGGGCTTATGACCGGTACGGTAATCACAGAAACGGTGTTTTCCTGGCCTGGTCTGGGTAGGCTCGCAGTGCAGGCGGTTTACAACAACGATTTTCCAGTTTTGACTGGGGTCGTACTCCTCGTCACAGTTATTTACCTGAGTGTAAATCTCCTGACAGATGTGCTTTACGCGATGGTTGACCCCCGTATCAGACTCAATTAGCGAGGTTGTATCACTCTGACTACTGAATCCACAACGATAGTAAACGATGAATCTATTGGTCGACTTAGATCAGGATACAGGTGGTTTCGAAGGTATCCAGTTATACCTGTATTGATCATTGCAGTACTTCTGTTTTCTGCGATATTTGCTCAAAATCTGACTTCGCATGATCCTGAGCGGGCCGGCAGTCTTGACGATAACGAGACTGCCCCGATGTGGCAATCGACGGGTAGCTCGAAATTCATCCTCGGTACAGATCATCTTGGTCGCGACGTCCTCGCCCGCATCATATACGGGACAAGGATTTCCCTTCTTGTAGGAATAATTGTTTTGGTCTTAAGTGGAGCAATGGGCACGATAATAGGCATCATATCGGGTTATTTTGGAGGGAATATAGATGAGGCGTTGATGCGCTTAGTTGATATCACTTTGGCTGTTCCATTTATTCTAGTTGCACTTGTGGTCGCAGTGATTCTTGGGAACTCTTTAAACATTGTCGTGGTCCTGCTAGTAATGTTTTTTTGGACAGGATTTGCGCGTCAGATTCGAGCTGAAACACTACAACTGAAGACAACGGATTACGTTGCGTTTGCCAGATCGTCCGGTGCTTCTAATGTGAGGATTATGTACAAACATATTCTGCCTGGAGTATTTTCTACATTTTTGGTGATTGCGACGTTGACAGTTGGCACAGTAATTCTTACCGAGTCAATACTCACATTTCTCGGTGTTGGAGTTCCGGGCCCTACACCTACGTGGGGCGCTATGATCTCCGACGGCAGAAACTATCTTACGACCGGATGGTGGATGGCGTTTTTCCCTGGTATCGCCATATTGTTGACCGTGTTGGCATTCAACTTTTTGGGCGACTGGTTGCGGGATGAACTCGATCCCAAATTACGTCAACTTACGCAATGAGCAACCTTGGTTGCTTTCAGATAAAGGTTTGACGATATGAGGCTTAAAGGCAAGGTTGCCCTTATCTCCGGCGCTGCTCGGGGCATTGGGGCTGCGACCGCTGCTCTGTTTGCTAGGGAAGGCTGTTGTGTGGTTTTGGGAGATGTGCGTAATGAGCTATGCAATGAAACAGCGGAGAGAATTCAAGGAAATGACGGTGACGCTGTATGTGTGCCTTTAGATGTGACTGACCCAAAGCAATGGGAGAACGCGGTTGCGGCTACCCTAGATGCCCATGGGCGGATAGACGTGTTAGTTAACAACGCAGGCATACAGAGGAGTCGCAGTTCATTTGATGAGGTGACATTGGGTGATTGGGAAGACATTATGGCGGTGAATGCCACCGGAGTATTTTTAGGCGCAAAATCAGTTGTTGGACCAATGAAAACGCAGCGGGGTGGCTCGATTGTTAACATGTCTTCGATATCGGGTCTCGTGGGTATCTCTGCTAACGCGGCTTACGCTGGATCAAAAGGGGCTGTAAGGATCTTCACAAAGTATCTCGCCGTTCAGTTGGGTGAATATGGTATTCGAGCTAATTCGATACACCCAGGTGGAGTGGAGACGGATCTCACTGCGGCTACGATGTCGGATCCCGTTGCTAGAAAAAAGGCTGACGAACGGCATCCTATTGGTCGGGTAGGTCAGCCAGAAGATATCGCTTACGGTGCTCTTTACCTGGCCTCTGATGAATCATCGTGGGTCACTGGTTCAGAACTTGTGATCGACGGTGGGTTCACCGCTCAATAGCGACACGATCTGTTAGTCGATGCGTGGTTCAGAAAGCTCTATAGTTATACCGTCCGGATCACTGAGATAGACTCCTCTGACCCTTGGGGGTGGAAGTGTTGAAGGGGTGCCATAAAGACTTACGCCATTGTCAACTAAACGTTTGCAGAATGCATCTACATCACTCACTTCGAACGCAATATGTGCTGCGCCAACATTGTTTATGACGGGGTTCAAAATTTCACCAGCACCTTCAACATACTGGATCAACTCCAGTTTGAAGTCCCCACATTCCACCAGGGCCATCGATAATCGTGCGCCTGCGACACCTGTGAGAGACTGTATTTCAGGACCCTTACGTTCCCATCGCCTGGTTAATGTGAGTCCGAGTTGATCAACGTAAAAGGTTATGGACGATTCAATATTGCTTACAGTGAAACTGGTATGGCTGTAACTGTTAACCATGATTAACTCGCTTTTAGTTATGGAATCTGACGAGGGCTTTCCTGGCTGAAAATCGTTTCAACTTCCGTTTGCCTATCTAGCTTTATGAGATCAGAATATCTTTCTGATGATTATTATGGCTAACACTTGGATCTGCAGTGATTTTGTTTACTAAGAAAAAAGGTGGATTATCTGCCATCTCCTGGAGTCCTATTACTTTTGATTAGGGCAGTATCACGTTATCCGTTCCTAACCGGTCTTGCCATTGTTCTCGGTGGCTTTTTTATTTTCGCAGCCATTTTGATAATAAGTCGTGTAGTTGTCGATCCCGATCATGTGGTTGTCACATCGTATGAGGCCGAAGGACAGAAGGACGATGGCAGGGTTATATTGACGATTAACCGAGTTACCTATCATCCGGAGACAAGTGTGCGTGGATTATTTACACGGCAATCACGTGCGACAGCAAGGCCTGAGTATGTCCAGGTGGATGGGACAGTAACGTTGAGTGCTGATTTTAGTGGGATGATGATATTGGTTGGCCCGGCTGTAATATCGGTTAACTCTGGGGTAAATGTGGAACGTGAGATCAGGACCCGAGGAAACCCATGTATTTCTTCGGGTTGGCCTTCCATGGCAGTGCAATTAAAAACTACGCCTAGTGATTTTACGGTTCGAATTCCAGTACGGGATGATCATGATGCAAGTGCGCTTTTGCAGGCTATTAGGAGCGGTCAAATGCCTGCCATTACCTTAAATGGTATTTATGCGACCGTTCAAAATTGTGAACCTATCAATGTGATGTTGGCATCCAGACCATACGAGGTCACCGTTGAGGTAATTAGCCTGGGTTCCGGAGTTTTAATGGATTTCTACCCGTACGGGATACCTAGATTTCGTGAGCCGGGGGACCTTGAACGAGAATATTGGAAGGAATGGGCAAGAGGTTGGGTTCCCGGAGAATTCTGACTGATTTAATTTAAATTTCACTAGCCCACACTCTACATAAATAGAGCTTATTGAATGAGGACTAGTGGAATTCAGTGGTTGAGATCAAGCGATGTTTTATCCGACTACCCAGCCCAGTCACCGTACAGCGGGTACTGGCTGGCGATGACTTCGATGTATGCAGACTGATTGGATTCATTAGCAGCTAAAGCTCTCTCTAACGCAGGCGCTACTTCTGAAGGTTCGGTCACTCGTTCTGTTTGCCATCCAATTTCTTTTATTGCGGCTGACATGTTTATCGCTTCGGGTCCCAGAACATCGAATGTGAAGGGATCGTGTCCTTCGCCCCAGAACCCAGGACCGTAGCCTGAGAAGCCACCGTTATTGATGTGTACGATCGTTAGCCCGATTTGAAGCCGTGTGAGCACTTCGAAATTGCCCAGCATATAACTAAGTGCTGCATCTCCGATTACGGCCACGCATTGCCGTTCAGGATGTGCCAGTTTTGCGGCCGTCACTGCAGGGAAGCTGAATCCCAGCGACGATACGTTACCCCATCCTAGAAATCCTCTTGGGATAAGTGTTTCGTAAACGGTGCTAAGTTGATCTCGTGTATTCCCAGATTCATGCGTAACAAATGAATTGTTTCGATCAAGAACCTTCATTAGATCACCGTATACACGATATGGATTTATCGGTTTAGCGTCTGAGGTAAACACTTCGTGATATTGAGCCATTGCCTGGTCTGTAGTCGACGCGATTTCCTTTTCTATTTGTTCTTTTTTCTCGCTGGAACCATTTTCTAATTCCTCAACGAGAGACTGTAGAGTTGCCTTGGCGTCACCAATCACGGCATGGGTAGTCGGGTACATGCGGTTTATATCGTATTCGTCAATATTGCACTGGATAATTTTTTTGTTTGTGGCGTCTGGTATACCGTGTCCGAAACGTCCTGGAGATATGCTTGCGCCGACAGCGAAAATGAGATCGGCATCATTCATGTATTTTAGGACATGATCGCCACGAACTCCTACCGATAATGCGTGATTCTCAGGGAAAGCACCTTTAGCCTTTAACGTTGTAACTACCGGTAGGTTGGCTTTTTCTGCAAAGGCTTTCAGCTCTTCCGTAGCATCCGAGTAAAGTACACCCTCACCTACAAAGAGCAGTGGGTTGTTTGATGAATTAAGTGCATCGGCAGCTATTTTTACATCAACAGGGTCCGGCAGACTCCGCCATCCTTTTGGAGATATGTATGGATCTTGTGTTTCATCGTAGGTCGCAGAGGCATTTGGAATGCCTAGTACTACTGGGCCTGGACGCCCGGATCGTAACATGGTGAATGCCCTACGCATGAACTCGGGTACTCTTTCTGGTTGATCGATGTATCCGTACCATTTGGCGACACCCTGTAGACTGGCATTTTGGTCGAATCGGGTGTTTTCAGTTGATCCTGATGGGACAGCATCTACGATGCAAAGTACTGGTGATCCATCCTCGTATGCCTGGGCAATTCCTGAGTAGGCGACTTGGGCTCCGGCTGCGTTGATACCTCCAGAGAAAGTGCATACTCCTATTTTTTTACCGTTATTGATTCTCGAGTAAGCATCAGCAACTGCGACAGCATATCGATCGTCCCGCATCATCAACAGTTTCAAACCCTCTCTGCCGAATGCATTGTTTACCTTGCTGACAGGGAAAGTGGAAACCCAAGCTACCTCTTCTGCTTTCAGGATTCGTGCAATGCCGGTTGCGACGTCGATGGTCATACGATTTCTCCGAATAATTTGTTAGGTGAATAAATCCTGGTAAAAGCGAGATTGTAACCCTATCTCGGGATGTGTACAGCGCTAGACGCTGTTGTCCCACCTATCTACGCCAATATCTTCATTACTCAAAGTCGACTCTCACAGGGTTTTATATCCTAACTCCAATCGTGAGAATCGAATTTTGGGATTGATTTCGGGATAGGTATTATTGTTCGAACGATGATATTCATCGTCCCTTCCCTGCGTGAGACGCTACCTGTAGCTAATATCAGCGACTGTTTGATTAGGGGCTTTAAGCGTTTGTAATCTCTGGCCCAAATAAGTAGAGGGGAATGCCCAAATTCATCTTCCAAAGTTAAGAAGATAGTTTTACTGCCTGGTCTTTGGCGTCGGATTACAAGACCTGCGACAGAAATTTGTTCGCCGTTTGCATAGTTCCTCACCTCATCGCTTTGTGCGACTTTTGGCGGTAACTGTGACCTGATTTTTGTCATTAAATGACCTGCGGGGTACATGCCAATAGTGGCGTACTCTCCAATCATTCGTTCCCATTCATTTTCCTTTGGCAGGGTCACCATATCTTGCTCAATGGGCATTTCCAGTGCAAGTTGGCGAGATCCATCTTTGTTTTCACACCGCCTTCTGTGACGTAAACCTGACTCCCAGCGCAACAGTCGGCGATCAACAGTTTTGATATTGGAATTACAGCCAGATTGTGATCTCTCATTTGCATTAATTCTTAACCTGTCTAATGCTCCTGCCGCTGATAGAGAATTTAAAATTTCTAGAGGGACGCCAGTTCTAGAGATGAAATCTGCTAAAGAAATGAACGGCCCTTTTCCCCAGGTTATTGAGCGTTCTTTGAGGATAGATGACGCTGTTGACGTACTTATCTTTTTTACATGTGTCAGCCCCATACGTAATGCTCCGGATTCTACATGGGCTTTCTCTCCGCTTAGATTTACATCGGGGCCTAGCACCTTGACTTTGTGTCGGACGGCATCTTCTTTTAACGTTTCGACGTTGTAAAAACCCATTGGTTGGTTGTTGAAAAGTCCTATAAAAAATTCAAGTGGATAATAGTGTTTCAGCCATGACATTTGATACGCGGTTACTCCGAAGGCAAATGCATGTGCCTCAGGAAATTGATAGAGGCCGTGGAATTTACCGAAAATTTTTTCAGCAACTTTTATTGAGACGCCATTCATTAATGCTCCTCTGATGAATTTCCCCCTCCAATGTTCGATATGTCGGTCATTGTTTTTACGTGTGAATGCTCTTCGCATCTGTTCACCTTCGACTCCACTCATACCTCCGACATGCATTGCTAATTCGCAAAGCTGATCTTGGTAGAGCGGCACACCATAAGTTCGCTCTAAAGCAGGTTTTTCTAATGGATGATCGAATTGCCAATGAGGATCCTTGCCCATATGGCGCCTTATTAGGAGGGTCACGCCGTCGTTTACTCCAACACCTGGCCTTACGGCACCAACCTCCCAGGCCATTTCGGTTAAATTGCGTGGTCGAAGACGTGTGACGGTTTGCATCTGTGCAGCGGATTCGATTTGGAAGACCCCGATCGTATCGGCGTTATGAATGTCTGAGTAGACTGCAGAATCTTCGAAATTTATGCGGGAGATATCGATTTTTTGTTCGGTCTGTTTATAAATGAGTTCTAGGGTTTCGGAAAGCTGGGATAACGCTCCGAGAGCCAGGAAGTCAATCTTTACAAACCCGACATCTGATGAGGTGTTCTTGTCCCATTGGCAGATGTAACGACCATCAATTGCACTACGTTGTAGCGGTACTGTTTCTGATAGAGGTTTTGCTGACAGAATCATTCCACTGGGGTGTTGTGCGAGGTATTTTGGGAAGTGATTGAGTTGTTGGGCGAGTTCGAGCAACATCTGCCACACAGGTGCGTCGATGTGATCTTGAAATTCTGCTAACTCGGTTATTTCTTTTGTTAAATTGGCAATAGGATTTTGTCCATCGATATGTTTGCTGAGACGAATTAGGTCGTCATTCGCTATTCCTAACGCCTTTCCCAAATCGCGTATTGCCCCACGGGTTCGATAGGTTGAAATCATTCCTGTGAGTACTGCACGTTCATAGCCCCATCGTTCATGGACTCGCAGGATCAATTCAGCACGAATTTCTCGAGGGAAATCTAGGTCTATATCCGGTGGGGGGAGTTTTTCTCCGTCATATGTTTCAGGTAGAAATCGATCTAATCGTAGTCCAAACTCTAGAGGGTCAATATGCGATAGTCCCGTGAGGTATCCGGTTAGTAATGCCACCGATGACCCGCGCCCGCGCCCCGGGGGGTTCTCTTCAATTGGTAGTCCAGGCTCCACGAGGCCCATATCTTCTTGGATCTCCCGAGCGATCCTGATGATGTCGTAGTACTGCAGTACAAACCCAATTAGCTGATGCTTCTCAAGTAAGATGAATTCCTGGTCAAGCCGTGTGACTACATTAGTTTTGAGACTGCCATAGCGACGTACTGCCGCTTCCTCACAGATTTTTCTTAAGTAACTTGATTCCGTGTGTCCAGACGGTAAGAATTCGTATGACGGGAAATCATAAATCGAATTAGAGGTGATATCGAATTCGCATCGATCTGCGATTTTTGTGGTGTTAGTTATTGCTTCTGGCAGAGTATTGAAAAGAGCACTCATCTCCTCAGTAGACTTTATGAAGAACTGGTCATTTGGTCGACGTTCACGGTGACTAGCCTCTAACGATTTGTTGTGCTTGATTGCAATGAGGGAGTCATTGAGTCTATGGCGATCACGAATGTGATAGTGGACGTTGTTTGTAGCAACGATTCCCACTCCTACGTCATTGGCTAAATTGGCCATGTTCTGGTTTCGTTGTAAGTCGCCGATAACAAGGTTTTGCTGTAATTCCATAAAGAAATGTTCTTTGCCGAAAATATTTAAATATTTGCTTGCGGCATGACGAGCTGACTTCAAATCATCATTGTCGACAAGTATGGATATCTCACCTTGACGGCACCCTGAAAGACAGATAATCCCCTGGGAATGATTTTTGAGTAATGTCGGGTCGAGATTAGGGTATTTGCGTTCTTCGGCATCTACGTGAGCTCGAGTTGTGAGTAGGCAAATATTTCTATATCCAACTGCAGTCTCGGCTAGCAACGTTATGTGTGGTTGGTTGGGAGGAAGATGTTTGGTGCCTGATGGCTCACCTAGGCCGCGGCTAAGGGTTATTTCAACACCAATAATGGGTTTGATCCCAAGTTCCTTTGCTGCTTGAGAGAATTCCATCGCTCCAGTTATATTGTCGTGGTCTGTAATGGCCATTGCTTCGAGACCTATATTTTTTGCAGTTAAAAGTAAATCCCATATCTCTGATGCTCCTTCTTGGAACGAGTAATTGCTGTGAGCATGCAGTTCCGCATAACGGCTTATGGGATTACTGGAGGCGGATGTAGATCCATCTGTCCTTAAAATCGTTTGTCGGTGACCTAGTTCTGTCTTGTGATTTTTATTGGTGTTTTCTTCTATTTCAGAAGAGTATTTTCTAGGCTTCAATATTTTTTGTAACACTTCTTGTTTTAGGACTTTAAATAACCCTATTTTGACTTTTATCCGGATTGCCGATGCCACTTATTGGTGATGAGGTCGAGGAACAGGGTTATCTGCTGTCCACTATCGATACGAAGTACGTAGTAGAGCCTGGAAATTTCTTCATCAGGTCCTCGCCACCACTCATCGTTAACCTTCCATAGGTTTTCGACTTTAGTCACGTTCACCCACTTGCCGTTCGAGCGTAACTGTGCTGATGAGGGCATGTGGATAGCGGTTGGATTACCGGTTGAATTAGTACGTACTTCTATGGCTAGCGGGGTGTTGAGTATCTTCATGCCACTTGAACGAACTTTTTTGATTTTGGCAATTTTTAAAGTCCTGTGATTAACGTTTTACCGTACGTGTTTTCATCATGAGATTCTTTGTCGTCGTTTTTAATATTTAACTGGACTAGTGCGTATCGACGTTCAGGTATGCGTGACCATGGTTCGAGTTCTCGAACCTGGTAGATGGGTGGTGTAACTTTTAATCGTCTGTTGAGTTGTTTGAAAGTTTCTTGTAGATCGTAATCACGCTTTACATCTTTCCACATCGACCCTTGTTGCCCTACTTCGCCGGTAATACCCGAAAGAGTTAGATGCATGTCTTCTAGCGGGCCTGGAAATGAAACAGTACTGAGCTTTGATTTGATGGCAAACAGCGCTTTATGTTTATTATTTGCTGGATCTTTAAACGCTATTTGTATGGTCCATGGCATGTGTCGCGAAACCTGTGAGTGAATATTTGCCTGACGGGCAAAACGATCTGACAGTACGGTTCGCTTGTATGCGTGATCAAGCAGGCTTTCAACCGCAAGAAAGATGGTTGTGATGTTTGTTGTGGGGCTAGGAAAATCGAGATGTTCGGATACTTCCACCACACTTTGTTTAGGAATTAATGGACGGTTGTCAATGCCATTTGAAAGTTCCCACGCTATTCCGCCGATTTGACCGAATTGTGCCTCCATCGGACCGCGTTGAATGTCAGCGATATGCCCCATGGTCTTTAATCCAAAAGCGTGCAGCTTCTTTATTAATGGGAAGGGTACAGGCAGGGAATCCACAGGGAACTTATCCAGAAACTGTCCTGGGTCACCTATTATTTTGCGAGCGCTGTTTGCGCGACTTGTAAGGGAAGCTGCATAAGCCATCCATTTGTTATCACCTACACCAATACGCAGGTCGAAACGATTTACAGTATTTGCAAGCAAACGGACTACATGGGCGTCATCACCATAGAGTTTTTTAACTCCCCAAATGCCTACATATACAAGGCCTGGTCCTGCTACTTCTATATCGGGGATTAGGTGTTTAAGCTTTTCGATTATTTCTTCGAAAACTAAATCATAAAATGTTGTGTCAGCCTCTATAACTAGGGCGTCGTGATGATTCGCAGTTGCTTCGTTGAGTGGCATTCCGAGTGTGACATCGGTTAGATCAGGTGAGGTTTCAAATACGATACTTGTTGAAGGAGATTTAATGCCTGAGTTGTTTCGTGTGCTTGTTAGCTTGTTAGGTAGATCAAATACCTTGCCTGCAATGATGATTGAGCATTTGCGCAACTCTGGACTTCTTTCGGCTTCAATTTGCCAGGCGTAGTTTGGGATTCGTAAACAGGCGATTGGTTTCAAGTTAAACGGTTATTTCTTAAGGCTTCTTATGTGAAATTGTCATCTACGGTGATGGAGGCCTGTTTATATTGGCCTATACAGTATTGCTAGGCGTCAATAATAGAACATTTGTTCTAAAATACAAGTGAGATTGACACATAAATTCGTAGATCTCTGGATAGATGTGTCTAATCAACAATTAGTTCTATTGGCGTAAACTATCCGAGTCCCTTGATCATTCTTAAAATAAAAAAGGAACAATTAATCACGCTGACAGAGATTCGTTGTGGTTAGGGTGATAGAAGTTGGGATAGTCAATTTAAGATTAAGAGGCATTGGCATCGGTTACATACAGTTGTTCGCGATGTAGTCTGAGTTCTCTTTGTTTTTAATAACACCCAGACTGGTTATAGAAAAACCCTCAAATGAGAAGCACTAAACTGTTCGGAAAGACACTGCGTCAAGCTCCTGCTGACGCAGAAAATATTAGTCACAAACTGTTGGTTAGAGCCGGATTTATCCAGCAAATAGCAGCTGGAATATTTAGCCTTCAGCCATTGGGTAGTAGATCGATAACAAAGATTCGAAACATCATTCGTGAAGAGATGGATCGCGCTGGTGCTCAAGAGATAAATATGCCCGTAGTTCAGCCTAGGGACCTCTGGGAAGAATCGGGTAGGGCAGATACGTTTGTACCGCCGTTAGCAAGGTTTCAAGATCGGCGTGAGCGTGACATGGTCATTGCGCCTACTCATGAAGAAACTGCTACTGCAATGGCGAGGGCCGGCGTGACTAGTTATCGTGATCTTCCGTTTACGATCTACCAGATTCAGACGAAATTTCGTGATGAAACGCGTCCTAGGGGTGGCCTGTTGAGAGTGCGAGAATTCGAGATGAAAGATGCATATTCGTTCGATGCGGACGAAGATGGCATGGATCGTAGTTTTCAAGCAATGGTTGGCGCTTATAAGCGCATTTTTAATCGATGTGGTTTGGATGTCGTGATGGTCGACGCCGATTCGGGGGGAATTGGCGGTAAAGACTCAAATGAATTTGTTTTACTCACCGATAGTGGGGAAGACAGAATTTTAATGTCGACGGATAGTGATTATGCGGCTAATGTCGAAAAAGCAGAGTTCATTAAAAAGTCATTCCCTTCAGAAGAGCATGGAGTTGTCGAAGAATTCGCTACTCCAGGCTTGAAGACAATTGAGGCACTTGCCAAGGAGGAAGGGGTATCTCGTTCTAAGACTGCTAAGGCTGTTTTTTATAGGGTGGAAGATGAAATAGTGATAGTGACCATCCGTGGTGACTATGATGTCAATGAAACCAAGCTTCGTAATTTGCTTGGAGGCTCTGAGCCTCGTCTTGCTACTGGTGAAGAGGTTAAGGCTGCTGGGTGGGTGCCGGGATCAGCCTCAGCTGTTGGGCTAAAAGGTATTAGAAGTATTGTTGACGACTCCATCACAATGGGTTCCAACTATCTTGCAGGGGCTAACAAAGAGGGATTTCACCTTAGGAATGTGAATTTTGGGCGAGATTTCAAGGCTGATATTCTCGGTGACATAGCCGAAGCTAAAAAAGGTTACTTATCACCTGACGGCAAGGGAAAGCTCGTTGTTAAACGTGGGATTGAAGTTGGGCATGTCTTCAAGCTTGGGAACGTTTACTCCTCGAAAATGGGTGCAGACTACACTGATGACGATGGACAGCGACATGAAATTCTCATGGGCTGTTATGGGATTGGTGTGGGACGTTTACTTGCCGCCGCCGTAGAGTCGAATCACGATGATTTTGGAATGATTCTCCCGCCGGCTATTGCTCCGTATGATGTTTACCTGGCGGCACTTAATCTTGATGATGACTATATTTGCAATCAGGCAGATCTACTTTATGAATCGCTTTTAGATGCTGGATATGATGTTCTTTTCGACGATCGGGATGTTCCTCCAGGAGTGAAATTCAAAGATGCCGACTTGTTAGGAATTCCAACTCGAGTCGTGATAAGTTCACGCAGTCTTGATAGTGGCGGAGTTGAGGTTAAGGGCCGGATGAATAAAGATGCAGAAATCGTCGTGCAATCAGATGTGCTGTCGGCAGTGGGTAATTTACTCGATTAAAACTGTTGCAACTAACGTCTACCAAACTCGGCGCTGACGGTTGCGAGTACATCGTCAAAATTTTCGAACGGGATGTGGGTGATGTTTTTATCGATGCAAATATCTAGAAGACTTCCCGTTGCAATTACAATATCGGCCTGGCTTACGGCACATTGATCCGAAACACCGTCACCAATGAAAATCACACGGTGTCCATCGCGTCGGAGTCTCCAGATACGGTCACACTTGCATAGTGCTGTCATACTGCAATCGTTTATACCCTCAGGCATAACCATGACGCCATGGCCTCTACAGTCATATTGAACAATTGGTCGCGCTCTCGGGAGTTCTGTAAACCCATTTGCTTCCAGAATCGAGTCTACGTAGAAATTCATTCCGCTTGATGCTACTTCGATCTTAATCTTTTGTGCGTAGCAGTATTCAACGAACTCGCGGAAACCTTTTCTGATCTTGGCTGAATTTACACAGTAGGCGACTGCCTCTGATTCGCGATTTTTTCGTAGTAAGCTAATTTCATATGACCACAATTCCCGTACGTTGATTTCTCCGGCCTTGAATTTCAGGAGAGCGTTTTCCCAGCCAGGCTCGGCGAACTTGATTACGACCTGGTCTCCGATATCTACAGTAGTGATGGTTCCATCGAAATCTACCAACACGGATAGCGGCTTCCCCCCCCTACCAGAAGTCATGTTTTTTTTTCCTTAACGAGTGCGTAATAAATAACGATACGTGGTAAGATTAGCCTAGTACGGCTCAATTATTTCAAAGAGCTTGACGTTGAGAAGTGGGCGATGCCCACTTTTTTAGTGTCTGCTGAATGTGTGACTTGGAGGGATGAGTTGAAGAGTGATCTGCTGTTGGCAGTTACCCAACTCGCTGCTGAACGTAATCTTCCTCAGCCAATTGTTGTAAAGGCTGTGGAAGCTGCGCTCGCGTCCGCTTACAAACGTGATCCGGCCGCTCAAGGTCAAGATGTAATTGTTGAAATGGATCCTGTTGATGGGGACGTTATTGTTCGCACCGTGCGGCATGTTGTTGAGGAGGTTGAAGACCCTGACATGGAGCTGACGGCTGGTGACGCACAGGATCTTCAAGAGGGGGCTGTGGTTGGTGACATTATCGAAACTGGCCAGCTTGAGTACAATCCTGGGAGAATAGCGGCTCAAACTGCAAAACAGGTGGTCATGCAACGACTTCGTGAAGCTGAGCGCGACATTGTATTTGAGGAGTTTATCGATAAAGAAGGAGAGGTCCTTACCGCGACTGTTCAGAGAGTTGAATCGCGATGGGTGACAGTGGATCTCGGTAAAGCCGAAGCTGTGATGCCTCCCACAGAGCAATCCCCTTTCGAAAGATATCGCCCCGGTCAGCAGCTTAAGTTTTTCGTTGTTCAAGTTGGTCGCACGATTCGTGGACCTGAAATTATTGTTTCCAGAACCCATCCGGATCTTCTTCGACGATTGTTCGAAGTAGAAGTTCCTGAGATTTTCAATGGCGTTATCGAAATCAAAGCGATCGCACGTGAGCCCGGAGCACGCTCCAAGGTTGCGGTGTCTTCGAACCAAGAAGGGGTCGATGCAGTCGGTGCCTGTGTTGGTTTACGCGGTATACGTATTCAAAATGTTGTGAACGAATTGCTGGGTGAGAAAATTGATGTTATTGAGTGGGATGAAGATGCAATTAAGTTCATATCTAATTCCCTCAGTCCAGCTGTAGCTGATCGAGTCGATCTTAACGAAGAGGACGAGTCTGCGTTAGTACTCGTTCCAGAACGCCAACTGTCACTTGCTATCGGTCGTGAAGGACAAAATGTTCGCCTTGCTGCCAAGCTAACTAATTGGCGAATCGACATTCAGGCCACTACAGCAGTGGTTGAAGATAAGGTTGCTGAGCCTGAGGCACCCCAAGTTGCTGAAATAGAACAGGCCGAACCTGTTGCTGAATCCGGTGTCGCTGAGCCCGCTATATCGGAAACTGAGACACTTGAAGAGACTCCGGTGGTCGATAGTGTTGCTGATGATTCTGGTGATCAAGTTACAGAGCCTGATGATGTTGCTGAAGATGAATCTGCCCCGACCGAAGAAGAATCTCCTGATGTTGCTGCGGAGCTTCTAGCCCTTGAAGAAGAACTCGCTGCCCTAGAACGCGAGGAACAACAGCGTAAAGAAACAGAAGAAGCCGCGGTGTTGGATGTGTCGTCAGACGATCTATGGCAAGTTGATAGTCGCTCGAAGACTCCGTCAGACTCAAGTGAGCCAGGCGGTATTAGATTTGCCGAAGACATTAGTGGATTCAGAGAGACAGATCAGGGACGTCAGGGGGGCAGGCGAGGTGGAAGCAGCGCACGGAACCGTCGTCGTCGGTAGGTTATGAATAGTGCTTGAGGAGTGAGAAGATGGGTCCCGAGCAAAGACACATCCCAACTCGCACATGCGTAATATGCAGGAACCGACGCGAGAAGGACGTGCTTTTTCGCATTGTACGTACACCGGAAGGTGACATTGTTTTTGATAAGACCGGGAAACTTAATGGTCGAGGAGCTTATATTTGTAAAGATGACGGCCACTGGGATGATGATGTTTACAGAGGTAAACTACAAGCAGCTCTTAAAATAGAGATTGATGATTTGGCTTTTGAACTGCTCGGTCGGTCAATTGTTTCGGATGTAACGAGTAGAAAATTGAGTGAAAGGAACTGACTGGTATATGGCACAACGTAGCGGGAAACGAGGTTTCCAGAACCGATCGAAAAGGACAGACTCAAACCTGACCGAGAATGGTTCCGATAGCGTACGTGTCGTAATAGAAGATAAGGTTCCAAAATCACCTGTCGAACTACCAGGCCAGACTACTGTCGGGGAATTAGCCGACATTCTTGAAACATCAAATGTTGACACGATCAAAGCATTGATGCGTTTAGGAGTTATGGCGACAGTCAACGAAACAGTGGAGTTCGAGGTCGCCGCTAAAGTCGCTGCATCATTTGAGATTAGGGTGCTTAAGCCTAAAGATCGGATAGAAAGCGAAGCGTCGATAAAAGTCGGAGTAGATGATGATCTCACGGATGATAACGCCGTTGTTCGTCCGCCAGTTATAACGGTGCTTGGCCACGTAGACCATGGGAAGACCACTTTGTTGGATGCTGTTCGCGGTGCAAACGTGGTGGATTCAGAGGCTGGTGGCATTACACAAAGTATCGGTGCATACCAAGTTGTCAAGGGAGATCAACAACTAACATTTATTGATACGCCCGGTCACGCTGCATTTACCCAAATGCGCGCAAATGGAGCACGCGTGACTGACATTGCCGTCCTTGTGGTTGCAGCTGATGACGGTGTAATGCCACAGACACTAGAGGCTATTGATCATGCAAAGGCCGCTGGTGTTCCAATTATCGTAGCTATTAATAAGATCGATGCTCCTGGCGCAGATATTGACAAGACGAACGCCCAGCTTGCTGAACACGATATCATCGTTGAATCGTACGGTGGTGATGTAGTTGCTGTAAGCATGTCCGCATTAAAGGGTGAGGGGATAGATGATTTGCTTGAATCTCTCCTTTTGGTGGCTGAAATCCAAGAATTGAAAGCGAACCCGAACCGTTCTGGGATTGGAGTGGTGATTGAATCCCATATGGATCGAACTCGAGGTTCGGTAGCATCTGTGCTTGTGCGTTCTGGGGTAGTTCGGGTCGGGGACAATGTTGTAGCGGGTACGTTCCGTGGCCGAATCAAATCAATGCTGGATGGATTTGGTGAAGCGGTGCAGGAGGCAGGGCCATCTACCCCGATTGAAGTACTTGGTCTTAACGGAACACCTGCGGCAGGTGACCAATTTGACGTTGTGGCGACAGATCGTGAAGGTCGGCAACTGGTGAGCACGCGCGAGCGCATTGCTCAGAAACGGAAAGATGCTCGAGCTGCAACGACTATGGCGGAGGTAATGAGGAGAGTTCAGCAGTCAGATTCTAAGGAACTTTTGGTTGTTATTAAAACAGGGAACCATGGCTCCATTGATGCAGTAAGCCGTGCCGTTGAACAGGTTTCGAACGATGAAGTCCAAGTTCGTGTACTAAGTGCGTCGTCTGGGGCAGTCAATGAGTCGGACATACTTTTAGCTTCTGCATCCGATGCGATGGTTATGGGATTTGAAACTACGGTTGAGGCAGGGGCCAGGCGTCAATCAGAGGCGGAAGGTATTACTATCCGTACTTATGACATTATTTACAATCTTATTGATGAAGTAGAAGATGCTGCTCGCGGGCTCCTGGAGCCGGAGCGTAAGATTATTGTGACTGGTCACGCCAACGTCTTAGAGATATTTAGTCACGGTCGGCGTGAGCAGATTGCTGGGGTTCGAGTGACAGATGGCGTCCTCAAGCGATCTGGTCGTATGCGGGTCATTCGCGATCAACAAGAGATCTTCGATGGAGCTATCACATCCATGAGACACCTCAAGGAAAACGTCCGTGAGTTGGTTAATAACTTTGAGGGAGGTGTCATGGTGGATGGCTTCCATGAATACGAAGAAGGCGATCAATTAGAGGGTTACGAAGTTCAGGTGACCCGACGATAAGGGCTCGGCGCCGGTTAAGCGTAGTGTTTCTGACCAGAGTGGACCACAGGAGTTGCGTAAGCATTGACGAGGCGTGGAGAGCGCGTTAATCACACTATCCAACGAGAACTCGGTGTTCTGATTGAGGGTTTGAATGACCCGCGTTTATCTCCAGTGATTTCGGTTACTGCAGTTGAGGTAAATCGCGACCTGTCAGTTGCGAAAGTTTATGTCAGCGTATTAGGGACAGACATGGAGCGATCCGATGCTATTGACGGACTTCGTTCAGCTGCAAATCGTTTACGGATGGAAGTGTCGAATCGAATCGTGATTCGTACTATGCCGAAACTTTCTTTTTTCCCAGATGATACATTGCAAACCGGAGCTGATATCGATCAATTGATCGATCGAGTGATTGCCCTGGACAGCAGAAGACATTCGGATAGAGATACTGTTGACGGATGAACCTATTATGTCTCAGGCTTTTGTCATTGCTGGCGGATATTTGAATATAAACAAGGCTCAGGGTTGGACATCTACGGATGTGGTTCGCAAGCTCAAGGGTGTAACACGATCAAAAAAAATTGGACATGGTGGGACTTTAGATCCGATAGCGACAGGCGTGCTACCCATTTGTATCGGTTCGGCAACGCGTTTTGCAGAAACTGTTTTGCTCGGTACAAAGTCTTATCGAATCAACGTGGTGCTGGGCTCTTCCACCGATACATATGATTCAACTGGTGAGAAAACTGCGGAGGTTAAATCTTTCGAAGTTACACGGAGCCAACTCATCGAAGTTCTTGAGGGCTTCACAGGTGAATTTCTTCAAACTCCCCCTATGTATTCGGCTCTTCACCATAAAGGTAAAAGATTGTATGAATTGGCACGAGCGGGTATTGAGGTCGAACGCCCTCCACGTTCAGTGAAGGTTTTAAGACTTGAACTTGTGGAGTTTGAAGGGCCAGAGTTAGTTTTGGATGTCGAGTGCAGCCATGGGTTTTATGCAAGGACGCTTGCCAACGATATCGGTGAGAAGCTTGGAACACATGCTCATATGACTGGCTTGACTAGAACGCATGCGGGTCCGTTCAGGATAGAGGATACCGTGAGCATTGAAGATGTTATTAAGCTTGCCGATTCCGGTGATTGGCGTGATTTATTGATGCCTATCGATACTACACTTCAGCATTTTGGCAGAGTAAATCTCGATACGCCTCTAGTCGAAATGGTAAGACATGGTCGACCACTTTCCATCAGTAACATCGGTGATAATGGTGCACATAGGCCGGGAGAAAGGATAAGAGCTTATACACCGAGCGGAGAGCTGCTCGCTATATTGATATTCGAACCTGAGCGCCTCAGATGGAGGCCTGAAAAAGTTCTGGCTGGACTTTGATATTTGGGCAGGGAACGGACAACCTCAATACAGTACATATTAGGTTTTCCATTCATGGTCATGGTAAGGCTAAGCTTAGACGTTTAGTGATCTGATTTATTAGTTCAAGTAATACGAGTATGAAAATTGCACGATAGTCCACTTGCTGTAGTAGCAGAGTTAATTCTTCTTTTATCCATCATTTTGGTAGCGGCTAAAATCGGAGGAGAGGTTTCTGAGCGCTATTTAAAAATTCCTCCTGTGCTTGGTGAATTAGGTGCAGGGATTCTTATTTCACCATTCTTGCTGGGTGGTATCCATTGGTTTGGCGGAGGAGCAATTTTCGAGTTGCCCCATGGGGAGAGCGGTGGCCTGCCAGTAGAACCGCAGCTTTTCTTTGTTGCTCAACTCGCTGCGGTAGTCTTGTTATTTGAGGCTGGCCTCGAGACAGATCGTAAGCAGTTTATGAAGTATGTCCGTCCTGCCACGGCTGTTGCTGCAGGTGGAGTGTTGTTGCCCTTTGCTATGGGGTTCGCTGCCACGATTATGTTCGGATATGCCAGTATGGACTCGATCTCAGGGATGGTGCCTGCTCTTTTTGTCGGTGCGATCATGACAGCGACTTCTGTTGGAATCACCGCTCGCGTATTAGCAGATATAAGGCGTCTTGATTCTCCTGAAGGAGTGACGATCCTTGCGGGTGCAGTGGTGGATGATGTGCTTGGCATAATCATCCTTGCAATTGTCGTGGGGATTTCCGAAGAAGGAGCTGTGACGGCTGGATCCATTGGTGTGATATTTCTCAAGGCGGTCGGCTTCTGGCTTGGACTGATGATTATTGGTTCGTTGGTGGCTAATCACCTGTCAAAATTTGTGCTCTGGTTCAAGAGCGCGGGGGGAGCCCTTGTACTGGCGCTGGCTTTGGCGTTTATCGCCTCTGCTGTGGCCGAGATTTATTTTGGACTTGCCATGATAATTGGCGCCTATACGATGGGCCTTGCCCTTTCTAATACCGAGCTGAAGCACCAGGTCGAAGGGCCGATGAGGTCAGTTAATAATTTCCTCGTGCCTATATTTTTTGTAGTTATCGGGATGCATGTCGACTTCACTGCGTTTGGTGCAGGGGATACCTCCTTATCCGTCGCTATTGGTTTTGCAACCGTTTTGACCTTATTTGCTGTGTTCAGTAAGTTGGCCGGATCTGGATTGCCAGCCTTGTTAGTCGGATTTAACCGACGTGGGGCGACAAGAGTGGCATTGGGGATGCTGCCGCGTGGAGAGGTCGCGCTGATCATTGCAGGAATTGGACTGGCGGCAGGTGTTATTGGTCAAGATATTTTTGGAGTTGCGGTTGTGATGACCGTTGTAACGACGATAATTGCTCCTGTGCTATTGATCCCCGCTTTCCGGGGAGGCAGCGGTATCAAAGCTGATACTGAGGATGTTGACGGACCTACCGAGTAGTGGTTTTACGCAAGAAGTGCGGCTTTCCTGCAGGTTGTGCTTTGGGCCGCGTAGAGGCAACCCCCTGTGGTTGTCCGGGGCCGCGGTGCGGTTACCGGTTTGTGTGGGAGCCATCTGTTCGGTGAAGGTGTGGAGGTTCGCTGAATATAAAGGGTTCGTTGAGGAGGGATTCGTCTACTTCTATGCCGAGGCCGGGTTGGTCCAGGACCGTCACCTTGCCGGGTTCTATTTTTGGCTGGGAGGGAAAGACTGTGGGGTCGTATTTACCGGGTGCTTCGCTGATTTCCAGCCATGAGAAGTTGGGGATGGCCATAGCCATGTGGGATGTTGCGGCAACACAGATTGGGCCGAGGGGGTTGTGGGGCATTAGGTCTATATAGTGGGCTTCTGCCCAGCCGGCTACTTTCATGGCTTCTGTGAAGCCGCCGACGTTGCAGATATCCAGTCTTGCAAAGTTGGTTAGGCCGCGTTCGATGTAGGGCAGGAATTGCCACTTGCTGGCGAACTCTTCTCCGATGGCGAATGGGATGTTGGTCATCTTGCGGAGCTCGGCGTACGCCTCTGGTGTCTCGTCTCGAATTGGTTCTTCAACGAAGTCGAGTGTGTCGGGTCGGAGTTTGTTGCAGAAGGATGCTGCTTCAGCGACGGAGTAGCGGTGGTGGATGTCGATGCCGATTACTGGCTCCGGTCCGAGGGCTTCGCGGGCTGCGTTGAGGGCGGTGGCGGTCGCTGCGAGGACTACTCGTGGCTCGAATAGTTGGCCTTCTGTGAAGTGCTGGTATTGGAGGCGAAAGGCTTTGAATCCAGAGTTCCAAAGCAGTTGGCCCATAGCGACGACTTCATCTGTATTATTGCCATTGCCGGTTGCGAAGGTTGGGACCCACTCGCGTTGTTTGCCACCGAGCAGTTCGTAAACGGGTATGCCTAGCTTCTTGCCGACAATATCGTGGAGTGCGATATCGATCGCGGAGATGGCGGCGGTGAGTACCCGTCCGCCTTCGAAGTACTGGGATCGGTACATCTCCTGCCAGATTCGGCCTCGTTGCATGGGGTTTTTTCCGAGGAGGAATTCCCGGTAATGTTGGACGGCGCCCTGAACTGCTAGCTCCCGGGCAACCAGGCCCGATTCGCCCCATCCGTAGATACCTTCTTCGGTCTCGATTTTGACCAGCATCTGGTTGCGGGTGCCGACCACAACGGGGAATGTTTTGATGTCCGAGATTTTCAATTACTTGTAAGCGACCTGGCAGAATCCGTGGTTGCAGTACCCGAAGGGGTTTTTTTCCAGATATTGCTGATGCTCTTCTTCCGCGTAGTAAAAATTTCCGGCTGCTGTAATTTCAGTTGTAATTGTTTCGAAACCTGAGGCGTTCAGTTCTGATTGATAACGGTCTCGGCTTGTATTGGCGGCATTTACCTGGTCTGTGTTAGTTCCGTAAATTGCAGTGCGGTACTGTGTGCCTATGTCATTGCCTTGACCCATATGTTGCGTCGGATCATGGTTCTCCCAGAACACTTTGAACAGCGTTTCAAGGTCAACCTTTGAAGGGTCGAAGACTACTAGAACTGCTTCGGTATGCCCGGTCCTAGAAGTGCATGTTTCTGGATAGGTTGGGTTTGGTGTGTACCCTCCGCTGTAACCTGCAGCGGTGGTGTATACGCCGGGTACCTGCCAAAAAAGTCTTTCAGCCCCCCAGAAACATCCCATGCCAAAAATGATCTGGTGCATGTGTTCGGGAAATGGTGGCTTGATCGATGTTCCATTAACGAAGTGGACGCCACTTATTTGGAGTGCGCTTGACCTACCGGGAAGCGCATCTTCCGGGCTGACCATAGGGGTTGCTTGGCGTGTAAAGAAGTTCATATGTTGAGTGCTCACCTTTATAACTTGTCGTGGTCAGGATATCTCATATTCACTCGTTAAACCTTTCGCGTTTGAGGTGGCGTACTCGCGCTTGTTGATCTGAGCAGGTGTATCGATTTATGTTTCTTACGTTGAAACCAGCACAGATATTTACTTGTTGGGCTGGCTAATCGTGAATAATCCGTCACAATGCAGCTTTTGAGTTATGACGGACGCGTTGCGGTTTTGTTCTGTAGCCCAAAAAATAACTAGACAGCAGCGATCCTGTTGATGAAAAAGTGAAACTCGTATGAAATTTGCCGACTTACTAATGCAAAACGCTGCCGAGCGCGGATTGAAGTATGTCTTCGGACTTCCAGGATCTGGATTCCCTATGGATGCGATGGAGGCGGGTCGTAAGGCCGGCGTTGAATTTGTACATGTAAGCCATGAATCGTCAGCTGCGATTATTGCTGCTTACTATGGTGCTGGACTAGATACGGCCGGCCTGGCTATTGGAGTTAAGGGCGTTGGCGCTGGGAACATGGCCGGAGGTATCGCAAACGTCTTTTTTGAGAGGAAGCCTGTAGTCTGCGTTTTTGAGGCCGGCCCTACGGAATCTAATGTTGATCTAGTTCAGGTCGCGGATCACAGTGCAATGTTCGGTTCGATTACCAAATCGTATAACGCGCTCGAGCGGTCTACCGCCAAAGACACCTTGCGCGATGCGATTGCGTTGGCAACAGATGGTCGCAGTGGTCCGGTTGTTTTGGATTTTCCATCCGATTTCGATGATGGTGATTGTGGCGAATTACCGGTTCAATCGCCTCGATATGTGGAGGAATCTCCTCACTCAGACTCACTGGAACGAGCCCAGGCGTTGATCGATAAATCGAATCGACCATTGGTCGTAGTTGGGGCCGATGTTGCAGCCACAGGAGCCACAGAAGAGCTGATGACTTTTGTAGAAGCTATCGGTGCGACAGTTATCAGCAATATGGATGCTCGCGGGATCTTCCCCGAATCTCACCCTCGTTGTGCGGGTGTGATGGTTGGTAATTACATTCCAAACACACTTGAGGGTGAGTTGGATGATCTTTGTGATCTTGTTGTACTTGTAGGTGCCGACTCTCTTATGACACACGTTCCATGGGGCTTTAATATGCCGGCGATAGAGTTGGTTTCACGCCCTGAATATAGAACTACGGTTTTGGAGCCTGAAGTTCGGATTGATGGCTCTCTGAGTGAATCTCTAAAAGCTCTGGATGGATCCAAGTGTGAGGGTGTCTCGATAGAGGAGATCGACGCTGCTAAGCAGAATGTTTTAAAGTATTTTGAACGCCCATCAGAAGCCACATTCGCGATCCAGGACATCGTAGCTATCTGCAGGACTGCGCTGCCAAAAGCGGGAGTCGTGGTTTCTGAGACTGGAGCATTCGTGAGAATGCTTGAGCATCTCTGGGAGTTTGACCGTTTCGGTGATTTTTTGGGAACTTCGGGTGGTCGGACAATGGGCCTTATGATTCCGGCCGCTCTCGGAGCAAAGATGGCTGCTCCGGATGTGCCCATGATCGGGATTGGCGCAGACGGATCGACTTTAATGCGGCTCGGGGAGTTGGAAGTGTTTGCCCGTATGAACGTCGCAATGCCATTGGTTATCGTCAATGACCGGGCACTGGGAACGATGAAGTCGCGACAGGTTTCTCGTGGGATGCCTGAGTTTGGATTGGATTTGAGTCCTGTGGATTTTGCTTCGGTTGCCCGTGCTTCTGGCATTAATGGCGTAGCGGTGAGTACCCCTGAAGAATTCCGTTTAGCGTTAGCTGATGCAATGTCTGCTAATGTAGCCACACTCATAGATGCACGGATCGACCAACAGCCCTACTGGGATAACTTTGCTCTTTCGATCGGAGCTATCCCCGAATGATCGGGTTTGGATTGAACTTTTATGTACTATCGAATCGCTGAATCGGAAAGAAATATTCCAATAAGGAGTGGATACTAATGCGCCTGATACTAGTTGGTTGTGAATACGTAGGCACGACGAAGTTGGCTAATGCAATTGATGATTGGATGGCCAGTTCAATGGGCGTGAGATTTTCATTGATTCATGATCATTGGAAAATTCCTCATACCTCCGGACATCCGGACGACTCGACTCCTGAAGAGCAGGCATGGCTGTTGAAGGCGACTCCAAAATTCAAAGAAATGCACCAGCGACATAGCTTGTATTATCACGCGCAGAGACCCAACATCAACAATCCTGATGGCATGATTATAGGGGGAGCGATCGAGGACGCTGTTTATGGTCCGATGTTTTTTGGGTACGGAGATAAGGATCATCGTTTGAATCGCGAAGTGGTCATGCACCAGTGGGAGAGCACGATACTCAGCTTTACACAAGACACCGTGTTGGTTCACGTTACCGCTGACAGTGATGTGATCGAACAGCGTATGGCAGATGATCCTCATGAGAACATGATTATCTCTGCAGGTGATATCGAAAAAGTGAAAGATCGATTTGCCGAATTAGTTGACTGGTCGTTGTTAGCCAACAAGATCGTTATTGATAACAGCGGTTCGATGGAAGAGACCATGTCTGTATTTGTGCGTAAGATCGAACCGTTTCTAACGGATTTCGACAGATCTCGAATGGATGAGCACTCTTCTTGATCGAGTAGTTGAAATGCGTCATCGACAGGCGAGTAAAGCAAATATGTTTGGTTTTTATGAACTTCAATGGAGTGGATTTAAATGACTGATGTTATCGCCACTAACTATTACCGTACTTTTTCCAGATCGCATCCAGTCTTGGCTCGAATAAAGCCTGATGAGCGTGTATCTACAAAAACGCTCGACTCGGGCGGACAGGATATCGATGGAAAGCATCTTTCTGAGCCGGGCAATCCCTTAACCGGGCCTTTTTATGTAGAGGGTGCAGCACCAGGAGACTCGATTTCCGTTCATTTGCATAAAGTCAGGCTGAATAGAGATTGGGGTTACACCTCGATCCGGCTCGGTCTCGTTTCTTTGACTCCAGAGTTGGTTGAGAGCGTCTATTCAAGTGAATATAAGCCTGACCTCGTTCGAAAGGGACGTACCGACATCCTGCCATGGGATATCGATTTGGAACGAAATACCGTTCGCCCACGTAAACCTGAGAGCGATACAGCATCTCTTGAGTTTCCGGCCGAACCAATGCTGGGTTGTATAGGTGTAGCACCCGAGGGGGATTTCAGTCCTACCTCCGGGCCGTCCGGCCCTTACGGTGGCAATATTGACTACAACCAGATTGCTGAAGGTTCAACGGTTCATCTGCCTGTATACCAGGAAGGTGCGTTGTTGTACCTCGGAGACGGACATGCATTACAGGCTGATGGAGAACCGCTCGGTACGGGGATAGAAACTTCCATGGATGTGGAGTTTTCTGTGACTGTGAACAAAAGAAGTGGGCTTACGGGTGTTCGTGTTGAAACAGAAACGCACCTTATAAGTGTTGGTAGCCAACCTGAATTTGCAAGTTCACTTAACAGGGGCTTGCAAATGGCGACCAGTGACATGGTTTTATGGATTGCATCCGACTATGGATGGGAAGACTGGGCGGCACACATGCTGGTCGGGATGGTAGGTGTTTACGACGTGGTCACAGTCGCTGGATCCATGGCTTTACGGATTCCAAAAGAAAAATTGCAATAACACGTGTACATTTTCTAATAAGAGCAGTAGAACTACACGGGAATTATTCCGTATGCAGTGGACATACTTGAAATCGGTTTGCACCTACGAAGTTTTCAGTTCGCCATTCGGGCACTTTGTTTATCTCGACCGATAAATTCATTTGTTTTAGTTTGCTTTCTACTTTATACGGCCTTAATAAATAATATGATAATTGCCCAAAATGATTCTTGACTAATATGGTAAGCATTTGTATTAATTGATTAAAGGCACCGAAATAGCGTCCGGTAATTTCGTAGATACGAAATAGATGTATCGTATATCAGTTATGCGACATACGAATTTACGTATATACCGAGCGTGAAGGGTGTCATCTGATCTTAAATTCAATCCCAAATGACTTTTCAGGAGTTAGTGGTGCCGCGCATAAATATGTTCCGGAATGATTGGTTCGTCGTTAAGTTTTTACTTGCTTCATTATTTATTTTCTTGGTGCTCGGATGTGCCTCGGAGGATGTAACGCTAGAATCTTCCGAAGCAGCTGACACAGCAACGTCAGTGCCGCCCACCGCAACGTCAGTGCCGCCCACCGCGACGTCAGTACCACCGACGGCAACGTCAGTACCACCGACAGCAACGACTGAAGTAGTTGAGAAATATCCTCAAACAGTAAAAGACCTGCTAAATCGAGACGTGGAAATAGCACAGGTGCCTGAACGGGTGGTTGCCCTTAGCCCAACGGCGCTTGAATACATATATGCAATCGGTGGCGAGGCAGTAGGGCGCCCTTCTTCTGCAAATTACCCAGAAGAAGCGATGGGTGTCGAGGGAGTGGGAACGGCATACGCTCCTAATTTCGAGGCAGTGCTTTCTTTGAACCCCGACTTGGTAATTGCCGATTCAGTTATACATGCACAGCCGGCTATTCTGGAAAATCTCACTGGACTGCCTGCTCCGGTATTTATGGCAGGGGCAGGTTCATACGGCGACGTATTGATGGCTTTGGAGAACCTGGGAGTAGCCTTTGATCTAGTTGACGAAGCTAATAAGGAAATTGCACGAATTCAAGCGGCGATGGATTCGGCTAAGGCAGCAGCTGCGTCGGATATAACAGCAGTAGTCCTGATCGCTGATCGCGACAACAGTTTGTATGCCGCCAAGAACACCAGTTTCATTGGGGATGTGATCAGTGAAATAGGGATAACCAATGTTGCAGCTGAGCAACCGGACGGTGGCCCCTTTCCAGGATTTAGTGCAGCGCCTTTCGAGACGATGTTGATGTGGGATCCTGATTTCATTTTCACAATTACTCCTGCACCTGAGCCAGCACCACGGTTGAGTACACTGTTGCCGCAGATACCACCGCTGCGTGGGTTGGGCGCTGTTCGGTCATCTAGAGTGATAGAGCTCTCAAATGATTTAGCTTTGAGGTCTCCTGGGCCGCGCGTTGATCAATTGATTGAGACAATCACGGATACGCTTGGCCAATAAAACGAATCTGAAAGAGGTCTGACGTTTAGGTCTGTAATCATCTCAATGACCGCAAACATGTCTAGAAACATGTTTGCGGTCCTTTTGTTGACCGGAGTTGCGTTCGTCTCTAGCCTCGTTTTTGGGACGACGGTTTTCGACCTGTCTGAAATTTTCAGGGGCTTATTCATTCCAGACTCCGGATTTGAGCGAGCGGTTATCTGGGAGATGAGATTCCCTAGATCTCTTTCTGCAGCTCTCGTCGGTGCTTCCCTCGGACTTGCAGGGGCGATACTTCAGATCACGACGAGGAACCCATTGGCAGATCCCGCGATACTCGGTATCAGTGCTTTGTCGGGGTTAGTGCTGGCGATAGTTACAGTGATGATTCCCTCCGCCCATGCCTATTTAAGGGTTGTTGCATGCGTCACGGGAGGGGTCTGTGGAAGCTTGTTGATATTGCAGGTTTCCAGTGGCATGAACTCTCCCTTAAGAATTACGATGGTTGGTTTTGCGATCGGGGCTTTTGCATCTGCCTGTATCGTTGGGCTAATTACAGGATCTCGGGTTGTTTTGGAGTTTGCCCTGGGGTTTCTTGCCGGCGGGCTTTACGGCGCTTCCTGGAACGATGCCGTTTTGTGGGTCCTTTGGTTACCTGTGGTTCTCGTTGTATTCCTCCTACTCCTGAGGCGATTGAATAACCTCTCCCTTGGCGACGACATAGCGCAAAACCTTGGGGAAAAACCTGCACGCACCAGGGCGTACGCGATTATTTTTTGCGGATTTATCACCGGAATAGCGGTGTCTATATCGGGTTTAGTTTCTTTTGTCGGACTCGCCTCTCCTCATATAGCTGGCAACTTGGTTGGAAGGAACGGATTTACCTTTTTATTCGGATCGATGCTATCGGGCATGTTTATTGTGTTGGGCGCTGACACGTTTGCGCGGGTAATCATCAGTCCTTCCGAATTACCAGCGGGGATCTTGACCGCAATTATCGGGGCTCCGATTCTCGTGTATTTGGTTAGGAAAGAAGTATGAAATTGAATGACACGGCGATTTCGTGCCGTAATTTGCAGATTTCCTATGAAGCAGATCCTGTAATTCATTCAGTTGACATGGAAGTGACTCCTGGTCAGTTAGTAGCGATCATTGGAGAAAACGCGAGCGGTAAAAGCACGCTGCTCAGGGGATTAGCCCGATTACAGAAGTTAGATGATGGGGATGTCTATTTAAGAGGAACTCGATGTAACGAACTGGATGATCGTGAATTTGCAAGGCGCGTTGCTTACCTACCGCAAACTCCTTCCGTAGTTCCAGATATGAGCGTGCGAGCTCTGGTCGAACGAGGGCGTACCCCGCATTTTCCTACGTACGCGGTTAATGGCTCTGCTGTAGATCGAGTAGAAGTTGACAATGCACTCGAGCAGGTTGGATTGACAGCCTCTGCCGACAGGTCCTTGAAGATACTTTCGGGAGGAGAGTTACAGCGTGCGTGGGTGGCGTTCGCTCTGGTCAGATCTCCTGAAGTACTGCTTCTGGATGAACCTACGAGCCACCTGGACGTACGGTACCAGCGGGAACTGATGCAGTTATTGTCAGGATTGAAAGAAAAGGGCATCGCGATCATCGTTGCTATGCACGATATCTCCCTCGCTATAGCGTTTGCCGATCGGGTAATTGCACTTGACTCCGGAAAGATCGCATTCGATCGTTTCGCCGATTCCGAGAATATTTTGGAAGACTTGGGGAATGTACTGCATTCGAAGTTATTATCTTTTCGGACTACCGAAGGAAGCCTTGCTGTAGTGCCTGATTGGCACGTCGATAAAACACCCTAGACCAATTTCCCCCTGGCTTGAATTTTCTCGCATACGATGGAGGCCGGTAGTTGCGCCTTTGGACATCCTTCATAGTTATCCAAACTAGGTGCTCTATGACAATATGTTGACTCACCATGAAAGGGCGTTGCTGATGTCAGAGCAAAAAATGATAGTGCTGCAGGTGGATCTATCTGAGGATGAATCGAAGATCCAACAATATATTGACTACCATGCAGACGTTTGGCCGGATGTCATTGAAGACCTTAAGAGAAGGCCCATCGGAAGAATGCGAATTTATAACTCCGGCAATCGGCTGATAATGCTGCTGGAAGTGGATAAAGATTTTAAGCTTGAGGATGGAATACATATAGAACCCCCACATCCAAAAGTTGCAGAGTGGTCAAAATTGATGACCTCTTTCTCAAAGAAACTTGAGTCGGGGAACATCGATGAATGGACTCCTATCAACGAAGTATTCGACACTGGAGACTATTTTTAATGTCGACACTGGAATTGCGAAGTAGCGTACTGGATTGCATTTATCTTCAATCAATTGTCAGCGGTTTGGTCGGCCGGTATTAAACGTCTGCAGAATGGCTGGTTATGTAGTCCCAATCCAGTTCAACCCCTAGGCCAGGACCATCCGGTAATGAAACGTACCCATGCTCGTTCATGGGATCGACTGGCTCTTTGAGGTATGGCGCTGTGGAAGTGTGAACCATATCCAGCGTTAGCAGGCCTCGCTCATAATATTCGCAGGTGTCTTCATCTGTTGCAGCCAGTATCTGTGCATTACCAGATCCGCCAACATGTATCTCGCATTTCATTCCCAGGGATTCATACATGTCCACGGTCTTCTTGACGCCGGTAATGCCTCCAAAATTTACATCCGTGCGACCTATGTCCGTCGCGTGCTGTAAAGCCCACTCGGCCCGGACGAAAGGCCCTCCGGGTGCCAACTCTGGTCCGCAAACTGGAATTGTGAGTTCTGTGCAGAGTTTGCGGTAGGGTTCGACTAGGCGCTCATGCATCGGATGTTCCAGGAAGTAATACCCTAACTGTTCGATCTCCTTACCCACCCAGATTGATTCTTCCAGGTTGTAGACGCCCCAGGGATCTAGCATTAAGACCATATCGTTGCCGACTGCTTCACGAACTGCAGCACATATCTTTACATCTTCTTTAGGAAAAGCAGGACGTCCTGGCGCTGGCTGACGGGTGCGGGGATCCCAGAAAATATTCGCATGCACTTTATAAGCGGTGTACCCGGCCTCTTTGCATTTAACTGCGTGGGCAGCATAGTCATCCGGGTCTCCGAGATTAGGAGCTGTACTCGCATATGCTTTAATCGCACCACGTGCACGCCCGAGCATACGTGAAACGGACATCCCAGCACACTTGCCTGCCAGGTCCCATAAAGCACAGTCGATATTTCCAACCAGGCCTTCTGGGAACCTGTTGTGCCTCGACATCAATTGCCAAAGTCGCTCACGATCCAAAGGATCTTCCCCGAGTAGCAGGGGTTTGACTAGGCCTTCGATCTCATCTTGGCTTGGAGTGTAGAAATAAAATGGGAATCCCTGCTCAGAATATCCTTCTAATCCGTCATCTGTTTTGATTCGGGTAAAAGACTGGTTTTTTTCAGTTTCAGGTCCAAATTCCGAGTAGCCCCATTTCGTTGCACTCATGTTGGATTTGACTTTGAAAGAGACTAGATCAATGTCGATTATTTTCAACTGAATATCTCTGGGACGGCTTATGGGTTCGGTTAGGTCAGTATGCGATCAGGCTAATGAACAGTCTAACGACTTAATACTGGATCCTGAAGTGGATATGGGTCAGAATCGAAAGTCCTGTATGCAATCCTCAGATCGAAGATCCAACAGCATTATGAATCGTTGGTAACATCTCCACATGCAATTCTCCATCATGAACACCCGCCACGAGATCTACCGCCATACGGACCGATATGCAGGTTGGCCAGCAAATTACGGCATGTGGATTTGGGACAACGAAATAGTTTTGCTGTTCACGTCAGGCTACCCCGATCCGAACGGTGGGTTTCATGCTCGAGATCGAAATCATCCGCTGGTCACAATGCAGGCAAGAAGTACCGACGGTGGGGACTCGTGGTCAGTCACGGAAGCGCCGCTGCGATTCGGGACAGGCCTCGGCACTCATGAACATATGAACCAGGCGATCGTTGAATCTCTCGACGCGGTGAAATTCGAATTTTCATCAGGTACTGACTTTAGCGATCCGAATTTTGCAGTGATGTGCGGCAAAACCGGACTTACAGCGGGCTCGAAGTCCTGGTTTTACACATCAGTAGACCGTTGTCGAACCTGGAGTGGTCCCTTCGAAATTCCGATGTTCGATCAGTTGGGAATCGCGGCGCGAACCGACTGGATAGTCGAAAGCGCTGAATCCGCCACGTTGCTGCTGACAGCTACAAAACCAGATGGTGATGAAGGACGAGTCTTTGCGTGTCGTACGGATGACGGAGGGAAGAAGTTTAGGTTTCTTTCCTGGATCAACAGCGCACCAACGGGTTATGAGATCATGCCGTCGTCAGTTCAACTAACCGATGGCTCAATTCTTACAACAGTTCGATGCCGGGGGAGTAAACGCGACGATTGTTGGATCGATCTGTATAAGTCAGCGGGCGATGCAAAGACGTGGGAGTATTTAGGCAGACCCGTTCCCGACACGGGTGATGGTGGTAATCCGGGTAGCCTCGTCGAGTTGAATGACGGACGTTTGGTGATTACGTATGGTTCCCGAAAGATTCCCTATGGAATTTTTGCTGTGATTTCGGAAGACCATGGGATTTCGTGGTCCAACCCCATTGTTTTGCGAGAGAGCTTCGGTAATCACGACATCGGATACACCCGCTCGGTTGTTAGATCCGACAGTAAGCTGGTAACTGCCTACTATGTCAATGATGACCCTGACGGCGAACGCTTCATCGAGGCAACGATCACCGACTTCGGATAGTTGTGGCTGTTTGCGTAATCGGTTCGCCGAGTTTGGGACGTTCACGAAAGCCCTAATTTTCGAGGTTTTTAAATCAATCAATATTGCTGATTTGAACTAGAATTCACCCTGTGCCCCCGTAGCTCAGTTGGATAGAGCACCGGCCTCCGAAGCCGGGAGCGTGAGTTCGAGTCTCGCCGGGGGCGCCATTTCTACGCCATTGCATCTGGCTATTTACCGGTTCTAGCGATTATCCTTTGGGTTCGTTGAAGGGCCGTATTTGTAATACGTATGAGCAGACCTAAACCGATACATCTTTTGAGAGTTGAAGGCGTTCAAGATTTCGTGTTTCGGTGCTTCGTATGATGGAATCCAATGACGATAAGTAAAGTTGAAATTGCTGAACACACCATGCGCGTGCATGCTGTTCTGCGACGCCTGATTAATGACGTTCGAGATCAACGTAGATTCGATCGGATTACGATTGTTAGTCCCACCTATCAGGCGTCGTTTTACTTACGACGTGCCCTCGCTAAGGAAGGGCTGTTCAACGTAGATTTCACGCGACTCGAGGATGTAGCCGAGTATCTGTCTGGTGATGATTTTAGGCAACCGCTGCTTCATGACCTTCAAGCGTCGGAATTCGTGTTCGAGGCGGCACGTGACGTGACCCTTGGGACGAAACTCGGAGGTGAACTGGTATCACCTCAGCTTCAGACCGCACTCCACTCCACATTCCGACAATTGGAACTATTAGATCGCCACCAACTGGATGCACTTGCTGCTAAAGATGATATTCAAGGTGAGCTTGTTGCTCGTTTTGAAAAGTATTTGCAGCTGGCTGCGTCATATCGACGCGGCGCACTTGTTGCGGCACAGGCAGCAAAACATGTTCGAAGCGCTGCTCCCTCCGAACGATTAAAAGCACTTGGGACCGTACTGCTCATAGAGGCTTCTCCGGTTGCTCCCACACAAAGAAGCCTGTTCCATGCGCTGAGCGAGATGCCCGGTGCCGTTACTGTTAAGATCGCCCGTTCTAACTCAAAACCTGTAAGACCGGTTCGCAAGAATACTCACAACCTTCGATTGAAACCGATTGGTGTTCCTGATGTCGCCATGGAGGTGCGGAGTGTTGTCAGGGAGATCGTAAATCTAGCTCGCTCTGGCAAACGATTTAATCAATTGGCGGTTGTCTTCGAAGACGATAGCTATGCAAACCGTATTGCAGAGGCCCTTGAGCTGGCGGATATTCCTGTTTCGGGTCCGGATCGCACAGCTCTGATCGACACTCCAGAGGGCCAATTCGTGAATGGTCTTTTGGATGTATTTGAGAGCGATTTCAATCGACTTCAGGTAACGGCATGGCTTGCCAACTCTCCGATCAAAAACCCCAAGTCAGGTCAAAGCGTCACGGCTTCCAGGTGGGATGCAATATCGAGAACTGCTGGTGTGACGGTTTCAGTTGAAGACAGCTGGATACCCCGTCTTGATCGTTACTCAAGAAACGTTGTCAGGTATGCAGAACGCTCGGTTCAATTAGAAGAGGCAAATTCCAATCAGGTAGAGGCTGCCCGTTCAGATGCTGGTTACGCAGCAGATCTGAAAGATTTTATCGTTGGTCTGGGTAAGCGAAAACCGATTGATGCAGAAGACTCATGGTCAGGGTTTGGCAAGTGGCTGCGAAGGCTAGTTAACGATTATCTCTTGATCAATGATTCGGAAGCATCGCAATCAAGAGTAGAGCGCTTGCTTGATATGGTCGGACGCCTTGAATCTCTTGAAACCCCTAGCTCCAAGTCACCTTCCTATGATCATTGCACAGGGATTTTGAGGGAGCAACTTGGTCGACGATCAGCCGGATTGCGCTCATTAGGCGCAGGCGTATACGTTGGACCGCTTTGGACGGCGGCAGGTTGTCCGTTCGATACAGTTTTCATGCTTGGGATGGCAGAGGGACGTTATCCGAGCCCAGGTCTGACGGATCCTCTTTTACCGGATCCATTAAAAAGGGAGATCGATCCTGAAGGTGTTGTTCTTAAGACTGTTGAACGCAGGGTTGAGGAAAGTGAGCAGTCGTTTATTTCAGTACTGGAAACTGCTGACCAGGTGTTTATGTACTGGCCGGGCGGTATACCTGGGGAACCGAGGCGATTCGGTCCTTCCCGTTGGTTCTTGGATGCTGTTCGAGAAGTCTCAGGAGAGAAATTGCTTCAGGCAGGTCGGTTGGCAAACGAGGATATTCCAGGGCTGACTGTTCATAGTGGGTCCGACAAAAGATTATTACCGGCTGAGCGAGCGGGTGACAAACATGAATACGATGTCATAAGTGCCAGGGGCTGGTCGCTGGACAATCAAGCTCCGGAGTCGTTTCCATTAGCTGACGCGGTGTCTTCGATCAAGGATTCGGTGAAGTTCACGAAATCACAGGAGAGTGACGACTGGACTGAATATGACGGTAATGTCACCCCTGATTTAGCAGGTACGAAGACGAGTGGTCGAAATGTAATTTCCGAAACGGTTGGATCCGCTACGGCATTTGAGACTTATGCTGCCTGTCCGTATCGGTATTTCTTATCACGTCGCCTGCATATAGAGCCCACGGATTCTCCCGAACAGGAAATCGCCCTTGATGCTCTTGAATTCGGAACCCTTATTCATGATGTGCTCGAAAAATTTGGTTTGTGGCGCATGGAGCTAAACCCTGCTGATACCTCAAGGATTGAACAAGAGGCATGGTTGAAAACCTCGATAGCGGAGAAGATCGAAGAATTAAAAAGTACGGTTCCAGGTCGATCAGATGGAACATGGAAGATCGAGGAATCCCGTGCCTGGTTGATACTTCGTCATTGGCTCAGGCGTGAATCGGATACTGCAGAACAACCTGAGATGCGCCAGGTCGAAGCTGAATATTCATTTGGTGGAGACGGTACTGGATCAGGTGTGGGGCCAGCCGTAGAAGTTCGAACTACAACTGGTGGTGTAGTCAGGTTTAGAGGTCAGGTAGATAGAGTCGACATTTCTTCGGATGGTAGTCGAATAATCGTTTACGACTATAAGTCAGGTGGGCATACGGCATATACAAAGCTCGATGATGACCCGGTAAAAAAAGGTACGAAACTACAATTACCGCTCTACTCCAAGGCGATCGGAGAGAAGTATCCGGATGCGGAAATATCGGCATCATACTGGTTCGTTAGAGAATCGGATAATAATGAGCTGAAACCACAGCCTGGTGACTATAAAAAAGACGAAGCTGAGACTGCGCTTACACAAGCTGTTGGGACTATTGTCCAGGGCATAGACAGTGGCGTTTTTCCGGCTCGACCGGGGGATTTAGCGGTCTGGGGCGAAAGTAGCGAACAGCATGAGAATTGCAAATTTTGCGAATACGCCAGGGTCTGTCCGAAGAGTAAAGCGCGGTTATGGGATACAAAAAAAGGGTCTGACCCTGTGCTTGAGGGTTATCTGAATCTTGCGGAGGACGGCCCATGACAAAGGCATCACGCAAGGCTGACGGGGTTAGAGATCGCATTACCGGAGCAGGCGGCAGCTCGCTGGACGAGACTATTTACGCTGGGGCTGGTGCCGGCACGGGTAAAACCCAGGCACTCGTCGAGAGAATCGTAAATCTCATCATTCATGGCGAGGTTCAGCCAGGAAAAATTGCGGCGGTCACGTTCACTGTCGCTGCGGCTTCAGAGCTTATGCAACGGGTTCGTGAAGAGCTGGAAAAACGTCTGAATGAGGAGGTAGTCAAAAACGGTGGTGAGAACCCGGGTGATATTCAGATCACGTTATCGAATGCACTGAATAGTTTAGATTCTGCCTTTGTGGGAACTATTCATAGCTTTGCACAAAGCCTTTTGCGTGAGCGTCCGTTGCCGGTTGGATTACCACCAGTTTTCGAGTTGTATGACGCTGTGCAAGGTGATGAGAGGTTCGATGAGGAATGGTCTTCCTGGCTTGACGTTGAGCTTGAAAACCCCGAGTTTTCTGCGGCTGTCATAAACGCCCAACGACTCGGATTGACCCAGCCTCTAGACAAGCTTCGTGACCTTGCAGAAGAATTACACGTTAACTTCGATCTCGCCGAACGTGTTGGCGCACTGGCATCAACCGACCAGGTAATCGATCTGGGAGACATACTCGAATCGATACGAGTTGATCTTCAAAAAGCATTTGATTTGCGGGCTCATTGCAAGAATGCCGAAGACAAGCTTTTGACCCATATCGAATCTTCGATTCGTATGGCTTTAGATTGGATCGATGAGGCTACTTCCAGTGGGTCATCTGAGGAACAAATCCTCGCGTTAACCCAACTTCCGGGCTTTACAACTGCTGGTGGCCGTAAAGGTGATTGGAACCCACTCAGTAGCGGTGAAAGTAGTCTCGAGGAGGTCAGAGATCTACTGAAAGGTGCCCGTCGGACTCTTGAAAGTGGTCGTCAATCCCTGGGTGAGAAGACCGTTGTTCCATTGGTGAATGCAGTTTTGAGAATGGTCGTTGGTTACGCTACCAAGCGACGAAATGAAGGCATGCTTGAGTTTCAGGATCTACTTGTCCTTTCAAGTGAATTACTTGATACAGACGACGAGGCACGGAAATATTTTCAGGAGAGATATACACATACCTTGATCGATGAATTTCAAGATACCGATCCTCTTCAGCTCAAGTTGGCAATGCGCCTTGCAGACCGTGATAGCGATTCCAAAACGAGTGGTACTCCTACACCCGGCGCTTTGTTTGTTGTGGGAGATGGGAAGCAATCTATATATCGATTCCGCAGGGCTGATTTCACCCAGTTACAAGGATTGTTGGGATCTCTCGGAGCTTTTGAGTTGTCATTGAGTAAGAACTTTCGCTCTGACCCTGGCATCTTGAGTTGGGTTAACTCGATTTTTGAACCTTGGATGAACGGATCAAATGGCGTAAACAAGAATCCAAATCAGGCGGAATATGTTTCCCTTGAACCTGGCCGGGAAGACAATTTTGACTCTGACAAGCCAAGGGTCATGATTGCAGGAGGTCCAGCTGACGGCAATGTTGATGTTGCACGAGCTTCAGAGGCAGAGGATCTTGCTAACTTAGCGTTGAATATCGGGGCTGGAGAATGGTTGCTGCCTGATGGGACAGGTGGATTACGTCGATCAAATTATGGGGATCTATGCGTGCTAATGCCTCGGCGAACTGGGTTGAGCCTGCTTGAAGATGCTTTTTTCTCTAATGGAGTTCCATATGTACTCGAAGGGCAAGCTCCTATTTTTGAAACTCAGACGATACACGAGCTTGGTAATAATCTTGCAGCTATAGACGACCCTACTGACCAGGTTGCAATTGTGGCCGCGCTGAAATCCGTTGCATGGGGATGTTCGGATCAGGATCTATACGAATGGGCGGAGTCTGGTCGGGAGTTCGAATATGCACGCGAAACAGTTGCTGTCGACGAGTTTGTTGAGGGAACACGGACATGGAGAGTGGCTGCAGGGTTAGTAGGATTGTCTAGATTTCATGAACGTAGACAACACATATCCACCCCTTATTTGATTGAACAATTTGTTCGTGAGCGTCGTCTTCGTGAGGTTGCGGCACTTTCGAATCCGGAGGGTGACAGCGAACGGCTCATCGACTTGCTCATTGAAATGAGTCGATCTTTACAAGGTTCGGGGATGGGGTCTCTCCGTGAGGTTGTGCGCTGGATATCTCGTCAATCTGCTGCGCGGGTTCGTATTGCCGAGGGAGCGCTTGCCAACAGTGAAGAGAACGCGGTGCGAGTGATGACAATTCACGCTGCCAAGGGGCTAGAGTTTCCGATTGTTGCGTTGACGGGCATGCAAGTAAATGCCGCTGGGCCGAAGGGTGCTTCGATTACCAAAGAGGAACATGGTAAAGCCGTCATTTCCGTCAAGTTAGGACCTTCAAAGCTCGGGTTGTCGACAATCGATTACGTCGAGAGGGCAGACGAGGAAAAAGAAAGTGAAGCTGCAGAGTTGGTTCGACTTGCCTATGTCGCAGCTACTCGAGCCCGAGAACATCTTATTGTTAGCGTCCATCGCTCAGCCAGAGATAAGTCTTCCCTCGCAGCCAAGATAGCTGAGCTCGACGAGTCTGCTGGTCAGTCAGAGATATTTGATATTGGGCAGGCTTCCGGCTTGGATATAGACGTTGACCCCAGACACCATTCCGATCGAATTCGAACCGTTTCTTTAGACGATCGCAGTAAATGGATTGAACAAATTACCAGCACATTAACTTTGGCAGCTGAGCGAGGATATGTGACGCCTTCGCAGCTTGCTGACCATTCGATGTTCAGTCAACCAAAACCTGAAGACAACATGGAATCCACTGAACACAATACCTCTCGACGCGGTCGTGGTGGTACTAAATTCGGTTCGGCCGTCCACGCCGTATTGCAGGATGTCGATTTTGATGATCCGACAAATTTCGATGATTTGGTTCGTTCCTCTGCGGAGGCTCATGAAGTGGTAGGCGATGAAGAGGGAATTGCCAACAGTGTGCGAAATACCCTGGCGAGTCCGAGAATTAGGATGGCAACAACACAAAATAGCTGGCGGGAGGTGTGGGTTGCTGGTGAGATTTCGGAGGGCATGGAAATCGAGGGTTCAATTGATCTGATCATTCAAAACGACGATGACACAGTGACCATCGTTGACTATAAAACCGATCAGGTAGAGGGTGAAATACTTCAAGAGCGCGCCAAGGGTTATGAGCCTCAACTCGCAGGCTACGCTCTCGCATTAGAGAAACTGGATATGAAGGTCAGGGAGGCAGTGTTAGTTTTTGCCACCGGCGGAGCTAATAACACGGCTTTTGAATATTGCGTCCAGGACCTGGAAGCTGCAAAAACTGATGTAATGAGCGATATTCGAAGTCAATACTGTTAGTTCAACGACTTTATGTATCCCTGCAGCTATGACTCGGGCTAAGATCGTATTCTGACTATTTCTAAGTTCTGATTCTGGAGTTGTTTAATGGGGTTGCTAGACGGCAAAAAAGCGCTGATAACCGGAGCTCGTAAAGGTATTGGGCGAGGTATTGCACTGACACTTGCAAATGAAGGTGCCGATGTTGGAATCAACGATATTGTGGACGATGGTGTATCGCATCGTGCCGTTGAATTGATTGTCAAACGGAATGTGAAGGGTACATTTCATGCTGGGGATGTCAGCACTGTGGCTGGGATCAATTCGGTCATCGACTCTTTTCTTAATGAGCACGGCCAAATAGATATTTTGGTCAACAACGCTATATTCCCCGATCAATCACGCCCTCTTTTCGATACGGACGAGGTTTTTTGGGATCGGATGATGGATCTTTCATTGAAAGGTTATTTTTTCGGTTCGCAGCGTGCGGCTCGAGAGATGATTGCCCAGGAGACGGGTGGGCGGATCATTTGCCTGGCAAGTGTTCACGCGTATACCGCAATTGAAAACTGGACTGCTTATGGAACAGCCAAGGCTGGACTTCGCCGCATGATGAAGGGATTTGCCACTGATCTTCGAGGTCACAATATCACCGCAAACTGTATTGCTCCTGGAGCGATTTCGAATGCACTGCCGGAAGGAGACGACGACGTAATTGATGGGCCCCCACATGATCCATCACGCTTTACCGAACACCTCCCGTCGGCTAAGGGCGGACTGCCAAGTGACATTGCAAATGCGGTGCTTTATCTATCATCGGAGCTTGGTCAATACGTTAATGGCGAAACCATTCTTGTTGATGGCGGTATGATCGCGTCTAAGAAGATGCGGGATTAGGGCGGATTAGTAAAAGAGAGAGATATGACAGCGAAACTCCTCGAAGGTAAAAAAGCACTTGTAACCGGTTCACGTCGTGGGATTGGGGCGGGGATAGCCCAGCTCTTTGCCGAGCACGGAGCTGATGTCGGAATCAATGACCTCGTTCGTGATGAAGAAGCCGAAAAGACGATTGGCGTGATTAAATCACTTGGTCAAAAAGCGTCCTGGCACCAGGCTGACATAGGCGATAGGCAAGATCGAGATAGGATGCTGGCTGAGTTCGTGTCCGAGCACGGTCGTCTTGACATATTGGTTAACAATGCGGTCGCATCGCGAGATATGCACTTCACGGAGATTACAGAGGATTTCTGGGATCATCTTGTAGGACATGCGCTGAAGGGATATCTCTTCCTGGCCCAGGGTGCAGCGAGGAGAATGATCGAACACAACCATGGTGGCAGCATCATTAACATCAGCAGTGTGCATAGCTATCGCGCTTGGCCGCACGACACCGTGTACGGAATTGTGAAAGCAGGACTCAACCGCATGGTGAAATCTATGGCCAGTGACCTTGCCGGGACGGGTATTAACGCTAATTGTGTCGCACCTGGATACATAGACAGTCGAGTGCTCTCTGAAAATGAGGAGCCAAGTCGTGGCGGAGATGAATACTTAGGTTCTGCCCTTGATTTCATTCCTAATCGCAGGGGTGGATTGCCTCGAGATATTGCCGGCGCATGCTTATTTTTAGCTTCTGAACTCGGTAGTTATGTAAATGGTCAGACCATTACTGTAGATGGCGGCTTCCTGGCCGGTGGAGTGCCACTTGATGCAAAGCCACTTGAACCGGGCATGCCTGGGGCTGCTGAATAGCCTATGCCAGAGTCGGATCGTCATCATCAATCAGACAATAATCGGGAGAACCTTGTCTACGAAACTCCGTGGATAGACTTCTACTACGATGACATCACGCATGCGGATGGTCGTTCCGGAAAGTATGCCTGGGTGCGCACCCATTCTGGTAACGGCGCAGTCATGACGATTCCAGTTACTCCATCTGAGCGCTACCTTTTAATCAAGGTTTACCGTCATCCGGTTAAGAGTTATATGTGGGAGTTTCCGGCTGGATTGATCGAAGATGGAGAAACGCCAGAGCAGACCGGGAAACGCGAATTAATTGAAGAGACAGGGATCGCGTCTATCCGAACCAAACTGTTGGGTTCACAAACTCCGATATCTGGATTTGTAGGGGATACTTTTCATTCGGTATTGGCCGAAATCCCAGAAATTGACCCTCATGATATTAAACTGCAAGCTGAGGAAGGCATTGTCGATGCAAAGCTGGTAACCCGTTCGCAGGTTGCAGGGATGGCAGCGAGCCAGGAGATAGAAGATGGTGTAACGCTGATGTGTCTAGCGCGTTACTGGGCATACAAGGAATCTGAGCAGGGCTCAGGAGAACAATGAAAGACCTGTATTTACACATTGACTCGCATGTCGATGAGTCGATCGAACAGTTGTTTGATCTGGTTCGTCAGCCTTCTATATCTGCTCAAAAACTTGGTTTCGATAAAGCGCCTGGAGTGATGAAAGATCTACTTGAAAGTAATGGCTTCGAAGCCGAGATAGTTCCGGTGCCAAACGATGGTTTACCAACCGTATACGGGTATATGGCAGCATCGGAAAATCCAGGAAACGTTCCTACCTTACTATTCTATTGTCACTACGATGTACAACCAGTCGATCCACTTGATCTCTGGGATACCGAGCCATTTGAGCCCACACGAATAGGGGATCGCTTGTACGGTCGTGGAATGTCGGACGATAAAGGCAATATCGGAGCCCGTCTTGCTGCGGTTCGAGCGTTCATAGATGAGCGTGGCGGAGTTCCTTGCAATATCAAGATGTTTTGTGAGGGGGAAGAAGAATCGGGGTCGATCAACCTGCCGGATTTGATTGCAGAACGCGGTGACGATTTCAAGGCAGATGCATGCATTTGGGAAGGGGGAGGTCGAAATCTGAATGATGATCCATTCATGTACCTCGGGCTGAAGGGTGTGCTTGGAGTCGGCTTCAGTGTCAGTATGCTTTCAGGCGATGCACATTCATCGTACGCAGCGATTCTCCCATCGGCTGCGTGGCGGTTGCTGCAAGCGTTGCAGACTATCAAGGATGAAGATGAGCAAATAAAGATCGATGGGTTCTATGATGCGATAACGGAACCAACTCCTGAAGCTATCGCTGCAGTAGAGGCATTGCCAGACGATGCTCCCGAATGGCTCGGAACTTTTGGAGTTAGTGGATTCGTGAAGGGGCTTGATGGAGAAGACCTTAGAAAACAACTTACTTTTCAACCTACCGCGAACATAGCTGGATTGGATTCGGGTTACCAAGAGGCTGGTTTGAAGACGGTTCTTCCGGCGGTTGCGAAGGCGAAAATGGACTTCCGATTGGTTCCCGAACAACGACCTTTCGATATTTTCAAGAAACTTCGTAAGCACCTTGATAAACATGGATTCGACGACGTGGAAATTGAGGTCCTAGGGGCTGTGAATCCTTACCGTACTGATCTTGATTCACCGTGGGTACAACTTGTTGCTGAAACGGCAGAGGAGATTTACGGTCGAAAACCAGTAATGACTCCTAATATGGCAGGTACTGGTCCGATGTTTGATTTTGGTGACACGCTGGGGATCCCGATAGCGACTTCGGGTATTGATCACCCATCACATAAAATTCATGCTCCTAATGAGAACATTACTAAAGAGGATTTCCTGCTTGGTGCAAAACATGCCGCATTGATCATTGATCGATTTGCTAAAGATTGGAGTTGAAATTGCCCATCACAGAGATAAAAGTAAATGCTTTTTATCTAACGCGAGATGCCAATGTAGAATTGTCACGTTTTATTCGTAGATCGTAATTCTGAAAGTAGTTCAGCAAATGGCCGTAATTCAGCCGACCCCTGATCACGTATTGGACAAGGCAACTATAGAACAACTGAAACGAGTTAACACAACGGCAGTTGTTGATGTCTTGGCGCGTAATGGCTATGAGCCCCATTACGTATACATGCCCAATGTTAAGACCATGAATCCTGGACAAAGGCTTGTAGCAAGGGCGATCACTGTTCGGTTTGTGCCGGCACGCCCTGATGGGATGGCGGAAAAACCAGGTGGTGAAGAGTCTCCAGAATTTGCTGCGTTCGAGCTTGCCGGCCCTGGGGATGTGATCGTAATGGAATCTATGCGTACCAAGCGCATGTCGATTGGTGGTGACATTAAATTCCTGAGACTTAAACAGCGACAAGTCGATGGGTTGGTCTGTGACGGTGGAATTAGAGATATGCATACCGTCAAAGATTACGGTGTTGGTATGTGGGGGTTGGATAAAACTTCTAACTTAGGAACTCGGGTTGGCACACCGTATTCCACAAATGACACAGTTGCCGTGGACGGAATATTAGTTCGACCTGGTGACTACATTGTTGCCGACGACGATGGCGTGGTGGTCATTCCTCGCATTGTTGCTCCCGATATCGCCCTCAAAGCTATTGAGTACGATGATCTTGAAGAGTGGATTCGTCGACGATTAGATGAAGAGCAATTGACGCCGGGTATTTACTACCCACCTGATGACAAGGTGATCGCCCTTTACCGAAAATGGAAGTCGGAACAGCCCAGCTAGAGCCAGGCTATTTTTACTTTTCTATAGGTTGATCTCGATATCCATACCGTCGTAAGCGTACTGGATGTCGATACCTTCTGATTCTTGAAGTTTTGCGAGTTTTATATTCACGTTTTCATGATCAATATCGTGGGTTGCGTCCGTTAACAAGGTCCGCATTGGGCGTAATCTTCTGGCCTGGTCTATTGCTTCCTCTAAGGTGAAATGCGTGCCATGAGTTCGTTTTGGGCGCAACGCGTCGAGTATGAGTAATTCGGACCCACGAATTAGATCAGCAGTTTCGTCGGATATTGAAGATGCATCTGATATGTAACTGACTGGACCAAATCGATAGCCAAATACCTCGCGATTCTTTCCATGTTCGACGGGGAGTGGAGTTATCCGGAGGCCATCGATCGTGAATGGACTTTCGTTGATGGATTTGAAATTTAGTTTTGCTACTCCGCCGCCGCCAGTTTTTTTTGTTCGGTCTACAAGATAGTAAAACAATGATTGGACTTGTTTGTAATCAGCATCTCTTAGGTATATGGGTAGTGACTCTTGGGTGTTATTGGTCCAATCGCGAAGATCATCCAACCCACCTATGGCATCGGCGTGTGCGTGTGTGATGACTAGCGCATCGATGCATTCGACTTTGAATTTTGGAAACCACTGGATCGCAGCTTCGTAAAAGAATTTTCCTGCATCGATGACAATATTGTTGGTCTGCCCATTTGCAAGTTGCCGCTGTATCAGAATTGACGTGTTGCGTCGGCGGTTTGGTGAGCCCTCCCTGATCGCGTCGGGACATACTGTGCATTGACTGGCAGGGTTCGTCAGGCATGAAACTCTGGGTACACCTTCCGAGGTACCAGTGCCCAAAAATATTATTCTCGACTTAGAAGTTAAACCGCTCATATAAAAAGGATAACCGCTACTTTGGAGTTTCTAGGTCCTTTGGCGGTCTTATGTGAGGAATCTGGATCTCTTAATATCTATTGTGATACATCACATTGATGTAGAGAGGAAAAATGTAAAGTTGAAATTCTATCGTTAGAGCAGTTTACTGAGTTGTAGTACAGCGTATTTGGTTTCGGGACGGTAAACTTTGTGCGGTCAAAAATTGTTATTGCTCAGGTGGTGAGATTATCCCACTGGTTAGTCGATTAAGGTGAAGTATGAAAACAAACATTCGAGGCGAACTTAAGAAAAGACTTCACAGTGGTGAGGTTGTGGTTGGTCCGTTTACGATCGTGCCATCTGCAACAATGATCGATGCACTCGGTTACGCAGGGATGGATTTTTGCATTCTAGACACAGAGCACGGTCCCTTATCGATGCAAACCGTCGCAGATCTGGTGATCGCAGCCCAAGGGACTGGAGTTGCTCCAATTATTCGAGTTGGAGGTAACGAAGAGTGGCCTATCTTACGGGCACTCGATATTGGCGCCGATGGGGTGCAGGTACCACAGATTAACGAAATCTCCGATGCCCGCAGAGTTGTTCATGCTGCCAAATACGCTCCATTGGGTGAGCGAGGTGTTTCAGTATTTACCCGTGCCGGTAACTATTACAAAGACGATGCAGTTGACCACCCAGCGCGTCAGAATGACGAGACTATGACCGTTGTTCATATAGAAGGGCAGAAAGGGCTCGACAACCTTGACGAAATCATGACCGTAGACGGCATAGATGTATTGTTCTTAGGTCCGTACGATATCTCGCAGTCGCTCGGTGTCCCTGGAGACGTCCGTTCAAAGGTCGTAGAGGATGCCTTGAAAAAAGCTGCAGCGAAGGCAAGAGCACAAGGTCGAGTAGTCGGGTCATACGCTAAAGATGTAGAAATGGGTAAGTGGCTTATAGATTTGGGTGTTCAGTATTTGTCTATCAATGTCGACGCTACGATTTACATGCAGGCATGTGAGCGTATTGCTCGAGCTTTGAAATAGCGACTTCTATCGCTGATTTCTTGAATCGTCCAACTTGAGTCTTTTTTAGTGATATATGTCGCGTAAAAACAACAACTCGCCGGATGCTTACGGGTAGCATTATTTCTCTGAAACTTCCACTTGGCCAGTCATAGGCAAGCGGGGATTAAGTTACCGTGATTACTGCCCGGGTGGAGTGTAAGTAACGCTGGCCGCACCGCGTATTGCTTCCATGCCCTCTTCGTAACTTAGAAGTGGTGTCGTGGTGATATTTTGGACGGTGCCTGATGATCCGACAGCGATAGCGACAGATGCTACTGATACATTGTCAGGGCCTTCTATAATTGCCACGATATCGTTACCACCGAACGCGAAATAGTACCCGTGTAACTTTCCGTTTATCTGTTCTAGCAGTTTTCCTACAACTTCGCGACGATCAGTGTCGCTGGAAGCCATAGCTTGGAACGCCTCTTTAGACAGTCTTCCTTGAATCATATAGAAACCCATATTTAATCTCTTTTTCTGCTGAGTTTTGATAGATCGTGAAATTTATCAGAACTTGAGGTACCCATGTTTAATCAGTGCGTACGTTTTTGGTTTTAGGTTGAGACGTTTAGAGTGTCTTTCGAACGGCTTCTATGACCTTTTCGGGCGTTGGATATACCAATGGTTCGAGTGCAGGAGAATAGGGTACGTTCACCTGTTCTGATGCGACCACTTGAATTGGAGCTTCCAGTGACCAGAACGCCTCCTGAGCAACTATTGCCGCTATTTCTGAAGCGGCCGAACACATCTTGTGAGCAGGGTCAACTACGACGAGGCGACTGGTTTTTTCAACGGATTCAAGAATGGTATCGGTATCCAGTGGTACCAGTGTTCTTGGGTCTATGACTTCTACTGAAATGCCTTCCGGCTCCAACGCGTTCGCTGCATCTATCGCGTGCTGCACGCCACCAGCTACTCCGACAATTGTTACGTCTGAGCCTTCGCGGACTCTGTTAGCCACCCCGAACGGTACTAGTAATTCTCCGTCAGGTAAATCTTCGTTTTTGGGGACTTCACACCTAGAGCTTATAGCGATTCCATCTTCGAAAATCATGCATACGTCGTTGTCGCGAACTGCTGTCTTCATTAATCCTTTTGCGTCGTAGGCATTTGTTGGGCATATCACTTTTAACCCTGGTGTATTCATAAAAACAGGGTAATTTCGATCAGAATGGTGAGCTGCTGCACCTCTTGCATAGAACATCCTGATTCTGAACGTGACAGGAAGTTCTGCTTGGCCTCCAAACATATATCGCATTTTTGCTGCTTGAGAGATCATTTGGTCCATTCCGACCCAAAGGAAGCTGGTGACAGTTTCGACGATTGGGCGCATTCCACACAACGATGCACCTAGTGCAGCCCCGAAGAAACCATTTTCCGACAAAGGTGTGTCGAGTACCCGATCCTCTCCGAAACGTTCAGCGAGCCCTGCGGTAGCACCGTAAACCGAATGGCGCAGATCTTCTCCCATGGTGAACACTGAAGAATCCCGTTCCATCTCTTCAACGGTAGCGTCGACAATTGATTCTATGTATGTCTGGACTGGCATGTATATCTTCTCGATCGATTTAATCGGTGGGTGAAACTGAAATAAAATTTTAACCCGGTTACCCAAACGTGAAGTTTAAATTTTGCTGGCGATCAGGTTAATTTGAGACACAGGTTACTTGTTATATTGCCGGTATGTTTGATTTTTTAAAAGTTAATGATTTATTTCTCAGTGATGGGGGAGTCCTTCTGTATATGCCTACGTGTTCATTTGAGCATTTAAAAACCAGTTCAGATCTGCTTTTGAAGATTCTCGTTGTGGGACAAGGCGATAAATTTGCAGCTACAGTAAATTTGCATCTGGTTCGACACCAAAACCTGGTGCATCCGTGATCTGTATATAACCGTTTTCAGGTTCTGGGCGACCAATCCAAAGATTGTCTTTTTCTGAGGAGCGCGTTCCCATGACTAGTTCTGCGAAATCCTCGCATTGCGAAGCAGCGATGAGATGTAAACCCCAAGGCTCGCCACCTCGATGTGGCACTACCGTTGCTTGATCGTGGATCGCCATTTCAACTATGCGTAATCCTGCTGTGATTCCACCGCACCAGGTTATGTCAGGCTGCCAAATATCGTAGGACCGGTTCTTGGAAATTTCAGCGAACCCACGGTCGGTAAATTCGTGTTCTCCACCAGCCATATTTACTGGATGTATTTGTTCTCTAAGTCTGCCAAGCTCTGCTAAATCGTCTGGCGTGAGGACATCTTCAAACCAATGAATGCCGACATGCTGTAGCGCTGTATTCATTTGAATAGTTACGTCAGCATCCCAAGACATGTACACGTCTAACATCACTTCTGCTTCTGATCCCAAGGCAGAGCGCGCTGCTTCTGTACTGCTTACAGCTGTCTCAATTGAATCTTTGCCTGTCCAGCGGTGTGGGATTTTCTGGGCTGTAAAGTCCGTTTCCGCGTACCAATCGGTATCGACGCCTGTGGCGTAGCATCGCATTGTTTGTTTGTTTGCGGGATTTAAAAGTTCCGCTACTGGTTTCTTTTCAGCTTTGCCGAGAACGTCGTAAAGAGATAAGTCGATTCCGCTTAAAGCCATGATCGCTATGCCTTTTCGACCATAAGGAATCGATTCGGTGTACAGGTAGTCCCAGATTTCAGAAATATCTGACAGGGAATTGAGTGGCCGGCCCACTAGGATTTCTGAAAAGTGTCCATTGACGATTTCTACCGCCGCTTTACCACCACCTCCGAAACCCCATCCGATCTGTCCGGTGTCGGTTTCTGTACGGACAACTATTTGCCACAAATGCGTTCTCCAGGACGGTATGGTATTTGTATATTTCGGGTAAACGGCCTTTACAGATGAAATTTTCATAAGGCGAGTAACTCAGGTGATTGGTTTTTAATGAACGCGCAGGGAACAGATGTTATCCCGTCTGCGTTAGTCAAAACATTTCTGCACTAAAAGTGCGGTGCAATTTCCGGTGAAAAACGTCAGCCCATTGGGGGTTGACCATTTTGTGTGGTGTAAATGAGTTCGTTCAGATCCGACTACGAGCTGGTATCCGACTTTGCCATGGGCAATATTCGTGATGCGATTTGCACCAACGTGAATCCAACGGCGCCGATCCCTGCGATGATAGCTAAAGCTACAGGAGCTCCAAGAGACTCAGCTGCAAATCCCATAGTTAGAGCGCCCAATGGCATTAGTCCGATTACGAGGAATCGGACACTAACTACCCGACCGCGAATATAGTCGGGGGTTGAAACCTGAACCACAGTCATGTTTACGACCATAAAAGATGTTGCTGAAAAGGCTGTGATACTCACCATAATGATTGACAATGCGTACCAGGGAGAAAGTGCAAAGCTGGCGAGGGCAGCCGCGGCACTGAGCCCAAATATCAGTTCAAGCTTTTCATGTCCGATACTATCTCCAATTGCTACGACGCTGATTGATCCTATAAGCGCACCAACACCAGCGGCTAGCATAAGTACCCCTAGGCCACCTGCTCCTACATTTAATACGTCTTTGGCAAAAACTGGCATAAGTGATTGGAACGGTCCTACGGTTAGGATCATAACCATGGCACTTAACATAAGGAATCGAAGTGTCGACGCGTTGAACGTGTAGGTTAGTCCGGCTTTGACGTTTTCAATTATTGAGCCTTGAGCCTGATTTACGCTTGTGTGTTTTATTGGTTCAAGCGATGAATAAAGAACTAAAGCTGGAATTACTAGGATCGCACTAGCTCCAAGTGTCCACGTCGGTCCCAGTAGCGGAAGCATTGCACCACCGATGGCAGGACCGATTATTTGGGCTGAGTTGTATGTGGTAGACGAAAGACCTACTGCGGTGCGCAGTTGTTCTCTGTGTACTAACCCTGAAATCAAAGATTGTCGCGCTGAAACGGCTAATGAGAAAGCGATACCGTTAATTATCGAGACGCTGAGAATATGCCATGGCGCCATTATCCCTGCGACAGAAATGGCGAATAGGCCCAGGAAACTTAATAAAAGACTGACATCCGAAACTATCGTGATTGTTTTACGATCTACCCGGTCTGCCATTGCTCCGCCTATCAGGGATAGAAGCAACATCGGCATCATCATTGCAGCTGTGACCATCGTCACCATAAGAGGCGAATGGGTTAGATCGTACATTACCCATCCTCTAATTAACATCTGCATGTTGAAGCCAGTGAAAGTTGTGAAACCAGCGGCCCAGTATCGTCGGTATTGACTATTTCGAAGGACGCCAAGAGGATGCCCTCTGCGCATGTGGCGTATCGGTCGAGATCTGGGGGCGTTATTGGCAATCGCTTGAGTTGTACTCTGTGATTGGATCGCCTGTGGAGAAGCCGTAGTAAAAACTCCGCCCTGATTTTGGTATATCAGGAACAATACTGTGTAAAAATTTCAGGCGGGAAGGCACGATGCCTGTTCCGTTACTTAAAAACTTCGCGCTTTGTCGCTGAAATCTCAATAAATCTGGCATCGAGATTTCGGGATAAATGATTGTCAGACTAAAAATTTAACTTTAGGTTAGTGGTCATATACTTACTTTCTAATTGAGATTGAAGTAATTGATTACGAACTCCCGTGATAATTAATCCAGTTAGGCATGTGATTATGTGTTTACGTCTCTACAATGGTCGGGTTGCTCTGTTTGGGAAAGCAGAAACATCGCACGGTCGGGGCGTGGCGCAGTGGTAGCGCACCCGCTTTGGGAGCGGGGGGTCGCAAGTTCGAGCCTTGCCGCCCCGACCATACCTGAGCCACTGGTCTGCCGCGAATTAAACCGCCTTTTTAGCCCGAGTTTTCGATACCTATGACGGGGAAAATAGGTCAATTTAAAAACCTTTTGCGGCCCGCTACCCCACGACCTTTCCAGCACCCGGTATACAGGCGCGTTTGGTTTACGGGAATATGCGGTTCTCTGGCTCGATATGTGGATTACACAATAGTTGCTTGGTTGTTAGTACAACAGACCGACAGTAGTTTTGAGGTTGGTCTGCTGGTATTTTTCCGGTGGATATCCTATATTTTTTTGGGGCCATGGATTGGCAGCTTGCTGGACAGTCACTCGCGGATTAAGATCCTTCGGCTATCACAATTAGGTATGGCCTTAGGGGCTGGATGTTTTGGCCTCGTCGTACTTAGCGACTTGGCTTCTGCTGCTGTGATTTACGGTTATTCAGCGGTTATGGGTTTCTTATTTATGGTGGAAATCCAATCTAAACGGACCTATGTATCAAAAGTTATAGGTCGCTCATTTGTCAGTTCCATGATTGCTTTAGAAATGGTGGCCTTACACGTAGGTTGGCTTATCGGATCTACTTTGGGCGGCGGCATTATCAATTTTGTTAGCCCTTCATCCGCATTTTTCATGGTTAGTTTTGTGATGTTCTTAAACGTTTTGGTTCTGCGCCGTCTGCCAAGCATGTTTTCGATTCACAGAATCGAACGACAAGGAAAGTTATTTGCCAGTATCTGGCAAACGTTTGTTGATGTTCGATCTAATAAAGCAATATGGGCGTGCCTGTTAGTCGTCGGGATAAACAATTTCTTCGGTTATTCCTTTGAATCAATGGCTCCAAAATTTGCCCAGGATGTGTATAAGACGGGGCCGCTGGGATTTGGCATGGTTCTGGCGGCCCAGGGTATCGGTACTTTTGTTATGACTGGGTATTTCGCACTGAGGCGCAAATCTATAAAAAACCCGGGATTATGGCTTATAACAGCTACTACTGTTCAATTGATCGGTTGTATCGGTTTTTCGTTCACTCAAACCACATTGCTGGGAGTTATTTCTATAGTTTCTCTTGGTATGGTTTCTGGGGTATTCACTGTCACTCATGCGTCTATTATCCTCCTTACATCTTCGGCAAATCGCTGGGGTAGAGTCATGGGCTTTCAGGTAGTGATGATGGGCCTCTACCCGTTTGGTAGTTTATTATTGGGACTCACCGCAGATACGATTGGGCTTACTCATGCGATACGACTTTTTGCGGTGCTTGGATTACTGTTGCTTATAGTGATTTGGTTTAGATATACAGACCTCCGAAAACCAATTTAAGTTGACGTGATAGATACTCATTGTCATCAAGGATGTTTTTTTGTAGGCGGTTGACACTTGAAGTGACTCGGGACATAAATCCTGCTGTATGGAATTTTGAGGCTAAGTCTTTTACTTGCCCTATGGTTCAATGAGCACGCTGTTTAGTATGTCGTCTGAAAGCAAAGCGCTGATGAGACTAGATATTTTTGTTGAATACATGATGTGCCACCTTTATCAAGGCGGGTTGTATGCGAGTAAATGATGAAAATTACCGAACCATTTGGTTGGATGATTCAGGGGTTGCGATATGCATTATCGATCAGACCGAATTGCCCCACAGGTTTATTATTAGAAAATTATCAAAAATAGAGCACGCGGCAGACGCAATCAAAAACATGCAGGTTCGAGGAGCCCCGCTAATCGGAGTGACTGCTGCATTCGGCATGTATCTCGCGATGCTTCGAGATTCCTCAAACCGCGGTATTGAGTCTGCATACGAATTGCTTTTGTCTACGAGGCCGACTGCAGTTAATCTTCGATGGGCCTTAGATCAAATGAAAGATAAGCTGTTATTAACCACCGAAGAACAGCGGATCGACGTCGCTCGATATAACGCAAGCCAATTATCTGATGAAGATGTTGAGCTAAATCAATTGATAGGCGAACATGGGCTAAAACTTTTAAGGCAATTCAGCATCAAGCAAGGTAAAGTCCGTCCTCTGAGAATATTGACGCACTGTAATGCCGGGTGGTTGGCGACGGTTGACTGGGGAACTGCCTTAGCCCCCATTTATAAGGCTCACGACGCTGGAATCCCGATTCACGTATTAGTAGGTGAAACTAGACCTAGAAATCAAGGAGCTAGTCTTACAGCTTGGGAGTTAGGTCAACATGGCGTTCCTCATACGATAATTGCTGATAACGCAGGGGGACACTTGATGCAAAAGGGATTAGTGGACCTATGCATTGTAGGGAGTGATCGCACCACGTCTTCAGGTGATGTGTGCAACAAAATCGGCACATACTTGAAAGCTTTGGCTGCTCACGATAATGATGTGCCATTCTATGTAGCCCTCCCCAGTTCAACGATTGATTGGCGGATTTCAGACGGTGTTAGCGACATACAGATAGAAGAAAGGGCCCCGGAAGAATTATCGGTTATAAAGGGCGTTCAAGAATCAGGGGAAATCGTCGAGGTAAAAATCTATCCTCAAGGTAGTAATGTTTCAAATTTCGCTTTCGATGTGACTCCAGCAAGATATGTGACTGGATTAATAACCGAGCGGGGAATCTGCGAAGCCTCAAAAGCTGGCTTGCGGTCATTATTTGTGGATCAAGCTTATGTTTAGCAAATGGTCGAATAAAGAATTCTCCCAAATGAAATCTAATAACCTTTTTCAGGGTGTGAGTGAGGATGTTGCACTTTGTGTTTACGTTACAAGATTAATCGGACGAAACCCAGATCTTGTTTTACACGGCGGTGGGAATACCTCGGTTAAAACTGCAAGCGACGATATGTATGGTGATGAGGAAGCAGTATTGTGCGTTAAAGGCAGTGGATGGGATATGGCGGAGATATTGCCAGCAGGGCTCCCTCCTGTTCGGTTGTCACCGCTTCAGAAATTACAGTCCCTTGAATCTGTTTCTGATGAGGATATGGTCAATTGCGTACGATCTAATTTGCTGGATTCTGCTTCGCCAACTCCTTCAGTCGAGACGCTTAGTCATGCATTTCTCCCCCATAAGTTTGTAAATCACAGCCACGCAAGTGCGATTTTAAGCGTGACCAATCAAGAAAACGGTGAAGAACTTTGCAAAGACATTTTTGGCCATAAGATGGGGATAGTTCCATACATAATGCCGGGGTTTGGTCTGGCAAAACTGACATTGGAAGTTTTTCAGCAAGATCCTGATGTTGATGGTCTCATACTCTTAAATCACGGGATTTTCACGTTTGCAGACGAGGCCAAAACCTCTTATGAGTACATGATTGATGCCATATCGATGGCTGAGGAAAAACTTGCTACTGGTAAAAGGCATGCTTTCCATTCTGTCTCAGTTACTCCCCGATTGAAAAACGTCTCGTCTCTTGCCCCCATAATTAGGGGCGTGTGCGTTTCTCAAGGCGAGCGGATTGGTAACGGAAAAACTGATTTGCGAAACAAGTTGATTCTTGAATCGCGAACTACAGATCGTATTCTTGAGTTTGTGAATGGAAAAGAGTTAGAGAGATATAGCCAGGCTGGTGTTGCTACACCAGATCACGTAATAAGGACTAAGAACCATCCACTAATTCTTAATCTATCAACGACAACCGACCCCGTAAATTACCTGGAACATGTAAAGAAATCGGTCAAAGTGTTTCAGGAAAAATACGACTCTTACTTTTACAGGCAGGTAAAAAATAAGGGATTGGCAAAAACCAAGTTAGATTCGATCCCCAGGATAATTTTTGTTCCCGGTTTTGGACTGTTTGGGCTAGGTCTCACGCGTAGCGACTCAGTAATGGCGGCGGATATAGCCGAAAGTTTTATCGATACAGTGAGGGGAGCTGAGTCTATTGGAAACTATAAGTCCCTCAATGAATCTGATGTATTCGATGTTGAGTACTGGTCCTTAGAACAGGCAAAACTTTCGAGTTCTGATAATCAGCCACTTGCTGGAAATGTTGTTGCGATAACTGGAGGTGGGGGAACGATTGGAAATGCGATTGCAGATGAGTTTAGTAAGCTCGGTGCTGAGGTGGCCGTTTTGGATCTGGATTTTACCGGGGATGAAGGATCATATTTCCGACTGGCCTGTGACGTTACCGATCCAGCAAACGTCAAACAGGCTTTCGAAAAAATATGCAAACATTTTGGTGGCTTAGATATCGTGGTTTCTAATGCAGGAGCAATGTACCAAGGCACCATGGAAGATGTAAGTGACGAGACTTTGCGGAAGAGCTTTGAGGTGAATTTCTTTTCACACCAAACGGTAATGCAAAACGCCGTAAAAATAATGAAGCTCCAGGGAGTAGGCGGGAGCTTATTGTTAAACGTGTCGAAACAAGCCGTAAATCCTGGGGCAGAAGCCGGTCCATATGGCATAGCAAAAGCGGCCACTTTAGCGTTGATGCGTCAATATGCGATAGAGGTAGGTCCATATGGCATCCGAGTCAATGCAGTGAATCCAGATCGTATACAAAGTGGACTTCTCACTAAAGAGATGATTCGTTCACGAGCATCAGCGCGCGGGGTCGATGCGTCAGAATATTTGACGGAAAATATACTCGGAAGAGAAGTGACAGCTCAAGACGTTGCTATGGCATTTACTCACTTGGCGTTATCTCAAAGTACTGTCGCCAATGTTGCCACAGTTGATGGTGGGAATATTGCAGCTGCTCTCAGGTGATGTAGGAATCCTGAGTTCAAAGAATGCATGTATTAACTACGAACAGCGGTTGTATCGCTAGAATTTAGTGACGCCTTTTGCGATTGGATGTGTATAAGTTTAATTCGATGTTGACCGTGCTGCTAGCAAATTACTGAATCAGATTATTCTTGGCTTATGGTTTCAATTCCATTAATTCTTTTACCCCCTTCGGAAGGTAAATCTTCCGGGGGTGAGGCGCGTGCGTTAGATATAACCTCTTTGTCCTTTTCGTCTCTAAACAAAATTCGAAAACTGATGATAAAAGATCTAATCGGTGCAAGCTCGAAACCTGAATATGCCCTGCGATTACTCGGTCTTAAAGGGAAGTCTCTTGAGACAGCAAAACTGGATAATATAAATGTAAAAAATACTTTAACAAAGCCGGCTATCGAACGTTATACAGGAGTCATGTTTGATGCGATCGGCTATCCGTCATTCAATGATGCTGAGAAAGTAATTTTCGATGAATCCGTGTTTGTAATGTCGGGTCTTTTCGGGATGGTTAGACCAACGGACATGATACCGATATATAAGTTGAAGATGGGTGCCAAGCTGCATGAAGATAAAGCCTGCTCTTCGATCTGGAAACCGTTATTGACCGAGATAATTGCGCTGGAGGGCAAAGATCGTGTCATATGGGATTTACTGCCAGTTGAACACAGTGCCGCATGGGATCCTTTGGGTGTCACCGCTGCCGCTCGGTTTACAGTCAAGTTTGTGCAACGTCGTCCTGACGGCAATCTTAAGACTGTTAGTCATTGGTCAAAAACACTAAAAGGGGCTCTGGTTCGCTTTCTAATTTCCAACGCTGAAGAGTCCGGTTCACCTGAAACAGCGATGACTTCAGTTTCGAGTTTCGTGCATCCTGAAGGATATGAGTTGAGCGAAGAGCTTACCGTCGAAAGTGATGCGGTAACTCAACTTATTTTTGTTAAAGAATTAGTTGTGTAATTAATCATCTGATCTGATCATTTTGAGTTATGTGACGGGTGAGCGTGATTTATTACGAAAAATGAATATTCCTGTACGAGCTTACTCGGTTAGCCACAGATCTCTTTATGGGCCGATTTCTTGTTTGAGACGGGTAAACTGTTTGTGCTTTTGACGTATTAAGTTTTCACCTTTTAGCATCAATCATTAATGACACATTGGGAGTGATCAACAAAAATGAAAGTCGGATTTAACATGGGAGTCGACCCGGTCGACTATAAAGCTGCTTCTGTGGATGAAGATGATCTGAAGTTTGCTGCTCAAATGGGAGCTACCCATGTGGTATTGCAGTCGTACGCTGACTCAGGAATCGTAAAAGGTGATGCGCGCTGGGAATACGATGATCTGGTACAGCTACGACATAAGGTCGAATCAGCAGGGCTTGTGTTGGAGGCTCTTGAGAATGTGCCCCTGAAATTTTACGATCAGGTGATGCTTGGTGGTCCAGATCGCGACCGGCAGATTGAGAATATGGTTTACACAGTTCGCAATATTGCCCGTGCCGGAATCCCTATTTTTGGTTATCACTGGATGCCTACTCTGGTCGGACGTACCTCTCTTAGTACAAAAAATCGGGCCGGATCTCTGGTTACGTCATTTGACCTTGAAGAGGCAAACAAAGAGCCATTACTTAGGGAGCGACGCTATTCGGAAGAAGAGATGTGGGAGAACTTGGAGTACTGGATTAAGATCATAATCCCTGTGGCTGAAGAGGAAGGTATTAGAACAGGAATTCATCCATGTGATCCGCCTGTTGAGTATCTGAAGGGAATTCCTCAACTTTTCCGTAGTTTTGATGCTTACAAACGACTTATCGGCATTGTTGAATCACCATCAAATTGCATTGAATTTTGTCAAGGGACATTCAGCGAGATGGACGACGCGAAAAACGATGGCATTTATGAGATGATCGAGTATTTTGGCAAGCGACAAAAAATCTTATATGTACATTTCAGAAATGTATCTGACACAGTTCCGAAATTCCGTGAAGAGTTTATTAATACTGGGCATGTTGACATGTACAAAGCCATGCAATCTTATAAAAAGGTCGGCTTTGACGGTATGTTTGTTGATGACCACGTGCCTGTGGTGGTAGGGGACAGTAACTGGGGGCATCGTGGGAGGGCGTTCGCTAATGGCTACATCCAAGCATTAATGGACGTGGTCAACAATTAGTAGTCAAACGCTCATTCACTTTTTGTTATGCGAAGGTTGAGGAACATCTGCCATTGGGTCTTTTATTAATCTCGATGTGCTTGGGCTTGCATAAGTTGAACACGTGATTAAAGGGATCCATCGATAATCATGTCTATTACCGCTGGTTTTCCCGAATCGATCGCTGAGTTAATAACAGAGTCGATGTCAGCCGGGTCTTCAACTCTCGAGCCTTGCATGTCGTAGGCTTGAGCTTGTGCTGCGAAATCAAGCGGGTTCGGGAAATCCATAGCGAAATAGGAGTCTGGCTGATCAAATCCGTTGAGACGGTGGTAATGATTTGCGTTCACTTTTAAAACCCGGTAAGAAGCGTTATTACATATAACGAAGATAGCAGGGATGTCTGAATTTACCGCAGTCCATAGCGCCTGGATTGTCATGATGGCGCTACCGTCTCCGATTACGCCGATTGCTGGTTGCGACGGGCTCCCGAGTTTCACACCCATTACCGCTCCCATTCCCCATCCGATTGCCTGACCTCGACAGCCGTAATAAGTGCCGCCTTTGGATGGAGACAGTGCATCGAATAACAGCCCACCAGTGCTGACTGAATCATTAAATATCGCAGAATTTTCAGGTAAAGCTTTAGCCAGATGATCTACCATCATTGCCGGAGACATCGGCCTGCCTTTTGTTGAAACACTTGCCAGTTTCCTAAAGGCTTCTGAGTATGCTTTGCTTTCGCCGGCCGCTTCTTTTGATCGACCTCTCACAGCTTCTATGTCTGATCCATTTAGTTCGAGTGTCAGAGCTTCAGCAAGTTGTGCAAGAGCTTTGCCGGGAGAGGCTACTATGCCTATGTCCGTTGGTTCTGACTTCCCGATGGCATCAGCGTTGATATCGATATGGACTAACTTTGAATTTGCTCCGATGAATTGTCCCGGCTGATAGAAGAAATCTTCAAAGACGGGGCAGCCGACGGCAACTATGACGTCGGCTGAACGCACTGCACTGACGGCCTCTACTGTGCGCATATTGAGATTGCCCTGCCATAACGGATGGTTTGCTGGAAAGTTCACGCCGGTGGAGCCGTGCCCATAAGCTCTCATTCCTCCTGCCTCTGCTACGGCAACGGCGGAACTTGTTCCGTTGGTATCTAAAACCCGGTCGCCAACTATTAAGATTGGCCGTTGGGCACCTGAGATCAATCGACAAATATCTTCGATCAGTTTTGGGTCGGCTGATGGCGAGATGGCTGTTTCGGATGATGGAATCAGATCTACATCAGCGGTGTCATCGAAAGCATTTGCTGACATGGCCACGAAAGTTGGCCCTGTCGGTGCGGTTCTAGCTTCTTGGAATGCTCGGCGAATGACCGAAGGCACTTGCTCTGCGTGTGTGATTTCGGTGCTCCATTTAGCATACGGGCGTGCCATATCTGCTAAGTCCGAACGCCCAGGGGCTATTTTGCGGATGTCCTTGTTTCCAGCAGTCATCACCATTGGGGTTCCGCCATAGAGTTGGTCGATCATCAGGGAGAGGCCATTTGACATTCCGTTATCAATATGGAGGCTGACCAGGGGTACTTTTCCTGTCGATCTCGCATAACCTTCAGCAAGGCCGACGGCAACGCCTTCTTGCAGTACTAAAACGTATTCGATCGATGGGTATTGATTCATCACCGCCATCATGGGCGCTTCGCTGGTGCCAGGATTGCCGAACATGTATTTGACGCCTTCTGCCTCGAACATCTTTAGTAGTGCGTGTTTACCAGCGATATGTACCAAAACCTGAAATCCTTTTCACAAAATATTGTTTTTGAGAGTGATCTGTCGCTAAAACCCAGAAGCGAGTTTGATCAATAGTTCCCTGAGCTGGGTTGCAACGATCTCCACCTCTCCATCCTGCAGATTAAGTGGGTCAATCCACATGCACTGTGCAGGGTCTCGATAGTCTGTGGCTGCGTAAATACGTGGCGACCCGGCCTTCAGCATGTCGGTAATTTCCGAGTATGTTGGCCCTCGCCAGTCTTTGTTCAACACTATCACTGCGTGTGGTATGTAGTGATCGTAATCGTGTGTAACTTTTACAGATAGTCCTGGAATTTCGGCAATCTGATCGACGATGAAATTCATTTGGTCGAGGTACTTCTTCGTCTCTTCATTTTCATCAGTATCTGTGAATACTTTAAGAGCTGCGAGAAGTCCAGCTATTTCTTCTTTGGAGACTTTCTGTGCTCTGGTTACACCGGGATTTGGAGCGTTATTTAAACGCGCGTATTCGATCCACTCAGTCTTACCGACCAGGAATCCCGTACTTTGAGGTCCACGTACAGCTTTACCGCCAGAAAAACTGACTAGATCGGCCCCTTGGCTGGTATATTTCGTCAAATTTTCTCTTGGTGGAAGCATCGAGGCGCAATCTGCTAGGACTGGGAGCCCGTGACTGTGGGCTAGGTCGGAAAGCTCTGCGAGTGGCGCCCCTGTTTTTTCTTTATACGGTGATTCGAGATGAATTAGCGCCGCTGTATTTGGTCCAATTGCAGCATCGATTTCTTCAATAGTGCAGTCGGTCGTTCGACCGACTTCGACAAAATGGGAACCAGGGGCAAGATAAAGATGGTCATATACAAATCGGTGGCCTCTTTGGATTATCAGTTCATTGGGCATTCCATTCGTCATGGGCAGCTGAGAGATGCGTTCGGGATCATCCTTGGCCATCGCAGCCGCTGCCTGGACTACCAGACCTCCAGACGCCCCAGATGTTACCGTTGCAGCTTCGTTTCCTGTTAGTTGGGCGATTTCATTTCCGGCGGCAAGTAATAGTTCCTCCAAGTCGACAAATACTTCGCTCATAGCGTTCATCGCGTCGATGGATTCTGCCCGAGGTCGAGAGCCAGAGTGTTTCGTGTTCGGACCTCCTGCATTTATGAGCGGAGTCACTCCTAGGTTTTCAAGGATTGAACGACCGGTTGACCTGTTTGTTTCTCCAATGGGATGAGTTCCAACCAATTTATTAGTCTCCACTTGCGTGACTAGATTCGGTTTTATTTGTTTCTATTTCCGGCCAATCGGGAATCAATTGCCTTTTAGTATTTTCTAGTAAAAGAATTGCAACTGCGCCGGCAAGGCTGAATACTGCGGAAAGTATGATTGCCCATGTATACACGCCGGTGATGTCGAACACCAGACCCGGGAGCAAACCGCCTAGCGCCATTCCCAATCCAGCTCCGAGTAATTGCCAGCCGTATGTTGCTCCCATTGGAGAATGTCCGTAATAATGTCTGTTGACCACGGGAAATGCGGTTCCCTCTCCTCCGTAGGGTATCGCCCAAACGATTGCAAAAATGTAAAAATCGAAGGTTGAATCGGCTGTAAGTAATAGAAGAACACCTAGACCTTGTCCAATAAATGAAAAAAACATCACCGTTTTTGCGTTGAACTTATCGGCAAGGACCGGTGTGACAAATCGGGTTGTAACGCTGACCACTGATAGGGTGGTCAAGACTCCTGCTGCTGTGAGTGGTCCGAGTCCCTTCGATATGCCCAACGGGATGATCCCTACGAGTATTACAGCATGTCCTACACAACCAAGGAAATGGATGTTAATGAGGTTCCAGAAGGCGTTTGTTTTGTAGACATAGCCTTGAAATTCCTGCTGTGTGGAGATGAATATATTACCGCTGGTTATTAAGGGTTTATCGGCAGGTTTGATGCCATAGGCTTGGCGTCCAGCATCTTCGGGGGTGTTTCGGAAGAAAAGTAATATAAATAGCAGTATCGCAGTTCCTAGTGTTCCAACGAGCATGAACGCCTGGCTCCATCCGACCGTGTCAAACAGTACAGCCAGTATTTGGACGACTAAGGCAGGCCCCAAGCTCCAGGAAACCATCATGATTCCGGTCCCGAGTCCTAAATGACGCCGGAACCATGCTGCTACGGCAGGCACAACAGGAACAAGTAGCATCGCCTGTGAAATTCCAAAAATCAGTCCGTAAGAGATATATAACTCCCAGATGGCTTGCGTTTGAGAAGTCCACATCATTCCTATGAAAAAAAGTATGGTTCCTGCCAGCATGGTGTTTCGGGCGCCGAATCGATTGCCAAGGTATCCCGCGATTGGTGATGACAAGGCAGTGACAACCGACATTAACGCGTAGGCAAGACCGATGGATCCAGGGGACCAGCCAAATGTTTCGACAAGTGGGTCAACCAGTACACCAAATGCCATACGAATGGCTGCCCCGACCATTTGAACTACACCTGCTATTGCGACAATTACCCACGCGTAGTGAGCGATTGTGTGTTCGTTAAGTCCTAATTTCGTGTCGAGCCAGAGTGCAGCGTTTCGCATTTGTTAGGTATCTAGTGAAGGGGGCAGGTTAGTAGTAAACCCTTTTCCCACCATTCAGCTTCCACACTGGATTTAGTAATTCCAGCTTCGAGTGCGCGGTCTGTTATACGGTCTGAAGAAGCCCATGCTCCGAAATAAATAAGAACGGCCAGGGTACCAATTACCGAAGTCATCAAGAGTCCGAATCCTAGAAACGGCCTGTCAGTTATCTGGAAACCATCTAAGATTGGACTGTCAATTGTTTGTTGATCTTGGGTACGGAATTTCACTGAGGAATCTTACGCTAGATAAACTTAAAAGACATTAAGAAAGAGTCGCCACTTTATGTGATGAAATCCAATCTTCATCGAGTTCGATTCCTAGTCCGGGCCCGGTTGGTGCTTTGAGGTTCCCGTTCTGGTCGATTTCCAATTGGTTGGTAACCCCCCATTGATGGACTTCTTTCGGAAGCCAGTATTCGAAATAAGTGCAGTTGATCGATGACATCATTACGTGCAGGTTGGCTGCGTTTAGCGCGGAGTTACCTGCAAGGCCTATTTCGCAGAATTTATTAAATCCTTCAACGAGTGACATCTGTTTTTTTAGACCCGTAATTCCGATTTTTCTGACTGTTCCACGAATTAGCCTCACTGCGTTCATTTGCATGAAATTAGCTGCCTCGTGGAACAGGAACCCTGTCGAGTCACTCATGTTGAGAGGTGTTTCTAGCCTGCTTGTTAGTTCACATATAGACTCTATGTCGTTTACCGGGATAGGATCCTCAAACCAAAAATATTCGTTGGCGTCCAAAGCGTGACCGACATAAAGCGCCTCTCGAAATGTGTAACCGTGATTTCTGTCCAGCATCAACTCCATTTCACCACCGACGGCCTCACGAACTTTTTCAACTGTGATAGCGGCATCCCGTGCTGATAGTGGCCCTGGGTGGATTTTGTATGCATTAAATCCGTTTGATTGTAGTTGGAGGGCTTCTTCAACAAACTTTTCTGGTTGTGCATGGCGTGGCGGATACGTTGCATATACTGGGATTTCCGATCGAGCTGTGCCAAGTAATTTATGAATTGGTTTGCCAGCCGATTTACCCGCGATATCCCAGAGTGCCACGTCCAGTGGTGCCCAGCTTGGTTCAATTGGGGAACCGTGACCGGCTATCACGGGGAGTTGATTCCATAGCCACTCCCTATCTGACCAATCACGATTCATCATAATCGGTTTCAATTTACTGATTATGGAGTGCATTCTTTGTGATGAATCGGCACCCTGATCTCCAATAAATGCATGTCCTTCTAACCCGTCTTCTGTATTCACACGTAGAACGCCCTGCCGGGTCGCTCCACCTAGGTTTGCTCGTTCATCTTGGACGAGTACAGCAGGAGGGTTCCGTTCAATTACATCAATCGTGATATTGGTGATTTTCATGATTTAGTTGAAGTTTTGTTTATCCAGGAAATAATCGTCAGATTATTCTAAGTATGTTTTGTTTACTGCGGATGGTACACAGAGTGTTTGGAAGATGTTCATATTCTCTTTCATGTCAATGGGCAGGCGTCGCCCGGCAGATTGAGCATAGGTAAGATGGATTTGTGTCCGAACTGAAATTGGGTGTTGTTGCCTAGATCAGTGGGTTGGCATAGTTTTTTTGGTTTTGGTTGATTTGGAGAACCGATTGGCGCGTGATACAGATTTCAAGCTCATAGAAGGGCGAGTTGCCGCTCTTGCGGCTGCAGCCATGCAACAGGATGGGATGCCTGGATTATCTATCGGTATAGTTCGGGGTGATTCCTTGGCTGTACATTATTCCTTCGGAACGCAGAAACTTGGGGATCATTTACCGTTTACACCTCAAACGATTTCTCGTGTTGCGTCAATTACAAAGACTTTCACGGCGACAGCGATTCTGCAACTCAGAGATCTTGGGCAGCTTGAGCTTGATGACCCTTTGCTCGTGCACATGCCCGATTTCACGGTTGCGTCTGCCCTGAAAGGAACGCTTGAGAAGGTGACGTTGCGACGTATTATGACTCACCATGCAGGGCTAAGAACAGAGCACCCTCTCACAGATTGGGATGTGCCATCATTTCCGACATCAGGTGATTTACTAAATGGGCTTGAAGGCATTGAGGTGGTTATTCCACAGGATAGCCAATGGAAATATTCTAATGTTGCGGTCGGTCTATTAGGTCATGTAATCGAAGCCGTAAGCGGCCTGCCATATGAACAGTACATATTCGAAGAAATCACTGGTCCTCTGGGATTGCGAAACACCCGTCTGGAATTAGATTCAGATCAAGTTGGCTTGAAGGCTACGGGTTATAGTCGACCAGTACCCGGTTCGGATGACCTTCGAGAAGCTCCGTATTCTTCTTTGCTTGGCATATCTGCAGCGGGTCAACTGCATTCTAATGTTGAGGATTTGGCTAAATGGATGTCGTTTCAATTCACATCGGGACGTGACAATCATCAGAGTAAAGTTCTATCTGCAGCTTCACTAGCGGAAATGCATCGTCCCAGTTACTTGTCCAGTGATTGGACAAGTGGGCAGGCGATTGGATGGCGAATGAACCGTCGAGATGATCTTGTGCTGCATAATCACGGTGGCGGGATTCATGGTTTCGCCTCGAACATGGTTTTCAGTTTGGAAGCACAGACGGGCGCTATCGTCCTAGCGAATGTTTGGCCAGCACCTACCCCAGTTCGGTTAGCTGAAGAAATCACGGAAATGGTTGTCAGGGAGCTTGGCCCTTTGGCAGAGCAAATATCCTCAGGCTTAAAGGACGTTGACGAACGACAGGCTCAACCTTTCCTTGGCAGGTATTGGGCAGAGCCAGGTGTTTTTGTTGAAGTTGTTTACGGTGAAACAGGGTTCGGACTCGGAGCTCCCAAAGAAGGTGATTACGGTTTACATGGCCCAGCATGTTTTAAGCGCGATCCTGGAATAAAAAGCGATCTATCATTCCGGGTAGAAAGAGGTCGAGGGGCTGGCGAGCTTGTGGAGTTTTCACAGGAGATATCAGGCAAAGTAAACGATTTTCGTCTTGGTGGATTTCTATACAAACGGGTTGATTAGTCTTGTTTTTGAAAAGGAATGTCATATGACCGGCGTGTTCGAAATAGCTGACAAGTTTGTAGACACTGTGGCTGAACATAACCCGCTTGCAGCCACCCATATGGGTATTACGGGAAGTGATCATCTGATGCCGGATTATTCACCTGATGCGACTCATTCGTTTTATCGCGAGACCGTCACAGCGCTTGGGGAGATGGAAGCTGTCGCTCCGATGAATGATCGCGAGAGGATGTGCAAGGATACATTTATAGACGCGTCATCTGTTTCAGTTGAGCAACATGAATCTCGTGATTATCTTCGAGATATAAATGTTTTGTTTTCGCCGGTTCAAAGCGTTCGCTCTATTTTTGACCTCATGCCGAAAGATTCTTTAGAGGCATGGGAGAATATTGCCTCCAGAATGGAAAAGGTCAAAGATTCCCTATCTACTTATCAGGAAGCACTCGACAAAGGCCGTGCGGAAGGATTGGTTGCTTCTCGCCGCCAGGTGAATGGTTGTGCCGATCAATGTGCAGTTTGGGCAGGGGATAGTAACAGCCCACCGTTTTTTGATTCAATGGTCGATGCTTTCGGTGCCTGTGAAATTTCTGATGGATTACTGGGCATCCGTCTTGAAAAAGCCTCCAAATCCGCTAATGAGGCCTACGCAGAGTTTGGCAATTACCTTAGAGATGGTTATCTGCCTGATGCTACCCCCGTTGACGGCGTAGGACGCGAGAGGTACGCGCTCTCGGCTAAGGGCTATTTGGGTGTGAATATTGACCCGGAAGAAACATATGACTGGGGATGGGAACAGCTCGAGTGGGTGAGATCGGAGATGCTGAAAACCGCATCGAGGATTAAGCCAGGAGCTTCGATAGACGAAGCTATAGAAATTCTTGATTCTGATCCGGAAAGAATGGTCAAAGGCGAAGACGAGTTTCGCCAGTGGATGCAAGATTTACAAAACCGAACTATAGAGGAAATGGATGGTGTTCATTTCGATATCCTCGCTCCAGTTCGAGAGATAGAGGCGCTCATATCACCACCGGGTGGTGCTCTTGCCATGTACTACACGGGGCCATCTGAAGACTTTTCCCGCCCAGGCCGTACTTGGTATCCAACTGGGGGTAAAACAGAATTTCCGATATGGCGTGAAGTTTCCATTGCTTATCATGAAGGTGTGCCAGGGCATCATTTCCAGATTGCTACGAATGTCGCTATGACAGAAGAGCTTTCGCGATACCAACGCTTATTAGCAGGGACTTCGGGATATGTAGAAGGATGGGGGCTTTACGCAGAACGTTTGATGGGCGAGCTAGGTTATCTGGAAAACCCCGACTATTACATGGGCATGTTGGATGCACAGGCTTTGCGCAGTGTTCGAGTTATCGTCGATATCGGGATGCATCTCGGACTGAAAATTCCAAGGTTCTCAGAATTTCATCCAGGGGAAATATGGAGTGGTGATCTGGCTTTGGAGTTCATGCGCGAACGCGTTCATTTCCCGGCTGATTTTGTAGTGTCTGAAATCGATCGTTATCTTGGGATTCCTGGGCAGGCTATCAGCTATAAAGTGGGAGAAAAGGTTTGGCTTGAAGCACGCGATTCAGCGAAGCAATTTGCAGGGTCATCGTTCGATCTTAAAGCATGGCATAATCATGCTTTAAAGCTAGGTCCTATGGGCCTTGGCCAGATGAAAAAAGAGCTTGGAGACTCACAACGCACGGGCTGAAGCTTATGGTAATAATCATGGCTTAAATTACCGTCGTTCAAAGTCGAACTCGCACTCAGGTTGAGGCGCGAAATGTCGCGTTTGCAACTTGACTGATTTAAACATCTATAGCCATTAATTCCTCGGCGTAAATAACCTGTCCGTTATAGATTTCCCTGATGTCGCCAAGTCCTTTTTCAAGTGGACCGTGTGAGGCTATATGGGCACCCATATGTACTAATATTAGTTTCTTGACCCCGGCCTCTTCTGCCATGCGGGCGGCTCCAGTTGTGCCGCACTGTCCTGGGGCTTCACCATCGGCATCCATATGTTCTTGGTCATCCCAACACATGCACAACATTACATCGGCATTTTTTGCTAGATCAATGACCGATTGGCAAGGTTGCGTGTCACCTGTGAACACCACTGATTTACCTGACTTGGTTTCTATCCTGTAAGCCAGTGAATCTAGATATGGCTGTACATGTTCGGCGTTAGTGGAGGTCACTTCCCAGTTGTTTGCGGTATGTACTGTTCCGACTCCGACATCAGTAGCTTGTACTTGCGGTGCTTTTCTAGGCATGACACCTCCTCGATTAACATAGACTTTTTGCGATAGTGGATGGTAGATACGTGCTTTCCAGTCGTGCGAAAAGATTCCGTTTTCTCCAATTACACCTTCCGTGATCATTTCAGTTAGTGTGGGGCCAAATACTTGTAGCTTATTTTCCTTGCCAATTGACTGGTCGAATCTCGTGAGCAGAAAACATGGGTAATCGATGTCGTGGTCGAAATGGTGGTGAGTGAAAAATATATAGTCAATATCCGTAGGCCATAGACCAGCTTTCACTAGTTTGTGCGTAGTGGCCGGTCCGCAATCAAACATTATTTTTTCACCCTCGATATCCAGTACGTAGGCTGACCCGAATCGAGTGGGAGTTGGAGTGGGGGTTCCTGCTCCTAAAATGTATAGCTTTGGCATTAAGTGACACCTCCTCCAGATCTGATTACTCTCTTGTCGTGTGTCGCGAGTGATTTTGGTTATGTCTGACTATTGGAAGCATAACCATGCCCCCGAACTTTGGGATTCTTTGAAATCTCATAATCGTGAAGATTCATCGAAACTCGTATAAACCAGTACTAGGAAGCACTTAGCTGTTACCGGATAGTCTGCCGCCATTCGTTTAATCAAACTCATGAAACCAAAGTATTCATGATGAAAACTGGAGACAGATCGATGCTGTATTTCCGATCTTGTATGCGATGTAAGGAAGGTACCGTCGAATTAGGTTCTGATAACTTTGGCTCTTTTCTGAGTTGTATCACTTGTGGCTATACAATTAATTCCCGTTCTATTCGTTCCAACGGTTCAATTGCCGGTCCAGCCACCATTGATGAAGAGGTTGTGATAGCACCTATGCTCGAGCCGGTTTTGGTCGCAGAGGACGTTGTTGACGTGGAGACCGAATCAGAACCTGATATTGATCTGATTGGGAAAGAGCTTGAGGCTTTCGATTTAGAAGAAGTGACTGCTATTTAGGCCAGGTGTACGCTGAGGTTTTTTATCCACGGTAGTGGAGATTCAGTTTATCTGTGCTAGCGGTTCTATTTTAAGTTCGCGTGCTGTTGAGTTGAACCATTCGATTACTTCGCTGTGAAGCGGTATGCCGTCACGCTCTCTTATCTGTGTTTCTTCGTGTTCTGGAAGTCCTGCGTAGTAAACCCGATCATTCCCAGGAGATGGAGGCGTTTCTACCAGATAGGTTAGAAACTGGTCCATCGAGGCCTTAAATTCACCAACATCACGAAATGCATCGATACTGAACGCTGCGACGAATTGTGATCCGTTACGCTGTGGTCCTGTTTCCGTTGGGTTAATGGCTCCGAAAAGTCCGGCCGATAAGATCCCTGAGAACACCTGTCCAATCACTGCCATTCCGTAGCCCTTATGTGATCCAAGCTCTCGTGTTGAGCCCCAGGGTAATAGTCTGGTTTGTTCAGGCACATCTTGAGTTTCCATTATCGGCGTCCCGTCTTCCTCTGCAAGCAAACCGGGAAGTAAACGCGCTCCTGTACGCCTGAGAAGTTGTATCTTATTGGCCGCTACAGATGATGACGAAATGTCCAAAACGAATGGTGGCATCTTGTCCGCAGGGATTGCCCAAGCGTGCGGAACAGCTCCGACTCTCGGAACTGCTCCAAATGTCGGCACCATTATGGCCCCTCCGCCGGTTATGGCGTAGCCGATCATGTCATGGGGCATTGCTCGCATAGCATGGTAGGCCATCATACCTGCATGACCACTGTTATGGATCGTGACGGCTCCAATGCCTACTTTACTGGCTTTTTCCACGGCAATATCCATGGCCTGAGGGCATATGACTAATCCGTGTGAACCATCGGCATCAATAGTTGCTACTGCTGAAGATTCTCTTGTGATTTTCCATCTTGGCTGTGGATTGATATTTCCATCTTCGTATAGTTTTTTATAAACTCGCAGCATATTGGAGACTCCATGGGTCTCACATCCTCTGATGTCCGCTGTGACTAGCCCGTCAGCTGCAAGATTTGCATCTTCTTGAGAAAGCCCCATTACGCTGAATATGTTGGCGGTTGTGCGATGTAAATCCTCTCGGTTGACTCTCACTTGGTCTTCTATCGGCACATGGAAATGATCAAGCATTGGTTAAAACTCCTATCGTTCCAAATGTGGGATATCGAATTCTGCAGTTGTCTTGTCGAACCAGTCGACTACCTCTTTGTGAAGTGGTATCCCACGATTGTGTCGATCAATTGATTCTTCGTGCTCTGGTAGCCCAGCGTAGTAAACACGATCATGTCCTGGAGCAGGCGGAGTCTCGCGTAAATATTTCAGGAAGTCATCCATTGACGACTTGAATCTTGCTACGTCAGTGAATGCTTCAATTGAGTATGCAGCAACAAAGTGCGACATGTGTCCGCCTTCGTATGGTCCGAAAGTCCCATGGGAAAGAATGCCTGCGAAAACTTGAGCCACAGCACTCAAGCCGTACCCTTTATGAGAACCGAGTTCGCGCGTGGCTCCATTCGGCAACAATATCGTTTCCTCTGGTACTGGGCGTTCATCCATTATTGGAGTGCCGTCTTCATCCGCCATGAGTCCGGGTATGGTCATCGCTTCCATCCTTCTCAATAGTTGGATTTTGTTAGCGGCCACAGATGATGATGAAATGTCCAGGACAAAGGGGGCTTCCTTGTCAGCAGGAACTGCCCATGCGTGTGGGTTGGGCGCTAGCCTCGGTTCGCTGCCAAAGGTTGGTGGCATTGATTGCCCTCCGGCAGTGATGGAGTAGCCGATCATATCGTGGGGCAAAGCCATCATCGCGTGGTAGGCGATCATCCCAGCATGTCGTCCGTTTCCCATTGTGATAGCGCCGATACCGGTTTCACGCGCTTTTTGTATGGCTATTTCCATTACCTGGGGAATTACTGCTATTCCAAGACCGCGATCACAATCGACGTTTGCAGTAGTCGGGGTTTCGCGGGTGATTCGCCATGTTGGTCTTGGATTTATCGTTCCTTCTCCAACCATTCTTATGTAGTTTCGCATCATGTTGGAGACGCCATGGGTATCGACGCCGCGTGTGTCTGAAAGTAGGAGCACATCTGTTGCTTGCCACGCGTCCTGTTCGGAAAACCCAATTTTTAAAAATAAGGCATTGACGGTCTTACGAAGAGAATCCGGCATAATCCTGACTTCATCTTCTTCTGGAACATGGAAGTGTTCGAGCATTTTGAGTATTTACCTCACCGGCGTTACATGGTCTCTTTTTGTATTGTTCAGGGAACCCTACTCTTGATTTTCATTTGAGTAAATCGTCTTGTTATGGAGGTAGCTTCTTATGGCTATAGTGGTTGGCAAGATTTTTAAAGTTTAGTTATGTGAAATATAGGCTAGACTTTCGTCTGGGTTTTGCTGGATTTAACGTAGAGATTACACGTCTTGTTTACGCTTCACTTTCATACAATCAGATAGATATAGATTTGGAGGAATAGCCTGTGATGATGGAGGAACTTGCGCAAAAGTTCCATAGTGTTTCGGGTGCAGGTTGCGTGGTAGTAACAGGCGCTGGGATCAGTGCGATAAGTGCATTATTTGCTCAGCCAGGCGCCTCTCGTACAATCCTGGAAGTGCAGGTGCCATACACTCAAAAAGCACTTGACGAATTTGTTGGGACTCAGGCGGATCAACATGTCTCTAAATCCGAGGCGATTCTGATAGCTGAATCGGCCTTGAACCGTGCTCGTCATCTTGCCCCTGACAACTTGAAGCAATCTCTTTTTGGTGTCGGGTGTACCGCAGCAATAGCCACTGATCGGATCAGGAAGGGTGAAGATAGGGCGCATATTGCCTGGTCTGACGGAGTGCAAACGGGCGGCATTTCTGTCTGGTTTGATAAAGAAACCCGGACTCGAGCTGATGAAGAGCAGATCGTTGCAGCCATGGTTATGAATTCAATTGCCGCTGTCTTGAAAATCGAGTCTAGGCTAGAAATTAACATTCTTGAAACGGAGCGAATTGATGAGTTCGGTTGACCGACTCTACACAGAGGAAATTGGAGGGCTGGTTATAGACGCTCATGGCAGGCAGAGCGAATCGCTTCCCAAAAAACCACTTGTGCTGGCCGGATCGTTCAATCCGATTCATCATGGCCATAAATATCTATTGTCGGCTGCCATGGCGATGACGGATGATAATGGGTATTACGAGATTTCAATACGGAACGTTGATAAACCATTACTTTCAAAAACAGAACTCAGTAAAAGAGCTGAGGAAGTATTAAAAGATGGTAAATCTTTGATTCTGACAAGCGCTCCTCGCTTCACAGAAAAATCATCAATTCTGCCTGGCGCTACGTTCGTGATTGGATTCGATACTTGTGTTCGTCTTTTTGACGAAACCTATTACCCTGATCATGTTGCCGGCTCAGCAACAGCAGTGGATAACTCCCTCGATCTGATTGAAGAAAATGGATGCAACTTTATAGTTGCAGGGAGAATTAACTCAAGAGGGATATTTCAAGGTCTTTGTGACGTTTCAGTACCACAGCGATTCAAAGCCATGTTTCGTGAACTGACCGAATCTCAATTTCGGTCGGATCTTTCGTCGACGGAGATGCGAAAACGCTTTTGAGAGTCGCCGAATTTTCAGTTGCGCTCTAATGTTGCTGTGGTATACACGATTAACGAGGAACGCTGAGTATCTAACATAACGGTTAGGTACTAGCTCATGAGTTTATAGAAAGAGAAACCAGTTGTTATGGATGAAACTAACTTCAGTAACGCTAGAGTTGCGAGTGATTTGCTAGACCGGATGTTTGTGGAACGTTGGTCTTCAAAAGCATTTACCGATGACCGGTTGTCAGAGCAACAAATTGACGTTTTATTTGAAGCGGCTCACTGGGCACCCTCATCAAGTAATAGGCAGCCATGGCTATTCGTTTACGCTACAGACGGACCGGATCGAGTTCGTTTTAATTCTGTTTTGAATGAAGGAAATACTTTGTGGGCTACGAGGGCTTCAATGCTTGTTCTGGTATTCGCTCGAGTCGTTGATGAAGAGGGTAGCAGTATTCGTACCGCACATTTTGATACCGGAGCAGCTTGGATGTCATTGGCGTTGCAGGCTAATCGCATGGGTCTTAACACACGAGCCATGGGCGGTATTGATTTGGATGCCGCCTACACCGCAGCTGGCGTTCCTCGTGAGGAATTCCAAACGATATGTGCGATCGCGGTTGGGGTGCCAGGCACATTAGACGACATTGATCCTGATATAGCAAAAGGCAATATTGCCAATGATCGAAATACAATCAATGAAATTGCGTTTCCTGGCAGTTATATGGAGTAGTTAAAACTTTAAGTGGGTAGATTGGTATCGGGATTATTACGCACATAATTTGCTTGTCTTAATCCGAATTTTTCTTGTAACTGAACAGATAAACCACCGTCGATTGCGAGCGTGTGGCCTGTTATGAATGATGCCTCTTCAGAACATAGGAAAGCTATCCCGTTGGCTATGTCGTCAGGGATCCCAGTCCTGCGGAGTGGGTACTGATCAGCGAAGAATTCGTGTCCAGTAGGATTGTCTTTCCATATTTTTGCCAAGCCCTCTCCCACAATATGTCCTGGTGCGATCGCATTGACTCTGATGCCATCGGGCCCAAATTCGGTCGCCATTTGGCGGGTCATGCCTACAACTCCTGCTTTTGCAGATTCATAAACCAACATACCTGGCTCTTGAAGAAAACTGTGCACCGAGGCGAGATTAATAATGCTGCCTCCACCGGTAGCGGTCATGTGCGGGATCGCGTTTTTTGGTCCTAGGTACAAGGCCTTAAGCAACACGTCGATACCGTAATCCCAATTATCTTCTTCAACGGTGAGAGCACTACCGTGAATTCTCGATTCGCCGGCGATGACACCGAAAGCATTTTGGACCAGTATGTCCAGTCTGCCGTACATATCTACAGCTTCATCGACCATCCGCGCTATATCTCCACTTTGAGAAACGTCAATATGGCTAGCTACTGCGATGCCGCCTGTTTTTTTGATGCTTTGTACGTTCGAGGCCGCTGAGGAGTCATCTATATCAGCGATAAAAACCTTTGCTCCTTCTGATGCCAATTTTCGGGCAGTAGCGCCTCCAATCCCTAAGGCTCCTCCAGTGACAATCGCAACCTGGCCGTTAAATCTGCTCATGATGTCTCATCAAATCCTAGTTGTTAATTAATCTGGTTATTTTGGTCGAATATTACCGGAAACTAGCTTTCCAGTAGACATCTAAGTGGACTACGGCACTATCGGATGTGACACTTCTTGTGATGTCAAATATTCCAATAAATAAGGAAGATATTTCGGTAGGGTGGCTGACCGAACGCTTATCCAATTTAGGCTATTGCAGAATTGACAAGCTTCAGCTTGAGGTTATGACGGGCCATAATCCACATCTTTCACAATTATTCAGAGTTCGGATTGAATACATTGTGCGCACAGCTGACCATCCGGATGTAGTGGTTTTAAAAATTCCGCCTGAAAATCGGGCTATTCGATTACGGGAGGCTGCGCTCGGACCATACGATAGCGAAGCTGGCTGTTATCAATTACTGGAAGAGTTTCAGGGTTTTCGTTTGCCTAGAATGTACTCGTTGACCCAGGATATAGATGAATCTACTGCCTGTTTTGTATTTGAAGATATAGGCCCTGTTCGAGCGGGCGGTAAATACGCGGAATTCGGACTGCGAGAGATTCTCCGGGTATTAGAATTCATCGCTGCTTATCAAGCCATATTTTGGCTTGACGAATCTTTATCCCAGCGTCATTGGATTCATGACTCAGGTTGGTCGTATCTGTTTAACCAAAATCCGATGGAATCAGCTTTAGGCTGGCAGGCGATTAATCAGGACGCTGAAATCGAGAAAACTGAGGGATTAATCCTCGCAGGAGAATTTCTCAGTTCACGATTGATAGGCCTGATGAAAATTATGAATGACCGACCTAATACCCTAACTCATAATGATCTCCATCATGGCAATATAATGCTTCGTAAATCCGATGGGCTTTTTGAGCCAGTGCTAATAGATTGGCAGTTGGCGGCTTACGCTGGCGGGACGAATGACTTAGCAAAATTTCTGATGACATCAGTCCCGTTTAATATTCTTCGCCAGAGAGAGAAGAATCTTGTTCGATACTTCGTTGATTGTCTCCATGGCAGGGGAATCATCGATTATTCTTTTGATGAGTGCTGGAAAGATTATCGCCGCGCTCAAGTTATGGTGCTTGCTAACTACGCTATTAGCGGTGTACATCGATTACCTGATGGCATATTGGAAATGTCCAAGGGGGATTCGACAATAGCGGTCATCAAGGCGTTCGAAATCGTTGACCCTCAGGAATTAGTTGAAATTCTACCGTAGAAGACCATGTCAATTTTCAACTTTTGATATTTGTTTGAACAACGCGAAACTAGCTGAGTATCCGTGTAAGAATGTTTGGTCCCCAATCGGCCCGATTTCTCCATTTGAAAAGAAACCCGCGATAGGGATGTCAGCCACCATGTCAGTGAACATTTTAGTGTCGTGATCCGGTGAACCGTATAAATACTGCCCGCGTCCGAGGCAACTGAACAATAGGGCAGACGCCGGGATGTCGCCTTCTAGGTTACCTATATATTCCTCTAGCATCATTCGTAAATCTTCATCGGCTGCTTGGGCGTCGCGAACGAAAAACTGCACGACTTGCCCTTCCTGGACAAGCTCTCCAACAGCAAGTGTGCCATCTTCTTCATCAGCGCCTAGCACATTTCGGATTAAAAATTCACCTTCACTTTGATCCTGTGCGAGACGATCCATGATGATTCCAATCTGCAAGGAGCGGCGAATCAAACGTTTTTCACGTGTCTCTGCGGCTTCGAACAGGTCTCGAAGAATCTCGAGTGGCGTTTGATCTCCGAGCTTGGAAATGACGTTGAGGTCCGATTCAGTCACTACCAGAGGCTCGCCGATTGGGCGACAACCTTGGGCTACTATAGTCTCTACCGCCAAGTCACCGGTAAATGCAACACCGACCGCACCTGAGCGGGCTGGTTTGTCATTAAAGAAAAGGGCGTTAGCCCCCGGTTGTCCGCCTCCGCTGGCAAGTCCACCGATTTTTACCGCTGTGGGATATGCGAAATCTAATCCGGCAAGAAGATGGTCACTACGTATGGTGAAAGGATCAGGTAAAAGCATGATTGCGGGACAGTTATCTGCCTGAATTCCTAACAGTGTTTGCCACTCTTCTGGACCTGCGTCTTGATTAGGTAACTCGTCTTGATTCAGATGGAACGGAGTTAATTCAACGTGCGGCAATATAGCTGCAGAAATAGCGATACCTGGCCTACGTTCGACTTCTTGGCCTCCGCCGATGACTCCTGCGGCCGAACACCCGATCAGGACCTTGGCCCCGAGAGTTTTGTTCAAGACTTCGGGTGCTGCCAAATAAGATGGTATATGGTGGGCGGAAATGAATACCACTGCTAGATCAGGACATTGACCATCTAGATTGCCCAGTATTTGATCCGTTACCTGAGTTATAGCCTCCGTAAAAGAGGGCGAGTCAGAAACGGCGGAACTCCAATGCAAGTTTTATTTCTCCCGTCCTGCTCGAAGCGAGTTGCTCCTGCAGAAAAAAACTGTCGCTATGTGACTTGTACTTTTCTGCTCGATTACAACTCCGAGTTGGATTGGCCTATAGAGTCGGTAGAACGGCAGCAGCGGCAGCGATAGTCTTGTCTAGATCTTCGTATGTATGTGCTGAAGAAAGATGTGTTCGACCATTTGAAGACAGTCGAATGCCTTGCTTCAGCATTTCCTTGGCGAATTGCTGGTATTTGTCGTCATCACAATTTCTAGCATGGTCTCGCCAATTAGTTATTTCTTCTCTAGTGGTGAACGATATAGCGAAAACAGATCCGACGCCTTGTACATGCAAGTCCGACTCTAGCGATTTTGAGATATCGCGCAGTCCTTCCATCAGATACAGGCCTTTTTCATTGAGATCTTTGTAAAAGTCGGAACCGCGTTCTTGAATATGTTTGAGCGACGCGTACGTTGCTGCGATTGACATTACGTTCGAATTGAAACTGCCACCGTGGTACACAGTCCCATCTCCTATGTAGTCCATAATGTCCCGGCGTCCGACAATCATGGAGATCGGGAACCCGCCAGCCATAGATTTAGCGTAGGTTGCTATATCAGGAGTAATTCCTAACATTTCCTGGGCTCCCCCTGCGGCGACACGGAAGCCGGTAATCACTTCGTCGAATGCCAGAAGCGCACCATTTTCACGTGCGATGCGCTGCAAGCCTTCCATATAGCCCTCCTTGGGCACAATGCAGTTTGTGTTGGCAAGGATGGGTTCCGTAATCACCCCGGCAATTTCACCCGGGTGGTTGGCAAACGCCTTTTCAAGTTTTTCTAGGTCATTCCATTGACATATCACAAGGCCCTCAGCTGTTGATGGGTTCATACCTTCGGATTCACCTACCGGTATCGGAGCATCTTCAGGTCCTGCCTGGTCAAGGGGAGGATGAACACTCCAGTTCACTGAATCCATCCAGCCATGATAGTGCCCCTCGAATTTCAAAATCTTCGGTCGGTTGGTGAATGCTCGCATGGTTCGAAATAGCAGTTGATCTATCTCTGTACCCGAAGACGCAAATCGTACTGTGGCATCTTCCATTGGGATCATGTCTAAAACCATTTCCGCGACTTCTAATTCTCTCTCAAATTGTCCAGCAAATATGTAGCCTTTTTGCATGTCTTCATTGACCTGTTCGTTTATGAAATCAGGTGAATGACCGAATAGGTTTGGACCCATGCCCTGGATGTAATCGATATATTCGTTACCATCGGCGTCCCACATACGTGAACCAGCTGCATGTGTAAAAAAAAGCGGAACATCTGCCGGCTCTAAAACCCGGATTTGGCTGGATACGCCACCAGCTACAAGCTGGGTTGCTTTATCAAATAAATGCCTAGATCGGTCATGGTTCATCAGGGATAGCCCTTCGTTGAATGTTGAGTATGGGGTGGGTGATGTCAGTTGGGTATCTTGAATTGTACCTTCCGACGAACTCTGATCCATTAGTTAGAACATAGCAGGTGAGTCTTGATGATTTGCTTTTCTGTATCTACGAGGGATCGTTGTTATTCAAGATAGTTGTTATTGGAAGCTTTAGGAGGGTGAGCTACCAAGTATCGAATTATTTGCTCTAATTCTCCAACATCATGAACGTCCGCATCAGGCCGTTCGTAGCCAGAACGGGCTTGCTGATTTGCATGACGGCCGGAGATTAGCCTTATAGCAATCATCCCAAGAGTTTTGGCTGGCACAATATCATTGTCAATCCGGTCTCCCACCATGATTACTTCTTGGGGACTTACCCGCAGACCTTTGCAGGATTCAAGTAGTAGGCGTGGGTCAGGCTTTCGCAAACCTGTTGAACCAGATACTTCCTTATATTTGAAATACTGCAGAATGCCCAGATCTTCCATTATTTTAAGAGACCCTGCTGGCTGGTTTGCGGCCAGTCCTAAAAGAAAATTTTCATTCCAAAGTTTCTCTATAAGTTCCAACATGCCCTCCCTCAGTTCGAACCCCCCGCGAGCATCATTGCGATAATCCACTGTTTGTAACAATTCCGATTCCACTGCACTGACCAGTTTCTGGGAGCCTTTAGAAATTCTCCAGATAATTGCTTGGTAAGGGTTTGGGGCAAATGCTTCTATCGCCCAACGGTTTGCATCAGCGTACTCATCAACGGAAATATCAATCCCATGCTTGTGGAATGATGACATGATCTGATCATCGATCATTTGATCCATGATCACACATGTATCTAGCGGGCCACCGACGTCGAACAGGATGGCTTTGATGGATGGGCTCATAAGTATCTCAGCGTTAGATCAAGTACTTTTTAGCTACTTTTGCGATATAGGTATAACTTGGATTTACGAACTGGGTTACCCGGGCTTCCAGACACTGGGATAAAAACATGTATGCTTCCCCCCTGCTCATTTCGTAACTTGCTTCTAGCCATAAGATCATTTCTGACAAGGCGATTCTGAAAGCGTCTTCTGCGGGTTTTTCACACGCTGTTGTCATTATGTATTGATCATTTTCAATCCGAGGCCAGGTCATTTCGGTTGGCGTCTCACTCAGTTCTACTTTGATAGTGGTTGTGCCACCGGTTTCGATGCCGCCACCGCCGCATATTTCACCGTCTCCTTGTCTGGCGTGCATATCTCCGATGTGCAACAGTGCTCCTTCGTGGTGAATGGGAATACTGATCCGAGCACCGGTTGTGACTTCTTGAATGTCAAAATTTCCTCCCCATTCCCCAGCCCAACCGTTATGTCGGGCTTCACGGCTTGGTGCAACCCCCACAACGCCGAGCATAGGTTCGACGGGAAAACGAAGTTTGTTATTCCATATGATTTCGTTGTTTTCAATACGGCATACTCTGAATTGCGGACCTATGTTTGAGGCCCCGAGATAGCCGGGCATTGCACCGGTTGAACCGCCATATCGTGTCCAGCCGACAGGATGCACCTTTATATCTTTAATATGGACAGTTAGTAGATCACCCGGCTTGGCGTCCTCGACGTATATACAACCAGACGATGCATTCCCCTTATCTACTGGCTGATTATCGGAGCGGTACTGGTTATATAGGGCACGAATATCTTCAGGCACTAGATTTGCATCTGGGCCGCGGTTCATTTGTGTTTCCACTTGGAACCATTCACCTGGCCTGACTTGCATTGTCACAGCGTTATTTGCGGAGTGTTCGTAATAAAGCGTCTGTGTAGTGGCCTTTTTCATTCCATCTCCTTTATGTGTGCAAGATACGGGCAAACACCGGCGTGTTTAACGATTGGATGGATTATCGCAGGTATGTAGTTCAGACTTGTTACGATTGATATGCTGTTTTCCATCACTTCTATGGTGGTTGCACGTGCGATTGTTTCGTGTGATCAAATCGAATCTCAACAGATACTATGAGCGGTAGAAAAATATCTGGAGTGGAGCGCGGTTATCGATTTTGAAAGATATGCTGGTTCTTTTGGAAATATCGGGTCTGTAATAAGGCATATATCAGTTGTGCCTTCAACTATGGATTTGGCTTGGGAAATGGCCCGCGGAGGTGCGCCAGACGGCACTGTGATTATTGCCGACGAGCAGTCAGCAGGGCGTGGTCGTTACAAGCGTTCTTGGATTTCAGAAGGCGCTGAAGATATCTTATGTTCGATTGTGCTTAAACCGCGCTTATCACTGGTGCCCGAGTTGCTGATGATAGCTGCCTTAGCATGTGTTGACGTCACTGAAAAATATGGGCTTACATCTGGACTTAAGTGGCCTAATGATGTGCAAATCAATGGTAGAAAACTTGCTGGCGTTTTAGCTGAGTCCATAACCGGGACAGGATCAGCTAATGACACAGTTATATCTTCAGTATCTAGAAGTGATTATGAGCCTACAGGGGTGATTGCTGTCATTGGTATTGGATTTAACGTTAATCTCAATCCAGTGGATCACACCGAAATCCGCGGAATATCTACGAGTTTAAGTGTTGAACTGGATCGGACTGTTGATCGTGCTGAAGTTTTTGAAACATTAATACATTCAATTGATAGGCATTATTCCTATATTTTGTCGGGTGGGTCTGTGCTGCCTGCCTGGCGTGAGAAACTGACCACATTAGGCCGAGAAGTAACTGTTGCCCATAGTAAATCTGGGTCTTTGCCTGAATTGAATGGTTTGGCAACGGATGTCGATTCAATTGGCAGACTGATCGTCCGAGACCAAAATCAAAGGGATTGGCCAGTATCTTCTGGTGAAGTTACGATCCGTGAAATAAAATCCTAAAAGTCGAAGACCTGTCTTCGGCCCAAATCAAAAATCGCCGGTATTTCCGGTCAGCTGGCGCGAGATCCAAAATAGGATCAATATCACAATCATAGGGCTGATGTCTATCATTCCGATACGGGGTATGAAGCGTGAAGCAGGAACCATGATCGGGTCAGTGATTTGGTATAGCAATTGAACGATTGGGTGCCGTCGGGCGTCAGGGAACCAAGAAGTCAATGCTCTGGCAATGATCAGGTATCCATAAATTCTGAGTAGCCAACCGATATATGCAAGTAGTTCATTACTCACTTGCCACCAGCCAGATCTTCGCCTCGTTCGAATGCCGCTCTTACAGCGTCAGCGATTATGCCCCTGAAACCACCGTTTTCAAGTGAGGCCAGACCCGCTGCGGTGGTTCCCCCAGGGGAGGTAACCATGTTTCTTAGCTCGGCGGGGTGTTCACCTGATTCGCGTTGAAGAGCAGCACTGCCGAGAACTGTCTGCGATGCTAAATCACGTGCTGTTTGAACCGGAAGGCCCAACTCGACACCAGCATCGGTTAAGGCTTCGATAAATACGAATACATACCCGGGGCCACTTCCGCTCAAGGCCGTTGCTATGTCGATGTTCTTCTCATCGGTAAATCTTATTTCATCCCCGATCGCTTGGAGCATATCCTTGACAAAATCAAGCGTTGTTCGGTCAACCTCTTTTGAGGCCGTCCAAGCAGAAATACCTTTGCGGATTTGGGCGGGGGTATTTGGCATAACTCGAATTAGTTTTTTGTGCTCAAGTTTTAATCCAATGGTATGCATCTTTACGCCTGCCATAATTGACAGTACTGTCTGGTGTTCGGAAAGACTGCTTTTCAAGTCTGTTTGTATCGCATCAAGCTGTTGCGGTTTGACTGCAATTACGACGATGTCGGCTCGAAATACAGCATCCTTGTTGCTCGAGGTTGTTTCGATCTTGAAATCGTCTTGGAGTGATTTGCGCTGAATTTCAAGAGGTTCTCCGACAATGATGTCGGTGTTAATCCCGGCGTCTTTCAAGCCGGCGATGATTGCTCTTGCCATTACCCCGCCACCAATAAATGCTAATCGCATGTTAAAAAGCCATCTTTACTTTGCGCTGAGTACCTGATGTTAAATTTGCATGGGGTCAAGTCAGGTTGACCCGTAGTCAGATTATACTTCTACCTGTCGGTGGAGTTAGTTGGAAATGAACCAGAATTCTAGTGTCTGATTAGGTGTGAAGGCCTTTACGTGATGCGAGCGAGGCTCCAAGTTTGAGAGCCTCAATCATGCTGGTCTCATCCGCAATGCCTTTTCCTGCTATATCGAATGCCGTTCCGTGATCGACCGATGTGCGCAGAAAAGGCAGCCCTAAATTGACCGTTACAGATTCTTCCGCTCCATAAACTTTGATAGCGATATGACCTTGATCGTGGTACATGACTAAAATCACGTCATGTTTGCCATTAGCTGCTTGATTGAAAATTGTATCCGCAGGGTGTGGGCCGGTTACGTTTAATCCTTTTTCGTTCGCGATTTTGATAGCTGGTGATATTTCGCGTGATTCCTCATCGCCGATCAAACCGTTGTCTGAGGCGTGAGGATTGAGCGCTGCAACGGCTATGCGGGGATTTTTAAAACCCCAGTCTTTAAATTTTTCATCTGTTAGTTGCAACGCTGTGATGATGTTTTCGGTTGTAACGTATTTGCAGGCCTCTATTAGCGATTTGTGCGTTGATAGATGCATGCATCGCAACGGCCCGCTGACTAACATTGTGGCAACGTAATTTGATTTTGAAAGGCGCTTGAACACTTCCATGTGTCCGGTGTCTTTACTTCCGCCCATAAACCACGACTCTTTATTTACGGGTGCGGTTACCATGCCTGCTACTTGTCCCGACATGCACATTTTCGCTGCTTCTTCCACCCACAGATGTGATGCAGATCCAGATCCAGCATCATGCTTGCCTGTCGGAAATTTGGTTCCTTCCCAATCGCCAGGCGAAATCACTTCAATCAATCCTGGTTCTGCTTTGACGTCTGAAGTAGAACTTACTTCCATTATTTTGTCTGGGGAGTTGATGTCATTGAGCGCTTTTTGTACGCAAAGAACTGATCCAATCAATACAGGTTGCATCAACGCGTAGATAGAGCGATTCTGGAGCGATTTGGCTACGACTTCAGGCCCTATGCCCGAGGGGTCGCCGATAGTCACTGCAAGTAGAGGTTTGTCTGTCATATACCGAGATTTAGACCGCCATTACGGATAAGTATCGAACACATCGTGCAAGGTTATGCGTCACAGATATAAATTGATATTTAACCTTAACTCATTCGTGTAAATCAAGAAGTAATGCAGGTCACGTATATTGTTGAACCTGTGAGATTAATCCTTAACTCAGGCTGTAAGGATTGTTTGATATGACACGCAGTGCTTGGTTACTCAACATTTGCTGTACCCACACGAGAAGCATTTGAGACAACCTTCCACGTGCGCGACAGCCGATGAACATTCCGGGCATAAGTCTGCTGTGGATGCTCCGACGGGAACAGTTACTTTTTGTTGTTGTTCGATCACTTGTATTGGTTGTGCTGTAGGCATCCCGAGTTCTTTCGGTGATGGGGGATCAAACATCCCAGCCTGACTGGATTCACGGTCGTTTAGTTCTTCCCGGGCCGGGAGGGCAGTTGATTCTCGGTTGATTCGATCGAGAACTGATGCAATAGCGTCTGGCACTGACCGAATCATTTCTCCTTCATCCCACGCAGGGACATCTGTGATGCCTCGTAGTTGCTCTGAAACATCCACAGGATTAATCCCAGATCTAAGAGCAAGCGACGCCATGCGAGAAACCGCCTCTGCCATTGCTGCATCGTTACCCCCGGCTTTACCGTGGGTTGCGAATACTTCGAACGGTCTGTTGTCGTTTGCCATGTTGACGGTTACAAACAAATTTCCTCGACCTGTACGTACTCTTCGGGTTATTCCGTTGAGCATCGCTGGTCGCTCGGAGGGAGTGATGTATTGTGGAAGTCCTTGATCGATGGCAGCACTTTCAAGATTCGTTTTGGCATCATCAGATGTTCCTGCGGTGAGGACTTCTTTTTCTCGCGAACCGGCACGATATACCGTTATGCCTTTACAACGAGTTTCCCACGCTAGTAGGTAAGCGTCTTCAACATCTTCCACCGTTGCCTCATTTGGGAAGTTGATTGTTTTGGAGATTCCGGCGTCGGTACTCTCTTGGAAGGCGGCTTGCATAAGAACATGATCACGTGGCGAAATATCCGACGCAACGTGAAATAGGCGTTTGATATCGTCAGGTACGTCTTCTCGATCTTGCAACGATCCCCCATTTGACAGGTGTTCGAGCAGGTCATCACTGTAAAACCCGCGTTCTTTAGAAATTCGTTCGAAATTTTTATCGACGTAATAGAGAGTTTGCCCTTCAAGGATGTTTTGCTTGCGGAAAGCTAGAGAGAAGATTGGCTCAATGCCACTTGACGCACCCGCGATCATAGAAATTGTTCCCGTTGGAGCCACAGTTAATCGACAGGCGTTTCTGTATGGCTTATCACCTCGTTGAGCTGCTTCGGAGTCATGCCAGGCAGGGAATGCTCCGCGTTCTTCTGCCAATGCTAGAGATTCTGCATCGGCGTTGTCGCGTATGAACGCCATGAGTTTACGACCAAGCTCAACGGCCTCTTCGGTGTCATAAGGAATGCCTAATTGAACAAGCATGTCTGCGAATCCCATTAGGCCTAAGCCTAATTTACGAGTGGCATGAGTCATCGACTCAATCGCTTCAACTGCATATTTGTTGGCGTCTATAACGTTATCCAGCATGCGAGTCGCAAGTCGGACTGTTTGAGCAAGCCGGTCCCAATTGATTTGGGTTACACCGTTTTTGTCTTCCTCAATGAACTTTGCAACGTCAATTGAACCGAGGTTGCAAGATTCATTAGGCAATAATGGCTGTTCGCCACATGGGTTGGTTGCGGTGATACGTCCCAGGTGTATTACCGGGCTGTTACGATTGACTTCATCCAAGAAGATCATGCCGGGTTCACCGTTCCGCCATGCCCCTTGTACGATTTTGCTGAAGACTTCACGGGCATCGAGTCGGTCGATTTCGGACATCTTGCTTTCTGGGTCAGAAGGATCAGAAAGCGCGCGGAGTGGATATGTTGTTCCGTCCTTTACCGCTTGCATGAATTCATCCGAGGCACCGACGGAAATGTTGAAGTTGTGAATTTCACCTTCAACCTGTTTGCAGTCAATAAATTCCAGAATATCTGGGTGGTGTACATCCATGACCGCCATATTGGCACCGTCTCGCTTACCCCCTTGTGTAACCAAGGTAGAAACAGATGACAGGTGGCGAAGTACCCCTATTGGACCGCAAGCCTTGCCGTGCGTCGTAGCAATTCCGGCCCCCTTCGGCCTAAGTTCTGATAGTGCAAAACCCGTTCCTCCCCCAAATTTTTGGACCATTGCAGCATCATGCGCTGCTCCCATGATCCCCTCCATGCTGTCGCGAAGAGGGAGTACGAAACATGCTGAGAGTGTTCCTGCTCCTGTGCCGGCATTCATCATTGTTGGTGAATTTGGGAGGTACTCTAAGCTTGCCATTGCCTGGAAGAAACCTTCTTCGAGTTCGGCTACCTCATCCGGTGTCTTTTCATACTTGAATTCCGGCGACACCAGTGCCTTAGCTACCCTTCTAAACATGCCAACAGGAGTTTCGATAATTTCACCTGCTTCATTTTTTTGTAAATAACGTTTTTCTAAAACTACGTCAGCATTTTCTGAAATAACGGCTGGAATAAATTCTGCTGCGGAGCCGTTGTTGTTTACTGGTTTGTCCTGCGTGGTAGTCATTGATTATTCGATCTTCTTTTCTTGGACTTAAGGATGTTTGTATTTTTATCGCTTTATTAGGAGTTTTGTGGGTTTTACCGAACACCGAAGAAACTAGGTATGCTTCGCCATTCGCCGCCGATTTCGTTGTGCCAAACGTGGAACATCATCTTCTATTAGTCGTAATTGGCTTTTGGTTCCATTGTTAGATTCAGGATGGGTTAGCGCCTCTACTTCTTTTGTAAAGGAATCAACATCTTTGAAATCCCGATATACCGATGCGAACCTAATGTAGGCAACTCGGTCCAATATTTTTAATCGCTCAACACACATCTCACCAAGCACACGAGCTTCAATTTCAGCTTTTGATAACTTGTGCAATTCGTTTTCTATATCGACAACGATTTTAGAAATGGCTCCGACTTCCAGTGGGCGTTTGGCACAGGCTGTTTGAAGTGATCTCGCAAGTTTGTCCCGTGAGAACGCTTCACGCCGCCCATCTCGCTTTGCGATCATAAGTGGCATGGAGTTAACCCGCTCATAAGTAGTAAAACGAAGTTCACAGCGAATACATTCTCGCCGCCTGCGCACACCATCTGTCGATTCTCGTGAATCGATTACGCGTGATTCATTATTTCCACAGAACGGGCAATGCATTAATTAAAGGTGCCTGTCATATTATTGTCCGCAAACGCTGAGGTGGGGCGAACCCAAAATTACAGCCGGTACTCTGAGTTTGAACAGGGAACCTAGGCTAAATGTTGAACACGGCACCAAGTGGCTGCGGACACAGCCAACCACTACATTTAGTGGTGTCTTTGGAGGTTACCACTACTAGTGGGAGAGTTGTCAATCCCACCTGTCGTACAGATTTACTGACTTATTCGAGAAAAATAGCGACGTGAATAGCGTAAAATTGATTGTGAAATATGATTTGAAACGTCATGTATTTAAAGACGTTTTTCGTCGTGTCATGGATCGTTCAGTTCAAGAAATCCGTTTCCCAAAAGTAGGGGAACGGATTTCGCTATCAGATGATTTTTTCTAGTTGGAGCATCCCAGTGTTCAACATTGCCTTTAATGATTTTGGTTGAAATAAGCAACAGCGAGGTTATTGTCATATGAAAAACTCCTGGGCCGTGCGTAACGCGACTGACGAAGTTCTTGAGCTCTCTGCCCAGTTGGGCGTTAAGAATATTGTCGTCTATGGAGGCCCGGGCCTCGATGCACAAATAGGGTCTACTGATGTTCGTAATGATTACAGGAATACTTTTGATGATTACCTTGCGATTCGTAAGCGCATGGAGTCTTATGGGTTGAATTTGGTTGCTTGCGAGGGAGGGTTTCTTGCTAATCCTAAATATCATGACTTGGTGTTCGGCGGTCCTAAAAGAGACGCGATTATTGATGGACTGGTGTCCGAAATTACAGACATGGGTCGGGCTGGTATTCCGATATTCGGATACCACTGGATGCCTGCTTCTGTCTGGCGATCAGAGGCGGTAAAAATTCGGGCTGGTGCCGATGCAACGGCTTGGGATAGCAATTCACTAAATCAGTTTGCGATCCAAGATATTTCTATTGCAGGCCATTACGACGTGTCAATTGAAAATATGTGGAGTTGTTTGGAATATTGGATAAAGGCCATTACGCCTGTGGCCGAGACTGCAGGTATTCGCCTAGGCATACACCCAGATGATCCGCCTGTCCCTGAACTGGCAAGAATTCCAAGACTTTTAGGTAGTTTCGAAGCCTTCAAAAAATTGATCGCGATTGTGGATAGTCCAAGTAATGCTATTGAGTTTTGTCAAGGAACGTTCTCTGAGATGGAGGGCGAGGACATATATCAGATGATTGAGTATTTTACCGAGCGACAGAAAGTGCTTTATGTCCACTTTCGCAATGTTTCGGGAACTGTTCCTAAATTCAATGAAGAATTTATTAACACTGGTTATGTAAACATGAAACGGGCGATGGAGATTTACCACGCTGCCGGATATACAGGGGTTTTTATGGATGACCATTGTCCTTTGGTGAACCATGATGCTGAATTCCCAGGCAATTGGGGAGGTTACCGCTCAAGAGTGTTTGCGCAAGGATATATACAAGCGATGATAGAAGCGGTCACCGGTGAACGTGTTAAATAAGGAACCGATCATTCAATGTATGAACAATCTCAAGACAGATTCAGGCCCCGGGGAAAATGAGACCTGAATCCGTGTTGCCAGAGAGTATCCAAACACTGTAGTCATCGGAGTTTTGTCTTGTTGAGACTTTACTTATTTTCTGTCAGGTCACGTGTAGATCGCCGGCGCGCAGATCTGTGATGGCGTAGGAACGGTGGGAGATCTATAGCTTCGTCATCGCTCATAACTTCTCCAAGAGCTGCAGTTGCAGCAGCTTCTTGTTCAGCAGATGCTTCAGCGCTTGGGAAACCAGTTGCGATGATGGTCATTTTGACCTCGTTTTCCATTTTCGGATCGGTAACCATACCGAAGATTATGTTGCAATCAGGATCAACCATATTGGATACGACTTCGGAGGCCTGTTGAACTTCCTGAAGGGTTAGATCGGTACCTCCAGTAACGTTAAAGATCACGCCACGAGCTCCCTCAATCGATACTTCTAGTAGTGGGCTGTCGATTGCTGCTTCAGCTGCCATGACTGCTCTATCTTCACCGGATCCCTGTCCTATAGCCATCCAGGCAGGGCCCGCGTTAGACATGATTGTTTTAACATCGGCAAAGTCTAGGTTTATTTCTCCTGGCATAAGAATGAGTTCTGCGATCGATTGGACACCTTGACGGAGCACGTCGTCGGCCATGCGAAATGCCATGTCCATCGAGAGGCTTTCATTCGACATTATCAGTAAGCGGTCATTTGGAATTACAATCAGAGTATCGACTACATCTGCGAGGGATTTGATTCCTTCTTCTGCTTGTTTTTTTCTCCGTGCCCCTTCGAAGTTAAAAGGTTTGGTGACTACACCGACTGTTAGTGCACCCAGTTCGTTAGCTACTTCAGCGACAACTGGTGAACCACCTGTGCCCGTGCCTCCACCCATTCCAGCAGCGATGAACACGAGGTCAGCACCATCTAGTGCGGACTTAATTTCGTCACGGTCTTCCTCATGACATTCTCGACCTCTTGCCGGATCTCCCCCAACTCCAAGTCCTCGGGCAGTTCGATCTCCGACCCGTATTCGAATAGGCACGTCGGATCTTGAGAGGGCTTGAGCGTCGGTGTTCACGGTGATGTATTCCACCTCCGGAATTCGCTCGCGGTACATGCGCGATACGGCATTTGAACCACCCCCTCCAACTCCTACCACCTTTATCGTGGCTAGTCCGATTTCTTCTTCGATTCCTGTCACTGTCTGGTCGACCATTACTTGTTTCTCCTGGGGATCGCTTCGTTCAGATTGGATGAGCTAAGCGGTCGCAGATATTTGGTTTTTGTCACTCGGTCGAATGACGTAGCTAGTTGGTTTAGCGGTTGGGTTTCACTTCGTAGATCTAAGCGCCGGCCGGCTCCTTTTCTAGAGCTTGCTTATCTTTCTGTTTACCTTTTGAAAACCATTTGCGGACTACTGAGAGAGCATTCGCCCATAGTTTTTTGGTTTCTGAAGTTTTGGGGCGTTCGACGTGACTGTTAGCTGGCAGGTTTCGCATGGCCCACAAGGCAATGCCGGCAGCAGCGGAGTATGCGGGGTCATCAGCTCCAGGTGGCATTCCATCGAGTCCGCGTGGCTTAGCCAGTCTTACTTTTCTTTGGAAAATATATTTTGCTATGTTCAAAAATCCCTCAAGTTTGGCACCACCACCAGTAAATATGATTCTATCGAGCGGTATATCTGCCAAATGTGGTTCTTCTAATTTAAATTGAATCATCCGGAATAACTCAGATGCTCGTTCTTTTAAAATCTGTCCGACCTCACGTTTGGTGATTATTAATGGTTGATGCATAGAATGAGGATTAAGGGTGATTTCCTCTTTCATTCCTGTCAGTTCAGGGGCAGCTGTGCCATGTTGGATTTTTAGTTGCTCTGCTTCATCAAAATCGATATCAAACGCAATGCTTAAGTCGTTTGAGAATTGGTATCCACCTACAGGTATCACAGCTGTATGTAAGACTGCACCATCGTGAAAAACAGCGATATCTGAGGTCCCTCCCCCTACATCTATCAATATCGCGCCTTCTTCTCTTTCATCAGCTGTTAATGCTGCATGTGCGCTGGCTAGTGGTTCGATAACCATGGAGGAAATACCAACGCCAGCGCCCAAAATCGCATTTTCAAGCTCATTGATTTTTGAAATTGATCCCGTGATCACGTGGCTTTGCACATGTAGTTCACCTGTATGCATTCCCAATGGATTTCGAACACCATGGAGGCCATCCAGCGCGTAGTTGCGTGGGATTACATGGAGCAATTTACGATCATCAGCCAGATCAATGGCACTAGATGCTGCCATCGCAGAAGAAAGGTCCGTGTCAGTGATGACGCGCATCCCTTCACCCCGGGGAACGCTCGCCCATCGATTGCTCGATTTCACATGGTTGCCAGTTAATCCGGCATAAACAGTATCTACGTCGACTCCGGTATCTTCGCTGGCTGTTTCTATAGATTTCACTACTGCGGATGTGACAGCTGCGGGGTCTACAACTAACCCCTTACTCATGCCCTCACATGGGACTACACTGATTCCAGTTACTTCGATTCGATGATCCGGACGCTTTCGGGCAATGATCGTACATACTTTGGTTGTGCCTATATCTATGGCTACTCTGAAGTCCTCTTGCAACATGATGATCTCCTATGTCGGTTGGGTGGGATGGAAAAATAGATAGTGATGACCTAGAGGTGTTCGTATATCAGGGGGTTCGGTTTTCATTCTGGCGTCGGTTAAAGTCGCAAACTGAAGTTGATGGCGATGGATTTGGTGGCCGGTATGGGCTGAGTTGGAGGCGATACTCATATTCTTTCTGCCACTCTTAACTTGGCACTACGAGCGCGTCGGTTTGTTTCGATCTCATATTCAGTTGGAGTCAAAGGGCGCCGAGAGACCATTTTTAAAGTGGCAAGATGATTACATTTGCAAATCGGAGTGCCGGGTGGGCAAGTGCAATCAGAAGCCTGTTTCCGTATGAAATTTTTGACTATGCGGTCTTCAAGTGAATGATAAGAAATAACAGCTAGGCGCCCACCTTGTCCAAGTAGAGAAACAGCCTGTTCGAGGGCGGTTTCTAGCGCTGATAATTCGTCATTCACGGCTATGCGAATAGCTTGAAACGTTCGAGTGGCGGGGTGCGTGCGCTTTCCGCGCCGTGGACTAACTTTTTCAATCAACTCTGCCAACTCCAACGAAGTGTTAATCGGACGGTTGTGTACGATTGCTCTGGCGATTCGTCGTGCGGCCCGGTCTTCACCGAGGTGGAAAATTAGATCGGCAAGTTCAGATTCAGCATATTCGTTAACTATGTCGGCAGCGGTTAATTGTTGCTCGAAGCTGAATCGCATATCGAGTGGGTCAGATCGACGGAAGCTGAACCCTCGAGATTCCCGATCGAGCTGAAGTGACGAAACTCCAAGGTCAAATAGCACTCCGTGAACTGGTACGAATTCATATTTTAGCGCTGTTGCTCGTATATCTCGGAAGTTGGTGTTGATCGCTAGGAACGCGTCTCTGTGTTTCATGAGCCGTTCGGTCGCTACAGTTATCGCTTCTGCATCTGCATCCAGACCGAGTACCTGACCGCCTGGCTTGATCGCGTTTAAGATGGATTTAGAGTGCCCACCTTCACCGAGGGTTCCGTCGATATAGCGACCACCTGGCTGTGCCTTCAGTGCCTGGATAATTTCCGGTATCATCACCGGAGTGTGATGAAGTTCAAGCCCCATGAGAATCACTCGTCCGTCTCCACTTCGGTTTGTGCTAGTAGCTTGTTGATTTTGGGCGCTGATTCAGCGATTTCACTTGCTTGGGAAATCAACGATTTTCGTTCCATAGCCCAGGCGTCGATTGACCAAATTTCTATGAACCTGCCCGTGCCGACTATGATCACGTCTTCACCTAACTCAGCATACTCACGTAACTGTGATGGGATGACGATTCGTCCGCTGCGGTCGAGTTTTCCTGTGAAAGCTCCTGAAAATGTGAGGCGAGCGAGTTTCCGTGCGCTTGCTGATGTGCTCGGTTCCTGGGCTATGTCGCTAGCGGCGCGTTCCCATTCTTTGGGAGTGTAGACGACTACACACTTATCGTAGGCACGTCCGAGGATAATGCCATGTGCGAACGCTATTCTGAACCGTGCAGGAATAGCGACCCTACTTTGAGGATCGATTCGATGTTCGTATTCGCCAGCAAAAATCATGAGGTTTTCTTTGGTAGAAAATCTGTTATGGATTATCTTGATTTACATCCTATTTAACCCAATACGCGACAAATTGTGCCATATTGCCACTTTAAAGGACAATAGATTCAAGGTCTACTTTTGGTGTAATTTCCACATGACGAACGTACTCTGGGACGTGCTAGGATCTGGAGAATCAACTATGTACGTTTGCTATTTGAATTCAACAATTCCTGTATCCCTACGTTGGTACTATGGTGCAGTCCAATTTGTGAGAATGAATAGAATGACTTGTCGGATTGAAGGGAGAAAACGCAATAGTTGCCTACGCGGTTTTAACCAGCAGTGATAAAGGGTCAGCTGGGAAACGCATCGACACAAGTGGCGATGCTGTTGTCGAAATGATGCAAGCTGCGGGACACACTCTTGTCGCGCGTACAATTTTGCCGGATGAATTCAACGAACTGTCCGAACAAATAATTGCCTGGTCTGATGCCGGCGAAACGGATGTTGTTCTCACCACAGGTGGTACTGGGCTTTCCAGTAGGGATGTCATGCCAGAAGTGACGAAGTCTCTGATCGAATTTGATATACCAGGTATGGCGGAGGCCATGAGATCTGAATCTTTGAATGCGACTAAGATGTCGATGATTTCAAGGGCTGTCGTCGGCGTACGTGGATCAACGCTAATTATTAATCTGCCCGGGAGTACTGCAGGGGTGAGGGATAATTTAGCGGTTGTAATCCCAGTGATAACTCACGCTGTAGAAGTGCTGCAAGGCCGGCAGCGAGGTTCGCACCCTACCTGATCCGACTCGATCTTTGTTGGGAAGTCATTGTTACTAACAATAATAATTAGTATTTAAAATTAACGAGGCGGGGGAGTTACATTGGTGATTTGATGTAGTTGATTGTGGGATATACCAGAGCGTTGCATTACAAGCCCTGGGCACGAGAACTGTTCGTTTATAAGCCATGAAGATTTCGATAATAACGTTATTTACAGATATGTTTGAAGGTCCATTTCGCACCAGCATTGTTGGTCGGGCAATTAAATCGGGCTTGTTGGAAATTAATCTTGTGCAGTTACGTGAATTTGCTACAGACGATCGTCGAACAGTAGATGAAGCTCCCTTTGGTGGCGGCCCTGGTATGGTGCTTAAGCCGGGGCCATTAATTGACGCTGTTGATTCGATAACTGGTGATTCTACATTGAGAAGGAAGCCGCATGTCATCCTTATGTCTGCACAAGGGCTTCCGTTAACTCATCGCCGCGCACAGCAACTGTCTCAGAAAGATGAACTAGTGTTGGTGTGCGGGCATTACGAGGGCGTTGACGAGCGTTTCATACAACATTGTGTGGATGAAGAAATTTCAATTGGTGATTTTGTGATGACAGGTGGTGAGATACCTGCGATGGCGCTTGCTGATGCCGTCGTTCGATTAATACCTGGAGTGCTTGGTGGTGAGGATTCAGCTAAGTATGATTCATTCACTTCTGGATCGGATGCGTTGCTTGAAGGTCCGGTTTATACCAGACCGGCAAACTACCGTGGGATGAAAGTACCGGAGGTATTGTTGAGCGGTGACCATTCGAAAATCAATGCATGGAAACGCACTCAAGCTTTGCACAGAACTGAGGCTCGGCGCCCCGATCTACTCAAGGACTGGCCACCAGATGAGGCGTCTTGATTGATGTATTTGTCTCACAGTTGTAAAAAAACGACTCTGATTGGTATTGCTGCTGAGAGCTATGACGTTATAGAATTCGGCTCTGCATTGACACACCTCGACGCCTCTGGGCGTCTTTTCGCGATGAAAGAATTTAGATATGGATGCCGCATCATTGATTGAGCGAAAAGCGCTTGACCACATCGATGACTTCCAGCCTGGCGACACTGTCACGGTCAACCTTCGAATTGTTGAGGGGGATCGGCAGAGAGTCCAAGCTTTTCAAGGTAACGTAATTTCCGGACGACATCTTAATTCAAAGAGTCCATCTGCTGGAGATACTTTTGTAGTTAGGCGTGTGTCATATGGGGTAGGTGTCGAACGAATTGTTCCGTTTCATTCCCCCAACGTGGAATCTGTAAAAGTTACACGTCGTGGGAAGGTTAGGCGTTCCCGACTTTACTACCTTCGCGGGCTTACAGGACGAAAAGCGCGGATTAAAGAACGGCGTTAGCGTTACCTGAACCTCCCGAATGAAGCTGGACGTGGATTACTTAACTTCATCTTGCTTTTTAGTAATGTTGCTTAATTACGCCTCGTATTTGGGTTATGGTTGACCACTTCAAGTCATAGTCGATAATGGACTAGATCTGACACCACTGATCACCTGGAGTAACGAGTGCTGTTCGCTGAAGTAGCGGTTGATTTCCCTGATGAACGAGCACGTACTTTCACCTATAAAGTACCCGATGATCTTGAGCTTGTAGTTGGCGATCTAGTATGGGTTCCCTTTGGCCCTCGCACTCTCCAAGGTGTGGTGTTTGAGATTAATAGGTTTGAGCCTAGAGGGCTCCAAAAAATCCGTTCCATCAATGCACGCACTGTCGGTGGTCCGTTCATCTCACAGGATTTGATTGATGTTGCTCGTTGGGTGGCCAAATACTATCGGACAACACTTTTCGCAGCCTGTTCTTTGCTACTGCCACCTGGAGCCTCTTCCAGATTGCGTGTTTGGTTATCCCTGGGAGATTCTCGCAGTAATTTCTCAAAACGGGAGCAGCGGGCTTTCGATTACATTCGAAAGCGGGGTCGAGCTCCCAAGTCACGTGTGATTCGACTATTAGGTATGGGAGGAGCCTCAATTGTTGAACGTATGATTCGACAGCGTTTTATTGTTGCTCAACCTGAGTGGGAGAAACCGCGCGTGTCAGCTGTCTTCACTAATCGAATAGAGTTGGCTGCTGGTGAATTACCGACAAAGGAATTAATTGACCGATATGCAAATAGCAGGTCATACAGGCGGGCGGAATTACTTGTTTGGTTCCGGTCTGGAAAAATCGCTCAAACTAAATCTTCATTGAAAAGTCGGTTTGGTGCCAGCGCTGTCAAATGGGCTTTTGATGAACACCTTTTGCGAATACGAAAAATCAGAAGAGACCGCGATCCTTTAGCAAATCATTTTTTCCAACAGGCATTTCCTCATTCACCCACAGTTGCGCAACATGAAGCGATCGACCAGATCGTAATGCAAATTCAATCAGGTAAATCATTAGAGAAGCCTAATGAAAGGCGTTTTTTACTGCATGGAGTCACTGGCTCTGGAAAGACGGAGGTTTACCTACAGTCGATTGAGGCTTGTATTGCAACTGGTAAAAAGGCCATATTTCTCGTGCCAGAGATCGCATTGACTGCACAAACTTTAGAACGAATTGCATCTCGATTTCCTGGAAAAGTTGCATTACTGCATTCAGGGTTGACTGTAGGGCAACGTTATGACCAGTGGTGGCGTGTTAAGCACGGGGATTTCCAGATTGTGTTGGGCTCACGTGGCGCGATTTTTGCACCGGTGGACAATCTTGGACTTATAGTAATCGATGAAGAGCACGAATGGACTTACAAGCAGGGAGACCAAGCGCCTAGATATCATGCTCGGGTAGTTGCTGAACGTCTTTCCGAACAGACAGGGGCTGTTTTGGTTTTAGGCAGTGCCACTCCTGATGTTTCGAGTTATCGATCTGCCCGATCTGGACGCTATCAATTACTTGAACTTCCTGATCGATTAGGCTCGCGTCCTGGGGCACGAAGCTCAAAACTCAGTTCACCGTTGGCGGAGACTGAAATTGTCGACATGCGACAAGAGCGTGCCGAAGGTCACTTTGACATGCTCAGTCGTAAGTTGATTGACCGGATGCGGGATTCTTTGGCTGGAGGTGGAAAAGTAATTTTATTTCTTAATCGTCGTGGATCTGCATCTTTTATACAGTGCGTGGAATGCGGTAAGGTTCGTGAGTGTCCTAGGTGTGATACCTCGCTTACTTTTCATCGTGATTTTGATAATTCAAGTGCCCATGGTGGGAAACTACTTTGCCACTATTGCAGCTACAGAGTTAGATCTGATTCGGTGTGTCCTGTCTGTGCAGGTAAACAGATGAGAAGGTCATCCCCTGGAACACAGATGGCTGCAGAAGCTGTTCGCGAGTGGTTTCCTCGAACTGATGTCATACGTTGGGATTCAGATACTGCTAGAAGTGCTCGAGACCATCACAGGATATTGAACGATTTTGTGCAGAGTGATTCTGGGGTTCTTATCGGGACTCAAATGGTTGCAAAGGGTCTTGATATTCCAACTGTCACGCTAGTTGGCGTAATTTCTGCTGACACTGGATTGGCGGTGCCTGATTTTCGAGCAGGAGAACGTGCCTTTCAGGTTCTTACCCAAGTAGTTGGAAGGAGTGGTAGGGGTGTATGGGATGGTAGGGGGCTTATCCAAACATTTAATCCTGAGCACTATGCCATTCAGGCAGCTGCAGACCAAGATTATGAACTGTTTTACGATATTGAACTTCGCATGAGAGCGTCTCAAGCAAACCCACCTTTTACAAAAATAATCAAACTTACCCATTCTGCCGTAGACGCGTCAAAGGCTGAATATGAGGCTAAGCGCATGTCTGAAATATTAGGGAATGCTAGGGAATCTTACGGTGAAACGGGTGTTGTGGTTATCGGCCCGACTCCCGCTTATCCTTTGAAGTTGCGCGATATGTATCGCTGGCAAATCTTGATCAAGGGCTCGCATCCTGACAGACTTCTTGAATTAGTGCCACCTGGTTCGTTATGGGTTGTGGACATCGACCCGGTCACCTTGGGGTAGTCCAATCTGGGGTAATTAATACAATTCTGTTTTCTAATTTTGTTGAAAGGTGAAATTTTGTCACTTAGACGAATAAGGGTATTTCCCGATCCTATTCTGCGGAAAAAATGTAGGGTTGTTCGTCGTGTAGATGAAAAAGTCCGTGAGTTGGCCAATGACATGATTGAAACTATGGATGCGGCTGGTGGAGTGGGACTTGCTGCAAATCAGGTGGGTGCCCTGCAGCGTGTAGTGACATTACATTTGCCAGGGGAAGAGTCAGGAATAATTCTGGTGAATCCTGAGATCAGAGATACTCAAGGGGAAAGAGAAGTTATAGAAGGATGTCTGTCTCTGCCGGGATACGAAGGTATGGTCAAGCGATCAATGATCGTCAAGGCTAGATGGCTTGATGAGAATGGCTCAAAAATTAAAGTTACGGCTGAAAACCTATTTGCCCAGGCTCTTGAACACGAAGTGGATCACCTGAATGGGATCTTGTATGTTGATCACTTGCAGGAACATGAAAAACTAGCGGCCGCAGGAACGCATATTGCCGAAGGTCAGCCGCATATGCATGATTTAGAAGTTGAATTACACGTTGAGCATAATGATGAAGATTCCGAGCCTTTAGAATCTGAAGTAGAAGTTGTTCACAGCACGATCAAATTCAGTGATCTGTATTCCCAATCATCTGTTGATCAAATGCAATACGACCTTAGGCTTGCTGGTTATGTTCCAGGTTCGGTTAAAACTCTTGAATCGGGGAACGATTCAACATAGCAGTTATTTCGAGATTTAAATCCCTGCCAGCTACTCGATTACTTTGGCGTTCAACTGGATTGTTTATTCCATCTGTTGAGTTTAGAATTTGCTCGAAATCCGAGCTTGTTTCAACAGCAAATTTAGCCTAATCGAGTGTTATACTTTGACCTTGGCTGAACCGCTTCGGCGGTTGAGGCCTGATTTCAAAGTTTTCTTATCGGTGCCGATGTTGCGAGCATTTCATGATGAAATTGGGGTTAAGCTGTAGTGGTATCCCAATGCAATAATGATCGGTATTGAGCGTCGTAATAAACCACATATACACGCCGCCTCTGCGGCGCGTTTCGCGTAAGAGTCTGAATTATTGATTAGATTTAGAGGTTTGATCCTCATAGCAATAATGGTTGTTAGTGCGAGTTTTGCACTAGCTGTTTCCGAAGTTAATATTTTCGGATTTGTTCGAGGCGGTGATAGCCCGCTAGGCCTAACCCTTGGGCTGGATCTTGAAGGTGGGACTCATCTTGTCTACAAAGCCATGCCGGAGGATGGGAGAGAACCGACCAAAGATGACATGGAAGGCTTAAGAACCATAATTGACAAGCGTGTCAACGAGTTTGGAGTTAGCGAGGCTAGCGTCCAACTCCTCGGTGGAGGCGTCGATTCTGTACCGGACCGTGTTCTTGTTCAGATTCCAGGTCAAACCGGTGCTGCTATTACCTTGAATTTTGATGCTGACACCGTCACTCCTGAAACGCTTCAGGCATTTTTTAGAAATGAACTTGGGCGTCCAGAGGCTGTGGTTACTCGAAATGAAAACGGTTCTTTGACGGTTCAGCTTGAGGACATTCAAGGCGAATCAGAAGCGGATGAATGGCGAGACGCGATCATTTCGCAATACCCGGTAGCGCTTCAAGTGGGATACGTTTTGCCACAAGCGGATCGGCCAGCAGTTGGCGAAGATGATCCGGAAGAGTCTAAGTCAGATGAAGAGACAGGGACTCTTCCAACATTAGATGAGGTCAGGGGAGCATTTGCATCGGTGGGCCGAAGTGATGTTGTAGTTGATGCTGTTGTTGGAGCAGAGGGGCTCTTTTCAATCCTGATGTACGGTATGGATGTAAATACCACTGATGATAGTGGCAGTCCTGTTCTTGGTGAAAACCAACGCATTATGGCTGCACTACGAGAAATTGGCACGGTACAGTTCACTTCCAGCCAAGGGACTCTGACTCAGTGGACACTGGGTGGGGGCGTGCAAGAAGCTAAGAACTTGATCGGTAAAACAGCCCAACTTGAATTTCGGTATCGAGAGTGTGGCGATATCTTGGCTCCATCAGATGACATGCCTTGGCCACCTAATGGTCTCTCACAGGACGAGTGGGTGATTGAGAGATGTTCCAATCCTGCGTATTTCACGGAATCTGCGACTGAAATTGACGCGGCCGACCTTGATGATGCCTTCCCAGATATTTCAGGTGGTGCAATTCCAAGACCGATCGTGACTCTGGTTTTCAATGAAGATGGCGGCAAAGCTTTCTTCAACGTTACAGACCGTGTTTCTCGCCAAGATGATCGACTTGCCATATATCTGGACGGAGAAGAGCTTGTTGCCCCGAGTGCTCGAGCAGGGATTACAGGTGGTCGAGCAATTATCGAAGGTGGAAGTTTTACAACTGAACGGGTACGGACCATCGCCATTCAGCTTAGATCCGGTGCCTTACCAGTGGGTCTAGATTTAATCCAAGAGCGTAATGTTGATGCAGTTCTCGGTGAGGATTCTTTGCAAAAGAGTTTGATTGCTGGTGGGTTCGGACTCATTATGTTGGTTGTTTTTATGGTTGCATATTACAAAGTTCCTGGAGTCATAGCGTCCATTGCGCTAGTGGCGTACGCTGTTGTTTTAATGGGAATTTTTAAGATGATTCCAGTCACGCTTACACTTTCAGGGGCTGCTGCTGTTATTTTGTCTCTAGGTTTTGCTGTTGATGCAAATGTATTGATAGCTGAGCGTACTAAGGAAGAATTGCGATCAGGTCGTAGCTTGCTTGCGGCTATCACAGCCGGTTTTGATAGAGCCTGGCCATCGATTCGTGATGGGAACGTCTCGACCATCATTGTTGCTATCGTCCTATTTTGGTTTGGCGATCGATTTAGTACAAGCGTGATGCAGGGGTTTGCTCTCACCTTGGCGATTGGTGTGCTTTTGAGCATGTTTACAGCATTTTTCGCAAGCAGGCTATTGTTACGGCTCATCGCCTCAACTCGCATAGGTGATAAGCCAAATTGGTTTGTACCAGTGCGTGATCAGACTCCACCTAACGCACCAACGTCCGGGGGTGTTTCCTGATGGACATTGTTTCAAAGCGTCGGATATTTCTAAGCATTTCATTCGTTCTGGTTGTTATCTCGGCGGTTATGCTAGTTTCACCCAGCTTAAATCTTGGTATCGACTTTACCTCGGGGTCAACGGTGACCTATCAGTTTGCTGGAGGAAACCCTGGTACAGATGCCGTTTCGGATGCGCTCGCCAAGTCGGGGCACCCCCAAGCCATAGTCCAGGCTTTGGGAGATGATCAGTACTTTATTCGAACTGAAGACCTTGGAGTTTACGGTCTGGATGCTATCAACGAAGAAGTGGGTAAATTAGAGGGTGGTCCTACGAAGGTTCTAGATACATCGACTGTTGGTGCATCAGTAGCAGAAGACACGGTTCGCAATGCTATTACTGCAGTCATCGTGGCCGTGATATTCGTGATGCTCTACATTATGTACGCTTTCCGCTCAGTTCCTAATTCTTATAAGTATGCCTTTGCTGCAATTGTTGCACTCGTTCATGATGTACTTATAGTTTTGGGGGCTTTTACGGTTCTGGGAATTGCAATCAATGCTGAGGTGAATGCAATTTTTATTGTCGGTATTCTTACTGTTATTGGTTATTCGGTGAATGATACGATCGTGATTTTCGATCGTATTCGTGAAAATGTAACACTCGCACCAGGGCGCGACTTTAGAGCTACCGTCAATTTGTCGATTAATGAGTCAATTACTCGATCAGTAGGAACCAGCCTTACGACAATGACGGTGATCCTCGCGATATTGTTGTTTGGAGGGGCTTCCCTGCGAGATTTCATGATAGTTCTCCTCGCAGGTGTGATTGTTGGGACATACAGTTCAATATTTGTCGCTGCACAAATACTCGTACTTTGGGAGGGTCGTAGGTTCCTTCCATGGCGCCGGCAAATCGTTTCAACTTGAAAGTTTGATTCTGCGCTCGCACCTGAATGATTGTTGGACTACCATGCGGTAATCCACCCTTGGTATGTTCGTCTAATGATTTGATACGAGGAGTTGTTGCGAATGCTTATTGGCGCTCATGTTTCTGCTGCAGGTGGAGCTAATAAAGCGATAGCTCGAGCCGAAGAAATTGGAGCTGAGTGTTTCCAAATATTTGCTTCATCTCCTCGCATGTGGTTGTCAAAACCCATTCAAGACGCAGTTGCGCACAAATATGAAGCAGAAATAAAACGTGCTGGCATGGGTCCTACAGTTTTGCATGGCAAATATCTGGTGGCTCTTGGTTCTGACGACACCCAGCTTCTTGCCAAATCTGAACACGCTCTGCAGGCTGATATTGCAGCTGCAAATAAATTAGGTGCATTAGGCGTTATATTCCACCCTGCGAGTCATCGAGGACAGGGGTTTACTGCGATAGTAAATCGCTTTTCAGAGTCCGTTTGCAAGATTCTTGAAAACGAGCCAGGGAATTCCCTGTTGATGCTCGAAACGAGTGCTGGATCAGGGGATCACATCGGATCTAAATTTGAAGAGTTAGGAACTTTAATACGAGCAATCGGGCATGATCGAGTTGCCGTTTGTCTTGATACGCAGCATGTATGGGCCGCTGGCTATGATATTGCTTCCGTTGATGGGTTGAATGCGACTATGGAGGAGTTCGATCGCGAGATCGGTTTGGGTTTACTGAAATCGGTGCATGCTAATGACTCTATGCGGGAACGTGGCTCTTCTGTGGACCGGCACCAAAATATCGGAGATGGTTCAATTGGGATCGAAGGTTTTGAAACTCTCATGGCCCATGAGGTGTTTCAGGATGTGCCCTTTTATTTGGAAGTGCCGGGTACTGGTAAAAGTGGACCGGACAAGCCTAATGTTGATTGTTTGAAGTCGATTCGCACCAAGGTTGGTGCAAGGCGTTAAGTAATGCAAGTGAGCAAAGATATCTTTGAAGATTTCGTGCGGGTTGCGATTGCTTCATTACCTGAACGGTTTATTGCGAATATGGGTAACGTTAGTATCATAGTGGCTGATCGCCCATCGCCGGATCAGATAACTGAGAGTGGACTTGGACCTGATGAGGCACTTTATGGGCTTTATGATGGTGTGCCACTTACTGAACGTGGCGGTTATGTGCCTCCTTTACCCGATGTGATCACGATCTTTCAGAATCCTCTTCAAGATGGGTGTCGCTCGTTAAAACAACTTGAGGATGAAGTTCGGAAAACCGTTATGCACGAATTAGCCCATTATTTCGGATTTTCCGATATTGAATTGCAAGATTTGGGATTAGGCTGATGACCGCCGTTTTGATAGTGGCTTTTGACGGGTTGCAACCGTCACAAATTGATCCTCATATAATGCCTGTTTTAAGCAAATTTGCTGACGCTGGCGTTCGATTTTTACATAACCACTCGGTATTTCCATCTGTTACTAGAACAAATTCAGCGACTATTGTCACTGGTGTAAGACCTGGAAAACATGGTCTCACCGCTAATAAATCGATGTTTCCTGAATATTCGACTAATCAAGTTGTTGATGCATTACATCCGAAACTTTCGGAAATAAACCAACTTACAAAAGGGAAACTGCTTTTTGTACCAACAATTGGAGAGGTAATACGCAAACATCATTTGCAATGGGTATCTGTAGTTGGAGGAACCAGTGGTAATGCTTACGTTCAACATCCCAATGCTGCCGAAAATGGTCATGTTGTAATCCATCCTGAATTTACTAATCCGTCAGTACATTCCGATAAGATCAAAAGCCAATATGGTGATTGGCCATCTAAAAAAGCTCCTGCGGCCGATTTGATTCGCCGTACTGCGGATGTTGCGATTGGATATGCTCTCACCGAATTAAATCCAGATGTACTGATGGTTTGGTTCCCAGAGCCTGACACGTCTCAACATGCATTTGGCGTAGATAGTCCCGAAGCGAGGTGCATGATTGAACTCGCCGATCGAGAGCTTGGTCGAATCCTGAAAAGAGTTTCTCAGCAAGGGTATGAGCCGGATGTATTTATCGTTTCAGATCATGGTTACTCAACCATTGATTCGGTAATTGATGTCGACAAGGAGTTAAGTGCTGGGGGATTCAATATTGGATCCGAAGAAAACAGCGTAGTTACTGCCGACAACGGTGGTTCGGTTTTGTTTTATGTGCCTGGGGCTGACAGTGAACTTTCAGCGCGTTTATTACGTTGGCTCTCGGTGCAAAGATGGGTAGGTTCAATAGCGACTGATATACCTAACGATGGGCCTGCTCAATTTGCGACACTTAGTGATATCGGGCTGCGTGGCCCAAGAGCCCCTCTGATTGTTGTGACTATGCGATCATCGGCATCAGGCGAGGTCGCGCCGCTTGCCACCTTAGGCGCCGCCACTGGTGGCATGGTCGGACTGGGGTCACATGGTGGCGGCAGTTCTGCGGAACTCCACAATACTCTGATAGTGCGTGGACCTTCATTTAAATCCGATTATCGGTCGAAGATTCCCAGTGGCAACGTAGATATTGCACCAACAATCCTCCATTTGTTTGATATTCCCGTGCCGGGTCACTTTGACGGACGAGTCTTAACAGAGGCTCTGCAGCATACAGGTATTGAGAATGTGAATAACTCTCATACACTTATGGATGAATCCAGCAAATCGAAAACTGGAGCGGTCATTAAGGCCCAATATTTGCATACCGAATACATGTGCCAGTTCGGTTAGCGTGTTAATGCGTGTATAAACCTTTAAATTGCCTTATGGTGCTGGCTATTAAGTTCTAACTAACCTGGCAGGGCTTAACAACCATCTAGCGGAGAAACCGGCTATCGCCAACGCGCCGAGTTATACCTTTTGAATCCATGTGTTCAAGTACAGCCAGCGTGTATTTCCGGCTGGTGCCAAAAATATTTCTAACGCTGGCGATGGTGATCTCTCGGCCATTAATACCTGAATCAATAATTTTTGATTCCATTTCTTCATAGGCTTTAGTGGGATAGACGATTTCTTCACCGACTTTAACGACGTCACCACGTTCAATCAAAAATTGAAGGAGTTCTATATCTATATCTTGGAGTGTCGAAGGGCTGAATCGATCATTTGTTATCTCTTTCAGGTATTTGTCAGCTTCCAGTTCCTGATCGTAAGACAATGATGTGGTGTGTTCGATAAGTCGAATCGTGGAGTCACTTGTTGCTATTTTTTCTGACTTTATTAGTGAAGCCACTGCAGCGTTGAACGGAGAGGATTTTAATTTTAAACGTCCTCGGAAATCTTGCAGCGGCATTCCTAGCCGTAAAGGGTATGAAGAGTGGAAAGTTGAAAGTGACTGGATTGCGGTATTTTCCAGCCGCTGCCAACCTTCTACAGAGAGGAAATATTTGTGATTGGTTCCAATTGGTTGTATGCGTCCTTGAGATTCAAGCGTATCTATTGCATCTTCAACCTCTTCATGCGTTGATCCTGTCGCACTGGCAAGTTCGGGTATCGTCGCAGGTTCGATATCTATTAGTGCATTGAATTTAATATCTTCGTTCGATCCACTAGCTATCGTCTGTAACCTTGAGATTGTTGTAGAGTCATTTCGCTTCCGCCGTGAGGCGTTGGGTTCGAGTACTTGGCCTCCACCGAGTGTGTTTTCGGTATCGCGAATGACAAAATACTCGCCACGAATAACGGGAATTTTTTCCTGAGTTTTAATCTGTATCCAACCAGATGTGCCAGGATCGATGTGGTTGCCTTCTAGTATTCGGATAGTAGCTGGAGTTTCGCGAGTCCCGGTGAAAAGCATGATCTTGTGGTTATGCCTTAGCGGTCGTGGTGCTCCTTCTATCACTTGGATAATTGCATCGAATGCTGTTGATGGATTTAGCCAATTAGGAGCGGTCATTAAATCGCCGCGCTTTACATCAACGTGGTCGATCCCACTTAGATTGACGGCTACTCGCGTGCCCGGACCGACCGTGTCTTGTGACTTTTCGTGCACTTGTAGACTACGAATTCTGGCCTTATTCCCTGAGGGAAGAATTTCTACTTCCCCACCAGTTTTCAATGTTCCACCTGTAAGCGTGCCAGTTACGACAGCACCAAAGCCAGTTATTGAGAAAGACCGATCTACAGGTAATCTGGGACTTCCATTGTCGGATGGTTTAGGTAATCGCGATATCAAGCCATCAAGTGCAGTTTTTAGCTCGTCTATGCCATCGTCTTTTTCAGCCGAGACGGCGAGGACTTGAGCGTTTGCTAGTGACGTGTTTTTGAGCATCTCCTCTACGTCGAGGGTTACCAAATCGAGCCAGTCTTGATCAACAATATCTTTCTTTGTGATGACCACTAATCCGGTGTTTACACCCAGTAAGTCTAGAATTGCTAGGTGCTCTAGGGTCTGCGGCATGGGTCCTTCGTCAGCAGCTATTAATAGCAGCGCAACATCAACTCCTCCCGAACCCATAAGCATGTTTTTGATGAAGCGCTCGTGACCGGGAACGTCCACTATGCTTATTTCAATACCCGAGGCTAATTTCAGCCACGCAAATCCTAACTCGATCGTCATACCGCGATCTTTTTCCTCGCGTAATCGATCCGGGTCTATCCCTGTAAGGGCCTGAACAAGCGTTGATTTTCCGTGATCTACGTGTCCTGCTGTGCCGACGACAAACAACTTGTAATTACTTTCATGCTTTATAAATCGATAATTGAATATTCGGGCAAATTACTTTCGTATGATTTTAGATGTCTACGATCTGATACAGCATGTTGCTATCGCCAAATTACTCCTCACTTATAAATTCAGCGAACACCTCGTTGCCGAGTAAGCGACCTTTATCGGTCAGGCGTACACCTTCAGTTGTTATTTCCACGAGACCTAGCGCCACCAACCGATTCAGTTCTTTCGGAAAAATCTTGTCAAGTGGTGTTCCAAATCGTTTTTCAAATCTTTTGTGGCTAACTCCTGCGTTGAGCCGCATTCCCATCATCATCGTTTCACCAATATCAATGGCAGCGGTAGTGACATTGACCTGTTCGACCGGTCCAAATGGCGTCTGCATTGTGGCTATTGGATCTTTGTTGATTTCTGTGTAATTATTGCCCATAGCGGTAACGTATCGGGTTGGTGATTTCAAGTTGAAAAATCTTTGTCCTTCTAACCATGAATGAGCTCCAGCACCGACTCCCAGGTACGGTTCATTTAGCCAGTAAATAATGTTGTGTTGTGACTTCATCCCTGGCTTTGCCCAGTTAGAAATTTCGTACTGTGTGAATCCGTTAGCTTTTAATTTGCGCTGGGCTTCTTCGTACATCTCTGCAGCGAGGTCATCGTCGGGGATAGGGTAGCGTCCTTTTTTGACGTCTACTGCTAACGGGGTACCTTCTTCGATCTGTAAAGAATACAGCGATATGTGATCAGGGCCGAGTGCTATTGCTTCATTCAGCGTGTCGGACCATTGGCTAGCTGATTGGTGCGGAAGGCCATATATCAGATCTAGAGATTGATTGTTGAAACCCGCTTTTCGGAGAGTGTGAAAGGCCTGCTTTGCTTCGTGCGCTGTATGACGTCGACCAAGAAGCGCTAACAAACCGTCATTGAAACTTTGAACACCCATTGAAACACGATTGACTTTGGCGTCAGACCATCCGGATGCTCGCTCTAGTGTGATGTCACCGGGGTTACATTCCAACGTGATTTCAGCTGATTCATAGACTTTGTAACTTGAATGAATTGTTGACAGGATGTGTTTGATGTTGTCTACAGGCAGATAAGAGGGTGTTCCTCCACCTAGAAAAATTGTGTGGACCACAGGCTGCGAAAGTAAATCGCTCCATGCTTTGATCTCGTTTGTCAAAGCGGTTACATAGTTTGGTATTTGATCTTCTATGCGCTCGTATGTGTTGAAGTCGCAATACGAGCATTTTGTTTGGCAAAACGGAATATGCACATATAACCCGATGCCTTGTTCATAAGATGGTGGATTGTGTTTGATTTGCGCAAGGTTTGGCATTCAATTTCCATATGTAGGGCTTGGAGAATCAGCCCGGAGTCCACAGCTGAGATTTCGAGTCTCCTTCGGCCTGCTCGTCTGCGCTTGGTGCTGATGGGGTTGCTCCGGATCTTGCGCGTTCCTGTTCTTCGGCCATCTGCTCTCTAATAGCTTCATTAGTTTGTTGTACCCATCGCTGGAGTTCATCAAGCTCAGGGGGTGAAATCAAAAATTTTTCAATACCATCAGGGATCGTTATAGATGGATCCCCGCTAAGTAATAACCCTGCTTCTGATTCGAGGATACCTTCATCCAGTTGCTTCAGGAGATGTTTGCCGCGTTTTTCAGAAGCTTCTGTATATTTGGTTTGAATTTCATTCGCTACGGTCTGATTAATGAGTCCAACTTGTAGGCAGCGACCCCAATCGATGACCTGTCCAAACAGGTCTGTATCTTCAAATTCCTCAAATACCGCACCCGCTGATACTCGTTGTCGGATGAGGCTGTGCGCGCCGGGATTAGATTGTTGCACCATCAACATTGCGTCGTCCCCACGTCCGACTACCCCTTCGGCGAAGATACGGTTGACCGTTCCCGCCGTGACTTCGAGCTTTGATATCTGTTCTTCGACTGCCGACCAATAGGCGTTGTAACGTTGCTCGAATCCGTCCGGTGCACCAGGTGACGGTTGGATCATTGTTACTAAGTAAATTTTTCGGCTAGTTAAAATGTCCCCGGCGGTTGCCTTGCCAATCGAACCGATCTCTTCAGCGGCCATAAATGTCCCCTATGTCATTATTATTTGATTGAATTTACACCGAAAACAAGAAATTTACGATATCACCATCTTGCACGACATACTCGCGCCCTTCTTGTCGTAATAAGCCTCGGTTGCGTGCTTCCGTCATCGTTCCACAATCCATGAAATCCGCATATGTTATCGTTTCTGCGCGGATAAACCCTCTCTCGATATCCGAGTGAATCACTCCTGCAGCCTTTGGAGCTAGCGTTCCGTTAATTATTGTCCAGGCGCGAGTCTCATCTTCACCTACAGTAAGGAATGAGCTGAGCCCAAGAACTCGGTAAGAGAGCTTGATCATTCGCCAAAGGCCGGACTCTCCAGCATTAAGCCCCGACCGCATCTCGATCTCTTCTTCTAAAGGCATGTCGACTAATTCAGCTTCGAGGCTTCCGCAGATGACAGCTGCACCCGTATATTTGCCAGGTAGTAGCTCATCTAATTCTTGTTCCATGGAGTCGGTACTTACGATATCACTTTCTCCGATATTCACGGCAAAAAGGAGTGGGAGGCTGCTTAGCGTAAATGTGTCAGAAATGGCACGTTTCTGTGATGGGTTTAATGTACGGTCTCTAAAAGATATTCCGTTTTCAAGATCCAGCTGTATTTGCTTGAGCGCTTCGATATTTTTGACCGCTTCATCGCGCTCTGATGCTTTCAGGGCTTTTAAGTTGGTGCCGATACGCTCGATTCGATTTTCAATTAGTGCTATATCGGCAAATAAGATATCGAATGCAGCTTTTTCTATATCACGCTTATAGTCGATTGCTCCTTCGGTGTGAGGTACCGATGCGTCTTCAAACGCGCGGGCTACGTGCAAAATGGCATCCACCTGTTGCAGATGAGTGATAGCTTCCCCTGTAAACATATCTCCTGAACTGCTTCCAGGGATATCAACATATGTGACTTCGGCGTAAATCTTTTTCTTTGATTTGAATATGTCTGTGAGGATGTCTACACGATCATCAGGGACATGGGCGACACCTACGTTAGCGGAACGGGGTGCGCCAAAGCCCCCGGTTTCTGCTTTCCCTCGTGTTAATGCGTTGAATATGGTTGTCTTACCGCTGGAAGGTAGACCGATAATGCCGATCTTCATAAAAAATAATGTTTACTTTTATTTGACTGTAAGGGCTTTTGCGTCACTGTTCTTATTAGGGGTATTTAATCGTACTGCTAGTTCTGCCTAATTACGCAACTAATTTATTTTTGTTCGCGATTTTCATCATCATCATCATCATCATCTTCTTCTACGTACCTAATCTCCGCTTCTACGGTCTTACCTTGACGGGGTTCTTGTTTTTCATCTTGCCCATATTGCCGTTGCAAATCACGGAGCTTTTTTCCTATCGTTTGATCTGCAACAACCTGACCCGGGGAAGCAGCGATGAAAAGTAGTAGTAGTAGGCTTACTACAATCAAATCGTCCAAGTGCCCCAAAATCGGGATAAAGTCTTTGATAATGTCAGTTGGCCATGCAAGATATAAGAAAGCTATCACCGGAATAATTTTTGTGAATAACGGAACCCGCCTGTCTCTTAACAGCCGCCATACTAATTTCAAGAAAGGCACAACAATGTAAAGTATGGGCAAGAGTCTAAACATGTTAAAAAGTGTATCGACAGATGGACCTAAACGGCCATAGTTACCGTATCAAGGACATAGATGATTAGAGTTCTGCATGGTGAAGACGAATATTCTAGATCCGAAGCGTTAGCTAGGATACGAGCTTCTATTGGCCCCGACGAAATACGCGATCCAAATACTACTATTTTTGAGGGACGATCAATTCAGTTGGATGAGGTGATCGGTGCCTGTCAAATATATCCGTTTATGGCTGATCGTCGCTTAGTGCTTGTGTACGGTGTTTTGGAGCGCATACAAAGTCGGGATAAATCATTAGGAGATGAATGGCGAGATTTAAGTGAATCATTAAGTTCTTTGCCTGCTACAACTGAACTTGTATTTATTGAGCAAATTACCTTGCGTGAGAATGCCGTGGCGTTGAGATCCGTTGGTCCGAGTGCAAATGTGCAGAGATTTCAAAAAAAGGAGCGCGGGGAACTTGAGGCCTGGATTCGCGATCGTTTCGCTTACTATGACTCCACCGCATCACGTGAATCTGTAGCACGGATTGGGTCACTGGTGGGTTCAGACATTAGATTGCTTGATCAGGAAATCAAGAAACTGGCATTGTATGCTGGAGATCGTGAGATTAGTCAGTCCGATATTGATCTGATGGTGCCTGATTCTCGCGATGCCAATATTTTTGAAGCCATCGACGCAGTATTTGCACATCGACCAGCCGTTGCGCTTAGGCTGCTGTACATATTGTTATCAGGCGGTGAAACGATTCAAGGTGTCTTACGTATGCTGTCTCGACAGGTTAGATTGTTGATCTTAACAATAGAGCTTCGTGCACAGTCAGTGAGTGAAGAAGAGATTGGTAAGCGTATCGGCCTGACAAATTCTTGGGCACTTGGTAAAACAATTCGCCAGTCGTCTAATTTTAACATCCAAGAACTTGCGAATATTCACCGGCGTTTATTAGCGGCTGATATTGCTATAAAAAAGGGTGAGATGGATGACAGATTAGCCGTTGAGATACTTGTCGCTGAGTTATCAGCTGCTTGACTTGAATTTTAGTACTTTAGAAATTTGAGACGAAATACTCTGAAAAACACTGGATATCGAGGTCGAGTGAATCGATTGTTTACCTTGAAGTTGGATCACTATTCAAGATCGCTGCCCAAGACCGTATTTCTATTCATGATATTGCTCGTGGCTGCATGTTCAGACCTTCCAGCTGATACTGGTGCTGAAGTGATGGATACTGCCGCGCCGACAGAGGCGGCAGTATTTCTTGAACCCCAGTCGACAGTCAAGTCTGAGGCGGTCATTCGGCCAAATCCAACAGCGATCTCACCGGCAAGCATTGAAAAGACACCTGTCTCTGAAACTGAGAGCGTTAGCTTCTATATCAATGCATTCAACTTGATGGGTCGTGGTGAATATGTTGATGCCGAAAGAACTTTCACTACCGTCACTGAGCTAGAGCCTAGATTTGCACGTGGTTGGGATGGACGCGGTCAATCTTTGATGCTTCAAGGAAAATTCGAGGAGGCTATGCTCGATTTTGATCGTGCGATAGAGCTTAAACCTAATCTTGCTATTGCATACGCTAACCGGGCGATGGCGCGCATCGGCTTAGAAGATGTTGATGGTGCATTTAGAGACGCCACACGTGCCGTTGAACTGGATGAGGAGTCCGTTGCGGGTCAATTGGTATTGGGCCGAGTTCATGCGACAAAAGGTGACCCAGACAAAGCTCTTGAATGGTTTGACATTGCCGTTACAACTGGTTCGGACGACGGCGCCACTTGGTGGTGGCGTGGTCGGTTTTTTCGTGACGTGCTCGGAGTCGGTCACCTGGCTTTAGATGATTTCAATAAGGCCATCGAACTTGCACCCGCTCAAGCTGCGTTATATATCGATAGGGCGCTACTTTACATTGGGGCCGACGCTGAACAAGAGTTGGCACGCGCAGATCTAGAAGAAGCTATTTCACTAGCCCAAGACCCAAAGCTACCTTCAATAATCCAACGTGCAAATGAGTTGATCGCAGTCCTTGATCAACGCGATGTTCAGGATCAAAAACAGAAGTAGACAGATTGCCTTAAGGGGATGTTTGGTTATGCATGTTTGAGCAATTTACTCAATAAAATCATGTGCGTGAAGTTTGGATGACAAGAAGAGTGAACATATGGTTCAGTCGAATGTCAGCATACGGGTCGGGTTGTCTACTAAAATAAGCCGTATTATTTCTTGTTCCATTCCCCGTGCCCGCATGCGTGGTACGACTCGGGTCAAAATGTGATCGAATCCGTGACCTCCGTAGGTCTTCAGTCGATGCTTGGTACAAATGTCGTGTGCAAGCAGTACAGATCCCTGTTTCCCTTCAGAAACCATGTATTCGACCATCTCGATGCGTTCGTGATCGGCAGGAATATATGAATCTGGCGCCAACGGATAGAATGACGATTCATGCCCAAATAAGTCGAAGTTTAGATAGGCACCTGAATTCATAAGTTCATTCAGGACTCCGCGGTCATAAACCGTACGTTCTATGTGCCCCATGACTGTCCGGCTAAGGTTTCCACCCCATTTTTCAACCGCGTTAAGTAAATCGATAGGAGCGCGTTGATTGCGGCCAGGGTGAATTAATAAGGGGGCGCCCGTTTCGCGTTGGGCTATCACGGCAGCTTCGAGAACTTTCTTTTCGGATTCGTGCCATGGCCACGAACAACCTATTTCACCAATGATTCCGGATCGGATGCCGGTATCGCCGACGCCTTGTTCTACATCGTGGATTATCTGTCCCGCTACTTGTTCAACAGAGAGCTCCTGCAGTTCGTCAGGGTGACTCATCTGTACATAATTGCCGGCTCCCATCACAATATTCAGGCCGGTAGCTCTAGAGATACGTGCCAGTGCTTGAGGGTCACGTGCTAGTCCCACTGAGGTCACATCAACTATGGTGCTACCGCCGGCGTTGAAATATTGACGTGCTTCCCATGTTGAAGTTTCTTCATCGAGGATTCTTAAATTATCGCGATTGCTGGACCAGTTGTATCGGATCCACCCGAGGTTCTTGATGGAAACATCCTCGTCCATCAACTTGCGCTCGGAAGCCTCTTTTGGTTCGGTAAAGACCACACTGAAATCGATTAGCAAATGTTCGTGGGTAGTAGTGATTCCCACTTTCGCTGGTTCTATCGGACCTAGGACAGTCAAGACTTTTCTTGCTGCCCTGTGCTTTGGTACTGGATGCGATGGAGAGGTCAAGTAAATAACCTTTGCTGTATTTGTTAAGAAATTAAAGACGTGTAGCGTTTTCGATTAAGAAAAGTTTAACTCAGGAATTTACTATCACCGACTCCATCAAGCGTCGCGCCAGGTAGTTTTTGGGTCCCAGCCGAGTATTCTTTTGGCTTTTTCTATTGATATGGCAGTTGAATTCCCTGGGATACGTTTACGGATTTCAGCGCTCGGATAAACATTTTTTATTAATTCTTCCGTTGGCTCGTCAGCAGAAGTGTCCTCATTGTTGATGAAAAACGCCTCGTGACCGTCAAAGTCTGCTTCGATCGCTAGTACACAGGCTCGGGCTGATTCAGTGATATCGCTCCATCCCCAAAAGTGTTTAGCATTACTGTCGTATGCTCCAGCGCGTTTAGGAGCAGCATTGAGTTCGCTCTGCCGTTTTTGATCCATTAGTCCGTGGAATCGAACGCTGGCGATTTGTACTTTACCTGGGCGACGCCTTGCGAATGCCTCGGCCATTTCCTCGCCCAACCATTTACCTAATGAATACGCGTCTTCAGCGAAGGTGGGCTGTAATTCATCTATAGGGAAATATGGTCGGGCAGTGACGTTTTTCGAAAAAATTGCACCAATGGCATTTACTGAAGAAGCCAGGACGATCTTGGTGATCCCTAATGATTCAGCTGATTCAAGTATGTTCCAGGTGGAGGTCATGTTGACTCGGAAAACTTCGTGTTCAGGACTTATCAACGGGTTTGTGATAGCTGCCATATGGATCACAGCATCACAGCCTTGCATGCTAGAGAGAACTTGACCGAAATCGGTCACATCCACGGTCTTGAATGTGTAGTCCTGTGGTTTAACAATGCCCATGTCGCTAGGTGGATTTTTATCGATTCCAACCACGTTGTAACCATTGTCAAGCAGATTCTGGACGATGTGTTGACCGGCTTTTCCAGTAGAACCGGTTACGTAAATGGTTTTCAAAATTTCGGTCCTGTTTTCAAACTGTTCTATGTCTCAGGGTATATCTCTAACAGTTAGAGATGACGACGAGGGTCGTTGATGTCCTCGTCGTTTGGCGTAATGTTGTTTAACTCTGCGGCGTTTATCCTGGCATGCAACAGCAGTTGTAAAAATGGACCTAGAACGTTGGTTCCATCAAGACGTCTAAGAATCCAATCGGCCCTCGGTCATCAGCGTACCAAAGACGATCTTCCCTTATAGTCATTCCGTGTACTTGAACTGGATCGTTCACCCTGAAAGCGTCGTAGCAGCGGCCATCCTCAAGACGATGCCGGCTTACCACGCCAAATGCTGTGTCAGCAATCCAGACGTGACCTTCCTGCTCGGCCCATGAGAGTCCATGGACTCGGAATCCTGGGGCTTTCATTTTGTGGATTTCGCTCCACTTTGAAGTGTCCATTACATGGACATATTGTGAGGGTGGTGAGGCGATGTATAGATTTCCGTTTTTCCATTCCAGACCATGGTCACCTGTGGCTTGGGATTTCCTCCCTGCTTCTGCGTCAAGATGTTCACGTGTTGCGTTGATCCCGGCGCCAGGAGATGGATATTTTTCCACAGTTTTCCCTGTATCGATTTCTATTTGAAATATCTCGCAGCTGTATGTAGATGCGACCCAAACGTAACCGCCGCCAAGCGTGATTCCGCTTGAGTGTTCGGTTTCGGTTGGGATATCGTGTAAAACCTCGCCAGTTGACCAATCGACTTTGTACACGTGGTTGTCACCCTGGTCGATGATCCAAAGGCCATCATCTGCAGCTTGAAGGCCGTTTGGTTTGGGGCCAGGTGCATTGAACTGAAATATGGGATCGGCAACTTTATGGGGCATGAGGTTTCTCTCACTCTCTAGCACTAAAGGAAACCCGAAAGCACTGAAACGGGCATCTTATTATTGTCTTGTGGCGGTAGTGTAACGTGCTATAACGATACTCGATATATAAGTGCTCGAGCGCTTATGGTCAGAATATCCAAGTCAGATGGCACTAGGAACTAATGTCTTTCATCCAGATCATTGTTCTCGCACTCGTGCAAGGAATTACCGAATTCTTGCCTATAAGTAGCAGCGGCCATTTGATTCTTGGATCATGGTTGTTCGATTGGCCTGATCAAGGATTGGTTTTTGATGCGGCAGTTCATGTTGGCACTCTGGCTGCGGTTATCACATATTTCAGACGGGAATGGATTCAACTGTTCTTCGGGATCGGCAGAAATCAACTAGTAGAGGTTGATGATTTAGGAGGGGTTATACGGGCGAGGTCACTTGCACTTTTGATTCTATTGGGAACGGTTCCCTTGGCAATCGGCGGTTTGTTGATGAAAGACAGCATCGAAACTAATTTCCGTACACCCGAGGCTGTCGGGTGGTCATTGTTAGTCACCGCTGTTGTTTTACTGGTTGGGGAGCTTCTTGGCCGTCGTAATCGGGATCTATCTGCTTTGAGATTGCCTGATTCTGTGTTCATTGGGTTTGCTCAAATGTTGTCAGTACTTCCTGGTATTTCACGGTCTGGAATGACAATATCAATTGCTCTCGGGCTTGGAATGACTCGTGCTGCTGCCGCGAGATTTTCTATGCTGCTCGCAACTCCAGCCATCGCTGGGGCTGGCTTGTTACTTGCTGTCAATGCAGTAAATGCCGCAGCACCTGTGAACTGGTACGCTGTCTTGTTGGGTGCGTGCATTTCGGCTTTTACTGGATATCTAGTGATAGCTGGACTCATCAGGTTTCTCAAGACTCGTTCGTTCAGACCGTTTATCTTTTATTGTGCGATTGTTGGTATTCTTGTGCTGGCTGCTACCTATTCTGGTTTTTAGTAGAAAATTTACTCCTATTCTGAAGTCCTTAGTCTGGTTTTGCAGGTTCCCACGTTACGTCGCAGTTTTCGCACTCGTCCTGCCAGACGTGAACAGCTGGTGGCATAGCGACAGCGAATCTAAGGCTCATTTCATCACCTTCCGTTACGATATGATGTACCGTCCCGCGTGGGATCCAAACGATATCGCCCTTGACTGCCTGGATAATCTTTCCGCCTGTTAGTTCCCAGCGTAGTTTCCCACCCATTACGACCCACCACTCGTCGAAGTTACTGTGCCAGTGGGCGCGGTTGCCTTGACCAGGTGCAGACGCGATAAGTGTTCCCAGGTTACGTTCATCTTCGATACAGAGTTCTATCCAAGGAGCTGGACCTTTGCGAGCTACTATTTCATCTACTTTGATGTGCATTCTTCCAGGTCCGATCGGTTCATCGACCCGAGGTGGGATTGGGCCCTCAACTATGTCTGTGATAGCGTCGTTCACTCCCTGCCAGGTCGTTGCCATTTGCTTTCCCCTATATTCAGGAGTTTTATCTCTCTGGTTTGTTGCCGATTTTTTGTGTGAGGGCTAACGTAGCATGATCACCTCCAATAAGTAACATCGAGGATACGAAACGGTATGCCCAAGATCATAGGTGAAATAAGAGATGGTATTACGGGAGCTATTCTCCAGGCGAGAGTCCAGGTGCTCGATTCTTCTGGTGAAAATATCGCCCCAGAGGATGCTATGTGGAAAGTTGGGCCAGGCGAGCCGTTCTTTTACAGTGACGGCCAGTTTTCCCTAGATACAAAACGCGGTTATCACCGCGTGTTGGTTGAGCGGGGAACGGAATTTACACCCTGGCAGGCGACGATCGAAGTCGTTGGTTCGTCGGATTCTTGTTTAGATATCCAGTTAGAACGTTGGTCCGATCTTCCGGATAGGGGCTGGCATCCTGGCAATACTCATATTCATTACGATGAGAAAGAAAGTGATCCAGACCGGAGATTAGCATATGACTCCAGGGTTGAAGACCTGCGTATGACTGCTGTGTCGATTCTCAAGCGATGGGATCTTGATTACGCGACTAATAAATACCCTCCTGGAATGCTCACCGAGTACACCGACACGCATCACTATGTACAAAGTGGTGAAGAGACCCGTCACAATCATGATCCATCTGATCCATTCAAGATTGGTTACGGACATGTCATGTTGCTGAATATTCATAATCAGGTCGAACCGATAAGTCGTGGTCTGATAGTCGACCAATTCGATCCTGATTACCCACCTCTTAGTTATGCGTGTGATCAGGCGAATGATCAGGGTGGTCTTGTAATCTGGTGCCACAACGGACAAGGAATGGAGGCTCCAGTCGCAGCTGCCCTTGGCAAAGTTCACGCCATGAATCTTTTTGATCCATTTTGGAATGATGTCGAATATCTTTACTGGTACCACATGCTAAATACCGGGATTAAGATGCCGGTTTCGACGGGCTCTGACTGGTTTGTTAGTTCAGCAAATAGGGTTTATTCACAAACCGATGGGCAATTTGCCTATGAGCCATGGCTTGACGGATTGCGTAATGGCCGAACGTTCATTACCAATGGTCCGGCATTATTTCTGACCGTTGCCGGCAAGGAACCCGGAGAGACTATAGAGGTTGAAAAGGGTTCTCATTTGCCGGTTGAAGTGAACTGGCATTCACATCATCCTGTCGAACGCGTAGAAATTGTTTTGAATGGTAAAGCCGTAGAGCGACGTGACTTTCCTGAAGGCAGGAATAGCGGGCATATTGAAGCCGATCTTGTAGCTGAATCTGATGGGTGGATTGGAGCTCGGCTTGGATCGGGTTCACGTGATTCTTTTAACCAGCCAATCTGGGCGCACACGAGCCCCGTTTATTTTGAAGGAACCGATATTCGCTCTGATGCCAGTTTCAAATCAGCAACGTATTTCACTGAACGCATCGGAGAGGGTATTGACTGGGTCAAAACTAAAGGACGTTTTTACTCGGATATTCAGCGGAAAGAAATCGTAGATCTGTTTAAACAAGGGCAGGATTGGTATAGCGATCTGACTTGATTACTCTTGACATTTAATCCAGTATTCAAACAGGTACAATCGTGCGTTCACATCCCACTAAAACAAGCTTGAGCGCTTCCTTACACAATTATGTCAGTTGAATCTCTTTTCGATCATTACTACCAACGAGCAACAACTCCGATACGTAACACAAAATTCGGACGAGAAGAGCGCGGGTCACTGGATATACGACATGTAGTTGAAGACGATGAATTCCGTCAGATGACTCATAAGATAATTTTGAGGGATGGAGTTGCATTCTGTGTTTGGCGTGAACAGGAATGGGGATTAGCTGAAAATTCTTTGGATGTGACGCATTTCGCCGATGGAATAGTGAGCCAATTGAGCCTGAGGCATACCGGTGAGGAGGTTACCGGACTTAAGATCAGTTTAACTCGAAATGAATGGCTAATATCGGATCCAGATTTTCGCCTTCCTTTCATATTTGGACGATCCGACATGGAAACTTGGTATCGAGCAAAAGATTTCAAAATGCGGTTGGACAGAGTTAGATTGGCGTGGGACTACGCTACTAAACACACATTTCCTGTTCGAGATTATGGGATTGATAAGGCCAAAGCCGAACACGCCTATAAGGGTGTTAAGTATCGAATTGAACTGGATGATGCGATTAGACTCAAAATTGATGGGGACTTAACTCGTAACGTTGAGTGGCGTACTGAATTGATCGGTGATGAAGTTAGAGATCTGTTTGCATACGCTAGTGACGAATCGTGGATCGGTGGCTGGGATCCAGTGGCTGATGTAATCAACAAGCGATAGTGGGGTGAGGTGTTTTTTGTTAATCGCTGATGTACTGTGCTTTGAGGTCCAGTGGGTATAAAGATTTTCGTACCTTCTCGTATTGGAATGTAGACATGTCCCCTGACGTTGCACCAGGTGTATTTACTGTGATCATTTCGCTGGCGATTGGTTGATATGCAGGGCGAGGAGATACCACACCTTTGGCAATAACGATGTCGAAATTCTCCGGACGGTAACCCAGAGAATAGAACTGTTCACGGCTCATATTTCCAACTCTGGTTGTCACCAAAGCAATTGTCGGTCCTTCGTCGGATTCGATAACCACGGTAATTCCAGCATCAAAGAATCTCCAGCCCGCGTGGACGGTTCCAGCGTCCTCGAACCTTCCATCAGATATACGAGTGATTCTCCCAGTTAGTTGTACTGGCTTACCATGGAGCGAGTCTGTCTTGCCTCCGACGTTTACTGTAACGCTCTTTCCTATGCCTGCGGTTAGACAGATGTCAATTGCTTCAGTGTCACGAATGGTCTGCAGCCACGACTTGGCACCCTGCTTCAGCGCTTCTGCAAGTAGGAAAGTGCTGTCCCCTGAACTTCCCGCCCCAATGTTGTCACCGACATCTAACAGCACAATTGGACCGGACTTTTCTGGTTTAATACAGGCTCGTTCTAGTGCGTATTTGACCGCTTCTGATGGTGTGGGTCCTGCAGGCTTGTATAGCTCTTTTCGATTCGACCAAGCGCGTCTTGCAATCCACTGAGCTGCTTTTTTAGCTTGCTCTAATGAATCTTCGTGAAGTGCATAACACGCTAGACCATTTTCGTGGACATCAGACCAGGGGTATCCTTGTCCAACTGAGCCACCCACGATGCCGGGCCACCGAAGCATTGAGTCTAGATCGTCGATCACAGCTTTCATCGGCATGACTCGTGTGTCATGTTGGAATATTCCCACTACCATAGGTGGCTGCTCAAGCCATTTCGCTGGTCGCCAGTTTTCGGTGATCATTCTTAAAATCAAATCACAGGCATCGTGGGCTCGTGGTACCGCATCAGTATGTGGGTTGGTTTTGTAGATGACTAGGGCATCGGTCATCTCGGCCATCAATTGCGATACGTTAGCGTGCAGATCTAGTGTCATAGCGACAGGTATATCGGGACCTACGATTTCTCTTACGCGGCGAGCAAGTTCACCGTCCATGTCCGGATATTCTTCCGACACGGCTGCTCCCATTTGGTTTATTAGTATTGCGTCAAATGGACCTTGTGCCCGCAGCATCTCCAAAGCTTCTCCACCGATCGTATCGAACACCTGTTTACTGATGGTGCCTGCCGGATCGGTTGCAGCAAAAATCAATGGCACCAGATCGAAATCATGTTTTTTTGAAGCCTGTATGAAGCCTGCCATCGATGTTTGGGCGGATTTATGCATGTCGTAATACTGCTGCCCGCGTTGAACTGCATAGGTTTGTAAACCTGATTGTTCGAATGCCGCCATGGTAGTTTTATTGCTGGCGAACGTATTTGTCTCGTGGTGGATACCAAGAGTGGCGATGCGTAGTTTGGTTGTCATGTCTGAATCTGGGCTGTATTTGTATTTAGAAGAAGGGATTTTGTGATTTTACGAAATAAAAAAGTCGACGCAGCATAAAACTGCGCCGACCTAGTTTTTAGTAATCGGCACTAACTAACTATCGGCACTGTTAATTTTTCCAGCTGATCCTGGCATTCGATTTTTCGCTTCAAGTTTCGCCGTTACCTCTGGATTTTGGCCAGCACTGGGCCATTCACCTCTTAGAACGGCTGCTACCTGCTGGGACGCGCGTTGTGGTGCAAGCCAAGCTGCCCGTGTAGAAGCACCTGCCAGGTGCATTGCAGTGATCACATTGTTCATCTGTAGTAGCGGGTTTTTAGGGTCGACAGGTTCTTGCTCGAATACATCCAGGCCTGCCCCACGGATTTTCCCGGCTTTAAGGGCCTCGATCATTGCTGGCTCATCGGTGACTGAGCCTCGACAAACGTTGATGTAATAGGCAGATTCTTTCATGTGATCGAACTGTTCGGCGCCGATCATGTGGAATGTTTCGGTGTTCAATGGAACCACTACGATAATGTAATCGGAACGCGCACATAGTTCGTTGATATCAAAAACCTGCTCAACGTTGTATTCTCGGATAATCCAGGGGGCAACGTATGGGTCATATACAAGTGTTTCCATCCTCCAACCCTGACCGAGCTTGCGAGCAACTTGGCGTCCTATGTTTCCAAAACCCACTATCCCGAGAGTTTGCTCGTCGATGGGTTCAATCGGAAGGAACGGTGACCGGTCCCAGTTACCGGTTTCTCGTAGCTGATTGGTGGTTTGCACAACTTGCCGGTTTAGAGCAAGGGCCATCGTCACGGCCTGATTCGAAACTTCTTCGGCACACATTCCTGCACCGTTCGTGACTATGATGCCCATGTCGGTAGCAGCATCTACATCTATATGATTGAACCCGTGTGAGTAGACTGCAAGAACTTTGGCTTGGTCCGCTGCCCGTATCACTTGCTCAGTGCCCCAACCACCTCGCATCATGATTGCATCGGCACCTCGCACAGCTTCAATAGCTTCACCTTCTGATTGAGGCGATTCCTGAATGAATTCAACATCTAGATCAGCCATCTCGGCTCTTTCGTGATGCAAGGGATCATCCGTATTAGGTCCAAGAACCACCACTCTTTGCTTTGTCATATTTATTGCTCCATAACAGTGAATTGAAACCAAAGACCTAGGCTGAAACTTCTATTGATCAGTGCTTTAGCCCAAGCTAATTACCTTGCTCCGCCAGCATTACCTCCCAGCTGACTGCCCACTTTCGGGGTTTAACGGTTGAACGAACATCCGGGTTTATCAATGACATTGGCCAGTAGCCAAGGGCTACCCGCATGGCTTCTTGACCCAGTTGTGTGTTAGCCCGGTTCCATGCGGTTTCGCTATAGGAAGCGTAGTGACTTGTAACCGAAACATTATCCATTTTCAGCAACGGATTACTTGGATCGACGGGTTCTTGTTCGAATACATCGAGGCCTGCGCCAGCAATTTTCTTTTTCCTTAGTGCATCGATAAGTGCCTTTTCGTCTACCACCGGTCCTCGAGAACAGTTGATCAGGTACGCTGTTGCTTTCATCATGTCAAAGAACTCTGCGTTTACCATGTGGTACGTTTCTGATGTTAGGTATGTATGGGGTGAAACGTAGTCTGAGCGCTTGGCTATTTCTTGCGGCGTACCGACCATTTCGACGTTATATTCCTTTGCATCCCAAGAAGACACGAAGGGGTCGTATGCGATAACTTTCATGCCAAATGCAAGTGCTTTTCTTGCGACTGCTCGCCCAATATCTCCTAATCCGATGATCCCGAATGTTTGACCGGCGATGTGACCCATAGGGGCTAGATGCTCTCGAGTCCAGGTGCCGTTTTTTACTAGTTTGTCATGCAGAACGAATTTTCTTGAACAAACAAGAAAATGCATCATTGTTTGATTGCTAACTTCCTCTGTGCCGAAAGACGCTGTGTTAGCAAGAATTACACCATGTTTTACCGCTGTGTCTAGATCCATGCCGTCGTAACCGTGACCAAATGAAATTAAACCCTTACAGCGCCCGTTGTTGCCCATGTGCCTGAAAAGTGATGGCGAAATTCCATGACCTTGGCTCATCGCTACGTCTGCATCTTTGAGAGCTTCGATCAGTTCACCCTCGCTGTTACCGTCATAAACGATAAACTCGGCACCCATTTCCTTTGCGGCTTTGCTTTGTTGATCAAGATCTTCCGTGTAAACACCAGGGCGGCCACTAGGCCCTAAATAAAGGACTCGAATATTTTCCGATTCTGTATTCATTATTCTCTTTTTTTCTATTCAGGGTTGACAATACTTTCGGCAGTGCCTCCCTGCCACACATTCATCATGTTTTCGAAGGCAAATCGTACTCTTCTTGGGTAACTTTCGTAACTCTTTCCGGCGATATGAGGTGCAACTACGACGTTTTCGCGATTGAGTATAGGGTTGTTTGGATCCACCGGTTCTTGTTCGAAAACGTCAAGACCCGCGCCCCAGATTTCACCGTTTTGCAGAGCATGGTTTAAAGCTTTTTCCTGCACAACTGGTCCTCTGCATGTATTGATGAGAATAGCTGTTTTCTTCATAAGACGTAATTCGTCCTTGCCAATCAATCCGTGTGTGCTTCTATCGAGCGGAGTGTGCAATGTGACTACATCTGATCGTTCTAGTAATTCATTTAATTCAACTTTGGATGCCCCAAAGTTTTCTGCTTTTTCGCTACGTATCTTGTCTGTGTAAAGGGTAGTGGTTTCGAAGCCACGCAGCATGCCTGCGACAGTGCTGCCGATTCTTCCTGCACCAATTATTCCCACGGTGGTTCCAAATAGTTCGTGGGAGTCACGTCCATCGACTTCCGGTCGCATCCAATCTCCTGCGACAGTATCTTCGGCTGCTACTGTGAGGTGTCGAATAGTAGAAAGCATCAATGTGATGGCAAATTCAGCGACTGGGATAGCGTTAGCACCTCCGTTATTTGCTACGGGAATACCTAATTCTCCAGCAAGTCCAAGATTGATTCCATCAAATCCTGCCGAGCAAAGTTGCACAAGCTTAGTTTTTTTTGCTACTCGTAATACTGTGTCTGATACGCCGTGTCCGAAGACAAGAATGAAATCAGCTATCTCAGCTGCCTTTGTGACCTCGGTTTCAGTCGAATCGCTGGTACACAGATGGAGATTCCAACCATCAGGTTTCATCTCTTTTGCCATATCCAACAAAGGTAGTGCAGGGCCAGAAAAAACGAGTACATTAGGCATGTCGGTTCGACCTCAATTGGATATGTGTATGGCTAGTGAAATGGCGAATAGCGTGCATTGTAGAACTTAGAAGAGTAATAAGCGCAGCGATTTACGATTCTGACCCGTATCATTCTGATTTCTTTCAGAAACACTTGGCGTTTTGTGATCACTTTATGGACTCACGTACTGAATTAATCGAATGCACTAGCTTTGAAATACTGTCCGATCTAGCAAAGTTTCCGGTGACGTCTTACTGGGAGGATGGCCCTGCGGCTTATCTTCGAGACCGAGCAGAGCGTGCCGGACTTGAAGTCTCAATGGATGGTTGGGGAAACGTCCTTGTGAAAAAACCAGGCACTGATCGTATGTCCCCTGGAATCGCCTTTGTTGCACACATGGACCACCCTGGATATGAGGTTGTGGCGCAACGAGGCGATCAACTTGTCTTAAAAACCCTAGGGGGGGTGGGTATTGCTGCCGGAACCGAGGGCACCACTATTTTGGTGATCGATGCTTGTGGTCGTCGCCTAAACGCAACTGTTACTGGTGCAGAGAAAGCAGAGGGCAAATTACAGAAAACAAGGGAATTGGCCGGTTGGCTTGGAACAGATACGGTGTATGCGAAACTTGATCGATATCATGATCTCGGCAGGTTGCCTCTGCCCGCGGTTCCCGATCTGCCGGATTGCATCATAGATGACGATCTCGTGAGTATGCGTGCAGCTGACGATCTGGCCGGGTGTGCCGCTATTCTCACAGCTCTCGAAATGGTAGTGGAATCGCCTGTGAAAGGAACTGTTTACGGTCTTTTCACGAGGGCCGAAGAAGTTGGATTAATTGGTGCTCGTTTGGTAGCGGAAAATGAACTGCTCCCAAAGAATACGGTGATTGTTTCTGTTGAAACGAGTTCAGCATTGCCAGGTGCAGAAATTGGACAGGGGGTTGTGATTAGAACGGGTGATCGCACTGCGACGTTTGATTATGAGGCGGAAGTGTATTTGAACACTGCGGTAGAGAGAATAAGATCATCAGATCCAGGATTTAAAGTGCAACGTCAGTTGATGAGTGCTGGTGGGTGTGAGGCTGCGGCGTTTAAGGCGTTTGGATACAACGTAACTGGACTAGCATTACCTTTGGGATGCTGGCACAACCGTGGAGAGTCGGGTGTAGAACTGGAGATTATTTCTACAAATGATTTCTTAGGTGAAACATTGTTGATAGTTGAAACGTCTAAACTGGCGGGTACTGAACAGTCCGGAACTTTGAAGCGTTTGTTGGATTCCCCGATCGAGGAAGGTGATCGCTTGAAGCGCGACAGGTCGACATTAAACAGACCAAAGATTTAGTCCAATGTTCAGTAAATTCTGATAAACATAGAAAAATAAATTATCGTTGCTTTATTCAAAAATTATCGAGAAAAAATTATGGAAGTAGAAGGAAGTTATCTGGTAGCCCGAACGCTTAAAGAAGAAGGGGTAGAGCACCTTTTCTTTTTGATGGGTGGTCCAAACTACGAGATTATCAATAATGCTGAAGACTTTGGAATAAAGGTCACCGATTTTCGTCATGAGCAGGCAGCCTCTATGGCAGCTCATGGGTATGCACGAGTGACTGGTAAGCCCGGGGTTACTACAGCTGCTTCAGGTCCAGGGACCTTGAATTTACTTACTGGCCAATACACGGCATGGGCTGATTGTGCTCCAATGATCACGCTCGGCGGGGCAGGCCCGATTTCTGATTTTGGGCGCGACGGGTTTCAGGAGGTGGATCAGGTTGGAGTGTTTGAGCCCATCTCTAAAGCAGTTATGCGTCCTACCGATCCCGCTCGTTATCCGGAACACATATCCACTGCGTTCAGGCTATCTACTTCGGGTCGACCTGGTCCTGTTTACGTGGACTGTAATGAGGATGTCCTCTACGGTAAGGTGGAAGAAGCAGAGGTTCCATCCGCTACCCGTGTGTCTGGGCGGGCCCGTCCGGCGGGTGATCCTGATCTGATAAAACAGGCTGTAAAACTGTTGTCGCAATCGAAAAGGCCGATTGTTTTTGCTGGGGGAGGTGTCTGGTGGTCTCAGGCATACGACGAACTTAGGACTCTGGTAGAGCGCACAGGAATCCCGTTCTATACATCTCCAATGTCTAGAGGTTTGTTGCCTGATGATCATGAAATGTCGTTCCCAGCAGCGCGCTCTGGAGCCTTCAGGCGTGCCGACGTCGTCCTGGTTGTTGGTACTAGATTTAACTGGATGATGACATTCGGTAAGCGAATTGCCGAAGAGTCTAAGGTTATCCAAATTGATATACATGGTGCCGAACTTGGACACAATCGATCGGTGGATGTTGGTATCGAAGGCGATGCCAAGATAGTGCTTCAACAGATGATTGATCAAGTTGAGTTGACAGGGTTTGAATCGAAGGCAGGGACTGAGTGGATCGAGTCTTTGAGAGAGGCCGATGCAGCTCGTCGAGAGAGGGTGGCGCCCTTAGAGAATTCTACCCAGAGACCCATTCACCCTCTGCGGCTTTGTAAAGATCTCCGTGATGTGATGGATAGGGATGCTATCTTGACTGTGGATGGGAATGAAATTCTTCATTTTGGTCGTCAGTCGATGCCAACTTATGTCCCAGGCCACCGGTTAAATTCAGGCCCGTCCGGTTGCATGGGTGTTGGATTACCCTACGCCATTGGTGCCAAGATGGCTAAGCCTGATAAACAAGTGGTAGCACTCCATGGAGACGGTTCGTTAGGCATGAACGTTCAAGACTTTGATACCGCTGTGCGACACAACCTGCCGATAATCATTGTTGTATCGAATAATGAAGGCTGGACCGCGCGCGTCGAAGGTATTAGAAAGCCCGGGCGTGAATTGGGTTTCACCCGCTTTGACAAGATCGCTGAGGCGTTGGGTGGACACGGTGAATTGGTGGAGGATCCAGAAGATCTAACAGGAGCATTCGAGCGAGCATTCGACGCTGGTGTTCCTGCAATCGTAAATGTTCGAACCGATCCGACATCTCGTGCTCTTTCGAATTTTGTTGGATCCAAGATGGAATAGTTTGACCGATTCGTATCAAGTATTCATCAAAGCCATGAAGGGGTGACGTGAGAATGGAAACGGATCGTGAGTTAGGGTTCACACCGACCTATAAGCTTCGCGAGTTGATAGGTACGAAATCGATTTCACCAGTTGAGTTGACGGAGTCGCATCTCAGGCGTGCGGATGCGCTTGATCCAAAACTTGGCATATTTATTACTCGCATTTCTGATATGGCGATGGATGCTGCCCGTGAGGCTGAAGCCAAAGTGATGCGAGGCGATTCTCTAGGACCATTGCACGGTGTCCCAGTACCTGTTAAAGACACTGAGCCTATGTCCGGAGTGATTTGGACTCATGGTTCTCTGACCTACAAAGATGACATCGCAAACTTTGATTCTTTACCGTTATCCAGACTTAAAGCTGCTGGAGCGATCATTACCGGGAAGACTAATACTCCTGAAAATGGATTCGCCGGTACTACAGAGAATCGACTGGGTCCACCCGCAAGAAATCCTTGGGATCCAATGAAAACTCCTGGTGGTTCTTCTGGAGGGGCTGCAGCTGCTGTCGCATCTGGGTTAACTAGTTTTGCGTCCGGAGGTGATGGTGGAGGCTCTATACGAATACCAGCTGCTTTTACTGGTGTTTATGGGATCAAGGCAACGCAGGGCAGGGTGCCAAGAAATGCGAATTCAATAAGAAATGCCGGTTTTAACATCATGAACAATACTACATCTGGCCCTCTGACCAGAACAGTGCGGGATGCGGCAGAAGCTTTGGGGATCTTTTCTGGTCATGACCCAAGAGGTGAGTACGGCACGATTACGGACGATGTTCCTGATTATCTAAGCGCACTTGGTAAAGGCGTTAAAGATCTGAGGATTGGCTGGACACCGGACATGGGGGGTAATCCGGTCGATCCTGAGGTAATTCAGGTTGCCGAAAAGGCAGCAAAAGTATTTGAGGAACTTGGAGCCACAGTTGAAGATGTTGACTTTAATGCGGCTGCCTACACGGAGGTGTTTTGGACATTCTTCGACTATTTCACTGTTAAAGGTCTTGATGCCGCTCGTGATGATTTTGATAATCATCGTGACGAAATGACGGATTATTTTGGTGTGTATATGGATCGTGCGGCGACACTTTCAGCTGAGCGCATGTGGAATATTTTCAGCAATATCGGTTCATACCGTAATTACGTGAATGCCTACTTTAGTAAATATGATCTTCTGTTATCACCTACTCTGGCAGTACCGGCATTCGATATTGGTGAAGCTCCCGGAATAATTGACGGTATAGAGGTTCCACATAGATTGTGGGGGTTCACACCGTTCACTTACTTATTTAACCTGACAGGTAACCCTGCAGCTTCCGTACCCGCCGGGTTCTCTAAAACGAGCCTGCCGATAGGATTACAAATCATCGGTGACGTGAAGGATGAAGTGAATGTCTTGGCTGCTTCTGCTGCCTTCGAGGAAGCTCGACCTTGGATTGATAATCGGCCACCGGTCAGCTAAAAATAGCTTCTATGCTTTGCTATATTTCTGGATCACGTTCCAGATTTCGGGCTTCATTGAGTTGTATATGAAATAGCAGTATCGTGTCGCTCCTTGTAACTGCATCTCGGCTAAAAGTCGATCTAACTCTGAGGCTGTCAACCAGTTCGAGCCAAAATGCTCAAGTCCGACCCAAGGGATGTAATGCTCTGGTCCGCCGCTGTTGGAGATCATTTTTCCGGTTTGATCACGGACTGAAGTCGTGAACCACTCATTTGTAGCCTCTTGGTTGTAGTTGCTGACTGGGTAGCTCTTTGGCATTGGATAGTCGAACATAGCTCCGAATAGGTTGGCCGCTTGCTCGTGATCTAGTTCATCATTCCAATCATCTAGCGTGTTGACCCAGTTCACAACTGTTCCTCTGAAACCAGCGACTCCACCCGACCACCAGTACTGCTTAGGCTGGTGGAAATCAATGTACCGTTGCTTTCGCACTGAATTATGTCCCGTTAGGGGTTCAGCGAACGGCAACCGGGAGGAGTTTCCCACCTGCATATGTGGTAGGTGTTCTTTTACTCCGTTATAAGAGGCGCTTACACTCCATTCGACTGCAACTTGTTTGAACTGGTACCAAGATGAAAACTTTGGATGCTCGCTCCACCACTCGTGGCTGGCTAAAGCGCCGTATGCAGTTTTGCTGAATTTTTTGGCGTAGTCGGACGTGAATTCATGTAAGAAGTCTTTGAAATACTCTCGACCGTCCAAGATTTTTTGAAAGTCCATGCCGTTTTTTGATGCGAAAGTACGGTTTTCTGTAGTATCAATTTGCTCAACCCAGAGATCGTCACGATGTCCGGGTTTGATTTCCCATTTGAAATCAGGCCCGTCAAGTAATAAACCTGTTACTTGCGGGAAGTGCTTGGCGGTGTCCCGTGCACGAGCGACCGTCATCGCAGGCATACTGGCATCTGTGAAACTGGGAGCGCGTCTATTAAGGTCTAGCTTGCCGGACCCGAATCCACCGAGCAGGAAATATCCTTTGTCATCGACGGCGTAGATAGTGAAACCTTTAGATCGTCCCATTTCCAACGCTGAAGAAAGCCTTTTCGACTGCGAGACCAGATGGGCAGGCATAGTTGGGGGGGACCAGGACAGATTTTCATAAAACTCGGGAGTTGGATTAAAAGCTGCAGTTGGCACTCGATTCAAACGCTTGCTACCAATAGATGCCAATCCTCGCGGATGGCTATCTTCTAATTGCGGGTATATATTCCCGGCTTCTCCATCATGGTTTGCCGGGTCATCTAACAAGCAAAGCCACTGTAACGCAATTTCATTAATTCCAGCTTCAGCCAGCTCATCCCAGAACGATTCTTCAAACATGATGTCGTTTGGGGGCCTTAAGCACATTACAGGTTTCAAAGCTTGTTTACGGGAGTTACGTTGGGACATTAATAATGCTTCCTTGCTTTCATTCGGTTCAGATTGGAAATATATTCGTTTTATGAAGTTTGGTGCGGCCTTGAATTAAATTTTTCTGGTGAGAGGAATTGCAGGGAAGTAGTGTTTTCAAGCAGCTTATAACAAAAGCGGGTAGCTTATTAGCTACCCGCTTTTGTTTGCTAGTTTTTGGTAGCCCCAAGGGGATTTGAACCCCTGTTTCAGCCTTGAGAGGGCCGTGTCCTGGGCCACTAGACGATGGGGCCACTTGTTGGCTGCCGATCCAGGGATCGAACCTGGGTTCCCAGATTCAGAGTCTGGTGTCTTACCGCTAGACGAATCGGCAATAGCGAACAGTTTTCAATACTAGCAAGGCGTGTGGCTTTCGCCTAATCATTTGGCTTACCGTTCGACGAGATTATCTTGGTGTGGCGACGTTTCAGTAGATATTCAAGGCCTGATGGTGATGACCATCAAACATTGATGTTGAAAAACTGTTTAGACTGTCGCCTTGATGTAACTTTCTTTTTGATGATGGAGGGTTTTTAAATGGCGACTATTGCTACGGCGGCAGAACGCTCAAATATTTCTGGTAACAACTTGGAATTTAAGGGCGTGTTTCCTGCAAACCCTACACCTGTGGATTCTGATGGCCGTATTAATGAAAAAGCTCTTGAAAAAATCATTGAAGACAACTTAGCGCATGGCGCCGATGGTTTTTGGATAGCTGGTTCGACGGGTGAAGGACCTGTAATGAGTGAAGTCCAGCGTGAAACTACTGCTCGGGTAGCTGGTGAAACGATTTCTGGTAAAGGTCTTTCAATCATGCATGTAGGGGCGATCAGCACAGAAAGTGCTGCCAAAGGAGCCAAGGCGGCTCGGCAATATGGTTGTGATGCGATCTGTTGTGTACCACCTTTCTTTTTTCGTGGTGGAGATCAAATGACCATTGATCACTACAAAAGAGTTGCAGATGCATCTGATGGTCTACCTTTTTTTGTGTACAACCTTCCACAGCTCACTCAGGTCGAGATAAATCCGGACCTTATGGAAAAAATAGTAGACGCCGTCCCTAATGTTGTAGGGCTCAAACATTCGGCAATGAACTTCGGTGACATACGTCTGTTTGCTGATATGGGCCTGAAATGTTTTTCAGGGAACGGAACACTGCCGCTTCCTGCGTTGACAATGGGAGCAGTTGGTACCGTCGATGCACCACTGTCATTAGCACCGTGGCATTATGCGGAGTTGTACGATGCTTGGGAACGGGGCGATATGGAAACAGCCCAACGCTTGCAGGACGGTGTGCTTGAGATTGTCAATGTAGTGAGGATGTTTGGCGCTCCGGCAGCGGTCACTAAATTGATCTTAACCGAGCGATTAGGGATTGATTGCGGCAGGCCTATACCGCCAGTCACGGACCTTACAGATGAGCAGAGACTTGTTGTTCTGGCAGCGGCAAGAAATGCCGGGCTGCTTGAAGCTCCATGAGCTTAGTTAGTACGACTCAAGACGTTTCTACTTCCCCATAAAATACCCTTTACTGGGTTCCTCGAGAAATGGATTCAGTTCCGAATCTTTCTCGTATCACGTCCAATGCAAGACTGGTATCCGAGTCGGTTTTGGAATGTGAGTCCAAAAGAGATAGTTGTGTTGCTCTTTCGTCTAAACCTGTGACTGATATTCCGATCAGCCGGATAGATTCGTTTCTCTCACGCATTGCCGTGAGCAAGAGCGCCTGACCTGTTTGATAAATAGTCTGATCTCCATCACTCGGTGTTGGCAGCGTGCGCTGACGTGTGATGGTGGCAAAGTCCCTGTAACGTAGTTTGATGCTTACGCCACGAGCAAGGTGTCCTGACTTCCTCAACCTTGTTCCCACACGTTCACTCAGTTTCTTAAGTGCTACTTTCATTTCAGATTGGTTAGAGATATCTTCGTCAAACGTGGTTTCAGCGCTTATAGACTTAGCTCTCCCACGTTCTTGAAGTGGAGTGTTATCTATCCCTTTAGCCCTCGACTTGACTTGGCTAGCGCGATTCGGTCCTAGTGTTCGGCGCAACAATCCGTCGGGGGCCACGGCAAGTTCGCCTAGCGTGAAGATTTTTAGATTGTTGAGAGCCTTTTCAGCCTTAGGTCCAATGCCCGGTAGATTCCGAACGGGTTGTGGAGCGAAAAATCTTTCGGCTCCTGTTTGTTCAATTTGGAAAATTCCGTCGGGCTTAGCGTATTCAGTGCAAACTTTGGCGATCAACTTGTTGGGGCCTATACCAATAGAAACTGGTAAGCCGATACTATCCCGGATGTTTTGTCTAATTGTTTCAGCAGCCATTATCGGCTGCCCGTAGATTTCTTTCGTGCCCGACATATCCAAATATGCCTCATCTATACTCACCGATAATACGGTTGGTGAGTATCGTCGAAGAATATTCATGAATTTTTTTGAGACTTCACTATATAAAGTGTGATTGCCTGGCAAGAAACACCCTTGCGGGCAGAGTTTGCGAGCGACCGTTGTTGGTTGTGCAGAGTGAACCCCGAACTCTCGTGCTTCGTAGGATGCAGTTGCCACCACTCCACGTGGACCCATACCACCAACAATTACAGGTTTGCCGAGTAGAGTATGGTCATACTGGCGCTCAACCTCTACATAAAATGCGTCGAGATCGGCGTGGAAAATTGTGCTTTTAGAATTCCCTTGATTCATGCCTGCAGGTTAGCACGTGGGATTTGTTTATTTAAAAATTATGGCAGCCACTGAGGACACGCATAACCTGGAGATCAGCGCAGATCGTGGATTTGGCACAATGTGTTGGCCATCTCCACCGCCGTATCTGCGTAATCGTTTGCCTGGGTTATTCTGGAAATCGCCTGATCCGTATCATCCGTTGTCAAAACACCGAATATAATCGGTTTTCCTGAGTCGTCTCCTGCCCGTGCAATTCCGTCTGTTGCAGCGCGAGCGATATGCTCATAGTGATCAGTGTCACCGCGTATCACTACTCCAATACAAATTACGGCATCAACGTCGCCGCGCTCTGCCAGACGGCGTGCAGTTAGCGATAATTCAAAAGCGCCGGCAGTTCGAGCTACAATAATATTCTCGTCTGGTACCCCAAGTGATGATAGGCGTTTCAAGGCAATTTCCAGCATCTGATCGGTCATGTAACTGTTAAACCGCGCGGCTACTATAGCTATTCCAAGCTCTGCACCTTCGAGTTTTTGATCGATGATTCGAGGCGTCATCAGTTTGCAGTTTCTTCTTTATGTGGTGGATCGATCTCAAGATCATGTCCCATCTTCTCGACCTTGGTTTTCATGTAAAAACGATTTTCATCGTTTATGGGTGCCTTGAGTGGAATCTGTTCCAGCATTTCCAGTCCGAAACCTTGGAGGCCCACAACCTTCTTTGGATTATTTGTTAGTAGGTTAAATCGTCGAACTCCCAGATCACGAAGAATCTGGGCTCCGACGCCATACCTCCTAAGATCCATTGGGAAGCCAAGGTGAAGATTCGCCTCTACGGTATCTAGACCTTTGTCTTGTAATTCATATGCTTTTAATTTGTTCAGCAGACCAATTCCGCGTCCTTCCTGTCGCATATAAACGAGTACACCCCGACCGTGATCCGATATGGTCTTGAGTGCCATATTGACTTGATCCCCACAATCGCACCTGGTGCTTCCAAAGACATGCCCGGTAAGGCATTCAGATTCGACGCGTACTATTACTGGTTCAGAGTCATCTATATCTCCCATGTACACTGCGATATGTTCTGAGGCGTCAACAACGCTGTCGTATGCAACTGCGGTAAAGACTCCATAGTCCGTTGGGAGGCGTGCTTCAGCGCCACGTTCTACGAGTTTTTCATGACTCATCCTGTAGGCAATTACATCAGCGATCGCAACTATTGGGAAGTCGTATTTTTTTGCCACTTCTTCTAGCTGCGGACGTCTTGCCATAGTTCCATCTGGATTCAATATTTCGCATATGACGGCGGATGGATATTTACCTGCAAGATTGACCAGGTCTACGGAGCCTTCGGTGTGGCCGGTCCTGACGAGGACGCCCCCTTCCTCATAGCGTAGGGGGAACACGTGACCGGGCTGTACAAAATCACTGGAACTGGACTGTTTATCTACAAGTAGTTGAATTGTATGGGCGCGATCAGCTGAGGAAATCCCAGTGGTTATCCCACTTGCGGCGTCTACGGTAACCGTGAAAGCGGTTCGGTGAGCAGCCGTGTTATTTTGAACTTGTAGCGGTAGGCTAAGGCGGTCAAGATCATCTCCTAACATCGGAGTGCATATTAGGCCGCGTGCCTCTAACATCATGAGAGTGATATTCTCTGCTGTGGCGTCTTCAGACGCCATGACCATATCACCCTCGTTTTCGCGATCTTCGTCATCGACGAGGATCACGATTCCACCCTTTTTGATCTGCTCTATACCTCGTTCGACATCCATAATGGATTTTGCATCAACGATGTCTGGTATGTTGGGATTCATTGGCATTGTTTAGTTTGAAAAATGGTTTATGTAAGGTTCAAGTAACTTTGAAATATATTTTGCAGTCACATCTACTTCTAGGTTGACCTGTGAGCCCTCTGAAAGTTTATGGAAGGTTGTGTTTTCAAGAGTGTAAGGGATTATTGCAATGCTGAATGTATTGCCATTACAGCTTGCGACTGTGAGACTGGTTCCATTCACGGTGATGAAGCCTTTTTCAACAATGCCTGCAATTATATTCTGATCTGCTTCGATTACTACCAGATTTGAGTTGGCATCCCCGGCTATTGACCGTACGGTCCCGACACCGTCAACGTGTCCCTGGACCATATGACCACCGACTCGATCACCATAGCGTAGAGCTCGTTCCAGATTCACGTGGTCTCCAGAAATTAGTTTGCCGAAGTTCGTTCGAGATCGGGTTTCGGGTACCGTTTCCACTGTGAAAGTGCAGTTTGTCTTTGAGATTTCGAGCACTGTGAGACATGCTCCGTCTATCATGATCGACTGTGATATTTCTAAGTCATCTAGGACTTGTTTGGCCTGGATGATTAGTGTTTCACCGTCGTATGAATCAACGGTACCTATTTCTTCAATTATTCCCGAAAACATTTATTCATTTTGCCTTAGGCATGTAGGTTGAGGAAATTTTCATATTTGAGGGAACGTAACCTTCGACTAGGATATCGCCGTCGATAACACTATGGGATACCCGGTCAAGTGATAGGGCATCGCTAAGACTTTCGATTCCTTCTCCACCGATCGCACCCATAGCATCCTCTCCCCCAATAATTATGGGCGCAATGAACGCTGTAACTTTGTTCACATGATTACCGTTGATGAATGCTCCTGTGAGCTCAGCCCCAGCCTCTACCATGACGTCATGTAGTCCTCTCGCTCCCAATGCCTCGATTACGATTGATAAGTTGACCTTCCCGTTTTCGCCTGAGGCTTTGAGGATAGTGACAGAATCTGTTGGTGGCCTGACGTCGACGTCATCCCTTACCACCCATAGAATTTCACCTGGTTCCTTTAAAAGGCGAGCTGATGCAGGCATTTGAGCGTGGCTGTCGATCACCACTCTCAAGGCCGGCCGGCCGGTAGCATTTCCAAGGTGGTCCCGTGCGGTAAGTCGTGGATTGTCCGAGAGCAAGGTTCCAATCCCAGTGATCAATGCATCAGACTGACGGCGGATCTCGTGAACCCTTTCACGAGATTTCTCGTTGGTTATCCATTGTGAGTCACCTGTACGTGTGGCGATTTTTCCATCAAGACTGGCAGCAAATTTTAGAGTTACCATCGGGAGCCCGGTTTTTACATGATGGGCGAATCCTTCGATCAGACGCTCGGCCTCTGACCTTTGTTTTGGCGAACATTCTCTTATGACCTCAATCCCAGATGCTGCAAGTTGTCGGTATCCGTTTCCTGAAACTCTCGGATTCGGATCTTCCAATGGAGATACAACGGTTGTAATTCCAGAGTTGATGATGGCCTCTGTGCAGGGAGCAGCTAATCCTTGAAATGCATGTGGCTCGAGAGAACAGTAGATAGTTGCACCTTTTGTTTGGTTCCCAGCTTTGGATAAAGCTATCGGCTCAGCATGCTGTCCTGGTCTTCGCTGAGTAGCTCCTTCTCCAATGACAGCGCCATTTTTTACGACTACTGCACCTACCGCCGGTCGCGGCGCTACGCCGCCCTTTGCTTGTCTGGCAAGTTTTAAGGCTCGATCCAACGGGTTATTGATGGCGATATCGCCCAAGGGGTTCCAATCCTATTCGAGTTTTATTAATCAGCGATTGCGAACATAGCTTGAACTGTGACGGAGATCATGACGTCTCCTCCAGATATGGGTGATGGAGCAAATGCTTCAGCCATCATTGGTGCTGACCGCATGCCTGTATCGTAGCTCATCGCCATTGGGGCCGAACCACTTAATTCTGTGAGGTAAACGAGTTGCCCGAGTGTTACTCCCATTGCGCGGGCATAGAGATCTGCTCTTGCTGCTGCATCAGCTGCGGCTGCTTGTCGGATTTGCTTACTGAAAATTGTTGGGTCGTCTACTGTGAACTGGATTGAATTAACTCTAATAAGGTCGCCTCCAGTTGATGCGGCATCATCGATGATAGATCCTAATTCATCGATATCGCGTACCGTCACTTGTACTGTGTTGTTGACGGTATATCCCACAATACGAGGCTCACTATGGACACCAAGGGAGTCTGAAACTTCAATCCACGTGGTCTGAGGGTAGATGCTGAATTGGGTAGTGACAATGTCGTCCTGTTTAACTCCTTTTTCTTCGATAGCTTTAACGACCTTACTCATAGCTGTCGCCGCCATGTTCCGTGCTTTTGTAACTGACTCTTCTCGTACTTCTACACCGATTGAAACCTTAGCAATGTCTGCTGGAATCTCAATGGTAGCTTGACCACTGACCCATATTCCAGAGTTGGATACGCCGGCCTGGCTGGGAGACGTAGATCCAATAGTGCTGGAGCGATAAGAAGTAGGGGGGTTTGAAATAAAACCACTTGATGTCGGCCCTTCCGGTGCGCCCATCGATGTGACAATAGAACCAAGGGTAGCGTTATCTGTTACTGGCCTTGGATCAGTGATGGGTTCGATGATTGACGCATGGTTGTCGTCTGAATTTTTGACTGGACCATTGTTACAAGCAGCAACAGCCACCAAAAATATGGCAATTCCTGCGACGTTTAACCATCTAATCGGTATGGCGGTATTGATTGCGCGCATTAATCGATTCCTCGAAAGTTTTATTGCGATGCTCGTAAAGAGTTGAGATCGTTCTATTTCTCTATTTTATTTCCATTTCCCTTGCGCTGAGTTACCAATAATTATTTACCTTGCGATTATTGGGCGATTATTTGAAATTTAATCTTTCGTAACGCAAAACTACACTGTGGAATCATCGTCGAGGGAAATTCTAAAGATATGACTTTAATATTACGGCGTAATGTCAGTCGGTTATATTTATAGTCAGGACAATTCTTCAGACGTCTAAGCAGATTTTTTGTAATCAATGCGCTCAGCTATCCGAGATACATGTGAAACGATCATCACTGCGGTGGTCATATTTCTGTTTCTTCAAGGATCTACCCAAAATTTTCTTATAGAGGGTTCTTCTATGGAACCCACGTTAACGCAAAGTCAGCGTCTTCTAGTTAACAAATTTATTTATGTACGGGCGCCGTTCAGCTTGTTTGGGAATGAGAACTATTTGTTCGATGGGCCTAAGCGAGGGGATATTGTGGTATTCCATCCTCCGTCGGGTTCTAAAACGGATTTTGTCAAAAGAATCATTGGCGTCCCTGGCGATCTCATAGACATAGACAATGAGTTTGTTTACGTGAATGGGGAAAAAACAGAATGGGTTGATGCCATCACATCTAGGCGTAGAAGTGATGGGTATTATCCCGTGGAAGTTCCGCCGGGGTCATACTATGTCCTTGGTGATAACCGACGCGTATCTATCGATTCGCGTAATTGGGAATTCGTATCGTCAAATGCACTAGTGGGCCGTGCCTGGGCAATTCTGTGGCCGACATCGGATTTCCAAATCTTCGGTTGACTGTTTCGTTTGTCGACCCGGCTATCGCCCAGCCTGTAAAAAAGATCTTTACTCTTCGGTTTTTCAGGTCATCATAAAGGATGCTATGCGCTCTCCGATCATGATTGCAGGAGAGTTCGTATTGGCCCGCGGGCAGTCGGGCATTATTGAGATGTCAGCGATGATTAAACCTTCGATCCCGTGCACCCTGCCGTATTGATTTACAACTGACATATTATCTTCGTGAGATCCCATTTTTGCGGTGCAAGAAATATGGTGCATTGTGCTGACACGCTTTAGCATCCAATTATTCAAGGACTCATCTGATTGAAGATCCGGTTTCTGGGGATCTATAAGTCCTTTGAAGATTCCCTGAAATGCTGTATGTCTGCCAAATTCGATATGCATGTGAATAGCATCGCGCATCCTTGACAGATCATATGGATGATCTAGTAATCGGTAGTCCAGAGCGGGTTGTTGAAATGGATCATTGGAATTTAATCTAAGTTCGCCGGATGCTTTCGCTAAGTAAAGACCGGCGCTCATCATGAATTCTCTTTTTGGTGAATCCCATCGCATCACGGCAATCATGTCGTTTCGGAATGGGGAACCTCGTGCGGTATAACGCAGGGCGACTTTTTGTGGGCCTATTTTGACATCCGGCATCGGGAAATTTTCGTCCGCACTCCATCGCACGTGGACAGATGGATGATCCCGGAGATTTTGTCCAATACCTGGCATGTCGTTAACAACCGTGATGCCTGCATTCTGCAATTGTTCGGCAGGCCCAATGCCAGAGAGCATCAGGAGATGTGGGGAGCCGATCGAGCCTGCACTTAACACAACTTCCTCTGCATTGACCTGAATGGAAGATCCACCTTTTTGGTACTCCACCCCAACAGCACGCTTGCCATTAAGCAAAATACGGGTGGTGTGGCTATCTGGTGAGATCGTGAAGTTGGGGCGATCGCGTGCCATTGCTAGGTATCCGATTGCGGTGCTCCACCGAACACCATCCGGGTTGTTTAGCGGTAAAGGCCCGACTCCGCTTGAGGCAGGGTGGTTATGATCATCGGTCTGTGGAAAACCAGCCGTAGTGGCTGCTTCGATGAATGCTGCCTGATCTTCGACAAGCTCATCCGGTTGGTAACGACGAACTACTATTGGACCCTTGTTACCGTGATACCGATTGGTGATATTCAGATCGTTTTCGAGTTTCTTGAGAAATGGAAGGATTTTCTCAAAAGACCATTCGTCATTACCTTCGGCAACCCAATAATCGAAATCTTCTGGAATTGCTCGTAGGTAGACTTGTCCGTTGATTGCACTGGTGCCTCCGGTTATCTTGCCCCGAGGTACAGGCATGTCCCTATAAAGCGGCGTTGCCTTTGCCGTTAATCCCCAGTTGTGATCACTGTTGGGATCTATTGTCATATCGGCTCCGGTAGCGTGCCCTTGTCTGATTTCGTCCGGTAGCTCGTTGATGTTCGGATAATCATGTCCTGCTTCGATTAGCAGTACCCGGCGAGAAGGATCTTCAGATAGACGGGTCGCCAAGGCAGCCCCGGCAGATCCCGCGCCAACGACGATCACATCGTATTTCGGGTTCGCCATGAAGCAGACCGTCCTTGAACTTAGAGGGCTGGATTGGTTGGCGGAGTTGTTGACCAATCATCACGGGATCGACCGTTCTTGTCCCATACAACTTGTCCGTTTTTGATCGTCATCTCGCAAACGATACGCTTATCGGATTTGTAGACCCTGTTGTCAGTACCGTTATCTACAAGACCAAATTCGCCCTCAGTTATATTCAATACCGCAATATCAGCCGGAACTGTTTGACCGAGGTTGCCTAATTCGGGGTGCCCGATAGCCTGAGCTGGTTCCCATGTCGAGCGTCTGATGATTTCAGGTAATTCCATGCCAATAGCTAATAATTTCGACATGGTTTCAGGCATCGTTGCCTGATTTGCGAGAATGCTTGCCCTGTGCATATCGGTTGAAATGGTGTCGGGCAAAAATCCCTGTTCGATCGCAGCTTTTGCGATTCTGAAAGAGAAGCTGCCAGCCCCGTGGCCCACGTCGAATTGCACACCTCGTTCACGAGCCTCAATGAAATGAGGCTTAACTTTGTCGTGGATGTCTGTCATTGGCTTGCTCAGAGCGTAACAGTGGGTAACCATATCGCCGGGTCGAAGGTGCTCAAGGATCATGTCGTTCATCGGTCGTGTGTGTATCGGTGACTGGTCGACCATCACGAACACACCGTTTTCCTCAGCAGCCTGAATACCGCGGTCAAGAGGTTCCCATCCTGGACCCATGTAATGGGCGACTTTCACGCCAACAATCAGATCCGGTCTCTGGGCGATCTTTAGTGCGGTGAGTTCTGAGTCCATGCCATCGAGATCTTGCTCAGGCTCACCGACCATTCCTTCGCCAGCAATATTCAATAGTGCGAACACATTCGTTATAGTAGGAGCAATAACCTGTTCGTTGAAATTATCGAACGTTAGATGACCTGAACCCCCGGCATCTACTGCGGTCGTCGTTCCTTCAGGTAGGCAGTGTGCATCAGGCAAGATGGCAGCTGAATAGCCGTAGAAATGGGCGTGTAGGTCGACAAGGCCTGGCGTGACAACTAATCCTGAAACATCGGCGACGGTTCGTGCTAGGCCCGGAGATATGTCTTTATCGACCAGGGCGATATGGCCTCCGGATGTCGCTACATCGAATTGGCCGTCGATATCGAAGGCGGGATCGATCAGTCGTCCACCTTTTAAAAGTAAATCGTATTTACGTAATTGGGCGTTTGACATTTCGGTCACAAGCTCCTGATCTCTGAGTTTGTTGGACGTGTTTGATCAAATAATTGTCTATCCGCGACATGTTAACCCCAAAATACGTTTGAAGTTGGAGTTTTAATAAAGGACCGTTAAAGTTTGATTAGTAATCTATATGTAGCGGTGTTTAACTCTCCCTATTATCGCGATGCTGTCGTACCCTTATTTATTGAGTTTGAAAGGGCCTTTAGCTCAGCGGTAGAGCATCGGACTTTTAATCCGCAGGTCGTGGGTTCGATCCCCACAGGGCCCACCAAACTCGAGCCTAGCTTCTTCTGGGCATGTGGCGAGAGCCAATTCCGTTCCGTAAGCATGGTTCGTCCATCGGTTCGCTGATGTACGTCAACTATCTCCTGACAAGTAAAGACTCATCAGGTAGTATAAATACCTCAAAAGCTACTAGTTGTTAGATAAATAAGATATCCGCTGGTTCACTTGATGTTTCAGCGTGTGTTTCGAGGAATTCAATTGCAGGCAGAAGATGTGTGGAGTCAGGCACACTGGCAGGCCTTTCAAAAGCAAAGTGCTTCTGATGTTTCGGGGGTGATGGATGAAAATTCCGCTAGGTCGCTTTCAGCTCGTTTTGGTAGAAAAGTACTTCGCTCGTATAGTTCCTCTTTTTATGCAGTAACACGCTTCTTGCCACCGGATAAGAAGGCTGACGTCGAATTGGTTTATGCGGCTGTGAGGTATCCCGATGAGGTCGTGGATACATTTGCTTTGAGCCGGAATCTTAAAATGAGCTACTTGGATGTCTGGCAGAATGATTTCGAACAGACCCGAGATTATCCCGGCATCATACCGGCAGTTTCAAATGGAATATCGGTGATAATGGCCGCCTTTCGCGATGTCATGCGCCGCAATCAGATACCCGATGGTTATTACTTATCATTCCTCGATGCGATGCGAAATGATATTAACTCCCGCAAGTTCAGTGACTGGCACGACCTGATCGAGAACTATATTTATGGCTCAGCTACAGTGGTTGGTTATTTTTTGACGCATATATATGGTTCCGCTCCAGGGCAAAATTTGGACAGATGTTTAAAGGGTGCGCGTTCTCTTGCTATCGCCCTCCAATTGACCAATTTTGCGAGAGATGTTGTGGATGATGCCCTCAGAGAGCGTTGTTATGTACCTGAACACTACGGGCAATCCTCCGGGAGCGTACTTTTTGATCAGGTGCTTTCCCTTGATCCGGATGCTATGACTAAGGCTCAACTTATTTTGGCCAACGAGGCTGCGAAATGGTACCAAGAAGCAGCTTGTGATATCGATGCATTTCACCCTGACAGTCGTTTGGCAATTCAAGCTTGTCACCGCTTGTACTCCCGTCTCAATACAAAAATTTTAAGTAACCCTTCGGCGACTGATCGAGAGTCACTCACTATGTTTGAAAAGTTGTCTGTGCTGCCAGTGAGTAAATACTGGCGATTACCAGCGGCATTAGTGCTGGAGAGGTAAGAAAGAATGCCGGCAGATCGAGCATTAGTAGTAGGTGCTGGCGTGGGTGGTCTCTCAACTGCTATTTATCTGGCGTTGGAAGGCTACCGTGTTACTGTTTTTGAATCTAATGGCAGTTGCGGCGGCAGGGCTAATCTACTTGAGTTTGAGGGTTTTAGGTTTGACACTGGGCCCTCACTGTTGAATTATCCGTGGGTATTTGACGATATGTTTCGGGCCGCTGGTTCAAGCCTGCGGCAAGAGCTGCAGTTAAATAGAGTCGATCCGGCCATAAAATTCTTCTGGCCTGATGGCGAAACCTTTCAGGTATCTTCAGATCTTACCCAGCTATCTTCAGAATGTCGGAGACTGGATGGTGGAGATGCTGCCGGATTATTCAGTTTTCTTCATGATGCTCGGGATAAGTTCAGCCTGTCATTTGATCGCCTGGTGTCGCGTAATGCCAACTCTCCTCTGTCTTGGTTTGCTGCAGCGGGGTTGACAAACCTCACGCGGCTTGGCCTTTTGCGGTCCATGGATTCTGAGATAGGCCGTCATTTTAAAAATAAACGTATACGTGACGCATTTGGATCTTACGGTATGTACCTGGGCGGAGCACCAACGGATTTGCCGGGAATTTTTTCGATTATTCCTTTTGGAGAAATCGAGTACGGCTTGTGGCTTCCCGAAGGGGGAATGTTTTCGTTAGTTCAGGCTATGCAACGTACTGCTGAGCGACTGGGCGTTGAAATCGTAACCAGTTGTCCGGTCAAAAATATTGAAACTGACTCAGATCGCGTAACCGGTATTACTCTTCAAGACGGATCTTTTGAGCCTTCGCAAGTAGTGGTGTCCAATGTAGACGTTCCAACAACCATGACACGACTGATTGGCGCATTTGATACTAAACGTTACAGGCCGCCACAAATGACACCTGGCGTTTTGACTTACTACCTGGCTGTGAATCGAGAACTTCCTGAATTAGGTCACCATTCGGTTTTCTTACCTGATGATCCCAGCCATGCTTACCGTCAATTGATGAAACAGGGAATGATCCCGGATGAACTTCCCTTTTATGTGTCGGTGGCATCTAATACTGAGCCGAGTATGGCCCCAAAGGGTAAGTCAGCAGTATTTATACTGGTGCCGGTTCCACTTATTTCGCAAACCGGTCATGTCAATTGGAAGGATGCCTCGGACAGGCTTTTGGAAAGAGTGCAGGCTCGTTTAACCGCCCATAGGATCTCAATTGTAGATTCAGATATTATCCACAAGCGAATTATGACGCCGATTGACTGGTCGGATCAATTTGGCTTGTACGATGGATCGGCCTTTGGGGCCTCACACAACCTTCGTCAAATCGGACCCTTTAGGTCAAAGAACTTTTCTTCCCGATTCAAAGGCTTGTTTTTTACCGGAGCTTCAACCACACCCGGGACGGGGGTGCCAATGTGCGTTTTGAGCGGCAAGATGGCAGCTGACAGAGTCGCAAAATGGTTGCGCCAAGAGATGGTCGCATGAAATCACCCTTGTCGGTGACAAAATGGGGAACTGGTCAGGCCAAGTTTGTTGGTCTGCACGGTTGGGGTGGGAGCCATAGGACTTTTGTGCCGATGATAAATTATCTTCCTGATGGCGTTATTGTCGAAGCGCCTGATTTACCTGGGTGCGGACAGTCTTCGTTACCTGATCAATGGCGTGTCGAAACTATTGCAGAGATGGTTTCCGATTCGATTACTTTTGAAAGTGGATTTACTATTATCGGTAATTGCACTGGTGGCGTTATCGGTGCTGAACTTGCACGAATTAAACCGGACGTAGTCAAACGTTTGGTAATGATTGATCCGTTTGCATATTCACCTTGGTACTTTGCGCTTTTTCTCAAAGGAAAATTTGGTCGTGTGGCCTATCGTACTGCGTTCGCTTCTCCAATTGGAAGATTTTTCACCAATATGGCGCTCGCAGCCAAACGTGGTCGGGATACTGATCTAACCTCGTCGTTTGAGCGAGTTGACCATGATGCCGTTTACTCTTTTCTGGAAATGATGGGGGGACATGAGGGTCCGTCTCGCTATGCTGATTTAACCTTGCCAATCGACATAATTATTGGTGAAAAAACTTTTAGGGCAGTGGAAAAATCTGCAGCTATGCTTGGTCAAGTTTGGCCACATGCAACATTGCGAGTTATAGAGGGAGCCGGTCACCTTCCAATTGAAGAACGAAGTGAGACCGTTGCTAATGCAGTATTTCATTATGAGTAATTTTCAAATAACTCTCATAATTGCCGTAGTGTTACTTTACTTTCCGCCGGTATTTATCTCTGGTATCAATCTTTTGTTCTGGTCAAAAAGACGCTCCGATGGTGTTTGTGGTGAGAATCTCGTCTCGATTCTTGTTCCTGCCAGAGATGAAGAGCACAACATTGAACGATGTGTAGCGTTTGCACTTGATCAGGGCTCGGTGGTAGCTGAAATCTTGGTATATAACGACAGGTCTGCTGATGGCACACAAGAAGCAATTGACAGATTACTGTTGCAGCATGGTGAGATTGTCAAACAGGTGCCTACACAAGATCTTATGGATGGTTGGGTCGGTAAAACTAACGCCTGCGCTAGACTCGCCGAAAAAGCTAATGGTAAATGGCTGCTGTTCTTAGATGCCGATACGATACTTCGACGTAATGCGGTTGAAGCATTGGTAATTGAAGCAACAAATAGAGAAACGACCTTATTGTCGGCGTGGCCCAGAATTGAAATGCTCTCATTGATCGAAAAGCTGTTGATGCCACTTTTAAATTTTGTGGTATTCAGCCTCTTTCCTGCACCGATTTCACGATTTGATGGCAGGTCATCCTTGGGTCTGGCCCACGGAGCGTGCATCCTCGCCCACCGTGAAACATACTTGGCTAACGGAGGGCATCGGATGGTGAAGGATCGGCTATTCGAGGATACGGCTCTGGCCCGTTCTTGGCGAGCGGATGGTCAGAATTCACAAGTTATGGACGGAAGCCCTTTGGTTTCTGTTCGCATGTATTCAAGCTTCTCTGGTGTTTGGAATGGCTTTTCTAAGAGTTATTACCCGGCGTTCGACAGTGTTGTTTCTTTTCTCTTGTTCCAGAGTTATCTCGCCCTAGGATTTATTGTGCTTCCCTTGATCATTTGTTGTGCTGTTTTTGTAGGATCCATTGAAAAAATAAATCTATTGCTAGCAGCATTATCTCTAGCACCTCGCGCCATTGTTGCGATTATGTTCGCTCATTCCATTTGGTCGGTTCTACTTCATCCTGTAAGTGTGATGGCGATGCTGTTCCTAGGTACTCAATCTTGGTGGCAGTATGCACATGGTTCTGGCGTTTCCTGGAAGGGTCGCCAATATTCAGAATCGGGAATCAAACCCGAAGATGAATAAAAAAGCGGTGATCATCGGTGCTGGTCTTGGAGGCCTAGCGACTGCCATTAGATTGTCGAGTCTTGGATGGGAGGTAACGGTTGTTGAGCAGGGCTCAAGGCCGGGGGGCAAGCTGAACAGGTTTTCGCACCTTGGCTACACTTTTGATACTGGTCCATCACTGATCACTCTTCCCCATGTCTTCGATCGGTTATTCAATGTCTGCGGTTATGATTTTTATAAATTGATCAAGCCTCTGCAGATAGATCCTCTTTTTGAATATCGGTTCGATGCCGGTGATCGCCTTACTTACACTTCCGATCTGCCTGAATTAGCTCGAGAAATAGAACGTGTTACAGGTTCTATTGATGATGTAAAAGGTTTGTACCGTTTTCTAAAAATGGGAGCGAAGTTATTTGAGTTGTCTGAGAAAACGTTTTTTCAGAGTACTCCGATGTCTCGACCGACATTTGGAGACTTGAAATCATTGCTTTCCGCACCAAAACTCCATGCTTGGGGTAACTATGACAAGGCAGTTCGTCGACATTTCAAGAGCTCACAAATGCGTCATATCTTTCAACGTTATCCAACATATGTGGGTGCGTCACCTCATCGCTCACTCGGGACCCTCGCGCTTATTCCTTACATGGAATTAGCGTTTGGTGGCTGGTATGTTCCTGGCGGTTTGTATCGGATAGTCGAAGAACTTGTCCTGATGGCAAAACGGGCTGGTGTGAAGATGGAAATGTCGACGCGTGTTTCTCAGATTCAAATGGAAGGGAAACGTGTTACCGGCGTCGTTACTACCTCAGGACAGTTTTTTGATGCAGATGTGGTTGTTTCTAATGCCGATCCAGCGTCAGTTTTTGATTTCACTGATGGATTTGCCGGCACGAAATTGAAAGCTGAACAGCATTCGATGTCCGGCTTTGTGATGCTTTTGGGGCTTGATCGTAAAGTGGAGGGGTTGAGACATCACACTGTATGTTTCTCTGGTGATTACGACAGGGAATTTAAACAAATTATGGATGAACAGAGATTCCCTGATGATCCGACTGTTTATGTCAATATTCCTACAGTCACCGATCACTCCATGGCACCTTTGGGGAAAGAGTCAGTATTTCTTATGGCTAACGCTCCTGCAGGTTCTCAGGTTTGGACGCGCGAATTTGAATTAGAGGCTGCGCAGAGGATAAGAAAACGATTAGCCTCATCTGGCATGCCGGATTTTATAGAGCATGCCAGATTCATTGAATACTGGAATCCTGCAAGATTTGAGCGCGAATACGCGTCACCAAGGGGGTCGATATATGGTCGAGCGGCACATGGATGGAGAGGGACATTTCTCCGTCCGCCTCTTAAAGATCCTCGAGTACAAGACCTGTTTTACGTGGGAGGTGGCACACATCCAGGAGGCGGAACTCCTACAGTACTTTTATCTGCCGAGATCGTGAGTGCCATGGTTGGAAAACCATGATGATGCACGCAACTTTTAGTATCGCAACACTTTTAGTTATGTTGTTGTACGGTATCTTGTGGGTGGGGGGTGTTACTTCTTCTGTCTTGTGGGGAGAGGCGCCTGCCTCTGCTAGCTGGGCCGCCCCAGCGTTTCTTTATATTTCATCTTTGCTTTTACTCAAAAATTCTGGAGTTCGGTCGGGCCTGTTGTTGTTGGCGGTTGGCGTATATGGATTTGGTATTGAGATTCTGGGTTTGACTACCGGGGTATTGTTTGGCGATTACAAGTACACAGCAGTGCTTGGACCCGGGATGTTTGGGGTGCCCTACGCTCTCATATCATCTTGGATGGTGGTTACAGCATTTGCAGTTTTCATACTCGTTTATTTGAGGATACCGCGTAAATGGTGGGTTATCTTCGGACCACCTGTGATGGTAATACTTGATTTGATTTTAGAGCCGGCTGCAACCGGACCTATGGGCGCTTGGGTTTGGGAATCCAGTGGGGGATATTATGGGGTTCCTATTAATAACTTTGTTGGATGGTTCATCGCAAGCATCCCGATATTTACCTTTCTTTCTTTAAGTCGATATGCGTACCGTGGTAGTTGGTATATCGCCGCCAGTGTGCTTTTGTTTTTCATAGCCTTATCCGTAGTTCATTTTCTCTGGGCACCTGTCATCATCGCGCTGCTATTTATTGGCCTGACGGTTTTTTGGAAGCGGTTACGAGCAGCGAAGTTAGGGTCCGAATCGACGTTTATCGGTAGCTCAAAATAGTTTTAGGTAACGCAATGTTACGGATTTGCAGTATCACCCTGATGCGATGTTCAATTCTTGAATTGTGATCTGTATCGAATTGATAGAAAGAGATGGACCACTGCCCGTGGAGTTACCCATCCACGGGCTCTCTTCAGTTGAGTCCTGCCTCGGTGAATGAGTTTGTTTACCAAGTCTGAGCACGACCTTTCCGCTTTACTTTGATGCTCTTGTACCGCCTCTATCGATCTGGAGATTAATGGTTCTGCGGCGAGAAGGGGAGTGATCGCCAGATGGTTGCATCCCTTCGAGGGTAATGGGACATTTGCCATTTCCAAAGCGCGTTTATCCACACAGTGTTCAGCCTGGAAGACCTGTTGTATAAATATGACATATATTATTAAATATAGACTTTACACAACATCCTTGACTATGTAATATAAATTCTACAAACACATAAAAATGTGTAATAAAAACGTTATAAAGTGCCAGTGATTTACTGGCTGCCTAAATATTTGAGGGAATCAAATGAAAAATATGTTCTACATTCTCATAGCGATCGTTTCGATGATGTCGATCGCTGCTTGTTCTGATGATGAAGATACTGCGGTCCAGCAATCCTCATCATCCATGGCTGTAACATCATCGGAGACGGTGGCTCCACTTCCAAGCGTGGTGGACATTGCGGTAGATGATGGTCGGTTTACGACCCTGGTTGCTGCCCTCGGTGCAGCAGACTTGGTAGAAACGTTATCTGGTCCGGGGCCGTTCACTGTGTTCGCTCCCAC